>Ga0182742_1000066_pt1 | contig 218961 bp, 234 predicted proteins | sample eDN5th37CBELigMG_FD_128880 | JGI IMG/M metagenome (GOLD analysis project Ga0182742, IMG submission 128880) | Enriched Miracle-Growth compost microbial communities from Emeryville, California, USA - eDNA 5th pass 37_C BE-Lig MG (version 2)... ... | reverse complement strand
CTTCATCCCCTCTCCATCCGCTCGCAATCACAAACGGATGGGTGCTGATCGACTGTAAGAGGGGGGTCAATTTTGGACGCCGATCCTCCCAGCTAGAGGGTCAATTTTGCATGCCGGTTCACATTGCCCCTTTGACGCGGTTTTGCAGCGGCGGCGGTCCCTCAGTCACTATCTAACGGCTGCAAGCGACTAGGCACGTCGAACTAAAATTGCTGCGACAGACCTACCTTAGCCTACCTGCAGACGTCGGCGCTGAACCTTCAACGTCGGCTTTGCGCCCCCAATCCGGCCGTTCGACTGCCTGTGCGACTTCCTGAAGCCGCCGATACCTGTGGCGTAGCCGGGCACCTGCCGATTATTTCGGCGCATGTTCGAATCCAGCCCGGTTCGCCACCTTTCGCAACCGGGACGGAGAATATCGAAGGACAACCGTGCCCAAGGCGCCACGGCAGCGATGTTTTAGTGCTCTTAGGCTGGCAGCGGCCAAACGCGGGTGAAGCGTTCGCACACCAGCGGCGTATCGAGTGGGTTCTCCACCAGCCGATCAGCGTAGTACGCCAGCATACGGTCGCGCCAGGTCGCGAGAGTGCCATCCCATTCGCCGTAGTCCAAGGCAAACGCCTCATCTACGTTCCGGAAGGGCTGTGTCTTCACCGACACCGTCCGGACGATGCAGACAGGATCGCCGCGACCATCGAGGACAAGGCTCAGATCACCCGGGCGCGGAGGACGCTGGCCGGAGCCATCGAAGTCCGAAGGCAAAGCGGAGGTCGTTGTCTTCTGACCCGACAGGATCAACTGGGCACCGATATCCGCCGACGCCGCGTGACCACCGATCATCATCGTGTCGTAGAGGCGCGGCGCCGCGTGCCCCGTCGCTATCTCATTGGCAACGTAGCGTTGCCAGAACGCAAGCGCGCCGGGCGCAAGAGCAGTTTCGGTGTGCATTTCGACTGCTCCCATTTTGCTAGCACATCCCTGGCCACGCGGATGTAGTCCGTGGGGGACAGACGCCAGGACGGACTTGCTGTGTACCGGGTCAACAGACCGGGAACGTCACGACGAACTTGGTCCCGTCGCGTGTATCGATGTCCAGCGTTCCGTCCAGCTGTGCGACGAACCCGTCGATCAGCCGGCTTCCCATTCCTCTCCTCTCAGCAGTTGAATACCCGGGGCCATCATCTTCGATCACAAGCCGCGCTCTCCTGTCCTCGACGGACAATCTCACGCCGAGACGTCCACTCGTCCTATCGGCGAACGCATGCTTGAAGGCGTTGGTCACTACCTCGTTGACGAGCAGGCCCAGCGGCATCGCGTGGTCAGGCCCGATCGACAAAGGCTCTATTTGCGTCTCGATCATGACGTGGCCGCGAAACCCTTCCGCGACCTCCCTGACCAACCGTTCCAGATACGGAGCTACGTCGACTTGTTCGAACTGGTCGGCACCATAGATCTGCTCGTGTACGGCAACCATCGCCGCAATTCGGCGGACCATGTCCTCCTTGCGCTCATGGGGGAGCGGCTGCAGGCGAACAAGGGATGAGACGGCCTGGAGGTTGTTCTTTACGCGATGATGGATCTCGCGCATCAGGAAGTTGTTTCGTTCCAGCGCGTGTTCCAGCGCGACGCGTTTTCCTACGTCCGCCCGAAGCAGGCGCAGGATCCAGAACATTCCGCCAATGAGCAGCCCCATCAGGGGGACGCCGATCAGCATACCGTCCCGCAGGCTGCGCCAGAAGAAGCCCAGTGCTTCGCCGCGCTCGATACCCACCAAGGCTACTAGCGGCCAAAGTTCGACCTTGCGATAACCCACGATCCGCGACAGGCCATCAGCTATGGAGGCGGTGTTGTGGTAGAAACCGCTCGGGCTGGCTGGCAGGTACTGGGTAAAGAGTGGCGTGTCGCCGAGATCGATAGTTTCGGGCAGTTGGGGATGGCGAGCGACCAGCCAACCGTCTGAGCGGATGACGGAGACGGTCGAGCGAGGTCCCAGTTCCAGCAAGAGCCAGAACTCGTCCATAGCTCGCGTCGGGATAGCAATGCTGGCGGCGCCGTGGAACGTGCCGCCTCGATTGATCCTGCGAGCGACGACGAAAACCTGTTCCCCGCTCAGGCGCTCCTTCAGCTGCGGTGAGATGACGACCTGCTGCCCGTCGCGCAGCTTCCGGAAATATTCCCGGTCGGAGACTTGGATTCCCACGGCTTCAGGCACACTGGAGTACCGGAGGCGGCCGGTCTCGTCGTAGACCGAATACTGGAAACCTTCGGGCAGATTTCCAACCGCGTTGCGGATGTCAGCGATTGCCTCTTCCGCGCTGCTGACCGGCGTGTCACCGAGGGCGGCATCTATCCGCTGGAGGGCCTGATCACTTGCCTCCATCATCCATTCGATATGTGCCGCAACCACCTGAGCCGATGACATCGCTCGAGCTTCGGCGGCCTGCAAAGCGCTCCTGTAGTTCTGCCAGATCAAAAGCGCGGCTAGGCCCGCAAACACGGCCAGAATCAGAGCCGCCAACCCGACAGTTGCAGAGGGCGTTGAGATGCGCGCCTGACGCGCTAGCTGTTGTTTACTGGTCACGTTGCGGGACGGCGCTCAGAACCTCGATCGGCGACACGTTAAGGTCGGATGCCTGAAGAGTCTTTCAAAAACCGACGCGGCTAGTCACCTCTAGGAAGCTTCCGCCAGGTTGGGCTCAGGCCGGCCCGTGGGCAGTCCTGATTCTGATCCTGGGCGTTCCTATCGCAGTCGACAGCTTTCGGCACATCGTCCCGACACGCGAACTCTCATCGGGTGCCGTGGCAATCGATCTCGCTATGGCTCGTTGCACTTCCTACGGTCCCTCTTCCGAGCAAGAATGCAGAAAGGACCAAGCAACCGAGGAGGTGGAAATGTTTGTTCGAACGATAGAACCGTCGGAAGCCGAAGGCGAAATCGCGTCCATCTATGACGACGAGATGGCTTCGATGGGACGCGTGATGGAGGCTACCCGGTGTTGGACAGCCAGGCCTGACATGCTGGCGCCGGTGGAGCACCTATTGCACCAGATCAGAGACGGGTTTTCTCTGGGGCTGGTCAATTTCCGCCTGATCACCTTGGTGGCGGCCAAACATGTGCCTTCCAGCTATTGCTCCCACGTCTACTTCAAAGCGCTGTCCGGCATGATCGGAAGGGAACAGGCGCTGGCCGTGCATCGCGACTATCGCAACGCCGGGCTAACCGAACAGCAAGTGGCCATGCTGGCCTATGCCGAGCAGATCACGGTCGACGCCTCCCGGATCGACCAGGACATGATCGATTCCCTCCGCTCCGTCGGACTGACCGACCTCAATATCGCCGACATCGCCTTGGCCGCTTCATTCCGGAACTTCCTGAGCCGATACTTCGATGCGGTTGGAGCCCGGGCCGAGTCCGAGTTTCTGGATGACGACTCCAGCGTGCGGAAGGAGCTGTCCGTCGGCGGTCTCTGATAGGCTGAGTTGACGAGCGACGAATCCTATCGAGTGGCCCCGCCGGGGTGGAGAACCGACCTGCGGGTTCTGGGCGTGAGCCTGTAGGAACGGATGATCCGGCCGCGATCCGGACTGGGCCTACGCCCGATCTCCTGTTCACCGACGTGGTCATGCCGGACATGTCAGGGAGGGAACCGGTCAAGAAGGCGAAGGTGCTGAAGCCGAAGCTGAAGATTCTGTACACGACAGGCTGCACGCGCAACGCCGTCGTTCACAACGGCACGCTCGACCACAGTACCGAACTCCTGTCCAAGCCCTATACGATCGAGGAACTGGCGGCGAAAGTGAGGACAATTTTGGATCGATAGCCCGGACAGCCGCGCTCCGGACCTGTCAGCGGGTCAACGGGCCCGCGGAATCCTTCGTAGGGTATTTTCTCATGCCCTTGAACTTTGGCATCCCGCCCAGGGGCGCGACCAGCAGTATGGCAGGCGATAGCTCGCGCTTGATGGCGTGGTACAGCCGGGAGCGAGTCAGCTCGCTTCGGACTAAATACAACCCGGGCTCAAGTTCCACCCCGCCGAACAGGGGTGACTGTTCGGGAACGGGGTCGCGCACATAGACGAGATAGAGATCGGTCATCGCCAGTTCGCCAAGATTTCCTCGGTCGTCGCGATCTCGACTTGCTGGCTGAAGCGCGACGTGTAGAGCTTCATCGCCGCATCGTGCGTTTCGTCCGCGGAGCCGCAGATCGCATCGGCGGCAACGACGGTCCGGAAACCTCGGTCGATCGCGCCGAGCACCGTCGCCAGGACGAAGACGTCGGTCTCTCCGCCGGTGACCACCAGCGTGTCGACCTCACCACTCCCGAGAAGCTGCTCGAAATGTCCTTCGGTCCACGGCGAATACACGCGTTTGTCGACGATGCGTGCCGGGGGCGTGAGCCGCGCTAGTGACGGTACGAGCCGAAGTGCGGCCGGGTCGATGTGCTCCAGCGTCAAGGATTTCCACTTGCGCCAGTAGCGCTTCCACATGCCCGGCGCGCTGTCGGCATCGCGCGCGGAAATGAAGCGGGTGAACACCGTTCGGTCTGCATGCCGGCCAGCCAGTTCTTCGACCGCCGGCAGCACCCGCCCCATCCAAGGATTGGCCCATGTTGAACCCGGCAGGAAGACGGCCTGCATGTCGACGCAGACATGCAGGCATTTTGCTCCCAGCGGACCGTACACGAGCCCCTGGATAGACATGGCCGCTACAGCTTCACCTTTTGCTCGCGCGCCCAGAGCCGGAGCTTGCGGCAGCTTTCGATGAAGGCTCCGATATCGGTCGCCGAACTCAGCGGCATGACCCCTTCGTCAGGCTCGACGCCGGCCTTCTCGAGCAGAGGCCGGGCAGCGTCGACGTTTGCGATGAACTTGCAGTGGGCGAAGGCGTCGGCGATGAAGTCCCGCACGGCGGCTTCCTTCCCGAGCTGTTCTGCTCCTTCCGGACTGACGATGAGCGCGACGGCGTCGTAGAGCACCGATGGCCCACCATCGATCATCTGCTTGCCTTCGATGAGGCTGCCATCGGCGGCCTCCACGCCTCCTACTTTGGGTGCGACAATCTCCATCATCGCGCCTTCCTTTGTCAGCGCCGCCTCTAGCTTCTTCACCAGCGAACCATCGCACCCGTCCGAGACGAGCACGCCGACCTTGCGGCCCTTAAAGCTCTCCGGGCCGTTCTTTACGATCGACAGCGCGTCGGACGCCGGCAGGTCGTCACGCGGCTCGACTGCCGCATCGGCCTTCTTCGGCAGTTTCTTCATGCCGAGCTTTTCGGCAACGGTCTCGGCCAGACCCTCGTCGATGTTGAGCAGGTGCGAAACGACGCGCTCGCGGATAACGGGCGTCTCAACTTTCGACAGTTCGAAGGTCAGCGCCATGGCGATGTGCTTCTGTTCCGGCACCGTTTGGCTGACGAAGAACTGACGCGCCTGGCTGTAGTGGTCGGCGAAGCTTTCCGCGCGCAGCCGCACTTTCTGGCCCTCCTCCGCATCGGCGAAGGAACGGTAACCCTTCTGCGGATGTTCGCGCGGTCCCATGCCCCAGGAGTTGGGCTGGTAGTTGGCACGGCCGACCGGATTGCGCATCGCCATGTGCCCGTCCTGCTGGAAATGGTGCATCGGGCATTTTGGCGCGTTGATCGGGATGTGGGTGAAGTTCGGCCCGCCGAGCCGCTTCAGCTGCGTGTCGAGGTAGGAGAAGTTGCGGCCCTGCAGCAGCGGGTCGTTCGAGAAGTCGACGCCGGGCGGCACGTTCTGCGTCATGAACGCCACCTGCTCGGTCTCGGCGAAGAAATTGTCCGGCATCCGGTCGAGCACCAGCCGACCGACCGGGATCGGCTCGATGATCTCCTCGGGGATGATCTTGGTCGGGTCGAGGATGTCGAAATCGAACGTGTCCGCGAACTCCTGGTCGAACAACTGCACGCAGAGTTCCCATTCCGGGAAGTCGCCGGCCTGGATCGAATCCCACAGATCGCGCCGATGGAAATCCGGATCGGCGCCGTTGATCTTCACCGCCTCGTTCCAGACCACGGACTGGAGACCGAGCTTCGGCTTCCAGATAAACTTGACGAAGGTCGACTCGTCCTTCGCGTTGAGGAAGCGGAACGTGTGGACGCCGAAGCCTTCCATGAAGCGGAAGGAGCGCGGGATGGCGCGGTCGGACATCACCCACATGATCATGTGCATGGATTCGGGCGTCAGCGAGATGAAGTCCCAGAAATTGTCGTGCGCAGACTGGGCCTGCGGGAAGGCGCGATCCGGCTCTTCCTTTACCGCGTGGACGAGGTCGGGAAACTTGATCGCGTCCTGGATGAAGAAGACCGGGATGTTGTTGCCGACGATGTCCCAGTTGCCCTCCTGCGTGTAGAGCTTGACGGCGAAGCCGCGCACGTCGCGGGCGAGGTCGAAGGAGCCCTTGGCGCCGGCGACGGTCGAGAAACGCACGAAGGCGGGCGTCTTCTCGCCGGCGCGCTGGAAGATGTCGGCGCGGGTGTATTTCGCCAAGGATTCGTAGGTCTCGAAATAGCCGTGAGCACCATAACCGCGCGCGTGCACGACGCGTTCCGGGATCCTCTCATGGTCGAAGTGGAAGATCTTCTCGCGGAAATGGAAGTCCTCGATCAGCGTCGGGCCGCGCTCGCCGATCTTCAGCGTGTTCTGGTCGTCGGCGACGGGACCGCCCTGAGCGGTGGTCATCACCTCCGCATCGCCCTCGGCAATCTGGTGCAGTTCGCCGCCATTGCCGCGGACGAGTTTCTGGTCATGGATGCTGGCTGCCTTGCCGATGGATGTCTTGGCTGGGGTGCGGGCCATGGGGTTTCCTCGTGGGTCACTCGGACGAACATCGTCCAACAAATGTCAGCCAGGCGGACGCCTGAACCGTGGGTGTCGTTGCCGCTCGCTGTTGCGGGGGTCGTCTTCGGATAACTTCTGCTGCGGAAATCCCCCGGCGATGTCCGGAATGTAAGGATTGAATCGGCGCAGCGGCACGATGCGGGTGTCGGCGGACTGAGCCTCACGCGCAGAGAGAAGCCGCTGGAGTTCGGGTGTAAGTCCGTCGCCGGAACGGGCGATCCTGTGAAGTGCCAGCAGATGCATGGGATGCCTCCGAGGCCTCAAGCAAAACGACCCGGGAGGTGATCTCCCGGGTCGATCGTGCTTCAGGCGGCTTTGCGTGCCTTTGCCCTGTCGTTGGCCGAAGCGTCGGCGAGTTTCGTCAGGTCGCTGTCGGTCTTTGACTCTTCCTGGAGCGTGGCGTCGAGCAGCTTGGCCGCGTCGGCCATGCCGAGTTCGGTCGCCCAGCGCTTCAGGGTGCCGTAGCGGGTGATCTCGTAGTGCTCCACGGCCTGGGCGGCCGAGATCAGGCCGGCATCGAGAGCCGCCGTGTCCTTGAACTCGTCCATGATCTCTTCGCCTTCTGCGATGATGCCCTCGATGGCGTCGCACGTCTTGCCCTGTGCGCGCTTGCCGATGATTTCGAATACTTGCTGAAGCCGCTCAACGTGACCTTCGGTCTCGTCCTTGTGCTTCTCGAATGCGGACTTCAGCTCGTCGGATCGAGCGGCGCGCTTCATCTTGGGCAGCGCCTTCAGGATCTTGCGCTCGGCATAGTAAATGTCCTTCAGCGTATCGTGGAAGAGGTCTTCCAGCGTCTTCTCCTTGGCCATTGTGATGTCCCTTTCGCGAAATTCTGGGTGGGGCGCGAATTCACGCGGACGTGATCGCGGTCCTTAAACGTGAGTGCTCACTCCCCGTTCCCATTCAATTTTGATAGGGGTTGGTTAGGAGCCGCGACGCCTATCCGGCTATTCATCGCGTGTCGCGAAAATCAGGAGCGGGATATCCGGTGAAAAGAGGGGATGAAGATAATGCCATCCGCTATCGAGCTACTCACGGCCAACCTGCGTCGCCGGGACGTTCTTGCAACCGGAGAGGCAGAGATGCTCGAAGCACTCCCTCTGCGTAAAGCAGACTTCGCCAAGGGAGAAGAGATTGTCGCGGACGGATCGCGTCCACACTCAAGCTGCCTCATCGAGCAAGGACTGGCTGCTCGATCGCTCGTCCGCGCCAACGGCTCTCGCCAGTTGACGGCCCTCCACATCGGGGGCGATTTCGTCGACTTGCACGGGCTGACCTTGCGGGAGATGGATCATGGCGTCGTTGCATTGACGGCGTGCAAGGCCATCTTCGTTCGCCACGAAGAAATCCGGACGATCACGGAGCGCGCGCCTCACTTGACCCGCCTGCTTTGGCTGCTCACGACTGTCGACGCGGCAATCCAGCGCCGAATGACGGCGCTGCTTGGCAGATATACGCCGCTCGAGCGGCTGGGGCACCTGCTCTGCGAAATGTAAGTACGCAATGAAGCGGTAAGGCTTGCCCAGGAACAACAGTTCGAATTTCCAGTGAGTCAGGCGGTGCTTGCGGACCTGCTGGGATTATCGGTGGTGCATACCAATCGGATAGTAAAGGACTTGCGCTCCACCGGTCTGATCTCATGGGACCAGCACGACGTCCGGATCCACGACTTTTCAAGACTGGCTAGGGTCTCGGGCTTCGACGCGGCCTACCTCAGTTTCCAATGCGAACCCCGATAAACGTCTGCGGTGGGAAGCTGATTGACAGCTTTGAAGCAAAAGGGTCATCGATGCGGACGTCGGGTAGATCATCGACAACCACTTAATCGGATGTATGCTGCTGGCGCTCTGATCTGCAACCTCAGCCCAAGACGATCCGCACACGGGTTTGGTCGCGATGGGCTTGCCACTGACCCTGAAGATTGTGCATCGCCGAGCGGCGTGTGATAGGGCCGCGCCATGATTGACCTTTCCCAGTTCGCACTCTTCTTCGCCGCTGCGTTTCTGCTCGCGGTCACGCCGGGCCCGGAATCTTCTACGTTGCCGCTCGGACGTTGTCCGGCGGTCGATCGGAGGGGATTCGCGTCCAGCTTCGGCAACGGCCTTGGCGGCATGTTCCATGTCCTTGCAGGAAGCCTCGGCGTTTCGGCGATCGTCCTGGCCAGCGCCGAACTGTTCACCGCCCTCAAGCTGGTCGGAGCGGCCTATCTCGTGTGGATGGGTGTCCAGACGTTCCTGTCGGCCTGCCGCGACGCCCAGACCGCCTTGAGTGGCAGGACGCCGTCGCCGCCCGTAGGCGCACGCCGCGCCTTCCGGGATGGCGTGATGGTGGAGGTCCTGAATCCGAAGACGGCGGCCTTCTATCTCGCCTTCATCCCGCAGTTCGTCGACCTGAACGGGCATGTCGCCTTGCAGTTCGTACTGCTTGGCGCCGTCTCTGTTGCCCTGAATACTTTGGCCGACATCGTGGTGGCCTTCGCCGACGGCGGCATCCGTGACAGCGCGACGGCTCGCCCGAACCTCATCCGGCGACTGCGCGAAGGGTCCGGAGGGGCGATGGTGCTGCTCGGTGTCGGCCTCGCCTTGGCGCGACGTCCCACGCACTGAAGGTCCAGCACGTCATGACCCCCAGCCTACACCAGCTCCTGCTCGTGTTTTCCGCCTACCACCCCGACCGGTGCTGCCCTTGTCGGAAGCGGATCGGCCCGCCGTGGAGGCCGCCGTCCGCGAGGCGATCGTCGTCGTCCAACCGTAGGGTTGAAGACCGACGATCCGGGGCGAGCATCCCGCCAGTGAAACCAGATCGCTTGGATAGCCGCCTTGCTCTCTCATACATACGCCTGCTGCCGGTGACGAACAATTTTGCTCCTACCGACCGAAATGAGGGTCGGGAACGTCAGCTTTGTCAGTTTTTCGGACCGAACCGGTCAAACCGCCGTCGGCCCCCAGTCGGACTTCAATTCGGTCGCATGAATTGCAACAGGCCGTCACGGCACAAATCCTTCCAAGGTCTTTACGAACCCTCCGGCTTTTTGCACCGACGGTTCAGTCAATCTCAGGATCCGTCGTGTAACTGCTCTCTCGGAAGGGGAGCAGCATGGATTTCGAAGAAACCGAAGTACACGACAGGCAAGACCCTGCTTGGGTGGTCGCGTCCGTAGATGCCGATGTCGAGACCCGATTGGGCAAGATGGCAAGTCGGATACGGACGCTTCAGTCGCGCATAACCAAGGCTCATCTCGAAATCGCCCACCTGGTTGACGCAGAGGCGACTCGCCTTCATTCGTCGCGGATGAGACCGTTCCTGGTTTCCGAGTGCGGCATGAGTCCGGCTGAGGCGAAAACCTACGTGGCTGCGCCGAAGTCGCTCGAGGCAGATGGCATCGTCGCGACGTTGCTCGATCGTCGAGCCTCGTTCGGACTCATTCGTGCACTGGTTGCCACAGACAGCGTCACGCGGGAAACGGCTCTTGCGCGCCTGGCGGCAGGAACGCCGCTCCACGAGAGCAGTGTCGCGCGCATCAGGCGACAGGCCGCAGAACAGAAACTGGATGCGGAAGCGAAGCGGGAGATCGGCCGGCGCAAGGCGCTCGATGCCGCTTCAAAGAGTCTTGCGGCTCGTCGCATCGAGACCTTCAAGGCCGAATTTCTTCCCTTCGCACTTAGACTGGTCGACTTCTATAACGGCGATCTCCCAGAGGCTGCGGAAGGGACGCTTGCAGAGTGGTTGGCCGTAACGGGCGAATACCTCAAGGAGCAAGCAGTTGAGTGCGCGGCGCGATTCGAGCAAACCTTCGATACCGCTGCTCTCCCCGCTCCGTGGCTGCATGACTACCACGGCATTGCTGAAAATGACGTATTACTTGCAAGGGCGCGCGACGCCATCGTCGATCTGGCGCATGGACGCTTACAAGCCTGGGATGACAAGTATGACCGCCCGTTCGACACGGATCATGACTACATCGACAGGCGCATCGTAGAGGGCATCGTCTGGCTGTTCGAGGAGGTGGAGCTGCCGAAACGAAAGATGGTTTCGGCCACACCCGCTCAGGCGACAGTCTCAGAACCGCCCTGCCGCCTAACCTCGCTCGAAATTTGCGCGGGTGCTGGCGGTCAAGCAATCGGTCTGCACGCGGCGGGTTTCGATGCGCTCGGTCTCTATGAGCATAACCCAAGCGCTGTAGCCACCTTAAGTGCCAACTATCCCCTCGGTCCGGCGCACTTGGCGGATGTCCGGACCGTGGACTTTACATCCTACAAGGGCAAGGTTGCACTCGTTGCGGGCGGAGTGCCCTGCCAGTCGCACTCCAGCTTGGGTCTTCAACGCGGACGCGCCGACGACCGTGACTTGTTCCTAGAGGCAGTCCGCCTTGTGAAGGAGACGGAACCGCGAGCCTTCTTCTTCGAGAACGTGGAAGGATTCAGCTTCAAGAAGAACGCCGGTTATCGCGCAGAACTGTACGGCCTCTTCTCGGAACTCGGCTACGAGAGCAGGTTGTTCAGCATACGGGGGGACGATTACGGGCTGGCGCAGGGGCGGCCCCGGGTTGCGTTCGTCGGATTCCGTGACGGGGCGATGGCGAGGTTTCGCATGCCACCTGTCTTGACCAAACAGCCAATCAACGTCGGCGAGGCCCTCTACGATCTCGTTGCAGAAAATGGTTGGGAAAGGGCCAGAGAGTGGGCCGAGACGAAAGCAAGCGTACTGGGGCCCACGATTGTGGGCGCTTCCGAAGCGTCGGGCCGGCTCGGCTTCTCGAGCAACCTGCGCAAGCACAAATGGATCGAGATGGACATCGATCCTGTGGGCATTGGACTCGAGGCACCGCGCCGCGGTCATCGTGGACCATTTAAGCTCACGCTTGCTATGGGGGCTAGGCTCCAGGGCTTTCCCAGCGAATGGAATTTCCAGGGCTCGCTCACTTCAAGGAAAAGGCAGATCGCCAACGCGTTACCCCCTGTCATGGCTAAAGCAGTGGGCCTGGCGATCTACAGCGCGCTGACTGGCGTACAGTTCGATTTCGCAAAGGCACTGCAGCTCCCGTTGCTGGGCCAGCGTCCCGGGCCACTGGCCACACTCAACATCCGGTCCCGTGCAACGCAACAGCTCGACGGATGGTAGAGGTAAAGCCATTGGCCGCGCTGTTTTCAAACGGCGGCGCGATCGACATGGCCAGAGTGCAGCTTGAGTACGAGCCGACGCGGAGACCAAGTCCTTCGACGAGCACATGTTATCGAGGAGCAGGAAGCCGAGACCGCCAGATGCGGCAATGGCTGGAGCGGAGCGGCGTGCGCTGAGACTGGCCATACGGAGTGCGGCGGCGGGGCCTTGGGAGCCCCGTCACCGCGCCGGGTAGGTCACCGAACCTTCATCGCCGAAAACGGCGCCGTCGGTCGGGACGGCCTGTTCGATTCGGTCGCTGCCCATCAGATGGAATACCTCCGCTCCATGCGCCAGGAGATGGTCTGCGATGATGCGGCGATGGCAGCGCCACCAGACGGCCTCGGAGCACATGATCGCGCATCGAAACTCCCGCCCCAAAGCGAGAAGCCGCTCGAACCCTACTCTGAAATCTTCGGTGAGGGCGTAGTCCGCGTAGTTGTGGAAGCTTCGGTTTCGCCAAGCACCATTGGTATAGGCAGGCACGTCCTCGACCTTCTTGCGCCGTCCGCCGAGCGGAACGATCAGTTCGTACCTGATCTGCGCTTGGGCCAGCGACCGGGAGAGGTTCTCGCTGTCGAACTGCGGATAGGCTTTTGAACCGGGCAGCCTGCGGACGTCGACGACCATGCCTATCCTGGCCGCCCGCAGCAGATTGATGAATTCGTCGGCGGTCCGGTCCGAATGGCCCACCGTGAAGAAGGGGTGGCTCATTTGGTTCAGGAAGACAGCTATTTCTTGCGGTCGCCTCGATCTCCCTGACCGGGTTTCGTGTCATTCTTCGCGTGCCGCTTCTGGTCCTGGGCGAGGCTCCGCCCGACATCCTCGACCTCCTTGAAACGGCCTTCGTCGTCGCGGCGGACATATCGTTTGTCGCCGGGCGTCGGTTCGATCAGTTCACGCTTGGCTACCATCGAGTGTCTCCTTCATTGGCTGACTCCCAACGAAACGGGAATCCTTCTTGTTCCCGATGGCGACAGCGGAGGCCCGTCCAGCATGTCCAGGCGGCTCTTCAGCCTGAAGAGTTCACCTCTTCGTCGATGACCATCCTGTCGAGCGGGATGTCGTGCCATTGCGGATAGATGGTCTGAATTCTTGCCAGCGCGTAGCCCACGCCGAATGTCAGCGGCCTGCTCGGCATCGCGGCCAAGGTCCGGTCGTAGAAGCCGCCGCCATAGCCGAGCCTGAACCCGGCCTCGTCATAGCCCACCACCGGAGCCACCACGATGTCCGGAAGGGCCGCCACGCCCCCGGCCGGGACCGGGATGTTCCACACGCCCTTCTCCAGCTTCTCGCCAGGAGACCAGGTGCGGAACTCGAGGGGCCGTCCCTTTTCCAGCACGACGGGAAGGGCAAGCTGACCCCCGCGCGCCGCCACGCTGGAAGCCCATTCCCGAAGGTCCGGCTCCCCGCGGAACGGCCAGTAGATCCCGACGACGCTGCCCTCGACGGTACCGATCTCCGCGTCGAGCCGATCGGCTATCCTGCGCGCGGCCTCTGCCCGCGCATCCGCGGGGACGGCAAGGCGCTCTGCGATGAGACGCTCCCGCTGTGACTTGCGCCAGCGCGCGACATCGATGGCCGTCTGTGCATCGCCCGGAGCGATCCCCGAATAGGAAGGATCGAGCTCGTGCATGAAACAGGGTGGAGACGCGTAGCCTGTCGCATCCCGCTGCTTGTTCGTCATGTCCGTCCTCCTGTGGCTGCGTGTTCACGAACGGGGTCCGTGCCCGTCGCTCCGTCGGACGCCGTTGTCGATGCGACGTCCGTGGTTCTCGCGTCGAGCGCGAGGGATTCGGGCGTCTGTGCGGGCAGCGCCGGCATGATGCGGAAGTCGGACCGCTCGGCTGGCGGCAGTGCCCGGCTGCGCATTGAACGCCAGAGGGCATAGAGGCCGTAGAGCGCGTATACTCCGCCCATGGCGACGAAGAACCCGTCCGGACCCATCGCGTCCATCAGCCTGCCACCAAGCTGCGGCCCGACCATATTGCCGATCCCGTAAACGATCAGCAGCCCGCCGAACACCTGCAGGAACTCGTCGGCGCTCGCCTGGTCGTTGGCGTGGGCGACGTTCAAGGCGTAGATGGTGAAGAGGACCGAGCCGAGCGCGAACACGCCGGTGACGATCGCGATGGGGTCGGTCGGAGCGACCATCGCCATGCAGGCGGAGATCGCGGCGCCGATCGCGCCAGCCAGCGCCATGACGTAGCGCCTGTCGATCCGGTCGGAGAGCCAGCCGAACGGCACCTGGAAAACCACGCCGCCGACCATCGCGGCGGTCAACATCGTGGCGATGCCTGTCTCGGTCAGTCCCGCCGCCTTGCCGTACAGCGGGCCGAAGTAAATCCAGTTACCGAAGATCACGCCTGCCAGAAAAGACCCCACGACCGCTGCAGGGGATTTCCGGAACAGGGCCCGTGCGTTGATCGTCACTTGCGTCAGCGGTTGGGGCGAAGGGGCGACCGATAGTGCCACCGGAAGCAGCGCCGCCCCGAAGGCGAGCGCGCCGACCATGAAGAGCGTCTCCTTCGTGATGTCCCCAAGCGGCAGGATGAACTGGCCGACCGCCACGCCCGACATCGACACGATCATGTACGCCGCGAAGACCGTCCCCCGGCTGGCGTTGTCGACGCGTTCGTTCAGCCAGCTTTCGATGACCATGTAGCCGCCGACCAGCGTCATGCCGCCCAGCGCACGGAAGAAGCCCCAGGCGACCGGATGGGGGACGAGCGCGAGCAGTAGCAGCGAGGCGGCGAGCAGCGTCTGCAGAACCGCGAAGACCCTGATGTGACCGACGCGCCTGACGAAGAGGGGCGTGAGGATGCAGCCTGCGGTGAAGGCGACGGCATAGGCAGTCCCGATCCAGGCGATGGCCGTCGATGACCAGCCTTCGGCGGACGCCCTAAGCGGGACGAGGACGTTGCCCAGCCCGGTCCCGACCATCATCAGGAAGGTTCCGAGAAGCAGGGCGGTGAAGGAGCGAAGCTGCTGCCACAAGATGTCGCTTGCCGTAGATGTCGATGCATGGAGCTTAGGCCATTCGGTCGGCGCGGAGCCCCTCGAATGCGTCGTCTGCCTGGCGCTTTCCCGCCATTGGCCGAGGGCGTGTACAGACCAAAGCGTTCGGTATCGCGCCGAAGCAGAAGTTGGGCTTTGTCATCACCTGCGGTAAGCTGCCAAAGGGGATGCACTCTGTCGCGAGGGGGAATCGCCATGACGAAGTGGATCATGCTGGCAGTCGGCGTGCTGCTCTCGGCGAACGGGTTCTACACCCGCACCTATGACTACCCGAACGACACCCCCGTCCGGTACTGCTTCAACATGGACTACATCGGGGTCTACGGGTGTTTCCATAATCAGCTGGCGCCCATGCTGATCGCCTGGGCACCGTTCCTGATCGGGCTCGCACTCATCGCATGGTCTGTCGTCCGCGTGATCCGGAGAGCCGCCTGACTGGCTCGTCCGGTCGGGAAAGCAGCGCGGTTCCGCTGGCTTGACTTTCCGGTCGCGAAGGCCCACGTCTGGGGCATGTGCAGCACCGACCGCCATCTCCTTACGTTCTTCAGGGTGTGCCCCATCGCGGGCATCTGACCCCCGGCCAGGTCGTGTCGCGCCCCGGCCGCGGGGCATAGGCTGATTTTCCGCTGCTGCGGAAGCCAGTCACAAACAGCGGCAAACATCCCAATCTCAGCAAGCGCCAGCGCCACGTCGAACTCGTGCGCGCGGACCACAGTCATAAGAGGGCCGAAAACCATGGCTCAGGCAAACAAGAAGCACCGCAAGCCTGCGATCACCGTCACCCGCACCGACAGCGAGCGGCTCTGGCGGCTGGCCGAATCCTTCGCCCACCGGAACCCCGCAGTGGCTGAAGGGCTCATCGCCGAGCTCGACCGCGCGAAGGTCGTCGAGGACGGAAGGCTCGCCGCGGACGTCGTCCGCATGGGCTCTTCGCTGCGCTTCACCAGCGATCTCGGCGAGGACCGTCGCGTGACGCTCGTATTCCCGGGAGAGGCGGACATCGCCGAAGGCAAGGTATCGATCCTCACGCCGATCGGCGTCGCGCTGATCGGACTCGCCGCCGGCCAGTCCATCGACTGGACCGCGCGCGACGGACGTACCCATCGACTGACGGTTGAATCCGTCGACGCTCCCGGGTCACTGGCAGCGTCAGTCACGCCGTCGGCGGAACTGCGCGCTGCGTCATGACCGAAATCCGCCCGCCCTGCCGCCTCTCGCTTTTCGGGGGCTGCCTCATCGCAGGATAGCTGCCCCTGCGCCGCGCCAGTGCGGCCCAGGGGATTCTCCAGTGCGCCACAACGTAACCGCTCCAAGCCGAGCGATGGAGAACAGCTATGACAAGAGAAACCTGCTTCCTGACGACGAAGGACTTCACGATCCTTGAGGTGATGCGTGACCGCTGCCTCGGCCAGGACGATCCGCTCGCGCCGATCCTCAAGCGGAAGATCGAGGCGGCGACGGTGATGTTCCGCGAAGACATCCCCGTCAACGTCGCCACCCTCAGCAGCCGGGTGACCTTCAGCGTCGACGGCCGCGATCCCGACACGCGCATCATCTCGCATGACCGGATGACGTCGCCGATCGGCATGTACCTGCCGATCACGACGGCGCGCGGACTGGCGCTGCTGGGCCTTTCCGAGGGCCAGGGGTTCGCCCTGCGCAACGGCGACGGCGAGGAGGAGCGGATCGTGCTTCACGAGGTTCACTACCAGCCCGAAGCCGCGAGGCGCGAGAAGGAGGCGCTGGAACGGCCCGGCACGCCGACCTTCGGCAAGCCGAGCCTCCGCGTGATCCGGGGAGCGTTCTACGACCAGCCCCGTCTCGTGCCGGTCGCCCATGACGGCTTCGACGATCCCGGCCCGTCGGCCGCCTGAACGTCCGCCGCGGCGCAGGAGAAACGAATGACCGAATACCTTGTCCTTGCCGCGGCGGCTTTCTTCGCCGGAGTGCTGAACACAATCGCGGGCGGAGGGACGTTCCTGACATTCCCTGCGCTCGTCTATACGGGCGTGCCGCTTGTTGCCGCGAATGCTACCAGCGCGGTCGCGGTGTTCCCGGGCTACCTCGGAGGAGCGATCGGCTTTCGCCGGGAGATCGAGGCGTTCGATTTGCCGCGTCTCCTGCGCATCGTAGCCTTCACGGCGATAGGAGGACTCATCGGCTCCCTGCTCCTTCTCGTCTCCTCCAACGAAGCCTTCGCGTTCGTCGTGCCGTTCCTGCTGATGCTCGCGACCGTCGCATTCGCGTTCGGTCCCCGCATCCAGGGCTGGGCCAGCCGGCACAGCTTCGGCAAGGCGGAGGGACCTTGGGGCACGCTGCTCGTCTCCGTCTACGGCGGCTACTTCAACGGCGGACTGGGGATCGTGCTGCTGGCGCTTTTCTCCCTGTGGGGTATGCGCGACATCAACGTGATGAACGGGCTGAAGAACGCGCTGTCCTTCGTGCTTTCCGCGATTTCAGTCGCCACCTTCGCGGCGGCGGGCATCGTCGCATGGCCCCAGGCGGCCCTGATGATGGCGGCGGCCACGATGGGCGGCTATGTCGGCGCCCCTGTCGCAAGAGCCCTTCCGGCGTGGATGGTGAGAGCAGTGGTCATCGCGGTCGGCGTCACGATGAGTACCGTGTTCTTCTGGAGGCTCGTGGCATGAACGGGCTGACGGCATGTCGCCGGACCACGATCCGAAGACTTTGGAGGCGCGGCAGGGCCGTATTGGCGCGGCCCTACCCGTTCCGAAACGCTAACGTCGCTTTGCTCCAAGTTTCGGCGCGGCGATCGCCGACACTGTCGACGCAGCCTGAACCTTTTTCTCCTTGGGTTGCTTAGGCTTTCGGACTTCGCGGTTGCCTCTTCTCGTCGCCATTTCGGAATTCCTTCTTCCAATGTCCCAGCGCCTGGGCCGCGTCGGAACGCTCGAACCCCCGGCGGGAATGTTTCGTTCTATGGAAAGGGCAGCCCTGGTCCTGGGCGTTCGCCGCGGACCAGGGCTACAAGCCTGCTTGGGGCCGCCTACGGAAGGGGAGTCCGTATGAAGGAATTCTAGTCATGGCTCACATCATGACCAGTTAAATAGCAAAGTCAAATATAATCGAGCAAAGGCAACCAGCGACTCAAGGCCGCAGTTGATCTTTGTCTGTTGAAATATCTCGCAGAATTGACTATATATTTTATATGTTGAAGTTCCGCCAAAAGAATAACTGGTTTGCTTTTCTAGCGCCATCCCTGACCCGCTCCTAGCCCCGAGCGGCTCGAACGCACGCGTTCGCCGCCTCGGGGCTTCCAAGAAGACAATCAGAGCATATCGCGATGGCGCGTTCCTCCCGTGAACGCACCCGTCGCAATGCACGCCGCCTTCGCATTCCTGCGCGCGCGGCTCGATCAACTTTTTGAACGGAGCGGCAATCATGTCCCAATTCAAGCGATCAGGAACCCATCCAGCATCAACCCGTCGCGCGGGTTTGCGCGCGACAGTCGTGGATCTCATCTCCCGCGCGACGCAGCGTTGGCACCGCGGTCAGGCGGCAGCAGCGCTCCATCGTCTCGACGACCGACAGCTCGAAGACATCGGCATCTCGCGGAACGACATCCCCCGTGTCGTGGCAGGGCTGGTCCCCTCGAACATCGAAACCTCGACACGAGATGCCCGGATATCGACGCATGCCGACCGGCTCCTGACGGCGGCTAGGATGCAGTGAAGGAGGCAGTAATGGACTTGACCACCAGTACGATCGTGGCCGTAGGACTCCTCGGCATGATGATCATCGCGTTCCTTGTGATCTGAAGAGACAAGCCTCTCGCGACTGCGCGCCATCGCGAGGGGCGGCCTGGTTGAGCTCGCGCTGTGCAAGGAGATCAGGATGTCCAGGCTCTGTCGTGAGCCGTGCCGGAGCGGGCGACGGCCATCCTGAACGCTGCATGTAACGGCCTGCTCCGGCACGGCCCCGACAATGCGGTTCGATTTCGCGGCAGGCCCAGTTATCGGAACGCATGCGCGAGTCGCCTACGCGACCGAGGCCTGGGTCGGGGGAAAGGCACGATCGCGGATTCGCACAGGCACAGGCCACGCAGTCTAGCACGGCGTGGTGGTCGCATGAGGGCTTGGCGCGCGTGCGGTGCGGATCGCGCAGCCAGATGCATCAGGGCAGCCGGTCGTTCGCGACGATCCCTCCTTCGCCCTCCAAGCGTGCGATCCGTTTCGCTTCAGATTCGGTGAACTTCAGCCGCACGCCGATGCCGCCGCCATTCTCGTCGATGAACACGGCGCCGAGTTCCTCCAACGCTGCCTGGAGCGCCTTGATGGTGACTCCATCCGGCTTGTCGAGCTTTCGTTCGAAGTCGTGAATTACGGTTTCGTCGATTCCGGAGCGGATCGTGAGCTTCCCGCGGGTGATCTCGACTAGCGCTCTTGCCGCCCGGCACTGCGACCCAGTTATCATGCCATCCTCCTTCGGTTTTTCGTGGCGGCCAATCTTCTCCTGCGGCTCTTCGGTTGCAAGGGCGGCGTGGGGTCCGGTGGAGGTGGAACTCCTCGTCGCAAGATTCGCCGCAACGTGGCGGCGACCAGTTTCGATTCAAGGGCCGTGCCCTCTCTCATGCGTAGGTCCGTGGAGAAAACAGGCGCCGATAGTAGGCCGCTTCGCAATGAAGTCGATGATAGACAGCTGCGGTCCGCCCGGTTCGGCCAGAAAGCAGGCACATCAGTATGACTCCAGCAATGCCGGGCATCGCTTTGGCGGCATAATGTCGCCTCGGAAAGCAAGCCGAGAAGCCCTATCTAACAGCCATGTGCATGGACACTTTCATCAAGGTTTCGAGGCTTGCCGGGAACGGACGCGTCCGCCCCCGGAGCGGGCTTCCTCACCCTGAATTCCGCACCTGATCCTGCTCCGGGACATCTCTACGAAACCTGCGGTCTACCCCTGCGGCGCCAATCGCCGCATCGATGGAGCGTACGATGAGAACTCCCCGTTCACGGCTCGTCTGCCGTCCCTGCAACCGAAATCTCCCGCTGTCCGCCAGCCGCTGTCCCTGGTGTCTGTCTCCTGTGCATCGCTCCCTGGGCCCGTTCCGGATGCCTGCGCTTTCGCACGTCGTCCCGTTGGACATGGGAGCGCGGTCATGATGCAGTCGATCGGCGGAACCGTCGTCTCTGACGGCCTCCTGAAGGAACATGCCGCGCTCCCGTGGCGCATGAGCGGCGACGGAACGCTGGAAGTGCTGCTGCTTCGCCCGCGGCGGGACGGCAGCTGGCGGATCCCGGCAGCCCGCTGTTCGGGTACGAGAACCGGCATCCAATCTGCAGACCGCGCGGCTTTCCACGACGCGGGCGTCACTGGAAGGGTTGGCCCCGAGCCGATCGGACGCTACGTCGCGCTGAGACACATGGCCGGAGACAGCTACAAGGCTGTGGAAGTCACGGTCCATGGACTCCATGTCTGGGGTAGCCTGGTCAGCTGGCCGAACGACGTGAAGGTGACGCGGCGGTGGATGCCTGCCGCCGAAGCGGCGGTCGCGGTCGAGGACCCCGGCCTCCGCGACCTGTTCCGGTCTCTCGTCTCCGGCGCGACACCCGTCAGACCGGTCCTTCCGACAGGCAGCCCACTGTTCGTGGCCTCGACCGAACGGGTTTCAGGGCTTGCTTCGTCGGCAGGAGCAGGTAGGTTCGCCCCATGCTGAAACTGCCAGCCTTTGTGCGCCTCGACGGCGCGCGCCTGCTTAAAGCGGGCATCTAACCCGGACGCGATCTGACCCCTGGCTCAGCGTTCGGGTCCGCCAGGCATCAGCAACCTCATTTGATCTTCGCGCCCGCGATCACGGGCGGTCGCCTGCGGCGTTCGGCCGTGGCGGGGAGTCCATCATGGAAATTCTCGATCTCCTGCATCCGCAGGACGTCCTGGTGCGCGTGCCGGAGCGAGCCAAACGTACGCTACTGGAAGTCCTGGCCCGACGGCTTGCTTCAAGGAGCGGAATGTCCACGGTTTCCGTTCTGTCGGCTCTGCTCGGCCGGGAGAAGCTGGGCGCGACCGCCATCGCACAAGGCATCGGCATGCCCCACGCGATGCTGGACGGACTGCGGGAACCCGCCGCGGTTCTTGCTGTCCTCGAGGCTCCGATCCATTACCACGCGCCGGACGACCAGTCGGTCGATGTCGTTCTGGCCGTCATCTGGCCCCGGAACGGCTCCTCGGAATTCCTCACAGCGCTTGCGCGGTTCTGCCGGCGGCTCTCCGATCCGCAGGTCCTGAGGCGGCTTAGGGGCTCGGCATCGGCCGAGGAAGCTCTCCGGCATCTTCGTGACCCGGCAGACGCGGCCTGTCCTTCCGTCGCCGGGCTGTCGGCTCTCGCTGCGTCTCGGGGCCGCGCGGCAGCGAGGGGGAACTGGCGATGAGCGCGATCGCGATGGACCGTCCTTCACGTTGGCTGGATGGGCGAATGTCCGGTCAGGACATGGCTGATGCGCTCGGATGCGACGTTGAGTTCGTCAATGGCGTGATGAACTCGTGGTCCCGCCACTCCTTGTCGACGGCGCCCGCCGGGGGAACGCAGGGCGTGCAGACCTGCATCAGGCTGGCGGTAGCCCACGCGCTCTACGCAACCGGCGGGATGACGGTGCAGGACGCGGCTGCCGTGTCGGCGGGTAGCTGGCAGGTCTCTGCATCGCTGCTGAAGCTGCTGGAGTTCAGGCCGCGCGGCGTTCGTTCCGGCGAAAATGATCTTCCGGATCGTGGCGGAGCCGACCCGTTGATGCTGTTCGCTCCCCACGCGGCGGAAGCGATCCCGGTGGCCGCGGCCGACGAATACCTGGACGTGGCGGACGGCAGGCGCGTCTACTGGCGGAAACCGCGACGCGACGCCTATGCGCTCGCCTGCGAGATCCAACGCCTGTCTGACGCAAGCAGGCGGGAAGACACGCCCGCGCTCCAGGAAGAGTACCTCGAATTGCTCGCCCGGCGGCGGGAGCCCGAGGACCATGTCTGCGAATGGATCGGGACGGTCGCCGACGGCCGTTTCCGTCCAGCTCCCGACAGGTTTGCGGAGCGCTCGCCCGCGATGCGCCAGGGACTTTTCGACGGGGAGAGCCGATCGTTCGCCGAGTCCTACGCGACGAAGGTGTCCGTCAACGTGTCGTTGGCGGCGCGCTCGATGAAGCGTCGCGCGCTCGGCCTCGCCGTGATCGATCCGCTGAAGAGGTCGGCTGTCCGGAAAGGCAATGGCCAAGCATGATGAAGACCCCGCACTACCTGATCGACAAGACGAAGCTGCTTCGCAACCTCGAGCGGATCGCCTATCTGCGCGAGAAGTCGGGAGCGAGGGCGCTGCTGGCGCTGAAGTGCTTCGCGGCCTGGAGCGTGTTCGACTTCATGCGGCCCTACATGGACGGCACGACGTCTTCGTCGCTCAACGAGGTCCGGCTCGGTAGCACCAGGTTCGGCGGCGAGACCCACGCCTACAGCGTCGCCTGGGCCGATCACGAGATCGACGAAGCGGCCGGGCTTGCCGACAAGATGATCTTCAATTCGATCGGCCAGCTCGATCGGTTCGCCGCGCGCGTAGGCGGCCTGTCATGCGGCCTGCGGCTCAACCCGGGCATCAGCGCCTCGCACTTCGACCTCGCCGACGCGGCGCGGCCGTTCAGCCGCCTCGGCGAGACCGACCCGGGCAAGTCGCATCTGGCCATCGCAATCGCCCGGGCACTCATCCGCAGTGGTGCCCGCGGCCGCTTCTTCAACGTCGTCGATCTGGTCAACCGGCTGGAGACCGAGCACCGCTCCGGCAAGCAGGGACGCATCGCCGACTACCTGACCCGCCTCGACTTCGTCGTGCTCGACGAACTGGGCTATCTCCCCTTCGCCCAGGCCGGCGGCCAGCTCCTCTTCCACCTCGTCAGCCGGCTCTACGAGCGGACCTCAATCATCGTCACCACCAACCTCGCCTTCGGCGAATGGCCCGCCGTCTTCGGCGACGCCAAGATGACGACCGCATTGCTCGACCGGCTCACCCATCACTGCGAGATCATCGAGACCGGCAACGAATCCTGGCGCTTCAAGAACCGCTCTCAAAGCTAAAGCCGGAAAGCCTCACCGACGCGCCCGACCGGGCTGCGCTAACCCGACCAGCTCCACCCGGTCGGGCGCTCAACGTCGTGCACTACGAGGGGGTCAATATTGGACGCCGATCCGGGGTCAGCTTTGGACGCCGATTGACACCCCTTCGGTGTCCGTCGCTGCTGGCGTGTCACCGACCCGCAGAAGGCAGAGAAGCTGGTGCATGCGTGCCTGCTCGACTTCCGCCTCCGGAACGACCGGGAGTTCTTCCGGGTCGTGTTCCCGGCAGCGGCCAAGATGCTCGACGAATCCATTAGGGGCAGCGGGCTTGAGATCAGGACGCTGGACGCGCTCGCGGCGCTGCAGGCGTAGAGGCGCTGGCAAGGACATCCATAGTAAAGAGTGCAATGGACTGGGAATTGAATGCGGGGGATACGTGAAGAAGCTTTTCAAAGCCATCATCGTGCTGGCCTTCGCGGTCTGGGCTTACGGACAACTGAATCCCCAAGCCGGGAATGCCCCAAGCAAAACAGCACGTGAAACCGCATCCGGCACCGAGGCCGTCAGCGCCCCTGCGGCGCCGACTCCGAAACCGAGCACAGCTTCGGCATGCAAGGTTGGGTCGCCAGGCTCCGGCTTAGTCGTGGCAGTCACGGGAGACTACGAACCGCGCACCACCCCGTCCAAGAACGGAGACCGGATCAAGAACCAGAAGGCTTCCTCGATCATCGGGAAGACCATGTACCACCAGATCGACTCGTCTACGACGGTGAAGCACCTGTGCGCCGAGGGAGACTGGAGTGAGGTGCAGATAGTCACGCCGGAGTGGCTGACCTTCGTGCGTGGGTGGGTGCCGAACAGCGTTCTGCGCGGCATCGAGCGCACCGCCAGCGGGGTCCGCGTCTATGTTGAGGAAGACTTCTTCTGGGACAAGGACACATCGAAATACAAGAAGCAGATCGTCGCCGTCACGAACAAGATCGCTCGCGAGCATGCAGGATGCTCGACGCTGGACACGGGAACGGTCGCCCTGTCGTCGTCGCGCAGCAAGCCGAAGGACCCGGTTTTTTTCGTCACCTGCAACCCGTCGTCCGGCATCCCGTTCAACGTCTGGTTCCGTCCCGCAGACGCTGACAGGACGTTCACCGCCGTCAGACCCATCGCGCAAGGCGACGCCGTCCTTGCCTGCGAGCGCGCGGCGAAGGCCGCTGCGACACATCCTTCCACGGTCGATTTCTCGCGGTTCCTTGATGTCGCCTATTCCGCGCGGGAGGACGGGCGGGTCGCGCTGGATTCCAGCTTCACCGCGAAGAACGCCTTCAACCTCGAACTGAAGTATCGCATCCGGTGTCTCTTCGACGGGCAGACCCTCATCGAGAGCAACATCGCGGAAGCAGGCTGATCTCAAGCCCTGCCCTTCGCCGCTGCGTACGAGTTCGCCGGAGCCGCCTCCGGCACCACATGCTCCAGCGACGTGCCCCGGATAGCCGCGAACCAGCCGTCCTCGGCCGCGCGGGCTGCCTGCCGTGCCGTGGCCTCGTAGCCGGATGTCCTCCCAGCCCGAGAGATTTCGTAGCCATGAGCGTTCATGGCCCAGAACCAGTGCGTGGCCGTGCTCCCGGCCTTCAGGGATTCGTATATGCGGCAGACGCTGCCGGAATAGCCCGGAGCCTCAGCCACAAAGTCCTGCTCACGGTCGGGCCACGTGTGCCGCCATTTCAGCCGCAGTTCGATCTCGTGTTCCATGCCCGACGTCATAACCCGAGTCGGGAGAACGGAACAAGAACATATTCCTATGCGGCCAAGGCCTTCCTGACTTCGGTGCGATGGCTCCAGAGGACCGGCACGATCTCGTAGTTCGAGAGGGCGTCGATGACCGCCCCGGAAACCTCGCGCTCGTTGTCGTTCACGAAGGCGTACAGCTTCAACTGGTCAGGCCGGACCTCGCGAGTGTCCAGCCAGTCCATGATGACCGAGTCGGCCGCACTCTTCACCGGGTTGTTGATCGCCTTGATCACCCGCTCGGGGGCCTCCTTCGACTTCGGGATCAGGAAGTCGAACCTCCGTGCGAAACCGGACCGGCCGACGAAGGACACTCCCTCGGAGTAGCGCACGTCCGAGATGTCCAACCACGAGCGCACGTCCTCCATGAACAGGCTCGTGACGTGCGGCTCGGCGAGGAAGAACATATCCCCCACGGCGAGCATGGCCTGGACGAGGGAGTGCTTCTTCAGGGCGAAGTTGTCTGCCGTCGCGCGGACCGTCAGCTGCCCCTTACTCTCCGACACGCCGTATCCGGCCAGCGTCATGCGCAGGAGCTGCTGCCGCTTCGGGCTGTCCAGCTTGCAACCCTCCTCGAGCAGCCCGCTGATGGTCGCCCCGTCGTCGGTCAGGAAGTAACCATCCTCCGCCTTCTTCAGGAAGACCTGCAGGTAGTCGTTGTGGCGATCGAGGTACGGGGCCGTGATCACCGTCCACTTGTCGAGCGTCTTCCACGCGGTCTTGTCGCGAAGCCACGCGTGGTACCGTTCCATGAGATCGTCGATCTCGGTCATTGCGTGAACAGGCTCTTCTTGATCGGCGGCGGCGTGACGACATGGCAGTAGCGAAAGAAGTCCTCCAGCGTCACCATGTGGTCGTCGAGGTTCCGGAACATACCCTGCGGCACTTCAATGGCGTATTTGAGTCCGTACCCCTCGCGGTAGACGTGCAGGTGCCGCGGGCCGATCTCCTCGCCATCAGGATTGCGGTGGCCAGGACCGTCGAGATCGAGCCGGGCGAGCGGGATCACCTTGCGGCCACGCAGATGGTGATTACGCTTTTCAAGGATGATGGCGCTGCGGGTGAAGCTGATGCAGAACTCTTCCCGGCGGTCAGTGCTGGCGAACGGCATGTCGGCCCGGCCGCCGAGGTCAGGCAGTTCCACCGGGTCCGTGGACGTGCTGACCTTGTCCATGGCCAGCAGTTCTTCGGCTTCCTCCTCCGTGATTTCCAGTTCGGCCATGCATCCCCCTACTTGCACATTATTAGCCGTCCCTTGCTCAAACCTTGACCGCCAGATCACTCCCTCGCGAACGGGTAAGACACAGTCGAGACCACCCATACCCAGGCAGCGCGCAAGGAATTCTCGGTCCACGTGATGTAGCGCATGGGGCGGTTCGACGCCTCCGCCTCGTAGCGCAGATCGCGAAGCGTCACGCCGTTAACGCGAGCATGAATCCGCTCCAGCTCAGTCCGTTCGACATTGCCGTTCGGCTCCTGCTCGAACGGGAACTTCGTCTTCAGCCGGATGAAGCAGACCGGGTCCTGATTGATGGTTTCGATGTAGGCATTCACCTGAACGGTATTTCGCCGCAGGTTCGTGGAGCTCCCGCGCTGGCAGAGATCAGAGAAGTCCTCCAGCTTCGTGTTGCCTTCCCACGCGGTCCCGGAAAGACGTAGCTTCGACAGAACCTTCCCAGGAGGTTGAACCCACTCGAGAACGATGAAGATGGCCCCGTGCTCGATGGGTGTCCATATCTCCATCGAGTCGTAGTTCAGGCTCCACCAGCTGCGTGCAATTGCCCTCAGGCGGATATCCTCTCGGGTCCGGCTCGATGAGTAGGCATCGAGGAATCCGTAGGCCAGCGCTGCCCCTCCAATCAGGACAGCACCGAACAACGCCAAGATCGACAATGCGACGATGCCGCCAACGAAGCCCCTCAATATCACCCCCCTCATGGTGTAGGGTAGGAATACTATCGAGATCGGTGATTTACCAATGAAACATGGGCGAGGTCAGGGTTGCCCCGGCAACCGCCAGTTCCGGGCCTCGTAGTCCTCGTTGGCGGCTTCCAGCAGGTCCCCGTAGTCCGCACAAGCAGCGAGCCGCCGTGGCACCCCCGCCTCGTCGACGTCAAATAGATCGGATCCGAATGAAGGGTTTAGATCCCCCCTGGATCCCTCCGTGCGAGTCTCCCTGCAGAGACACAGGAGGCGATCATGGTGCGCGACGCTGGCTACAACGTGGGACTTCAGGCTTCTGCCGTCGGCGTGACGACCGCGGCCGTGCTGTGGACCGGTGCCATCAAAGTCATGGAAGGCCTCCAGCAGGCCCGGGAAGACCGCGCGCAGGCGGGCGTAGACCGCGCCCAGGCGCTCTACGACGCATGGCTCGACGACCGCCTGCGCAGCGGCGCGCAGGCGGTCCAGCGCTGCGACGAACTCGAAGCCGAGGTCAGCAAGCTGAAGGGGCAGGTCCTGTCGGCGTGGGGTGAAGTCGTCCGGCTGCGGAAGCAACTGGCGGCGGTGCAGGGAGTAGCCGCGTGAGCGCGTATGACCTGATCGGCGACATGGCGAACGAGGACGCGCGCATCGCCGACGCCGTCCTCGCCTGGAAGCGGGAGCGCGCGCAGGCCACGGTCCGCGCCGCCATCGCCCGCGAACGCAAGGCATCCCTCGACGCGGCATGGGAAAGCCTGCTGGCGCGGTCCCGGGCGCATGACCCCGAGGGGCGCGACCTCTGACTGGCGCGGACAGTAATTGTTGACAACAGGGCGGCCGTCGAGCCGCCCTTTTTGTTAGTCTAAATGTAGTCAGGCCCGCTGCCGGTCCGCTCTGAAGTTAACCTTCGCAATTGTTGACAACGATTTTCTGAAAAAAGTTTGTTGACGAGCAGTAGAGATTTCTATCTCGCGGCGAGAGGACTGATTTTTTCTCGAAAGATTCTTCATTTTCCCCCTTGCGGTGCGCTTCGAAGCGCACAATCCTTTTCATACGGGCGGCAACGAAGCGAGCCCGAGACCAGGAAAGGGAACGACCATGAAGACCATTCTCATCAACGCCAACGCCCACGCGATCTGGGTCGAGGCCGACACGCTCGAGGCCGCTCAGCGCGCCATCGACGCCATCGCCGGATACACGCAGGAGTGGACCACCATCAGCCGCCGCGAGTTCGATGACTGCCACGGCGACCGCTACACCGTCGTCGAAGTCGAGGCTGGCGACTGGTCCGCAGACGACGCCGACCGCGCCCTGAGCGAAGGCACCGTCATCGGCTACTGCCGGGCCGATGAGATCCTCGAAACAGCAGCTTGAAGGGAGGCGGGGGAAACCCCGCTGCCCCCTCCCGAGGCCTCGATCACGAGACCTCCGGCGGCGGCAGACCCGACCGACAACGAGCACACCAGGAAAGGACGCTCACATGAAGAACACGAAGAAATCCAAGCCAGCCCCGGAATTCCCGGCATTCGTCGCCGTCGCCTGGTTCCCCGACTTCCATGGCTTCGGCACCGGGCCGACGAAGGAGGTGGCGCTCTCGTCCCTCGCCCGGATCATGAAGCGCCACTGGAACGTCCGCTACAGCTACCGCGCCGCGGTCTACGAGTCCGGCGGGCGCGAGCTCTGGATCGACTCCTACGACATCTTCGACCGGGAGAGCGGCGACTGCCTCACCTACATCGGCGAGGTCTGGAACCGGAGCAAGGACGGCAAGTCCTGGGAGCTCTACGGGCCCGCCCAGAAACTGGTCGCCTGAGGGCACGTGGCCGGGAGCGATCCCGGCCTCCCAACCCCAACCCCGACATCAGACAAGGATTCAGAGAATGCGCCCGACACACGCCCGCCGCCTGAAGCAGTCAGGAGACAAGCTGGACGACCTGATCGCTAGGCTCGAGGACCTCGCCTTCGACATCGGCGAAGAGCACGAGGACAGCGTCGGCGAGATCGTCGGCTTCCTGCAGGACGCCCGATACAAAGTGAACGACATCCTGCCTGAACCGGCATGAATCCGGGACCGGGGCTTCGGCCCCGGGCTGCCCCCTCCCGAGGCCTCCCAGGCGAGGCTTCCGGCGGCGGCAGAAGAAACGCCGAACAAAGGGAGGGCGACATGGAAGTCAGATCAATCGAGGTCACGAGGACGGACCGGGGCGAGCCTACCCGCTACCGCAGCATCGAGGTCAGGGGCGCGATCGGCGAAGTCCGGGACCACCCGGACCGGGTGATGTGGATCACGTTCACGGACGGGAGCGTGATGCGCATGGGCGTCATCGACATCATCGAAGCAGACAGGAGGCCAGCATGAAACTCGGATGGACGGACGCGATGTATGCGGTCGAGAGGGTCCGCGCCCACAAGCGCGTGCTGTCGGGCCACATGAGCCAGCAGGAGATCGCCGACGCGCTGGGCGTTTCGGTCGCCAGCCTCCGGTCCTACTCGAGGGACCCGGACTCGCCGCATTACAGAGCGATCCCGGAGCCGACGCTGGCGAGGCTGCACGCGCTCACGCTGAGCATGCTGGAGCAGACCCTGGAGGTGTATCGTGCAGCGGCGTAGCCCGCCTCCCGTCCGCCGTCACCGGATCCCTCTCACGGGCGACGACGCCGTTCCCGTGAAGTCGACGGCGCGGTGGGTGCAGTGGCGGGTCTCGAAGGACGGTCAGGTCGGTATCCGCCCCGGTCCTCCGGACTCGATGATGCGGGTCCGGCCCCTTCCAGGGTTTGTCCTCGCCGGCTCGCCGGAAGAAGATCGGCAGCGGGCCGATGCGGAGGCCGAGGCCGTCCGGCGCAGGGCGGCTTGATTCAGACATGTCTGTTGACGATGGGCGGGCGGGTCAGTATCCCGCCCGTTCGCATTGACAGACATGTCTGAACCCAGGGACCGGGACATGAAGATCACATGGCCGCCGCGTATATCCGGGAGGGCCGCTGGCATCCCCGGCGGCGAGGCGCTCCTTCGGAAAGCCGAGGACCCGCACACGCTGAGGGAGATGCGGCGCTACATCCGCCAGCGGCAGCACCCGGTCGTCGCGCTGCAGGGCGCGCTGATCCCGGACGACCTGCCGGAAGGAGAGCGGCCGGACCCTCCGCTGCGGCTCAAGCAACTGGCGGGCGAGGTGACGGCCCATGTCTGCGAACGGGTGCTCGGCGCGGTGCGGGCCAGCGGCTCGAACAAGGTGCTGGATAGCTTGGTGTTCAGCACCGGAGCCGTGTTTCGGTTTCCGGATCAGGTGAAGGGTAAGCCCGCCCCCGGCGGCGTCGACGTGACGCTGCTCGGCGACGACGAACTGCAGGCGCTGGCGGAGGCTGTGCGGAAGGAGATCCGGCGGCGCGGGACGTGAATGCAGACATAGCGGGATCTACGGTTTCCACGGGTTTCGCTATGCGTCCATGGAGAGACGGACATACGGATTCCGTATGATCCGCCCGGTATCTACTGGCTCTCGAGCAACCTCCGGACGGCTGCCAGCTTGGCCCTGCAGTCGGCCCCGGCCTCGGCCAGCTTCACCATGAACAGAGCGACGTCGCGCTGGGTCGCCCAGCCTCGGGCCGCGACGGGTTCGGGCATGCAGGACAGCAGGCTGGCGGGCACTTCGATCCGGCGCTCCTCGATTTTCGGGACGATGACTTCCTTCGTCGACTGGCACCCGGCCAGCATCAAGACGGCGAGGACTACGGCGAAGGCCGCGGTCGTGCGCAGACAGCAGGGCCACGGGGAACGGCTCATGGCTGGCCTCCGAAACGTTTGCGCCGCAGGTCTTCGAGCAGCGGCGCGACGGGACCGTCGTGTTCTTCCGGCGCGGCTACGATCTCCTGCTCGGCGGCGCGAGCTTCGTCCGCGATCTTCGCGATCTCTTCGTGGGCCTGCTCGATCGCGGCGATGACGGCCCGCTGCTGGGGCTCCAGCTTCTTGACCTGCTCGGCGTTGCCTTGGGCGATCTCGACCGCGGCGCGCATCTGCGCTCGCGCGACTTCCAGGTCCGCCTTTGCGGTAGCGAGGTCCGCCTGCGTGGTCGCGAGGTCAGACTTCAACCCGGTGTAGTGCCACCAGCCTAGGCCGACCGCGCCCGCGACGAGCAGGACGGGCAGGACGGCGAGGACGCGGGGATCCAGGAAGAATCGGACGAGTCCCATCATGAGTCGCCTCCCGGTTCCTTCCGGCGGCGGACGAGTCCCTTCAACACGTCGCCGAAGCTCTGACCGAGGACGGCGCGGAAATCGAGGTGGCCGACGCCCATGTACGTGATGATCAGCCCCAGCACCCACGGACCGAGCGCGTCGATGACGTCGGCCGTGTGCGGGTATTCGACGGCGGTCCCGTATCCGGCGAGGCCGAAGAGCGCGAGCAGGCTTGCCACGGTGACGCGCTTGGAGAAGCGACGGGTCGCCTTCTCGCTAGCGCTGTCCTTCGGCAGGGAAACGCCTTCCGGGTAGAGCGGGGTGCGGGGCTGGGTCATGCGGCGATCCTCAGGTCCACGCGCAGGCCCGTGGCCTCGGCCAGCTGGAGGAGCATTTTCAGGCCCAGCGGCGCCATCTCCGGATCACGCAGGGCTTTCAGATGATGGGCGCGGCAGCTCGGCCAGCGCTGGCAGATGTCGGTGGTTGTCAGCCCGCGCTTCTCGATATGGTCCGCCAGCCGCTCGGCGAGCTGCTCCTGCCACTGCTGGTAGGTCCTCGGGACGTAGCGCTCGGGATAGACCGGGGTGCAGGACACGGGCGGCTCCTCAGGCGGCCCGCTTGATGAGCGGCATGTATTCGGCCCCGGCATCGAAGCAGGGGCACTGCTTCGTCCATTCGTTCGGGCTGATGATGCCGTCGGCGTTCAGGTCCGGCGACAGGTCCCGGTGCCCGGTGACCTTCCGGAGGCGGTGCCGGGAAATGGCGTCGACGGTCAGGCGCAGCATCGTGGCCTTCTGCGCGGCGGTTCTCGTGTCCTTGGCCTTGCCGTTGACGTCGAGGCCGCCTTCGTAGGCGTAGCCCAGCGTCCCGGCATTGTGCCCGGCGACGTGCGCGCCGACCTGCCATTCCGGACGGCCCAGCTCCACGCTGCCGTCGCGGCGGACCAGCAGGTGATAGCCCTCCAGGAGGCTCTTCCGGAACTCGGCGAAGCCTTCGCCGAAGTCGGAATCCTTGAGTTGTTCGAGCGCTCTGTCCTCTGCGGGAACCAGGTCCATCAGGTTCCCCCGGGTGTCTCGCCCTTGTCCGCCGTCAGGTTCTCGAGGGCGCCCTTGATGAGTTCGGCGGCCGAAGCCCTGATCTTGGCGCTGTATTTCGCATCGACCGTGCCCGCGAGCGTGTCCGGGATGGCGATCAGGGCGAGGCGCAGTTCCGTGTAGTCCTTGCGGACCAGGTCGATCATGTCATGGATGCGGGCGACCAGCTTCACCGTCTCCGCCGCCTCGACCGCCGTGATCAGCATCTTGTAGACGGCGGTCTTCGCCTTGGCCTGGTCTTCGGTCATCCCTTCGGCGGCTGCCTGCTTCGCGGCGACGTTCTGCGCGGCGCGTTCCTCTAGCCAGCGCACGACGTCACCCATGTCGAGAACCCACGAGACGCCGCGATCGCGGTCCGCCTTCTCGACGTAGGGCATGCCCTGATCGAGGTATTTCATCAGCGTGTTGCGGTCGCGGTTCAGCAGCGTCGCCGCTTGCTTCAGCGAGACGCACCGGGCCTTGGCGGCTTCGCGCTTCGTCAGGGGGGATGCGGACTCAACGATCTCGGGTGCTGTCGATTCCGGGGCTTCTTCCTCGAGATTCAGCACCGGACGCTTCGCGGATTTTCTCGGGGCCATGTCCGGAACTCCAGGATTTCCTTGGGGTCCAGAAGGCGGCGTCGCCGTGCAACATTCAACGCGACGGCCGGGGTGCTGATGTTGACGCCAGATTCAAAAATTTTCTCGGAGCGACAGAGTGCGGTCGCCAATCACCCGCATTACGTCGAGGGCCACAGGGTCCCCGGCGGTAAAATCAGTTGACGATCGTCTCCCTGATTGCCTCGCAGCCGTCCTTGCTCGCCTCGATCCGGATCTCAGGATTTGCCAGCGCGAATGCAGCGAGGCGGGCTGCTACGAATGACCACCAGCATATCCAGAAGATGGGCCAGGCGAAGGTCGCGGCCACGATCCGGCCGCGGGTATCCGGAAACGGACAATCATGGTCGTTGTAGGACTCAGCCCACTCGTCGAAGGCTCCAAGCGTGGCAGCCATGCCCGCGATCCAAACGACCGAGATAGCGATCCAGAGCCAAATCACGCCGTTCCTCCATCCTTCTGGTCCTCGAGCATCACATTCATCGCCACCCGCGCAACGGCGGCCTGGTAGATAGACTCCCAACGCATACGCTCGAACTCGGCCATCGACTGGAAGGATGCCGCCCACGGCCGCGTGACCGCACGCGGCTGCTCGCCATCCGGCAGCCCCTCGATGTAGTCGATGAGGTCCGCCTGATACGGCTCGACCCGAGGGTCGATGTATCCCTTCGCCTCGCACTCCAGCGGCACCCACTCGATCTCGCCCATGGCCTCGAGCTCGGCGACGGTGATGCGAAGCGCGTAGGCGAGAAACTGCTTCCTGCGGTCCATGTCCATCAGGCATTCTCCCCCAGCTTCTCGCGATACCGCGCCGATATCTGCCGCATGCGCTCGGTATTGACCTTTTCCTGCAGGAGAAGGGCCTCGGCATCCCTGGCTCGCTTGAGCAGCGTCCGGTTCTCGTCACGCAGGAGATCGACTTCCCGCTCCTTGTGCTTGTCCATCCGGATCAAGGCGTCGACATTGCGGATGTGAAACTGCAGGTATCCCCACAGGCCGTCGATCATGTCGGCCCCCGTGTCGTCCTTCGGGAGGCCAGTCGCCCGCATCGCCACGGTCATCATCGCGATCCGGCCCCCGATGTCTTCAACCTGCTTCGAAGAGATCGCGTCCATCACACCCTCCTCAACCCCATCCGCGGCTCCCACACCGCCTGCACCCGGTCCACCAGCCCTCGCGGCAGGAAGTAGGCCACCCCCTCCACGACGCCCACGAACACCCGATCGTCCTCGTCCCGCGCCAGCGCCTTCCGGACCTCACGCATGCCCCGCAGGACATCCTCGCCGGACGGCTCGCGCTCGGGCGGCAGCTGGGACGTGACCGGCCCGGAACCGATCCGGGAGCGCGTCATGTAGGTGGAGGGGTCGCTCTTGATCATAGTGCCCACTCCCCACTCTCCAGAGACCGCCGGACATCCCCGGCCAGCTTGGTGTGTCCATGGTCCTCAAGGGTGGATGCCAGCGCAGGCCCGAACCAACTCCACATCAGCTTCCCGATGATCAGGTTGGCCTCGTCGGATTTCCTTCGGACGCGGGCCGACTGCTCGGCCTGCAGGCGGGCGAGAGCCTGCTCGAGTTCGTGATCGGTCATGACCGCCGGGTCGGTGTCGCCCGTCTCGCGAACGTCGCTCCGGCAGCCGCACTCGGGAACGTCGTCTGGGGTCTCGCAATGCTGACAGCATGACAATCGCAGGTCGCACAGACGGGGCCGTTGTGATCGCCCTCCGCATATGCCCACATGTCGATGCCGCCGCCGTCCTCGCGGCACGGCGTGTGCCCCTTGTCGAGCATTGCATTCAGCCATTCGCCATCACTTCTCATGACACCAACCCCACTTCCTTCGCCTTCCACCCCATCACCCTGATCGACACCTCCGCATCCCGCGCCACGTCCTCGAGCCGGAGGACATCGCCGCCGTGCAGGACGCTGCGCGGCAGCCATGCCTGATGCCCGATGCGGTCGATGCGCGAGACCAGGATCGATGACGGCCGGACGGCGCGAAGGCGGGCGCGGATTTGCACGTAGTCGGTCATGCTGCCTCGCGAATGCGCTGCCAGCGCCCGTCCTCGAACGAGGCTGCGCCTCCCTCCATGACGGTCCACCGATGGCTCTCCGACCGAACGGATTCGTCGCCTGCGACGCTGACCTCCACGGTCGCTGGCAGGCCGTCGAACATGACGAGGTCCGCTCGGTAGATGGCTGTGTCCGATCCCCGGCGGACCTGCTTTGCTGACTGTACCGCGCGATGCACCGGGGGCACGTCGTGCGGAAGGCAAGATGCGAGGTGGCGCTCGACCACGATAAGCGCTGACGTATCCATGAGTTCTCCCTCTCTCCCAACCATGTTTTGTCGAGGCTTCGGGGATCTCAAGGAAATCGCGAGATTTATTTTGACCGCGTTCCGGCTATGCTGCCGCAGGGACACGAGGGGGAGCGCATGGACCTGAGCAGGATCGTTCGGCCGCAGCCGTCGGAGCGCTGGGCGATGTATCGAATGATCTGCCCCGTTGTTGACGCGGCCTGTGCCGTCAGTGGCCTCGAGGCCTTTTTCGAATACCCGCAGCCGAATGGCCCGAACAAGCGGCTGTCCGCAGACATCGCGTTGATGGCCGAGGGCCGCCAGACCCCGGTGTGGCTCGTCGAGGCCAAGAAGTTCGGGCGGCAGGTCAATCCGGGGATGATCGACCCCTATCTCAACCCCGGGGCCATGGGCGCGGTCTCGAACGGCAGTCAGTGGATTTTCAAGATCGCTGGCAGATACCTCAGCGTCGGGCCGCTGCTGCGTCCTGACGGGCGGGTGGACGAGACCATCTACCACAGGCTCGTCGCGCTGATCGCGACCGTCGACGAAGAATCCGCGTTGGCGCTATCGGACGAATGGACCGAGACCTGGGCCGCGACAAGCAAAGCCGCCGGTCCGACGATCTGGAAGGTCAGCGGCGGTAAGGGCACTCGCGCCTACCACGAGAAGGCTAGATACGAGTCCTTGCAGGAGGCGGCAGCGGCGGCACGCGCGCATGCCTCATCCGGAACGTTGGCCGCCGTCCTCCTCGACGCGATCATCGACGCGGGACAGGAGGCCGCCATCGGCTATTTCGAGGTCAACAAGGCGCGCATGATTTGGTGGCTGAAGGACAGGATGCGTGGGGCGCGGCTGAACCTCACAGGCAAACACATGGAGATGCTGGTAGACAACGGCATCCTCGACAGGATCGGAAGGCAGAACGTCAGGGCCAGCATCAAGATGCACGACAAGAACGTCCAGATGTCCATGCTGAAGGCTGGGATACCCGATGAGCTGACGGGACTTGCCGCGGTATTCGCGATCAATCCGCTGCGGACGTAGGATAGAGGGGATCGAATGCCTGAAGCAGCAGCAGCGGCTACGTCGATGCCGGAGTGGCAGCTCATCCTGCTGACGGCGCTGGTGACGACGGTCGGCACGGCGATCGTAAGCTACTTCGGTCATCTTTGGACCGTCAGGAGCGACAGCAAGGCCGAACGGGAACGCCACGCCCGCTATCTGGCGATCCGGGTCATCACCTCCCTCGACACCTTCGTCAATGAGTGCGGCGACGTAGTCTACGACGATGGCCTGTCAGACCACGAAGGGGTAACGCACCCGAGGGAAGCGACCCCGACGCTAACGCTTCCGGAGGACGTGGACTGGCGATCTGTCGATCCCGACTTCATGTATCGTTGCCTTGGCCTTCCGAATGAGATCGCGTCGCATGACAAGACGATCAGCTGGGTCGTCGACCAGATCGCTGGGCCGCCGGACTACGAGGAGTTCTTCACAGAGCGCAAGTTGCGATACGGCCAGCTCGGCCTGAGGGCGCTCAAGCTGGCTGATGATCTTCGTGTTCGCTACAAGGTCCCGGCGCGGGACACCGAGGGTTGGAATCCGAAGGATACGCTCGAAGGCAAGGTGAAAGAGGCCGAGAAAGAGAAGGCCGACGAAGCAGATCGTCAGGCCCGCATGTTCAAGGAAATGCAGGAGCGGTCCGCCGCGGCCAAGGCAGCCGAAGCCGCCGCTGCCGAGCCGCCCAAGGCCACATGATGGTCTCGGGCTGGGACAAGAATCCGCCGCCGGACGAATACCAGCCAGACATCGGATGGGGTGGCAGGATCATCCTGCTCGTCGTGGTGCTCGTGTTCGGGCTGGGCGCGTTCGGGTGGCTGCTGGTCTAGCGCCTGCGCCCGTCCAAGTAGCCCAGCACCATCCTGGCGACTGTCGACCCCGGCCACGCAGCCACATAGTCTCGAGCCGCATTATGACGGTTCTCGAGTTCCTTGCACCGGTCCGCCAGCGCCTCCCGCGTGTAATCCGCGACATCCGCCCGTGCGACCGCTGCATCACGCTCGGCCTCGAGTTCGTTGATACGGTCAACGACCTCCTGCAAGCCCTTCAGCTCGATCCTGGCGGGTGCCTGCGCGGCGCGCGCGGTCTCGGCCCCGATGGCCTCGCCGACGGCACCCACGAACGTGTCCCACCCGGACGACTGCTGCTTCTTCCTCGTCATCATTCCCTCCCTTGAATCCTACATCTTCGGTCCCGGCCCGACCTCAGGCCTCTCGCACCGGTGCCTCACCAGCGCCCCGCCGAGCGCCAGCCAGTCGTCTTCCGCCGCCTGCGCAGCCGTCAGCAAGGCGTCGATCAGCGCGTCCCGCTCGTCGTCGTCCCGCGCGATGGCATGCGCGACCTCGGCCGGGGTCAAGCGCGCCCGGCTGTCGAAGCGACCGCTTTCTCGGGCACGGGCGACCAGACGGGTCCGGACGCTGTCACGCGCAGCCTCGGCCTCTAGGACACGGCGGCCGAGATCGTGCAGGCCGGGCTCGAGCGCGTCGGCCAGGGCCGTCAGGGCCTCGCGGGCGTCCATGCGGGCGCGGATGTCGGACTGGATGCGGCGGCGGTCTTCGGGGGTCAGGGTCATGCTCCGTCCCCCGTCCGCTCGACGATACGTGTCTCGACCTTCAGCCGGATGCGCCCATCGACGTCCTCGACGACGCCGATCAGGTCACGCTCCCATGCGTAGAACGCATTGATCTCCGCGACCGTCAGGCCGCTGGCCAACTGCTCCTCGGCGAACGCGCGGACCATGGACTCGGACTTCCGAAAGGACTCGACGATCGCTTCGACCAGCATCACGTCGTCGCGGGTCTCGCCCCGGCGGCCGACAAGGTGGTCCGACAGCCAGACGGCCTTCGGCTGCGGGGCCTCCGGCGCGGCGTCAGGGGCTGCCTGGGTGGGTTCGGGTGTCGGGGCTAGGCGGCGGCGGGCCATGTCGTTCCTCCGCACGAGTACCACTTGTACATGCCGAGGAATCTCGCCACGAACTCGTCGTATCCCGCCCGCTTAGAGATCGCGCACATCACGAGGTCGCAGGCCAGATGCCGCTCCTCGGTATCCGAGGGATGGATGGATTCGAGCATGACCGCGATGGCTTTCGGTGTGATCTCAACCGACAGCGGCAGTTCGTGGACCAGCCGACGCGCAAGCACATCGTGCAGGTTCGACAACCCGGCTTCCATCAGGAAGCGGTTGACTTGGTCGTCGTCAGCGTCTGAGAACTGGGGGGTCGAATTTGACCACACCCATCCGCAGGCCGCATCGGCCAAGCCGAGTTCGTAGGCACCGGCAAGCGATGTCGGCTCGGCAAGGTGCTTCCCGCGCGCGACGTAATCGTCCATCGTCAGCCTCATTCCCCGCTCTCCTTCCGTGCCTTCTCCCGGGCCTCGGCCTGCCGGATGCGGCGGCCGAGCCATGCCAGGTCGCTGTCGGGCGCGTTGCCGAGCGCCCGGAGCAGCTGTTTGATGAACGCGTCGTCGAACTCGAGCGGCAGCGCCGGACCCGCGAGGGACACGGTTTCGGTCTTCTCGGACATCAGTCGTCCTCCCCTTCTTCGTCTGCACCGTCGGAGAACCCCTCGTCGCCCTCCTCGAAAGCGGCGTAGGCAGCCTCGTCGAATGCCCGGTGCACACACGTGGTGCCGTCCTCTCCCTCATCGTTGAGACGACGGACGAAGGACTTCGCGGCCGCGTCGAGGTCCGACACCACGGCGTAGTCGGGCCAAGTCGGCCCCGCCTCGATGATCGCCTTCAGGCGGCTGACCGAGACCTCGATCACGATCTTGCCGTCCCGGACGAATGCCTCGCCGTCTGCGATCTTCGGCATGCTGTTCCTCCATCTCCCGGCTCCGGAAGGAGCCGCCCTCGAACCATGTTTTGGCGACGGCGCGCCCCGTTCAAGGATCCGCGCCGAAAAAAGATCACGCCCTCATCGGGCGATAGGATTCGAGGCTGACGACGTTGCCGTCCTCCGGCTCCAGACCCGGTGCCGGGAGCCGCGGCCGAGGCTCCAGAGCGTCCCGCTCGGCGAGGTCCAGCATCGTGCGCTGGATGCCCTGCCACCATGCGAAGACGTCGCTGGCTATCGCCTCGAAGTCCGGGTCGAGGCCCCGGTCGTGCCGGGCGACGTATTCCCGCCACGGGGCCTTGTTGGCGGCCGCGAAGTCGTAGCTGAGGCCCTCAGGGCACTCCTTGAGCAGCAGCGCGGTGTCGGCCTTGCGCTCGCGCATGGTGACGACCAGGGCGCGGGCGATGTCAGCGTCGTCCAGACCGGTGCGATACATGCGGCTGAGGTCCGCGAGTCTTTCAGGCGGGTGTTGCCGGACCCGAGCGTCACGATGGCGGCGAACTTGTCGGCCACCTGGCACTCCATCGGCGGCGCCCATGACGTGAAGGACGGCCCCTTGAACAGGCTCCGGAACTCGCGACGAACAGCGCCGTCTGGGCGCGGACCGAAGCCGACGTCGAGGTGGGTGCAGACCCGGGTCGCGCCGAGGCGGGCGTGGATCGGCACACGGAAGCCGTGGCCGCGGCCGCCCATATCCAAGGCTGTGATCTCGGGGACCGTGATCAGGATGCCGTGCTGGCGCAGGTGACCATCCCAGCACCCGGTCGAACAGGCGCTCGTACATCGCGGACGTGACTTCGCCCCCGCCGCCCCCGCCCGTAGGCAGGTGGTCGAGACAGAGAACCCGGCCGCGTTGGCGAGGCGGGCCTTGTCCGGATCAAGCCTCGCCACCTCGCGGATCGCGTCGAGGGCAGCCTGCAGACGGCCGTCACTACGTGCAACCGGAGGTCTCCGATTCCGAGGCCTCGAGTAATGGGGGGACCTAGCAGCAGGGGGAACGTCACCATGCGACGGCATCAGGACGGCTCCCCGGGGCCGTGGTCGAGGCCCGGCGGGACCGCATGCGCGAAACGGCCCACGCGCCGGATGACGACGGAGCGTGCCTCCTCGGGGTCGAATCCAGCCTCGACGAGCCGGACCACGGCATCCCGAAGGATTCGCCTCAGCGTCCTGGCATCCCGCTCGGGGTCGCGCGCAGCCTCTCCGGCGTAGGCTGCCACCGCTCCCGCCACGGCGACGTCGACGGCCGAGGCTTCCGGACGACGGGCATCGGCCAGCCGCCTGCGGTATCTCCGCTGCCGCATCCGTTGCGCCTCTCCCCCGTCCCGTCCCTTGCGTGGCATGGCTCCCGGCCCCCTCCGTCCGTCACTACGTGTGCGTCACCAAGAGACGGGAGGAGCATGCAAGCGACAACTCAGGATGATTTGAGACTGGTCCCGGGTAAGCCGAGCAGCTTCGGCTTCAATGCCCCCGAACGCGCCCGCTGCGCGACCGTCATCGGCAGTCCAGGCATGCCGGGGAACGCCCGTGCAAGCGCGTTACGGACCTCACGTGAACCCGGTCCGTCCGTTGCCAGGAGCATGATCGCGGCGTCGGCTAGAGCCGTCCGTATCGCGTCTGCGGTCGGTTCAGTCCGGCCCGCCTCCTTGTCAGCCTGGACCTTGGCACGATGCCGACGGACGGCGTCCCGGGTGTAAGCGCGGCGCTCGTCGGCAGGCATGTCCCGGATGGCCTTCTTCCCAGCCGCCTTCCGGTCGGCCAGGTGCTGGTAGAGCGCGAGGAGCGCGTCGTCGTCCCGTCCGTTCACTGGAGCCTCCCTTCGCAGTACGCGGCGGTGCCCTGCAGGATGCAGAAGGCGTTGTCCACGTCCATGTCTCTCCGGATGACGGGCTGGAGCTTCGCCCTCTGATCCGCGATCTCCTCGGTCAGCCTGCGGAGACACCATTCTAGTTCGGCGATCCGCTTCGCCATCTCCGCCTTCGTCAGCCCCTTGCCCATCGTCGTAACCCCCTTCAGGCGTGAGCGCCTACAGACATGGTTGGGCGTCGGCTGGCGTAGCGCAAGTGCGTATTACATGTAAAACGAAAAAGATTCTCGCCCCAACGGAATCCGGCCCCTCCCTTCCGATGCCACCCTTCGGGGTTCGGAGCCTGGAGGCGGGGGTTCGGAGCCAGGCCTCAGGCTGGGAAAGGATTCGAAGCCGGACAGATTCATGCACGGCGAAGCGATGACAGGCGCAGGGAGGGAAAGGAGGCAGGAAGGAACAAGCGCGCAGCGCCACGGTACGGCCCCCAGCTTCGCGATGCCCAGCCCCGGATTCATGGAGCCCAACGGCCCCCTTCGGGAGCCTCTAGGCGACAGCCCGGGCGACCCCGGATTCAGGGCCTGGAATCGGGCCTGTTTCTTCCTGCTAGAATCATGGGGGGGCCGGCGGCGGCGGCGAAGGCCCGGGAACGCCCGCCCCGCCTACATCCGTCAACTGTGTTTTTATCCCACGTTCCGCGTTCTGAGGGGGTGGTCCGAAATGTCTAAAACCCACGTTCCGCGTTGAAATCCCACGGCCCTGCCGGATGGGATAGTAACGGGCGGGTTTTGGCTAAATCCCGCCGCCCTTCGGAATGGGATAGCTGTTGAACATCAAGGGGTTGGGTTTCTGTCCCACGCACCGGGTCGATGGGATTTAGAAGTCTTTCTATCCCATGCCCGATAAAAATGGGATTTGACCCTTGTTCCGTTCCGCCGACCGACGAACCCTTGAAGGGTGGATGGAGGAACGACGATGTTTTCGACGCAGGTGAAGCCCCCGGTCAGGCCGATGAAGCCGGACGCGATGACGCCCTCGGGGCTGTATCGCCCTGCGACGCGCGGTGACCTGGCGAAGGCGCTGTCGGAGCCGGAAGCGGTGACGCAGATCGCCCCGGAGTCGCCCCGTCCGGCCGAGATGCTGGAGGGCGTGGAGCTTCGACAGATGGCGGGCTTCGCCCTCACGGCCGACGACGAGATCCTGCATGACCTGCTGGCAAGCTGGGCCTACGCGGGCGACCGTGCGATGCCGGAGGCAATGCACACCCTGTCCGTCGCCGACGCGGTGCGCTACCTGAACTCGGCCACCTGGCGCAGCGACGCCGAGGGAAAGCGCGGCGAGGACGACAAGCGTCGCCCCGGCGGCGTCGAGCGCGGCGACGTCATCGCATCCCTGCGCCGCCTCAAGCTCGCCACCGTCTCCTACGGCGGCACCGGTGGCCGCCGCTATTCCGAAGTCAGCCTGTTGGAGTTCTGGTGCGAATCCTCCGCCGAGCAGGACGTCATCCGCTACAGGCTGCCCGCCCCGATCAGGGACCTGCTCGCAACCCAGCCGCGCTACGCGTATCTCGAGCTGGCCGCGCTCCCGGCCATGTCCTCGAAATACTCCCTGCGCCTCTACAAGAAGCTGGCGCTGGCCGCCGCCGGAAGGAAATGGGAAGCAGGACAAGACAACCGCATTGTCCTGTCGCCGACCCCAGCCGAGTTCGCCGCGTGGATCGGCTACCCTCTCGACGCTGACGGCACGGTGAAGCCTGGCAAGCTGAAGGAGCGAGTCCTTGGCAGGATCGCCGACGACTTCCGCAAGGTCCAGGCATTCGAGGCGACGGTGACCCCGCGCAAGGGACCGGGCCGCGGGCGCGGCGGACGTGTCGAAGCGATCGACATCGAGATCAGGCTGCGCGCCCCGGACCGCCGTGCCGTGCGCTGCTTCTTCCGGCCGTCGGAAGACCCGCTGCGCCCCGGCGACAAGGACGTCGAGAAGTATCGCGTCGAGTCCCGCACGATGCGGCGCGCACACAAGGTCTTCGGCCGCGCCCTGCGGACGACCCATGCCCGGGACTTTGCCGACCTGTGGCAGGTCGCGTTGAGCGAGGCCCTGTCCGGCGAGCTTCTCACCGACGGCTACGCCTCGCGCTCGACCCGCGGCCAGGCCCTGCTGTCGACCGTGGACGCGAGGGGCGCGGACTACGCCGCCTGGGCGCTGTTCGAACAGGAAGCCGAGGACCCCGACCTCATGAAGCTGAACGCCGAAGACAGGCTTCGCTTCCGCGCCGCCGAGAAGGCAGCGCACGAAGCCCGCTATGATCGCCTCGGCGAGGAGGCCCCGCGCGGAGTCCGCAAGCAGGCCCCGGTCTATATCGTCGACGAGGACACAGGCACCCCGCCGCCGCAGCCGTCCAGGCCCGTGCCGGAGATGACGCTCGAGGACTGCAACGCGGTCACCTTCGAAGTCGATCCTGCCTGCGGCGATCTCGAGGTGGGCGACATCGGCGCCTGGATTTCGAAGCACACCTACACCGGGACCCGCCGCGTCGACGTCATCCTGCGCTACGGCGCTCACGCGCACGAGCTCTGGAAAGTCGGCCGCTATGCCGTCTCGGAGGACGACGTCGACGCAATCCTGAAGCGCTTCCGCACGGCGCTCGAACTCGAGGAGTATGAGTGATGGCTACGCCGAACACCGAACCGAAGGCCGACCGGGTCACACCCGCGCTGCCGACCGAGGTCGAACCCGGCCTCCGCTTCCTTCTCGCGCCCGAGGCACGCGACGAGGCGCTGGACCTCTACCGCCTGCTTCGCGAGGACCTGTGGAAGCGCGAAGGCTGGCTGGCGGGGTGGCTCGAGCGCCGCATGCCGACCGCATGCCCGAACCTGGTCCGCGCCGACGAGGCCCTCCGGGGCCTGCTGACGGCTGCCTTCCGGCACGTCGCCGCGAACCCGGGCATCCCCGCCTGGTGGCTGAGCCTCGCCGTCTGCGTCGCCAACGGCCGCCCGGACAGGCTCCGCGAATCCTGCGAGGACATCCTCGCCTGGCAGCCCGCGGCGAAGCCCGCTCCCGTCGTCGAGGACGAGGGCGTCGACAGGCTGTGGGCCGAAGGCATCGTGATCCGGCAGACGCTCTTCGGTCAGCGCGGGCACGGCCGCCGAGCCGCTGACTGGGACCAGTCGGACGACGAGGCCCTGGCCGAAGAGACAGGATTCGATTTCAGCCATCTCAAGCCGACGGGCGAGGTCTCGACCGAGATTCCGTTCTGAGGCCCGGGGTTGACGCCGTGCCCCCGAGCCCGATATCGATCGCGAATTATTAGATCTTCCCGGCTACCTTGCCCGGGAACGGAGAACTGAAGACATGAGGACGACCTCGATACGAATAGCCGCCTGACCACTGGCCGCGGATTGCGGCCGGCGCGACTACGCTATCGTTTCGAGGAGTCCATCATGTCTTTCACCGCCAAGCGGTATGTCGCCGATCTTCATCTCGGCCACGCCAGCATCATCACCAACTGTGCCCGCCCGTTCCGCGACACCGCGGAGATGGACGCCGAACTCGTGCGGCGCTGGAACGCCGTCGTCGGCAAGGACGACCTCACCTACATCCTCGGCGACTATGGCCGCCCGGGGCAGGACGTCTTCGCCTTCCGGCGGCTGTTCCATTCGCTGGCTGGGCGGAAGGTCCTGATCCTCGGGAACCATGACGTCGACAGCAAGGGGCGGGTCCTGCCGGAGATCGGCGCGCTGCCGTGGGACCAGCCGCCCACGCACCTGCTCGAGACCCGCGACGGCGGCCGTCGGGTGATCCTGTCGCACTACGCCATGAGGACATGGCCCGCGTCCCACTACGGCAGCGTCCATTTCTACGGCCACAGCCACGGACGCCTTCCGGGGGTCGGGCTGTCCCGGGACGTTGGCGTCGACATGCCCGACGTCGCCTTCCAGCCGAGGACTTTCGCCGAGCTTACAAAGGGTTGGGATTTCGAGCCTCGGACCGCACCGGTAGCCGAGCCTGTGTTGGAGTGCGCACCATGACGAAGACGAAGCTGTGGTTGATGTCCGATCTGCACCGCGACTACGAGGACTGGCACCCGCCCGCCTACGTTCCGGACGCTGACGTGTGCGTCGTCGCTGGCGACGTCGGAGAGCGGCTGCTCAAGTCGCTGGCGTGGCTGCGCGACACCCTCGCGCCGCTCATGCCCGTCGTCTACGTCGCAGGGAACCATGACTATTACCGCGAGGGCGTGACCGACGTCCGCCGGGAGGCGCGGGAGCATGCGGCGGACTACCCCGGCGTGCATTTCCTCGACGACAGCGCCGTGGTCCTTGGCGGTGTGCGCTTCGTCGGCGCGACGCTGTGGACCGACTTCGCATTGAACGGGAACCAGGCCAGCGGCATGTCCTACGCCGGGGCGAGGATGAATGACTACAAGCGGATCAAATACGCGAAACAGCCCTTCGATCGGTTCACGCCGATGAAGTCCGCGGGGCTGCACCATGCGAGCCGCCGCTTCCTCGACGAGACGCTTGCGCAGCCGTTCGAAGGGCCGACCGTCGTCATCACGCATCATGCGCCGCACCGGGATTCGCTCGATCTGGGACGGCCAATGTCTGACCGCTACGTCGACCCGGCATACGCATCAGACATGTCTGAGACGATGCTGACGCACCGCCCGGACCTGTGGCTGCACGGGCACGTGCACGTCTGCAACGACTATCGCGTCGGGGATACCCGCGTGGTCTCGAACCCTCGCGGCTACGGCGATGAGAACCCGGACTTCAGGCCGGGGCTAGTGCTGGAGGTAGGCAAATGACCGTCGTTGTTTGCCGTGGCTGCGGCTGGGCTTCGTGGCCCGTGTCCCGCGCTTTCGCGGCGCGCGAGGTCGCGAGGTTCAACGCCTACCTCGCCGCGGCCGATGACGAGACGCGTTCGCTTTACGGCGGCCGCGGCGCGTCGCTCGACAGCTACGTCTGCCTGCGCTGCGGCGGATCGGCTTTCCGGCCCGAGTTGCCGGAGGACCGGATTCCCGACGGCGTGACGCTCAACCCTGTCATCTGCGACGAGCACGCAGACGACACGCCCGGACAGGAGAACAGATGATGTCGGACTGGTACGACAAGGACTACAGCGACCACATGAACGCGGAATATGCCCGGATTCGAGCCAAACACCCGAAGCTCGTCACGGTGCATTTCGAGTGCAATGCAGGCTGGTATCCGATCATCGAACGCTATTTCGATGGGGTCGCCGAGTTGCTCGAGAAGCACCCCGGTGCGACGTTCCGGGCGAGCCAGATCAAGGAGAAATTAGGCGGAATCAGGCTCTACTCCGATGGGAGTCCCGTGCTCTGCGAGCCAGTCGGCAAACTCGTCCGGGAGGCCGAAATCGAAGCCGACCGCACGTGCGAAGTCTGCGGCGCGGCGGGCGCGCTTAGGGTCATCGGCGTCGGCTTCTACGCGACCAGATGCGACACCCACGCGGAAGGCGGGCAGCTGGCGACGTGGCAGGAGCCGACCGAGATCGCGGTCCCAGGTATCGAGGCGCGGGTCCGGATTCACATCCCGGCGAAGAAGGATGAGGATGATGGCTGAGTATCTGGACACGCAGTCTTTCCGCGAAGCGGAGGCCGCCGAGAAGGCAAAGTGGGACCGCCTTCGAGCCGAGCATCCGGACGTGGAGCTTGTCGCGCTCTGTCTCTCGGGCTGGCTTCCGCTCGTCGAGCGTTTCCTGGCGGAAGCCAAGTCAGTCCTTCCGGAAGGGAGCACGCTCACGCGAGTGAAGGCAACGGAAAAATGGGCGATGCTCACGCTGCACTACCGCATCGAGCCGCCGGACTCGGAAGCTTACCGAGCCGTCGCAACGGCGGCTTGGCCGCAGGAACTCGCCAGCCGCAGCATGTGTGAGATTTGCGGGTGGGAAGGGCGGGTCCGTAAACGGGACGGCTGGCTCGTCACGCGGTGTGACCGACACGCGAAGAACCATCTGCCCGGCGGCGACGAGCTTGAGATGCTGGAAGAAGCCACCCGGCTCCAGCGCGAGAGCGAGGCGGGGCTTGGTCGGCGGATGCCGGACGGCGTGAAAATCGAACTGGCCCGGGAAGCCTATAACGAGCGGCTGATCTTGCGGCCGCAGCACCGGGATACCCTAACACTCCATGGCATGGCGGACGTGCTGGGCCGCGACGACGATGAGCGACTGGCGCTGGCCGAGGCTTTTCAAAGCCATTGACCTGAACGGAGACGTGTGGCTCCAGGCCGCGGAGATCTGGCTGCGGATCACGGGAGGGCCGGAAGACGTGCAGACCGAGCCCGGCGACGAGCCGAAAGCCTGGGGCAGCGGAAACGTGTGGGAAGACCTCGGCCTGCCGGACCCGGACGATGACTGACATGTCTGACGACATCGTGCCCGCAGCATGGGCGCTGGCCGAGGCCTTCGGCGAAGAGCTTACCGACGCCGAGATGCTGGGGTCCTACGCCCGCACCCACTGGTACCGGGAACTGGGCGGGGCGGAGACGGACGAGGAGATCGGCCGCCTGCTGATCGCCCGGTATTCGTGCGGGCCGCGGCAATGGACCGGAATCAGGATTCTCCGGAGCCTTGGGCTGCTCGTCGACGGGAGTGGACGGGCGCAGTAGGTGCCTAGTCTGCGTCCTCCACTTCTTCCGTCTCCTGCAGCGCCCGCCGGATTCCGCCGAGGCCGAGCGTCTCCGGAACGGTGTGCTCTGCCGAGCCTTCGAAATACAGATACCATGGGCCGCTCTCGCTGAAGAGGCAGCGCTGGCGTTCCGATTGGATACGCTCGACGACATCCCGCGACGGCGGGCGGACGGGCGTGCGCACGCTCGAGGGCTGAGAAGCGGCCGGGCGGTGCTTCGACCACTCGGCCTCGACAGCCTTGAAAACGGCGTCGGTCCAGATCGTCATGGCCTCGGCTTTCAGAGGCAACCGCTGGCTGTGGTTGTAGGCCAGCCGCGTGATGTCGGCCTCCTGAAATTCCTCTTCGTGCGGGGTCTTCGAGGAGTGATCCAGGACTGCCGACGCCGCGTCGCCTCTCACTTTCATCGTCGACAGAATCGTGGCGAGGCTCCTGCGGAGATCGTGAGGACTGAACTCGGGGATACCTTCCAGCAGGTCCGTGATCGTTCCTAGCGGCTTCTTGCCGCGTTCGATCCGCTTCGCGTCCTGCGCCGCCCGTTTCCTGGCCACGTCGTCCTTGCCACGCAGACGACGGATCAACTGACCGACGACCGAGTCATGGACGTGCATATCGACAAGTTCATCGCTCCCGGGCCGCCGGACCTTGGCCGAGGGGAATGCCCACACGGTCTCCCTCTTCACACCGATCCTCGCCCGGTCGAACAGGAGGCCGACGCGAGGCGGCAGGGGAAGAGCATGGTACCGTTTCGACTTCATGTTTTCGGCGGGGAACGCGGCGACGAACCATCCCGGCCGTTCGATGTCAGGCACGACGCGGGACGACAGCAGGGTCATCGATGCGCTCGTCCGCTGGGCGGTTAGGACGATCCACCACAAGGCCGCGAGCGCGGCGTCGGTGACGGGCTTGTCCTGCCCCCGGTTCGGCATCTGGCGGTACTTCTCGGCCACGTACAGGACATGGGCGATCTGTTCGAGGGTGAGGTATCGCTTCCGCGTTCCGGGAACATGTCTCGGAGAGACGGCGCGCCACCACTGGAAGCCTGTCCCGAGGCCCGTCTTTCCCATGTGCGTTTTCTGCCCCCACGTCAGCGCTGCGGAGATGTACTGGACCGCCTTCCTGCCTGCGTTCGGGCCGTTACTCAGGCGTGCACGGTCCCTGACCTCCTCAACGATCTCGGGGGTCATGTCCCTAACTAGAATGTCGTCGATCAAGTCGCGGTGATGCTGGGTGCTCGCGTAGCGGTCGAAATCGGTGACCGAGGACGCGGAAGGCGGCTTCACGCCCGACTTCTTTTCCTTGGGCTGCGTCACGTATTCTTCTCGGTAGGCAGCCCGCAGATCGGCGAAGGTCCACGCGCCGCCGGCGCGGGCTTTCTGCGAGGCGGAGTCAGCGAGCGCGGCGCCGTGGTCGCCTTCGACCTTGAGGGACTGCAGGTAGCGGGTCGGATCGTCGCCGCGCTCCAGTAGGGCGCGGACATGCCTGCCGCGCTCGACGGCGGCGGTGATGGCCTTCGTGATGGTCGGCTCAGTCGTGACCTTGCCAATGGATTTCGTGCGGCCGTTGAACCTCACGTACCAGTTCGCCGATCCGCCCTGGACGCGGAGCTGGAGGCCGTCCTCACGGACGTGTATGAAGACGAGCGGGTTTCCGGACGTGTAAGTCCGGGCCTTGGCCGCCGCGAGGGCTTCCTCGACGTGCTGCTTACCCAGTTCAACGCGATGTGTCGGCATGCGACGGTGCCCCCTGCTGATGCCCACGGCTGTAGCACGGTAGATTTCTTATACCAACCTTATACCAAGCGCGTGGTGCAAAACCTGTTGACGTGGGGCTGGATCGACCTACATGAAGTCCACGATTTCGGGCGCAAACCCTTGGTTTCTGCGGATCAGGGAGTTTCAGGCGGAAGGGCGGAAGCAAGACAAGAGGACTCTGACTCCGTTAGTCCTGGTTCGAATCCAGGTTCCCCAGCCAACTTATGTTGTAACCCCAAGAATTTACTGCGAGCCGCGCAAGCTGCATCGTTGTGTGCAGGCCGTCCGCGCGGCTGCGATGGGAACGCCGCCGCGCTAATTTGCTGCTTGAACAACCAACCAAAATTTTGAATATCGTCCCGCCGGCGGGTTGCGGTGCTATCGCGGCCGGGTCGGGATCGATGGAGATGCAGCATGCCTGAGAAAAAGCTGCCGGCCGTTCGCCGCGTCGTCACCGGGCACGATGCGGGGGGACGCGCGGTGTTGCGTTCGGACGAACATATCCTGCCGCAGCGGATCGCTTCGGGCGACGCGGATTTCGCGCTCTTGTGGACCGCGCCGGCCCTGCCGGTCGACAATAACGACCCGATCGACGGGCGAGAGCGCGACGCCGGGCTGACCCTGCACGGCGGATCGGTGATCCGCGTGACCGACATGCTGCCGGGTTGCGCCTCGCCCATGCACCGCACCAACAGCATCGACTACGGCATCGTGCTTTCCGGAGAGGTCGAGCTGGAGCTGGACGAAGGCGCCAGGGTTCTGCTTGGCGCGGGCGACATCGTCGTCCAGCGTGGTACCATCCATCTCTGGCGCAATCCCTCGCCGACGACGCCCTGCCGCATCGTCTTCGTGCTGACCGAGGCGCTGCCATACGAGCATGACGGCGTCCCCCTCGCCGAAATTCATCCCTGACCGGACGCGCCGAGGCCTTCCAGCCCTTTCACCGCGAACCGTATCAGCACGTCGTATGAGGCGGGAAGGTCGCCGGAGGATATGCTCCCGGCCGATATGGTGTCGACGCGGCGGTTGCGGCCCAGCGTATTCAGCATGGCTGCGATTGCCAGGGCGAAGCCGCGGATCAGGTCCGCTTCGGTAAGATCGGGCAGGGTCTTGCGCAGCTGTGCAAGAAAGAGCCAGGCGGTTTCGTCGAAATTCTCGCGCACCAGGTCGAGCCAGCGATTGGTCTGGCCGAGCTTGGTCAGCAGCATCACGTAGGATTCCCACCCCTCGTCGCCGCCGGTCATCTTCTCGAACAGCGGGCGCATGAAAGCGTCGATGATCGCCGCCGTGGTGACCGTGCCGCTCGCTTCCAGCTCGGAAAGCCGCGCGCGCCGCATCTGGTTCAGCACCTCGGCGCGGCGATGCACGACCTCGGCGCAGAGCCGCTCCTTGGTGCCGAAATGATAGCTCGCCAGCGCCAGCGTGACATCGGCATGGCGGGTGATGTCGCGCAGCGACACGGTGTCGAAGGTGCGCTCGCCGAACAGATACTCGGCCGCGTCCAGGATTTTCTCGCGCGTGCTGTCGCCAGGGGCGTGCGCCCTGCGCCTCTGCCCGCCGACCGCCCCGCTGCTCCTGTCGGACATGATCGCTCCTGTTGTCGGAACCACGCGATATGTGCGGCATATCGCCAATCAAAATGCCGGCGCAAGCCGGACCGGGTAAATGCACGATGTCGGCGCATGCCGCGAGGCGATTCGCACCCGCTGATGTTTGATATGCCTGAAATGCCGCGCCAATATTGCCGGCGTGGCGGTGGCGCTGCTTGAGAAGGGCATTTCGCATGCGCGTGGACAGGCTCGACCTGAATCTGATCGTGGCGCTGGAGGCCATCCTGCGCCTGGGATCGGTGTCCCGCGCGGCGGAGGAGCTCAACCTCACCCAGTCGGCGCTGTCGCGGTCGCTCGCCCGCCTGCGCGCCCATTTCGGCGAGGAGATCGTCGTGCAGTCCGGCCGCAGCCTCGCGCCGACCGAGTTCGGCGCTTCGCTGCTGCCGCTCGCCGAGGAGCTTCTGTACCAGGCGCGCGCCTTCAGCCAGCTGCGCGTCGACTTCAATCCCGCATCGGCCCAGCGGGAATTCTCGGTGATCTGCTCCGACTATGTCATCCAGGTCCTGGTCACCCGCGTCGCGCGCCAGCTGGCGATCGAGGCGCCCGGCGTGGCGTTGCGCTGCGTCCCCATCGACCGCAGCGGCGACGATGCCTTCGCCCGGGGAAAGATCGATTTCCGCATCGTTCCGAACGTGGCCCTGCACGACAATCATCCCCATGCGCCGCTGTTCGTCGACCGTTTCGTGTGCATCGCATGGTCGGGCAATCACGCCATCGGCGAACGCCTGACGCGCGGGCGGTTCCTCGAGGCGCGGCATGTCGCGACCGCCTTCGGCGCCGACGCGCTCGACAGCCATCTGGAAAGCTATCTGAAATCCGCGGGGATCACGCTGGACGTCGCCATGCGGCTGCCGAGCTTCGCGTTGCTGCCGCAATGCATCATCGAGACGCCCTACATCGCCACCATCCACGAGAAGCTCGCCGTGACCCTGCCGCCCTCGCTGCCGATCCGCTTCATGCCGGATCCGCTCGGGGTCCCCATATTGACCGAGAACCTGCAATGGCACCGCATGCGCGACAAGGACAGCGCATCGCGCTGGATGCGGCAGCTCATGCTGCGGGTGGCCGCGACGCTGGGTCCGTAGCGGATGTATGATCCTTAGTCATTGATCCGATGAATCATATTCATTTTACAAATATCTTCCCGGTCGCGTAGCGAAGTCATGCAGCCGGGAGGAGGAACTGGGGTTGGAAGCGCGTTTGCAGGTCGTGGGTGCAGGTGGAACGGCCGGAAGGCCGGCGCCGGTGCTGGAGATCAAGAACGCTTCCGTCCGCTTCAACGACTTCCTGGTGCTGGACGACATCAGCTTCTCCATGTCGCCGGGGGAGTTCGTCTGCGTCATCGGGCCGTCCGGCAGCGGCAAGACCACGCTGCTGCGGCTTCTCGCCGGCCTGATCGCCCCCTCGGGCGGCTCCGTGACCTATAAGGGACAGGTCCAGTCAGAGCCTGCCCGCGATATCGCGATCGTCTTCCAGGACTATGGCAATGCGCTGCTGCCGTGGCGCACGGCGGCGGGCAACGTGTCGCTGGCGCTGGAGGCGGCGCGAGTTCCGAAGGCCGAGCGCTCAGACCGTATCGCCGCCCTTCTCAGCAAGGTGGGGCTCGGCAGCCATGGCGAGCGCTTTCCGGGCCAGATGTCGGGCGGCATGCAGCAGCGGCTGCAGATCGCACGCTGCCTGGCGCAGGAGCCGTCGGTGCTCCTGATGGACGAGCCCTTCGGCGCGCTCGACGCGATGACGCGGCAGAAGCTTCAGGACGAGCTGCTGCGCATCGTCGCCGACAGCGGCGTCACCGGCTTCTTCGTGACCCATGACCTGGAAGAGGCTATTTATCTCGGCGACCGCATCATCGCGCTGGAGCCCAATCCCGGCCGGATCGGCGCCGTCTTCGACGTGCCGCTGCCGCGCCAGCGCGACCAGCTGACGACCCGCGAGGTGCCGGCCTTCCTCAAGCTGCGCCGCCAGCTCTTCGATTTCATCGGGCGGTTCGAGTGAGAGCCTTCCTCAAAGGGGCGGTCATTCCGCTGGCGCTGGTTGCCGCCTGGCAGCTCTCGGCCAACCTGTGGGGCATCACCTCCGACACGCTCGCGGCGCCGGCCGATATCGTGGTCGCCTTCGTCGCCGCGCTCGGCGCGCCGGAATTCTGGCGGGCGATGGGGCAGACCCTGCTCGCCGCCGCCGCCGGCCTTTTCATCGGCGCCGCCGCGGGGCTGATCACCGGCGTCGCCTTCGGGCTGCTGCCGCCGCTGTCGCGCATCATGCGGCTCACCGTCGAGGTGCTGCGGCCGCTGCCGGCCATCGCCATCGTGCCCATCGCCATCCTGGTCTTCGGTTTCGGCTACATGCTGGAGATCGCCATCGTCGCCTTCGCGACCTTCTTCCCGGTGATGATCCTGTCCGAGGCCGCGGTGGGGCAGGTCCATCCGCGCCTCATCGAGGTCGCGCGTGTCCTCAGGCTGGGCACGATCCCGCGGCTGGGAAAGATCGTGCTGCCGGCGATCCTGCCGCGCTCCTTCGTCGCCCTGCGGCTGGCGGCAGGGCTGGCGCTCGTGGTGGCGATCACGGTGGAGGTGGCGGCGAACCCGCTCGGACTCGGCTCGCGGCTGATGCAGGCCGCCGGCTCGCTGCGCCCTGCCGACATGTTCGCCACGCTCCTGTGGATCGCCCTTCTGGGATGGGGCGTCAATTCCGTGCTGGTGCTCATCGAGCGCAGCCTGTTCCCCGACCTCAAGGAGCTCACGCGATGAAGCGTGTCTCTCCGCTGTGGTGGTTCGGATCGTTGCTGATGTTCGCCGCGCTGATACTGGCCTGGCAGTTCGCCGCCGAGCTGCGCGCCATTCCGCGCGCGTTCTTCCCCGCGCCGCAGCAGACATGGGCGGCTTTGGTGCGCGGCTTTTCTACCGGACAGTTGCTGGCGGACACGGCGACCACGCTGCGCCGCATGGCGCTCGGCTGGGTGCTCGCCTCGATAGCCGGCATCGCGCTCGGCCTGGCGATCGGCCTGTCGGCCTGGGCGCGATCCTATATCGCGCCGATGTTCGAGGCGCTGCGTCCCCTGCCGGCCTCGGCGCTGGCGCCGGTGGTGATGCTGTTCTTCGGCCTCACCGACTGGATGATCCTGACGCTGATCGCATTCGGCGCGCTCTGGCCGATGCTGCTGACGACGGTGCACGGCGTCTCGTCCGTCCATGTGCGCAAGAGCGAGATCGCCCGCTCGCTCGGCCTCAGCCGGCTCGCCTATGCCGGCAAGATCGCCATTCCCTCGGCGCTGCCGGACATTCTGGGCGGCCTGCGGCTCGGCCTCACCGTGGCGCTGATCCTCGCCGTCGTCGGCGAGATGATCACCGTTCAGGGCGGCCTCGGCGCGCATATCCTGATCGCGGCGCGGCGCTTCAATGCGGCCGACGTCTTCGCCGGAATCGCTGTGCTGAGCGCGATCGGCATCGCCACAAATCTCGCTTTGACCGCCTTCGAGCGGCGCGCCCTGCGCTGGCAGGGCGATCGATGATGCAACTTTGTCTCCCGGAGGTATGACGACCATGATGAGAAGAACCCTGCTCGGCCTTGCGGCCGTGTCCTCGCTGGCTTTTGCGAGCATGCAGCCAGCCCATGCCGAGGCCACCAAGGTCAGGATCATGTATACGGCGGCCTCGGCCTTCGCCGCGGTCTTCGTGGCGAAAGATCAGGGCTTCTTCGAGCGCCACGGCGTCGATGCCGAGCTGAGCATCGCCCAGAACGGCTCGGTCATCCTGTCCGGCGTGGTGTCGGGATCAGTCGAAGTCGGGCTGCCGACGCCGACGGTGGTGATGCAGGCGACCCAGAACGGCCTCGACCTGCGCCTGTTCGCGGCGACCAACGTCTTCCCCGATCCGACCGTCAGCGGCCTCATCGTCGGCACCGACAGCGGCATCAAGACGCCGGCTGACACGGCGGGCAAGAAGATCGGCGTCCCCGGCATCGGCGGCCTGATCGACGTGGTCGTGCGCAAGTGGATCAACATGAACGGCGGCGACGCCGCCAAGGCCAACATCGTCGAATTTTCGCTGCCGCAGACGGCCGACGTGCTGCGCTCCAGGCAGGTGGACGGTGCCGCGACGCTCGATCCCTTCCTGTCCCGCGCGGTCGAATCCGGCGCGGGGGTCTCGATCGGCAACTATACCGACATCATTCCGGCCGGCACGGCCGCGGGCGTGCTCGCGACCACGACCCAATGGGCCGAGGCCAATGCCAAGGCGATCGAAGGCATGCAGCTTGCCCTGAAGGAGGCCGCCGACTTCATCGCGCAGAACCCCGATGGCGCGCGCGAATCCATCGGCCGCTACACCACCCTGCCGCCGCAAGTGCTCAAGGGCGTGAACATGCCCAATGTCGCCGATCTGAGCCTGACGCCGGAGAAATTCCAGTTCTGGCAGGACATCGCGCTGGAGCAGGGCCTGATCTCGCAGCCCGTCGACCTGAACACGCTGCTGATCCCGTTCCCGAAGCAGTGATCGACATGGGGCAGCCCGGCGCTGCCCCCCTTTTTTCACAGACGGACAATGACACCTCTCGACGATCTTCCTCTGCCGAAGCGCGCGCAGCCGCGGGCGGACGCCAGCCTCGTCATCGACTGTCACGGGCATTTCGGTGCCCCGGCGGCCGATGCGCTGCTCGCGGCGCGGCCGGAACGGGCAGCCGAAATGGGCGCCATGGCGCTGGCTTCCGGGCCGGCATCGCATCGCCGCAATGCCGAAGTCGTGCTGCCGGCCGCCGGCGAGCGCATGGCTTCGCTGGAGAAGCGGCTGCGCGATCTCGACGACATGGGCTGCGACATGCAGGTGGTGTCGCCGTCGCCGCATCTCTACGCCTACTGGGCCGATGCCGTGCTGGCCGACGAGCTGGTCGCCTGCGTGAACGAGGCGGGCCTGGCACTCGCGGCGCGCCAGCCGAAGCGGCTGATCCCGCTGGCGCTGGTCGGCCTCCAGCATCCCGAGCAGGCCGCGCGCCAGTTGCGCAAGGCCATGGCGGCCGGAATGCGCGGGGCGGAAATCTCGGCCTCGGTGGGGCCACACGAGCTCTCCGACCGGCGATTCGACCCGTTCTGGGCTGAGGCGGAAGCCCTGTCGGCGGTGATCTTCATTCATCCGCTCGGCAGCTCGCTCGGCCAGCGCCTCGACCGCTACTACCTGTCCAACATCGTCGCGCAGCCCACCGAGACGACCATCGGGCTCGCCCATCTCATCATGGGCGGGGTGCTGGACCGCTTTCCGAAACTCCGCATCCTCGGCGCTCATGGCGGCGGCTACCTGCCGGCCTATATCGGGCGCTGCGACCATGGCTGGAGCGTGCGCCCCGAGGCGCGCGAATGCGCGCTGCCGCCGTCGCACTATCTGGCGCGGATCTGGGTCGACACCGTCGTCTTCGACGCCGCGCAGCTTCGCAATCTGGTCGCCCGCATGGGCGCGGACCGCATCGCCTGGGGCACCGACTACCCCTTCGACATGGGCGACTACCACCCCGACATCACCGCCGGCTGGCTCGATCCCGCGCAGCGCGCCGCGGTGATGGGACGCACGGCCCTTGAGCTTTTCGGGCTCACAGCAAAATCGACCTTGCAAGGAAGCAGATCATGACGCGCCGCATCATCGACCTTTCCGTGACGCTGATGGAAAGCGAATTCACCGACCCGCCGGGCCTTGGCCCGAAGATCGAATATGTCGGCCATGACGAGGGCGCGCGCGATTTCGAGAAGATATTCGGCATGCCGGTGGCCGACCAGCTCGAAGGCAAGGGCGCGGCGGTGGAGCGCATGCGGCTGACGCCGCACGCCGGCACCCATATGGACGCGCCGTGGCACTACCACCCGACGATGAACAATGGCGAGCCGGCGATGCGCATCGACCAGGTGCCGCTGGAATGGTGCATCGGGCGCGGCGTGAAGCTCGATTTCCGTTCCCTGCCGAACGGCCATGTCGTCAGCGCCGCCGAGGTCGAGGCCGAGCTTGCCCGCATCGGCCACGATCTGCGCCCCGGCGACATCGTGCTGGTGAACACCGCCGCCGGCGCCCGCTATGGCGAGCCCGACTATGTCGAGACCGGCTGCGGCATGGGCCGCGAGGCCACCCTGTGGCTGACGGCGCGCGGCATGCGCGTCTGCGGCACCGATGCCTGGAGCTGGGACCCGCCGATCGCCTCGCAGGTGGCACGCATCCGTGAGACGGGCGACAAGAGCCTGTTCTGGGAAGGCCACAAGGCCGGCGCCGAGACCATCTATTGCCACATGGAGAAGCTCGCCAATCTGGACAAGCTGCCCGGCACCGGCTTCGAGGTGATCTGCCTGCCGGTGAAGATAAAGGATGCGTCGGCTGGCTGGTGCCGTCCCGTCGCGATCCTCGACGACGGAGAATGAAGCCATGAGATTCGCTACACTGCCCGACGGAACCCGCGACGGACGGCTCCACCTCGTCTCGCGCGACAATGCCCGCGCCGTCCCCGCGCAGGCCGCCCGCACGCTGCAGGCCGCGCTCGACGACTGGGAGGCGCTGGCGGGGCGCCTCGAGGCTGAATATGCCGCCTTACTGGAGGGCAGCGCGCAGGGCATCGTCGCCTTCGATCCAGCCGGCGCGATGGCGCCCTTGCCGCGCGCCTGGCAATGGCTCGACGGTTCCGCCTTCGACAGCCACGGCGACTTGCTGAAGCAGGTCTTCAACCTTGATCCGAAGCAGGGCAATCCCGACGTGGTCCTGATGTATCAGGGCATATCGGACCGCTTCCTGTCGCCGACCGAGCCGGTTGTGATGCCGGCCGAGAAGGACCAGATCGATTTCGAGGGCGAGTTCGGCGTCATCGTCGACGAGGTTGCGATGGGGCTCGCCCCGCAGGAGGCGGCGCGCCATATCAGGCTGATCGTCCAGATCAACGACTGGTCGCTGCGCTCGCTCGCGCCGGTGGAGATGCGGACGGGCTTCGGCGTGCTGCAATGCAAGCCGCGCTGCTCGATGGCGCCCGTCGCCGTCACCCCCGACGAGCTCGAGGGCCGCTGGCTGGACAACCAGGTCGATCTCGCGCTGGAGATCGATTTCCGCGGCGAACGCTTCGGCGCGGCCAACGGCCATGCGATGAGCGTCGGCTTCGACAGGCTCGTGGCGCACGCCGCCTATTCGCGCGATCTGGTGGCTGGAACGATCATCGGCTCGGGCACCGTCTCCAACGCGAATTTCCGCGAGATCGGTTCCTCCTGCATCGCCGAGCGTCGCGGCATCGAACTGGTGGACGAGGGGAAGCCGAGGACGCCGTTCATGCAATATGGCGAGACAGTGCGCATGGAGGCGAAGTTGCCCGACGGGCGGCCGCTCTTCGGCGCCATCGACCAGCGCGTCTGCGCGCCCTCCTGACACGAATACGGAAAGGCAGGGACGACATGATCATCGAACATGCGACGATCAAGGTGCATGCGGGGCAGGGCGGCGCCTTCGAGGCTGCAGTGGCGAAAGCCGTCGCGACGGTCTTCCCGCGCGCGCAGGGCTGGATCAGCGCATCTGTTCTTCGCTGCGTCGAGCAGGCCGACACCTACATCGTCGCCATCGCGTGGGAACGGCTGGAGGACCACACGGTCGGCTTCCGCGAAAGCCCCCTGTTCCAGGAGTGGCGCGGTCTGGTGGGCCCGTTCTTCGCCTCTGCGCCCGCGGTCCTGCACTATGAGGTCGCGAGCGCGTGATCTCCGGCGGGCGCGGCGCTCTGCCCGCGCCCGCTATTCCTCAGGCCAGCCGTCCGCCCAGCGTCTCGGCGAACCAGTCGGCGATGTAGCTGCGGCCGAAGCTCATATTGTCGGCGCCGACATGCTCGACGCCGCCCTCGCGGTCGGTGAAGATCTTCAGCTCCCGGCGCGGCGAGTTGACGAGCTGGTCGTAGCTCTGATGGGAATAGTCGACGCTGATCTGCCGGTCGTTCGCGCCATGCGTGACGAGGAACGGCACCCTGATCTTCTCCATCACGCCGTTGAGGTGCATGCCCGACGATTTTTCGAGGAAATCGTCCATGTCCTTCGCGCCGAACACCCACTGCACATGCTTCCAGTAGTGCGGGACGGGGTTCTCGCCCTCGCGCTTCAGCCGCTTCTGCTGCACCTCGGCCCAGTTATGGTTGGCGCCCCAGACGGCGCCCGAGGCGAAACGCGGCTCGAAGGCGCAGACGCGCGGCGCATAGAAGCCGCCGAGAGAGATGCCGGTGATGCCGATGCGCTCGGCGTCGACATCCGCGCGGGCCGCCAGCCACTCATAGACCGGCGTGCCCCATTCCTCGGATTTCCACGTCGCCGGCAGGTCGTGCAGGCGCAGCGTCTCGCCGGTGCCCGGCTGGTCGACGCAGAGTGTCGAGATGCCGCGCTTCGCCAGCTCGTGCGGCAGCCGCGACCAGAAAAGCAGCTCCTTGTTGCTGTCGAGGCCGTTGAGATAGACCACCGCCGGCGCCGGGCCGGTCACGCCCTCGGCGCGGGTATGGAGCGCCGGGATGACCTTGCCGCGATAGGGGATCTCGACCCGCTCGACATTCTCGTGGCTGTATTTCGTGCCCTTGGCGAAGGCGGCGAGCGCCTTGGCATAGGTCTCCGCCCGGCCCGGATGGCCGTGGCCCTGCATGCGCTCGGCCGTCAGCAGATAGAGCGCGGCGCGCTGCAGCTTGGGCCCGGCCGAGAGCAGCCGTCCCTTCTCTTCGTCCTCGGCGGCGAGCGCGATCAGCTTGTCGGCGATCCGCACCCATTCGCGCAGGAAGTCGGCGGTGCCTGCATCCTCGCCGCCCTGCGCCTTCTTCAAGAGCGGCTGGCACATGTCCATGATCTCGCCCAGCTCCGCCCCGCTCGCCATGGCGATGGAGACGGAGAGGTTCCAGACGTAATTCGGGAAATAGTCGAACATGGCCATGGGGAGGGCCTCCTTGCAGCGGTTGATGCGGGCGGGTCAGCTCAGATCGGCTGTGCCATCAGGGCGATGGACTGGCGATTGAGCTCCGCCATGTCGATGTGCTCGATCTTGCCCATCTGGCTGTCGCCCATGCGCACCGAGTTGACGACGACGAACTTCGCGCGCTCGAAGCGCCTGTCGCGATAGGCCTTGAAGGCAGCCTCCGGCGCCTCGGCCTTTTCCAGTTCTTCCGCCAGCACCACGCCGTCCTCGATCGCGAGGCCGGCGCCCTGCGCCAGATGCGGCGTGCAGGCATGCACGGCGTCGCCCAGCAGCACGACGCGGCCCCTGTGCCAGTCGCCGTCGAGGAAAACCGTCTCCAGCGGCCGCCCGACGACGCCGTCGTCGTCGGAGATCTGCTTCGCCAGCGCGACGATCTGCGGCGCGGCGCCGTTGGTGCGCTCGCGCATGATGGCTGCGGCACCCTCCTTCGGCAGGCGGAAATCGGGTGTCTCCCGGCTGAGCAGGAACATGTACATCAGGCCCTTGCCCAGCGGCACCTCGCCGGCGCTGTGCGGCCCCACATAGATGCGGATGCCGGTCAGGTCGTCGGGCTGCGGGAAATTGTAGCGCCAGACCCACTGGCCCGTGTAGCGCGGCTTCGGCGCATCCGGCAGGATTTGCGTGCGCGTGCGCGAATAGACGCCGTCGGCGCCGACCACGATGTCGTAGCGGCCCTTCGTTCCGTCGGAGAAGCTGACGTCGACGCCCCTGCCGTCGTCCTCCAGCTTCTCGGCGGTGACGCCGAGGCGGACGGCGACGCCCAGCTCCTTGGCCTTCGTCACCATGATGCGCTGGAGATCGGGGCGGCGGATGCCGGCATTGGACGGGAACTGCTCGCCCGCCAGCCGCGGGGTCGGAAACTCGGCGATCTTCTGGCCCGTCGGCGTGAACATCTCGGTGATGTCGAAGCCGTAGGCCTCGGCCATATAGGCGTCCAGCAGGCCGATCGACCCCATGGCGCGCACCACGTTGAACTGCTGGATGATGCCGACGCCGTAGACCGTCCAGGACGGGTCCTTCTCGATGATCTCGACCGGATAACCCTTGCGGCGCAGGGCGATAGCGGCCGTCAGGCCGCCGATCCCGCCGCCGATGACGAGGATGGAATTGAGCTTCATGAGACACCTCCCTTGGTCAGGTGTCTAAAACGTCGCCTTGCCTTTGAAAAATCAAAGCGGCGGATAGCCAGTATTCGTCGGATCAATAGCTATGGCTGGCCATCATCTCCTTCGCGGCGGTTTCGAAGATGCCGCGCAGCCAGACGAGACCGGGGTCGCGGCTGCGATGGCCGTGCCATTGCAGCCTTTCGTCGAGCGCGACCCAGGGAAAGGGCAGGGGATGGCGCTCGACCGGCAGGTGCCGGAGCGCCTGGCGCGCGATCAGGCCATGCACGGTGGCGATGCGGTCCGTCCCGACCACCAGGTGCGGCAGGGCGGTGAAACTGTAGCTGACCACATCGATACGCCGCACGATGCCGCGCTGTTCGAGGAACTGGTCCTCGAAGGAGTTGGCGCCGGTGCTCGGCATCATGCGCACATGGCCTGCCTCCGCATAGTCGCTTTCCGTCAGCGGCCGCCCGCCGAAGCGGCCTTCCTTCCAGACGAGGCAGCAATATTCGTCCTCGAAGAGCGGCATGCTCGGATGCTCGCGCGATGCGAACAGGCCCGGCGCCACCAGCAGGTCGGCTTCGCCGCGGTCGATCTCCAGATAGGGATAGGTCTGCTGCGGCAACAGCCTGAAGCGGATCGAGGGCGAGGCGGCATAAGCCAGCCGCAGCACATGCGGCATGAACAGCTGCATCGTGAAGTCGGACAGCAGGATCGAGAACTCGCGGTTCGATTGCGAAGGATCGAATCCCGCCTCCGACGAGATCGCGGCATCGACCCGCACGAGGATGTCGCGGACGGAATCCTGCATCGCCTCTGCCCGCGGCGTCAGCTCCAGCCGCCGGCCGACCTGCACCAGCAGCGGGTCTTCGAAATACTGGCGCAGCCGGGTCAGCGCGTTGCTCATGGCCGACTGGCTCATGTTCATCTGCTCGGCCGCGCGCGAGATGGAGCGCAGCCGCAGCATATGGTCGAGCGCGACCAGCAGATTCAGGTCGAGCCTCTTGAAGCGCATGGCTACCTCTCCTCCCTCGGTGGCGATTGCGCGGTCCGGTGTCGATGGAGACACAAGCCGGCGAGACATTCAAGCAGTCAATACATGGCATTCCATCATTGGGTTTCTTGAAAGCATGGTCGCTGTGTAGCGTTGTCGGGGGAAGCGTGCCGACCAACGGCGCAGTTCAATCGGGAGGAAATCCATGAAACGAATGATCAGGGTGCTGCTGGCCGGCGCCGCGATTGCCTTTGCAAGCCAGGCGGGCGCGCAGGAGACGCTGATCTTCGCGACCACCAATCCGGAACAGCATCCGATCAATTCGGGCTTCCTGATTCCCTGGGCCGAGAAGATCAATGCGGAAGCCGGTGGCGCTGTCGCCATCGAGCTGCGCCACGGACCGACGATCGCCAACCACACCAATTTCTACGACCGCGTGATCGACGACGTGGTGCAGATCGGCTGGGGCCTGACGGTGCAGAATCCGGGCAAGTTCGGCCCGACCCTGGTGTCCACCCTGCCTTTCATCGTCGAAAGCGCCGAGCAGGGCTCGGTGGCCATGTGCCGCATGAGCGAGAAGGGGGCTTTCGACGGTGCGCTGGGCGACATCGTCCCGCTGCTGTGGACCGAGTTCCCGCAGGCATCGCTCCACCTGAACGGCAGCCCGGCGACGAAGATGGACGACATCGCCGGCAAGAAGATCGTCACCACCACGCCCGCCTCCGCCGCGATCGTCGGCGCGTTCGGCGGAGCGCCGCTCTCCTTCGGCATCACCGAAATATACGAGGCGTTGCAGCGCGGTGCGGCGGAGGGCGCCGTGATCAACTTCACCGCCTTTCCCGGCTTCCGGCTGAACGAGGTCACGACCAACCACTATGTCATCCCGCTGGGCGGTGCCGCTGCGGTCGTCTTCATGGCGCGCGAGAAGTGGGATTCGCTTTCCGAGGATGCGCGCGCAGCCATCATGAAGCATTCGGGCTGCGACGGCAGCCGCGCCTTCGGCAAGTTCATCGACGGCTGGGAGGCGAGCTCGCTGAAGGCGGTCGAGGATGCCGGAGGGCATACCGTCACCCGGGCGACGGCGGAGGAGATCGCCGCGGTGAACGAGAAGCTCGGCGCCGCGATCGAGGCCGGTTTCGCCGAACGCGCCCCGGGCGGCGCGGAGCTCGTGAAGATGTTCAAGGAAGAACTCGCCGCCGCCAGGGCGAACTGAACGCGCGCGGGCGGCGCGATGCGGCGCCCGCGCACGATGCGCGCCCCTGTCCGCCGGGCGGGCGCGCATCGGCAAGCCAGCGAATGTCTGCAGCCGGCAAGGAGCAACATGCCATGCGCATTATCGGACCTGATGAACTGATCTTCGGCGTCGACGATCTCGAAGCCTGCCGCACCTTCCTCATCGACTACGGGCTCGACGAGGTGGAGCGCACGCAGGCGGGCGGCACATATCATGCGCTTGACGGCACCGGCATTACCCTGAGGGACCGAAACGACCCTTCGCTTCCCAGGCCGCTGCCGACCGCCAGCATGCTGCGCAAGACCGTCTACGGCGTCGAGGACCGGGCGACGCTGGACGCGATCGCCGCCGAGCTCGGCAAGGATCGCGAGGTAGTGCGCGAGGCCGACGGCTCGCTCTCCTGCGTCGACGACCTCGATTTCGCGCTCGGCTTCCGCGTCACCACGCGCCGCAGGCTCGACCTGCCGGCGGAGATGATCAACAGCCCCGGCGCGAAGCCGGGTCGTCCGGCCAACGTGCTCGGCGCCGACCAGGAGGCGGAGGCGAAGCCCCGCACGCTGTCGCACATCGTCTATTTCGTGCCCGACATGGACCGCATGGCGAATTTCTACATCGAACGCCTCGGATTCGTGATCACCGACAAGTTCACCAATACCGGCCCCTTCCTGCGGCCGCAGGCAAATCACGACCATCACGTGCTCTTCATGATCCAGACGCCGGCCTACATGCAGGGGCTGGAGCATCTGGCATTCCACATGCAGGGCCCGACCGAGCTGATGCTGGCCGGGTCGCGCATGGTGAAGAGGGGCTATGAGAGCTTCTGGGGCCCGGGCCGCCACAAGTTCGGCTCGAACTGGTTCTGGTACTTCAATTCGCCGCTCGGCACCCATATCGAATTCGATGCCGACATGGACCTGCATGACGGCGACTGGATTGAGCGCGAGGGGCCGATGTCGGCCGAGAACGCCCAGCTCTTCCTGTTCGAGAATGTCGAGAAATGGGCGCCGGGCGGCCCGCCTCCGGGCGCGAAGGGCTGACGGTGAACGGCGGCCGGCGGATCTTCGAGCCGATGGAGCCGGCGGCGCCGCTCTGCCGCCTCGAAGACCTGCCGGAGGGGCGCTCGCGCGGCTTCGATCCGCTCGGCGAGGGGCGCGACACGATGTTCGTCGTGCGCCGCGGCGAGCGCCTGCACGCATGGCGCAACCGCTGCCCGCATTATGACGACCGCGCCCGCATGGCGTGGAGGAAGGACGAGTTCATGGACCCGTCGGGCGAGCACATCATGTGCTTCGCGCATGGCGCGCTGTTCACCGTCGATACCGGCGAATGCACGCTCGGCCCCTGCCTGGGGCAGCGGCTGACGCCGGTGCCGGTCGAGATCCGCGACGGGGACGTGTGGGTCGTCGGCCTCTACGCGCCGGGCTTCTGGAGGTAGCCGGCACTGATCGGAATCGAGGGGAGGAAAGCATGACTGCGCAATGGAGAAGGGGAAGGCGCGTGGCCGTTGTCGGCGCCGGGCCGGGCGGCATATCGACCGCGCTCGCGCTGCTGCGGCACGGCTATGACGTGCGTATCTACGAGAAGCAGAGGGAGCCGAAGGCGCTCGGCGGGGCGGTGCTGCTCAGCGTGCCGGTGCTCGCGGTATTGCGCAGCTACGGCATCGATGTTTCCAACTTCGGTTCGTTCACCCGCACCGAATTCCGCAACCACAAGGGCAAGGTGCGGGTGCGCCTGCCTTTCAATACCGATGTCGAGAAGGCGATGGGCATAAAGGGCTGGCACTATGGCGTGCTGCGCTCCTCCGCCTTCGCCCGCATGCTGGAGAAGCTGCCGGACGGGCTCGTCTTCGCCGACCACGCCCTGGCCGGCTACGAGGAGCGGCCGGATGACGTTCTGCTTCGCTTCGAGAACGGCACGGAGGTGGAGGCCGATCTGCTGATCGGGGCGGACGGCATACGGTCCGTCGTCTCGCGGCAGGCGTTCGGCGAGCCCGATCTGTTCCACATCGGGCTGCGGCTCTGGCTGGCCTGGTGCGACGACGTTCCCGGCATCGACCGCACCCTGGGCGCCCTGCACCATTCCCGCAACGTGCAGGCGAGCTATTTCCCGATGCTGCACGACGGCAAGCCGGGCTTCGAATGGTGGATCGTCGAGCCGGCGACGGAAGGCGCGCCGGTGCCGGCCGATATAGAGGGGCATGTGCGCGGTCTGCTGCGCGACTTCGCCGATCCGATGCCGCGTTTCCCGGACCACACGGATTTTTCCGCGCAGATATTCCGCTGGGAGATCTACAATCGTCCCTCCCTCGCCAAATGGACCGCGGGACGCATCGCCTGCGTGGGCGACGCCGTTCATCCGGTCTCGCCCTACGCGGCCTACGGCATGGGGATGGCCATCGAGGACGGCTACTTCCTCGCCCGCGCCCTCGGCGGATGCGACCTTTCCGACCGCGCCGGAATGGCGGCGGCCTTCGCCCGATACGAATCCGAGCGCGTCGACTACGTGAACCACCAGGTCGAGTTCGCGCGCAAGCTCGGCAGCCAGTTTCACCACGCTTCCGCGCCGGTGGCCTTCATCCGCGACCTCGTCTTCGACCACACCCCGATCCTGCAGAAGACGGTGACCAAGGACTATCTCGCCGACGCCGAGAAGATGTCGCTGCAGTTGAAGGAATTGCACGTCGCCTGAATGAGATGCGCCCGTCCGCAGGCGGGCGCATCATTGTCAGCGATACATCGTCGATGGCAGCCACAGGGCGATGATCGGGAAGGCGACGAGCAGCGCGATCTTGACGATGTCGGCGACGATGAACGGCATCACGCCGCGCATCATCGTGACCAGCGGCACCTGCGGCTGCATGCTCTTCAGCACGAACAGGTTGATGCCGAAGGGCGGGGTGATGAGCCCGAGCTCGACCAGGATGAGCATCAGCACGCCCCAGAAATTGACGTCGTAGCCCAGCCCCACCACGATCGGCGTGATCACCGGCACGGTGATGACCATGACGGCGAAGCTGTCCATCACCGCCCCCAGCACCAGGTAGAAGAGGATGAAGGCGATCAGGATCACCACCGGCGCCGCATCGAGCGAGCCGATCCAGCGCGCCACGAAGTCCGGCGCCTGGCTCATATTGACGAAGAAGGAGAAGATCAGTGCGCCGAAGATCAGCCCGTAGATCAGCGCAGTGGTGGCGGTCGTCTCCGACATGACCGCGAGGAAGCGCGTCCGGTTGAGCTTGCCGCGCGACAGCGCCAGCACGAAGGCGCCGACGGCGCCCACGGCCGCGCTCTCGGTGACGGTGAAGATGCCGCCATAGAGGCCGCCGATCACGACGGTGAAGAGCAGCACCACGGGTGCGGCGCCCAGCAGGGCCGGCAGGAAGGGCTCGCCGTCGGCCTCGGCCTGCGGGGCGATGGCCGGGTTCATCCGCACCACCACCGTGATCGCCGCGAAATAGAGCAGCAGCGCCAGGACCGCCGGCACCATCGCCGCCACGAACAGCATGGCGATGGACTGCTCCGTCAGCAGCGCGAAGAGGATGATCGCGCCCGAAGGCGGCACCAGCGCGCCGAGCGTGCCGCCCGCGGCAACGGTGCCGGTTGCGAAGGCGGGCGCGTAGCCGCGCGAGAGCATTTGCGGCAGCGCGATGCGCCCGAAGGTCGCCGCCGTCGCGACCGACGAGCCGCTGACCGCGCCGAAGCCCGCGCAGCCGGCCACCGTCGCATAGGCGAGGCCGCCGCGGACCCGGCCCAGCATCGAATAGGCGAGCCGGTAGATGTCGTCCGAAATGCCGGCCGCGACCGCGAAGCTGCCCATCATCAGGAAGAGCGGCAGCGTCGCCACCTGCGCGTTGGTGAGGAATTCCATCGCGTCGGTGGCGAAGACGTTGCCGGCCGAGCGGCCGCCGATGAACAGCGCCGTGCAGAACAGGCCGACGAAGCCGGTCACCGGCGCGATGGGCAGTTGCGCCAGCACGCCCAGCCACAGCACGATGAAGGCGGTGGCGACGAAGAGGCCGGGGCGCTCCGTCGCGAAGGCGGCGAGGCCCGGCTGGTCGACGAGCATCCACAGCACGGCGCCGATCGCCGCGGCCGCGGTGGCGGCGACGACCAATGCGCCGAGCGGCAGCGTGCGGCTTTCCGCCTTCACGCCCCGCAGCGCCAGCAGGTCCTGCGCGGCGTTGCCGAGCTGCACCAGCGCCGCGAAAGCCATCGCCACGGTGACGAAGAAGTAGGTCGGGGCGATCGGCCAGTCGAGGATGAGCGTCGAGCGTTGCTGCGCATGGAAACGAAGCCCCAGGCCCCCGATGCGCCAGGCCAGCAGCGCGAAGAGCGCGGCGAGCATCAGCGATCCCGCGAAGATCAGCCAGGCATTGAGGCGCGGCCCGATGGCGAAGCCGATGAGATCGACCTTCAGGTTGACGCGCCGCGCCGCGCCGGCGGGCAGGGTGGCGGCGATGGCCATGGCGAAGACCTGGCTCATCACCTCGTTGAGCGCCACGACGGCGCTGCCCGTCAGCCAGCGCAGCAGCACGTCCACGACGACGACGATGGCGCCCGTCAGCATGCCGGCGACGGCGAGCACGGAGACGAGGTCGCTCCCCTTCGACAGCCAGCGTTCGAAGCCGCTTGCCGGCGGTTCTTCCGCGATCGCCGTCATCGTCCGGCCTCGACCGCGACGGGGTGGCGGCGCCGGCCGACAGCCGCGCGGAGCCGCCGGTTGCCCGGCAATTCGGCAAATCGCATGTCATCTCCTCCCACAGGCCGTTTCCCTATGCCGGCGACCGGCGCCCTCCTGCAAACCTCGCGGAAAACAGGTCATCTCAAGCCTTTTGACGAGGCTTATCGGCCGGTGGAGGGTCTGTCGAATGGATAGGAATGATGCCAGCCATTGGCGGCAAGGATGGCTGGCGGCGCGGCATTCCTCCGCTGCAGTGGTGGCTTCGACGCGATGAACCGACGCGCCGGGATCAATCGCCGTGATGGCGATTGCCGGGCGCTTGCTGCCGGCTCAAAGCGCGAGCGCGGCGGCGACCAGCGCTTTCGCATCGCCGTCGTGGCGGAAGCCGAGGCCGTCGGCGATGGGTGTCGACAGCGGCGGGTAGGAACCGAACTGCGCCTGGAGCGCCGCGTCGGGCGCATAGGAAACCAGCGAGCGCACGCCGGCGCCGAAATGCGCTGCCGCGCCGTCCACCAGCTCACCCATGGTCAGCCTGAGCGCCGGCAGGTTGAAGGCGCGGCGCAAGCCTGTTTCCGGGAGGCTGGCGGCGTGGATCAGGTTCTCCACGCAACGCTGCCGCGACATGAACCAGGACGGCGCGTCCTCCGACACCGGGCAGGTGAAAGGCTCGCCCGCCCGCAGCGCGTGCAGGATGTCGCTCATGTAGGCCGACAGGTGGCCGCCCTTGACGCGCGGCCGCGCGAGGATGCCCGGAAGGCGCACGGCGATGCCGTCGACGGCGCCGCGCCGGGCGAGGTCGGCGATCAGCGCCTCGATCATCAGTTTCTGCGCGCCGTAGCTCATCGCCGGGAGCGGCAGCGTCCCGTCGTCCACGCCGTCCTGCGGCAGCGGTGCGCCGAACACGGCGATGGACGATGCGAAGACGAGCCGGGCCGGCGCCTGCTGCGCCGCCAGCGCCTCGATGATCGCCACAGTGGCGTCGATATTGACCTTCCAGCCGAGCCGGTAATCGCGCTCGGCCGCGCCGCCCGGCACGGCGGCGAGATGGAAGAAGGCGTCGAAGGGCTCGGCGAAGAGCCCGTCGATGAAAGCCTTGTCGCAAAGGTCGCCCTCGGCGCGCCGAACGCCGGCGGGCAACGCTTCCGGCAGGCGGGCATCCACCGCCACCACGCTGGCAGGCACGCCACGCAGGCCATCCCGCGCCAGCCGCGCGACGAGTGCCGCGCCGACGAAGCCGCCGGCTCCCGTTACCGCGATGCGCAAGGTGCTGATCCTCCCCATGGCGGGCGAAGAAAATTTGGTTGGTTGTCCAAATAATGGGCTGGCGGCTTGGCTGTCAACCGCGCCATGGGTGCCGCCCGGGCCGGACCGCAGCGGCAACCCAACCGGACGAGCGTGGCCGCCTACTCCGCCGCGTCGCGCTGGATTTCGTCGGGCGCGTCCGGATTGCCGGGTGCGGTCTCACAGCCGAGGTCGGGGAAGGCGAGCACGCGCAGCCCGTGGAAATCGGTGCGGACCACGAGCAGGCCGCGTTCCTCGAAATAAGCGAGCAGGCGCCGTGCGCGGCGTGGCGAGTGGCTGCCATAGGCACGCGCCAGCGTGGCGTCGGACGGGCAGGGATCGCCGTTGACCGCCGCGCGGGCGACCATCAGGAAGATGCCCTGCAGATCGTCGGGCAAAGTTTCGGAGAGCGACAGCGCCATCGCCCAGGCTTCGCCGCCCGCGCTTTCGTCGACGCCGGCGCGGGCGACCGCCAGCCGCCGGCGGAAGGCGGGAAGCGGCAGCGGCTCGCCGGGCACGCGGCGGATGCGGCTGCGCACCAGAAAGTCCTGGTAGAGGACGGCGTCGGAGCGGAAGGCCGCATCGGGGTCGTCGAGGATCTCGCGCAGCACCGCCTCGATGCCGGCCTCGCGCTCGGCCTCGTCGATGACGGCGAAGACCGGTTCGGCCGGCGTTTCCGGCGCCGGACGCGGCCGCGACAGCTGCGCCAGGATGTCGGCGGTGGGAATCGGCTTCGGCGGCGCCTTGCGCGTTACCGGCAGCGCTTCGTCGGGCGAGGGCGTGAAGATCAGGTCGCTCGCATCCTGCGGCGCCGCCGGCAGCGGCATCAGCCTGGGGCTGGTCGAGCGCGCGGCGGTTTCCACCGCGCCGATGGTGATCGCCAGCGGGCGGCGCGCCAGCGCCGGGCCCAGGGCGACGAAGTTGCCGCGCGCCAGCTCGCGGAACATCTCGGCCTGGCGGCGGTCCATGCCGAGCAGGTCGGCGGCGCGCGCCATGTCGATGTCGAGGAAGGTGCGCCCCATCAGGAAATTCGAGGCTTCCGCCGCCACGTTCTTCGCCAGCTTGGCAAGGCGCTGGGTGGCGATGACGCCGGCCAGCCCGCGCTTGCGCCCGCGGCACATGAGATTCGTCATCGCGCCGAGCGAGAGTTTCCGGGCCTCGTCCGAGACTTCGCCGGCGACCGCGGGCGCGAAGAGCTGGGCTTCGTCGACCACCACGAGCACCGGATACCAGTGGTCGCGGTCGGCATCGAACATGCCGCCGAGGAAGGCGGCGGCGGCACGCATCTGCTGCTCGACGTCGAGCCCTTCCAGATTGAGCACGACCGAGACGCGGTGCTGGCGCACGCGCCCGGCAATGCGCGTGAGCTCGATCTCGGGACGCGCGGCATCGACCACCTGATGGCCGAACTTGTCCGCCAGCGTGACGAAATCGCCCTCCGGGTCGACGATGCATTGCTGCACCCAGGGCGCGCTCTGCTCCAGCAGCCGGCGCAAGAGATGCGACTTGCCGGACCCGGAATTGCCCTGCACCAGCAGGCGGGTCGCCAGCAGTTCCTCCAGATCGAGTTCCGCCACGGCGCCGCCGGCCGCGGCGCCCATGTCGATGTTGACCTTCATCCGCCACCCTTTCGCGCACCGTCCTTAGCACCTGCGCTGATGCGGCGCGAAGCACGGAGGCGACGATTCCCACAAGCAGCCGCGCCGGAGGGCTGCTCCTCGACGCAGATTATGGCGCGCGGCCATCGGAGGTTTGCCAAATATGCCAAAGGATGTGATAAGCACATATCACGCTCACCTTGGAGGAATACGGCCCGAATCGGCCTTCGGACCAGAAGCGAAAGGAACTGACAATGACGATGCAGGGCGGTACAGACCGCGACAGCCCGCGGGACAACTTGACGATATTGAGCCTCGACAGGGTATGCCTGCCCTTTTCCGCGTCCCGCTGCGCTGCTGCCTTCGTCCTATTCTTTCATAATATCCTTCAGGGCCTTACGTCCCGCTCGCGGCGCAATGGCCTTGCCCGCCTCTGCAGCGCGCGCGACGCGCACGGCCGCCGCGGATGGCGGATCGCCGCTCCCGCCTCGCTGTAGCGCCTCTTCCTCAAGACCAGCCAGCCTTTCGCGACGGCACTGCCGGCGCGATGAAAACAACACTCGCCGCGAAGCGCGTTGCGCCGGCGGCACGAGCATTTCGGAAGGACATATCTGTTCATGGACCAGTTGGGTGACGTCATCGGTCGCTATCCGATCGTGGAAACGGTCGGCGCCATTCTCCTGTTGCTGCTCGTCGCCTTCGTGGCGAATTTCCTCGTCAAGCGGGTGCTTCTTCGCGTCGTCGGCCATCTCCTGAGCAGGACGCCGTTCGGCCGCGACCGCGAGGTGCGTGTGCAGAACGTCATCGAGCGGCTGGCCAACATCGTTCCGGCGGTGGTGATCTCGGGCGGCATCGCCCTGGTGCCGCACCTCCCGGTGGCCGTGGTCACGGTGGTCAAGAACGTCGCCAACGCCTTCGTGATCCTCACGCTGGCCATGGCCGTCGCCGCGGCAATCGACATTGGCGAGGCCATCTACCGGCGCCGGCCGCAGGCCAGCCTCAAGCCGATCAAGGGCTATGTGCAGATGGTGAAGATCGCGATCTACGCCATCGCCACCATCCTGATCATCGCCACGCTCATCGACCGCTCGCCGCTCATCCTGCTGTCCGGCCTCGGCGCCATGGCCGCCGTCCTCATCCTGGTGTTCCAGGACACGCTGCTGTCGCTGGTGGCGGGTGTCCAGATTTCCTCCACCGACATGGTGCGCGTGGGCGACTGGATCGAGATGCCGGCGCTCGACGCCGACGGCGACGTGACGGAGATCTCGCTCTACACCGTGCGGGTGCAGAACTGGGACAAGACCATCAGCAACATCCCGATCCGCAAGCTGGTGACCGAATCGTTCAGGAACTGGCGCGGCATGCAGGAGGCGGGCGGGCGCCGCATCAAGCGCGCCCTGCAGATCGACCAGGCCAGCATCCGCTTCCTCGACGACGAGGACCGTCAGCGTCTTGCCGCTTTCGACCGGCTGGAAGGCTATCTCAAGGACAAGCAGGCCGAGCTCGCCGACTGGAACGGCAGGCTCGGCGCGCGCGCGCAGGTTCCCGCCAACACCCGCCGCGCCACCAATGTCGGCACGTTCCGCGCCTATGTGGACAATTACCTGCGCACCCATCCCGGCATCCACCAGGGCATGACCACCATGGTGCGCCAGCTCCCCCCGACCTCCGAAGGATTGCCGCTGGAAATCTACTGCTTCACCAACACGACCGCATGGGCGGCCTATGAGGGCATCCAGGCCGACATCTTCGACCACCTCTATGCCATCCTGCCGGAGTTCGGGCTGCGCGTCTTCCAGAACCCGAGCGGCAGCGACTTTCAGCAGTTCGCGCCGGCCTGACTGGTGCCGTCAGCCGTCGGCCGGCAGGTCGGCTGCGATGGTGTCGGCCACCATCTGCGCCGTGGCGGCGCAGAGCGTCCAGCCCAGATGCCCGTGGCCGGTATTGTAGAACACGCCCGTTCTTTTCCCCCGGCCCACCTTCGGCATCATGTTCGGCATCATCGGCCGCAGCCCGGCCCAGGAGACGACGCTGCGCGTCTCGATGCGCGGGAAGAGCGTCAGCGTCCAGTCGATCAGCGGTTTGACGCGGTCGTAGCGGATATCGCGGTTGAAGCCGTTGAACTCGGCCGTGCCGGCCACCCGCAGGCGCTTCTCGCCGAGCCGGCTGGTGACGATCTTGGCGCGGTCGTCGAGGATGCTCACCCATGGCGCTTCCGTGCGGCTCGGTTCGTCGTCCAGCGTGATGGAGATCGAATAGCCCTTCACCGGATAGATGTTGACGCGGTCGCCGAGCATGCGGGCGATGCGGCGGCTGTCGCAGCCGGCGCAGACGACCACGCCGTCGGCGGTGATCTCGCTGCGCTCGATCGCGCCCTGCACCGTTCGCGCATAGGCCACCCGGACGGGCTGGCCGGGGGCGACGCTCTCGACCGTGGCGTCGAGGATGAAGCGCGCGCCCTTCCGCTCGCAGGCCTTGGCGAGGCCATAGGTGAAGGCGTGGATGTCGCCGGTGGAATCGGACGGCGTGTAGAAGCCGCCATAGAAGTCGCCGCGCAGCGCCGGTTCGATCTCGCGGATCTCGGCCGGCGTGACCGGACGGCGGTCGAGCCCGCCTTCCGCCAGCAGGCCGTTCACCATCGTCGCGTGGTCGAAGCCGGCCTTGTCCCAGCAGACATGCAATATGCCGCGGCGGACATGGTCGAAATCGATGCCCTCCTGCTCGGCGACGTCCAGCATGTGGCGGCGGGCGGCGATGGCGAGGCGCGTCGTCTCGATCGTGTTCTCGCGATAGTGGGGGATGTTGGCGATGAACTCGGCGAACCAGGAATATTTGTGCCAGCTCGGCGTCAGGTTGACGGAGAGCGGCGCATCCGCCCGCATCAGCCACTTCAGCCCTTTGAGGACCGTGGACCAGTGGTTCCACACCTCGGCATTGCTGGCCGAAAGCTGGCCGCCATTGGCGAAGGAGGTTTCCATCGACGGGTAGCGGTTGCGCTCGACGACGGTGACGTCGTAGCCGCGTTCCAGCAGGGCGTGGGCGGTGGTTACACCGGTGACGCCGGCGCCGATGATCACGATGTGGGGCATTTCTCGATCTCTGCGACAGAGTGGGTATGGGCCGGGCCCGGTTCATCCCCAATCTGTCGCTGTACCTGAGAGCTTAACCGCAACGGGCGCACCGGCGCGGCTTTCCCCTTCGGTGGGTGCTCGCGGCACCTCTCTCCAGATCGTCCAGCTGCACGGTCACGTTTGCCTGAGAGTTTCCTGGGGGGTTGCTCCGTCGGCGTCGGCCATCGTCGTTGCAACGGGACCGATCTCTCCCATGCAGCCTTTTGGACACGCGGATATTACCTTGGGTCACAGAAGCTTGCAATCGCGCCATGTGGCGGCGCAGCAATATTGTGGCGTGGCGCGACAAGTGAAACGGGGCGCCCGCCCTATTGACCCCCGGCGCGAAGCATCGGAGGTGTCGCACGCAATGCGCGCATCGGTCCCGATGCGTGAATCGCCCCGGCGGATGCCGGGCCCGACCGCTCAAGCCGACCAACCGGGAGACGCGACGCGAAATGAACGACATCGGCCGTCGGGAAGCACCGGCTGCGGCATCACGGGCGGATGGCCCCGGCCGGATGGCGGAGCTCGCGGTGGTGCTGGTCGGCGCGCTGGTGGTGCTCTCCACGGCGGTCATCGCGCCGGCGCTTCCTGCCATCGGCGCCTATTTCAGCGACGATCCGCGCGCGGCGACGCTGGTGCCGATGCTGGTGACGATGCCGGCGCTGGTGATCGGCATCGCGGCGCCCTTCGCCGGCTACGTGCTCGACCGCTTCGGGCGCTACGCCGCCGTGCTGACGGCGCTGGTCGGCTTCATCCTCTTCGGCGTGGGCGGCGCATTCGCCGTCAGCCTCGACATGCTGCTCTGGTCGCGCGCCGGCCTCGGCCTGTGCGTCGCCTTCCTGATGGCGGGCTTCACCTCGCTGGTCGGCGACCTGTTCGCCCCGCGGGCGCGCGCGGCCGTGCTCGGTCGGCAGGCCAGCCTCAACTCGATCATGGCCCTGATCATGACGATGGCGGGCGGCATCCTGACCGAATGGGACTGGCGCGGCATGTTTCTCGTCTACCTGATCGCGGTGCCGCTGGTCTTTCTCTTCGTCCGCCATGTGCCGCGCCGTCCCGCGCGACCGTTCTCCCAGCAGGGCGACGGCCACGCCGCCGCCCCGGCAACCGGCGGAAGCTGGCTGCGCGTCGCGGCGATCTACCTGCTGGCGGTGCTGTCGATGGTCTTTTCCATGCTGGTGCCGACGCGCACGCCCTTCCTCATGCAGGCCCAGTATGACGGCACCGCCTTCATCATCGCCTTCGCCATGTCGGTCTTCACGCTCGGCATGTTCCCGGCTGCGGCGATGTTCGCCCGGCTGCGGAAGATCTTCTCCGCGCCCATGCTGTTCACCATCGGCTTCGCCGCGCTCGGCGCCGGCTTCGCGCTGCAGGGCGTCGCGCCGAACCTGACACTGCTCATCACCGGCATGGGCATAGCGGGCGCCGGCTTCGGCTGCATCATGCCAAACCTCAATACGAGCCTGCTGGCCGCCGCGCCCGCCCATCTGCGCGGCCGCCTTGCAGGCGGGCTGGTCTCGGCCATCTTCATGGGCCAGTTCCTCTCGCCGGTCTTCAGCCAGCCGCTGGTGCAGCGCTACGATATCCAGACCAGCTTCGTGATCAGCGCCGCCCTGGCCGTCCTCGTCGCCGTCGCCTGCCTCGTGCCGGCGCTGCGCAGGAAGACCCGGCGCGCCTGATCAGTCCTCCTCGCCGACACCTGCGGTGTGGCGCGGGTGGAGAATGTCCTCCAGCCTGGCATAGCTCACGCAGCGCACGTCCGGCAGCGCGCATGCCTCGTGCGCAAAACGTTCCAGCGCGCGCCAGTAGGCGGCGTCGTTCATCAGCGTGAAATGGAAGCCCAACTGCAATGGCCGGCGCGCCCCGCCGCGTTCCTTTTCAAGAGCGTCGGTGAAGGCCCGGTAGGCGCGCTCCTCGAAGACGCCCGCCTCGGCGGGCCGTTCCTCGCCGCCGGAATGCCGGACATAGAGATTGTAGTCCATGGCGATGACCGGGCGGCCGCGCGGACCCTCGGGCACCAGCGGCAGCGCGTAGCGCGTCACGCCGCCTTCCTCGACGGGAGCGGCGGGGCCGCGCGAGACGCCGCTCGCATCGTAGCGGAAGCCGCGCTCGCCGAGCGCGGCGAAGAGCGCGTCGGAGGTCGACAGATAGGGCGCGCGGAAGCCGGTGATCTCGCTGGCCGCGAAGCGGCGCCAGCCCTCCGGCTCGTAGGGGATGTCGTTGATGCGCCACGCATCGCGCAGGACCGCGGCGAACTGGTCGAACTCGGCCAGCCATGTCGCCTTGCGCCATTTCGCGCCGTCGAAATGGCCGCAGCCGTGGCTGGCGATGTCGTGGCCCTCCATCCGCGCCGTCCATATCTGCCGCAGCCGCTGCGCGACATCTTCGCGCGACGCGGCGAAGCCGACATTCGACCGCTTGCCGGCAACCGGCGAGGCATAGGCGTCGCGCGTCTGCGGGGTGAGCAGGTAGACGCAGGAGAGGAAATAGGTGAACGACGCCCCGGTCTGCCGCGCCAGCGCCCGGCTGCGTTCCCACTGCGGGACGTCCTGCGCGCCGTCGAAGGAGATCACGACATATTGAGGCTCGGCCGCGGCGGCCGGGAATGCACCGAATCCCAGCAGGAATGCGCCGGCAAGGCGAAGGGCGACCGGCATCATTCGGATACTCGCGACGTCATACACAACGATCGTTGCCTGGCGCACAAATGTGGCGTCGATGGGGTCGGTACGCCGGGCCGGCTCCGCATTTTCGCCCGCGCCCCTTCCATGGCCGCAAATTTACCCTTAAAGCCTGCCTGAAAGCGGTGGCGCACGAAACGCCGGCGCAGGCGAAGAGGCGATCGAGAGCATGTCGGACGACATCTTTTTCCGCGAGGTCAACGAGGAACTGCGGCAGGACAAGGCCAGGGCGATGTGGGATCGCTTCGGCCCGATGGCCATCGCAGCCGCCATTGCCGTGCTCGTCGCCACCGGCGCGTGGGTCGCCTACGACTATTGGAGCCAGTCGCGCGCCAACCAGTCGGGCGATGCCTTCTCGCAGGCGCTGCGCCTGGCGCAGGACGGCAAGACCGACGAGGCGCTGACCGCGCTCCAGGCCCTCGAGGCCGACAGCTACGGCGCCTATCCGGTGCTGGCGAAGCTGCGCACCGGCACGCTGCTCGCCACGCGCGGCGACCATGCCGGCGCCGTCGCCGCCTTCGATGCGGTGTCCGGCGACAGTTCAGTCCCGGCCGCGATCCGCGACATGGCGCGGCTGCGCGCCGCGCTGGTTCTGGTCGACAATGGCAGCTATGCCGATGTCGCCGCGCGGGTGGAGACCCTGACCGGCGACGAGAACGCCCTGCGCCACGCCGCGCGCGAAGCGCTCGGGCTCGCCGCCTGGAAGGAAGCGCGCGCCGCCGATGCGCTCAAGCTCTTCGAGCAGATCTCGGCGGACGCGGCTGCACCGCGCAACCTTCGCCAGCGCGCCGAACTCATGTCCGAACTGATCCGCGGTTCGGTCAGCGCCTCCTGAGGGCGCGCCCGCGATGGGCTTCAAGCTCGCCATCGTCGGCCGTCCGAATGTCGGCAAGTCGACCCTCTTCAACCGCCTGGTCGGGCGCAAGATCGCGCTGGTGGACGACACGCCCGGCGTGACGCGCGACCGGCGCACGCATGAAGCGCGCCTGCAGGATCTCTCCTTCGACGTCATCGACACAGCCGGTTTCGAGGACGAGGCGCCGCAGACGCTCGCCGGCCGCATGCGCGAGCAGACCGAGATCGCCATCGGCGAGGCCGACGTCATCCTCTTCATGGTCGATTCCCGCTCCGGCCTGCTGCCCGACGACCGCGCCTTCGCCGATATCGTGCGGCGCACCGGCAAGCCGGTCGTGCTCGCGGCCAACAAGGCCGAGGCGCGCGGCGCGCAGGGCGGCGCGGTCGAGGCGTGGGAGCTGGGGCTCGGCGAGCCGGTGGAGATTTCCGCCGAGCACGGCCTGGGCATGAGCGACCTGCGCGACGCCGTCCTCGAGGCGGTCGGCCGGGAACGTGCCTTCGCCGACGAGGAGGACGACCAGGACATCGGCGCGCCGCTGGTGGGCGAGGATATCGACGACCCGGATGCGGAGACCGAGCCGGCCTATGACGATTCCAAGCCGCTGCGGATCGCGGTGGTCGGCCGGCCCAATGCCGGCAAGTCGACGCTGATCAATGCGCTGGTGGGCGAAGAACGCCTGCTGACGGGGCCGGAGGCTGGCATCACGCGCGATTCCATCTCGGTCGACTGGGAATGGCGCGGCCGCCGGATACGTCTCTTCGACACCGCCGGCATGCGCCGCAAGTCGCGCGTGCAGGAGAAGCTGGAGAAGCTCTCCGTGGCCGACGGCCTGCGCGCCATCCGCTTCGCCGAGGTGGTCGTCATCGTGCTCGACGCGACGATCCCCTTCGAGCGGCAGGACCTGCAGATCGCCGACCTGATCGTGCGCGAGGGCAGGGCGCCCGTCATCGCGTTCAACAAGTGGGACCTCATCGACAATCCGCAGCAGATGCTGGCGGAGCTGCGCGAGAAGACCACCCGCCTCCTGCCGCAGGTGCGCGGGCTTCAGGCCGTGCCGATCTCGGGCGAGACCGGCCGCGGGCTCGACAAGCTGATGGAGGCGGTGGAGCGCACCCACCGCGTATGGAACCGCCGCGTCTCGACAGGCCGCCTCAACCGCTGGCTTGAGGGCGTCATCGCCCACCATCCGCCGCCCGCCGTCGCCGGCCGTCGCCTCAAGATCAAGTACATCACGCAGGTGAAGACGCGGCCGCCGGGCTTCGTGATCTCCTGCTCGCGGCCCGACGCCATGCCGGATTCCTATGTCCGCTATCTGGTCAACGGCCTGCGCGACACGTTCGACATGCCCGGCGTGCCGATCCGCGTCTCGCTGCGCGCTCCCGACAACCCTTTCGCGTCCAAGGCGAAGAAGCGCTGATCCGGCGGCGGTCGCGCTGCGCCGGCGGCCTATCTGCCGTCCGCGCGCGCCACGCCGCCCGTTACCGGCGCCATCTGCGGCGCGGTCCAGGATTCGGGCAGCGGCGTGCCATCCGCCGTGTTGTTGAAGATGTAGTTGTCCTTGTAGGACTGGACGTTGCCGCTGCTCGTCCGCTGCACGCCGATCGCATTGCCGGCGATCGTGGAGGAGCCGACCCATGCGATGGCCTGGGCGCCGTTGACCAGCAGGCCGTAATTGTTGTTCACCGAGGTGACGTTGTCGAGGTAAAGCCGGGCATAGCCGGCGGCGCTCGTGGCGTGGAGGGCCGGGCCGCCGATATTGGTGAAGGTCGAATCCCTCACGCTCACCTTCATGAAGCCGCCCGTCGTCGCATCCACGACCAGTCCCGCCACGCCGGCGAACACGCTGACATTGTCCAGCGACGCGTTGACGTTCCTGCCCTTGGTGACGATGCGGATCGCGGCGCCGGAGCCCGAGCTGCTGTCGGCGAAGTTCACGTTCTTCAACGACAGAGAGCCGCCCTGCGACGGCCCGAATTCCAGTCCGCCATCGCTGTTGGTGAAGCTGGCATCCTCGACCGAGAGCGAATCGGCGGCGACGACGCGGATGCCCCAGCCGGCGGTGTTGGCCTTGTCGAACGATACGTTCTTGAGAACGATGCGCTTTCCCGTCGCATCGATCGTGAGGCCGGTGATGTGCGCCCCGTCGCTGCCCTGGATGCGGACCGATTTCGACAGTGTCGCCACGCCGACGGGCCCCATGCCCTTGAGATAGATGATCGACGCATCGGCGACGATGTCCAGCGCCGTCTGCAACTGCGCGCAGGGCAGCGCCGCGCTGCAGGTCGAGCCGCTTCCGTTGACGGGATCGACCCAGGCGACGTTCTGGGCGTGGCCGGCAGCCGCGCCGGCGATCAGCAAAGTGGTTGCAAGAAGCAGCGTCCGCATCGGCTCGTCCTCCGGGTCAACCGGATGGAAACTAGAGGCGCATGCGCATGGCGGCAAGCCCGCGGGAGGCCGATTCACCTGCCGGCCGGGCGGTTGCCGCCCGCGGGCGCGAAGCCGGCGGTTTGCTCAAACAATTACGATTCTCTTAATCCTTTCAAACGCTAAGCCTGCCTGCCGTTAACCCTTGATCAAGGTTAATGCATCATCTTCGCCGCGTTGAGATTTCGCGTTCCGGAGTTTGTCGTCGTGCAGCGTCGAAGAGTGATGCGGCAGCTTGCTGCCCCGCGCGCAAAGCGCTCCTTCCTGACCCCTTTCGTCATCGGCCTCGGCATCTGGCTCGGCTTTCCCACGGGAACGGCCTACCAGGACATGACCAGCCTGGTGACCGGCGCCGAGGCCATGAGCGGCGCGCGCTGGCACACGGTGGTGGAGAAGGCGGCGGCGGGATCGGTGCACCAGGCCGAAATGCCCTTCGTCGACGCGGTCGCCACCGGTTCGCTTTCCGGTGCGGGCATGAAGGCGGTCAGCCTCGGCACCGTGGCCTTTCGCGGCAAGAGCGGCAAGCTGGCCGAGACGCCTGACGAGCTTCGCGTCACCCGCAGCGAGAAGCGCGGCCGCGTCGCCCGCATCGCGCCCGTCGCGCCGCCGAAGCAGTTCAACGCCGGCTCGGTCTTCGAGCGCACCACCTCGCTGCTCGCGCCCGTCATGCACGAAGAGATGAAGATGGCCTTCGTCGTGCCGGACATCAAAGGCAAGGAAGTGCAGATCGCCGGCGAGTTCCACCTGCGCCGGCCGAAGAAGGCGGAGCCCGGCGTTCCCGCCTTCCTGGCCTCGCTGGTGAACAATGAGAAAGCCGACATCCTTGCCACGGCCTACGCGCCGGCCAAGCCGGATTTCGCCAAATCCTCGCCCTTCGCAAGCCTGCTGAAGGAGGACGACCCGACCGGCGGACGCTTCATACCGCCGGTCGCCGAGGGCGATCATCAGTGGATGAGCCGGCCCTTGCCGGCTTCCGTCTTTTCGGCGGCGGAGCAGAAGTGCCTCGCCGAGGGCATCTATTTCGAGGCCCGCGGTGAAAGCGTGAAGGGCCAGGCGGCGGTGGCGCAGGTCATCCTCAACCGGGTGCGCAACCCGGCCTACCCCAACAGCGTCTGCGGGGTGGTCTACCAGAACAAGTCGTGGCGCAACCGCTGCCAGTTCTCCTTCGCCTGCGACGGCACCCGTCATCGCGTGGCGAGCAGCGAGCACTACAGGGTGGCCCAGGAGGTCGCGCTCGCGGTGACCGCCGGCAAGATCTTCCTGCCCGAGGTCGCATCGTCGACCCATTACCATGCGACCTATGTGAAGCCGGGCTGGAGCCGGGCGATGGACAAGATGAAGAAGATCGGCCTGCACATCTTCTATCGCACCCATGGCGGCGGCTGGGACTGAGCCGCCTTGCGGCGGATGAGGTGGCGGCATCGGGCGGGGATTCGCCCCCGCACGCACGCCGCATCGCCCTGACGCTTTGTCGCACCGCAGTAAGCGCATGATTTGATTGCGGAAAATACACCAGCATACGAGTGCGCACGCGGCTTGACTGCCGGGTGAGCCCTAACTATGTTGCGCGCGACTTTGGAGCGGGGTCCGGAAGGGCTGCCAGACGTGGAGATTTCGGGTTGGCCGAGCCTGACGGAGCGGACGAAGCCGGACACTCCGGGCGCGGCGATGGCCGTGCCCTGTCGGGCGACGAGCTTGACCGGCGCCGCCGCGAACTCGAAGCGAAGCTGGCGACGCATCGTCCGGCATCGCCTCAGCCGTCAGGGTCGGGCAAGGGAAGCGTCGCGGGTTTCGGCAATGCGCTGAAGCTGTCCAGCGAGTTCATTGCGGGTGTGTTGGTCGGCGCCGCGATCGGCTGGTTCGTCGATCAGTATGCAGGCACGTCCCCCTGGGGATTGATCATTTTCCTGCTCCTGGGATTCGGGGCAGGTGTGCTGAACGTGCTCCGCTCCGCCGGTCAGGTGGCGGAGTTCGGTGCCAGGCCGCCAAGCAAGGCGGACGGCACTGGCGAAGAAAAATAGGCGGCGCGCTGCGCCAGTGAATGTGAGGGAGGCCGCGTGGCCAACGATCCGATCCACCAGTTCCAGATTTCGCGCCTCGTGCCGATCGAAGTCGGCGGGCTGGATTTCTCCTTCACCAATTCCGCGCTGTTCATGGTCGCGACCGTCGTCGTCACCAGCGGCTTCCTCTATCTCACCACGTCGAGCCGCGGCCTGATCCCGAGCCGGATGCAGTCGGTCTCGGAGATGACCTACGAATTCATCGCCAACATGCTGCGCGACGCCGCGGGCACGCAAGGCATGCGGTTCTTCCCGCTGGTCTTCTCGCTGTTCACCTTCATCCTGGTGGCGAACCTGCTCGGCCTGTTCCCCTACTTCTTCACCTTCACCAGCCACATCATCGTCACCTTCGCGCTGGCCATGCTGGTGATTGCCACCGTCATCATCTACGGCTTCATGAAGCACGGGCTGGGGTTCCTGAAGCTGTTTGTGCCGAGCGGCGTGCCCATCGTGCTGGTGCCGCTGGTCGTCGGCATCGAGATCATCTCATTCCTGTCGCGCCCCATCAGCCTGTCGGTCCGTCTCTTCGCCAACATGCTGGCCGGCCACATCACGCTGAAGGTCTTCGCCGGCTTCGTGACGTCGCTTTCCGCGATGGGCGCTGTCGGCGTCGCCGGCGCGGTGCTGCCGCTCATCATGACCGTGGCCATCACCGGCCTCGAATTCCTGGTCGCCTTCCTGCAGGCCTATGTGTTTGCGGTGCTGACCTGCATGTATCTCAACGATGCCATCCATCCGGGACACTGAGCCGGACAGATAGCTCCAGGGGGCGCTCGCCCCCGCAAATCCAGCGAATTTTCACTTTCCCAAGGAGTAATCGACATGGAAGTTGAAGCAGCACGTTACATCGGCGCCGGTATCGCATGCCTTGGCATGGGCGGCGCAGGCATCGGTCTGGGCAACATCTTCGGAAGCTATCTGGCGGGCGCGCTGCGCAACCCGTCGGCTGCCGACGGCCAGTTCGGCCGCCTGATTTTCGGCTTCGCCGTGACCGAGGCGCTGGGCATCTTCTCGCTGCTCGTCGCGCTGCTGGCGCTGTTCGGCTGATCCGACGACAACCGGCATGGGCCGCCGCATGGCGGCCTGACCGGGACAGGGGAAAATGATGTTCGTGACACCTGGCTATGCACAGGAAAGTGCGCCGGCCGCGGGCGGCGTCTCCAATGACGCCGCGCATGGCGATGCGCATACCGAAGTGGCTGCGGACGGGCACGGTTCGGCTGGCTTTCCGCCTTTCGACCCCACCTATTTCCCCTCGCAGCTTCTCTGGCTGGCGATCACCTTCGGCCTCTTCTACCTCTTCCTGAAGCGGGTGGTGCTGCCGCGCATCGGCGGCATCCTCGAGGTGCGGCGCGACCGCATCGCGCAGGATCTCGATCAGGCGGCGCGCCTGAAGGAAGAGGCTGACGCCGCGGTTGCCGCCTATCAGCAGGAACTGGCCGAGGCCAGGACCAAGGCGAATCAGATCGGCCAGACCGCGCGCGACAGCGCCAAGGCCGAGGCGGACGCCGAGCGCAAGCGAATCGAAGCCGACCTCGACAGGAAGCTCTCGGACGCGGAAGCGCGGATCGCCACCATTCGCGACGGCGCCATGCGCGATGTCGGCGCCATTGCAACCGATACGGCAACCGCGATCGTCCAGGAACTGCTGGGCAGCAGCGACAAGGCTGCCGTCGCCGCGGCCGTGAAGTCGGCGCAGAAATAGGAGCGGACCGATGGATGCAACATTCTGGGCGACCGTCGGCCTCGTCATCTTCCTGGCGGTGATCGTCTACCTCAAGGTGCCGGGCATGATCGCCCGTTCCCTCGACGAGCGCGCCGCGCGCATCCGCAACGAGCTCGACGAATCGCGCCGCCTGCGCGAGGAAGCGCAGCAGCTGCTCGCGGAGTACCAGCGCAAGCGCAAGGAAGCCGAGAAGGAAGCGCAGGACATTATCGCGGCCGCCAAGCGCGAAGCCGACATGATCCTCGTCGACGCCAAGGCCAAGACCGACGAATATGTGGCGCGCCGCGCGGCGATGGCCGAGCAGCGCATCGGGCAGGCCGAGCAGGATGCCGTCAACGAGGTGCGCGCCCTGGCGGTGGACCTCGCGGTGGCCGCCGCCGGCAAGGTGATGGCGGACAAGGTGGATGCCGGCAAGGATGCCGAGCTCTTCCAGTCGTCCCTCCAGGCGGTGAAGGCGCGCCTGAACTGAGATCGGGCCGCCGACGACGAATTGAAAAGCCGCGGCACGCCGCGGCTTTTTTCTTATGGGCGGCGGCTGGCAGTCTGCATCGTCGTGATACGCAGACTAAAATGACTCTGGTTCGGTTTATCCATGCCGTGACGGTGTCGAACCCGCGACCCTTCCGGAATGAGCCAGGACAGACTCTCAACGGCTGCTTCAAAGACGGTGAGGTGCTTGCTCAGAGATATGGCGGCGATCCGCTAACCTCGAGGCCCACTGTCGCAGCCTATTCCTGCGGCTTGAACGGCGAGAAGGACATGCGGTGCATGCGGTGGGCGGCGCCGTGCTGGGCGATCGCGTCGCGGTGGCGCTGCGTGGCATAGCCCATATGCAGCTCGAAACCGTAGCGCGGGTCCTCTCGACCGAAGCGCGACATCATGCGGTCGCGCACCACCTTGGCGACGATCGACGCCGCCGAGATCGACTGCGAGATCTGGTCGCCGCGGATGATGGCGCGGCATTCGCAGGCGAGGCCGGGCGGCGTGTCACGCCCGTCGGCCAGCGCGAGCACCGGCTTGACGCTCAGCCCCGCAAGCGCGCGGCGCATCGCCTCGAGGCTGGCGCGCAAAATGTTGCGCCGGTCGATGCCGGCCGCCGACACGGAGGCGAATGAGACCGACACCGCCTGCGCCATGATGAGCGTGAACAGCTCCTCGCGGGCAAGCGCCGTCAGGCGTTTCGAATCATCCAGCCCGTCGGGAATCCGTTCGGGATCGAGGATCACCGCCGCCGCCACGACCGGACCGGCAAGAGGACCGCGCCCGGCCTCGTCCAGCCCTGCGACGGGCCACAGGCCCTTCGTCCGGGCGCGCTCCTCGATGGCGAAATCGGGGCGCAGCGGCATGTCGAAGAGAGCGGGAGAATCGGATGCTGTACGAGCCATTTGCGACGATGCTCGCATCAGCTCCGATTCTCCGCAAGTGCCTCCCGGTCCGGAGGGGGACAGGCCGGGAAGCGTCCGTCGGCAGGGGACGAATCGGCACGACGGAAAACGAAAGCCGGTATGTCCGGGCAGTTCGGCCGGACGTCAGAACAGGGCGAGCTGCTCCCCCTTCGCGTTCGGCGCCTTGAACAGGTCGGTCCGCAACCGCCGGCGCGTGGCATTGAGGCCGAGCCGGCGCGCGGCAAGCTCGAAGCGGCGGCCGATCTGCCAGGCATAGGGGCCGGTGCCCTTCATCCGCTTGCCCCATTCGGCATCGTAGTCCTTGCCGTCCCGCATCGAGCGGATCAGCGAGGTGACGTGGCGATAGCGGTCCGGATAGTGGCGCAGCAGCCAGTCCTTGAAGATCGGGCTCACCTCCAGCGGCAGCCGCAGCATGACATAGCCCGCCTCCCGCGCGCCGGCCGCATGCGCCGATTCGAGGATGCGCTCGATCTCGGCATCGTTGAGGCCGGGAATGACGGGCCCGATCATCACCGAGACCGGCACGCCCGCATCCGACAATGTCCGCATCGCCTGCAGCCGCCGCGGCGGCGTCGCCGCGCGCGGCTCCATGGTGCGCGCCAGCCGCCGGTCGAGCGTGGTCACCGACAGCGCCACCTTGGCCAGCCCCTTTTCCGCCATGCGCGACAGGATATCGATGTCGCGCGTGACCAGCGCCGACTTGGTGACGATGCCGACCGGATGGTTGTAGGCGTCCAGCACCTCCAGGATTTCGCGCATGATGCGCCAGCCCTTCTCGATCGGCTGGTAGGGGTCGGTATTGGTGCCGATGGCGATGGTGCGCGGCACGTAGCCTTCCCTGGAGAGCTCGCGCTCCAGAAGCTTCGGCGCGTCCGGCTTGGCGAAGAGCTTCGATTCGAAGTCGAGCCCCGGCGACAGGCCCATATAGGCATGGGTCGGCCGCGCGAAGCAGTAGACGCAGCCGTGCTCGCAGCCGCGATAGGGGTTGATCGAGCGGTCGAAGGAAATATCGGGGGAATCGTTGCGGGTGATGATCGTGCGCGGCTTCTCGACCTGCACCTCGGTCTTGAAGGGCGGCAGTTCCTCCAGCGTCTCCCAGCCGTCGTCGAAGACGTGGCGCGAGACCGGCTCGAAACGCCCGCTGGGATTGACGCCCGCGCCGCGCCCCCGCCGCCGGTCGAAGCCGACGCGCAGGCCGCTGTCCTCGATCATCGCATTGGCCATTTCCGCGCCTCCGCTCTTGAAAGCGGCAACGTCGGCTTTCAGGATGGGTTCCATGCCCGTCCCCTTCATCTGCACGGGCCCGAAGGTCGCCGCGACTCGTTTTCGATGAATCTATTCCTATCACACGTATGGAACATATCAAGAACAAACGGCAAGGCCGCAGACTGGCATCGACATTGCCTCTGGGTTAGAGGTGGAAGGGAACTGCGCGCATTTCCGTCGAGCCGCCGGGAAACGTGCAGCATGGGGTCGTCCTGCCGCCGGCAGGATCGGAAAGGTGACGGGCATGCTGTCGGTGCTGATCGAGACGCATGACGACGAGGACCGGCTGGCGCGCACGCTGGCCTCGCTGGTGTCGGGCGCGGTCGAGGGTCTGGTGCGCGAGGTGATCCTGTGCGACCGCGGCTCGACGGACCAGACATGGAACGTGGCGGATCACGCCGGCTGCATCTGGCTGGCCGGCACCGACATCGCCGGCGGCATCGGACGCGCCAGGGGTGACTGGCTGCTGCTGGTAGAGCCGGGCGCGCGCCTGTCGCCGGGTTGGACGGAGCCTGTCCTGCGTCACGTTTCGGAAGCGGGCGGTCCGGCGTGCTTTACCGGGGCGCGCGCTGGCGAAGAGCGTTTCCTGTCGCGGATCTTCGCGGCACGGCGGCCGCTGGCCAAGGGGCTGGTGATCCCGCGGCAGCAGGCCGCGTCGCTGGCCAGGCCGGGCATGGATGCCGCGGCGATCGCGCGAAAAGTGTCGGTCCGCAGGCTGGGCGGCGAGATTTTTGCCGCGCCGAAACGCAACGGCGCGGCGGGCTGATCAGCCCCGCCGCAGGTGTTCGTCGAGCCGCGGCATGATCTCCACGAAGTTGCACGGCATGTGCCGGTAGTCGAGCTGGGCGGCGAGAATGCCGTCCCAGGCGTCGCGGCAGGCGCCGGGCGAGCCCGGCAGCACGAAGATGAAGGTGGCGTTGGCGACGCCGCCGGTCGCGCGCGACTGGATCGTGGAGGTGCCGATCTTGTCGTAGGAGATGCGGTGGAAGACTTCCGAAAAGCCGTCCATGCGCTTCTCGAACAGCGGCTCCAGCGCTTCCGGCGTCACGTCGCGGCCGGTGAAGCCGGTGCCGCCGGTGGTGATCACGACATCGATGGACGGGTCGGCGATCCATCTGCCGACGACGGCGCGGATCGCCTCGACATCGTCACGCACGATCTCGCGTGCGGCGAGCCTGTGGCCGGCCTGCGCGATGCGGTCGGCGAGCGTTTGCCCGGACTTGTCGTCGGCAAGCGTGCGCGTGTCCGACACCGTCAGCACGGCGATGGACACGGGTATGAAGCTGCGGCTTTCGTCTATTCCGGCCATGGAAGCTCCTCCGACGAGCGCGTGCGCGTGGCGACGACGAACCAGTCCGGCCGGCGCGCCGCGATGGCGTTCGCGGCGTCCCGCGCGGAAGGCATGTCGGCAAACAAACCGTAGCATGTCGCGCCGGAACCCGACATGCGAGCAACGGCCGCGCCTTCCTGCCGCAAGGCATCGAGCGCGTCGCCGATGGCCGGCGCGGTGACGCGCGCCGGCGCTTCCAGATCGTTGCGCGTAATGTCCAGCCAGGCGGCCATCTCCTGCGGGCCGGAAACCCGCGGAAGCGCCCGCAATGGCGGATTGTTGCGGCGGCCGAGCGCGCGGAACACGGCCGGCGTCGGGACCGCAATGCCGGGATTTGCCAGCACCAGCGGCAGGGCGGAGAGCGCCGCCGGCGTCAGCATCTCGCCGATGCCGCGCGCGACCAGCGGCCGCGCGGCGAGGCACATGGGGAGATCCGCGCCCAGCGCCAGCGCCGCGTCCGCCAGCTGGTCCTGCGCGAGCGGCAGGTTCCAGAGGCGCAAGAGTGCCAGAAGGGTCGCCGCCGCATCCGACGAACCGCCGCCGACGCCCGAGGCGACGGGCAGGTTCTTCTCCAGCCTGATGTCGACGGGGCCGCAGGGCTGGTGCGGGGAAAGCCGGCGCAGCAGGTCGCGGGCGCGCAGGACGAGATTGTCGCCGCCGTCAGGAATGCCGGCGGCATAACGGCCTGTGATGCTGAAACGATCGGTGTCGGATGCCGCGGCATGCACGCGGTCCCCGAAGGCGGTGAACGCCACGAGACTGTCGAGGAGGTGATAGCCGTCGTCGCGCCGGCCCGTCACGTGCAATGCGAGATTGATCTTGGCCGGCGCAAGGAACGTCAGCTCTGCGGTCATGCGGGCGGCGCGTCAGTCCTTGGCGAGGCGATATTCGCCGGTCTTGGGGTCCTTGACGAGCGTACCGGTCGTGCCGGTGGCGCGTTCCCGCTCGGCCCGGCGCAAGCGGGCCGTCATGCGCTCGGCCTCGCGCACGAAGGCGCGATAGCCGACATAGGCGGCGATGCCCACCGCGGCGAAGAAGATGAGTTGCGGCATTGTCGAAGCCTCCTCCAAGGTCGGCGCTATACTATACTAGAGCAATTCCACACGATGTGCGAAGCGGATTCGCTGCGGCAATTGTGGCGAAAAGAGGGGCCTGCGCTTTTGCGCCGCCTCAGATCTCTCAAAGCCCGTAGCGGCTCCACAGCGCGCGTTCCGCTGCGGCGTCGATCAGCCCGCCGGCCGCGGCGGCGGCCGCATCGGCGCCGACGCCGAACATCGCCAGCCGGCGGCCGAAGAAGCCGCGCGACGGGGCGATCAGCTTCAGCTCGGTGTCCTTGCCGTAGCGCGCCTTGAGGAAGGAGCGCATGTCGCCGAGCGTGTCGACGAGGCCGAGCGCCACGCCGCGCCGGCCGGTCCAGAACTGGCCGGTGAAGAGGTCCGGATCGTCGGCCAGCTTGCCGGCGCGCCGCGACTTCACGAGGTCGATGAAGGTCTCATGCACGTCGAGCTGCAGCGCCTTGAGCCGTTCCACGTCCTCCTTCTTCTCCGGCTTGAAAGGGTCGAGCACCGACTTGTTCTGGCCGGCGGTGTGTACGCGCCGCTCCACGCCGATCTTCTTCAGCAGTTCGGGAAAGCCGAAGGAGGCGGACACGACGCCGATCGAGCCGACGATGGAGGAGGGGTCGGCGACGATCTCGTCGCCCGCGACGGCGATCATGTAGCCGCCGGAGGCCGCCACGTCCTCGACGAAGACGATGACATGCTTGCCCTTCTCCTCGGCGAGGTCGCGGATGCGCCTGTAGATCAGCCGCGACTGGACGGGCGAGCCGCCGGGCGAATTGATGGAGATGGCGACGGCGGGCGCCGCCTTGATCGCGAACGCCTTCTCGATCACGCCGGCGGTCGAGGCGAGCGAGAGGCTTTGCCGGAACTGCCCGCCGCCGGACATGATCGTGCCGTGCAGGCGGATGACGGGGATGACGGGGCCGGCCGAACGCCAGGCGCGCGGCAAAAGTCGGGCGAGGGGATTGGGCAAGGCTATGACGTCTCCGGACAGGTTCACTCCCATGTAGGAAGAACGCCGCCGGGCGCAATATCACGCCGTGTTTCAGTCGCCGAAGAGCGAGGCGAGCCCGTTGCATACCGCGTCGGCGCGCGGTGCGTGGCCGTGGCCGGTCGGCCCGTGCAGGACCAGCGGCGGCAGCAGCGAGAGCGCGCGGCGCGAGCCGCGCTTTCCGCGCATGACGATGCGGATGGCTGGTTCCGTCTCGCGCGGCAGGACCGGCATGATCTCGATGCCGCCGAAACGGCCCCTGAGCGATGCGAGCAGCTCTTCGAGCGAGGTGGGCCGCGCGATCAGCGCGATGCCGCCGCCGGGCTTCACGATCGCGGCGGCCGTGCGCAGCCATGTTTCGAGCAGGCCCGCGGGCATCAGATGCGCGTCGCGCTTGAGCGCGTCCGGCGTCGGGCGGTCATGCGCCGGGTTGAAGGGCGGGTTCATGATGGCGAAGTCGAAGGCGCCGTCCGCCATGCCGGCGGCCGCGCGTGCCTTTCCGGCCAGCGACACGTCGGCCTCCAGCACCGTCGCGCGGTCCTTCAGCGATGCGTTCGCCGCCAGTTCCAGCGTCCGGCGCGCATAGCCCGCCATCGCCGCGTCCCGCTCGACCAGAACCACCCGGCCGCCGGGACAGCGCGCCGCCACGGCAAGCCCCGCCGCGCCGGCGCCCGCGCCGAGGTCGGCGAGGCGGCCGGCAAAGGCGGAGGGAACCGCCGCGGCCAGGATCATCGCGTCCATGCCCGAACGGTGCCCGCGCGCCGGCTGCACGACGAAGAAAGCGCCGCGGTGGAAGGCGTCGACCGTCTGCGCATCAGCGCCGGCGCTCATTCGCCCTTCAGCTCTCCTGCCACGCCGGCATCCGCCAGCAGCCGGCGTGCCTCGGCGAGCGATTCCTTGTCGACCATCACGCGGCGCGGCAGGATGCCAAGCGATCCTTCCACGACGCTCATGTTCTGGTCGGCGACGAAGCAGGCGATGCCCGCATCCCGCAGCAGCGATTCCACGAAGGAGATGACCACCGGGTCATTGGTGCGCATGAGCTCGATCATGGGCAAGTGGTCGCAGCTTGCGTGCTGCTTGTAAATGGCATCCGCGCCATTTCGCCCCTTGCACCGCCGCGCCGCTGCGCCTTAGAGTCGCCCGGAAACCGGCGTGCGTGCAGGCGCCGGAACGAAGGAGTCGAGCGTGGGCGTGGTTGTGGCGATGGACGAGGGGAAGCGCAGTGCGGCTTCCATCAGCAAGCTTGTCGACCTGACCCGGCCCGACATGGGGAAGGTGAACGAGCTCATCCTGTCCAAGGCGGGATCGGACGTTCAGCTCATCCCCGAGATCGCCAATCATCTGGTCCAGTCCGGCGGCAAGCGCCTGCGCCCGATGCTGACGCTCGCCGCCGCGCAGCTTTTCGGCTACCAGGGCGGCGACGCGCATGTGCGGCTCGCCACCTCGGTGGAGTTCATGCACACCGCGACACTGCTGCATGACGACGTGGTGGACGAGAGCGACCTGCGCCGCGGCTCGAAGACCGCGCGCACCATCTGGGGCAACCAGGCGAGCGTGCTGGTGGGCGATTTCCTGCTCGGCCAGGCTTTCCGCATGATGGTGGACGTCGGCTCGCTCGACGCGCTCGACGTGCTCTCCTCCGCCGCCACGGTGATCGCCGAGGGCGAGGTGATGCAGCTCGGCGTGGCCAAGAACCTCGAAACCACCGAGGACGACTATCTCCAGGTCATCAAGGCGAAGACGGCGGCGCTGTTCTCCGCCGCCGCCGAGGTGGGGCCGATCATCGCCGAGGCGAGCCGCAACGAGCGCGCCGCCATGCGCTCCTACGGCACCAATCTGGGCCTTGCCTTCCAGCTCATCGACGATGCGCTCGACTATGGCGGCAACGCCCAGTCGCTGGGCAAGAATGTCGGCGACGATTTCCGCGAGGGCAAGGTGACCCTGCCGGTGATCCTGAGCTATCGGCGCGGCACGGCCGAGGAGCGCGAGTTCTGGGTGCGCGCCATCGAGCAGAACCAGACCAGCGACGAGCAGCTCGAAAAGGCGCTGGGCCTCATGGCCCGCTGCGGCGCCATCGGCGACACGATCGCGCGGGCGCGCCATTTCGGCGAGATCGCACGCGACGCGCTGGCGCCGCTCGGCAAGTCGCCGCAGAAGGCGGCGCTGACCGACGTGATCGATTTCTGCATCAGCCGCGTGAACTGACGCCCGCACCCGGTGCGTTAAGGGGCCATAACGCCTCTGACCGCAAAGTGAACGCGCCGAGGTTGAAGCATTTCCGCAAAAAGGCCATGCTTCCGGTCTGGAATGTGCCGTGCCGCAGGGCGGCCGGCGATACGGGAAGGGATGCGATGCGGCGATTTGGTGCAGGATGGCTGACGATGCTCGGCGTCGTCACGGTGCTGGCCGCGCCGGCGGCGGCCCAGAGCCGCGTGACCGCCGATGCGAACTCGTTCTCCGGCTCCTATCTGGCGGGGCGCGTGGCGGAGGCCGACAACGACCTGGCGGCGGCGATCGCCTATTTCCGGCGCGCATTGCAGTTCGACCCCGCCAACCAGGCGATGAAGCAGAGCCTGATGGTGACGCTGATGGCGGCGGGCGATTTCGATTCGGCGCTGCCGCTGGCGAACGAGCTCAAGACCGTTCCCGAAGTGGAGCGCTTCTCGCGCGTCGCGCTCGCCATCGATTCCTTCCGCAAGCACGACTACGCCAAGGCCGAGCACTGGCTGAAGCTGGCGCTGGAAACTGATCTCGACAAGCTCATCACCGGGCTGATGACGGCTTGGGCGCGGTCGGGCGCGAACGACCACAAGGGCGCGCTCGCGGCCGTCGACGGACTGTCTGGTCCGCCCTGGTACGACCTGTTCGTCTCCTATCACCGCGCCTTGCTGGCCGAACGCGCCGGCGACCGCGCGCTGGCGCTCAAGGCCTATGAGGCGACGCTGGACAATACGGGCGCGGCGGCCGCCGCGCCGGAGACCTATCTGCGCGCGGCCGAGGCCCATGCCGGCTATCTCGCCCGCATCGGCCGCAAGGACGACGCGCTCAAGGTGATCGACCGCGCCGGCGAGATGTTCACCGGCCGCGTCCAGTTGCAGGCGCTGCGCGCGCGCATCGAGGCCGGCGAGCCGGCCACCGCGCTGATCGGCACCCCGTCCGACGGCGCGTCGGAAGTCATGCTCAACCTCGGCAGCGCGCTCAACCGCGGCGGCGGCGAGGGCTTCGTGCGGCTCTATCTGCGCATGGCGCTGGCGCTGCGGCCCGACAGCGACGCGGCCCTGCTGCAGCTCGGCGGCGTGGCCGAGATGATGGAGCAGCCCGAGGAGGCGATCGCGCTCTATGAGCGCATCCCTGACAATTCGCCGGTCAAGAAGATCGCCGAGCTCCAGCTCGGCCTCAACCTGGCCGACCTCAAGCGCCATGACGAGGCGGTGAAGCATCTCGACGCCGTGCTGGCGCTCGACCCGGACGACATGCGCGCCTATCTGGCGCTGGGCGGCGTCTACTCCGCGCAGGAGAAGTATCGCGAGGCGGCCGACGTCTACGAGCGCGCCGTGGCGCGCATCGACAAGCCGACGCGGGCGGAATGGAACATCTTCTACCAGCGCGGCATCGCCTATGAGCGGCTGAAGGAATGGCCGAAGGCGGAGCCGAATTTCCGCAAGGCGCTGGAGCTCTTCCCCGACCAGCCGCAGGTGCTGAACTATCTCGGCTATTCCTGGGTCGACATGAACACCAATCTCGACGAAGGCCTGGCGATGATCAAGAAGGCCGTCGAGCTGCGGCCGAGCGACGGCTACATCGTCGATTCGCTGGGCTGGGCCTATTACCGCCTCGGCCGTTACGACGACGCGGTGCGCGAGCTGGAGCGGGCCGTGGGCCTGATGTCCAACGACCCGGTCCTCAACGACCATCTGGGCGATGCCTACTGGCGCGTCGGCCGCAAGCTGGAAGCCACCTTCCAGTGGAGCCATGCCCGCGACATGTCGCCGACGCCGGCACTTCTGGCCGAGGTGGAGAAGAAGCTGGCGGAAGGCCTGCCGCCGGCGAAGCTGCCCTCCGTCGCCGACGATCCGTCGTCGAAGCCGCCGGTTCAGGACCTGCAGGTTCCCGTGCCCGGCGCCGGCCACGACAAGCGCAGCGAGGCCGAAGGCGTCGAGCAGGCGGCCACCGATCTGGCCACCCATCGGGTGATGCCGGGCCAGTCGCTCTGGTCGATCGCCGCCGACAAGCTCGGCGACGGCAACCGCTATCCGGACATCCTGAACCTCAACCCGCAACTGCGCGGCGATCCGGGCCGCCTCGTGCCCGGCCAGTCGCTGCGCCTGCCGAGCCACTAGCAAGGTTCACCCACGGCAACGTCCGCCGCGTGGCGATCCGGCACGGCGGAAGCAGCGGCCGTCCTTGACGCCTTGCGGCACCGCCTCTAGGACGGGCGCACCCGTGCCCATCCGCGAAGGCCATCTTCCATGCCTGCCGACCTGCCCGCGCACATGCATCCGACGCGCTCGTTCCAGGGTCTGATCCTGACCCTCCACGCCTACTGGGCGGAAAAGGGCTGCGCCATTCTCCAGCCCTACGACATGGAGGTGGGCGCCGGCACCTTCCATCCTGCCACCACGCTGCGGGCGCTCGGCCCCCGCCGCTGGAACGTCGCCTATGTGCAGCCCTCGCGCCGGCCCAAGGACGGCCGCTACGGCGAGAACCCCAACCGGCTCCAGCATTATTATCAGTATCAGGTGATCCTGAAGCCCAATCCGCCCAACCTGCAGGAGCTCTATCTCGGCTCGCTCGACGCCATCGGCGTCGATACGCGCCTGCACGACATCCGCTTCGTCGAGGACGACTGGGAGAGCCCGACGCTCGGCGCATGGGGTCTCGGCTGGGAGTGCTGGTGCGACGGCATGGAGGTCTCGCAGTTCACCTATTTCCAGCAGGTCTGCGGCATCGAATGCGCGCCGGTGGCGGGCGAGCTCACCTACGGGCTCGAGCGGCTGGCCATGTATGTGCAGGGCGTCGACAATGTCTACGACCTCAACTTCAACGGCCTCGAAGGGCCCGACAAGGTCACCTATGGCGAGGTGTTCCTCCAGGCCGAGCGCGAATATTCGCGCTACAATTTCGAGTTCGCCAACACAGCCATGCTGCACCAGCATTTCATCGACGCCGAGAAGGAATGCGCCGCCCTTCTGGCGGCCGGCGCGGACCGTCCCGCCGGCGAGCCGCATCGCCTCGTGCTGCCGGCCTACGACCAGTGCATCAAGGCCAGCCACGTCTTCAACCTGCTCGACGCGCGCGGCGTCATCTCGGTGACGGAGCGCCAGAGCTACATCCTGCGCGTGCGCAACCTCGCCAAGGCCTGCGGCGAAGCCTTCCTCGAAACCGAAGCCGGCGGATTTGTCGCCGCGCCAAAGGCCGCGTGACATGCCTGATTTGCTTCTCGAACTCCGCAGCGAGGAAATCCCCGCCCGCATGCAGCGCAAGGCGGCGGGCGATCTGCGCAAGATGGTCACCGACGGCCTTGTCGAGGCCGGCCTGACCTATGAGGCGGCCCGCGAATACTGGACGCCGCGCCGGCTGACGCTCGACATACGCGGCGTCACCGCGCGCTCGAAGGACGTGCGCGAGGAGATCAAGGGACCCTCCACCGGCGCGCCGGAGCAGGCGGTGCAGGGCTTTCTGCGCAAGGCGGGCCTGACCGACATTTCGCAGGCGCATGTGCACAGCGACCCGAAGAAGGGCGATTTCTACGTCGCGCATCTGGTGAAGCCGGGCCGCGCGGCGGAAGAGATCATCGCCGAGATCGTGCCTGCGGTGGTCCGCGGCTTTCCATGGCCGAAGTCGATGCGCTGGGGGGCGGCCTCGGCGAAGCCCGGCTCGCTGCGCTGGGTGCGCCCGCTGCAATCCATCCTCTGCACCTTCGGGCCCGAGACGGCCGAGCCGGTGGTGGTGGACTTCGACATCGACGGCATCCGTTCCGGCAATGTCACCTATGGCCATCGCTTCCACGCGCCCGAACCCATCACCGTGCGCCGCTTCGACGACTATGTGACGAAGCTGGAGGCCGCGAAGGTCATCCTCGATGCCGAGCGGCGCAAGGAGATCATCGTCACCGACGCGCGCAATCTCGCCTTCGCCTCCGGGCTGGAACTGGTCGAGGATGACGGCCTGCTGGAGGAGGTGTCCGGCCTCGTCGAATGGCCCGTTGTGCTGATGGGCGCATTCGAGGAGGACTATCTCCAGATTCCGGCCGAGGTGATCCGCCTCACCATCCGCGCCAACCAGAAGTGTTTCGTCGTGCGTCCGCAGGGCGAGGACGATGCACTCGCCAACCGCTTCCTGCTGACGGCCAATATCGAGGCGACCGACGGCGGCGCGGAGATCGCGCGCGGCAACGGCAAGGTGGTGCGCGCCCGGCTCTCCGACGCGCTCTATTTCTGGAAGACCGACCAGGGCAACCTGCCGGACCTCGGCGAGCTGAAAGCCTCGGCCGAAAAGCTCGGCCTCGACCTCGCAAAACCGCTCGACCAGCGCATGGCGCGGCTCGACCATCTCAACGTCACATTCCATGCAAAGCTGGGCACGCAAGGCGAGCGCGTCGAGCGCATCGCGCGGCTGGCGGAGGAACTGGCGCCCGCGGTCGGCGCCGACCCCGCGCTGGCGCGCCGCGCCGCGCTTCTCGCCAAGGCCGACCTCCAGACCGAGGTGGTGGGCGAGTTCCCCGAACTGCAGGGCGCGATGGGCCGCAAATATGCGCTGCTGCAAGGTGAGGACCCGGCCGTCGCCGCGGCGATCGAGGAACACTACAAGCCACAGGGCCCGTCCGACCACGTGCCGACCGCGCCGGTTTCCATCGCCGTGGCGCTCGCCGACAAGCTGGATACGCTCGTCGGCTTCTGGGCGATCGACGAGAAGCCGACAGGCAGCAAGGACCCCTACGCGCTGCGAAGGGCGGCGCTGGGTGTGATCAGGATTATCATCGAGAACGGTGTGCGGCTGGAGCTTGGAGATGCGTTCTCGACCGCGCAAGCTATATGGAGAACATATAAGTTTGCCGAGTTTGCGCGCTACGAACACGCGGCTGACCTGCTGTCTTTCCTCCACGAGCGTCTAAAAGTCTATCTCCGCGACAAGGGCGCGCGGCATGACCTGATCGACGCGGTGCTGGCAAGCGGGGAGGGCGCTGCGAATGATGACCTCCTGCTCGTCGTCAGCCGCGTGGCGGCACTCGGCGTGTTCCTCGACAGCGAGGACGGCAAGAACCTGCTGGCGGGCACCAAGCGCGCCGCCAACATCCTCGCGGCGGAGGAGAAGAAGGGCGCGGTCGTGCCGGCCGATGTCGATCCGGCGCTGCTCTCCGACCCGGCCGAGAAGGCGCTCTCCACCGCCGTCAACACTGCCGAGGCGGAAGCCGCGAAGGCCATCGCGCTTCAGGACTTCGCCGGCGCCATGCAGGCGCTGTCGGCGCTGCGCGGGCCGGTCGACGCCTTCTTCGAGGCGGTCATGGTCAATGTGGACGACGCCGACGTGCGGGCGAACCGGCTGGCGCTGCTCGCCCGCATCCGCGCCGCGACCGGACAGGTGGCGGATTTCTCCCGCATCGCGGGCTGAGCCTGCAACGCAAAAGGCGCGGTCATGGCCGCGCCTTTGTCATTTCGGGAATAAAGCCTACTCCCCGTCCAGCGGCTCCGTGCCGACGGGCTTGCCGTCGCGCGAGAGGCGGATTTTTTCCACCTTGTCTTCGGCCGCCTTCAGCAGCCGGTCGCAATGGGCCTTCAGCGCCTCGCCGCGCTCATAGATGCGGATCGACTGGTCGAGCGGAACGTCGCCCTTCTCGAGGTCGTCCACGATGCGCTCCAGCGCTTCCAGCGCCTGTTCGAAGCTCATCGCCTTGATGTCGTCATTGGCGGTATCGGTCATGGTCATCCTTTCATCAGGCGGCCGATATGGGCGGCCACCGAATAGGCGAGGCCCTGCAGGTCGTAGCCGCCTTCCAGCAGGCTGACCAGCCGGTTGGCGCTGTGCCGGCCGGCAATATCCATCAGCTCGGCGGTGGCCCAGTCGAAATCGGCCTCGGTGAGATTGAGCTGCGCCAGCGGGTCGCGGTGATGGGCGTCGAAGCCGGCCGAGACGATGACGAGATCGGGCCGGAACCGCTCCAGCGCCGGCAGGATGCGCGTGCGGAAGGCGTCCTTGAACTCACGCCCGCCGCTGTCGGGGTCGAGCGGCGCATTGACGATGTTGCCGGCGCCCGTTTCCGAAGCCGCGCCCGTGCCGGGATAGAGCGGCATCTGGTGCGTCGAGCAGTAGAGCACGCTAGGATCGCTCCAGAAGATGTCCTGCGTGCCGTTGCCGTGATGCACGTCCCAGTCGACGATGGCGACGCGTTCGGCGCCATGCCTGCGCTGCGCGTGGCGTGCTGCGATGGCCGCATTGTTGAACAGGCAGAAGCCCATGGCGGTGGTGCGCTCGGCATGATGGCCGGGCGGCCGCGAGGCGACGAAGACATTGTCGGCCCGGCCGGCGAAGACGTCGTCCACGGCCGCATTGGCCGCGCCGATCGCCGTCAGCGCCGCGTCCCAGCTCTTCGGGCTGACGGATGTGTCGCCGTCGATGCGCGCGATGCCTTCCGCGGGAATCGCCGCCTTCACCGCATCGCGGAACGAGGCCGGATGCGCGTAGAGGATCGTCGCCTCGTCGCCCATCGGCGCCTCCACGCGATCCAGCGCATCGAAGGCCTCGTCGTCCAGCACGCGCGCGATGGCGCGCAGCCTGTCGGGCCGCTCGGGGTGCCCCGGAGGCGTCAGGTGTTCGAGATAGACGGGATGCGTGTAGAGCCGCGTGGTCATGCCCACAGGTATAAGGGCACCCGTGCCGGTTGGCCAAGCTGTCGCGCCGGCGAGGCGTGTTTATACCAAGGAGTTTGATGGAGGCCCTGCGTCCTTCGAGGCTCGCTGCGCTCGCACCTCAGGATGAGGGGGCTGGCTGATCGGGCCCACGGGCGGGACTTCGACCTGCAACAACGGCCCTCATCCTGAGGTGCGAGCCCGCACGCGGTTCAGGTCGGACGTGAATGCTTTGACGGGCGAGCCTCGAAGGACACACCAAGCCGATCGTGTCAGAGGATCTCGGTGGCGCTGATGGCGATGCCGAAGCCTTCGAGGCCGACATAGTGGCGCTCGCGGGAGGTGAGCAGCCGGATGGAGGAGATGCCGAGGTCGCGCAGGATCTGCGCGCCGAGGCCGACCTCGCGCCATTCGTTCTCCCGCTCCACCGCCTCGTCATGGCTTTCCGCGTGATCCGACGGGCGCTTGCGCACCTGATGGGCGACGCCGACCGATCCCTCGCGCAGGTAGACGATCACGCCGCGATGCTCGTCCGACATGAGCCGCATGGCCTGGTCGAGCCGCGAATCCTTGCCGAACACGTCCGCCACCACGTTTTCGGGATGCAGGCGCACCGGGATGTCGACGCCGTCGCGGATGTCGCCGAACACGATCGCCAGGTGCTGCATGGCCTCCCACGGCAGCGTGTAGGCGAAGGCCTGCGCCTTGCCGGAGGGCGTCTCGACCTCGAAGCAGGCGACGCGCTGCACCAGCGTCTCCTGCCGCTGCCGGTAGGCGATGAGGTCGGCGACCGAAACCTGCTTCAGTCCGTGCTCCTCGGCGAAGGCCTTCACCTGCGGGCCGCGCTTGACGCTGCCGTCGTCGTTGACCAGCTCGCAGATGACCCCGACCGGCGGCAGGCCGGCAAGCTTGCACAGGTCCACGGCCGCCTCGGTATGGCCTGAGCGCATCAGCACGCCGCCCTCCCGCGCCACCAGCGGGAAGATGTGGCCGGGCCGGACGAAATCGCCCGCGCCGACATTGCCGTTGGCGAGGTTGCGCACGGTCAGCGTGCGGTCGTCGGCGGAGATGCCGGTGGTCGTGCCGTGCTTGAAATCGACGCTGACGGTGAAGGCCGTTGCGTGCGGCGCGTCATTTTCGGCGACCATGGGGTTCAGGTTGAGGCGCCTGGCGTCCTCGCGCGTCATCGGCGCGCAGACGATGCCGGAGGTGTGGCGCACGATGAACGCCATCTTTTCGGGCGTGCAATGCACTGCCGCGACGATCAGATCGCCCTCGTTCTCGCGCCCGTCGTCATCCATGACGACGACGATCTCGCCGCGCTCGAAGGCGCGCAGGGCTTCGACGATCTTCTTCTGGTCGTAAGGCATGGATGCTCACTTCGTTCGTGGCGAACAGGGAATAGCGAGTAGCGAATAGGGGGAATGCCGACCCTATTCGCTACTCGCTACTCGCTATTCGCCGATTTTCCTACCTGTCCGCGATGCCGCAGATAATGGTCAGCGATGGCGCAGGCAACCATGGCCTCGCCGATGGGCACCGCGCGGATGCCGACGCAGGGGTCGTGCCGGCCCTTGGTCATCACCTCGACCTCGTTGCCGTCGGCATCGACGGAGCGGCGCGGCGTCAGGATGGATGAGGTCGGCTTCACGGCGAAGCGCGCCACGACCGGCTGGCCCGTCGCGATGCCGCCCAGGATGCCGCCGGCGTGGTTGGAGAGGAAGATCGGCTTGCCGTCATTGCCCATCCGCATCTCGTCGGCATTCTCCTCGCCGGTGAGCCGCGCGGCGGCGAAGCCCTCGCCGATCTCGACGCCCTTCACGGCATTGATCGACATGAGGTTGGCGGCGATGTCCTGGTCGAGCTTGGCATAGACCGGCGCGCCGAGGCCGGCGGGCACGCCGTCCGCCACGATCTCGACCACCGCGCCCACCGAGGAGCCAGCCTTGCGGATGCCGTCCAGATAGGCGGAGAACACCGGTACCGAGGCAGGATCGGGGGTGAAGAACGGGTTTTCCGGGTCGTGGACGAAGTTCCAGTTCCAGTTGTCGCGGACGATTTCCTTCGTGCCCATGGCGACCAGCGCGCCGCGCACGTCGAGCCCCGGCACGACCTTGCGCGCCAGCGCGCCGGCGGCGACGCGCGCGGCCGTCTCGCGGGCCGACGAACGGCCGCCGCCGCGATAGTCGCGGATGCCGTATTTCACGTCATAGGCGTAGTCGGCATGCCCCGGGCGGTAGCGGCGGGCGATGTCGCCATAGTCCTTCGAGCGCTGGTCGACGTTCTCGATCATCATCGACACCGGCGTGCCGGTGGTGACGAGGTCTTCGCCGTCCTCCATCACGCCCGACAGGATGCGCACCTCGTCGGGCTCGCGCCGCTGGGTGACGAAGCGCGACTGGCCGGGGCGGCGGCGGTCGAGATCGCCCTGGATGTCGGCCAGCCGGAAGCGGATGCCGGGCGGGCAGCCGTCCACCACGCAGCCCAGCGCGGGGCCGTGGCTTTCGCCCCAGGTCGTCACCCGGAAGAGATGGCCGAACGTATTGTGAGACATGATGATCGAACCCCGGAGGCGCCCGCCGCGCCAGCGCCGTCATGCTCTATCGGCCAAGCCCGGTCGGGTCAAACCTGATGGCGCGCGCGATGTAAGTTTTGACACATTCGGGGGCTTTCTGCTTCGATCGGAAAGAGACCTTGAGCGCCTCGAGCGAAGGCGTGTCGAATCGGAGGAATTCCCGTGCGTATCATCCTTGCCGCGACCCTCGCGCTGCTTCTGTCTGGCCTGGGCGCTTCCGCCGAAAATGCCGAGGGCAAGATCAAGAAGATCAACGCCGCCGCCATGACCGTCGTGCTGGACAACGGAAAGACCTACAAGCTGCCGCCCGAGATGGACATGAGCGGCATCGCCGAGGGCACCGAGATCCTGATCGCCTACGAGGTGAACAAGGACGGCGTGAACCAGATCACCGATATGGAAGTGCTGGAATAGAAGAGGCTCCATCCCTTTGTTGTACGCAATTCCGGACGCAAAGCTGCTGCCCACTTTTGCCGGATTGCTCTACAGCCACTCCAGCGTCCCGCCGCGCAGCCGCAGGATGCGGTCCTGCGGGACGTTCATCCCGGCTGCCTCCGCCGGCTCCATGATGCCGAGAAGCGCGAAGACGACCCGCACGATGCCGCCATGCGTCACGCAGACGGTCGGCTGCGTGACCGATTCCAGCCAGGGCCGCACGCGCGCGGCGAGCATATCGTAGGTCTCGGCGTGCTCGCCCGGCGGCAGGTAGTTCCACTTGTCACGATGGCGCGCCGCGCTGACGCCGGGCGTCACCGCTTCCAGTTCGGCGAAGGTGCGTCCCTGCCAGTCGCCGAAATGCAGCTCCATCAGCCGCGCATCGGTGCGGTAGCCTTCCCCGGGCAGGCCCATCGCCATGCGCAGCCGCTCCATCGTCTCGCGGGTGCGCCTGAGGGGGCTCGCCACGAAGTCGAAGCCGGAGGCGTCGGCGACCAGCTCTGCAAGGCGGCGGCCGTTGCGGTCCGCCTGCGCGCGGCCGAGCGCGTTGATGTCGGTGTCCGCCTGGCCCTGCAGCCGGAACTCGGCGTTCCAGTCGGTCTGGCCGTGGCGCACGATGTAGACGAGCGGGGAGGTCATGTGGGCCTTCGCTCCTGTCGGCCGGGCGGCGGGCTGAAAGTCAGTCCTGTGCGACGGATATGTCGGGCGCGTCGACCGACTTCATGCCGACGACATGATAGCCCGAATCGACGTGCAGCACTTCGCCGGTCACGCCGCGCGACAGGTTCGACAGCAGATAGAGCGCCGAATCGCCCACTTCCTCGATCGTCACCACGCGCTTGAGCGGCGAATTGTACTCGTTCCAGCGCAGGATGTAGCGGAAGTCGCCGATGCCGGAGGCGGCGAGCGTCTTGATCGGCCCGGCCGAGATGGCGTTGACGCGGATGTTGCCGCCGCCGAGGTCGACGGCGAGATAACGCACGCTGGCCTCCAGCGCCGCCTTGGCGACGCCCATCACGTTATAGTGCGGCATGACCTTCTCGGCGCCGTAATAGGTGAGGGTGAGCATCGAGCCGCCCTCGGCCATCAGCTTCTCGGCCCGCTGCGCGACGGCGGTGAAGGAATAGACGGAGATATCCATGGTGCGCAGGAAATTGTCGCGGCTCGTCTCGACATAGCGGCCGTCGAGCTCGTCCTTGTCGGAGAAGGCGATGGCGTGGACCAGGAAGTCGATCTTGCCCCACTTCTTCTCCAGGCCGTCGAACACCGCATCGACGCTCGCCATGTCGGTCACGTCGCAATGGCCGGCGATATGCGCGCCGAGATCGGCCGCCAGCGGCTCCACCCGCTTGCGGAAGGCCTCGCCCTGATAGGTGAGCGCGAGCTCGGCGCCCTGATCCGCCAGTGTCCGCGCGATGCCCCAGGCGATCGACCTGTTGTTGGCAACACCCATGATGAGACCGCGCTTGCCGGCCATCAGGCCATTTGCACCTGCCATGTGACGTCACTCCCGCTTGTTGGCGCGATGTTCTGTTTGCGGGAGCCTATCGCATAGGGTGCCTGACGCTTCAAGCGCGGCCGGCGCTGCGTCCTCAGCTCTTGCGCGTGCGCAGGAAGTGCTCGAGCTCGTGGTCGCCTTCGGGCAGCATGACGCGCACATGGGCATAGAGATCGCCGTGGCCGCCGGTCTTGAGCGGCAGGCCGCGGCCCTTCAGCCGCAGGCGACGGTCGGAGCTCGACCATGCCGGCACCGACAGCGCCACCTTGCCCGACGGCGTCTCCACCGCCACCTTGGCGCCCAGCACCGCGTCGGCGAGCTCCACCGGCACGTCCACATGCAGGTCGCGCCCCTCGATGCGGAAGCGCGGGTCGGAGCGGAAGCGGATCTTCACCAGCGCGTCGCCGCGCTGGCCGAAGGGCGACATGTCGCCCTGCCCCTTGAGGCGGATCGTCTGCCCGTCCTCCAGATAGGCCGGCAGCTTGACCGCGATCTTGCGCCCGTCCGGGAACACGGCCGTCACCTTGCCGGCCCTGGCGACTTCCTCGATCGACACGTCGAGCGTGGCGTGCATGTCGGGCGGGGGAGGGGCGCGGCGCGCGCCGCGCGCTCCCGCCTGCCCCTGCGCGCCGGCCTGCTGCGCGAATGCCTGGCCGAAGATCTCGGAAAAGATGTCGGAGGCGTCGCCGCCGCCGCCGGTGCGGAACTCGAAATGCGATGCGCCGGGACCGCCGGCGCCCTGCCGGAACCCGGCGAAGGGATCGCCCTGCGCGCCGAAGCCGCCATCGCCGCCGGGGAAGCCGCGAAACCGCTCCTTGCCCTCGGCGTCGATCTCGCCATGGTCGAACGCCTTGCGCTTGGCCTCGTCGCCGAGGATCTCATAGGCCTGGTTGGCCTCGGCGAACCGCTCCTTGGCCTTGGGGTCGTCCGGGTTCTGGTCCGGATGATGCTTCTTCGCCAGCTTGCGGAAAGCCGACTTTATGTCCTTCTGCGAGGCGTCTTTGGCGACGCCCAGAACGTCGTACGGATCGCGCATGTTCGCTTGCTACCCTTCTGGGTCGAATGATGTGTCACGAACTATATGCGGTGCAATAGGAAGAAATTCCAGAGGCCGCGGGCTAAGACTTGTCGAGCGATTTGAGAAGCCAAGCGCCGCCATTGCTGCTGCATGCGCGCCCGCGATAGACGCCCACCCCGTCGAAGGCCTCGCGCGTCGCGGTGAAGGTGCGGCAGGCGCCGTCGGCGTCGAACGTGTCGGCGATGCGCTGGATCGCGCCGCTGGAGCCCGTTGCGACATTCACCCATGGCATGGCTTCGGGCGGTTCCTGGCCCGGCATCCAGCTCGAGACGGTGGCGCTGATGGCGGCTTCGTCGGAGGCGGAGCCGTCCTGCGCCGCCGCCGGCCGGGTGGACCCGGTGATGATCGACTTGTCGGTGCCCATCTTGTCGAGGTCCATGCCGCCGGCGCAGCCTGCCAGCAGCGCGGCACAAAGCATTGCCGCGCCAAGTCTGGCGCAAGCGAAAGAGGTCGGCGCGTCTTGCGCTTGCGGCGCCAATCGGCAATCTCCCCCGACGAGACGAATGGGTGGCGATAATGACCGAGAGTGGGTTAACGGCTGGTGACTTCGGCGCGCGCGAGGACCCTTTCGCGCTGTTTGCGGAATGGCTTGAGGACGCGACCCGCAGCGAGCCCAACGACCCGACCGCGCTGGCGCTGGCGACGGTCGACGAGGAGGGCCTGCCGGACGTGCGCATGGTCCTGCTCAAGGCCGCGGATGCGCGCGGCTTCGTCTTCTACACCAATTATGAGAGCAACAAGGGCCGGCAGATCCTGGCGAGCCGCAAGGCGGCCATGTGCTTCCACTGGAAGAGCCTGCGCCGGCAGGTGCGGGTGCGCGGTGACGTCGAGACGGTCTCCGATACTGAGGCCGACGCCTATTATGCCAGCCGCGCGCGTGGCAGCCGCATCGGCGCCTGGGCCTCGCAGCAGTCGCGTCCGCTCGAAGGCATGTTCGCGCTGGAAAAGGCGGTCGCCGCCTACACGATGAAATATGCCGTCGGCGACATTCCCCGTCCGCCCTACTGGTCGGGCTTCCGGCTGATCCCCCGCACCATCGAGTTCTGGCACGATCGCCCCTTCCGCCTGCACGAGCGGGTGCGCTTCGAGCGCGACGGCGAGGGCTGGGGCAGGGTGCGGCTCTATCCCTGAAGGCGGCGCTGGGGATCGTCGTCGCGCCGTCATCGTCGTGTCGGCGCGGTGTCATGCCGGGTGGCTAGGGAGCCGGGGTTTCCCGAACCCATGAGAGGGCACCCGACCATGATCCGCTTCTTCCTTTCATCCGCCGCAGCCTTGGCGATGACCGCCGCCGCGCAGGCCGAACAGGTTTTCCCCGCCCGGCTCGGCGGCCATGCCTATCTGCCCGCCTTCACGCTGGTGGCGCCGCCTGCCGACGCACCGCGTGACGCCTGGACCTCGGGCAAGTTCAACGGCCCGGCCCGCAACGACAAGCCGATGAGCGTGATGGGCGACGTCGGCGCGGCCTACGGCAAGCACCCGACCGGCATCTCGCTGCCCTTCCTCGGCCAGCCCGTGCAGGGCATGTCCGGCTTCGCCATGAACCGCGCCGAAGACGGCAGCGTCTTCACGCTCACCGACAACGGCTTCGGCACCAAGGCGAACAGCCCCGACGCGCTGCTCTTCTTCCACCGCATGAAGCCGGACTTCGAGAGCGGCAAGGTCGAGCGCGTCGGCACCGTCTTCCTTCGCGATCCGGACAGGAAGGTGCCCTTCCGCATCGCCTATGAGGGCACCGACAGCCGCTATCTGACCGGCGCCGACTTCGACCCGGAAAGCATCCAGTATCTCGACGGCGAGATCTGGATCGGCGACGAGTTCGGCCCCTTCATCATCCGCGCCACCGAGGACGGCCGCATCCTCTCGGTCCACCAGACCATGCTCGACGGCGAGAAGCTGCGTGGTCCGGACACGCCGGGCGTGGTCGTGCCCGCCGTCGCCGGCAAGGATTTCCGCGTCCAGCGTTCGGGCGGCTATGAGGGCATGGCGCTCCAGCCGGGCACGAACCTTCTCTGGGGCATGCTGGAGAAGCCGCTGCTGGGCGAGGATGGCAAGCCGGAGGGATCGTTCCTGCGCGTCATCACCTTCGATACCGGCAAGGGCGAATGGACCGGCGACAGCTACCGCTTCCGCCTGGCCGAGGGCGCGACCGCCATCGGCGACTTCAACTTCATCGACGCGACCCGCGCGCTGGTGATCGAGCGCGACAATGGCGAGGGCGACATCAGCCTGGAATGCAAGACCGACGACAAGTCGGCCTGCTATCCGCTCCCGGCGAAGGTGAAGAACATCGTTCTGGTCGACACGGCGAAGGTCGACGGCGAGGGCTACATCCACCGCATCGGCAGCATCAACCTGCTCGACATCCAGGACCCGGACGGGAAGGCGATTCTCACAACGCAGGCCGACCGTGACCTCTCGGGCAAGTTCACCTTCCCCTTCTTCACCATCGAGGATGTGATGCGCCTGGACGACACCCACATCATGGTCGCCAACGACAACAACCTGCCCTTCTCGGGCGGGCGCGAGATCGGCAAGGCGGCCAACAACGAGTTCATCCTGCTCGAAGTTGCCGATTTCCTCGCCGCGAAGTGAGTGAAGAGTGCTGCGGCGGGCAACTGTGCCCGTCGCGGCGCTTCTGGTTGGGTGCGGCTCCCCGGGGTGCCTCCTTCGAGGCTCGCTCCGCTCGCACCTCAGGATGAGGGAGGTATCGCAGGATAAGGGAGGGTATCGCCAGTGGAGCCTCCGAGGGCGGGCTCAATCAACCCAACTCCCTCATCCTGAGGTGCGAGTCCGCATATGGTTTCAGTCATACATGTATCCTTCGGCGGGCGAGCCTCGAAGGACGCAGGGCCCGCGGTAGAGCGTTAAAGGCTCTTCGGCATCAGCCCTTCTTGCGGCTCATGAAGGCCATGAAGGCGTTGCGCGCCTCGTCGGACTTCAGACGGCCCATGAAGTGGTGGCCTTCCTCGCGGATGCGCTCCAGCAGCGCCTGGCGCGGGCCGATGATCAGGTCGCGCGCGATCTTCAGAGCCTCGGGCGGCTTGGCGGCGATGACCTCGGCGGCCGCGAGCGCTTCCGCCTCCAATTCGTCCTCGCTCACGATCCTGTAGATCAGGCCCGCGGCCAATGCGCGCTCGGCCGAAAAGCCCTCGCCCAGCGCCAGCATGGCGAAGGCCTGCTGGCGGCCCATCAGCGCGGGCCCGAGCAGCGTGGAGCCGGCCTCGGGCGTCAGGCCGAGGTCGATGAAGGGCGTGCGGAACTCGGTGCGCGGCGTGGCGAAGGTGAGGTCGCAGTGGAAGTGGATCGTCGCGCCGATGCCGACCGCGATGCCGTCGGCGGCAGAGACGATCGGCTTCTCTGACAGGGCCAGCGCATTGAGGAAGTCGAAGACGTCGTCGCCCGAGACGTCGCCGGCCGCCAGCTTGATGAAGTCGCCCATGTCGTTGCCGGCCGAGAAGGCGCCCGGCTGACCGAGGATCACATGGCAGCGGATCGCCGGATCGGCGTCGCCCTCGCGCAGCGCCCGCGCCATCGCGTCGTACATCGCCCGCGTCAGCGCGTTCTTCTTCTCCGGCCGGTTCATCCGGATCGTCTGCACCGCGCCCCGGCGCGTGACGATGACATGTTCCGTCATGGCTTGCTCTCCCTCAGCCGACATCCGCGAGCGCCAGGCTCTCCGCGCCTTCGATCACCGTATCGCGCAATGAAGCGCATTCCGGCAACAGGTTCTCCGCATGGAAGCGGCACAGTGCGACGCGCTCGTCCTCGCCGCCCGCTACCGCCGCCCGCGCCAGATAGGCGCCGCCCGCAGCCAGCCCGAACAGGCGCAGATAGGGCGTCGCGCCGGCCAGCGCGTCGGTGGCCCTGCCGGCCGACTGCAATTCCTGCAAATGCCGCGTCGCCTTAGCCAGCGCGTCCAGCGCGGCATCCAGCCGCGCCGCGGAATTGCCGAGGCCGGGGAGGTTCGAATTGCGCAGGCGCTCCACTTCCGCGCACAGTTCGCCGATATAGGCATGAACATGCGCGCCGCCGTCCAGCGGCAGCTTTCGGGTGACGAGGTCGATCGCCTGGATGCCGTTGGTGCCCTCGTAGATCGGCGCGATGCGCGCGTCCCGCAGATAGGTCGCGGCGCCCGTCTCCTCGATATAGCCCATGCCGCCAAGCACCTGCACGCCGAGCGAGGCGACCTCCACGCCGACATCGGTGGAAAACGCCTTGGCGACGGGGGTGAGCAGGTTGGCGCGGTCCTGCCAGTGCTGCGCTTCGTCGCCGGTGCAGACACGCGCCATGTCGATGGCATGGGCGCAGGAATAAGCGATGGCCCGAGCCGACCGGGTGAGCGCCTTCATGGTGAGCAGCATGCGCCGCACGTCGGGATGCATGACGATCGGCGCCATGCCGTCGCCCGACCAGCCTTCCGCCTTGCCCTGCCGCCGCTCGCCGGCATAGGCGAGCGCCTTCTGGCGTGCGGCCTCGGCCACGGCGATACCCTGCATGCCGACCGCGAGGCGGGCATTGTTCATCATGGTGAACATGCAGGCCAGCCCCCGGTTCTCCTCGCCCACGAGCCAGCCGACGGCTCCCGGAGCGCCGTCCGCGCCCTTGCCGTCGCCATAGACCATGGTGCAGGTGGGCGATGCGTGGATGCCCAGCTTGTGCTCGATGGAGACACAGAAGGCGTCGTTGCGCGGGCCGGGCGTCCCATCCGCATCGACGAGGAATTTTGGCACGAGGAACAGCGAGATGCCGCGCGTGCCGGCCGGCGCGTCGGGCAGGCGCGCCAGCACCAGATGCACGATGTTGTCGGTAAAATCGTGCTCGCCATAGGTGATGAAGATCTTCTGGCCGAAGATGCGGTAGGTGCCGTCGCCGGCCCGCTCGGCGCGCGTGCGCAGCACGCCGAGGTCGGAGCCCGCATGCGGCTCCGTCAGGTTCATCGTCGCCATCCACTCGCCGGAGATCAGCTTGTCGAGATAGGTCGCCTTGAGGTCGTCCGAGCCGTGCTTCTCCAGTGCCTCGATGGCGCCCATTGTGAGCGTCGGGCCGATGGCGAAGGCCATCGAGCCGCTGTTCCACATTTCCAATGCCGCCACGTTGAGCATCATCGGCAGGCCCTGTCCGCCATGATCGACGGGTGCTGCGAGCGCGTTCCAGCCGCCCTCGCGCCAGCGCCGGTAGAGATCGGCCCAGCCGGGCGGCGTGGTGACGGTGCCATCCCTGAAGACCGCACCCGTCTCGTCACCGATGCGGTGCAGCGGCGCGATCTCCTCGCTGGCGAAGCGGCCCGCTTCTTCGAGGATGGCATCCACGAGGTCGTCCGAAAGATCGGGGAAGCGTTGCGCCGCGATGGCATCCGACAGGCCGGCGACCTGCTTGAGCGTGAAGGCGATCTCGCCGACGGGCGCGCGATACATGGGATTCCTCCGGGCATGTGCCGCAAGGCTGTCAGCGCGCGGGCACGTCATGTTCCTCGGCTGGAATTGCTAGGAAGAAATGACGTTTACGTCAACTGCCGAAACGATACATACAGCCGCCTCATTCGAGCCGGTTATTCAGGAAGCAGTTCTCTTCCTTCGGCCGATGCGTTAGCTATGGGCCATGCTGGCAAGACCTGAAAAATATCGCTGTATCGAATGCGGCCTGCCCTATGGGGCGGAAAGCTTCGCGCTTCACGAGGGCCGCGTCGTCAACGGGCCGGCCTATTGGTGCGACCAGGGCCTGCTGTGCTCGCCGGAATGCTCCCTCGCGCACCACCGCAAGCGGATGGCCGCGGGCACCGCGCCGACCGAGCCGGCGCCCAGTCCCTTCGATGCGCAGGAAGCGCGGTCATTCGGCATAAGGGACTGATAGCCCGCTCAGGCCTTCTCCCGCGCAATCGCGCGCCAGCCGATGTCGCGGCGGCAGAAGCCGCCCGGCCAGTCGATGCGGTCGACGGCGGCATAGGCGCGTTGCGCCGCTTCCGACACGCTGTGGCCCGTGGCCGTCACGTTCAGCACCCGCCCGCCGATGGCGACCAGCACGTCGCCGCGCTTCGCGGTGCCGGCATGGAAGACCTGCACATTTTCCGCATCCGACAGCTCGGCGACGCCGCGGATCGGCGTGCCGCTCTCCGGCTTGCTCGGATAGCCCTTCGCGGCCATCACCACGGTCAGCGCGGCCTCGTCGCGCCAGCGCACCGACATATGCGCAAGCTGCCCCTCGGCCGCCGCGTCGAGCAGGGTCAGCAGGTCGTCCTTGAGGCGCATCATCAGCACCTGGCATTCGGGATCGCCGAAGCGGGTGTTGTATTCGATGAGCTGCGGGCCGTCCCTGGTGATCATCAGCCCGGCGAACAGCACGCCCGAGAAGGGCGCGCCGATCTCGGCCATGCCGCGCATGGTGGGCGCGACGATCCTGTCCATGATCGCCTCCGCCAGCTCCGGCGTGACCACGGGCGCGGGCGAATAGGCGCCCATGCCGCCGGTATTGGGGCCGGTATCGCCGTCGCCGACGCGCTTGTGGTCCTGCGCCGAGCCGAAGGGCAGGGCGGTCGCGCCGTCGCAGAGGCAGAAGAAGCTGACCTCCTCGCCGTCGAGGAACTCCTCCACAACCACCTCGGCGCCGGCGCCGCCGAAAGCGCCCTCGAAACAGGCATCGATCGCCGCCAGCGCCTCGTCTACCGTCATGGCAACGGTGACGCCCTTGCCGGCCGCAAGCCCGTCGGCCTTCACCACGATCGGTGCGCCCATGCGCCCGACGTATGCCTTCGCCGCGGCCGCATCGGTGAAGCGCTCATAGGCCCCCGTGGGGATGCCGAACCGGGCGCAGAGATCCTTGGTGAAACCCTTGGAGCCTTCCAGCCGCGCGGCTGCGGCCGAAGGGCCGAACACCTTGATGCCGGCCGCGCGCAGCACGTCGGCGAGCCCGGCCACCAGCGGCGCCTCCGGCCCCACCACCACGAGGTCGACCGCCATCATGCGGCAGAAGGCGGCAACCGACTGTTGGTCGTCGAGATCGAGCGTCACGCATTCCGCATGTCGGGCGATGCCGGGATTGCCCGGCGCGGCGAACAGCTTCGTCAGCATCGGGGATGCCGCCAGCTTCCACGCCAGCGCATGCTCACGGCCGCCGGAACCGATCAGAAGGACATTCATGCGTGCCTCGTCATTAAGCGCTGTCTGGCTATTGGCCATCGTCCGGCGGGTCAAGAGGCGGATCAGCGCCCGTAGTGGAAACGGCAAGCCGCGATTTCCAGCGCCTGCGTTTCACCTTTGCCGGTGACGCGGTAGATCAGGCGGTGCTCCCTGTCGATGCGGCGCGACCACCAGCCAGCCATCTCGTTGCGCAACAACTCCGGCTTGCCAAGCCCCTGAAATGGGCTGCGGCGCGCGTCCTTGATGAGAACGTTGATCTTTTGGACGAAGTCGCTGTCCTGTACCTGCCAATACAGGTAGTCGTCCCAGCCCTGCTCCGTCCATTGGAGCTTCACGGTTCGATCAGTTCCCGCTCAATCAGATGACCGGCATCGGCCTCGGCGATCGACTTCTTCAACCGCTCCGCATTGGCTGGCGAGCTCAGCAGGTGCAGCGTCTCCTCCATGCCCTCCCATTCGGAAAGCGGCATGACGACCAGCGGCTCGCGGTTGCGGCGGGTGACGATCAGCTTGTCGCGGTCCGATAGGACGCGGTCGAAGAAGCCCGCCATATTGGCGCGCAGTTCCGTCAGGTTCGCAATGATCATCACGGCCTCCATTTCATCGATGTACATATAGAGGTACAGATTGCGCGGCACAATGCGCCTTGACGCCCCTCGCGCCGCCTGCCACTCCGCTGCGATGGAAGATATCCAGACAAGGGGCAATCAGGGCCGCGTCGCCGATGCGCCGTCGCGGCACTGGGTCTATCGGGCCTTGCCGCGCTGGCTCTGGCCCTATGCGCAGCTGGCGCGCTGGGACCGTCCGATCGGCTGGTGGCTGCTGATGTGGCCCTGCTGGTGGTCGGCGGCCATGGCCGCGGCGGCGGGCGCGCAACCCGGTGCGCCGCTCGCCGAGGTGCTTCCCTCGCCATGGCATCTCCTGCTGCTGACGGTCGGCGCCATCGCCATGCGCGGTGCGGGCTGCACCTATAACGACATCGTCGACGAGGACATCGACGCGCAGGTGGCGCGCACGCGCTCGCGGCCGCTGCCGGCGGGGCAGGTGACGCGCCGGCAGGCATGGGCCTTCCTGCTGCTGCAATGCCTCGTCGGCCTCGCGGTGTTGCTGCAGTTCAACTGGTTCGCGGTGGCGGTCGGCTTCGCCTCGATCCTCACCGTGGCGATCTATCCGTTCATGAAGCGCTTCACCGACTGGCCGCAGCTCTTCCTCGGCTTCGCCTTCTCATGGGGCGCGCTGATGGGCTGGGCGGCGCATTCCGGCAATCTGACGCTGGCGCCCGTGCTGCTCTATTTCGGATCCATCCTTTGGGTGATCGGCTACGACACGCTCTACGCCCATCAGGACAAGGAAGACGACGCGCTGGTCGGCGTGCGCTCGACGGCGCGGCTGTTCGGTGCGCGCACGAAACAGGCGCTGGTGGTGCTCTACGGTCTGGCGCTGCTGTTCTTCGTGGTCGCCTTCGCCAACGCGGCGGTGCCGATGCCGGCGCTGGCCGGGCTGGTGGCGGCCGCCGCCCAGATGGCGCGCCAGATCCGGGTCCTCGACATCGACGACCCGGACCAGTGCCTGAAGCTGTTCAAGTCGAACTCGACCGTCGGCTGGCTGATCTTCCTCGGCCTGCTCGGCGGCGGCGTCTGGGCTGCGATCAGCCCGAACTTCTGATTGCTCAACTGCGCGCGATGATCTCGTCGCCGTCCACCTGCAGGCGCAGGCCGAGATTGCCGCTCTTGCGGCGGGCGAGGAAGCGCGGGCGGCGCGTCGTGGAGACGCGGCCCTTGCGCCGCGGCGCGGGCGGGCCGACGCGGACGTTGCCGATGGATTCCTCCAGCGTCCGGGCGATGCCGTCCGCTTCCACCAGCATCATCGGCAGCCGGTAGGCCTCCGACCAGGCGCGCCAGTCGGCGGCGACATCCTCCAGATTGTCGGCCACCAGCAGCGGCACCGAAAGCATCGGATCGTTGTGCAGCAGTTCGAGCGTCACCGTGACCTGGCCCTCGCCGTCCTCGATGGCGCGGGCCGCCACGCCCCGGAAAGACTGTGCCGGCAGGACGACGGTGACGGGAATGCGGGACTTCTCCAGCATGCGCATGACCACGGCGCCGCGCTGGTCGACGGTGAAGCTGACATCGCCATAGGCGTCGGAAGTCGCGTAGCTCACCACTTGCGGCAAGCGGAAAGGGTCGAGCCGCATGTTGCTGCCCGCCCAGACTGGCTTCAGTCCGGTGTTCATCTCTGTCTGCCTTCCTGTCTCTCCTGAGAGCCGCTGTGCGGTCCTCGCGGGCGGGTTTTCCCGTCTCGTTGAAGGGCAGACTAGCCGCCGGTCCTTACCTCCCGGCTTAGAAATTCGGTTAAAATTTTTGCATTGGGGGCGCGGCAAAGCGCTTTGCCGGATATGGTTCAGATAACCTTTCCGGGGTTCATGATGCCGGCCGGGTCGAAGGCCGCCTTGATGCGGCGCATGAGGTCGATCCCCACCGCCGGCGCGGTGGCGATGAGCTCGTCGCGCTTGAGCTGGCCGATGCCGTGCTCGGCCGAGATCGAACCGTTATAGGCGCGCACCACGTCGTGCACCGCATCGTTCATGGCGCGGTAGTGCGAAAGATACTCCGTTGCGTCCATGCCGACGGGCTGCGAAACGTTGAAGTGCAGGTTGCCGTCGCCCATGTGGCCGAAGCAGACCAGCCGCGCGCCCGGCACCACGCGCTGCGCCGCCGCGCCAGCCTCTTCGATGAAGCGCGGGATCGTGGCGACCGGCACGGAAATGTCGTGCTTGATGGAGCCGCCTTCCGGCTTCTGCGCGTCCGACATGTCCTCCCTGAGCGCCCAGAACGCGTCCGCCTGCGCCAGGCTGCCGGCGATCACGGCGTCTTCCACCCAGCCGCGCTCCAGCCCCTCGCCGAGAAGATGTTCGATGAGCGCGCGGGCGTCTTCGGGCGAGCGTCCCGACGAGATCTCGACCAGCACGTACCACGGATGCGGCGCGGCGAGCGGCGCGGGTCGGTCGGGGACGTGGCGCACCACGAAGTCCAGCGACTTGTCGATGCAGAGCTCGAATGCGGTGAGGCCGTTTCCGGCAAGCTCGCCGGCAAGGCCGAACAGGTCGAGTGCCGCCTGCGGCGAGGGCACGCCGGCCCATGCGACCTCGCGGCCCTTCGGCTTGGGATAGAGCTTCATCACGGCGGCGGTGATGATGCCGAGCGTGCCTTCAGCGCCGACGAAGAGGTTCTTCAGGTCGTAGCCGGTATTGTCCTTCTTCAGCTTGCGCAGGTCGTCGAAGACCTCGCCGGTCGGCAGGACGACCTCGACGCCGAGGCAGAGCTCGCGCGTGTTGCCGTAGGCGAGCACGCCGGTGCCGCCCGCATTGGTGGAGAGATTGCCGCCGATCTGCGCCGTGCCCTGCGCGCCGAGCGACAGCGGAAACAGCCGCTCCTGCGCGTCCGCCGCCTCGCGCAGCGTCTGGAGGACGACGCCGGCCTCGGCGGTCACGGTGTTCGATTGCAGGTCCATCTCGCGGATGCGGTTCATCCGCTGCGTGGTGACGATGACGGCGCGGCCGCTCATGTCCGGCGTCTGGCCGCCGACGAGGCCGGTATTGCCCCCCTGCGGCACGATCGGCGTGCCCGTCTCGCTCGCCAGCCGCAGGATGCGGCTCACTTCCTCAGTCGATCCGGGCCGCAGCACGAGGCCGGTCGCGCCATGCCAAAGGCCGCGCCGCTCGACGAGATAGGGCGCGATGTCGGCAGGGTCGCGCAACGCGTTGGCGGGACCGACGATGGCCGCGAAACGGTCTGCGAGGGCGGGGTCGAGCGCGTTGGCCATGGTCTTCAGTCCGGTAGAGGATCGCGCGGCGCGGCGGCGCGGGCGAGACGGTCGTTGATCGCTTCGCCGAGGCCGGCTGGCGGTATCGGCGCCACGGCGATCGCCGTCGCGCCCGACCTGTCGAGCGATTGCATATGGGCGAAGAGGTTCGCCGCCGCCTCGACCGGATCGCCCGCCGGCGAGAGGTTCAGCGACGCCACCGCGCCCGCCGGTGCGGGCTCGGGCCCGAAGCCCAGCCATGCCTCGCCGGGCCGGATGGAGGCGGCGTCGAGGCGCATCGCGGCGCGCGGCGCATAGTGCGACGCCATCATGCCGGGCGCCTGGATGCCGTGCGCACCGTCGCGGATCAGCGGCAGGCCGGTCGCCGCGGTGATCGCCTCGGCCGCGAGGCCGCCCGGCCGCAGCAGGTGCAGGCCGCCGTTCCCCACCTTGAGGATGGTCGATTCCAGCCCCACCGCGGTCTGCCCGCCATCGACGACCAGCGGGATGCGCGAACCGAGGTCGTCGGCGACATGGGCGGCGGTCGTGGCGCTGATCCGTCCCGACGAATTGGCGCTTGGCGCCGCCAGCGGCTTGCCGTAGGCGGCGATCAGCTCATGGGCGAAGCCGCGCGGCATGCGCACGGCGAGCGTCTCCAGTCCCGCCGTCGCCAGCGGATGCACTCCCGCATCCGCCCGCAGGGGCAGGACCAGCGTCAGCGGGCCGGGCCAGAAGCGCGCCGCGAGCCGGCGCGACAGATCGTCGAACACGACCAGCCGCTCCGCCATCTCCATATTGGCGACATGGGCGATCAGCGGGTTGAAGCGCGGCCGGCGCTTGGCCGCGAAGATGCGGGCTACCGCGGTGCCGTTGGTGGCGTCGCCGGCGAGGCCGTAGACCGTCTCGGTCGGGATCGCGACGACCTCGCCGCTCGCCAGCGCCGCCAGCGCGGGCTTCAATGCGTCTTCCTGTGCGACGACGATGGCGGACAAGGCGGCGTTCCTTCAGCTTGGCGATCTGCTAGCCGAGAAAGGCCGCGCGCGGCAAGTCCATGCCGGTTGACCGCGCCCGCGGCGGCTGACACCATGCGACATGGACACCCTCTCGCTCTTCATCCTGAAATTTTTCCATCTCATCGGCCTGATGCTGGGAGCGGCGGCAGGCTTCGGCACCATGGCGGTCGTCCGGCAGCAAAGGCGCGGCGGACCGGCGCCGGCGCTGGCCGCGCTTCGGCCGTTCTTCGGCGGGATGGGCCTCGCGGGCATCCTGCTCCTGTGGGCGACGGGGCTGCTCCTGTGGCTGTTCCGCTACGACATGGTCGATCTCGGCCCTGCCTATCATGCCAAGCTTGGCGTCGCCGCGCTGCTGCTGGCGATCATCTGCGTGACGTTCTACGCCGTGCGCCGCGCGCTGGCGGCGGGCGAGGCGCCGCCCGCCTGGGTGCGGGCCGCCGGAATGACCACGCCGGTCCTCACGCTGCTGGCGGTCGGCCTGGCATCGTGGGTGTTCCTGTGAGGATATGACCGGATGAGCTTCTTCCCCGGAAAGGACCCGCAGGCCGGCGACGCCTTCGCCTGCGATGCGATCGAGACGCTGATCATCCCGCGCGCCCACGACATCGGCGGTTTCGAGGTCAGGCGGGCGCTGCCCTCGTCGCGCCGCCGCCTCGTCGGCCCGTTCATCTTCTTCGACCGCATGGGGCCGGCGATCATGCGCGTCGGCGAGGCCATGGATGTGCGGCCGCACCCGCATATCGGGCTCGCCACCGTCACCTATCTCTTCGACGGCAAGGTCCGGCATCGCGATTCCCTCGGCACCGAGATGGTCATCGAGCCGGGCGACGTGAACCTGATGACGGCGGGGCGCGGCATCGTCCATTCGGAGCGGACGCCCGAGGAATTGCGCGGCGCGCCGATGTCGATCTCGGGCCTGCAGACCTGGCTGGCGCTGCCTGACGGTGGCGAGGAGGTGCCGCCGCTGTTCGAGAACACCGCGAAGGCCGAGCTGCCCGCCTTCGAGGATGGCGGCGCGGCCGGCCGCGTCGTCATCGGCAGCTTTTCCGGGCTGAAGGCGCCGGTGCGCACCGCCACCGACACGCTCTATGCCGACCTGCGCCTCGGCGCGGGCGGCGCGATACAGATACCGGCCGAGAGCGAGGAAAGGGCGATCTACACGCTTTCCGGCGAGGTCGACATTGCCGGCGACATCTTTCCCGCCGACCGCCTGCTGGTCTTCCGCCCCGGCGACGAGATCGTCGTGAAGAGCGAGCGCGGCGCGCATTTCATGCTGTTCGGCGGTGCATCGCTGGGCTCGCGGCGCTACATATGGTGGAATTTCGTCTCGTCCTCGAAGGAGCGGATCGAGCAGGCAAAGGAGGAGTGGCGCACCGGCAGGTTCGATATCGTGCCCGGCGACGCGGAAGAATTCATTCCGCTGCCGCCGACATGAACCGGCTTAACATCCTTTCGCCCCGCTCCGCGCGTTTACTTTCATGGTACGAAGCCATATGTCGGCTGAAGCCAGCCAGCCGTCGAAACCGCAAGCCGGATGGAAAGACGTGAAATCGCCCCCCCAAACGCCGCTCCTCGATAGGGTCCGCCTGCCTGCGGATCTCCGCAAGCTGGATGAGTCGCAGCTTCCGCAGCTCGCGGAAGAACTGCGTACCGAACTGGTGGACGCGGTGTCGCAGACCGGCGGGCATCTCGGCGCGGGGCTCGGCGTGGTCGAGCTCACCGTCGCGCTGCATTATGTCTTCGACACGCCGGCCGACCGCATCATCTGGGACGTCGGCCATCAGGCCTATCCGCACAAGATCCTGACCGGCCGGCGCGACCGCATCCGAACCCTTCGGCAGGAAGGCGGCCTGTCCGGCTTCACCAAGCGCAGCGAGAGCGAATACGATCCGTTCGGCGCGGCGCACTCCTCCACCTCCATCTCGGCGGGGCTCGGCATGGCCGTGGCCCGCGACCTCTCCGGTGGCCGGAACAATGTCATCGCCGTCATCGGCGACGGCGCCATGTCGGCCGGCATGGCCTATGAAGCGATGAACAATGCCGGCGCGCTCGACGCGCGGCTGATCGTCATCCTCAACGACAACGACATGTCGATCGCGCCGCCCTCGGGCGCGATGAGCGCCTATCTGGCGCGGCTGGCCTCGGGCTCGACCTATGCCGGCATCCGCGAGTTCGGCAAGAAGCTCACCGCCTATCTCGGCAAGCGTGCCGACAAGGCGATCACCCGCGCGGTCGAGCATGCGCGCGGCTACGTCACCGGCGGCACGCTGTTCGAGGAGCTGGGCTTCTTCCATATCGGCCCGATCGACGGCCACAATCTCGAACATCTGGTGCCGGTGCTGAAGAACGTCCGCGACAATGGCGCGGGCCCGGTGCTGATCCATGTGGTGACGCAGAAGGGCAAGGGCTATCCGCCGGCCGAGGCCGCCGCCGACAAGTATCATGGCGTCAGCAAGTTCGACGTCATCACCGGCGCGCAGGCGAAGGCGCCGGCCAATGCGCCGAGCTATACGAAGGTTTTTGCGCAGAGCCTCGTGCAGGAGGCGCATCTGGACGACAGGATCGTCGCGGTCACCGCCGCCATGCCGTCCGGCACCGGGCTCGACCTGTTCGGCGAAGCCTTCCCGGCGCGCACCTTCGACGTCGGCATCGCCGAGCAGCATGCCGTGACCTTCGCCGCCGGCCTTGCGAGCGAAGGCTACAAGCCGTTCTGCGCCATCTATTCGACCTTCCTCCAGCGCGCCTACGACCAGGTCGTGCACGACGTGTCGCTCCAGCAGCTGCCGGTGCGCTTCGCCATCGACCGCGCCGGCTTTGTCGGCGCCGACGGCGCGACCCATTGCGGCGCCTTCGACACGGCCTACCTCTCGACGCTGCCCGGCTTCGTGGTGATGGCGGCGGCCGACGAGGCGGAGCTGAAGCACATGGTGCGCACCGCGGCGGCCTATGATGCCGGACCGATCTCCTTCCGCTATCCGCGCGGCGACGGCGTCGGCGTCGAAATGCCGGAACGCGGCCAGATACTGCCGATCGGCAAGGGCCGGGTGCTGCGCGAGGGCGGCAAGGTTGCGCTTCTGTCCTTCGGGACGCGGCTGCAGGAATGCCTGCTGGCCGCGGAGGAACTGGATGCCGCCGGCCTTCCGGCCACGGTGGCGGATGCGCGCTTCGCCAAGCCGCTCGACACCGAGCTGATCGACCGCCTGGCCCGCAGCCATGAAGTGCTCATCACCGTGGAGGAAGGCGCCGTCGGCGGCTTCGGCAGCCATGTGCTGCATCATCTCGCGGTGTCTGGGCTGCTCGACCATGGGCTGAAGGTGCGCCCGCTGGTCCTGCCGGACCGCTATGTCGACCACGCCAAGCCCGAGAAGATGAATGCCGATGCGGGTCTCGACGCGCGCGGCATCGTGCATGCGGTCTTCGCCGCGCTCGGGCGCGCCGAAATCGCCGCAAGGGCCTGATTCACCTCGCGTTAAGGCTGCCGGTTGCGGCTTTGCTTACCCTACCGGCTGACGCTTCCTTAGGCCGCGCGCGCTAGTTGGTGTCGCCAATGGGGTGACGCCGATGCTCAGGTTCGTTTTGATTGCCGGCATGCTTGTCGCGACCGCCGCGGCGGCCGACGAGCGCATCGACCGCAGCATCGACGAGGCGGCGGGGCGCATCGTCGCCGACCGCGTCGGCGAGCTGCGCGGCAGCCTCAAGATCGGCGAGAAGCCGGAGATGGTGCAGGGCATGACGGCGGATGCCGGCGCCCGGCGGACGTGGACGCGCTTCTGAGCCGCTTGCTTTCCGACGCCCGCTTGGCCATTCAGGGCGATGACATCCGATCCGCAGACAGGAATGAGGCTGGACGAGGCGCTCGTCGCGCGCGGCTTGTTCGACAGCCGCTCCCGCGCCCGCGACGCGATCCTGCGCGGCAAGGTGACCGTGGCAGGCGCGACGGCCGAAAAGCCGGGCAAGCTCGTGCCCTCAACAGTTGAGATCGCCGTTGACGATCCGGCCCGCGCCTATGTCTCGCGCGCGGCGCTGAAGCTTATCGAAGGGCTGGACCACTTCAAGGTGGATGCGGCGGGCGCCGTCGCGCTCGATCTCGGCGCCTCGACCGGCGGCTTCACGCAGGTGCTGCTGGAGCGCGGCGCGGCAAGGGTCTTCGCGGTGGATGTCGGCCACGGCCAGATGCGCCCGGAGATCGCCGCCGACCCGCGCGTGACGCTGCTCGAAGGGCTGAACGCGCGCGATCTCGACGCCGCGCATCTGGGGCATGTGCGGCCATCGCTCCTTTGCAGCGATGTCAGCTTCATCTCGCTGCGGCTGGCCCTGCCGCCGGCGCTTACCCTGGCGGCTTCCGGCGCGAAGGCGATACTGCTGTTCAAGCCGCAATTCGAGGTCGGCCGCGAGCGGGTCGGCAAGGGCGGCCTCGTGGAAGAGGGCGCCGGCCGCATGGCGGCGGATGAATTCGCGGCGTGGCTGGACGGACAGGCGGGCTGGCGGGTGGCGGGCGTCCTGCCATCGCCCATCGCCGGCGGCGACGGCAACAGGGAATATCTCGTGAGCGCGGTGAAGACATGACGACCAGCCGCTTCCATATCGACGCGATCGGCGCGCAGGGCGACGGCATCGCCCATGTCGACGGCGCGCCGGTCTTCATCCCCTTCACCTTGCCCGGCGAGGAGGTGACCGCATCGCGCGACGGCAGCCGTGCCGATCTTCTGGCAGTGCTGGAGGCGTCGGACGAGCGCATCGAGCCGGCCTGTACCCATTTCGGCACCTGCGGCTCCTGCGCGCTGCAGCACTGGGACGAGGCGAGCTACCGCGCATGGAAACGCGCCAAGGTGGTGGACGCCTTGCGCGGGCAGGGCATCGCCTGCGAAGTGGCGCCGATCCTGCCATGCCCGCCCGCCGTTCGCCGCCGCGCCACCTATGCGCTGCGCCGCACCGACGGCGGCATGCTGCTCGGCTACTACGAGGCCATGTCGCACCGGATCGTCGACATCGTCGAGGATCCGATCATGCTGCCCGCCATCGTCGGCCGGCTGTCCGATCTGCGCGCGCTGGCCACCCTCCTCTGCGCCACGGGCGACGCTTTCAGGATGACTGTGACGCAGACCGCATCGGGCCTCGACGTGGCGTTCGCCGGCGCCGGCGAGCCGACGGCCGAGCAGCGCCTGCGGGCCAGCGACTTCGCGGTGAGGAACCGGCTGGCGCGTGTCTCGCTGGACGGCGAGATCATCGTCGAGCCCGCCAAGCCGCTGGTCAGCTTCGGCGGCACCGACGTGATCCTGCCGCCCGGCGGCTTCCTGCAGGCCTCGGAGCAGGCCGAGCAGGCGATGGCCGATCTGGTGACAGGCCACCTCAGGCGCGCAAAAAAGGTGGTCGACCTCTTCAGCGGCGCCGGCACCTTCTCGCTGCCGCTCGCACGCGCCGCGGATGTCCACGCCGTGGAGGCGGACGCCCCGGCACTTGCCGCGCTCGACCGCGCTTTCCGCTTCGGCAGCGGTCTGCGGCGGGTGACGACCGAGAAACGCGATCTCTTCCGCCGCCCGCTGACCTTCAAGGAACTGTCGGCCTATGACGGGCTCGTCTTCGACCCGCCCCGCGCTGGCGCCGAGGATCAGGCGAAGCAGATCGCCCGCTCGACCGTACCCTTCATCGCTGCGGTCTCCTGCAACCCGGTCACCCTCGCGCGCGACCTCGCGATCCTGCTGGCCGGCGGCTACGCGCTGCGTTCGGTCACGCCGATCGACCAGTTCCTCTGGTCGCCGCATGTCGAGGCGGTGGCGCTGCTGGAGAAACCGCGCAAGCGGCGGTAAGGCTCACGCCTGCGTGCCGCCCACCGTCATCTGGTCCATCCTGAGATGCGGCTGGCCGACGCCGACGGGCACCTGCTGGCCGGCCTTGCCGCACATGCCGATGCCGTTGTCGAGCTTCATGTCGTTGCCGATCATGGAGACGCGGTGCATCGCGTCCGGCCCGTTGCCGATCAGCATCGCGCCCTTGATGGGATGGCTCACCTTGCCGTTTTCGATCATGTAGGCCTCGGTGCAGCCGAACACGAACTTGCCCGAGGTGATGTCGACCTGCCCGCCGCCGAAGGAAACGGCATAGATGCCCTTCTTCACCGAGGCGATGATCTCTTCCGGCGTCTTGTCGCCGCCGGTCATGTAGGTGTTGGTCATGCGCGGCATGGGCCGGTGGGCATAGGATTCGCGCCGCCCGTTGCCAGTCGCCTGCATGCCCATAAGACGGGCGTTCTGGCGGTCCTGCATGTAGCCCACCAGCCTGCCGTCCTCGATCAGCACGTTTCGCGCCGAGGGCGTTCCCTCGTCGTCGATGGTCAGCGAGCCGCGCCGCTCCGCGATCGTGCCGTCGTCCACCACCGTCACGCCTTTCGCGGCGACCTGGGTGCCGAGCAGGCCGGCGAAGGCCGAGGTCTTCTTGCGGTTGAAGTCGCCTTCGAGACCGTGGCCCACGGCCTCGTGCAGCATGACGCCCGGCCAGCCGGCCGACAGCACGATGTCGAACGTGCCCGCCGGCGCCGGCTTCGCCTCCAGATTGACCAGCGCCTGCCGCAGCGCCTCCTGCGCGGCGAATTTCCAGCTTTCCTCGGCGACGAATTCGCCGAACGCCTTGCGCCCGCCCATGCCGTAGGAACCGGTTTCCTGCCGGTCGCCGTCGCCGACGACAACCTCCACGCCCACGCGCACCAGCGGGCGGATGTCTTCGGCGATCGCGCCGTCGCCGCGCAGGATCTCCACCCGCTGCCACGATGCGGCGAGCGACGCGGTCACCTGCCGCACGCGCGGGTCGGCCGCGCGCAGCCAGGCGTCGATCTCCTGCAACAGGCGCACCTTCTCGCCGAAGTCCGGCACCGCGAGCGGGTTCGCCTCGCCGTAGAGGTGGCGGTTGGTGCGCTGCGGTGCGGCGGCGAGCGTGCCGGAATAGCCGGTCTTCACCGTCGAGACCGCATCGGCGGCGCGGTGCAGCGCGGCCTGCGACAGCTCGCTCGCATGGGCGTAGCCGACCGCCTCGCCGGCCACCGCGCGCAGGCCGAATCCCTGGTCGGTGTTGAAGCTCGCCGTCTTCAGCTTGCCATTGTCGAAGACGAGCGCCTCGCCCTCGCGATATTCGAGGAACAGCTCGCCGTCATCGGCGCCGGCCACCGTGTCGCGCACGATGCGCCGCACGGTCTCGTCGGAAATGTCGAACTGTTCGATAAGTCGGGTTGTCATCGGCAGGCTCCGCTGTTTGCCGGATCATATAATGATCCCGGCGCGAAGTTGCACTGCCGGTGTCGTCAGCGCGGCAGCGCGTCGAAGCCTTCGGCGAAGCCGGCGAGGTCGACCGGGATGCCGATGCCTTCCTCGGGTGTCTGGAAGACGATGAAGGTCGCCGCCTTGCCGGTGCGCATGGAGGTGAGCAGCTTGTCCTCCAGGATCACCTCGGCATAGCAGCCGTCCTGGAAGCAGCGCACGAAATAGGCGCGGCCGATGTCGTTGCCGTCGATATTAAGGCCGAGGCCGTTGGGCAGCAGCACGCCCAGCGGGGCGAGCACGCGCAGGATCTCCGCCTTGTTGTCGGCGGTGCGCAGCACGACCACCGAAAGGCCGACCTCCGGCCGGTCTTCGGCGATGACGTTCTGCATCATCGCGCACTGCTCGCTGCTGGCGCCGGGCGGCGTGTCGCAGATGATCGACCACGCGCCGTGCGTGGAGCGCACCGTGCCGCTCTGGGCCTGCTGGGCATGGGCGGGAAGCGCCATGAAACCGGCCGCGGCAAGTGTTGCCGCAAGCCATGCTCTGAAGGTTCGGCCGGACATGGTCACTCCATCACGAATCAGGACAATCTAGCGCGCGCCGCGCCCGAGCGAAAGTTTGCGGCGTCTCGCGGTGCTGCCGCCCGGCTATGCGCGGAACGTGCCCGAATTTTGACCGCTTTCGTCCGGCGGCGTATCATCCCATTGAAAAGGCAAGCCCGGACCGCGCGCAAAAATGCCGCATCCTTCCCGTGACGCCTTCCTTGCGGTTCAATAGAGAGTATGGTTTGAACGCGCATCCGAAGGGGGCGGATTCCATCTTGCGTGGACATGAGCCGGGCCCTGCCGAATATGCCGATCCGGAGACCGTGAGGGTATGAAGAGACTCTTTGCAGCCATTGCCGCAACCGCAGCCTTCCTTGGCGCAGGCGCGGCGTTCGCCGATCAGCCGCGGCCCTGGCAGATGACCTTCCAGGACGCTGCGACGCCCATCATGACCGAGATCACCTGGTTCGAGCAGTATACGCTGGCTTTCATCGTGCCGATCACGCTGCTGGTGCTGGTGCTGCTGGCCTGGGTCATGTTCCGGTTCCGGGCGAGCGCCAATCCGGTGCCCTCGCGGACCAGCCACAACACGCTGATCGAGGTGATCTGGACCGTCGGCCCGGTGGTCGTGCTCCTGTTCCTCGCGGTTCCCTCCTTCCAGCTGCTCACGGCGCAGTACAACCCGCCGGAGGAGCCGACCCTGACGATCAAGGCGACCGGCGTGCAGTGGAGCTGGGACTACGAGTACCAGCTCGAGACGCCGCTCTCCTTCTCCTCCTTCATGCTGCACGACGGCGACCGCGCCGCTGCCGGCAAGGAGGACAGGGCCACCTATCCGCGCCTGCTCGCTGTGGACAATGAGATCGTGGTGCCGGTCGACGCGACGGTGCGCCTGCTGGTGACGGCGAGCGACGTCATTCACGCCTTTGCCATGCCTGCTTTCGGCGTCAAGGTCGATGCCGTCCCCGGCCGCATCAACGAGACCTGGTTCAAGGCCGAGCGCGAGGGTCTCTACTACGGCCAGTGCTCCGAGCTGTGCGGCAAGGACCACGCCTTCATGCCGATCGCGATCCGCGTCGTCGATCAGGCGAAGTACGATAGCTGGGTCGCGGCCGCCGCGACCGACCTGGGTGCGGCGAACCGGGCGCTGATGGCGTCGATCGACAACGAGACAAAGGTCGCCGTCGCCGGCAACTGAGCCGGCGACAGAAGCGATCACAGGACGGAGCGAGAAAATGGCAGGCGCTGCAGCGGCTCATCACGAGGAACACGCGCACAAGCCCACGGGCTGGACGCGGTGGGTCTACTCGACCAATCACAAGGACATCGGCACCCTCTACCTGATCTTCGCGATCATCGCGGGCATCATCGGCGGCTTCCTCTCGGTGATGATGCGCTGGGAGCTGGCCGAGCCGGGCATCCAGATATTCTCGGGCCTCGCCCAGATGGTCTACGGCTTCGAGGGTGATGCGGCGATCGACGGCGGCAAGAGCATGTTCAATGCCTTCACCACCGCCCACGGCCTCATCATGATCTTCTTCATGGTCATGCCGGCGCTCATCGGCGGCTTCGCCAACTGGATGGTGCCGATCATGATCGGCGCGCCCGACATGGCGTTCCCGCGCATGAACAACATCTCCTTCTGGCTGCTGCCGCCGGCCTTCATCCTCATGCTTCTGTCGATGTTCATGCCGAGCGCCCCCGGCGCCTACGGCGTGGGCGGCGGCTGGACGATCTACCCGCCGCTGTCGACCTCGGGCCAGCCCGGTCCGGCGATGGATCTGGCGATCCTGTCGATCCACATCGCGGGTGCGTCGTCGATCCTCGGCGCCATCAACTTCATCACCACGATCTTCAACATGCGCGCGCCCGGCATGACGCTGCACAAGATGCCGCTCTTCGCCTGGTCCGTGCTGATCACCGCCTTCCTGCTGCTGCTGTCGCTGCCGGTGCTGGCGGGCGGCATCACCATGCTGCTCACCGACCGCAACTTCGGCACGTCCTTCTTCGATCCCGCCGGCGGCGGCGACCCGATCCTCTACCAGCACCTGTTCTGGTTCTTCGGCCACCCGGAAGTGTACATCCTGATCCTGCCGGGCTTCGGCATCATCAGCCACATCGTCTCGACATTCTCGAAGAAGCCCGTCTTCGGCTATCTCGGCATGGCCTATGCCATGGTCGCGATCGGCGCCGTCGGCTTCGTCGTGTGGGCGCACCACATGTACACGACGGGCATCTCGCTCGACACGCAGCGCTACTTCGTCTTCGCCACGATGGTCATCGCGGTGCCGACCGGCGTGAAGATCTTCTCCTGGATCGCCACCATGTGGGGCGGGTCGATCTCGATGCGCACGCCGATGCTGTGGGCGATCGGCTTCATCTTCCTGTTCACCGTCGGCGGCGTCACTGGCGTGCAGCTCGCCAATGCCGGCCTCGACCGCTCGATGCACGACACCTACTACGTGGTGGCGCACTTCCACTACGTGCTGTCGCTGGGCGCCGTCTTCGCCATCTTCGCGGCCTGGTACTACTGGTTCCCGAAGATGACCGGCTACATGTACAACTCGACGATCGCGCGGGCGCATTTCTGGGTCACCTTCATCGGCGTCAACCTGGTCTTCTTCCCGCAGCATTTCCTCGGCCTCGCCGGCATGCCGCGCCGCTACATCGACTATCCGGATGCGTTCGCGGGCTGGAACATGGTGTCGTCTTACGGCTCCTACATCTCCGCCTTCGGCGTGCTGATCTTCCTCGTCGGCGTGGCGGAAGCCTTCGCCAAGAAGCGCGTGGCCGGCGACAATCCGTGGGGCGAGGGTGCGACCACGCTGGAATGGCAGCTCTCCTCGCCGCCGCCCTTCCACCAGTGGGAGCAGCTGCCCCGCATCAAGTAAGGCGAGCGTAGCGAGCCATTTTGCCCCAACCGCCGGCCCTGCCGGCGGTTTCGGCCAGAAAGAGCAAGCAGTAGTCCGATGGCATTGGTCGACAAGCATTTTGAAGATAGCGCGGGCGTCGGCATCTCCGAGGCTACCGCGGCCGACTTCGTCGCGCTGCTGAAGCCGCGCGTCATGTCGCTGGTCGTCTTCACGGCGTTCGTCGGCATGGTTGTCGCGCCCGTCGCGGTCAATCCGTTCCTGATGGTGGTCGCCATCGGCGCCATCGCCATCGGCGCGGGCGCCTCGGGCGCGCTCAACATGTGGTACGACGCCGACATCGACGCGCTGATGGCGCGCACGGCCCTGCGTCCGATTCCGGCCGGCCGGCTGGCGGCCAACGACGCGCTCGCCTTCGGCCTCGTCCTGTCCGCCTTCTCGGTGATGACGCTCGGCCTGCTGCTCAACTGGCTGGCGGCAGCGATGCTGGCCTTCACCATCTTCTTCTACGCCGTCATCTATACGATCTGGCTGAAGCGCTGGACGCCGCAGAACATCGTCATCGGCGGCGCCGCCGGCGCCTTCCCGCCGATGATCGGCTGGACCGCCGCCACGGGCACGATCGGCCTGGAGAGCGTCGTCCTCTTCCTCATCATCTTCCTGTGGACGCCACCGCATTTCTGGGCGCTCGCTTTGTTCAAGCAGGGCGACTACGGCCGCGCCGGCGTGCCCATGCTGCCCAACGTGGCGGGCGAGGCGGCGACGCGCCGGCAGATCTTCGTTTATTCGCTGCTGCTGGCGGTGAGCGGTATCCTGCCGACCGTGCTCGGCTACAACAGCCTCTGGTACGGCATCGCCGCGGCAGCCCTCGGCATCGGCTTCGTCCGCTACGCCTGGCAGGTGCTGCGCATGCCCGACGGCGACGCCGGCATGAAGCCCGCCAAGGCCCTGTTCGGCTATTCGCTGCTCTATCTCTTCGCGATCTTCGCGCTGATCCTGCTCGACAAGCTGGTGCTGCGCATGGCCGGGGGACTGCCGGCATGAAGCAGGAGGAACTCGAGCGCGTGACCATGACCGAGGCGCAGAAGAAGGCCCGCCGCAATCGCTCGATCGCGCTCGGCCTGGCGCTGGCTGCTTTCGTTGTGGTCTTCTACGTCGCCACCCTGGTCAAGTTCGGCCCCGCCATCCTCAACAGGCCGCTGTGATGAACGACGCGCAGGACAGGAACAAGAGCCGCTCGAACACGACCGTCGCCGTCGCGTGCTTCACCGTCTTCGCCGCCATGGTCGGCGTTTCCTTCGCGGCGGTTCCGCTCTACCAGCTCTTCTGCCAGGTGACCGGCTATGGCGGCACGACGCAGCGCGTCACGCAGTATTCCGACCGCGTCCTCGACCGCAAGATCACCGTTCGCTTCGACGCCAACACCGCCAACGGCCTGCCATGGGATTTCAAGCCGGTGCAGCGCGAGGTGACAATGCCGATCGGCGAGACCACGCAGGTCGCCTACGAAGCGCGCAACCTCTTCTCCAAGCCGACCGGCGGCCGCGCGACGTTCAACGTCACGCCGGAGCTGGCAGGCGCCTACTTCATGAAGGTGGAGTGCTTCTGCTTCACCGACACGACGCTGAAGCCGGGCGAGACGATGGACATGCCCGTCGTCTTCTACGTCGATCCTGAAATCGTCGACGTTCCGGAACTGAAGAACATCAAGACGATCACCCTTTCCTACACCTTCTATCCAACCGCGGCCGACAAGCCGGTCGCGGCGGTCGGCGAGGGCGGAAATGCGGTGGCGCCGAAAGCCACGAATATCGGGGGTTGAACATGGCAGACAGCCACGCAAAGCATCACGACTATCACATCATCGACCCGAGCCCGTGGCCGTTCCTGGGCTCTATGGGAGCCCTGGTCATGGCGATCGGCGGCGTGTCCTGGATGCAGTATCTGAAAGGGAACGAGTTCCACCTCTTCGGGCTGAACATCGCCACGCCGTGGATTTTCTTCATCGGACTGGCGCTGGTCCTCTACACCATGTTCGGCTGGTGGTCGGACACGATCAAGGAAGGGCATGAGGGGCACCATACCCGCGTCGTGTCGCTGCACCTGCGCTACGGCATGATCATGTTCATCGCCTCCGAGGTGATGTTCTTCGTCGCCTGGTTCTGGGCCTTCTTCGATGCCAGCCTGTTCCCGGGCGAGGCGGCGCAATATGCGCGAGCCGAATATACCGGCGGCATCTGGCCGCCCCACGGCATCGAGGTGCTCAACCCGTGGCACCTGCCGCTCTACAACACGATCATCCTGCTCCTGTCGGGCACGACCGTGACCTGGGCGCACCACGCGCTGCTGCACAACGACCGCAAGGGCCTGGTCTGGGGCCTGGCGATCACCGTCGCGCTCGGCGTGCTGTTCTCCTGCGTGCAGGCCTACGAATATATCCACGCGCCGTTCCAGTTCTCGCAGTCGATCTATGGCGCCACCTTCTTCATGGCCACCGGCTTCCATGGCTTCCACGTGCTGATCGGCACGATCTTCCTGATCGTGTGCCTGCTGCGCGCCATGGCCGGCGATTTCACGCCGAAGCAGCATTTCGGCTTCGAGGCGGCCGCCTGGTACTGGCACTTCGTCGACGTGGTGTGGCTCTTCCTCTTCGCCACGATCTACGTTTGGGCCTCGGTCGGCGCCACCATCGCCGCGCACTGATCGGTGCCAGCATCGTCACGACGAGGGCGGCCGTGGAAACATGGCCGCCCTCGTCTTTTGGGTGTATGGGAGTTCGCACTTCCACGATGACGGACGAGAACGATGAGCAATGAGGACAGCGCACACTGGCCGCCGGTCGATCCCGCAAGGGCGGGGCTTGCCGGCCGCTGTCCGCGATGCGGCGAGGGGCGTCTGTTCGCCGGCTTCCTCGCCACGGCGCCGTCCTGCGGCGTCTGCGGGCTCGACTACGGCTTCGCCGATGCCGGCGACGGGCCGGCGGTGTTCGTCATCCTCATCATCGGCTTCGTCGTGGTCGGCCTTGCGCTGTGGATGGAGGTGAACCTCAATCCGCCGCTCTGGGTGCACTTCCTGCTGTGGATACCCATGATCCTGATCCTGGCGCCGCTGGCGCTGCGGATCATGAAAGGCCTGCTGATCGCCTACCAGTACCGCAACAAGGCGGCGGAAGGGCAGCTGGACCAGGACAGATGAGCGATACCGTCATACGCCCGCGTTCGCGCGTCTTCATGGTGCTGATGGCGCTGGTCACGCTTGCCGCCTTCGTCACTCTGCTGGCGCTGGGCACCTGGCAGGTCCAGCGCCTTGCCTGGAAGGAGGACCTGCTGGCGACGATCGATGCGCGCATCCACGCCGCCCCGATCACGCTGGCAGAGCTCAACCGGCGCGACGACATCGAATATGTCCCTGTGAAGGTCTCCGGCCGGTTCGACCATTCCGCCGAGCGGCATTTCTTCACCACCTATGAGGGCATGTCCGGCTACAACGTCTACACGCCGCTGGTGATGGCAGACGGAGAGGCGGTGTTCGTCAATCGCGGCTTCGTGCCCTTCGACCGCAAGGAGGCGTCGAGCAGGGCGCAGGGTCAGGTCGACGGCGAGGTGCAGGTGACCGGCCTCGCCCGCAAGGGACTGGCGGAAAAGCCCTCCGTCGTGGTGCCCGACAACGATCCGGCCAAGAACATCTTCTACTGGAAGGACATCCGCACCATGCGCGAGACCTCCGGCCTGCCTGCGGCTGTGCCGGTGCTCGGCTATTTCATCGACGCCGACGCGACGCCCAATCCGGGCGGCCTGCCGATCGGCGGCACGACCATCGTCAACCTGCCCAACAGCCACCTTCAATATGCGGTCACATGGTATGGCCTGGCGGCCGCGCTGGCGCTCGTGGTCATCGCCTGGGTGGTGCGGCGTTTGCGCCACCGCGCTTGACAGGCAGGCGCCGGAAACGCCATCTGCCCGCAGGCACAGTTCCAGACGGCCGGAGATTCATGCGCAACCAACTGACGATCAGGCTTTGCGAGCCGCGCGGCTTCTGCGCCGGCGTGGACAGGGCCATCCAGATCGTCGTGCTGGCGCTGAAGAAATACGGCGCGCCGGTCTATGTGCGCCACGAGATCGTGCACAACCGCTACGTGGTCGAGGGATTGCAGGAGCGCGGCGCGGTCTTCATCGAGGAATTGTCGGAAATACCGCCGGAGCATCGCCATTGCCCCGTGGTCTTCTCCGCCCATGGCGTGCCGAAGTCGGTTCCGGCGGATGCCGAGGCGCGCGAGCTCTTCTATCTCGACGCCACCTGTCCGCTCGTCTCCAAGGTGCACAAGCAGGCGATGCGGCACGAGCGGCAGGGCCGCCACGTGCTGCTGATCGGCCATGCCGGCCATCCCGAGGTGATCGGAACGATGGGACAGCTGCCGGAAGGCAGCGTGACGCTGGTGGAGACGGTCGAGGACGCCGCGCGCATCGCCGTGCCCGACGAACAGGCGCTCGGCTTCGTCACCCAGACGACGCTTTCCGTGGACGATACGGCCGACATCGTCGCAGCACTGCAGAAGCGCTTCCCCGATCTTCAGGCGCCGGCGGCGGAATCGATCTGCTACGCCACCACCAACCGCCAGGAGGCGGTGAAGCAGACGGCCGAGGGCACCGATTTCTTCATCATCGTCGGCGCGCCCAACTCGTCGAACTCCAAGCGCCTCGTGGAAGTCGCGGAGCGCGCCGGCTCGAAGCGGGCGCTGCTGGTGCAGCGCGCATCCGAGATCCCGTGGGACGAACTGGCGGACGTGCGCGTGGTCGGCCTGTCGGCCGGCGCCTCGGCGCCCGAGATCATCGTCGACGAGATCATTTCGGCTTTCCGGGAGCGCTACGACGTGAAGCTCGATCTCGCGCTCACCGTGCGCGAGACGGAGAATTTCCTCGTCAACCGCGTCCTGCGCGATGTCGAGCTCAAGCCGGCCGACATGGCCTTCGTCAACGGCAGCGTCTGATCCCATGGCCGTCTACACCGATATTTCCGAGACCGAGCTCGGCGCCTTCCTGCGCGGCTACGACGTGGGCGAGCTGCTCTCCTACAAGGGCATCGCCGAAGGCACCGAGAATTCCAACTTCCTCCTCCACACCACCGCCGGCTCCTTCATCCTGACGCTCTACGAGAAGCGCGTCGAGCGCGCCGACCTGCCTTTCTTCCTCGGCATGATGGAGCATCTGGCAAGGAAAGGCCTGTCCTGCCCGCTGCCGGTGCACCGCCATGACGGCGAGGTGATCGGCGAGCTGGCCGGCCGGCCCTGCGCAGTCATCACCTTCCTCGAAGGCATGTGGCCGCGCCGCCCCACGGTCACCCACTGCCGCGAGGTCGGCAAGGCGCTGGCGCAGATGCATCTTGCCGGTGCCGACTTCCCGCTGCGCCGCCCCAATGCGCTTTCCGTCGACGGATGGCGGAAATTGTGGGCGCAGGCCCGGCCGCGCGCCGACGAGGTGGAGCCCGGCCTCGTGCGCGAGGTCGATGCCGAGTTCGACGCGATCGCCCGCCACTGGCCGAAGGACCTGCCGGAGGGGCTGATCCATGCCGACCTCTTTCCCGACAACGTGTTCTTCATCGGCGAGCGGCTGTCGGGCCTGATCGACTTCTATTTCGCCTGCAACGACATGCTGGCCTATGATGTCGCCACCTGCCTCAATGCCTGGTGCTTCGAGAAGGACATTTCCTTCAACCTCACCAAGGGCACGGCGCTGCTTGCCGGCTACAACAGCGTGCGGCAGCTCTCGCAGGCGGAGCTCGACGCGCTGCCGCTGCTGGCGCGCGGCGCGGCGCTGCGCTTCATGCTGACGCGGCTCTACGACTGGCTGTCCGTCTCGGAAGGCGCGCTGGTGAAGAAGCGCGACCCGATGGAATATGTGCGCCGCCTGCGCTTCCACCGCGCCATCCGCTCGGCGAGCGAATATGGGGCGGCGGGCGCGTGAAGACGGTCGAGGTTTTCACCGACGGCGCCTGTTCGGGCAATCCGGGGCCGGGTGGCTGGGGCGCGCTGCTGCGCTACAACGGCAAGGTGAAGGAACTGTCGGGCGGCGAGGCCCAGACGACCAACAACCGGATGGAGCTGAAGGCCGCGATCGCCGCGCTGAGCGCGCTGAAGGAACCGTGCCGCGTCGAGCTCTACACCGACAGCAACTATGTGAAGGACGGCATTTCCAGCTGGATCGCCGGCTGGAAGCGCAACGGCTGGAAGACGGCGGCGAAGCAGCCGGTCAAGAATGCCGAACTGTGGCAGGCGCTGGATGAAGCGCGCCGGCGCCACGACGTGCAATGGCACTGGGTCAAGGGCCATGCCGGCCATCCCGAGAACGAACGGGCCGACGAACTGGCGCGGCTTGGAATGGCCGCATACAAGCCGGCCCGGACGAGCGCACCGCCGGCCGGCGGTGCGCCGCAGGGGAAATAGCTAGAGCAATTCCAGCAAAAGTGCGCAGCGGTTTTGCGTCCGGAATTGCGTAAAAACAAAGCGATAGAGCATTTCCGCGATTCTGTGAAAAGTGGAAATGCTCTAAAGCGCGCCGAGCACCGCGGCGGCACCGCTCACTTCCGCCTGACCCGGCTTGTCGCCGGTCATCACCGCTTCCACCACGCCGTCATTGACGATCATCGCGAAGCGCTGCACCCGCACGCCCATGCCGGCGGCGGAAAGGTCGACGTCGAGCCCGGTGGCCTTGGCGAAGGCGCCCGCGCCGTCGGCGAGGAAGTCGATCTTGTCCAGCGCGCCGGTGAAATTGGCCCAGGCCTTCATCACGAAGGCGTCGTTCACCGCCACGACCGCGATCGCATCGACGCCCTTGGCGAGGATCGCGTCGCGGTTTTCCACGAAGCCGGGCAGGTGGTTGTTGCTGCAGGTCGGCGTGAAGGCGCCCGGCACGCCGAAGAGCACCACCTTGCGCCCGCCGAAATAGTCGCCGGTCGTGACGTCCTTCATGCCCTCGGCGGTGACCTGCTTGAAGGTCGCCTGCGGAAGCCTGTCACCCTTTGCGATCGCCATGTCTCTCTCCTGATCCCGATGATGTCGAAGCGCGAGCGATATCGTGTCGCCGGCGGCCTTGCAAACAATGCGATTTCAATTCGTGCCGGAAAGTTGGAGCACGCCGGAAACGGCCTTGCCCTGCACCACCAGCGTATAGGGAAACCGGCTTTCCGCGTCGATCGTGTCGGCGCCCGAAAGAACTTGTATCGAGAAGCGTGTCGTCGCGCCGTCGCGGCCTGCCGGTTCGGGCGCGCCCAGCATGGCGCGTCCGTCCGTGGCGACGAAAAGCGCGACCTCGCCGGTGGAGCTCCCGGTCGCCACATCGACCTCAAGCCTGCCGCCGGCCGCCTGCGCCAGCGTGGCGCCGAACGCGTCGGTCGGCTTGCCCGGCAGTGCGGAAAAGGCGGCTTCGGTCTCCGCCGGGCCCTCGGCGGCGGTCAGGTCCACCGGCAGCGCGGCCTGCACCGGAATGCAGATCTGCTCGCAAAGGCCGATGAAGAGCGCCGCGTCGAGCGACGAAGCCGTCTCCAGCCCGGCGGGAAGCGCCAGCGTGAAGGCGAAGGATACGTCGTGATCGTAGCCGGCCCAGGACGAATAGGCATCGGCGAAGCGCCGCGGCGCAGGGAAGCCGAGCGCGATCGGTATCTCCGTGCCGTCGTGGCGGATCGTCAGCGTCGGCGGCACGCCGGCATCGCCGGGGTCCATCCAGTAGGTCTTCCAGCCAGGCTTGAGGCGCAATTCGAGCGCGCCGCGCAGATGCCCGTCCGCCGCATCGGGCTTTTCGGTGACGATGCGCAGGGCGCCGCCCTCGACCTCCTGCCATTCGCTGGCCCCGGCGAGTGCCGCCGAGGCGAGGGACGCGGTGAGCGGAATGGCGAGGGCGAGGCTGAGAAGGCGCATGACGGCCCTATGCGCCTAAAGGCGGGTTGCGTCAAAGCACGTCGTGCCCCGCCGGATCATAAATCGGTGACCTTCGCGCATCCGCGATCCTCTTTCCGGACGCATGAAAACGCGTTAGCTTTTGCCTCATGTTGCCAAACGAGCTGAAGACGACACGCGCCGTACCCGGCTATCTCGACGACCAGTTCCTGGTCGCCATGCCGGGCATGCCCGACGAGCGCTTCGCACGCTCGGTCATCTACCTGTGCGCGCACAGCGCCGAGGGCGCCATGGGCCTGATCATCAATCAGGCGCAGGACATGCGCTTCCCCGACCTTCTGGTGCAGCTCGGAATCATCGGCGAGGCAGAGGCCATCCGCCTGCCGCCGGCGACGCGCGACTTCCTCATCCGCCATGGCGGGCCGGTGGACCGCAGCCGCGGCTTCGTCCTGCACAGCGACGACTACATGGCGGAATCCTCCATGCCGGTGTCGGAAGAGGTGTGCCTGACCGCGACGGTGGACATCCTGCGCGCGATCTCGGTGGGCAAGGGGCCGCGCCGCGCGCTGATGGCGCTGGGCTATGCGGGCTGGGGCGCCGGCCAGCTGGAAAACGAGATCGCCCAGAACGGCTGGCTCACCTGCCCGGCCAGCGCCGACCTCCTCTTCGACAGCGACATAGAGCGCAAATACGACCGCATCCTCGAACGGATCGGCATCGACCTGGCGCATTTCAGCCCGACATCGGGACACGCCTAGAAGCGAATAGCGAATAGTGAGTAGCGAATAGGGGATTTTTCCCTACTCGCTATTCGCTACTCCCTATTCGCTCTACGCAGTGAGCGGATACTGCTCCTTGAGCAGCCGAAGCGTCGCTTCCGCCGGGATCGGCGGACCGAAGGCGAAGGACTGGACATATTCGCAGCCCATCTGGCGCAGTTGAAGCGCGTCGCTTTCGTCGGCCACGCCCTCGGCCACCACCGACAGGCCGAGATCGTGCGCCATGCTGATCATGGATTTGAGCAGCACGCCGCGCTTCGGGCTCTGGTCGTCGACGAAACTCTTGTCGATCTTGATCGTGTCGAAGGGGAAGCGGGTCAGGTAGGCGAGCGACGAGTAGCCGGTGCCGAAATCGTCCAACGAGAGGCCGATGCCGAGGGCCGCAAGCCGCTTCAGCACATGGGTGGTCTGCTCTGGATTGTCCATCACCAGCGATTCCGTCAGCTCGAGGCGGAAGCAGCGCGGCTTGATGCTGGCGCGCGCGATGACGGATGACACGTCATTGACGAGGTCGCGCCGGATCAGCTGGCGGCTGGAGAGGTTGACGGAGACCGACAGCGGCACGTCGCCGATCTCGCGCTGCCAGTCGTGCAGGTCGTCGGCGGCGCGCTGCATGACGAAGAGGCCGAGCGGCACGATCAGGCCGCAGCCTTCCGCGACCGGGATGAAGTCCGACGGCGGGATCGAGCCGCGCCGCGGATGCTCCCACCGCAGCAGCGCCTCGAAGCCGGCGATGGACTGGTCCTCGAGCCGCACGATCGGCTGGTAGGCGACCGAAAGCTCGTTGCGCTCCATGGCGCGGCGAAGGTCGGATTCGAGCTGCAGCCTGTCCGTGCCGGCGGAGCGGAAGGCAGGCCGGAACGGCTCGATCCGGTCGCCGCCGAAGCGCTTGGCCTGGTACATAGCGAGCTCGGCGTCCTTCAGCATGTCCTCGCCGCGCGCCTGGCCGGCGGTCCACGACATGAGGCCCACCGAGGCGGTCAGCACGATCTCGCGCTTGGCGAAGCCGATCGGCGCGCGCACGGCTTGCCTTATGGCGTCGGCGATCGCCGCGATGCGGCTGGCGTCGCTCTCCGACACGATCATCATCGCGAACTGGTCGCCGCCCATGCGGCACAAAAGGTCCTGCGGCTTCATCAGCCGGTGCAGGCGCCGCGCGATTGTGAGCAGGATCGTGTCGCCGGCCGAGATGCCGAGGCTGTCATTGACGTTCTTGAAGCGGTCGATGTCGATCACGAAGACGGACGGGCGGATCTTCTCGTCGCCCTTGCCCATGGTGATCATGGCGTCCAGCCGGTCGAGGAAGAGCTCGTGATTGGGCAGGCCGGTGAGGTTGTCGTGCACCGCGTCGTGCAGCAGGCGCTCCTCCGCCTTCTTCTGCTCGGTCACGTCGACGATGGTGCCGACGCAGCGGATGATCTCGCCGTCCGAGCCGATCACCGGCCGGGCGCGCAGCAGGAACCAGTGATAGTGGCCGTCGGCGCCGCGCAGCCGGAAGGCCTGCGCGATGCGGCCGCGCCGGTGCTCCAGCACCACGTCTAGCGTGGTGCGGAACGTGTCGCGGTCGTCGGAATGCAGCGCCGGCAGCCAGTTGCGCGCTGCGCCGTGCAGGCTGTTGGGCGCAAGGCCGAGCTGCCGGCTGATGTCGGGCCGCGTCAGCACGCGGTCGCGCGGCACGTCCCAGTCCCAGACGATGTCGCCCGAGCCGGTCAGTGCCAGCGCCTGCCGCTCCACGTCGCTGAACAGGCCCTGGTGCAGGGCGCCGCCGGCAAAGGCGTGCTGCATCACCGTGAAGCCGATGAGCAGGATGATGAGGACGAGCCCGCCGCCCAGCGCAGGCTGGACGATGTCGTTGTTCAGCGCGCCGGTAACCGCCATCCAGCCGCCCGCCAGCCAGACGAGGATCATCAGCCATGCCGGCACCAGCATGATCGCCCGGTCGTAGCCCTTGAAGGACTGGTAGGCGATGAGCCCGATGCCGACCACCGCCGTGAGCGCGAACGAGATGCGCGCGATGCCCGCCGCCATGGGCGGATCGAACAAAGCCACGCCGCCCAGCAGCACCAGCGCGATCATCCAGGCCAGCGTGCCGTAGCTGAAATGGCCGTGCCAGCGGTTGAGGTTGAGATAGGTGAAGAGGAACATCACCAGCGTCGCGGCCAGCGCCACCTCGGTCCCCGCCCGCCAGACCTGCTCGTTGCCGGGCGATATCTCGATCAGCCGGTTGAGGAAGCCGAAATCGATGCAGATATAGGCCAGCACCGCCCAGGCGAGCGCGGCGGTGGCGGGGAACATCGAGGTACCCTTGACCACGAAGAGGATGGTCAGGAACAGCGCCAGCAGGCCGGCGATGCCGATAACGATGCCGCGGAACAGCGTGTAGGAATTGACGGTGTCCTTGTAGCCGTCCGGTTCCCACAGATAGACCTGCGGCAGACGCGGCGAGGCCAGCTCCGCCACGAAGGTGATGACGGTGCCGGGATTGAGCGTGACGAGGAATATGTCTGCGTCCGCCGCGTCCTGCTGGTCGAGTGCGAAGCCCTCGCTGGGGGTGATGGCGGCGATGCGGGTGGAGCCGAGATCGGGCCAGATCAGGCCGGAATGGGACAGCCGGAAATGCGGCGCGACGATGAGCCGGTCGATCTGCCGGTCGGTATTGTTGGCCAGCGCGAAGACGGCCCAGTCGCCCGAAGAGCGTTCGTCCTGCGCCTCCACCTCGATGCGCCGCACGATGCCGTCGGCGCCGGGCGCGGTGGAGACCTGGAAATTCTGGCCCTGGTTGCGATAGATGTCGACCGCGCGCGACAGGTCGAGCGCGACGTCGTCCTCGGTGATGGGCACGGGTTCGGCCGCATGGGCCGCAAGCGCGAAGAGCAGCATGATCGCTGCCAGCACCTGCGTGATTGCGAAGCGGATCGGATCAGACAAGTGTCCGTGCCTCAATCTTTTGCCATCGGTTTCCGGTCGGATATCAGCGCGTAGAGGTAGTGATCCTGCCACACGCCGTTGATCTTCAGGTAGGATTTCAGCAGTCCTTCCCGCGCGAATCCGGCTTTTTCAAGTACGCGGACCGAACGATTGTTGCCCGGAATACAGGCCGCTTCCAGCCTGTGCAACCGCAGCCTGTCGAATGCGTGGGATATGACCAGCTTCATGGCCGCGCTCATCAGGCCGCGGCCGGCATAGGGCTCGCCCATCCAGTAGCCGATGCTGGCGCTCTGCGCGACGCCGTAGCGGATGCTGGCGAGGGTGATTCCGCCCAGCAGCGCGCCGCTGCGGGCGTCGAAGATAAGCAGCGGCAGGCTCGATCCCTGCGCCACGTCCTGCCGGTAGCGCTTGAGGCGCTGCCGCCATGCGGCGAGGGAAAGCTCGTCCGGTGCCCATGTCGGCTCCCATGGCTCCAGGAAGGCACGGCTGCGCAGGCGCAGCGCCGCCCAGGCTTCGTGGTCGCTCCGGCGCGGCAGCCGCAGCCGCACCGTCTCGTCTGACAGACCCGGCTCAGTCCTGCGGGATAAGACGAAGCCGAGCATGGGGGCGGAGGCGTCTCAGCCGGCGAGCTTCTGGACCGGCTGGTCCTGGCGCACGAGCAGGTCCCGCACCGTCTCGAAGGGCGCGAGCGTGCCGACCGGCCCGATGGCCGCGAGCGTCGGCTTGGTGGAGAACAGCCGGGAGGCGAGGTCGGAGAGCCGTTCCACCGTCAGCTTGGAAAGCCGGTCGACCAGCTCGTCCATGGGGATCGGGCGGCCGTGGAGAAGAATCTGGCGCGCGATCTGGGATGCGCGGCTCGCCGCGCTTTCCGACGACATGACCAGGCCGGCGCGATACTGCGCCCGCGCGCGGTTGAGCTCCTCCTGGGTGATGCCGTCGCCGGCATTGCGCAGCTCCTGCAGGATCACCGGCACGAGCTCGGCCATGTCGTCCTTGCCGGTGGCGGCATGGACGCCGAAAATGCCGGTGTCGGAAAAGCCCCAGTGAAAGGCATAGACGGAATAGCAGAGGCCGCGCCGCTCGCGCACTTCCTGGAACAGGCGCGACGACATCCCGCCGCCTAAAATCATCGACAGGACCTGCGAGGCGTAGAAGTCGCGCACATGGTAGGCGCGGCCTTCGAAGCCCAGCACCACCTGCGCGTCCATCAGGTCGCGCTGCTCGCGAAAATCGCCGCCGACATAGTTGGAATATTGCGGCAGCGTCGCATTCGCCGTCGCGCGATAGGTGCCGAGGCGCTTCTCGACCTCGCGCACGAAACGGTCATGGTCGATGGCGCCGGTGGCCACCACGACCATGCGGTCGGCGCCGTACTGGCGCTCCAGATAGCCGCGCAGCTGGTCGGAGGTGAACGACTTCACCGTTTCGGGCGTGCCGAGGATGGAGCGGCCGATGGTCTGGTGCCGGAAGGCGGTCTCGGTGAAGCGGTCGAAGACGATGTCGTCGGGCGTGTCGTAGGCGGCGCCGATCTCCTGCAGGATGACATGCTGCTCGCGCTCCAGCTCGTCGGGATCGAAGCTGGAATCGGTCAGGATGTCGGCCAGGATGTCGATGGCGAGCGAGACGTCCTCGCGCATGACGCGCGCATAGAAGGCGGTCGTCTCCACGCTCGTCGCGGCGTTGATCTCGCCGCCGACATTCTCGATCTGCGAGGCGATATCCCAGGCACTGCGCGAACCTGTGCCCTTGAAGGCCATATGCTCCAGCAGATGAGCGATGCCGTGCTCATCGTCACGCTCGTTGCGCGAACCGGACTTGACCCATATTCCGAGGGCGACGGTTTCGATCTGCGGCAGGGTTTCGGTGGCGACTGTCATGCCGTTCGACAGACGGCTTACCTCAACGCCCATGCGGAAGGAACTCCCTGGAGCATTCTGCAGCCAAATGGAAATATCTGGCTTCAGAATGCGGCTGAACCACTCTAGACACTGGCCGCCCGCGAGCGGCTTTCGATGTAATCTTCCACCATTTTCAGGTCGGAGGGAAGCACCGTGTAGGTTTCGTGACGCTGCATCAGGTCGCCGAGCCATGCGGGAAGCGAAGGGCTCACGCCTGACGCTGCGGCAACGGCGTCGGGGAATTTCGCCGGATGCGCGGTGGAGAGCACCACCGTCGGCGTGGCGGAAGCAGGCTGCCGCCGGGCGACGTGGATGGCGGTCGCAGTGTGCGGATCGAGCAGGTAGCCGCTCTCGGCCAGCGTCTCGCCGATCGTCGCGGCCACCTCGTCCATCGTGGCACGGCCGGCGCCGAACTGCGCCCGGATGCGGCTGAGCGAGGCGGGGTCCAGCGTGAAGCCGCCCGACTGCTTCAGCCCGTCCATGGCGCGCACCACCGCCTGCGGGTCGCGCTCGCCGGCCTCGAAGATCAGCCGCTCGAAGTTCGACGACACCTGGATGTCCATGGAGGGCGAGGTCGTGGCGACGACGCCGCGCGTCTCGTAGCGGCCGGTCTCCAGCGTGCGGGCGAGGATGTCGTTGTCGTTGGTGGCGATCACCAGCCGCTCGACTGGCAGGCCCATCTGCATCGCGCCGTAGCCGGCGAAGATGTCGCCGAAATTGCCGGTCGGCACCACGAAGCTGACCGCACGGTCGGGCGCGCCGAGCGTCAGCGCGGAGGAGAAGTAGTAGACGATCTGGGCCATGATGCGCGCCCAGTTGATGGAGTTGACGCCCGACAGCGACAGCCGGTCGCGGAAGGCATGGTCGTTGAACATGTCCTTCACCAGCGCCTGGCAGTCGTCGAAATTGCCTTCCACCGCCAGCGCATGGACGTTCTTCGCCGCGCTCGTCGTCATCTGGCGCTGCTGCACCGGCGAGACGCGGCCATGCGGGAAGAGAATGAAGATGTCGGTGCGGTCGCGCCCCGCGAAGGCGTCGATCGCCGCGCCGCCGGTGTCGCCGGAGGTGGCGCCGGCGATGGTCGCGCGCTGCCCGCGCTCGGCCAGGACATGGTCCATCAGCCGGGCGAGCAGCTGCATCGCCACGTCCTTGAACGCCAGCGTCGGGCCGTGGAAGAGCTCCAGCACATATTCGTTGGCGCCGGTCTGGACCATCGGGCAGGTGGCCGGATGGCGGAAGGTCGCATAGGCCTCGGCGACGATCCGTTCGAAGGTCTGCGGCGCGATTTCGTCGCCGACGAAGGGCGTGAGCAGCCGCGTGGCGAGCTGTGGATAAGTCAGGCCGCGCATGGCGCGGATGTCGGCGGCGGAGAATTGCGGCCATTCGACCGGCAGGTAGAGGCCGCCGTCGCGCGCAAGTCCGGTCAGCAGCGCATCTGCAAAGCCGAGGCGAGGGGCCTGACCCCGCGTGCTGATATATTCCATGTCACCTGTCCGGGATGATGGCGGGAGGCCAGGCGACCCGCCATGGCATCCAGCCTTTGAAAAACCGCATTCGATTAGTCGCTTTTCGTGCGTGCGATTGGTATAGAGCAACAGCTTTATGTGAGGGAAGTGCAGTTCATGGGTTTTTCGATGCTTGAAGTGCCGCGCGCCTCGATGTTCGGCATCGGCGCGCTCGTTCTGGCGCTGGCGGGCTGCCAATCCGGAAGCGGAACCGACGCGCTTGAGGCTGGCGGCACGGGACAGAATGCGGCGGCGGTGCGCGAAAGCGATCTGCGTGCCTTCTGCCCGCCGGTGCGGCTGCGCGAAGGCACGGCCTACTTCAACACCTATCAGGGCAAGGCCAAGGACGATCCGTCCAAGCTCGTCTACCAGGCGTCGATCGCCGACGTGACGCGCTCCTGCACCTACGGCGAAGACACGATGACCATCGACGTCGCCGTCGCCGGCCGCATCGTGCCCGGCCCGGCCGGCAAGACCGGCCAGATCGTCATGCCGATCCGCATCGCGGTGATCAGCGGCAGCGAGGTCCTCTACTCCAAGCTGCACCGTTTCCCGACCAGCGTGCAGGACACGGCCGGCGCCACCCAGTTCGTCTTCAATGACCCCGCCATCACCATCCCCAAGAAGGGATCGAACGTCGTGGTCTTCGCAGGCTATGACGAGGGACCGTACAACACGAAGTGAGGTGACCTGAGGACGTCGCGCTGCAGGCGCAATTCGGCGCGCATCGTTCAGCCGAGATCCTCGGACCATTGCGAGAGCGCCGCGAGCGTCGCGTCGAAATCCGCCCAGCGCCGGATCACGGTCTCCGCGCCGGCTTCCGTGAGCACGTCGGCATGGCCGGGGAAGCTGTGCGCCCCGCCGGTGAAGCCGATCACCCGCATGCCGGCGCCGCGCGCGCCGGCGATGCCGTGCACCGTATCCTCGATGACGAAGGTCTTGCGCGGGTCGGCGCCCATCGTCCGGGCGGCATGGAGGAAGACGTCGGGCGCCGGCTTCGGCCGGCCGATGGAAGGGTCCTGGGCCGAGAAGATATGCCCGTCGAACAATGGCAGCAGCCCGGCGCGGCCCAGCATCAGCTCGATCCGCTGCGGCCGCGAGTTGGAGCACACGCAGCGCGGCACGCGAACCGCCGCCACCGCCCGCGCCGCGCCCTCGATGGGACGCACCTCCGCCGCCAGCCTGCGATCGGTCTCCTCGCGCATCCGGTCGAGCAGCGCCGCCTGGAACGGAACGCCGCTCTCCCGCTCGATCGCCACCAGCATGTCCTTCACGGTCAGGCCCGAATAGCGCTCCATGATCGTTTCCGGCTCGATCGCGTAGCCGGCCTCGGTGATGAGGGCGGATTCGACGCGGGCGGCGATGATCTCGGAATCGACCAGCACGCCGTCGCAATCGAAGATCACCAGTTCGGGAGCGGGCATGGGCGGACCTCGATTTGGGAAAGGAAGCGGCCGGATACACCAAGCGCCGGCCCGCGGCAAATGCGCAGCCCGCTTCACCGAATATTTACGCTGTCAGGTAACCATGAGCGCAAGTACCGAGTAACAGCGTAGACCGGGTTTTGTTCATGTCCGCAGTGCGTCCTCTCGACGACCAGCTTGCCGCGTCCGGCCTGGTCGATTTCCGCGATACGATCTTCAAGGGCGACTGCGTGGCGGCGCTCGAGCGCCTGCCGGAAAAGTCGGTCGACGCGATCTTCGCCGACCCGCCCTACAATCTCCAGCTCAACGGCGACCTGCATCGTCCCGATCAGTCGCGCGTCGACGCGGTGGACGACGAGTGGGACCAGTTCGAGAGTTTCGCCGCCTATGACGCCTTCACGCGGGCATGGCTGCTCGCCTGCCGCCGGGTGCTGAAGCCAACCGGCACGATCTGGGTGATCGGCTCCTATCACAACATCTTCCGCGTCGGCGCGGCGATGCAGGACCTCGGCTTCTGGATCCTCAACGACATCGTCTGGCGCAAGACCAACCCGATGCCGAATTTCCGCGGCCGCCGCTTCCAGAACGCGCACGAGACGCTGATCTGGGCCTCGCGCGATCCCAAGGCGAAGGGCTACACCTTCAACTACGACGCGCTGAAGGCGGCCAATGACGACGTCCAGATGCGCTCGGACTGGCTGTTTCCGATCTGCACCGGCGCGGAGCGCCTGAAGGACGAGAACGGCGTGAAAATCCATCCGACGCAGAAGCCCGAGGCGCTGCTGGCGCGCGTGATGCTGTCGTCCACCAAGCCGGGCGACATCGTGCTCGATCCCTTCTTCGGCTCCGGCACGACGGGCGCGGTCGCCAAGCGGCTCGGCCGCCACTTCGTCGGCGTCGAGCGCGAGCAGGCCTATATCGACGCCGCGCTCGACCGCATCGCGCTGGTCAAGCCGCTCGCCCGTCCGGAACTGGAGCTCATCCAGGGCAAGCGCGCCGAGCCGCGCATCGCCTTCGTCAGCCTTCTCGATGCCGGCCTTCTCAAGGCAGGCGCGACGCTCTACGACGCCCGCCGCCGCCATGCCGCGAAAGTGCGCGCCGACGGCACGCTGGCGATTGGCACGGACGCCGGCTCGATCCACCGCATGGGCGCAGCCGTGCTAGGGCTGGATGCCTGCAACGGCTGGACCTTCTGGCACTATGAGCGCGCCGGCGGCCTCACCCCGATCGACGAACTGCGCAAGATCGCACGCCTCGGCATGATGCGCGCCGGAGCCTGAAACCGAATAAAGTCAGTTGCTTGACGATGGTTGCGGAATCGAACCCGCAACTACCTGAATCAACCTGTCAGGAATCTGATTCAACCCTTCAGCTTCACCCCTCGCGCAACGAGGTCGCGCCGCAGGGTCGGCGCGTCGGTGAAGAGCAGCGCCTGCCAGCCGGCGGCGATCGCGGCTTCGACATTGTTCCGGTTGTCGTCGATGAAGATGGTGGCCGAGGGCGTCAGGCCGAAATCAGCCGCATGCTTGTGGTAGATTTCGCGGTCGGGTTTGATCAGCCCGATCTCGCCCGACACGGTCACGCCGCGCGGGCGGCTGAAGAAGGGGAAGCGCTCGCGCGCCTCGCGGAATGTGTCGGCGGCGAAGTTGGTCAGCATCGTCACGTCGTAGCCGCCGTCGATCAGCTCCTCCATGATCGCGACGCTGTCGGCATAGTGATGCGACACCATCTCGTGCCAGTGGCGGCGGAAAGCGCGGATGTTGTCCGCGTGGTCCGGGTGGGCGGCGATCAGCAGCGCCTCGGCATCCTCCCAGCTCCGGCCGCGATCCTGCTCCAGGTTCCAGTCGGACGTGCACAGGTTGTCGAAGAACCATTTGCAGGCTTGGCGGTCGGGGATCAGCCGCGAATAGGGAATATCGGGATCGTAGTGGATTAGCACGCGGCCGATGTCGAAGACGATATGGCGGATGGGGTCCATCGTGCTCACCTGTTCTTGCGGGTTGCGCCGGGCACGGCTGCCTCGATGGCGCGTTTCATTACCGTGGGCAAGGCTTCGCCGGCGAGCTTGCCCGGCGGCGACCACCATGCGCCGGCCGGCGTCGGCTGCGTGACCCCATCGGCGCGGAAGACGTCGAGGTCGAGCGCGAAATGGGTGAAGACATGCCGCACCGTCCCGACCGCGCGCCACTGCGCCGGAAAGGGCGCGGCCGCGCGGTCTGTCGCGCCGTCCTGCCGCGCGGTCCATGAGGTGGTCGGTACTTCCGCCATGCCGCCGAGCAGGCCGCTCTCGGGCCGCTTGCGCAGCAGAACGCAACCCTGCGGGTTGACCGCCACGAAGGCGGCGCCCCGGCGCAGCTGCACCGCCTTCTTCGCCGCCTTGATCGGGTAGAGTTCGGGATCGCCCGCGGCGAGCGCTGCGCAGTCGTCCTTCAGCGGGCAGAGGATGCAGGCCGGCCGGCGCGGCGTGCAGATCGTCGCGCCGAGGTCCATCATCGCCTGCGCGAAATCGCCGGGCCGCTCGGTGGACAGCATGAGCGCCACGGCGGCGCGGATTTCCGGCTTGGCCGCCGGCAGGGGCGTCTCGATGCGCTCCAGCCGCGACACCACGCGCTCGACATTGCCGTCCACCACCGGCTCCGGCCGGTTGAAGGCGATCGCCGCGATTGCCGCCGCCGTGTAGGGCCCGACCCCCGGCAGCGAAAGCAGGCCGTCATAGCTGTCGGGGAACGCGCCGCCATGCTCCGCGGCAACTACATCGGCGCATTTCTTCAGGTTGCGCGCACGCGAATAGTAGCCGAGCCCCGCCCACGCCTTCATGATGTCGTCGCTGGGGCTGCCGGCGAGCGCGGCGACCGTCGGCCAGCGCTGGGTGAAATCGCGGAAATAGGGCTTTACCGCCTCGACGGTGGTCTGCTGGAGCATGATTTCCGACAGCCACACGCGATAGGGATCCGCGGTCGTTCCCGACCGCTGCTGCGCGGGCGTCACGCGCCAGGGCAGCTCGCGATGGTGGCGGTCGTACCAGGCGAGCAGGCGCTCCGAACGGCCAGCGGCAAGCGAGGCTGTTCCCGCTCTGGGGCCTGTGATATCGCCCTCTTTTCGCCCAACCGGGACCGGCCCAACCGACATGCGTTTCCTCGAACTCAAGATACCACCGCTGCTTCTTACCATTCTCTATGCGGTGGTCATGTGGTGGGGGGCAACGATAATTCCGAGCCTCGCCATTTCCACGGATGCCGCTGCCTGGCTCGGCGTTTTTCTGGCGATTGCCGGCGCGACAGTCTGCCTCGCGGGCGTATATCGCTTCCGTCTCGCCCGCACGACCGTGGATCCGCGCCAGCCGGGCAGGACCTCCGCTTTTGTGACCGGCGGAATCTACGGCTGGTCGCGAAACCCGATGTATCTCGGTTTCCTTCTCCTCCTGCTCGGCTGGGGCGCGTATATTGCCAGCCCGGTCGCGATCCTGATCGCGATCACCTTCGTGCCCTATATGAATCGCTTTCAGATCGTGCCGGAGGAAAGGATGCTTCTGTCCATGTTTGGTGATACCTTCGTCGCCTACGCGAACAGGGTCCGGCGCTGGATATGAGCAAGGCAGCAAGGCCGCGCGGACCGGTGGCGGTGAGCGATCTCGCCGCGGCGATCCTCGACCCGGTGCTGCGCCGGCGGGCTGGCATCTCCATCGGGCTCGTCCAGAGCTGGGACGAGATCGTCGGCGAGCGGGTGGCCGCCATGAGCCGGCCGGAAAAGATCGTCTGGCCGCGCCGGATGAGCGACGAGGATCCTTTCGAGCCGGCGACGCTGGTGGTGGCGTGCTCCGGCATCGCCGCCATGCATGTGCAGCACGAGACCAGCCAGATCATCGAGCGGGTCAACGCCTTCCTGGGCTTCGCGGCCGTGGGGCGGGTCCGCATCGTGCAGAAGCCGGTCGCCGCCGTGCCGCAGCGCAAGCGGTCGCTGCGCGCGCTTTCGCCCGGCGAGATGCAGAGCGTGGACGACAGGACCGCGGGCATCGAGGACGAGGAACTGCGCCGCTCGCTGGCGCAGCTGGGGCGCAACGTGAAGGCGGCGCGAAAGCCGTGAGCAGCGCCGGCGGTCTCTCGCATCTTCGTGAATGGTTCCGCGACGATTGCGATTGGATTAGAAGCGCACATGCCTTATTTCCGCGCCATCTCTGGCCCTTGGCTTCCGGCAAGGCTTCAATTCCTTTTTCAAGCAGGTGATTCTCGATGCTTTCTTCGCTTCCCCGTCGCCAGGTGCTTATTTCGCTGCTCGCCGTCTCGGCATCCGGCCTCGCGCTAGCCGCCTGCGGCGAGAGCGAGCAGGCCAAGGCGCCGGCCGCACCCTCCGCACCTTCGACGCCGGGCGCTCCTGCCGCGCCGGCGGCGAAGGTGCCGCCGTCTTCCGGCAATGTCGACATGGCGAAGCTTCTCGAACCCGGCGCCCTGCCGGAGAAGGTGATGGGCAACGCCGACGCGCCGGTGACGATCGTGGAATATTCCTCCATGACCTGCCCGCACTGCGCCTCCTTCCACGAGAAGACGCTGCCGACGATCAAGGAGAAATATATCGACACGGGCAAGGCGCGCCTCGTCATGCGCGAATTCCCGTTCGACCCGCGCGCCGAAGCGGGCTTCATGCTGGCGCGCTGCGCCGACAACAACTATTTCGCCATGATCGACGTGCTGTTCCGCCAGCAGCGCGGCTGGGCCACGGCCGAGAATGCCAGCGACGCGCTGCTCCAGATCGCCCGCATGGCCGGTTTTTCACAGGAGTCCTTCACCGCCTGCTTGACCAACCAGAAACTTCTGGATGATGTGAGGGCCGTGCGTACGCGTGGTGCCGAGACGTTCGGCGTGGATTCCACGCCGACCTTCTTCATCAACGGCAAGACCTACAAGGGAGCCATGTCGGTTGACGAGATGTCGGCCCTCATCGACAGCCTCATCTGACGCGTCCCTTCCTTTCGCGGGCGACGCGGGCGTAAACGCGCGCCGCCTGAACGGGCGCCGCCGATGAAATTTTCGCGGCTGCGCCTGCTGGGTTTCAAGTCTTTCGTCGATCCGGGCGAGTTCGTCATAGAGCGCGGGCTCACCGGCATCGTCGGGCCGAACGGCTGCGGCAAGTCCAACCTTGTCGAGGCGCTGCGCTGGGTGATGGGCGAGAGCTCGTACAAGAATATGCGCGCCTCGGGCATGGACGACGTGATCTTCTCCGGCTCGGCGACGCGGCCTGCGCGCAACACCGCCGAAGTCACGCTTTTCCTCGACAACGCCGACCGCACCGCGCCGCCGGCCTTCAACGATGCCGACGAGCTGCAGGTCTCGCGCCGCATCGAGCGCGAGGCCGGCTCCGTCTATCGCATCAACGGCAAGGAGGCGCGCGCCAAGGATGTGCAGCTCCTCTTCGCCGACCAGTCGACCGGCGCGCGCTCGCCCTCCATGGTCGGGCAGGGGCGCATCGGCGAGCTGATCCAGGCCAAGCCGCAGGCGCGCCGCGCGCTGCTGGAGGAGGCGGCCGGCATTTCCGGCCTGCATACGCGCCGGCATGAGGCGGAGCTTCGGCTGCGCGCCGCCGAACAGAACCTCGAACGCCTCGACGACGTGGTGGGCGAGCTTTCGGGCCAGATCGAGAGCCTGAAGCGGCAGGCGCGGCAGGCCGCGCGGTTCAAGAACCTCTCCTCCGACATCAGGCAGGCCGAGGCCGCGCTGCTGCACATCAGGTGGACGCAGGCCAAGACGCAGGAGGCCGAGGCGCAGTCGGAGCTCGCCGCCGCGACGAGCCGCGTCGGCGAGCGCGCCGCCCAGCAGATGAATGCCGCCAAGGAGCAGGCGGTCGGGGCGCACCAGCTTCCGGCGCTGCGCGAGGCCGAGGCGGCCGCGGCCGCCGCGCTCCAGCGGCTCACCATCGCGCGCGGCCAGATCGACGAAGAGGCGCGCCGCGTGCGCGGGCGCATCGACGAGCTCACCCGCAGGCTGGCGCAGCTCGATCAGGACATGGCGCGCGAGCAGCAGATGCTGAGCGACAACGATGCCGTTCTGGCACGCCTTGCGGAGGAGGAGGCCGAACTGTCCGCCGCCGATGCAGGATCGGTCGAGCAGGAGACACGCGCGGCTGCGGCATTCGAGGATGCGCAGACGAAGCTTTCCATGTCGGAAGCCACGCTTGCGGCGCTGACGGCGGAGCGCGCCGAAGCGGCGGCCGGGCGGGCGCAGATCGAGCGCAATCTGCGCGAGGCGGGCGAGCGGCGCGACAGGTTCGCGCGCCAGCTCGCCGAGGTCGAGCGCGAGGTGGAGGCGATCGCGGCGCGCATCGCCGGGCTGGCCGACCCGGCGCAAAAGCAACTGGATGTCGACAAGGCGGCGGCCGATGCGGCTGACGCCGAGGCCGCCGCGCTTGCCGCCGAGCGCAGCCTTGCCGAGGCGCGCTCGGCCGAGGCGGCGGCACGCCCCATGGTGCAGGAGGCGCGGGCGCGCCTGCAGCAGGTGGAGACCGAGGCGCGCACGCTGGCGAAGGTGCTCAATGCCGGCGGCGGCGGGCTGTTTCCGGGCGCGGTGGAGCAGATGCGCGTGGAGCGCGGCTACGAGACCGCGCTGGGCGCCGCCCTCGGCGAGGACATCGACGCGCCGCTCGACAGGGCAGCACCCGCGCATTGGGGCGATGCGCTTGCCGCCGATGCCGATGCGCCGCTGCCCGAAGGCGTGCGCAGCCTCGCCGAGATGGTGCGCGCGCCGTCGCAGCTTTCGCGGCGGCTGGCGCAGATCGGCGTGGTGGACGCCGGAGACGGGCCGCGCCTGCAAAGACTGCTGCGGCCCGGCCAGCGGCTGGTGACGCGCGAGGGCGCGCTGTGGCGCTGGGACGGTTTCGTGGCGAGCGCCGACGCGCCGACCGCCGCCGCGCAGCGCCTCGCCCAGAAGAACCGGCTTGCCGAGCTCGAAGCCGAGGCGACGCAGGCGGTGAGCAGGTTGCGGGACGTCGAGGGCGTGTTCGCCGCCGCCGAAGCGCGCGTGAAGGCGGTGGCGGAAGCCGACCGCGCCGCGCGCGAGGCCGTGCGCATGGCACAGAAGCAGCGCGATGCCGCGCGCGAGGCGTTGGCCGCGGCGGAGCGTGCCAGCGGCGAGTTTTCCGCACGCCGGGCCGCGCTGGACGAGTCGCTTGCGCGCTTGTCGGAAAGCCGCGCCGAAGCTGCATCGCAGGTGGACGCCGCCGCAGCCGCGCTTGCCACCGCGCCGGTGCTCACCGAGCTGCAATCGCGTCTCGACGCTCAGGCCGCCGAGGTGGCGGGCGACAGGGCGGCGCTGGCCGATGCCCGCGCGGCGCATCAGGGTTTGAGGCGCGAGGCCGAATTGCGCCAGCGGCGCCTTCAGGCGATCGCGCAGGAGCGCGCAAGCTGGCAGACGCGCACCGAGAATGCCGACCGCCAGATCGCCGCGCTGGCCGGGCGTCGCGCGGAGACGAGCACCGAGCTCGACGGTCTGGCCGATACGCCCGACGAGATCGACGCGCGGGGCAGGGCGCTCCTGTCGGAGATTTCGCGCGCCGAAGCCGCCCGCAAGGCAGCCGGCGACGTGTTGCAGGAGGCCGAGAACCGGCAGGCCCTGCTTGACAAGCAGGCCACCGCCGCGATCCAGGCGCTGGCCGAGGCGCGCGAGATGCGCGCCCGCGGCGAGGAACGGCTGACGGCCGCCGAGGAGCGGCGCAAGGATGTCGAGCTGCGCATCCGCGACACGATGAACACCGAGCCGCATCTGGTGCTGCGGCAGGCAGGCCTCGACGTGTCGGAGCCGCTGCCCGATGCCGCCGAACTGGAACGGCGGATCGAGCGCCTGCGCATCGAGCGCGAGCGGCTGGGGGCGGTAAACCTGCGTGCCGAGGCCGAGCAGCAGGAACTGTCGGAGCGGCTGGAGACGATCGTGTCGGAGCGCGACGACGTGATCGAGGCGATCAAGACGCTGCGCCAGGCGATACAGAGCCTGAACCGCGAGGGCCGCGAGCGGCTTCTGGCCGCCTTCGCGGTGGTCAATGCGCAGTTCCAGCGGCTGTTCACGCATCTCTTCGGCGGCGGCACGGCGGAGCTCCAGCTCATCGAATCCGACGATCCGCTGGAGGCGGGGCTGGAGATACTGGCCCGCCCGCCCGGCAAGCGGCCGCAGACGATGACGCTGCTTTCGGGCGGCGAGCAGGCGCTGACGGCCATGGCGCTGATCTTCGCCGTCTTCCTGACCAATCCGGCGCCCATCTGCGTGCTGGACGAAGTGGACGCGCCGCTGGACGACCACAATGTCGAGCGCTTCTGCAACCTGATGGACGAGATGGCCGCTTCGACGGAGACGCGCTTCGTCGTCATCACCCACAATCCCATCACCATGGCGCGTATGAACAGGCTGTTCGGCGTCACGATGGCCGAGCAGGGAGTGAGCCAGCTCGTCTCGGTCGATCTCCAGACCGCCGAGCAGCTGCGCGAGGCAAGCTGAGGATGCAATGAACGAAGATCCGCAGAAAAGCGCCGTGGCGATGGCGAACCGTCTTTCGCTGGCATTGCGCGATCTCCATCGCGCGCTGATCCGCGCCGAAGCCGGCGACGATCCGGCCTACCAGAACCCCTATACGTTCCTCTTCGCCGTGATCGGCGATCCGCGCTTTTCCTGGACCAGCCCGTTGTCGCAGCTGATCGTGCAGATCGACGAGGCCGTCGCCCAGGGCGAGATCACCGGCACGGAACAGGTTTTCCCGCTGCGTGCGGCGGCCGAGCGGCTGATCGGCGACGCCAGGGACGGCGATCCGCAATTCAGGCTGCGGCATCTGATGGCGCTGCAAAAGGAGCCGGACGTGGCGCTCGCCACCGGCGCGCTGCGTCGCGCGCTGGCCAGCCTGCCGAAACCCGCGGACGGGGAGGGCTGAACGACAGGTCAGAAGCTGCGGCCGTCCACCCGCACGCGCTTCACCGCCGTCAGGTCGACGTCCTCGAGGCAGCGTATGTTGATCGCGGCGAGCTTCCTGCCGTCGGGCGCCGTACCGAAGCCGAACGGCGCGCAGCCGCAATTGCTGCAGAAGCAGTGCTCGATGACATGCCTGTTGAAGCGATAGGTGGAGATGGCGCCTTCGCTGGCGTCAACCGCGACCTTGTCGCGCTCGACCTGCCACAGCAGATAGCCCTTGCGGCTGCAATGCGAGCAATTGCACTCCATCACCTGCTCGAACTCGCCCTCGACGGAAAATGAGATCGCGCCGCAGTGGCAGCTGCCCTTGTGCATGGCATGTCGCTCCAATGTGCCTAAAAAGGCCTATTCGCTCCACACCGCCAGCTCGTTGCCGGCCGGGTCGGTGAAATGGAAGCGGCGTCCGCCGGGAAAGGAGAAGATCGGCTTGACGATCGTTCCACCCGCCTCGCGCACGCTGGCAAGCGTCTGTTCCAGGTTCTTCGCATAGATGACGGGCAGCGGCTTGAGGTCGCGCGCGGCCGTACCGTCGAACCCGCCGTCCAGCCCCTCCGAGAAGGCGGCATAGGATGCGCCGTAGTCCGTGAACGTCCATCCGAAGGCGGAACTGTAGAAAGATTTCACCCCATCGATCGTGCCGCCCGCCGCCTGCATCTCGATATAGTCGAGCTTGCCATCCTGCTTCATCGGCTCCACTCCTGATGTTCTCTCTTTGTTCTTATCACAGGAAACCGACACCCCGTCAAGCGGGATGTCGGCGGTGGAGATGCGCGGTCAGCCGATGATCGGGCATCCGGGCCTGTTGGCGAAGACGATGCGTTCCCGGCCCTCGCGCGTCTGGCCGGATACCACGACACGGCGCGGCGTGGTCTCGACGACGCGCGTATTGCGCAGCCCTTCCTGCCGCGCGATCGCGCGAGCGCGGTCGGTGCTGCAGCCGCGCATCGCACCCGGGCCGCGATCGCGGTCGCGATCACGATATCCGTCGCGATCCCTGTAGCGATCGCGATCACGGTCCCAGTCCCGGTCACGGTCACGGTCGGTCTCGCGGATGCGCGGACCCTCCGGGCCGATGCGCAGCTCGATTCCCTGCGCGAATGCCGGCGTCTGGATGGGAATGGAGGTGAGTGCGGCAGCGATGATCGCGCCGCCGAGCAAAAGATTTCGCATTCTGAAACTCTCCTGATGGGCCCTTCGCCCTTGCGGAATAGGTAACGGGCGACGCGGTTCATAGGTTCCTTTGCGTGATTTGGCGGTCGCGCGCCGCTTGCGTTTTGGGTGGCCGCTCTCTATCGCTCCCGGCAGTATTCCAGCAGGCATGCGAGGTGCGGACATGGCCAAGTGGGTCTACAGCTTCGGCGACGGAAAGGCCGAGGGATCGGCGGGCGACCGGAATCTTCTCGGCGGCAAGGGTGCCAACCTCGCGGAAATGTGCGGGCTGGGCCTGCCGGTGCCGCCGGGCTTCACGCTCACCACCGAAGTCTGCACGGCCTATTATGCCGGAGGAAGCCGCTTTCCCGACGGCCTGGAGGAGCAGGTCGACGCCGCGCTGGAACAGCTTGGCAGGGTCGCCGGTGGCCGCTTCGGCGATCCGAAGCAACTCGTCCTCGTCTCCGTGCGTTCCGGCGCCCGCGCGTCGATGCCCGGCATGATGGACACCGTCCTCAATCTCGGCCTCAACGACGAGACGGTCGAGGCCCTGGCGCGCGCCTCGGGCGATCCGCGTTTCGCCTATGACAGCTATCGCCGCTTCATCCAGATGTATGGCGACGTGGTGCTGGGGCTCGACCACGAGGTTTTCGAGGAGATGCTGGAGGACCGCAAGGCGACCCTCGGCGTCGAGCTCGATACCGAGATCGGCGCGCAGGACTGGCGCGAGATCGTCGGCCTCTACAAGGCCCGCATCGAGGAGGAGCTCGGAAAGCCCTTTCCGCAGGACCCGCGCGAGCAGCTCTGGGGCGCCATCGGCGCGGTCTTCGCGAGCTGGATGAACCAGCGCGCGATCACCTATCGCCGCCTGCACAACATCCCCGAGGAATGGGGCACGGCGGTCAACGTGCAGGCCATGGTGTTCGGCAATCTCGGCGAGACGTCGGCCACCGGCGTCGCCTTCACGCGCAACCCGTCCACCGGCGAAAAGGCGCTCTATGGCGAGTTTCTCGTCAACGCGCAGGGCGAGGACGTGGTGGCCGGCATCCGCACGCCGCAGAACATCACCGAGCGGGCGCGGCTCGATGCCAGCTCCGACAAGCCCTCGCTCGAAAAGCTGATGCCGGACGCCTATGCGGCCTTCATCGACATCGCCGGCAAGCTCGAGCGGCATTATCGGGACATGCAGGATCTCGAATTCACCATCGAGCGCGGCAAGCTGTGGATGCTGCAGACCCGCTCCGGCAAGCGTACCGCCAAGGCCGCGCTGAGGATCGCCGTCGAGATGGTGGACGAGGGGCTGATCACGAAGGAGGAAGCGGTGCTGCGCGTCGATCCGGCCGCGCTCGACCAGCTGCTCCATCCCATGATCGATCCGAGCGCCGAGCGCGAGGTGATCGGCTCCGGCCTGCCGGCCTCGCCGGGTGCGGCCACCGGCGAGATCGTCTTTTCATCCGACGAGGCGGAAGACCTGCGCGGGCAGGGGCGCAAGGTCATCCTCGTGCGGGTGGAGACGAGCCCCGAGGATATCCACGGCATGCATGCCGCCGAAGGCATATTGACGACGCGCGGCGGCATGACCAGCCACGCGGCTGTGGTGGCGCGCGGCATGGGCAAGCCCTGCGTGTCCGGCGCGGGCGCCCTGCGGGTCGATTACCGTGCCGGCACGCTGATCGCGATGGGCGTGACGCTGCGCAAGGGCGACGTCATCACCATCGACGGCGGCACGGGGCAGGTGCTCAAGGGCGCGGTGCCGATGCTCCAGCCGGAACTGTCCGGCGATTTCGCCGCGATCATGGAATGGGCCGACGGTGCGCGCCGCATGGCCGTGCGCGCCAATGCCGAGACGCCCGCCGACGCCCGCACCGCACGCTCCTTCGGCGCCGAAGGCATCGGCCTGTGCCGCACCGAGCACATGTTCTTCGACGACGAGCGCATTTCCGTCATGCGCGAGATGATCCTCGCCGACACGGAAAAAGAGCGCCGCGCGGCGCTCGACAAGCTGCTCCCCATGCAGCGGGGCGACTTCCTCGAACTGTTCGAGATCATGGCCGGCCTGCCGGTCACGATCCGCCTGCTCGACCCACCGCTGCACGAATTCCTGCCGCACAGCGAGAACGAGATGACGGAGGTCGCCGCGGCGCTGGGCATCCCGGTGGAGCGCGTTCGCGACCGTACCGAGGCGCTGCACGAGTTCAACCCGATGCTGGGCCACCGCGGCTGCCGCCTCGCCATCTCCTATCCCGAGATCGCCGAGATGCAGGCGCGGGCCATCTTCGAGGCGGCGGCCGAAGCGGGCAAGCGCACCGGCGCACCGGTGGTGGCCGAGATCATGGTGCCGCTGGTCGGCCTGAAGCGGGAGCTCGATTTCGTCAAGGCGCGGATCGATGCTGTTGCGCAGGCCGTGAAGGACGAGACCGGCGTGGCGCTGGAATATCTGGTCGGCACCATGATCGAGCTGCCGCGCGCGGCGCTGCGCGCCCGCGAGATCGCCCAGTCGGCGGAGTTCTTCTCCTTCGGCACCAACGACCTGACCCAGACCACCTTTGGCATCTCGCGCGACGATGCGTCGAGCTTCCTCGAAATCTACCGGCAGAAGGGCATCGTCGAGCAGGACCCCTTCGTGTCGCTCGATCTGGAGGGCGTGGGTGAGCTGATCCGCATCGCCAGCGAGCGCGGGCGCGAGACCCGCGACGGCATCAAGCTCGGCATCTGCGGCGAGCATGGCGGCGACCCGGCCTCCATCCGGTTCTGCGAGGAGGTCGGGCTCGACTATGTCTCCTGCTCGCCCTTCCGCGTGCCGATCGCCCGCCTTGCGGCCGCGCAGGCGGCCCTGCGCTGAAGGAAGGTGGCATGAGCGTGGCGCGGATCGCGCCACGCCTGCCGTTCAGCGCAGGATGTAGACCGTATAGTTCACCGCATAGCCTTGGCGGTTCTCGATCTTGATGATGCCGCCTTCAAGCCCGGTGATGTTGACCCGGCCGTCCGTGCCGGTGGTGCCGGTGAGATTGGTCGTGTAGGTGCCGAGCGTGCCGCCCGCCATGGCGATGGGAATGACCTGCGGCGACGGCGCGAGCCGCAGGTAGAGCAGGCCGGTCGGCACGACCGAAGTGTTTGGCAGGATCATCGCGAGGCAGCCGAAGACGGATTCGCCCAGATTGATCGTCGCGACGCCGTCATCGGCGATCGCGCCCAGCGTGTGACGCATGCCGAGAGCCGAAAGCGCGCCCAGGGCCGTGCTTGCGCCGGTGCCGCCATTGGCAAGCGACAGCGGGCTTGAAAGGCCGGCGCTCAGCGTCAGCTTGCCGCTGGAAGCTGCGACCCGGAAGGCTTCCGTCCAGTCGGACCCGTTGGCGCTCATCTTGAAGTGAAAGTCATTGTCGCCGGTAAGGCCGATCTCGGCGCGGCCGGAAAAATTGTCCTGCATGACGATGGATGCGGTCTGGCCGGTCGCGGCCTTGTTGATGGTCAGCCTGTGGCCGGCGCCGTCATGGCTGAAGAGGCTGCCTGCGGCGCCGACGGCGAGGCGGTTGGTGGCGTCCGGCGAGGCGTTGATGCCGGCTCTCGGCGCATCCAGCGGACAGGCGACCCATGCCACGCCGTCGAACATCCGGAACGCGGCGCTGTCCTTGCGCCAGACACGCCAGCCCGCCTGCGGCTCAAGAAATTCCCACGCGCCGTCCTGGAAGGCCGCGATGTTGCCGGCCTGTCCTGCCCAGGCGCCTGTCGGCGCCGCCGCGACGATGAAGTTCTGTCCCGCCACGGGCGCCTCGGGCGGCGAGGAGCGGGCGGTCTCCACCGAAGCCTGGATCAGCGCATCCAGGCGCCGAAGCCCCTCATTGTGCGTGATCGCCGGCGACGCCTGGCTGGTGGAGATGATCGGAAGTCGAAGGTTGTGGGTGAGCATCGGAAGCCTCGCTGAAAGGCGTCCAGTCTCGCCCCGCCGCGACGGGCGGGGATAAAGATCCGCAGGTTTCTACAGGTTGGGCCGTCGCTGCCAGATCGCCACGCCCGGCGTAAACCACGAGACATGCTCCAGATTGATGAGATTTCCGCCATATCGCTCGGCAAATCTGCGCAGCGCGCCGTTGACGCGCTGATCCTCGTGCGGCTCGGCGATGCGGTAGGTATTGTCCATCACCACCAGCGCGTCGTCGGCGAGATAGGGCAGCACGCTGTCGAACTCGGCCAGCAGGTCGCCCTCCAGATGCGAGGCGTCGAGGAAGGCGAAGCGGATCGACGCCTTGGCGCAATTGCGGGCGAGATAGTCCGGCAGGTTCTTGCGGCTGTCGCCCTCGATCAGCTCGATCCGGTCCGCCACGCCGGCGGCCGCGAAATGGCTGTTCGCCTTGGCCACGTTGTCGGGCTCGAGCTCGAAGGTGACGACCTTGCCGGCGCATCCCGCGTCGATCAGCGCCTGTGCGAGGATGATCGTGCTGGAGCCCCAGTTGGTTCCGGTCTCGACGATGATCTCCTCGCGCGCACGGTCGAGATGGCTGAGCAGCAGGTAATAGATCAGCCCCCAGCCGGGATAGCCGATCGTCAGCCCGCTCCTGAGGCGCGCCTCGTCGATATTGCCGACATTGTTCTCCAGCGAGGCCAGGAAGGCGTTGGGCAGGAGGTGACGGTCGTAGCCGTACATACGGCGGTAGATGGGAGGTTTCATGATGTGGCTCGCGGTGGCTTGCGGGCGGCGATGAGAACGGTCATCGACATGGGATTGGGGCCGGTCATGCTGTTCTGCTTCCAGACATCGGCCTTGTAGCCGGTGGCGAAACGCGCCACGATCGACAGCGGCTCGAGCAGGGGAGGGTCCTTCGATCCGAGCTCTGGTATCGCCACATCGGGTTTGTCCGGCAGCAGGAAACCGGCGTTCTTCAACGCGTTGAACCATTGAACAGGCGTTGCGGTGACCTGGCCCGCCAACACGTCGAGCGAGTGAACTGCCCAGCCTCCCGGCTCCAGCAGGCGATACATGTCACGGGCGGCGTTCTCGATCTGCTGATGCGGGATATGCTCCAGCACGGAAACGGAGATGCAGGCGTCGAAGCTCTCATCGGGGATGGATTGCGTGGCCCCGAGCATTCCGTCCACCATCCTGCCTCGCGGCAGCCGCTTCTTCATCAGGGCGAAGATCTCGCTTTCGTAGAAGCCGGGCGTATCGAGCGCCACATAGTCGCAATAGTCGGGAATATGGTTGGGGAAGTAGAAGTTGAAGCCGGGGCCGATCTCGCAGACCTTGTGAAGTCCCCACTTCCTGACGTGGTCGAGAACGAAGATATTGCCGAGCTGCTTCAGCCCCCACTGCATGCCGTCCGGCATCTGCTCGCCGGGGTAGCGCGCAGGAAAGAGCTGGAGATCCTTCACGGTGAAGGCGCCGTCCGGATTGGCATTTACCAGCCTGCGGAAATCCGGCTCCGTGCCGATGCGGTGCTGGCATTCCGCCGCCGGGGCGGGGTCGTGCCATTGCGGCTGCAGCGGGTAGCTCTCGCGATGCTCCCATATGTTCAGCAGACGGCGTGGCGCTGTCTTGCCAGCTCCGAGCGGATGGCGGGTCGTGATGTCCGCTTCGGGCCCGGACTTGTTGTCCAGGGCACGGAAGTCAAGCGGCCCCAGGCGGGGCAATTGCTGGATTTCCTTCGTCTTTTCAGTTCGCTCCGGCATCTCGCCCGGCGAAGAGGCGCGACAGAGGAAGGTGATGCGGTCGTAATTCGTCTCGCGGGCCCGCCGCCCGCCCAGAAGGCGGGTCTCGGAAACGATCTCGAAGCAGGCAAGTTGCAGCATGCCGCGCAGGGCCGAGAGCGACGGTATCCAGATCGTCGGCGCCCCGAATACCGGATTTGCCAGCATCGTGTTGAGCGATAGAGTTGGGTCCTGGTCGGCCGACACGATGGATTCGAGGATGAAATAGCCGCCCCGCTTCGTCAGGCGTCTCACCTCGAAAAAGAAGTCGAGCGGCGCCAGCACGTGATGCAGCATGGCTGAAACCACGGTGAGGTCGAAGGTGGAGCGGTCGAATAGCCGCTCGAAGTCCTTGTAGTCGGTGCGCGGATAGTAGGCGATGTTCGCGGCACCCAGCCGAGCACGCACCGCGCGGAACCGAGGCAGGTCGTATTGGCACGACGCATGCACCGCCCGCGCCCCCATCTTGTGCATCACGAAGGCGGTCATGCCGTCGAAGGTGCCGATGTCGAGGCACGAAGCCGCCGACAGGTCGAGTTCCTTCAGGTAGTCGAACACCGGGAAGAGATGGTAGTTCGGCGGCATCGCATCGTCGTAGATGAAACTCTTCGTGCGCACGCCATCCACGACCATGTCGTGGAAGAAACGGTCATTCGCGAAAATCGTGTCGATTTCCTCGTCGGTCATGCTGGAAGCCATGTCCAACGGAGCTTTGCCCTGGGGATTGATCAAGAACTGTTCCCTGTCTTCTTCCAGCTGTAGTCGGTGGTGAACACGCCCCAATAGAGCGGTTCGCGCGCAGCGACTCGGATGTCGCCGATCATGCGCATATAGATGAATTCGTGGCCGTCCACGATGCCGATCGCCGCCCGATAGGTGCCCGGGTTGAGTGGAACCCGGGGGATCGTGAGCTCGAGATGATGCAGACCCTCGGAGAACTTCAGGTCGCGCCCGCCGATCTCTGTGGAGAAACCGGTCACCACATTCCCGGCCTGGTCGTAGAGCGGCACCCCCACCACGAGATGCCGCGGAGCATATTTCAGGTTGAAGGAAATGTTCAGCTTGGCTTCCGATCCGCTGGTGCAGAGCAGGGCACCGCTCGAAGCCCCGGCCCACGCGGCGGTGAAATCCGAAATCAGCTCGGCGTTTTCCACGTCGTCGGGAATGACCCGCACAGGCGCGGAGACGATCGGTCGCGAAGCCTCCAGCGATTCGTGAACCTTGACGGCTTCCTCCGAGGGCCCGAGGAACACCGGAACCCCCTTGTTGAGGACGAGCGTGCGTTCGCAGAAGCGGACCACGTCGGTCATGCTGTGCGTGACCATGACGAAGGCGGAATGCTGGCGCAGGTCGCGCACGCGCGCCAGGCACTTCTGCCGGAAGCGGAAATCGCCGACGGCCAGCACCTCGTCGATGAACAGGAGATCGGGCGCCACGGCCGCGACGATCGAGAAGGCGAGGCGCATCATCATGCCGGAGGAATAGGTGGCGACCGGCGCGCCGATCGCGTCGCCCAGTTCGGCGAACTCCACGATGGCGTCGAAGTCGGCTTCCATCTGCTCGCGGCTGCGGCCCAAGGCGGCGCCGCGCAGGAAGATGTTCTCTGTGCCGCTGGCGGTGACCTGGAATCCGGCCGTGAGGTCGATCATGGAAGCGGTGCGCCCGACGACGGTGATCGTGCCGTCATCCGGCAGCAGCTGCCCGGCGAGCATGCGCAGCAGCGTCGTCTTTCCCGATCCGTTCAGGCCGATGATCCCGAGTGCCTCGCCGCGTTTCAGCGAGAAGTTGACGTCGCGCACCGCGTAGAACTCGCCGCTGCGCAGGTCGCCGCCCATCGGGTCGAAACGGCGTCCGAAGATGGCGCGGCTGAGCGTGCGCGTCAGCCGGCGCTGCGTGGTCTGCCGGCTGCGCGAATAGATCTTCGAGACGTGCTCGACCTGAAGGATCGTGTCGTTGTCGAGCGCGAACATCACACGATACCCCTGATGCGATACTCCATCAGATAGAAGATGCGCGCCGAAAACAGCACCGCCAGCAGCGTGACCACGCCCCAGACCGCGAGCGGGACGGAATAGGTCAGCGTGCCGTGGAAGGTCAGGTCGCGCGTCGCATGGATGAATACCGCGAAGGGGTTGATGATCTCCAGCCATTCCAGCTGGCCGATGGCCGACAGCGGGAAGATGACGCCGCTGACGAAGATGCCGTAGCGCATGATGACGATGACGATGCTCTGGACGTCGGGAACGGCGATGTTGGCGATCGCCAGGACCAGCCCAACCGACAATGAAAACAGCGCGCCGAGGAACAGAACGCCGAGCGCGAGCGGCAGCGTGAGCGCCGGCACCGCCTGCGTCGCCACCACCAGCACGGCAACCAGAAGGAAACGCAGCAGCGTCTCGAAGGCGAGGGTCGCGAAGCCGGAGGCGACCGCTACGCTGAGCGGCATCGACGTCTTCATCGCGTCCGCATTGCGCGATCTGATGACCGAGATCGGCTGTTCCACCAGTCCCGAAAAGAGCAGCCACAGCGTCACGTTGAAGGAGACGTAGACGCCGCGCGGCAGATTGTCGGCCGGCGGGAAGACGCCGAGCACCGACAGGAAGACGTAGACCGACACCGGCAGCAGCGGCAGCACGAAGTTCCAGAAGACGCCGAGCGCGGTGCCGCGATAGGAGGCCTTGAAGTCGCGCGCGAAGATGAGCTTCACATGCGCGCGGTGGAGCCAGACCTCGGCCAGGAGGTGGCGCAGCGCCGCGAACGCTCCATCCGAGAAGCGGTTGTCGGCACGGTAGACCCGGATGGTGCGCGCCTGTCTCTCTTCGCTCAATTGCCCTGCCTTCAAACCGTGGTCACTCGCCCTTGGCCGGCTGCGTCGCAGCCTTCACGCGATAGACGGCCGTGCGATAGTCGGCGCCGATCTTCTCCAGATGCGAAAGCCCTTCGATCTCGGTGTCGACATATCGCTTGATCTCGGGCCAGTCCTCGACGTCGTAGTCGTCGAAGAGGATGAAGCCTCCCTCGCGCACCAGCGGGCCATATTTGTCGAAGTCGTATTTCACGCCTTCATAGCTGTGGTCGCCGTCGATGATGAGCGCGTCGTAGCTGCGCCTGGAAGCGGCCTTGAAGGCCGCGTCGTCGGTGCTGAGATGGCGGATGACGGTATAGTCGTCCTCCGGCACCGGCGCGAACTGAAAATTCTGCCGCAGCGTCTTCTCGCTCACCTCCGCACCGGTGAGCAGGTCCATATGTCCGGCCGCATAGTAGCCGTCGAGCGGATCGAGCACGGTCAGATGGACCGATTCGTGCTCATTGAGCGCGGCTTCATAGACCGCCGCGGCGCCGACGCCGAACAGGGTGCCGATCTCGAGGATCGAGACCTCCTTCTGCGGCACGGCGGCACAGACGAGGCTGCGCAGGACGATCGTCTCGATGGTCGTGGCGAGGCGGCCCTTCATCATGTTCTCCATGAAGCAGGCGCGGTGGGCGAGATAGCCGAGCCGCGCCCGCGATATCTTCATGCCGAGGGCAGGACCCCATTTCTGGGTCAGGTTGGCCACCTGCTCGTCGTTCAGCCGCCGGTTGAACCGCTGGTAGAGGCCGAGATTGAGGACGGATGCCGGCTTGAGCACGGTGTCGATGCGCGACAGTTCGGCGCCGAGATGCTTGACCTCGTTTTGCGCCTGCGCACCCTGCGTGTCGATCTTCGCCTCGATCGTGGAAACCTGCTTGGCGATCTCGCCGGTGACGGCGTCCTTCAGCGCCGGCAGTTCGCTGCCGCGCAATGCTGACAATTCGCTCTCGATGCGCTGCGCGACCTCCGCCAGCGAGCCGTTGGCGGCCGCGACAGCGCCCGACAACGGCTCCAGTCGGCTGCTCAGCGATGCTTCGAGCTCCCGCCTGACGCTGTCGTCGCCGTGCATCACAGAATCGCGGACCGACGACAGCTCGGCCTCACCGGATTCCAGGCGGCGGGAAAGGTCGGAGAGTTCCTGCGCCGTGTTGTCGATGCTCGCGACGATCGTCTGCATGCGTTGCGCATTGGCTTCCGCTTCGCCGGCCAGCCTGGCGTCCACGCCGGCCAGTGCGGCATTGAGCTTCTTCTGCAGTGCCGGTGCCGTGGTGGCGAGCTTGCCCTTGAGCGCGCGCACCTCCTTCTCCAGCTGCGACGCGATGTGCTGGAGCTCCGTCGTCAGGCCGGTGCGGCTTGCCACTTCCAGCGTCAGCCTGTCGTCGAGGCGAAGCAGGATCTCGGAGGTCTTCTGCTGCTGGATCGCAGCATCGGCCGCGGCGCGGGTGGAGATGGCGGCGATGCTGCCCTGGAATTCGTCGCGTGTCGCGGCGAGCTCGCTGCGCAACACGGTCAACACACCGGCCAGCTTCGACGCGGAGTCCGATGCCAGCCTGCTTTCAAGGCGCGCGATGGCCTCGCGGGAGGCGTTGATTTCGCGGTTCCGGCTTTCCTGCAGAGACCGCCCGTGATTCTCGACCAGCGACCTTATGTCGGCGAGATTGGCGCGCGTTCTGCTTCCGACGAAGCCGACAAGCGCGACGGTGAAGAAGGCGAGCGCTCCGGCAAGCAGCGCCGCCAGGGCCGGGAGACGGACGGCCGGCTGGGGGAAGTACCAGCTGACCCAGGCCAGCGCGGCGACGGCGAGCACCGCCAGGAGCGTCAGCGCCTTGTAGCGCATCACGAGGCGGCGCCCCCATCCGGCGAACTGCAACGAACGGTAGAGAATGGGATTCGTGCGGCGGGCGTAGTTCAGTGCACGTTCGCGGAGGCCGGGGCGGGACAAGTCTTTCGTATCTTTCTGCGGGGTTGGCTGTGCAGCGGTCGCTGCATTGCTGTTTATCGCCACCGCTTTGCCGGCAGCCTGCCACAGTGCCTGGCTCAGCCGCGTGCGCGCGGTGGCGAGATTGAACTTGTCGAATGCGAGGCGCTGCCCGTGCTCGGCGATGGCCGCATATCGCGCGCCATCGTCCATCAGCGCGGCCAGCGTCGAGGCGATTTTCCGGACATAGCCGTCATCGAGAACGAGCTCGTATTTGAGGTCCTGGAGATATTTGATCGTCGCCGTCGCCGCTGGCCCGACCGCGAGCAGCGGCGCGCCGCAGGCAAGGCATTCCGGCAGCTTGTTGGCGAGCGACGCATGCGTGTAGCGAAGGCTCTCTTCGTCGAAATTATAGGCGATCAGGACGGCGTCGGCGCCGGAAAGCCAGTCGCGATAGGCTTGCGCGGACTTGTCGTCGGTCGAGAAGCGGGTGTGCTTCAGCCGCGCATAGCGGTCGGCTTCCGCCTTGTGCCACCACGGCCGCGTATGGATCTCGAACGTGATCGCGCGTCCCGCCGCCGCCAGGTCCTCGATCGCCTGCGCAACGTTGTAGACGCTGGATGCCGTCATGTCCTTGGCGAGACCGCCGGCATAGCGCACCGTGAACGGCTTGCCGGGCTTCTTTTTCGGCTGCGGCCATTGCTCGGGTATCACGCCGTTCGCCACCGCGACGAAATCCGTGCCGTAGCGTTTGGCGAACTGGGCCGACATGGCCTCGCTGATCGACAGGCGAACCGCGGAGCGGGCCAGCAATTTGCGCCAGTCGCCGTCATACTGCTTGTATCGTGCCGGCTCCGGCAGACGCATGCGGTCGAGCCAGTCGTCCATGATCCATACCGCCAGCGGCAGCTCGCTGCGCCGGGCGATGTAGTTCATCGCAAGCTGATGGAACCGATCCGAATCGGCGACGGGGCGATACAGGATCAGCTGCGGCTGGAACGCATCGACGATGCGCTCGATCTCGGCCGTTCCCTCCTGCTTCAGGTGGCGGGTCCCCGACTTGTCGTCGATCCGCACCTGATGCTTGTCGAGGCTGACGAACATGCAGCCGCTGGCCGACGGCGAGCCGAAGAGATTGTGCTTGATCTCGCCGGTGGCGGTCCCGTTTCCGCTGGTCGTCCAGTCGAACACGACGGTTCGCGGGAACTGTATGGCAGCTTGCGTCGTCATGGACTGAAATCCTGCTGATGCGGATGCCGTTGCTTGCATGCCCTCGATGCGATTCCGGCAGGGCCACGCAATTTCGCCGCCTGCGGGACGATCCCGAAACAATCCGGTCGGACGTTCGGGAGCTTCCTCCCGATCACGAAGCGAGGGCTAGCATGTTGCAGTGCGAAAATCAAAATCAGGCTGTTCCGTCCCGCGCCTCGCGTGCCAGGCGTGCCAGATAGGCGCTGTAGGGGCTGTTCGGAAACTGGGACGCAAGTGCCTCCAGCTGGCCGACGTCGATCCAGCCGTTGAGGAAGGCGATCTCCTCAAGGTGCCCGACGGAATAGTCCTGCCGGTCCGACAGGGTCCGCACGAATTCGCCGGCCGACAGAAGCGCCTCGAACGTGCCGGTGTCGAGCCAGGCGAAGCCGCGGCCGAGCTGCTCCACATGCAACTCGCCGGCCTCAAGGTAGATCTGGTTGAGCGAGGTGATCTCGAGCTCGCCGCGCGCCGAAGGCTTGATCGTATGGGCGAAGCTGCTGGCGCGGCCGTCGTAGAAATAGAGCCCCGTCACGGCGACATGGGATTTCGGCCGGTCAGGCTTCTCCTCGATGCTGTCGGGGCGCCCGTCGGGCCCGAAACCGATGACGCCGTATCGTTCCGGATCCTTGACCCGGTAGCCGAACACCGTCGCGCCTCTGGGCCGCGACATGGCCCGCTGCAGATAGTCGCGAAGGCCGGCGCCGTAGAAGATGTTGTCGCCCAGAATGAGCGTGCTGGGCTCGCCGGCCAGGAATGCCTCGCCGAGGATGAAGGCCTGCGCCAGCCCGTCCGGGCTGGGCTGCACGACATATTCCAGGCGGATGCCGAAGCGCGACCCGTCGCCGAGCAGTCGCTTGAAGGCCGGCTGGTCCTCGGGCGTGGTGATGATGAGGATCTCGCGGACGCCCGCGAGCATGAGCACCGACAGCGGATAGTAGATCATCGGCTTGTCGTAGACGGGAAGCAATTGCTTCGACGTCGCCCGCGTCAGGGGATGAAGGCGCGTGCCCGATCCGCCCGCAAGGATGATTCCTTTGCGCATCTGCCCGCTCATGCAAGTCCGCTCCAGTCCAGCCGCTTCATCGCGCCCTCCAGCGCCTCCTCCCACGGGCGGATGGCGACACCGAACGTGTCGCGCAGCAGCCGCGTGGACATTTCCGAATTCTTCGGCCGCGCCGCCGGCGTCGGATAGCCGGCCGTGTCGGTCGCCTCGACCGATGCCCAGGCGATGTCGGGGCGCAGTTCGGCGGCATGTGCGAGAATGCGCCGCGCGAAGCCGCACCAGCTCGTGCGCCCGCGGCCGCAATAGTGATAGGTCCCGGCCAGTGCGGGATCGCGCGCCAGCGATCGCGCGATCAGCAGCAGCGCCGCGGCGAGTTCGCTCGTCTCGGTCGGTGAGCCGAACTGGTCGTCGACCACGCGCAGCACCGGCCGGCTGGAGCCGAGCCGCAGCATGGTGCGCAGAAAATTCTGCCCCACCGGCCCGTAGACCCACGAGGTGCGGATGATGGCGTGGGCGCCGCGGGCGGCTGCGACCGCCCGCTCGCCGGCAAGCTTGCTTTCGCCATAGGCGTTGATCGGCGCGACGGGATCGTTTTCCACATATGGCCCCGCCTTGGTTCCGTCGAACACATAGTCCGTGGATATATGCAGGAACGGAATGCCGGCATGCCGGCACGCGGCGGCGAGAACCCCAGGCGCCTGCCCGTTGACGATGAAGGCGAGCTCTCGCTCCGTTTCCGCCCGATCGACCGCCGTATAGGCGGCGGCATTGATGACCGCGATCGGCTTGTGCTTGTCACACAGCTCGATCAGACCGGCAGCGAGCTTTTCCGGCTGCGCGAGATCGAGCACGTCGCGCCCGGCGCATATCGCGTCGAGGCCGTGGAGAGGCGCCGTCGCCGCCAGCGCCTGGGCGAGCTGCCCGTTGCGACCGACGACGAGAACGGAACCGGCGACGCTGGATCGCTCAGGCTGCATGCCGCCTCTTCCATGCCCCCGACCACCAGGTCTCGTTGGCGAGATACCAGCGCACCGTATCGCGCAGGCCCGCCTCCAGCGTGTGTCGCGGGCGCCAGCCGAGCTCGGCCGCGATCTTCGAGGCGTCGATGGCGTAGCGGAAATCGTGCCCCGGACGATCGGTCACGAAGCGCTTCAGCTGCGCGTGGGGACGTCGCGCGCTGGCGGGCAGCTCCGCGTCCAGGATGGTGCAGATCATGTCGACGAGGTCGACATTGGCCACCTCGGCGTCGCCGCCGATGTTATAGGTCTCCCCGACACGCCCCTTTTCGAGCACGGTCAGCAGCGCGTCCGCATGATCGTCGACATAGAGCCAGTCGCGCACGTTCCTGCCGTTGCCGTAGATCGGTATGACCTGCCCGTGCAGGGCGCTGAGGATCACGACGGGGATCAGCTTCTCGGGAAACTGGAACGGGCCGTAATTGTTGGAGCAGTTGGTGATGAGCGCCGGCAGGCCGTAGGTGCGGTGCCAGGCGCGCACCAACTGGTCCGAGGCCGCCTTGCTGGCCGAATAGGGGGAGTTGGGACGGTACGGGCTCTCCTCGGTGAAGGTGCCGCTGTCGCCGAGCGTGCCATAGACCTCGTCGGTCGAGATGTGATGGAAGCGGAACCGGTCGCGCCGGGTTCCCTCCAGGGTGCTCCAGTAGTCGCGGCTCGCTTCGAGCAGGTTGAACGTGCCGACGATATTGGTCTGGATGAAATCCCCCGGCCCGCCGATCGACCGGTCGACATGCGATTCGGCTGCGAGATGAAGCACGGCGTCGGGCTTTTCTGCCGCGAAGACCTCCTGCAGCGCGCCGCGATCGCGAATGTCCACCTGCCTGAAGGTATGGCGCCCCGAGTTCTCCACCGAGAGGAGATTGTCCAGATTGGCGGCATAGGTGAGGCAATCGACATTCACCACGCTGTGCCCGGCCGCGACGGCGCTGCGGACGACCGCTGAGCCGATGAACCCAGCCCCGCCCGTTACCAATAGCCTCATGATGGGAAAACCTGTCTGAACACGCTGATGGCAGCGCCTTCTCTAGAGCATTTTGCAGCCAAGTGGAATCACTTGGCGTTGCAGAAATGCGGCTCGATCAAAGGGATGGAGCGGCAGCCCGGATTCATCCGGGCACCCGGTCAGTATCGAAAAGGCGAGACGACATCGCGCAGCAGTGGCGCGCCGGCATCCTTTGCCGAGACCATTGGCTCGGCGGTCGCCTGCGGCCAGTCGATGGCGATGTCGGGGTCGGACCAGCGCACCCCGCCATCGCTCGGCCCGTCATAATAGGCGGTCACCTTGTACATGACGTGGACGTCCGGCTCGAGCGTGAGGAAGCCGTGCAGGAAACCGGGCGGCACCCAGATCTGCGTGCCCGTTTCGGCGGAAAGCTCCGCGCCCACCCAGCGTCCGTAGGTCGGCGAGCCGGTGCGGAAATCCACCGCGACATCGAAGATCCGCCCGGCCAGCACCTGCACCAGCTTGCCCTGCGCGTGGGGCGGCGACTGGTAGTGCAGGCCGCGTAGGGTGCCTTTGGCCGCCGAGAACGAGTGATTGTCCTGCACGAAATCGAAGGTGCTCTCGTCCATCCCGGCGGCCTCCGCCAGCCGGCGCCGGCTGAAGGTCTCGACGAAAAACCCGCGCGCGTCGCCGATGCGGCGCGGCGTGACGAGGAAGACATCGGGGAGGGCGAGGCGCTGGAGATGCATGTCTGGCCGAAGGTTGGGAGGGGTCGCGGACGTGAGATCGGTACGCTCCTATAGCGCAGTAACGCTGCGTTACACATTATTTTGCGGCGGGAATATTCCTGTTGTGCTAGCGCTGCTGCAGTGCAACACATTTCACTTATTGCGATCCAGCCGCCCCTCCGCTCGCAAGAGTTCATGCAACTGCGAGTAATCGCCGGTCGGGGCGGGCATCGTAGCGTTAGTATCGAGGATAGCGGCGCGAATGTTTCAACCCACGACGCATCTGAAGATTTCGCTGATTACACCGAATTTCAATGGTGAAAAGCATCTGAGGAAAGCGATCAGCTCTGTGCTTTCCCAGGAATATCCCAATCTCGAATATATCATCGCCGACGGCGGGAGCACGGATCACAGCGTCCAGATCGCGAAGAAATTCGGATCGGGCATCAAGCGGATCATCTCGGAGAAGGATCGCGGGCATACCAACGCGATCAGCAAGGGGTTTCGCCAGTCGACCGGCGAGATCATGGGTTGGCTCAACGCAGACGATATTCTGTTTCCCGGTTCGCTTGAGTTGGTGAACGAGATCTTCAGCCGCAATCCCGACGTAGAGTGGTTGACGGGCCGCGCGGTCGGCCTCGTCGAATCCGGCATGCTGCTGACGATGCGCGAGGCGCGGCCGTGGTCGTGGCTGCGCTTCCTCGGCCGTGATTTCCGTTACATTCCGCAGGAATCGACGTTCTGGCGGCGCAGCCTCTGGAAAAAGGCTGGCGGCCTCGACGAACAGTTCGGAATCGCATCCGACTTCGAGCTCTGGACACGCTTCTTCAGGCACGCCCATCTCTTTTCGGTCGACGCGCCGATCGGCGGATTCAGATTCCGCGAGGAGGATGGGTTGTCACGCGAAGCCGGCGGCGACGATTCAAGCCGCATCCATGACCGTCTTTGCGAAACAGCGCTGGCCAATCTGCTGCGCGATATTCCTGCCGCAGCATTGGCGAGGCAATTGGAGAACCTGCCTGCCGATCTTCCCCTGCAGGACAGCTTCAACTTCGCCGAGGTCGCGCCGTCCCTGGCCGCGATCGACCCGCCTATGTTCCGCAGCGTCTGGAGCGAGCGAACGTACCGGAAATCCGGCTCTATCGCGCCGGTTCCCGAGAACTACCGCACGAGCAGGCCCCAGGCGGCAAACCTTGCCTTCTCGGGAGATGAAAAGGCGATATGGCGCTCCGGCCCATCCTTCCGCAACGATCGGCTCATCGGCGTCGATATCGAATTCTCATCCGACGAAATCAAACCGCTGGGCGACACGGTCGACCGGCATAGCCCCCCCATGCCGTTCGTGCTGGGGAACCTCGCGCTCTATGATCGCGGCGCCGGCGTCTTCGAACTGCAGCTCAAATTCGAGTCGAAGCCGCTTTTCTACAAGTTCCAGGCGGACCTGAACCGGCCCATCCATCTCAAGGTCGCGTTCGGCCGGTCGGAGTTCCTCGTTTCTGTGAATGGCGAGATCGTTGCGAGAGGAGCCCAACCGGGACAGCCCGCGACGCTCGAGGAGTGGCCTTCATTGGGCACTGGCTTCCTCGATCGCGCATGGCGCGGCGCGTTCCGGCGCGTGGAAGTGTATACCCGGCCGGCGACCGCCGATGGGGGGCTCACCTATTGGGCGCTTGCGCATAGTCCGGTGGGCAAGACGCTGGTGCATGAGAAAGTGGACCTTGCCAGCAAGGAGCGGCCCGCCGAACTCTCCTTGCCGGCCCGCGCAAAGAAGCGCGACGGCGACATCTCGAAGTTTCGCGATCTCCATCGCGGCGAGCGCTGCTTCGTGATGGGCAACGGTCCTTCACTCAACAAGATGGATCTGGGCAAGCTTTCGAACGAGATCGTGTTCGGCTGCAACGCGGTGTTCCTGCTTTTCGAGCGGATCGCCTGGCGCCCGAAATACTTCGCCTGCGTGGACACGCGGGTGCTGCGCGATCGCGCAGCCGACATCACAGCGATGCTCGACGCGAATCCCGGAATGATCGCCTTCTTCCCGGACAAGCTCACGCTTCATGACGGGTCGAAGGCTGTTTTTGAAACGCGCGACATCATTCCGCCGGCGAAAAACCGCTACTACCTGCGCGAAATCCAGAACAGCCTGAGCGCTCCGCCGGCGACGATGTTCTCCCTCGACGCCAACCACTACATCGTGCAGCCCTACACCGTTTCGATCACCATGCTGCAACTGGCTCACTATATGGGCTTCACACCCATCTATCTCATCGGCTGCGACACGAGCTATTCCGTCGGCAATTCGGTCAGGCAGGACGGCCAGAAGCTGAAGGATGGCGTTGGCCTTCTCCTCACGTCGACCAAGGACGACGATTCGAACCACTTCGATCCGCGCTATTTCGGCGCCGGCCGCGAATGGCATAATCCGCAGGTGGGCGGAATGATCATGCATCATGGCTGGGCGCGCAAGTCACTGGAGCGCGCCGGCACCGACGTATTCAACGCGACGATCGGGGGGCAACTGGAAGTCTACCGCCGCGTCGACTATGACAGCCTCTTTTAGCCATTTCCGCGTTGGGGGATAAGGCCATATGAAAGGACATGACATCGACATGAGCAATGCGAACGACAAGGTTGCACTGATCACCGGCGTGACGGGGCAGGATGGCGCATATCTGGCGCGGCTGCTGCTGGAGAAGGGCTATATCGTCCACGGCGTGAAGCGTCGTTCCTCGTCCTTCAACAGCGAGCGTATCGACGGGATCTATGTCGATCCGCATGAGCAAACACGCTTCTTCCTGCATTATGGCGACCTGACCGATTCGACCAACCTGATCCGCCTGGTCCAGGAGGCCAAGCCGACGGAGATCTACAATCTCGCGGCGCAGAGCCATGTCCAGGTCAGCTTCGAGACGCCCGAATATACCGGCAACTCCGATGCGCTGGGCACCCTGCGCCTGCTCGAGGCGATCCGCATCCTCGGAATGGAGAAGACGGTGCGCTTCTATCAGGCATCCACCTCCGAGCTCTACGGCAAGGTGCAGGAAGTGCCGCAGCGCGAGACGACCCCGTTCTATCCGCGCAGCCCCTATGCCGCCGCCAAGCTCTATGCCTACTGGATCACGGTGAACTACCGCGAGGCCTATGGCATGTTCGCCTCCAACGGCATCCTGTTCAACCATGAGGGCCCGACGCGCGGCGAGACCTTCGTGACGCGCAAGATCACCCGCGCGGTCGCCGGCATCCAGGCCGGCCTGCAGGACACGCTCTATCTCGGCAACCTCGACGCCAAGCGCGACTGGGGGCATGCACGCGACTATGTCGAGGGCATGTGGCGCATCCTCCAGCACAGCGAGGCCGACGATTTCGTGCTCGCCACCGGCGAGACGCATCCGGTGCGTGAATTCGTCGAACTCGCATTCGCCGAGGTCGGCCGCACGATCGCCTGGGAAGGCGAGGGGGTCGACGAGGTCGGCCGCGACGCCAAGTCGGGCGCCGTGCTGGTGCGCATCGATCCGCGCTATTTCCGCCCCACCGAGGTGGACCTGCTCATCGGCGACCCGGCCAAGGCCAAGGCCAAGCTCGGCTGGACGCACACGACCAGCTTCCCCGACCTCGTCTCCGAGATGGTGCGTTCCGACGTGGCCCTGATCGAGCGCGAGAAGTGGCGCAAGGACCGTTCGGCCTGAGAGGAGATATTCCAATGGACAGCCGCTTTGCGATCAAGGGAAAACGCATCTTCGTCGCCGGTCATCGCGGCATGGTCGGCGCGGCCATCGTGCGGCGGCTGGCGGTGGAGGACTGCGAGGTGCTCACGGCCGCGCGCGGCGAGGTCGACCTGCGCGACCAGGCGGCGGTGCGGGGCTGGCTGGCCGACCGCAAGCCCGATGCGGTGATCCTGGCGGCCGCCAAGGTCGGCGGCATCCTGGCCAACGACACCTATCCGGCGGATTTCCTCTACGACAATCTCGCCATCGAGGCGAATGTGATCGAGGGATCCTTCCGCATCGGCGTCGAGAAGCTTCTCTTCCTCGGATCGTCCTGCATCTATCCGAAATTCGCCAAGCAGCCGATCACCGAGGACGAACTGCTGACCGGCCCGCTGGAGCCCACCAACGAGTGGTACGCCATCGCCAAGATCGCCGGTCTGAAGCTGTGCCAGGCCTATCGCCGCCAGCACGGCGTCGACTACATCTCGGCCATGCCGACCAATCTCTACGGTCCGGGCGACAATTTCGACCTCGCCGCCAGCCATGTCATCCCGGCGCTGATGCGCAAGGCGCATGAGGCGAAGCTCGCCGGTGCGTCGCATCTGACGATCTGGGGGTCGGGCAGCCCGATGCGGGAATTCCTGCATGTCGACGATGCGGCCGATGCCATGGTCTGGCTGCTCGCCAACTATTCCGGCGACAGCCACGTCAATGTCGGCTCGGGCACCGACATCACCATCCTCGACCTAGCGAAGCTGGTGGCCGATGTGGTCGGCTTCCGCGGCGAGATCCGCAACGATCCCACCAAGCCCGACGGCACGCCGCGCAAGCTGATGGACGTGTCGCGCCTGTCGGCGACGGGCTGGAAGCCGAAATACGACCTGCGCGGCGGGCTGGAGCAGACCTATGCCTGGTTCCTCGACACGCTCGAACATGGCGAGGTTCGTCTCAGCGTCGCATGAAACGGTTAAGGCTGCCGGCGGCAGGGCCTTCTGGCCCATCGCCACGGCGGAACCAGGCATGGTAAGTATTCCGGCGAAGGCGCGGCGGCCCTGCGCGGGAATTGCGTGAAACGAGGGTGAGAGCATCTCCGCTGCCCAGGCGGCGGGAATGCTCCGGAGTGAAAAACGAGTATGACCGGCATTATTCCCGTTATCATGGCCGGCGGGTCCGGCACGCGTCTGTGGCCGCTGTCGCGCCAGCTCTATCCGAAGCAGTTCCACGCGCTCGTCGGCGAGCGCACCATGCTTCAGGAGACGCTGCTGCGGCTGGACGGCCTCGAATGCGCCGCGCCGCTTCTCATCTGCAACGAGGAGCACCGCTTTCTCGCCGCCGAGCAGATGCGGCTGATCGGCCGCGACGACGCCCTCATCATCCTCGAGCCGGAGGGGCGCAACACCGCGCCGGCGATCGCGCTGGCGGCCATCGCCGCGGCGCGCGGCGGCGACGATCCCATCCTGCTGGTGCTGGCAGCCGACCATCTGATCGGCCAGCCCGACGCCTTCCGCGCGGCGGTTCAGGCGGCGCTGCCGCTGGCCGAGGCCGGTCGCCTCGTCACTTTCGGCATCGTGCCGGACCGGCCGGAGACGGGCTACGGCTACATCCGCCGCGGCGAGGCCATCGATGCGTCGGGCTTCGGCGTCAGCCGCTTCGAGGAGAAGCCGGGCGTCGCCAAGGCGGAGGAGTTCGTCCGCTCCGGCGACTATCTGTGGAACAGCGGCATGTTCATGTTCCGCGCCTCGAGCCTGCTCGGCGAGATGAAGAAGCACGCGCCTGAGGTGGTGGCTGCCTGCGAGGCGGCGATGGCCGAGACCCGCGCGGACATGCAGTTCCAGCGCGTCGACGGGGCCGCCTTCGCGGCTTCGCCGTCGATTTCGGTCGACTATGCGGTGATGGAGAAGACGGACAAGGCCGCGGTCGTGCCGCTGGACGCCCGCTGGAGCGACATCGGCTCATGGTCCGCGCTGCTCGACGCGCAGGCGCAGGACGGCGACTGCAACTCGCTCACCGGCGACGTGATCGCCGCGGATACGCGCAACACGCTGGTCCGCGCGGGCTCGCGCCTGGTCGCCGTGCTGGGGGTGGAGGACCTCGTCGTCATCGAGACGAAGGACGCGGTGCTCGTCGCCCACAAGAGCAAGGTCCAGAACGTCAAGGAGATCGTCGACCGGCTGAAGCAGGACGGCCGCAGCGAGCATGTCTACCATCGCGAGGTCTACCGGCCCTGGGGGCATTACGACTCGATCGATTTCGGTGCGCGCGACCAGGTCAAGCGCATCACGGTCAAGCCCGGCGCCAAGCTGTCGGTGCAGATGCACCACCACCGCGCCGAGCACTGGGTCGTCGTGCGCGGAACGGCCAAGGTCCACAAGGGCAGCGAGACGCTGATCCTGACCGAGAACCAGTCGACCTATATACCGCTGGGCGAAATCCATGCGCTGGAGAACCCCGGCAAGATCCCGCTGGAGATCATCGAGGTCCAGTCCGGCTCCTATCTTGGCGAAGACGACATCGTCCGCTTCGAGGACCTTTACGGCCGGTCGTGAGACCGGCCGTCGAATTCGAGACCGGTCAGAACGTCTGGTTGTAGGCGCCGACTTCCTCGTTGCGGCGCAGCACGGCGTCGATCGCATCGAACATCTGGCGGCGGCGCTCCGGCGAGACCGGGCTTTCGACGACGACCACCAGTTCCGGCTTGTTGGATGAGGCGCGCACCAGCCCCCATGTGCCGTCCTCGGTGACGGCGCGCACGCCGTTCACGGTCACGAGGGAGCCGATCTTCTGGCCGCCGAGCGCTTCGCCCTTTTCCTTCATCCCCTCCAGCGCGGCGCGGACGCGCTCCACGACCTCATATTTGATCTCGTCGGCGCAATGCGGCGACATGGTCGGCGTGCCATAGGTCACCGGCAGGTCGCGATAGAGGTCGGCCATGGAGCGGCCGGGCGCGCGGTCGAGCATGCGGCAGACGGCGATCGCGGTGACGAGCCCGTCGTCATAGCCGCGACCGATCGGCGGATTGAAGAAGAAGTGGCCGGATTTCTCGAAGCCGGCGATCGCCGCGAGCTCCTTGACGCGCCGCTTGATGTGCGAATGGCCGGTCTTCCAATAGTCGGTGCGCGCGCCTTGTGATTTGAGCACCGAATCCGTGTCGAACAGCGCGGTGGACTTCACGTCGACGACGAATTGCGAGCCGGGATACTGGGCCGAGATGTCGCGGGCGAGCATCACGCCCACCTTGTCGGCGAAGATCTCGTTGCCCTCATTGTCGACCACGCCGCAGCGGTCGCCGTCGCCGTCGAAGCCGAGCCCGACATCGGCGCCGGTTTCCAGCACCTTGTCGCGGATGGCATGGAGCATCTCCATGTCCTCGGGATTGGGATTGTAGCGCGGAAAGGTGTGGTCGAGCGCGCAGTCGAGCGGGATCACCTCGCAGCCCAGCCGCTCAAGCACCTGCGGCGCGAAGGCGCCGGCGGTGCCGTTGCCGCAAGCGGCGACCACCTTGAGGCGGCGCGACAGCTTCGGGCCCTGCGTCAGCTCGGCCATATAGCGCTCGGTGAAGCCCGCGACGAATTCGTACGAGCCGCCGCCGACGAGGTCGAAATCGGCATCGAGCACGAGCTTCTTCAGCGCGCTCATCTCGTCCGGGCCGAAGGTGAGGGGGCGTTCCGCCCCCATCTTGACGCCGGTCCAGCCGTTCTCGTTGTGCGAGGCCGTCACCATGGCCACGGACGGGACGTCGAGTGCGAACTGGGCGAAATAGGCCATTGGCGAGAGCGCCAGGCCGATGTCCTTCACCCGGGCGCCCGCCGCCATCAGCCCGCTCGCCAGCGCCAGCTTGATCGACAGCGAATAGGAGCGGAAGTCGTGCCCGACGACGATGTCGGGCCCGACGCCGAGCCTTCGGATCAGCGTGCCGAGCCCCATGCCGAGCGCTTGCACGCCGATGAGGTTCAGCTCCGGGGTGCGGTCGGACAGCGGATGCCCGAACCACCAGCGTGCGTCATATTCCCGGAAACCGGTCGGCTTGATGAGGGCCTGGGTCTCGAATTCCACCGTATTGGGGCGTGCGTCGGCGGTTATCGTCAGCGTCAAGGCAGTCTCCTTCAAAGCGCGTAAGGGAAGGTCAGCGGGCGCCGATGCCGGTGAGGATGGTGCGTATCGTCTTCACCGTAATCAGCATGTCGAGCCAGATCGAGTAGTTCTTGATGTAGTAGAAGTCGTAGTGGAGCTTGCGCAGGATGTCCTCCACGCCCACCGCATAGCCCTGGTTCACCTGGGCCCAGCCGGTGATGCCGGGGCGCACGATGTGGCGGTAGCGGTAGAAGGGAAGCTCCCGCTCGAACCAGACGGAGAGCACGGCGGGTTCCGGCCGCGGCCCGATCCAGCTCATCTGGCCGAGGATGATGTTGAAGATCTGCGGCAGTTCGTCGAGCCGGAAGCGGCGCAGGATCTTGCCGACGCGCGTGATGCGGGGATCGTCCTCGCTGGTGGCGGCGCGCGCGCGGTCGTCGCCGGCAACGTCGCGCTCGTGCTTCATGGTGCGGAACTTCCACACCACGAAGGGCACGCCGCGAAAGCCGATCCGCTCCTGGCGGTAGAAGACGGGCCCCCGGCTGTCGAGCTTGATGGCGATGGCGACGAGCGCGAAGAGCGGCAGCACGAAGGGCATCAATACCCAGCAGCCGATCCAGTCCGCGACGATCTTGACGGTGGAATAGACGCCGTCGGGCTGCAGCGAGCCCAGCGTGTTCTCCGACAGGTGCTCGATCTCCACCTGCCCGGTGATCGATTCCTTCACCTGCTTGAAGTGGTAGACGGGCACGCCCGCCAGCGCCGCATCGGCGATGAACTTCTCCCATTCCTTCGCATGGTCGGCGCGCAGGTCCGTGACGATGCCGTTGCGCGGCACCAGCGCGAGATCGGGCTTGTCGAGGACCACCCAGCGGCTGTTCTGCACGGACTTGATGTCGGTCGCCTGCCCGCCGGGGATGATGGCGAAGCTCGGCATCAGCATCCGCCGGTTGGTGAAGAACACCATGTGAAACCATGTCTGGCAGATCAGGTAGCTCAGAAGGAACACGTAGCGCGAATAGCCGATGCGGAAGAACAGCACGAAGGTCAGCACCGCCGCGAAGGTCACGCTGAAGACCGGGAAGATGTAGGCGATCGATTCCACGCCTGGAAAGCGCGTCAGTCGGCGCAGGAAATAGTAGCCCACCACGACCGCGCAGAAGGAGGCGATGGTGGCGTTGATCTGGGTGGGGGTGCGCAGCACCACCGCATAGCCCATGTCGACGCGCAGCAGCAGCGGCAGGATGCAGGACAGCAGGATGCCGAACAGGAGCTGGTAGCGCCCCTGAAGCAGCAAGCTTCCCATACCCGACCATAGCTTGCGGACGACGGACACAGGAACCTTTTCTAGCGGTGTTTCGGCGTTGTTCGGAGGTCCGATTGTGGCCGCCTCCGATTTGCGCAGCAAGGGGCGGCCATGTGCAACCATAATGACGGCTTGCGGTCCATAGGTTTCGATCCAGTGCCAATCACACTTTCGGAACGTCTGTAAGCAATGTGCGCGGCGAGCGGAGCGTGGCGATATGGGGCGGCGTCCGCCGTGGCGGACGACCTCATGCGCTGCCTTGTTCCGGATTCCATTGCCGCGCTACAGGCCATACTATGGCCTCATAGGTGCCGACAAGCGCTGGCCGTATGCTACCAATTGCGGCCGCGCCGTGATAGTTCAGCCCAGCCAGCACGGGATGCCCGCCAACGATGAAGTGCTCGATCGTCATCCGCGCCTACAATGAAGGGAAGCACATCCGCAAGCTTCTCCTCGGCATCGCCCAGCAGTCGCTGCAGCCGCACGAGGTCATCCTCGTGGACAGCGGCTCGACGGACGACACGGTGTCGATCGCGCGCGAATTCGGCGTCCGGATCGTGCCGATCGAGAAGCGGCTCTTCACCTTCGGCCGGGCGCTGAATGTCGGCTGCGCGGCCGCCGCCGGCGATGTGCTGGTCTTCGTCAGCGCCCATGTCTATCCGCGCCACGCCAACTGGCTCGCCAACCTCGTCGAGCCTTTCGCCGACCCGAAGGTGGTGCTGAGCTACGGCAAGCAGCGCGGCAACGAGCTCAACCACTATTCCGAGCACCAGATATTCGCCAAATGGTTCCCTAACCAGTCGGTGTCGAACCAGCGCAGCTACTTCTGCAACAATGCCAATTGCGCGGTGCGCCGCGCGCAGTGGGAACTGCGCCCCTATGACGAGGCGCTGACCGGGCTGGAGGACATGGACTGGGCCAAGCGCGCCCAGGCCGACGGCGGCGTGCTGGCCTATGTCGCGGAGGCCGAGATCGTCCATGTGCACGAGGAGAGCTGGCCGCAGGTGCGCAACCGCTATCGCCGCGAGGCCATGGCGATGCGGCGCATCAACAAGGAAGCGCATTTCTCGCTGCTCGATTTCGTCAAGCTCTTGCCGGCCAATGTGTTCAACGATCTCAGCCACGCCTTGACCGAGGGCCGGCTGCTGCGCGAGTTCCGCTCCATCTGGGCCTTCCGCTACAACCAGCTCTACGGCACCTATCAGGGCTTTTCCGGCCCGAGCGAAGTGACGGACGAGCTGAAGCGGCGCTTCTATTTCCCCGTCTCGCGCTCCGAAAAGGCGGAGGTTTCGGCCACCGGCGAGGAGATCGACTACGAAAAGCTCTTGACGGAAGGGCAGCCGGTGCGTTTCCAGCAGGCGAACGCCCCGCGTCGGCCGTTGCACTGAACGGCGGCCCGAAAGGCCGCGACCCCTCGACACAGGAACAATCATGACGACCAAACAGCGTATCGCCGCCCTGATGCCCATGCGCCACAGCTCCGAGCGCGTGCCCGGCAAGAACTACCGGCCCTTCGGCAACGGCGTGCCGCTCTTCCACCACATGGTCGACGCGCTGAAGGCGTCGGGCCGGGTGGACGTGATCGTCATCGACACGGATTCGCCGACGATCAGGGAGCAGTGCGCGGAGAAATATCCCGACGTCGTGGTGCTGGAGCGCCCGCAGCACCTTCTGGGCGGCATGACGCCGATGAACGACATCCTGCTCTACGACACCACGCAGGTGGAGGCCGATTTCTTCCTCCAGACGCACTCGACCAATCCGCTGCTGAAGCCCGAGACGATCGGCAAGGCGATCGACACCTTCTTCGCCAACTACCCGATCTACGATTCGCTGTTTTCGGTGACGAAGGTGCAGACGCGCTTCTACGATTCGCTGGCGCGGGCGGTGAACCATAATCCCAACATCCTGATCCGCACGCAGGACCTGCCGCCGCTCTTCGAGGAGAATTCCTGCCTCTACCTCTTCCACAAGGACACGCTGCACCGCGACCATGCGCGTATCGGCAAGCGCCCGTGGCTGTTCGAGATCGACCGCTACGAGGCAGTCGACATCGACGAGGAGGTTGATTTCCGCCTCGCCGAAGAACTCTTCAAGCTGCTGCGGGTCTGAACCATGCCGAAAGCCCTCATCACCTGCATGCACCTGCAGCGACATTTCGCAAAGTTCCGCGCCGAGTTCGACGCCGCGGGCGTCGAGCCGGTCCTGCCGCCCATACCGGGCCAGCAGTTCGGCGCCGAGGACATGGAGCGCCTGCTTCCGGGCATGGATTCCATCATTGCCGGCGACGACGCGATCACCCGCGAGGCGATCGCCGCCGCCAAGGCGAAGGGCCTGCGCGCGGTGATCAAATGGGGCATCGGCACCGACGGCATCGACAAGGTGGCCGCGGCCGAGCTCGGCATTCCCGTCTACAACACGCCGGGCGTGTTCGGCGACGAGGTGGCCGACCTCGGAATGGCCTATCTGCTGTCGCTGCTGCGCGGCCTGCACCGCATGGATGCCTCCGTGCGGCAGGGCGGATGGCTCAAGGTCGAGGGGCGCAGCCTTTCCGGCCTGGTCGCGGGCGTGGTGGGGCTTGGCTCCATCGGCCGGGCGATCGCGCGCCGCTGCGCCGCCTTCGGCATGGAGGTCATCGGCTCCGACGAGCAGGCGATCGACGCGCTGACGCTGGAAGGCGCGCATGTGAAGCAGGTGCCGTTCACGGCCCTTCTGTCGCGCGCCGACGTGGTGCTCATCGCCTGCAACCTGACGGCGACCAACCGCCATCTGTTCAACGAGGACGCCTTCGCGCAGATGAAGCGCGGCTCCTATCTGGTGAACGTGGCGCGCGGGCCGCTGGTCAAGGAAAGCGCGCTGATCGCCGCGCTGCAGAGCGGCCATCTCGCCGGTGCGGGCCTCGATGTCTTCGAGGTGGAGCCGCTGCCGGAGGACAGCCCGCTGAAGGCGATGGAGAATGTCGTGCTCGGCACGCACAACGGTTCCAACACCGTCGATGCCGTGAACCGCGTGAACCGCATGACGGTTGACATCCTTTTCGATGTGCTCGGCGTGCGCAAGATCGAGGGCTGGACGCCCAACCGGGTTGCCTGACGAGGCAATATCGCCGCGCCGGGACAATGGCGCGGGCATGCATGTCGCGGTCATCGTCAACGACCGCGACTACTTCCTCCGCCATCGGCTGCCGGTGGTCGAGGCATTGGCGGCGCATGGAGCTGCGGTCACCGTGCTGGCCGGCGGAAACGCCGCGCCGCCGCCCATGCCGCGAAGCTGGTCCTTCCGCCATCTGCCGATCGACCGCCTGTCGATCAATCCGGTGAAGGACGCGGGCCTGTTCTTCCGCGCGCTCGGCCATCTGTGGCGGCTGCGGGCCGATGCGCTCCATCTCATCACGCTGAAGCCGGCCGTCTATGGCGGCATGGCCGCCATGATGCTCAGGCTCGTCGGCCGGGGGCCGCGCCGCGTCGTCGTCACCATACCGGGCCTCGGGCGCCTGATGTCGCCGCAGGGGCAGGGCGCTGGTCGCCTGTCGGGCCTTTTGCGCGCCTGTGTCGGCCGGGTGATCGGCTTCCTGTCGCGCCGGCGCGGGGTCGTCTTCACCTTCGAGACGGGGCATGACAGGCAGATCTGGATCGACAGCGGCTTCATCCGCGCCGATAACTCGATCGTGGTGCGCGGAGCAGGCGTCGATCCCCACCGCTTCAGTCCGCGCCAGGGCGTGCGCGAGCCCGGTCCGCTGCGTGCGCTCTACGCATCGCGCCTGCTCAAGTCGAAGGGGCTCGACAGCTTTCTGGACGCGGCGCAGGCGATGGGCGGCCGGATGGAATTCATCGTCGCCGGCTGGGGCGATCCTGCCGACAGCGACGGCTACGACCCGGCGGAGATCGCCGCCGACACGGCGACCGCCTTTCGCGGCAATGTCGAGGACATGCCGTCGCTCCTGCGCACGGTCGATCTCGTGTGCCTGCCGACGCGCTATGGCGAAGGCATACCGCGCATCCTGATCGAGGCGGCCGCCTGCGGCCTGCCCTGCATCGCCACCGACGGCGACGGCTGCCGCACCATCGTGGTGGACGGGGTGACGGGAACGATCATCGCAGGCGAAAGCCCTGCCGCGATAACCCAGGCGCTCATCCGCGTGCTGGACGAGTATCTGACGTCGCCGGACAAGCTTGCCGCGCAGGGCGAGGCCGCCCGCAGGCACGTTCTGGAAGGCGGCTTCACCGACGAGGCGGTGACGGCGGAGTTCCTGTCGCTGCTTCTGCCAGATAGGCTGTAAGGCTCAGCGGTTGCGCTTGCGCAACTGCTCTTCCCACGCCACGGCGTGGCGCACGATCAGCTCCAGATCGTCATATTCCGGCACCCAGCCGAACTCTGCGCGCGCACGGTCTGCATTCGCCACGATGGCGACGGCATCGCCGGCGCGACGCTCGCGCTCGCGCACCTCGAAGTCGCTGCCGGTGACCCGTTTCACCGCCGCGATCACCTCGCGCACCGAATAGCCGCGCCCGTAGCCGCAATTGGCGACGAGGCTGCCGCCGCCGTCGCGCAGGCGCGTGAGTGCGAGATAATGCGCCTCGGCGAGATCGGAGACATGGATATAATCGCGCACGCAGGTGCCGTCCGGCGTCGGATAGTCGGTGCCGTAGATCTCCATGAAATCGCGCTTGCCGGTCGCCGCTTCCGAGGCGACCTTGATCAGATGCGTGGCGCCCCTGGTCGACTGGCCGGTGCGCCCGGCCGGATCGGCGCCGCAGACGTTGAAATAGCGCAGCGCCGTGTAGCGGAAATCATGCGCCAGCGCGGTGTCGCGCAGCATCAGCTCCGTCATCAGCTTGGAGGTGCCGTAGGGCGATTCGGGCAGCGTGCGTTCTTCCTCGGTCACCGGCATGCGCTCTGGGCTGCCGTAGACGGCCGCCGTGGAAGAGAAGATGAAGTTCTTAACGCCCGTCCGCACGGCGCTTTCGATCAGCGCCCGCGACCTGACGGTGTTGTTCTCGTAGTAGCCGAGCGGATCGGCGACGGATTCGGGGACGATGATCGAGCCGGCGAAGTGGATAATGGCGTCCACATCGTGGGCGCGGATCGTGGTCTCGACGAGGCTCTGGTCGCCGATGTCGCCGACGACGAGCTGCGCCGCGTCCGCGACGGCCCAGTCGAAACCGGTGCTGAGCCGGTCGATCACGACGACCTTCTCGCCGCGGTCGAGCAGCTTCCACACCATGTGGCTGCCTATGTAGCCGGCGCCGCCGGTGACGAGAACGGACATACGGTTTCCCCTCGTGCAAGCACGCCTGCTGAATAGCCATTTGGCCTGTCCGCGTCGAGACGCGTTTGTGCCCGCCGCGTCATGTGGTAGGTGAGGGGGCATGGAGCGGGTGGCATTCATCTACTGGGGGCGCAGGGGCTCCCTGTCCCAGTTCACGCTCGAACTGGCGGAAGCCTCCGAGCGGCAGCGCCTTGTGGACGCGACCTTCTCCGTGTCGCGCAACAATGAATCCTTCGACATCTTCGCGCCGCTGGGCGACCGCATCGTGCCGGTCGACACATTCGCGCCGACGCATGGCGCGCTGTCGCGCATCTACCGCGTTCCGACGCTGCGCCAGACCATGCTCGACATGGTCGCCAGACGGCGCATCCAGTGGGTCGTCAACCTGATGCCGCATGTCTGGTCGCCTTTCGTCACCCCCGCCATCCGCGCGGCGGGTGCGCGCTATGCGGCGGTGGTGCACGATGCGCGCCGGCATCCGGGCGACCACCGCGGCCTGGTCAACTGGTGGACGCTGCGCGATGCGCGCAATGCCGAGCTCCTGTTCACGCTGAGTTCGGCGGTGAGCCGCGAGCTCCAGTCGGCACCTGCCTTCGGCGCAAGCCGCATCGTATCGCTCCAGCATCCGGAGCTGACCTACGGCCAGGCGGCGCGGGCGCGGCACTATGATCCCTCGCGCCCGATCCGGCTCATGTTCCTCGGCCGGATCATGCCTTACAAGGGGCTGGGCAATTTCCTCGACATGATTGGGAACCTCCGCGCCGTGGGCCTTCCGGTCGAGTTCGGCGTGTTCGGCGAGGGGACGCTCGGGGCGAATGGCGCGCGTATCGCGGCGCTGGGTGGCGAGATCATCAACCGCTGGATGGCGGCTGGCGAATTGCCGGTCCTGCTCGACCGCTTCGACGCCGTGGTGCTCTCGCATATCGAGGCGAGCCAGTCCGGCGTGGTCGCCACCGCGCATGGCGCAGGCATGCCCGTGGTCGCGACGCCCGTCGGCGGCCTGGTGGAGCAGATCCGCGACGGCCAGACGGGCATCCTGGCCGAGCGTGCCGACGGCGCGGCACTTGCGCAGGCCGTGCTCAGGCTCGTCCAGACGCCCGGCCTCTACGACAGGATCGCGGCGAACATCCTGCGATGCCGCGCCGGGCAATCCATGGAATCCTTCCTCTCGCGCGTGGTCGAGAATCTCGCGGCGATGCCGCCGCGCTGATTCTACCAGCCCGATGCCAGCGGCCGCAGCTTCATCGCCTCTGCCGCCCGCCGCAGCACACGCGGGCGCAGCGCCAGCCCCGCGGCTTTCGTGGCCCGTCCAAGGGTGCGGAAGAGCGCGCCCTCGAACAGGTGCGCGCGCGCGGCCGCAGCCGCCGAGATCAGCGTGAAGGCGTCGTCGTCGGTTCCGTATCGGGTATCATGCAGCGCGGCGGCCAGCGCCAGATTGGCCTCGTGGACGGCGGCATAGGAGGTCCACGTGCCGGCCATTGTGCGCGATAGCGGATGGACGCCGTAGGAATAGACGGTCTGCGGGAAGGATTCGCGCCTGACGGCATGGTCGAGCAGGCGCAGCATCATCTCGCGGTCGCCCGCCAGACCGACATCGGTGCGGAAGGGGCCGGCGCGCTCGTAGAGGTCGCGCCGCACGAGGCGGGAATTGATGGTGGGATTGCCGAACAGCACCGAGGCCCGGTCCATGCGGCGACAATGATGATCGCTGGTCCACACGGTGCGCTGCGCATCGACCATCGCGGCCTCGGCAGTCGCCACGCAGGCGTCGGTGGCCAGCGCATGGGCAACGAGGTCGCGCAGCGGCGCCTCCACCCTGTCGTCGGCATTGAGCCAGAGCACATGGCGGCCGGAAGACGCCGCAAGCGCCTTGTTCAGCCCGTCATAGATGGAATTGTCGGACCGCCCGGCGATGCGCACGCCGGCCTCGGCGAGGAAAGCCAGCGTGCCGTCGCCCGAGCCGCCGTCGGCGGCGACGATCTCGAAGGCCACGCCGTCGAGCGCGGCATGCACGGAGGCGATCGCGTCGGGAAGGTGCTCCATCGCGTCGCGGCAGGGAATGATGACCGATATGTCGACTGGGCGCGCCATCCGGGATTGCTGTCTCAGTCGCCGCCGGTGCGGCATGCGGGCGGCGTCGCGGCTGAGAAGCGCGGCGCGGTGTCCGGCATCATCGCATGGTGCGTGGCAAGGTGCAAGTTGCGGGCGGCGCGAGGTTGACAAGCCGCTGGATTTGCATTGAGGCAGGGGGATCGCCATCTTGGTCGCGCGACGAAGATGGAATTTCAGGACAACCGGCGCCGATGCCAAACGACCGCAATCCCGGCTGGACGCGTTTCTACGTGCCGGAGATACACGACATCCACCCCGCCATGCAGGCCGAACTGGCGGCGATGGACGCGCTGTGGCCGGCGCCGGCGCGGGAGCGCTGCGCGCTGCTCGTGGTGCCGTTCTGGATGGGCGAGCTTGCGCTGGCGGACCATCCCGGTTTCTGCGCCGCGCTGGCCGCCATGCCCGGCGAGAAGGTGCTCCATGGCTGGACCCACACGCTCGGGCCGGACCTGTGGAACTGGCTCCTTTACGGCCACGACAACCGTTCGGAATTCGCCCGGCTGGGCGCGGATGAGGCGCGCGGGCGCATCGCGGATGGCGTCGGCGCGCTGGAAAAGGCGGTGGGCTTTCGCCCGCGCTTGTTCTGCGCCCCGCGATGGCAGCAGTCGGCGGCGGTCGCGCCGGTGCTGAAGGATGCCGGGTTCACCGGCTACATGCTCAAGAACCAGCTCGTGCGCTTCGGCGAGGAGCCGGTGCCGCTGCCCGCGCTCTGCTTCGACGAGGGACCGCGAAAGACCAAGGCCGCGCTCCTGCGGCGCCTGCGCGAGCACACGATCGACCGGCTGGTGAGCGCCGGCAGGCCGTTCCGCGTCACGCTCCATCCCGACGACGTCAACGATGCGCCGACATGGGATCAGGTGGCGCGCCTGATGGAGCGTCTCAACCGCGAAGGCTGGGAGCCGCTCTCCGCCGGCGAGGCGATTGCGCGGTGGCGGGCGCTGCAAGGCGCGCGGCAGCCTGCATGAAGCGCCTGCTTTTCCTCAGCAACGGCCATGGAGAGGACGTCATCGCAGTGCGTGTGATCGAGGCGTTGCGCCCGCTTCTTCCCAAGGCGCGCATCAGCGCATGGCCGATGGTGGGCGAAGGCGCCGCCTATGCGCGGCAGGGCATCGCGACGCTCGGTGCGGAAAACCGCCTGCCGAGCGCCGGCTTCGCCACACTCGATCCGCAACTGATGCTGCGCGACCTCGGCGCCGGCTGGATCGGCACGCATCTGCGCCAGTGGCGCGCCGCGCGCGCCTTGCGCGGGCAGTTCGATCTGGCGGTCGCGGTGGGGGACATCATCCCGCTGGCGGCGGCGCGTATCGCCCACACCCCCACGGCCTTCATCGGCTGTGCCAAGTCGGCCTATTATCGCAGCCGCGCCTTCCGCTACAACGGCATCGAGATCGCCATGATGCGGCGCTGCGCGGCGGTTTTCCCGCGCGATTCGCGCACCGCTGGGGAACTCGCGCAGAAGGGCATCGCCGTGCACGATCTCGGCAATCCGATGATGGACGGGCTGACGCCCTCGCTGGACGAACTCGGCCTGGAGCAGGACAGGCCGGTCGTGGCGCTGCTGCCGGGAACGCGCGACGATGCAGAGGCGAACTGCGTCGATCTCCTGGCCTTTCTGGCACCGGCCGCGAGCAGGCAGCCGCTCGACCTCGTCTTCGCTACCGCGCCGGGCCTGCGCATGGACGTGCTGCGCCGGAAGCTGGCGGGCGATGCGCGGCTGCGGGCGTGGTCCGTCGCCGCTGCGCAGCCGCATTTCCGGGGACTGGTCGCCACCATCGCCGGACCGGGCGGCATGCGCGCGCGCATTGTCGAGGGACGGTTCGCCGACGTGCTGATCGCAGCCGAGCTGGTGGTCGGCATGGCCGGCACCGGCAACGAGCAGGCGGTCGGCCTCGGCCTGCCGCTGATCGCCGTGCCCTCGGCGGGCATGCAGGGCGAACGCTTCGTGCGCATGAAGGCGGAATATTTTGGCGATGCGGCGCTCACCCTGCCGCGCGACGCCGGCGTGATCTCGGCTGCGGTGAACGACCTTCTCCACGATCCCAAAAGGCGTGCGGCCATGGGCGAGGCGGGGCGGGAGCGCATGGGACGGCCCGGCGCCAGCCGCGCCATCGCCGCGCGGATCGCGGCACTGGTCACGGCATGACCCCGCTTTATTCCGTCGTCATCACCGCGCATAATGCCGCCGGCACCATCGGCGACAGCCTTCGCTCGCTGGCGCGGCAGGAGGGCATCGCGCCCGGCGACCTTGAAGTCGTCCTCGTGGACGACCGCAGCACGGACGGCACGCTCGATGCCGCGCGCGCGGCCGGGCTGGACTGCCTCCGCGCCATCCGCATCGACAAGGCTGCATCGTCTGACCTGACCACCCGCCAGCAGGCGCTTGCCGTCGCCTTCGCGGAAGCCCGCGCCGACATCGTGCTGACGCTGGACGCCGACGGCATCGCCGCGCCCCGCTGGGTCCGCCACATGGCGGCGCCCATCGAGCAGGGCAGGGCAGATGCAGTGTCCGGAGGCGTGTCGTTTCGGGCGCGAAAGGGCTGGATCGGCCTGTGGCAGACGGTCGACCAGACCGTCTATCTTTCCATCTGCCGCATCCTCTCCGGGCTGGGCTTTGCCTCCGGCGTGCTCTTCGGCAGCTTCGCTTTCCGGCGCGAGCTGTTCGCCAGGGTCGGCGGCTGGGAGCCGATCGGCCGCACCCTGATCGAGGATATGGCTTTCGCGCGGGCGCTGAAGCGGAGCGGGGCGCGGATCGCCTACGACGCACGGCCCGACATGGGGGTGGAGGCCTGCGCCAGCTGGGGCGTGCTGATCGAGCGGGCGAAGCGTGTCAGCGCCGGCGGCGTCTCGGCGCTCTCCATCGCCATCGGCGGCTGGATGGCGCTGCTGATCGCCGCGGCGATCGCGGCGGCGATTTTCGGCGGTGCGGCGACGACGGCGCTTGCGGTGCGCTACGGTCTGGGGGTAGCCCATGCCATGTTCGCTTTGGCGAGGGCAGGCCAGTGGCGGCTCGCGCCACTGGCTTTTCTCTACGAGCCGCTGGCCATCGGCATCGGTGCGCTGGTGGCGGTCAGGCTGATGCGCGGCAATTCGGTGGAATGGGGAGGCAATCGCTATGAGCGCTGACGAGAAGCCGCGCCGCGCCCGCACCCGCGAGGCGACGGGCACCATCCGCGAATACCGCGAGACGGACCGCGAGGTCGTGCGCGAGATCTGCCGCCGCACCGCCTACCGCAACCGCGGCTCGGCCGCCCTGTTCGAGGACGACGAGCTTTTCGCCGACTACTGGACCAAATATTACACCGACCACGAGCCGGAATCCTGCCTTGTGGTGGAGGAGGACGGCGTCGTCATCGGCTATCTGATCGGCTGCGTCGACACGCTGCGCATGATCAGGGTGATGGGACGCAGCATCGTGCCTGGAATCATCGCAAAGATGCTGTGGCGCGCCGCGACCGGGCGCTACAGGAACCCGGCGACCCTGCGCACCATGCGCTGGATGTTCTTCCATTCGTGGCGCGAGGCGCCGAGCATCCCGCTGCGCAAATATCCGGCGCACTATCACTGCAACATTCTGCGGCGCGGCCACGGCAAGAACTACTACACCTCCATGGTGCTGCGTTTCCTCGACTACCTCGACAGCCGCGGCGTGGAACGCCTGCACGGCCAGATCGAGGAGCCGGCATCGTCGGGCGTATGGCGGCAGATGGTTGACAACTACATGGTTGCGAGCAATCAGGTCGGCCTTCTCGAGCTCTACGCGGAAAAGCCGTCGCATTTCCAGCGCGTCATCCTCGGCGAGCAGAAGCCCATACTGAACAAGGCCTGGGGTGCCACGGTGTCCGATTATCGCGGCTGGATTGTGTGGACGGCCAAAAAGTACCACATGTGAGCAACCGGCTCAGCCGAAAGGAATGCGAACCAGTGACTGCCGCAGTCGGCAATCTCCCGGCCATGGAGGCCCTTGCGGACAGCGCAGGGGACGACGGCGTGCAGGTTGTCGTCACCGTCAACGGTCCCGGCGAGGTGGCCTGCTGGCTCTATCCGCTCGCCACCGAGCTGAAGCGGCAGATTCCCGGCGTGCGCATCTGCGTTGCCGTGGTTCCATGCACGTTCTCGACCGGCTCCGAAATCTCGGTCCTCAAGTCGCTGCCCTATGTCGACGCGTCATGCTCGATCTCCGAGACCAAGGCGCTGATCATGCGCAACAGGCTGCCCGAGGGCTTTTCGCGCAGCGCGCCCGGTTTCATCATCCATCTCGGCGGCGACAGCATCTTCACCTGGCTGCTGTCGATGCGGCTGGGGCTGCGTTGCTTCGCCTATGCCGAGCGCCCGCTGGCGCTGCAGTCGCGCTTCGAGGACGTGTGGTATTCCGGCTTCGAGGAGATCAGGGGCGCTGCCGCCAGGGACGCCAAGATCGTCGGCGAGATGATGGTGGACGCCGCCAATATGCGCGTTCCGGACCGCGCGCCGCTGCGCGAGGGTGCGATGACCGTCGGCCTCTATCCCGGCAGCCGCGACTATCTGGCGAAATACTTCCTCCCCTTCTACGCGGCGATCGCCGAGGAGGTGGCGAAGACGCATCCGCAGGTCGAGTGGATGCTGGCGAAGTCCGATTTCCTCTCGCTCGACTTCCTGCGCAACCTGCCGTCGATCCATGACGGAAGGCCGCTCGATGCCGTGGAGCTGCGCTACGAGGAGGCCAGCGGCCGGCAATTCCTCGTCACGCCGAAGGGCATCCGCATCGCCATCAGCTCGCCCGACGAGGTGGGGCAGCGCGCCAAGGTGGCGCTGTCGCTGCCCGGCTCCAACACGGCCGAGCTGTCGGCCATCGGCCTGCCGATGATCATCACCCTGCCGACCTGGTGGACCGAGACCGCACCCCTGCCGGGGCTCGCCGGCCATGTCGGCCGCATCCCGCTATTGGGCAAATACATCAAGCGCTTCCTCAGCTACCAGGTGCTGAAGCGGCTGCGCTTCCTGTCGCATCCCAACCGCCGCACCGGCCGCATGGTCGTGCCGGAGGTGTTGGGCCGCATCACCGCGCCGCAGGTGGCCGAGGTCGTGCGCGACTATCTCGACCGCGACACGCGTCCGCTCGAGGACGAGCTGCGCGCCATCATGGGGCCGCCCGGCGCAACCGGGCGTTTCGTCTCGGCGCTGACCGCCTATCTGAAGCGTCCGGCGGAGCGTTATGAAACTGCATAGGCATGTCCGGACGATCTGGAACGAGCTCTGGGAGCGCCGCCGCATATTCGGGCTGGCGCTGTTCTGCGTCGCCGCATCGGCCGGCCTTTATGTGCTGATGCCCGTCTGGGCCGGCGAGCTGGTCGGCAGCGTCTTCGCCAAGGGCGATGTCGGCGCGCTGGCGCTGCACCTGCTGCTCGGCCTCGCCATCTTCTTCGGCGCCTCGCTGTTCGGCTTCGGGCGGACCTATCTGATGGTGCTGCTCAGCCACCAGATCACCGCCGAGACGCGCGCGCGCATCTTCCATCACATATTGCGCGTCTCGCCGCGCACGCTGGCCTCCGTGTCGGGCGGCGAGCTGGTGTCGAGCTTCTCCAACGACCTCCAGACCTTCCACGAGGCGCTTGTGCGCGTCATCGCGGTGCTGGCGCCGGCAGTCATCCTGGTGCTCGTCTTCGGCGCCGCCATGGCCTACCACTCCTGGCTCCTCTTCCTCTGCTCGATCGTGCTGATCAGCCCGCTGATCCTCGTCACCACCTATTTCGGCAACAAGCTGCACGGCGCCTCGCACGGCACGCAGGAGCGGCTTGCCGGGCTGGTTGGCAGCTTCGAGGAGATGCTGGGCGGCGCGAAGGAGATCAAGTCGTTCAACCGCGAGGACGACGTCTCGGGCCGCTTCGACGACCTCAACGCCCGCACGCTGACCGCGCAGCTGCTGCGCGACCGCATGGACGCGCTGCATCCGGCGGCGGTGTCGCTGGCGGCCGCCGTGGCCATCGCAGCCATGGTGCTGCTTGCCGCCTACCTGCTGCAGAACGCCTATATCTCGCTGGAGACGCTGACCGCCTTCCTCGTCTGCGTCGGCCTCGCCTTCACGCCCCTGCAGGAGGCGAGCCATTCGCTCGGCCGGCTGATCCAGCTCATGGCGGTGATGGACCGCTTCGAGCGGCTGATGGCGATGCCGCCCGAGAAGGACGGCACCAAGCCGCTGCTGCCGGGCCAGACGCGCGGCGCGGTGACCTTCGACCACGTCGATTTCAGCTATGTGCCCGGCGCGAATTTCGGCCTGCGCGATTTCAGCCTCGACATCCCGGCCGGGCAGCGGGTGGCGCTCGTCGGTCCGAGCGGCGGCGGCAAGTCGACCATCCTCGATTTCGTGCCGCGCTTCCTGACGCCCGACAGCGGCACGCTGCTCATCGATGGCGAGGATGCCGCCAATCTGCGTCTTGCCGACCTGCGGCGGCAGATCGGCGTGGTGTTCCAGCAGCCCGTCCTGTTCGAGGGCACGCTGCTCGACAATCTGCGCTTCGGCGCGCCTGAGGCAAGTCTTGACGCGGTGATGACAGCGGCCCGCGATGCCCATGTGGACGAGTTCGCCCAGCGCCTGACCGGCAAATACGACGCCCGCATCGAGGCGCGCGGCGGCAACCTCTCGGTCGGCCAGCGCCAGCGCATCGCCATCGCGCGCGTCTTCCTCAAGGACCCGCGCATCCTGCTGCTGGACGAGCCCACCTCGGCGCTCGACACCGATTCGGAACGGCTGGTGCGCGACGCGCTGGCGCGCGCCTCGGAAGGCCGCACCACGCTCATCGTCGCGCACCGTCTCAACACGGTGCGCAGCGTCGACCGCATCGTTGTGATCGAGAACGGCCGCATCGCCGAGGACGGCACCCATCAGGAACTTTTCGCGCGCGGCGGGCTGTATCACCGCCTGTGCCGCGAGCAACTGGCATCGGATCAGGACGAATGGAACTTGCAGCAAGCCTGATCCTGCCGACGCGCAACCGGGCCGACATATTGCGCCAGTCGCTCCCGCGCATGCTCGACCAGACCGCGCCGGCCGGCTCCTTCGAGATCGTGGTGGTGGACGACGCCTCCGACGACGACACGGCCGACGCCGTCGCCGCCATCGGCTCGCCCCATATCGTCTATCGCCGCCAGCCGGAGCAGCAGGCCGCGGCCAGCGCCCGCAACCGCGCCATCGAGGTGGCGCGGGGCAAGCTGCTGATTTTCGTCGACGACGACGCCTTCGTGCGCCGCGACTATGTGGCCGAGCACCTTGCCGCCCATGAGGGGCAGGCGAACGTCGCCGTCAGCGGCCCGATCGTGGAGGTGAGCGCGATCCCCGAGGAGCGCGATCCGCCGGCGGGGCCGATGATCGGCCGCCACATCAACGCCTTCCCGACAGGCAACGCCTCCGTCTCCCGCGCGGCGATCGTCGCCGCCGGCCTGTTCGACACCGACTTCCGCTCCTATGGCTGGGAGGACGCGGAAATGTTCCGCCGCCTGCTGATGGCCGGCGTCAATCGTCGCTATCACTGGAAGGTGCCGATCTATCACTACAAGGCGCCGACCACGCGCAAGAACTTCCTGGCGCAGCTGGAGACGGAAGAGCGGCGCGGCCACATGGGCGCGATCTACTACGCCAAGCATCCGAACCTCGCGGTGGCCCTGCAGACCAAGCAGATCGGCATCCTCAACCTGATCGAGCGCAGCCTGTCGGGCCTGTTCGGCATCGAGAAGCGCATCGCCGAGATGCGGGCGACCGGCGTCGAGCCGAGCTCGGACTTCATCCGCTTCCTGATGATCAATCACAGCGAGATGGCGACGGGCCGGCGCATCTGGAAACAGATGACCCGCGCGGAACGCCGCGCGCTGGCCGAGGCCACGCGCGCCAGGGTGAAGCCGCTGTAGCGGCAGGCGTTGCTGCGTCCTTCGAGGCTCGCCCTCCGGCCTCATCGCATTCACCCGAAGGGTTTCCGCGGGCTCGCACCTCAGGATGAGGAAAGTGGTTTGATCGAGCCCACGATTGCGGATTCGACAAGCGTCATACGTCCCTCATCCTGAGGTGCGAGCGGAGCGAGCCTCGAAGGACGCACCGCGCGATGACGTGGCGAACATCAGCCCCTTCTGGCGATGCCGATGCTGGTGAGCGCCGCCGAGAGGTCGGGCGCGTGGACCGGCTCGCCGAAGGCGGCCGGGTTGACTGCGACGCGGTGCGACAGGTCGCGATGGTGCATGCAGTAGCGGTCCCATGGCGAGAGCTGGATGCGGAAGAACTTGATCAGCGCCTCGGCCATCGTCTCGCGCAGCTCGATGCTGCGTCCCGGCCGCTTGCCGAGATGGGCGAGGAACTCCGCCGCGAATTCGTTGACGCTGCGCGAGGGGTTGCCGAGCACGACGCGCTCCGGCTTTCCGGGCGTCATCGGCCGCGAAAGCATGACGCGTGCGACCGTGGCGATGTCGCGCGCGTGAATGATGTGGAAGCGCCCGTCTGCCCGCAGCCGGCGCATCAGCCACGCCCATGGCTTCACCTGCCGGATCAGCTTGGCGAAATGGGAGGCCGGCTTGCCGGGGTCGGCGCCGACGACCAGCGTCGGGAACATGCCGATCATGTCGGCTTGGCCCGCGCGTTCCTCCATCAGTTCGACCAGCCGGTATTTCGACTGGATGTATTCCGAGCCGAGGTCGCGCGCGGCGTCGAGCAGCCTGCCGTCGGCGTCGAGCACGCTGGCCGAGGAGAAATAGACGATGCGCCTGCAGCCGGCGGCGATCAGCGCGTCGGCCAGCGCGGTATTGGCGTCGCAATTGATGCGGAAGGCATTGCCTTCGCCCCAGGATGTGGCGACGAGCATGGCCGCGTCGATGCCGGCGAGGCGGTCGCGATACGTATCGAGCGCCTCCATGTCGGCGGCGACGACGCTGATGCGCGCTGCCCATTCGGGGCGGATAGCCAGCTTCGCCGGATCGCGCAGCACGAGCACCAGTTCGTGCCCGGTCTTCTCCATCAGGTCTTCGACGATATAGTGGCCCACGCATCCGCTGGCGCCGGTGATCAGGATACGCTGTACGCTCATTTGCGGGATGGCTTCCATTTGCGGCGCCGCGTCGGGCGCAGGAACATGCAGCGCCCTTAACGCATTTTGCGGCGCGGTGGAATCACCACGCCGCGCGCAGCGGGCAGAAAGCCGTCGTCGGGCCGATCAGGCGGCAGGCCGCAGGTGCGACAGGAGGCCGGCATAGGATTCGGTGATGCGTTCCATCGGCAGCGCGCTCGACGTGGCGGGCTCCACCTTCGCCGGTCCGCCATCCGCCGGCAGCGACACGATGGCGAGCTGGCGCGACTTGCCCTCGCCGAAGGCCACCGCGCCCGCCCAGCGAAGGTCGTCGCGGTCGCGCGGAAGCTCGAAGAGCAGCTCGCCGCCGGCCTTGCCGATCGCCGCGGGAAGATCGTCGAGCATCTGCTCGCGCACGTCGATGGCCTGAAGCGCGCGCTCGACCTCGCTCTCTTCGAGCGATCTCGGCGCCGCCTGCTGGGGAGTGGGGTCGTCCATGTGACACCTCGTTGCGTGTCCTGCCCGATCCCCATTCGCCAGCTTCACCCCCATAGCGGCGGGATTGTGGCGGTGTTGCAAGGCTTTGACCGTCGCGGGGCGGTCGGCTACACAGCTTCGCGAGACAGGCACCACCCGCGCATGGCAGTCATCATCGAAAGGCAGTCTTCCTCCGCGGCGCGCTGGGCGCGCCGCCTGGCGCTCTTTTCGGCTGCCCTTCTCGTCACCTCGTGGGCCGGCCATCGCTTCGGTGCGGTGGAGACGGTGCCGTTCTTCTGGCTCGTCTGCCTCGTCGCGGTGCTGGCATTGCTGGCGCTGCTGCTGGGCCTGCTCGGCATGCGCGCACTGTGGGAACGCGGCGATCGCGGCGGGCGCGCCTCGGCGCTGGCGATCGTGGTCGCGGCGGTGGTGCTGTCACCGATCGGTTTCGCCGGCTTCCTCGCCTACAGGCTGCCGCCGATCGGCGATGTCTCCACCGACGTGCTGGAGCCGCCGGCTTTCCGCGTCGCGCCCGAACAGCGCCGGGGTGAGATGACCCCGCTCGGCGCCTATCCGCGCGCACAGGCCGAGATCCAGCGCGAGGCCTATCCCGATGTCACCGGGCGCCGCTATGCGGTGCCCGCGCGCGGCATCCAGGAACTGGTGGCCCTTCTGGCGAAGGAGCGGCGCTGGACGGTCCTGCGTCCCTTCGACGCCGAGGGCGACGGTGGCGAGTCGACCATGGAAGCCGTGGCGCATTCGCCGCTGCTCGGCCTCCTGTCCGACGTGGCGGTCAGGGTCACGGACGAAGGCGAGACGAGCTATGTCGATATGCGCTCGGTCTCCCGCTACGGCACGCGCGACCTCGGCGACAATGCCCGCAAGGTCGCCGGCTTCCTCGCCGACCTCGACCAGCTGGTCACCCTGCGCAGCACGATGTCGGTGCCGCCCGGCGAATGAGGCTGGTCAGGCGGGGGTGAATATGCCGTCCGTCGCGATGCCGGTCTGGGCGGTGACCAGCCCGCGCCCGACCAGGTCCTCGATATGGGCGAGCACCGAGAGGCCGGCGGCGCCGTGGAGCCGCGGATCGGTGTCGCGGTAGATGGCGGCGACGATTTCGGGAATGGTGCGGTCGCCGCCGCGAAGCCGTTCGAGGATGGCGCGCTCGCGCATCTTGCGATGGCCTTTCAGGCCGCGCATGAAGGCCGCCGGCGCGTTCACCGCGCCGCCATGCCCCGGCAGGAGCACGGCGTCGTCGCGGGCGATGAGGCGGTCGAGCGAGGCCATATAGTCGCTCATCGCACCGTCCGGCGGAGCGACGATGGTCGTGGCCCACGCCATGACATGATCGCCCGAAAAGGTGACGCCGGTGCCCTCCAGCGCGAAGGCCAGATGGTTGGCGCAATGGCCGGGCGTATGGAGCGCTCGCAGCGCAAAGCCGTCGCCGGCGACCAGCGCGTCATCGACCAGCACAATGTCGGGATTGAAATCGGTGTCGCCGCTGGCGTCCATCCGCACCTCCTCGCCGGCCCGCAGCGGCCGCGCAGGCCGGTGCGGCCCATAGCCGGCGGTCGGCGCGCCGGTGGCCGCCGCCAGCCGGGCGGCGAGCGGCGAGTGGTCGCGATGGGTGTGGCTGACGAGGATATGGCTGACGGGCCGGGGGCCGATCGCCGCGAGCAATGCGGCGAGGTGCTGCTCGTCGTCCGGGCCGGGGTCGAGCACGGCGACCGTATCGGTGCCGATGATATAGCTGTTGGTGCCGTGGAAGGTGAACGGGCTCGGATTGGGGGCGGTGACGCGGACCACCAGCGGCGCCACCGGCACCGCTTCCCCATGCGCGGCCTCGAAACGGGTGTCGAACTCAAGTGCCATGGTGGTCGCTCCGGTCGTGACCCGCGTTCGCTTGACGATTGCCGCCTAGCATGGAAGCAAATATACGGAAACCCATCAGCGGGCATCGGCCCGCGCCGAATCGAAGAGGACAGACATGGCTTCGGCAATCACCGCCCGCCCGCTCATCTCGCTTGCGCTGCCTGAGGGCCGCACCGCAAGGCTGCTGGCGCAGATCGCAATCGTTGTCAGCGGCACGCTGCTGCTGACCCTGGCCTCGAAGACGAAGGTGGTGCTCGGCCCCGTCGATCTCTACCTCGGCAACCTCGCCGTCCTCGCGCTGGCCGCCGCGCTCGGCCTGCGCCTCGGGCTGGCGACGTTTCTCCTCTATCTCGCCGAAGGCGCCGCCGGCCTGCCGGTGTTCCAGAGCACGCCGGAGAAGGGCATCGGGCTCGCCTATATGATGGGCACGACCGGCGGCTATCTCGCCGGCATGATCGTGGCCACCGCACTGATCGGCTGGGCGGCGGATCGCGGCTGGGGCAGCAATCCCCTCAAGCTCTTCGCAGCCACCCTTGCCGGCACCGCGATCATCCTCGCCCTCGGCTATGCCTGGCTGGCGACGCTCATCGGCGCCGAAGGCGCCTGGACCTTCGGCGTCGCGCCCTTCATCGTGCCCGACCTGATCAAGGCGGCGCTGGCCGCATCGCTCGTGCCGGCGGTCTGGGCGCTGCTGGTTCGCCGCTGATCACAACCGGCGACCTGTTTGAAAAGCCGGCCTTCGGGCCGGCTTTTTTGCGTTTCGGGCCGGAATGATGGCGCGCGGGAACTGTATTCCTCGCAAGGGAGGCGAGGCGCAAAGCTGCACCGGCAGGAGCCCGCACTTTGGCAAAGCGGGGCTTGGGCCAGCGAAGTCGCGGCGGTATGCCTGATGGAAGGGGCGGAGGCCGGCAGATGCCGGCCGCCGTAACTCCTCTTACCGGCCCTACTACCGCAAGGCTCCTCATGACCGCGCCCCTGTCCCATCTCGACCGGCTGGAAGCCGAGGCGATCCACATCTTCCGCGAAGTGGCCGCGACATTCGCCAACCCGGTCATGCTCTATTCGGTGGGCAAGGATTCCTCTGTGCTGATGCATCTGGCGGTGAAGGCCTTCACGCCGGCCAAGCCGCCCTTTCCGTTCCTGCATGTCGATACGACGTGGAAGTTCCGCGAGATGATCGCCTTTCGCGACCGCATGGCGCGCGAGCTGGGCTTCGATCTGCTGGTGCACATCAACGAGGACGGGGTGCGGCAGGGGATCGGGCCGTTCACGCACGGCTCCAACACGCATACCCATGTGATGAAGACGGTAGCGCTGCGGCAGGCGCTCGACAAATACAAGTTCGACGCCGCCTTCGGCGGCGCGCGCCGCGACGAGGAGAAGTCGCGCGCCAAGGAGCGCATCTTCTCGTTCCGCGATGCGAACCACGCCTGGGACCCGAAGAACCAGCGGCCGGAAATGTGGAAGATCTACAATACGCGCGTCGCGCCCGGCGAATCGATCCGCGTCTTCCCGCTCTCCAACTGGACCGAGCTGGACATCTGGCAATATATCCGCCGCGAGGACATTCCGATCGTGCCGCTCTATCTGGCCGGTCGCCGGCCGGTGGTCGAGCGCGACGGCATGCTCATCCTCGTCGATGACGACCGCATCAAATTGCAGCCGGGCGAGGTGGTGCAGCAGCGCATGGTGCGTTTCCGCACGCTGGGCTGCTATCCGCTCACCGGGGCGATCGATTCGGACGCCGATACGCTCGACGCGATCGTGGAGGAGATGCTGCTGGCCCGCACGTCGGAACGGCAGGGACGCCTCATCGACCGCGACGAGACCGGCTCGATGGAGAAGAAGAAGCGCGAGGGATATTTCTGATGGCGCGCGCGGTGAATCTGGCCATCGTGGCAGTGGAAAGCAGCGAGCCGGAGGCGGAACGGCCCGTCGCTACGGCGGCGCCGACCAAGTCGCTGCTGCGGTTCCTCACCTGCGGCTCGGTGGATGACGGGAAGTCGACCCTGATCGGACGGCTCCTCTACGACACCAAGCTGATTTTCGAGGACCAGCTTGCGACGCTGGAACGCGACTCGCGCCGGCATGGCACGACCGGCGCCGACATGGACCTCGCCCTTCTGGTGGACGGGCTGGAGGCCGAGCGCGAGCAGGGCATCACCATCGACGTCGCCTACCGCTTCTTCGCCACGGAGAAGCGCAAGTTCATCGTCGCCGATACGCCGGGCCACGAGCAGTATACGCGCAACATGGCGACGGGTGCCTCGACGGCCGATCTCGCCATCGTGCTCGTCGATGCGCGGCAGGGCATCCTGCGCCAGACGCGCCGCCATGCCTTCATCGCCTCGCTGCTCGGCATCCGGCATCTGGTGCTGGCGATCAACAAGACCGACCTGATCGACTACGATCAGGCGAAGTTCAACCGCATCGCGGCGGATTTCCGCCAGTTCGCGGCCGATCTCGGCTTCAGGACCCTCGTGCCGATCCCGATCTCGGCCCGCTACGGCGACAATGTCTCGGCGCGTTCCGACAAGCTCGGCTGGTATGCCGGCCCGACGCTGCTGGAACATCTGGAGGAGATCGACGTCGAGGAGGACCTGCGGGCGAAGCCCTTCCGCCTGCCGATCCAGTATGTGAATAGGCCGAACCTCGATTTCCGCGGCTTCTGCGGCACGATCGCGGCCGGCATGATCGCCGTGGGCGATCCGGTCGTGGCGGCGAAGTCGGGGAAGGTGTCGGCCGTCAGGCGCATCCTCACGCCGCATGGCGACGCGGACCGGGCGGTCGAGGGCGAGGCGGTGACGATCCTGCTCGCCGACGAGATCGAGCTGTCGCGCGGCAACATGCTGGTGGCGCCCGCCGCGCGCCCGCATCTCGCCGACCGCTTCTCCGCCCGGCTGGTCTGGTTCGACGAGAACGCCCTGCTGCCCGGCCGCTCCTACATTCTGCGCACCGAGACGGACCAGACCAACGCCACCGTGACGGATCTCGCGGCCCGCATCGACGTGAACAGTTTTGCCCGCGAGCAGGCGGATGCGCTGGCGATGAACGAGATCGGCGAGGTGTCGATCTCGACGCAGTGGCCTATCGTCTTCGACGGCTTCGCCGACAACCGCACCACCGGCTCGTTCATCCTGATCGACCGCGTGAGCAATGCGACGGTGGGGGCGGGCCTAATCGGCGAGCCGGTGCGCGGGGCGGGCAATATCCACCTCCAGTCGCTCGACGTCGACAAGCGCGCGCGCGCCGCGCAGAAGGGTCAGGAGCCGCGCGTGCTGTGGTTCACCGGCCTGTCGGGCTCCGGCAAGTCCACCATCGCCAACCTGCTGGAGAAGAAGCTCCACGCCGCCGGCCGGCACACCTACCTGCTCGACGGCGACAATATCCGCCATGGGCTCAACAGCGATCTCGGCTTCTCCGACGCCGACCGGGTCGAGAACATCCGCCGCGTCGCCGAGGTGGCGAAGCTGATGGCGGATGCGGGGCTGATCGTGCTGGTCTCCTTCATCTCGCCGTTCCGTGCGGAGCGCGAGATGGCGCGCCGGCTGCTGCCGGAGGGCGAGTTCATCGAAGTTTTCGTGGATACGCCGCTCGACGAATGCGCGCGGCGCGATCCGAAGGGGCTCTATGCCAAGGCGCTGCGCGGCGAGATACGCAACTTCACCGGGCTCGATTCGCCCTATGAGGCGCCGGAGCGGCCCGACATCCACCTGCCGACGCTGGGACGCACGCCGGAGGACCTCGCCGATGAGCTGCTGGCGGCAATCAGCCGCAGCGACAGGAACGACGAGTTCCACGACGGTGCCGGTATCTGACGGAATGCGGCTGGCGCCCCGGCGTGCCGCCGACTAAGGATTCGCCATTCCGCAGGCACGGTGCAGGACGATGACCGACACGGACGACCGATTGCTGGCAGCCTTCGAGGCGATCGCGCTGGAGGCGGGGCGGCTGGTCATGGACGCCTTCCGGGGCGACTGTGTCGTCGAAACCAAGCTCGACCTGTCGCCGGTCACCTGGGCCGACCGGGAGGCGGAGCGGATCATCCTCGCCGGCCTTGCCGAGGCCTGCCCGCAATATCCGGTGGTGGCCGAGGAGGCCGCCAGCGCTGGCATCATGCCCGAGGCGCTCGGCGACGCATTCCTGCTGGTCGATCCGCTCGACGGCACGAAGGAATTCGTCGGCAAGAACACCGATTTCACGGTGAACATCGCGCTGGTCCGCCACGGCGCGCCGGCCGTCGGCATCGTCTACGCGCCGGCGCGGAAAGCCTATTGCGCCGGCCGGCCGGGACGCGCGCGGCTGGTTTATCTGGACGATGACCTCGCGATCGTATCCGACAAGGAAATCGCCGTCAGGGACCCGTCCCTGCCGCTGAAGATCGTCGCCAGCCGCTCGAACCGGACGGCGGAAACGGACGCCTATATCGCGCGCTATCCGGGCGCGGAGATCGTCTCCGTCGGCTCGTCGCTGAAATTCATCATGCTGGCGGCGGGGCAGGCCGATCTCTACCCGCGTTTCGGCCGCACCATGCAATGGGACACGGCGGCCGGCGACGCCGTGCTGCGCGCCGCGGGGGGCACGGTGACGACCGTTGCCGGCCTGCCGCTGACCTACGGCCCCCGCGAAGGCACCGGCGACGATCCCTTCGCCAATCCCTGGTTCATCGCATCGACGGGCCGCGTGCCCGACGCGGCCTAGTTCTTCTTCACGAAAGAAATGACCGTGTCGATGATGCGGTCCTGATCGTCCTTGCTCAGATAGGGGTGCATCGGCAGGCAGAGGATCTCCTTCGGCAGCGCCTCGGAGACCGGCAATCCGCCGGGCGTGCGGGGGAAGCGGCTGTAGGCGTCCTGCAGATGCAGCGGCTTCACGTAGTAGATGACGCTCGGAATGCCGGCGGCCTGGAGGTGCGCCTTCAGCCCGTCGCGCACCGGCGTCTCGATCGCATATTGCGCCCATGCGGAGCGCGCGCCTTCCGGCAGGTGCGGCACCTTCACATAGCCGCCCAGCCCGTCGCTGTAGCGTTTCGCGACGGCGTCGCGCTCCACCATCTCTTCCTCGAGTATGGCGAGCTTTTCCAGCAGGATCGCCGCCTGGATCGTGTCCAGCCGCGAATTGATGCCGACATGGACGTTATCGTACTGCGTCTCGCCCTTGCCGTGGAAGGCGAATGAGCGCAGGCGCTCGGCGAAGTCGCCGTCATTGGTGAACATGGCGCCGCCGTCGCCATAGCAGCCGAGCGGCTTGGCCGGATAGAAGCTGGTCGAGCCGACCTTGCCGAAGGAGCCGAGCTTGCGCCCGCCGATCGTGCCGCCGATGGATTGCGCCGCATCCTCGATCACGAACAGGCCTTCGCGGGCAGCGATGGCCTCGATTGCCGCATAGTCGGCGGTGAGGCCGAAGAGATCGACCGGGATGATCGCCCTGGGCGTCAGCCGGCCTTCCTTCTTCACCGCCGCGATGGCGGCTTCGAGGCTGGCGATGTCGATATTGTAGGTATCGGGATCGACGTCCACGAAGACCGGCTCCGCCTTGGCGAGCGCCACGACCTCGGCGGTGGCGGCGAAGGTGAAGCTCGGCACGAAGACCGCGTCGCCAGGCCCCACGCCGCTGGCATAGAGCGGCAGGAGCAGCGCATCCGTGCCGTTGGCGCAGGCGACCACATGCGACACGCCGACATAGTCGGCCAGGCGCTTTTCGAGCTCGGTCACTTCGGGGCCGAGGATGTAGCGGCCGCTCTCCACCACCTTGAGGATGGCCTTGTCGAGCCTGTCGCCGATGCGTTTGCGCTGCGCGCCGAGATCGATGAACTGCATGGGTTCGCTTTCGATGCCCGCGAAGGGCCTGTTTTCATGATGCGGGCGCAGTAACAGAGATATGGCGGTCACGGAAGTGCGGTCTAATCGCGAATGCCGATTGCCTGCCGGCGAGATGTGCCGCTATGGTCCGGCCAACAGCATCCGTAAGCCGTGGTCAACGCGGCATCCAACCGGCTGAGGGAGGCGGCCACGCGAAGGGGGATTTTCCTCGTGCCGGTTCTATCGAACGACAACATTGCCGCGAAGCCGGCAGAGGCCACGGGCCTCGCCGCCGAGATCCTCTCGGCGCTGACCTACCGCGTCGGCAAGGAGCCGAGCGTGGCGACGCGCCACGACTGGCTCAACGCCACCACCAAGGTTGTTCGCGACCGGATGGTGGACCGCTGGATCGCCTCGACCCAGCGCGCCTATGAGCGGCAGGACAAGCGCGTCTACTATCTTTCGCTGGAATTCCTGATCGGCCGGCTGATGCGCGATGCCGTGTCCAACCTCGGCCTGATGGACGAGGTGCAGGCCGCGCTGACGGAGCTCGGCGTCGATTTCGACGTGATCGCAGCACTCGAGCCCGATGCGGCGCTCGGCAATGGCGGTCTCGGCCGGCTCGCCGCCTGCTTCATGGAATCCATGGCGAGCGTCGACATCCCCGCCCATGGCTATGGCATCCGCTACGTGCACGGCCTGTTCCGGCAGGAGATTTCCGACGGCTGGCAGGTCGAGCTGCCCGACACATGGCTCGACCACGGCGATCCGTGGGAGTTCGGACGGCGCGAGCGCTCGATCGAGATCGGCTTCGGCGGCGCGGTCGAGATGCTCAACGGCGAGGGCGACACGGAGCCGAAATATGTCTGGAAGCCGCAGGAGCGCGTGCTCGCCATGGCCTATGACACGCCCGTGGCGGGCTGGCGCGGCAAGCGCGTCAACACGCTGCGGCTGTGGTCGGCGATGCCGGTCGACCCGATCCTGCTCGACGCCTTCAACGCGGGCGACCATCTGGGCGCGCTGCGCGAGAGCAACAAGGCCGAGAGCCTGACGCAGGTGCTCTATCCCGCCGACACCACGCCGGCCGGGCAGGAACTGCGGCTGCGGCAGGAATATTTCTTCTCCGCCGCTTCATTGCAGGACATCGTGCACCGCCACCTGCACCAGTATGGCGAGCTCCATTCGCTGCCCGACAAGGCAGCCATCCAGCTCAACGACACGCATCCGGCGGTGTCGGTGGCCGAGCTGATGCGGCTGCTGACCGATGTCCACGAGATCGACTTCGACGCTGCCTGGGACATCACCCGCCGCACCTTCGCCTACACCAACCACACGCTGCTGCCGGAGGCGCTGGAAAGCTGGCCGGTGCCGCTGTTCGAGCGCCTGCTGCCCCGTCACATGCAGATCGTCTACGCGATCAATGCGAAGCTGCTGCGCGAGGCGCGGCAGGAGAAGGGCTTCGACGGCGGCGAGATCAGCGCCATCTCGCTGATCGACGAGAACGGCGAGCGCCGCGTGCGCATGGGCAACCTCGCCTTCGCCGGCTCGCATTCGGTGAACGGCGTCTCGGCGCTGCACACGGAGCTGATGAAGGAGACGGTCTTCGCCACCTTCCACAAGCTCTATCCCGACCGGATCAACAACAAGACAAACGGCATCACCCAGCGCCGCTGGCTGATGCAGTGCAATCAGGGCCTGACCGCGCTGCTGCGCGAGACGATCGGCGATGCGTGGCTGGACGATTTCGACCGGCTGCGCGACCTCGACGCCCATGCCGGCGATGCCGGCTTCCAGCAGGCATTCGCGGCGGTGAAGCGGGCCAACAAGGAGCGGCTGGCGACGCTGGTGCGGGAGCGGACCGGCGTGCGGCTCGACCCTTCCGCGCTGTTCGACATCCAGGTCAAGCGCATCCATGAATACAAGCGCCAGCTCCTCAACATCGTCGAGGCCGTGGCGCTCTACGACCAGATGCGTTCGCATCCCGAGCGCGACTGGGTCCCGCGCGTAAAGCTGTTCGGCGGCAAGGCGGCGCCGACCTACCACAACGCCAAGCTGATCATCAAACTGGCGAACGACGTGGCGCGCGTCGTCAACAGCGACCCGTCGGTGCGCGGCCTGCTCAAGGTCGTCTTCGTGCCGAATTACAATGTCAGCGTGGCCGAGGTGATGATGCCTGCCGCCGACCTGTCGGAGCAGATCTCGACCGCTGGCATGGAAGCATCGGGCACCGGCAACATGAAATTCGCACTCAACGGCGCCATCACCATCGGTACGCTGGACGGCGCCAATGTCGAGATCCGCGAGCAGGTGGGCGAGGAGAACATCGTCATCTTCGGGCTGACGGCCGAGGAAGTGATGGAGCGACGCGCCAACGGCTATACGCCGCGCGCCGTGATCGAGAGCTCGCCCGAACTGTCGCAGGCGCTCAACGCCATCGCGTCGGGCGTGTTCTCGCCGGACGACCGCGACCGCTATCGCGACCTGATCGGCGGGCTTTACGACCATGACTGGTTCATGGTCGCCGCGGATTTCGATGCCTATGCCGCCGCTCAGCGCAGGATCGATACGATCTGGCGCGACCAGCCGGCATGGAACGCGATGGCGATCCGCAACACCGCGCGCATGGCGTGGTTCTCGTCGGACCGCGCGATCAGGCGATATGCCGCCGACATATGGAAGGTGCCCGCATGAGCCCAGCGCCGGAACGCCCGGAGTACGAATGAGCCGCAGCGTCGCGAAAAGGCAGGCGGCAGGCGACATGGTGACGGACGCGTCCGACATTGCGGCGATCGTCGCCGGCCGCCACGGCGATGCTTTCGCGGTGATGGGCGTGCAGGAACGCGCGGGCCGGCTCGTGGCGCGCTGCTTCATTCCCGGCGCTGAGGAGGTGACCGCCTTCACGCTGGCGGGAAAGGAGGCGGGAGAGCTCGCCCGCCGCGACGATGCCGGCTTCTTCGACGGGCCGCTGCGCATCCGCAAGCGCCAGCCGCTGCGCTATCGCGCCCGCAATGCGGGCGGCGAATGGTGTGTGGGCGACGCCTACTCCTTCGGCCCGGTGCTGGGGCCGCTGGACGACTACTTCATCGGCGAGGGATCGCATCTGCGCCTCTTCGACAAGCTCGGCGCGCATCTGATCCGGCATGAGGGCGCCGATGGCGTCCATTTCGCCGTCTGGGCGCCGAATGCGCGGCGCGTCTCGGTGGTCGGCGACTTCAACGCCTGGGACGGCCGCCGCAACCCGATGCGCCGGCGGATCGACAACGGCATATGGGAAATCTTCGTGCCCGATCTGGATGCGGGCCACAGCTACAAGTTCGAGATCGTCGGGCCGGACGGCAAGGTGCTGCCGCTCAAGGCCGACCCCTTCGCCTTCCGCTCGGAACTGCGCCCCGCCACCGCCTCGCTGACGACGCAGCCGCTCGCCCATGGCTGGGGCGACGACGCGCATCGCGCCTTCTGGCGCGCCGCCGATCCGCGCCGCCTGCCCATGTCGGTCTACGAGGTGCACGCCGGCTCGTGGCAGCGCGACGAGAATGGCGACTTCCTCTCATGGGACCGATTGGCCGACCGGCTGATCCCCTATGTGGTCGATATGGGCTTCACCCATATCGAGTTCCTGCCGATCAGCGAGTATCCATACGATCCGTCATGGGGGTACCAGACGACCGGCCTCTATGCGCCGACGGCGCGCTTCGGCGAGCCGGAGGGCTTCGCCCGCTTCGTCGACGGCGCGCACCGGGCGGGCATCTCCGTCATCCTCGACTGGGTGCCGGCGCATTTCCCCACCGACGCGCATGGGCTCGCGCGCTTCGACGGGACGGCGCTCTACGAGCATGCCGACCCGCGCAAGGGTTTTCATCCCGACTGGAACACCGCGATCTACAATTTCGGACGCCGCGAGGTGAGCGCCTTCCTCGTCAACAACGCGCTCTACTGGGCGGAGAAATTCCATGTCGACGGGCTGCGCGTCGATGCCGTGGCCTCGATGCTCTACCTCGACTATTCGCGCAAGGAAGGCGAATGGGTACCCAACGAGAAGGGCGGCCGCGAGAACCTCGAGGCGGTGGCGTTCCTCAAGCGCATGAACACGGCGCTCTACGGCCATCATCCCGGCGTCGTCACCATCGCCGAGGAATCCACCTCGTGGCCGAAAGTGTCGCATCCGGTAGATACCGGCGGGCTGGGCTTCGGCTTCAAATGGAACATGGGCTTCATGCACGACACGCTGGCCTACATGTCGCGCGAGCCAATCCACCGCCAGCATCACCACGACGAGATCACCTTCGGCCTGCTCTATGCGTTTTCCGAGAATTTCGTCCTGCCGCTCAGCCATGACGAGGTCGTGCACGGCAAGAAGAGCCTGATCGAGAAGATGGCGGGGGACGACTGGCAGAAGTTCGCGAACCTTCGCGCCTTCTACGCATTCATGTGGGGCTATCCGGGCAAGAAGCTTCTCTTCATGGGACAGGAATTCGCGCAGCGGCGGGAGTGGAGCGAGGAACGGGCGCTTGACTGGGACCTGCTGGACAGGCCGCCCCACGAAGGCGTGCGGCTTCTGCTGCGCGACCTGAACCGGCTCTACCGCACCGAGGCCGCGCTGCACGCGCGCGATTGCGAGGGCGACGGCTTCCGCTGGCTCATCGCCGACGACAAGCGCAATTCGGTCTTCGCCTGGCTGCGGCTGGCGCCGGATGCGGCGCCGGTCGCGGTGATCAGCAATTTCACGCCGGTGCCGCGCCGCGGATACCGCGTGCCGTTGCCGAGCGCGGGCGTCTGGCGCGAAATACTCAATTCGGATGCGACGGCCTATGGCGGCAGCGGCGCCGGCAATGGCGGCGAGGTGCTGGCGCGGCAGACGCCGGACGGCATCCACGCGGATATGACGCTGCCGCCGCTGGCGACGATCATGTTGCAGCAGGATGCAAGGTGAATGGGGAGGGAGACATGGCACAGACGATCAGCAGGCCGCTTTCGCGCGAGGCGATGGCCTATGTGCTCGCCGGCGGGCGCGGCAGCCGCCTGAACGAGCTGACCGACCGGCGCGCCAAGCCGGCGGTCTATTTCGGCGGCAAGACGCGCATCATCGACTTCGCGCTCTCCAACGCCCTCAATTCGGGCATCCGCCGCATCGGCGTCGCGACGCAATACAAGGCGCATTCGCTGATCCGCCACCTCCAGCGCGGCTGGAACTTCTTCCGCACCGAGCGCAATGAGAGCTTCGACATCCTTCCCGCCAGCCAGCGCGTGTCGGAAACGCAGTGGTACGAGGGCACGGCCGACGCGGTGTGGCAGAATGCCGACATCATCCAGGATTATGGCGTGGAATATATGGTCATCCTCGCCGGCGACCACGTCTACAAGATGGACTATGAGCTGATGCTGCAGGAGCATGCAGAGCGCGATGCCGACGTGACGGTCGGCTGCCTCGAAGTGCCGCGCATGGAGGCGACGGGCTTCGGCGTGATGCATGTCGATGCCGCCGACCGCATCGTCGATTTCGTCGAGAAGCCCGCCGACCCGCCCGGCATGCCCGACAAGCCGGACACCGCGCTGGCCTCCATGGGCATCTATGTGTTCAGGACGGCCTTCCTGCTCGACCAGTTGCGCCGCGATGCCGAGACGCCCGGCTCCAGCCGCGATTTCGGCAAGGACATCATCCCCTATATCGTGAATAACGGGAACGCCTATGCGCATCGCTTCACGCGGTCCTGCGTGCGCTCCTCGCAGGAGAGCAAGGCCTACTGGCGCGACGTCGGCACGATCGACGCCTATTGGGAGGCGAATGTCGACCTGACCGACGTGACGCCCGAGCTCGACATCTACGACCGCGAATGGCCGATCTGGAGCTATGCCGAGGTCAAGCCGCCGGCGAAATTCGTCCATGACGAGGACGGGCGGCGCGGCACCGCCGTTTCCTCGCTGATCGCCGGCGACTGCATCATATCGGGCGCAGCACTCCGCCAGAGTCTGCTCTTCACCGGCGTGCGGGTGAATTCCTTCTCCTCGCTGGAAGGGGCGGTGGTGCTGCCGGACTGCATCGTCGGCCGCAACGCGACCCTGCGCAATGTAGTGATCGACCGCGGCGTGCGCATTCCGGAGGGGCTTTCGGTGGGCTTCGATGCCGCCCTCGACGGGCAGCGCTTCCGCCGCACCAGCGGCGGCATATGCCTGATCACGCAGGAGATGATCGACAGGCTGGACGGATGACGCTGAAGGTTCTGTCGGCCGCTTCCGAAATGGTGCCGCTGGTGAAGACCGGCGGGCTTGCCGACGTGGTGGGCGCGCTGCCGCGCCCGCTGGCCGTGCAGGGCGTGGAGATGCGGGTGTTCATGCCGGGCTATCCCGCGGTCATGGCCGCGGCGGGCCGGCGCAAGCGGCTGCATCGCTATGACGAGCTCTTCGGCGGCCGTGCCGACATCGTCGGCGCGGAGGTGGCGGGAACGAAACTGTTCTGCCTCGACGCGCCGCATCTGTTCGACCGGCCGGGCGGCGCCTATGCGCAGCCGGGCGGCGGCGACTGGCCCGACAATTGGCGCCGTTTCGCGGCCTTCGGCCGGGCGGCGGCGGATATTGCAGGCGGGGCTGTCGCCGGCTGGAAGCCGGACATTCTGCATGCGCATGACTGGCAGGCGGCGATGGCGCCGGCCTATCTGCGCTATGACGGCAGCGGCGTGCCGTCCGTGCTGACCGTGCACAATCTCGCTTTCCAGGGCCGGTTCGACGCCGGAATCTTCGGCAAGCTCGGCCTGCCGCCGCAAGCCATGGCACTGGACGGGGTGGAATATTACGGTGGCGTCGGCTTCCTGAAGGCCGGGCTGCAGACGGCATCCGCGATCACCACCGTGAGCCCGACCTATGCGCAGGAGATCCGCACCGGCGCCTTCGGCATGGGGCTTGACGGGCTGATCAACCGGCGCCTCGACGTGCTGCACGGCATATTGAACGGCGTCGATACCGGGGAATGGGACCCCGCGACCGATGCCGCGCTGGCAATGCGCTATTCGGCGCGGTCCCTGCGCGGCCGCGACGCCAACCGGCGCGCGGTGGAGAGCCGTTTCGGGCTGGAGCGCGACGACGGGCCGCTCGCCTGCGTGATCAGCCGGCTGACATGGCAGAAGGGCATGGACCTGCTCGTCGCGCGCGTGGACGAGATCGCCGCAAGCGGCGTGCGTCTGGCCGTTCTGGGCTCAGGCGACCAGGCGCTGGAGGGTGCCTTGCTGGCCGCGAGCGCGCGCCACCGGGGCCGGGTGGGCGTGGTGATCGGCTATGACGAAGAGCTCTCGCACCTGATGCAGGGCGGCTGCGACGCGATCCTCATCCCGTCGCGTTTCGAGCCCTGCGGCCTGACGCAGCTTTACGGCCTGCGCTATGGCTGCGTGCCGCTGGTGGCGCGCACCGGCGGCCTGGCCGACACGTTGATCGACGCCAACGAGGCGGCGCTCGCGGCCGGTGCCGCGACCGGCATCGTCTTCCAGCCCGACCATGCCGACGCGCTTGCCGATGCCGTGCGCCGGATGGTGCGGCTCCATGCCGACCGCGCCGTGTGGGCGGGGTTGCAGAAAGCGGGCATGCGCACAGATGTATCGTGGGACCGGAGCGCGGCGCGCTATGCCGCGCTCTACCGCAGCCTCCTAGCCGAAGGATGATCGCACCGATGAAGCGAACCGTGGCGACCAAGCCCTATCCCGACCAGAAGCCCGGCACTTCCGGACTGCGCAAGAAGGTGCCGGTCTTCCAGCAGGAGAACTATGCCGAAAACTTCATCCAGTCGGTCTTCGACGCACTGGACGGTTTTGCAGGCAAGACGCTGGTGATCGGCGGCGACGGGCGTTTCTACAATCGCGAGGTGATCCAGAAGGCGATCCGCATGGCGGCTGCCAACGGCTTCGGCAGGGTCATCGTCGGGCAGGGCGGCATCCTGTCCACGCCGGCCGCCTCGCACGTGATCCGCAAATACGGCGCTTTCGGCGGGCTCGTCCTTTCGGCCAGCCACAATCCCGGCGGACCGACCGAGGATTTCGGCATCAAGTACAATATCGGCAATGGCGGCCCGGCGCCCGAGCGCGTCACCGAGGCGATCTTCGCGCGCAGCAAGGCCATCGACCGCTATTTCACCGTGGACGCGGAGGACATCGACATCGATGCGGTCGGACGGCAGGCGGTCGACGGCATGGCGGTCGAGGTCATCGACCCGGTCGCCGACTATGCGGCGCTGATGGAGACGCTGTTCGACTTCGGCGCCATCCGCGGCCTCTTCGCCGGCGGCTTCGGCATGGTGTTCGATGCCATGAATGCCGTCACCGGACCCTATGCGACCGAAATCCTCGAGCGCCGACTCGGCGCGCCGGCGGGCACGGTGCGCAACGGCGTGCCACTGCCGGATTTCGGCGGCCACCACCCCGACCCGAACCTCGTCCATGCGCACGAGCTCTACGAAATGATGATGTCGCCCCACGCGCCCGATTTCGGCGCAGCCTCGGACGGCGACGGCGACCGCAACCTGATCATCGGCCGGGGTATCTTCGTCACGCCCTCGGATTCGCTCGCTCTGCTGGCGGCCAATGCCCATCTGGCACCGGGCTATGCGGCGGGGCTCAAGGGCATCGCCCGCTCCATGCCGACGAGCGCGGCAGCCGACCGCGTGGCCGAAAAGCTCGGCATCGGCATCTACGAGACGCCGACCGGCTGGAAGTTCTTCGGCAACCTGCTCGATGCGGGGCTCGCCACGATCTGCGGCGAGGAGAGCGCCGGCACCGGCTCCGACCACGTGCGCGAGAAGGACGGCCTGTGGGCCGTGCTGCTGTGGCTGAACATCCTCGCCGTGCGGCGGCAAAGCGTGAAGAAGATCGTGACCGCGCACTGGGCGGAGTATGGCCGCAACTATTATTCGCGCCACGACTATGAGGGCGTGGAGACGGCTGCGGCGGACGCGCTCATGACCGGCCTGCGCAGCCGCCTGTCGGTGCTGCCGGGCCTCAAATTCGCCGGCCTCGTGGTCGAGGCGGCGGACGATTTCGCCTATCACGACCCGGTGGACGGCTCGACAAGCACCGGGCAGGGCATCCGGGTCCTGTTCGCAGGCGGATCGCGCGTGGTGTTCCGGCTCTCGGGCACCGGCACGTCCGGCGCGACGCTGAGGGTCTATATCGAGCGCTACGAGCCGGAGCCCGGCAGGCACGACATCGAGACGCAGGCGGCGCTCGCCGACCTGGTCGCCGCCGCGGAGGAGATCGCCGGCATTCGCAGCCATACGGGCCGCGACGCGCCGACAGTCATCACGTGAGCGGCAATGGCAGCTTTTCGGAACTGACGCTCGGGGCCGCCCCCGAGGCGGGCGGCGTGCACTTTTCGGTCTGGTCGGGTGCTGCGGAGCGGATATGGGTGTCCCTCTTCGACGACGCCTGTGACGAGACGGCCAGACACGAGCTGACCCGTGGCGATGGCGGCATCTTTTCCGCCTTCGTGGCCGGTGCAGGCGCCGGGACGCGATATGGCTTTCGCGCCGACGGTCCCTACGATCCGCCGAAGGGCTTCTGGTTCGATCCGGCCAAGCTGCTGATGGACCCGTACGCGCTCGCGATCGACTATCCCTACAGCTACAACGCGCTTCTTGCCGCGCCGCGCTGGCAGCAATGCGACACGGCCGCGATGATGCCGAAGGCGATTGCGACGGCGCTGCCGCCGCCGTTGCCGCTCATGCCGCCGGTGTGGCGGGAGGGCGGACTGATCTACGAGGTGGCGGTGCGCGCCTTCTCGATGCGGCATCCGGACGTGCCGGAAGCGCAGCGCGGCACGATCGCGGCGCTGGCGCATCCGGCGGTGATCGCGCATCTGAAGCGCATCGGCGTCGGCGCGGTGGAGCTGATGCCCATCGCCGCCTGGATCGACGAGCGCCACCTGCCGCCGCTCGGCCTGCGCAATGGCTGGGGCTACAATCCGGTGAGCTTCATGGCGCTCGACCCGCGCCTTGCGCCGGGCGGGCTGGACGAGCTGCGCGCGACGGTGGCGGCGTTGCACGAGGCCGGCATCGGCGTGCTGCTCGATGTGGTGTTCAACCACACCGGCGAAAGCGACGCGCAGGGGCCGACGCTCAGCCTGCGCGGGCTCGACGCCAAAGCCTATTATCGCCACGCGCCCGATGCGACGCTGGTGAACGACACCGGCACGGGCAACACGCTGGCCTGCGACCATCCGGCCGTGCGGCGGCTGGTGCTGGATGCGATGCGCCATTTCGTGGCGCAGGCCGGCATCGACGGCTTCCGCTTCGACCTCGCGCCCGTGCTCGGCCGCGGGCCTGACGGGTTCGATCCGCAGGCGCCGCTGCTGAGGGAGATGCTGGCCGATCCGGTTCTGGGCTCCCGTTTGCTGATCGCCGAGCCGTGGGACATAGGGCCCGGCGGCTACCAGCTCGGCAATTTCCCGCCGCCGTTCCGCGAATGGAACGACCGCTATCGCGACGACGTGCGCCGCTTCTGGCGCGGCGACCGGGGCATGGTCGGCGCGCTGGCCACGCGCCTGTCGGGCTCGTCGGACATTTTCGAGCGCTCGGGCGACGCGACGCGCACGGTGAACTTCATCGCCGCCCATGACGGCATGACGCTGCGCGATCTCGTCTCCTACGCGCATAAGCACAACCAGGCCAATGGCGAGGACAATCGCGACGGCCACGACGAAAACCTGTCGTGGAACAACGGCGTCGAGGGACCGTCCGACGATCCTGCGTTGGCGGCAAACCGCCTGCGCGACGCCAAGGCGCTGCTGTCGACCCTTTTCGCCTCGCGCGGCGCGATCATGCTGACGGCAGGCGACGAGCTCGGCCGCACCCAGCGCGGCAACAACAATGCCTATGCGCTGGACAATGAAACCGTGTGGCTCGACTGGGAGGGTTGCCACGGCGCGCTGGCGGACCATGTGGAGGCCCTGGCAAACCTGCGGGCGGCGTTCGACATGCTGCGCGGCGTCGATTTCCTGTCCCCGCAATCCGCCGCATGGCTGCGCGAGGACGGCCGGCCGATGACCGCCGCGGACTGGGAGGATACCGGCCGGCGCGCCGTCGCTCTGGTCTTGCAGGGCGGCGAGACGGCGCTTGCGATCCTCGTCAACGGAGGCGGGGAGGAGGCCCGCTTCGTGCTGCAGGAGCGCGCTGGCGGATGGCAGGCACGCATCGATGCAACGTGGGAGGAGGAGAACCGGTTTGCCGTCGGGCCACGCGCCGTCGGCTTCGTGGCTTCGGCCCGCTCAGGAAAGGACGCGACATGACCGCCATCACTTCCGCCCTCGCACCCGACACCGACTGGTGGCGCGGCGCGGTGATCTACCAGATCTATCCGCGCTCCTTCCAGGATACGACCGGAGACGGCAGCGGCGACCTGCGCGGCGTGATCCGGCGGCTGCCTTACGTGGCTTCGCTCGGGGTCGACGCTGTGTGGCTCTCGCCCTTCTTCAAGTCTCCCATGGCCGACATGGGCTACGACGTGTCGGACTATTGCGCGGTCGACCCGATGTTCGGCGCGATGGAGGACTTCGACGCGCTGATGGCCGAGGCGCATCGGCTGGGCCTGCGCGTCATCATCGACCAGGTCCTGTCACACACCTCGGACCAGCATCCCTGGTTCGTGGAGAGCCGGGCCAGCCGCGATAATCCGAAGGCCGACTGGTATGTCTGGGCCGACGCGAAGCCCGACGGCACGGCGCCGAACAACTGGCTCTCGGTCTTCGGCGGTCCCGCATGGGAATGGGACAGCGTGCGCCGGCAATATTACCTGCACAACTTCCTCGCCTCCCAGCCCGATCTCAATTTCCACAACCCGCAAGTGCAGGACGCCATCCTCGACACGGTGCGCTTCTGGCTGGAGCGCGGCGTCGACGGCTTCCGCCTCGACACGGTGAACTATTATTTCCACGACACCGAGCTGCGCGACAATCCGCCGGTGCCAGCCGGCGCGCGGGGTGATGTGCCGGAGACCAATCCCTACGGCTTCCAGGACCATCTCTACGACAAGACGCGGCCGGAGAACCTCGGCTTCCTCGTGCGGCTGCGGCGCCTGCTCGACGAATACGGCATCCGCACCTCGGTGGGCGAGGTGGGCGACGGCCCGCGCTCGCTGAAGACGGTGGCGGCCTACACGGGCGCCGGCGACAAGCTGCATATGAGCTATACCTTCGACCTGCTCAGTCCGGATTTCTCGCCCGAGCACATCCGCAAGTCGGTCACCGCCTTCGAGGAGGCTGTGGCGGACGGCTGGGTGTGCTGGGCCTTCTCCAACCATGACGTGATCCGCCATGTGACGCGGTGGACGCCGCCCGGCTTCAGCCACCAGCGCATCGCGAAATTCTCCATCGCGCTGCTGGCGGCGTTGCGCGGCACGATCTGCCTCTATCAGGGCGAGGAACTGGGGCTCGAGGAGGCCGACCTCGCCTTCGAGGATCTGGTCGATCCCTACGGCATCCGCTTCTGGCCGGGCTTCAAGGGGCGCGACGGCGCCCGCACGCCGATGCCGTGGAGCGCGGCGGAGCCGCATGCCGGCTTCTCGACCGGGAAGCCATGGCTGCCCGTGCCGGAGGAGCACCGGGCCGCGGCGGTGGACGTGCAGGAGCGCGAGCCCGGCTCGGTGCTGCACGCCTATCGCGCCATGCTGGCGGTGCGCAAATGCTCGCGGGCGCTGACCGCCGGCACGATCGCCTTCATCGACGCGGCGCCGGGCCTGCTCGCCTTCGTGCGGGCGTCGCCGGACGAGCGGTTGCTGTGCGTCTACAATTTCGCCGATGGCGCGGCGAGCTGGATCTTGCCGGACGGATGGGCCGGGATGGAACCGGTGCTGCCCTTCGATCTCGGCGCGGCGGTCGAGGGCGGGCAGCTTTCGCTGCCGGCCCATTCGGCCTTCATCGGCCGCAAAGGATAGCTACTGGACCAGCACGGGCGCGCCGCAGCGCGCGCCGTGGACCCTAATGTCGGCCTCGCCGAGCGAGATGCCGAGCGTGTCCAGAACGCTGGAAAGAACCGTGTCCAGAAGCGGTGTGGCCGCCAGCAGAGTCGCGCGCAGCGTACCGGCGAGAATCTGGCCGAGGCCGAGATCGATGCCCGCGAGCTTGACGTTGACCTGCAGCGTTTCGAGCAGCGAGCCGGTCAGCGATTGGGTGAAATCGCGCGTCGCGACCTGCTTGACCGTTCCCGCCGCGATGTCGGCCGCGGTGAAGGTCAGCGGCTGCGCGGACAGGTTGGAGATCGACAGATGTGCCGAGCCCGTGACGGTGACCGCCGGCAGCGTGACAAGCGGCGCGGGGTTGATGGGCACCGGCCGGGAGAAATCGGCGATGCGGGCGGGCGGCACGTCGGCAAGCTTCACCGCCGCCACGCCCGGCCAGCCATGCACGGTGACGCGCGCGCTGCTGGGGCGCCCGTCGCTGCAGCTCACCGAGCCGAGCCGCGCCTGGCCGCTGGCGATCTCGACATAGAGCGGGACCTTCACAAGCTTTCCGAGAAGGCCGCCCGGGCCGGTGATCTCCGCCGTGAGGCTCAGTCGCGTCTGCGCGGTGTGCACGATGTCGCCCGTCTGGCCGACCCGCAGCCAGCCCGAGCCCTGCGGCGGCTCGCCGATGCCGAGCACCAGCGACACCGAGGCGAGGCCCGGCAGGCTGAGCAGGAGATTGGTCGAGACCTGCCGCGACCCGTCCGCGACCGCGATCAGTGCGGCGACACTGATGAGCTCCATCGCGGAAAGGCGCGGATCGTCGGCAGGTCTCGCGGCACCGACCGGCGTGATGCCGCGCGTGCCGGGATCGATCACGTCGCGCAGCCGCACTTTCGGCGACGCGCTGCCCAGTTGCTGCGACAGCTTGCGCAGCGAGGCCGCGACGCCCACCTCGAGGCCGCCCATTCGGGCCAGCTCGGCGGTGATGGCGCCCAGCGACAATTCCGTGTCCAGCACGTCCTCATAGGTCGCCGCATCGAGCGAGAGATTGGTCTTCAGCGCATCGAGGAAGCCGAACAGCGCGACATCGGCCGACAGCAGCGAACGGTAGTCCATGACCGACAGGTTGATCGAGCTGCCGGTGAGCGCGCTCAGCAGCTGGTTGGCGATGCCGCCATCGAGCCGCGCCAGCCGCGACCCGATCGAGAAGGCCGCTTCCGGCGTGCTCGAGCCGGTGGCGCTCGTGCTGATCACCGGCGGCGAGGTGAACAGGCTGGCAAAGTGGAGGCTTCCAAGCTTGCGTGCCCGCACCCGCACGCTGTTGCCGGCATTCGGTGCGGCGACGAATCTGGCCTGCGGCGTCACCGACGGCATGGCGCTGTAGACGCCGCGCGTGATCTCCACCTCGACCGTGCCGGACTGCAGGCCGCTGGCGGGCTGGCCGGCCGCGAAGGTGGTGAAGCGAACCGCAGGCATGCGATTGTCCGAGAAGGTCTCTCGAACGATCGCTTCGGCGCGTTCGGGAGCCGACGATGCCGCGATCGCGGCGATGTCTGTTATCGTCTGCAACTGACGCCGCTCGAGATTGAGCGTGCCCTGGTCCACCGCAACCGCCGCCAGCGCGAACATGACCGGGGCGGTCAGCGCTGTCAGGGTGGTGAAGTTGCCGCCGCGGCTCCGGCGCAGACGCCGCTGGAGAAGTTTCAGTCGCCGCCCGCCCGCCATTTTCAGATCCCTCCCGCCCTGATGGTGGATCTGCGTTCGATGACCACCGCCGGCATCGTCAGCTCCGGCATGAGCGACCAGATCGGCAGATTGCGCGCATCGTAGCGGACCGCCACGACGAACTGCGCCGGATCGGTGGCGCTCGGTGCGGCTGATACGCTGACCTGTGCCGGATCGATGAAGGCATAGCCGCTGGCATTGCGGCTGACATAGCCCGTGGCAAGCGCCGCGCGCTCGGTGGCATCCAGGCCGCTGATCGCCGTGCGGGCCGCATCAGCCGTCAGCTGCTGCACGGCATGGCTCGCGCCGAGGTAAATTCCGTAGGCGCTCATGCCTGTCAGCATGAGAATGAAGAGTGGAGAGAGGATCGCGAACTCGACGGCAGACGTGCCGCCACGATCCCGAGCAAGATTGGTCTTTATCGAAGTCACAACACCATACCCCCCTAAGGTAGTCGGAAAGAAAACTTCGAACCGGTTCAGCTCAATGGAACCATAGGCTGTATTAAAGGATAGTTTACAACCTAAGCGGGTACTGACAGCTGTGCCGGTTGCCTGTAGCGTGCCGCGGCAACAGCGGGGAGGTGTCCATGTGCGAGGTTTGCGCGGCCAGGATCAGCGGATGGCAGGGGTGGATCGACGTGCCGGACCCAGCGCAGGCCGGCGGCAGCGGCGAATGGTCGGACCTCGCCCACGTCATCACCGAGGAGCTTTCGCGCGCGCCGTCCTTTCCGCAGCCGCGGATCACGCGGCTATTGGAGCGTCCGCGCCACACCGCGAACGTCACCTCGGTGGACATGGTGGTTCACCACGGCACCCATGTCGACGCGCCGCGCCATCTCTTCAATGACGGGCCGTCCTTCGAGGAGATTCCGCTGGAGCGGCTCTACGGGCGCGGCGTGGTCTGGCGCATTCACAAGGGGCCCTTCGCCCCGATCACCGCGGAAGACCTGGAGCGGGCGACGCCGAGGATGCAGCCGGGCGACATCGTGCTGATCGACACCGACTGGGCGCGGCGCATCAACACCGACGAATATGAGGACCATGCCTTCCTCACCGACGAGGCGGCCGGCTGGCTGGTGCGGCAGGGCGCGAAGCTGCTCGGGGTCGATTTCAGCTCGCCCGACCTGACCGCACATCGCCGCCCGCAGGGCTTCAACTGGCCCGTCCACAACATCCTGCTGTCGAACGGGGTGCTGATCGCCGAGCACGTAACGAACTACCAGCATCTTGCCGGCGCGGAAATCGAAGCGATGTTCCTCGGCATCAAGGTGACGCAGGGCGATGGCGCGCCGGCGCGGGTCATCGCGCGGCCCTTGCGATAGGCGGTTGTGCCGGCGCTGCGCAGGATATCGCTGCGTCGGCAAAACTCATGCGTCGAATCCCTTGCAGTGACGCGCGTGCGGCGATATAAGCCCGCCGACTGGTCACGGAGTGTAGCGCAGCCTGGTAGCGCACATCGTTCGGGACGATGGGGTCGGAGGTTCGAATCCTCTCACTCCGACCAGAAAAACCAACGGCTTGGCCGACTCCCGCTTTCCCGCTCCCAACTGAAACGCCGCGCGCTGCGCTGCGCAGTTGCCGTCGCGCGCGAAAGCGCGGCGCTGCCGCGAGGGCCGCTGCCGCGCTCCGCAAATCCCGCTCAGTTCTGCTGGACGGATACGCCGTTGCGGTCGAGGCGTATTTCCACGCCGTCCGGCTTCGATTCCTCGCGCCAGACATAGATGCCGAGGGCGATGACGATGACCACCAGCGCGCCGACGATGAGGTAGAGTTGATTCTGTTTCATGCGGATTCCTCTCCGTTGATATCCGTTCAGTAGTCGGGAATGCGCCGAAAGAAAATCGCCATCTCGGCGCAGCGCTCATTCGGCGCGCGACTTTACGAATGGCGGACGCAGGCCCATTCTGGAGGCTGGCAAAGGAAAGCATCATGACCGCATGCATCGTGGGCTGGGCCCACTCGCCGTTCGGCAGGGCGGAAGGCAGGACGCTGGAGGACCTCATCGTCGCCGCGGCGACAGATGCGCTCGACCATGCCGGCATCGGTCCCGGCGATGTCGACGAGATCGTGCTGGGTCATTTCAATGCCGGCTTCTCGGCGCAGGATTTCACCGCGAGCCTGGTCCTCCAGGCCGACGACCGCTTCCGCTTCAAGCCCGCGACGCGCGTGGAAAATGCCTGCGCGACAGGTTCTGCGGCGGTGCGGCAGGGGATCAGGGCGATCGCGGCGAAGGCGGCGCGGATCGTGCTGGTGGTCGGCGCCGAGCAGATGACGGCGACGCCGGCGGCCGAGATCGGCCGCAACCTGCTCCGCGCCTCCTACCTGCCGGAGGATGGCG
>Ga0182742_1000064_pt1 | contig 221630 bp, 206 predicted proteins | sample eDN5th37CBELigMG_FD_128880 | JGI IMG/M metagenome (GOLD analysis project Ga0182742, IMG submission 128880) | Enriched Miracle-Growth compost microbial communities from Emeryville, California, USA - eDNA 5th pass 37_C BE-Lig MG (version 2)... ... | reverse complement strand
TTGTTGATTTTTGACTCATTTAAGCTGTATGGTCATGAAAAAATAGGAGAAAATGCATTTTCTCCTATTTTTTCATGACCATACAGCAACCTTTCAGCTATGCTGAAAGGCGTGTGAAATGTTCATTTCACACGAATGAGTCAAAAATCTGGCTTATCAACACAGTACTTTAATAAAGCCAAAATAAAAAAACTCCCTTAAGTAATTCATTAAAGGAGTTTGGGTTTGTATGAAGTTGATGTTACATTCTTGTTTCGGAAATGGTATTTCTAATTTTTTGGAGGGAAAGCTTGGCGTGTTCTTTATTTAATACCCTTAAATTGACATATAATGCATCTATTAGGCTAAGCTGTCCAATCCTTGATGATAAAGATTCAGAACGGTATTCAGTATCTTCTGAACTTGTATAGAGAGATATATCAGCATGCTGGGCAATAGGTGATTTAGGATAGCCAGTAATGGCAATGGTTTTAGCTCCATTATTCTTAGCTGTTTTTAAAATTGCTAAGGTATCTTTGTTCGTTCCTGAATGGGAAATGACAACAGCAGCATCTTTTTCTGTCAGCTGAGAAGCGGCCATTAATTGAAAGTGGGAATCAATAAATGCAAACGCTTTAACTCCTGTCCGCACAAATTTATGAAACCCATCCATAGCTATAACTGCAGATCCTCCAGTTCCATATAACTCCACTCTATTTGCATGGAGCAAGATATCTACTGCTTTTTGAATGGCTGCTGTATCTAAAATCTCAAGGGTGTTCTCTAATGTTCTAATATTTGATCGGAAGATTTTCTCTGCAATGGTCTTTTCGTCATCATCTTTTAGGATTTCAATATCCTCATCGACTTGTTGGTTAGAAGTGACAATTTCAGAGGCAAGAGCAATTTTCATTGCTTGGTATCCTTTAAAGCCAATTCGTTTGCAAAAACGAAACACCGTTGCGTCAGCAACATTTAAATCCTCAGCAACTTCATTGATTGTACCGTGAATAATCTGGTCTGGATCATTTAAAATATAGTCGGCTATTTTTTTTTCTTTTTCGCTGAGACGAGCATAATTTGAACGTATTTTTCCAATGCAATTCTGTGACATCACTAATATTCCTCTCTTAAATGGTTCCTGTGAAATAGTATAACATAATTATGAGAGGAAAAATATTTTTTCAATTTGGAACTTATATTGAAGTTTTTTTGTTAAAATAATTATTTTTAAATAGATAACCATATAATATATATTACTACAAAAACGGAACTACAGTCTGTTATCAAATAAAAGTCGTTTGAGAATTTCTTGAATACTATGGTAAAATTGGTTGATACAAAAGACAAATTGAATATAAAGTGTATTTGCTTTTTTAGAAAGAAGGAATAAAAGTGATTATTAGGTCAGACGAAGATTTAAAGGGTCTTAAAGAGATTGGAAAAATTGTTGCAACCATTCGGGATGAGATGATAAAGAAAACAAAGCCGGGCATTACAACAAAGGAACTCGATGATTATGCAGGTGAGTTGTTTGAAAAATATGGTGCACTTTCAGCACCAAAAGGTGAGTATGACTTTCCAGGCTATACATGTATTAGTGTCCAGGAAGAAGTAGCACATGGAATACCAGGAAGCAGAGTGATTCAAGACGGAGATTTAGTAAATATTGATGTTTCTGGTTCGAAAAATGGCTATTATGCTGATACCGGTTTATCCTTTGTTGTTGGTAATGGAAAGCCAGAGTTATATAAGCTTTGTGAAACAGCGAAAAAAGCATTTGAAGCGGGGTTAACGAAATTTAAGGTTGGAGCTAGAAAAAATGCTATTGGTAAAGTAGTGTATCAAACAGCAAGACAAAATGGTTTTACTGTGATAAAAAACCTTACCGGACATGGGGTGGGTTTATCCTTGCACGAAGCTCCAGATCATATCTTGAATTATTATGATGCATGGGATAAAGAAATTCTCCGTGATGGAATGGTTATAGCTTTTGAACCGTTCGTTTCTACTGGTGCTGAAGAAGTATATCAATTAGATGACGGCTGGACTTATGTGACTGAAGAGAAAAGCTTTGTTGCTCAAATCGAACATACGGTTATTGTTACAAAAGAAGGTCCAGTGATTATTACGAACTAATCAAATATTAGACGTTAGAATTCCTGATGGTTACTCCGTCAGGAATTTTTTCGAATTAATCATGAGAATAATAATCATATTAAACAGTTAAAGGAGAAGAGGATGACGACTGCTATTATCGATAAACTAAAATTTCCTTCCCCTCATCCAGAAATTGAATTGTCGCTTATAACATATCTGGTAGATGGCTTGAAGGTAAAGGGACTGCTGGCTGAACCCAAAAATGATAAAATATATGATGGATTTCTTTATTTAAGAGGTGGAATTAAAAATGTCGGCAGAGTAAGGCCGGCACGAATTGTCCAATTTGCCTCGGAGGGCTTTATTGTGTTTGCTCCCTTTTACCGCGGAAATCAAGGTGGGGAAGGGAATGAAGATTTCGCTGGTGATGACAGGGAAGATGCCTTTTCAGCCTTCCAGCTTTTATCAGGGCATAGTAGAGTAAGGAGAATCCATATTTTCGGTTTTTCACGCGGCGGTGTAATGGCCCTTTTAACCGGAATCAAGTTTCCTGAGGCGGCATCTGTTGTTACATGGGGAGGGGTTAGTGATATGTCACTAACTTATGTAGAAAGAAAGGATTTACGAAGAATGATGAAACGGGTGATTGGTGGAACTCCAGCAAAGGTTCCCGAGCAGTACCAATACCGCACACCACTTTATCTTCTTGAAGAGCTCAAAGCGCCGGTCTTAATTATTCATGGCCTTAATGATACAAATGTTTCCGTTGAACACGCTTATCGATTGGAAAATAGATTAAAGGAACTTCATAAAAGTGTAGAATGCTGGTATTTTGAGCAATATACGCATTATTTCCCGCCAGCTGTGAACAGACAACTTGTTTCCGATTTAAGCTTGTGGATGAAAAAACAAGCTGATTAATGGTAATATAGCATATAGAAGAATAGATTTTCGTCTGACATCAAAATTCTTTTTTATAAGGAGAGGGAATAGATGGGAATGCCTCTAGAATTAAATACGATGATTGTGACAAAGGGTAAGGAAAAGAGAATTAATGAGAATGATTTTACTTTAGTCAAGGATGATTATCGCCTGTATCCAATTGAAATCCCGCTCGAAGTAAGAAAAACGAAAGAAAGTGATCCAGGTGGATACGCTGTAATTAAAAGACTAGTATGGGAAAATAATCAAACAATGATTACATATCAGCTCATTTCATTAAATACGACTAACTAATAAAAAAACAGCAACTTTTAAGTTGCTGTTTTTTTAGTGCTATTTTTATGCGGTTGGGCCGCCTTTTTCAATAATGTCAGAAGAAACGTTTTGGAACTTTTTGAAGTTCTCACGGAATTTTTCAGCTAGTTCTTTCGCTTTTGCTTCGTATTCAGCTTGATTAGACCAAGTAAGATTAGGCTGTAAGACCTCATCTGGAACACCTGGTACATGCAAAGGAATTTCTAGACCAAAAATACCATCCTTTTTCGTTTCTACATTCGTTAGCTCACCTTCAAGTGCTGCTTGCACCATTGCACGAGTATAGCTTAACTTCATACGGGATCCAACGCCGTATTCCCCGCCAGTCCAGCCTGTATTTACAAGGAATACATTTGAATTGTGCTGGCTGATTTTTTCTCCAAGCATTTCAGCATAGCGTGTAGCTGGAAGCGGCAAGAATGGTGATCCAAAGCATGTAGAGAAAGTTGCTTCAGGTGAAGTAACACCCCGTTCAGTTCCAGCAAGTTTGGAAGTGTATCCGCTTAAAAAGTGGTACATAGCCTGCTCTTTTGAAAGCTTTGAAATTGGAGGCAATACACCAAAAGCATCGGCAGTTAAGAAAATAATTGTATTTGGGTGACCAGCAACGCTAGGATCTACAATATTGTCAATTGCTTGCAGCTGATAGGCAGCACGTGTATTTTCAGTCAGTGTGCCGTCATCGTAGTCTGCAACACGTGAATCTTGATTAATGACAACGTTTTCTAAGACGGAACCAAATCGAATCGCATCAAAAATTTGTGGCTCTTTTTCTCTGGATAGATTGATACATTTTGCATAGCAACCGCCTTCAATATTAAAGACGCCATTACTTGACCAGCCATGTTCATCATCACCGATTAAACGACGGTTTGGATCCGCAGAAAGAGTTGTTTTTCCTGTTCCTGAAAGACCAAAGAAAAGAGCTACATCGCCTTCATTGCCAACGTTAGAAGAACAATGCATTGGCATGATGCCGTTTTCAGGTAATAGATAATTCATAATCGAGAAGACAGACTTCTTAATTTCACCCGCATATTCTGTTCCGCCAATGAGTACAGTCCGCTGTTCGAAGGAAATGATAATAAATGTTTCTGACTTTGTTCCATCAATAGCAGGGTCTGCTTTAAAATTAGGTGCTGCTATAACAGTAAACCCAGCATCATGCGCCTCTAATTCTTCCTCAGTCGGACGAATAAATAATTGGTGGGCAAACAAGTTATGCCATGCATATTCATTAATAACCTGGATAGGAAGTCGATGTTTTTCATCAGCTCCTGCGAAGCCTTTAAATACAAAAACTTCGTCTTTTTCTTTTAAATATTCCAATACTTTATTGTAAAGACTTGAGAATACTTCTTTTGAGATTGGTTGGTTAACGGAACCCCAATCAATTTTGTCTTTTACAGACTCTTCTTCAACAATATATTTATCCTTAGGAGATCTTCCAGTGTATTTTCCTGTTGTAGCGGCTACAGCGCCGGTTGAAGTTAGTAGTGCTTCCTTTCGAGATAATACTTTTTCAACAAGTTGTGGAACAGATAATTGAGTAAGAATATTAGTGCCATTAAGAAATTCATTTATTTCTTGTTTCAAACTTACAAAATTCATCCGACGAATACCTTCCTTTAATCAATATAGTTATCGTTTATTTCAGAATGATTTAACTTACAATTAGTATAACACAATTATACGAATAGTCTATACTAATGATAAAAGTTTTTAGTCTTTTCTCAAAAATTTGAATGGTTAAATATACAGATTGAAAAAAATGGTTGGAATAGTAGTATATATATTAATAGGAAAATATTTTTAGTAAATTCATTGACAGTCCTTCTAAAGGTACGATATGATTTTACCTTGAACGGATACTCTCTTATCCCGAGCTGGTGGAGGGACAGACCCTATGAAACCCAGCAACCTGTTAATGAAAGAAGCATATACTAGAACTGATTATATGTATGCAAAATCATTAACAAAGGTGCTAATCTGTGGCAAGGATTTTTTCCTTGAACGATAAGAGTGAAAGGCGCGAATCTTTTTGTTTTCAACCTTTTCACATATTGAAAAGGTTTTTTTTTATGCGTCTTGAATAAATAAGGAATTATTTACCCTGCTTTTTTATTAAATACAAAGGATAAATACTCCTTGTCTTTTCCAAACTAATAGGGAATGAGGTCCGTATCATAGGAGGTTGCTCGAACGCCGTTTTTAGCAATCTCATTATATATAAGGAGGAAATCAGATTGTCAAAACGTCGCTTGTTTACTTCGGAGTCAGTTACTGAGGGCCATCCAGATAAGATTTGTGATCAAATTTCTGATGCTATACTAGATGCAATCCTTGAAAAGGATCCTAATGCACGTGTAGCTGCTGAAACATCGGTTAATACCGGATTAGTATTAGTGGCAGGTGAAATAACTACATCAACATATGTTGATATCCCAAAGATTGTTCGTAATACCGTAAAGGAAATTGGTTATACGAGAGCTAAATATGGATTTGACTCTGAAACATGTGCCGTCTTAACATCGATTGATGAGCAGTCTCCAGATATTGCTATGGGGGTTGACCAAGCATTAGAGGCCCGTGAAGGAACAATGACTGATGAACAAATTGAGGCAATTGGTGCAGGAGATCAAGGTCTCATGTTCGGTTTTGCCTGCAATGAAACAAGTGAGCTGATGCCATTACCGATTTCATTAGCCCATAAGCTTTCTCGCCGTTTAACAGAGGTGCGCAAAAATAATACCATTGCTTATCTTCGTCCGGATGGAAAAACACAGGTAACAGTAGAATATGATGAACATGATAAGCCTGTTCGAGTTGATACCATCGTTATTTCAACACAGCATGATCCTGAAATCGGTCTTGAACAGATACAACGTGATCTAAAGGAATTTGTCATTTCTCCTGTTGTGCCAAAAGAACTAATTGACGATCAAACAAAATACTTCATCAATCCAACTGGCCGTTTTGTAATCGGAGGGCCGCAAGGAGATGCAGGTCTAACAGGAAGAAAGATTATCGTTGATACATACGGAGGTTATGCACGTCATGGAGGCGGTGCTTTCTCCGGTAAGGATCCGACTAAAGTAGACCGCTCTGCAGCCTATGCTGCTCGTTATGTGGCAAAAAATATTGTTGCTGCTGGATTGGCTGATAAAGTAGAGGTTCAATTTGCCTATGCCATTGGCGTAGCCCGTCCGGTATCTATTTCAGTTGATACTTTTGGAACAGGTAAAGTGGATGAAGATGTGCTAGTAAATGTAGTAAATAATAACTTTGATCTTCGTCCAGCAGGTATTATCAAAATGCTTGATCTTCGTCGTCCTATTTATAAACAAACGGCTGCATATGGTCATTTCGGCCGTGTGGATGTTGATCTTCCATGGGAACGTACTGATAAAGCAGATGTATTACGAGAACAAGCATTAAAGAATCATATGTAAACATACTGATTATAATGATTAGCGGGAGCTGCAAGGATAATGCAGCTCCCGCTTCCTTTTGTTTTGAATGATTCTCGTACCTTATATACATATGATTTCACATAATTTCTTATCTAAATCTAACAGCTTTGTTTATTAACATTGTTGATTTTTGGCTCATCTAAAGCTGTATGGTTAGGAAGTGACAGGAGAAAATTCATTTTCTCCTGTCACTTCCTAACCATACAGCAACCTTTCAGCACAGCTGAAAGGCGTGAGAAATGTCCATTTCTCACGGATGAGTCAAAAATCCGACTTTATTAATATGATTTGTTAACATAGCTTAGCTAAAACAGCCAAACGTTTTAGAATAGATGGAAAAGTATAAACTGCATATAATAGCATGATTTTCCCATTGTTTTTTTTTAAACTTCATGCCATTATAAAAAAATTAGTGGTAGTATAAGAGAGTATGTTTTTTAGCGTATTTTTAGATAAGGAAGACTACTTGCTTTTTAAATAAAGATTGGAGTGACGTACATAATGTGTGGTTTTATTGGTTGTGTACATGAAAAGGCACAAAATTATAACGAAAGCGATAAGCACTTATTCAAACAGATGAATAATCTTATTACCCATCGTGGACCTGATGATGATGGATATTATATGGATAACCATATTCAATTTGGATTCCGTCGTTTAAGTATTATTGATATTGAGAGCGGCCATCAGCCTTTAACATATGAAAATGAGCGCTATTGGATTATTTTCAATGGTGAAGTCTATAACTATGTTGAATTACGTGAAGAACTTATCAAAGAAGGTTTGTCATTTGAAACAAGTTCTGATACAGAGGTTATTATTGCGCTTTATAGTCATATAAAAGAAAAAGCGGTTGAGCGTTTACGCGGTATGTTTGCTTTTGTTATTTGGGATAAGCAAGAACAAACTCTGTATGGTGCTAGAGACCCTTTCGGAATCAAGCCATTTTTTTATTCCGAAAATGATGAGCGGACGTTTTTTGCTTCTGAGAAAAAAAGTATTTTGCTGGCTATGAAAAATGATGTACTAAATTATGAATCTTTGCAGCATTATTTAACGTATCAGTTTGTTCCAGAGCCAGAAACGTTATCACAGGGGATTCATAAGCTTGAACCAGGACACTATTTTACAAAGAAAATGGGTTCAGCGATGGAAATCAAACGCTATTGGAAAGCTCATTTCCAGCCGGTACAAAAATCAGAAAGTGATTATATAAAAGAAATTAAAGATGTATTATTTGATTCTGTTAAAATTCATATGCGCAGTGATGTGCCTGTCGGATCATTCCTATCAGGAGGTATTGACTCTTCGATTATTGCATCAATTGCGAAGGAGTTTCATCCGGCAATTAAAACCTTCTCTGTTGGATTTGAACATAATGGGTTTAGTGAAATTGATGTAGCAAAGGAAACAGCCGATAAGCTAGGTGTGGAAAATATCAGCTATGTCATTTCGCCTGAAGAATATATGAATGAAGTGCCGAAAATTATGTGGCATATGGACGACCCGCTTGCAGACCCTGCATGTGTGCCTCTTTATTTTGTTGCCCGTGAAGCAAGAAAGCATGTTACAGTTGTTTTATCTGGTGAGGGAGCCGATGAACTATTCGGGGGCTACAATATTTACCGAGAACCAGAATCTCTCAAGATGTTTAATAAAATGCCCCAGTTCGGCAAGGTATTTTTAAAGTGGATTGCAAGACTAATGCCTGAAGGAATGAAGGGAAAAAGCTTTATTGAGCGCGGTGTCACACCGATGGAAGAACGATATATAGGCAATGCCAAAATGTTCACAGAAATAGAGAAAAAACAGCTGTTGAATGTATATAATTCGAATCTGCACTATACAGACATTACTAAGCCGCTTTACATGGAAAGCCGTGGCTATGACCCGGTTGACCAAATGCAGTATATTGATATCCATACGTGGATGCGCGGTGATATTTTACTAAAAGCAGACCGTGTAACGATGGCCCATTCACTGGAGCTGCGAGTTCCATTTTTGGACAAAGAGGTATTCCGTGTGGCTTCGAATATTCCAACAAACTTGAAAACAGCAGACGGTACAACAAAGTATGTTCTTCGTAAAGCAGCTGAAGGCATTGTTCCGGATCACGTGTTGAATCGTAAAAAATTAGGTTTCCCTGTTCCTATTCGCCACTGGTTGAAGGACGAAATGAATGATTGGGCAAAAAAAATAATCCGTGAAAGTGACACGGATCATTTACTCAATAAAACGTATATTTTGAATCTCTTAGAAGAACATTGCCAAGGAAAAGCGGACCACAGCCGCAAAATCTGGACAGTACTTATGTTTATGGTTTGGCATCAAATCTATGTGGAAAAGAAATATTCTTTCGAACAAGAGACCCTAGAGCCGTTGAGCCAAACGGTCAGAGGCTAATAAAGATACGTAAATGTAATAGCTTGACTTCCCATCTGCACCCAGGAATCTTCGAATTCCGTTATGGGTGCTTTTCTATTTTTTTCACCAGTTAAAGGATCATTAAAATAAATATACTGAGCATCATAGCCAGTTACTAGGACGGAATGCTCCTTATAGGTAATATCAACAGGTCCGCTTGGTGTCTGCCATGTTTGAAACCTGCTGTCAGGAAGCCTGCTGTAGGCTGTATTAATAATTACCCAAACAGGACGGTTATCGGATAAATGAATTTTCAATTCTTGAAAATCTGAACCGGTTAAATCAACCATCCTGCCCGGTAAATACTGGTCTGCGAGTTCTTTTATTGGCTTATGGTAGACGCCAAGACCGGGATTATGATAGGAGTACATGTCCCCGACAAAGCCATCATTTGGGTGCCCGAAATAGATGACACCATTTTCTTTACGATAGGTAGAAGGCTCCTTTTTAACGCCTTCAGCAAGCGTCATTTTGTCTACTTCTACACCTGCATATTGAAGCAGCATGGCGAGACTTGTTACCTCACATCCGCGCGGAAGCTCAGGAAGCTGATTAATGACAGGAGCATCGATAAGGACACTGTCTTTAATCTTGATTACTGATAGATTAAACGTATCTTGTAATAATGTATTGGTTTTGACAATAGGCGATTGAAGCCAATATTTCATTTGCTCAACAGCCTTCGCTACATTTCTCGTTTTTGTTGAATCAAGAATAAAACTAGCTGCTATTACAAGAATAATCACGAAGACCATGATGAAAGAAGTAAATAAACGTTTTCGATTGACTAATTTAGCCATTAGGTAAACGAGTAGTAAAGATAAAACGACAATCACTAAGTATAATAGACTCATGAGTACCACCTGATGTTTTGGTTGATAATATTAGTATAAATTAATTTCAGTAGCTATTTATACGGTTAATATTGGTAATGTAGAAAATACTACTACTGTCAGTTTGATTTATTTTGTAATGATTTATAGTATATGCCTTTTTCAACATATTCTCTCCGGATGCGATCCATATCGGCTATATCTTCTGCTGTTAATTCTCGAATGACTTTGGCAGGACGGCCAAAGGCAAGTGTGCCCGGCGGGATTTTCTTTCCTTGAGGGACAAGACTTCCGGCACCAATAAAAGCACCTTCCCCCACTTCGGCTTGATCAAGTACGATTGAACCCATGCCGATTAAAGCATTCTTTCTTAGTATGCAGCTGTGAAGAATCACTTGGTGTCCAACTGTTACACCATCCTCAATAACAAGCGGGTTATTAGGACTTTGATGTAAGACAGAATTATCTTGGATACTGACTCTTTTTCCAATTATCGTTGGTGCTACATCTCCGCGTATGGAAGTGTTAAACCAGATGTTTGATTCATCACCAATTTCAACATCGCCGGTAATCGTAACATAATCAGCGATAAAAGCAGAATTAGAAATCTTGGGGTTTTTACCATTGTAGGGATAAATCATTTTATTCTCTCCTTTAGAAACTTTTTTATTGTTTGACTTAGAGATAACTGTTACTTATATATGTATGAAATCATGCTGATAATATTTTAACCAAGTCAAATCTATTCTACTAATTGTATCTGATAAGTGAATAGATTTGTCAAAGGATTTGTATATAAGTCATAATAGTAGTATGAATAGATGGATTTCGCGGAACAGATATATACATATATGGATTTTTGCGTAATCATTATAAATATCGTAATGAGTCGGTCACTTTTGATTTTCAGGAGGAAAGTATAATGTGGAAATGGGAAGCGGAAGGGGAAGCAAAAGCGGTAGTGGTGATTGTCCATGGGGCCATGGAGCATCATCGCCGTTATGGTTGGTTAATTGAAATGTGGCGATTATCAGGTTTTCATGTGGTTATGGGGGATCTGCCAGGTCAAGGAATGACGACTAGAACGGAAAGAGGCCATGTTGATTCCTTTGAAGACTATATTTATGAGGTGAAGGATTGGATACAAGCGGCTTATCAATTTAATTTACCTGTTTTTCTTATCGGACATAGTTTAGGCGGTCTTATATCCGTCCGTTTGCTTCAGGAAGAAAGATTGAATTTAGCAGGTGTTGTCTTATCATCTCCTTGTCTTGGACTTGTCAAGCCGCCGTCCAAATTATTGAATATACTCTCATACGTATTAAATATGATTACTCCACAATTACGTTTCAATTCGGGTTTGACCATTGACATGGCTACTCGAAACGAGGATGTAAGGGAAGCAGACATGAATGATACTCTCTATATCACTAAGGTGTCTGTAAGATGGTACCGTGAATTAATTTATGGGATAAAAGAGGCGTTTGAAAAGATAAATCAAATACAGGATGTTCCTCTATTTCTTATGCAAGGTGGAGATGACAAAATCGTAAATAAACATACGGTAAGAAACTGGTTTAATCTTGTGCCTTTATCAGAAAAAAGGTATAAGGAATGGCCGAATCTTTATCACGAAATTTTTAATGAACCGGAACGTGAGCAAGTATTTGAATATGCAAAGGATTTTTTTAACAGTCAGTTAAAATCATTAGGCTATATTGTATAAGTGAGGGAATAAACGATGTCAGTTCCAAGTAGGCCGTTAAGTTTAATGTCTGAAACATATAGAAAAATATTTCCATGTGTCAATAAGGAACTTTCGTACTGGAAGGAACGGGCCCGGAATATTCCAGATTTGGAACTTCGAAAACAAGCATTGGCGAGCATTAATCATAAAACGTTTCATTGCGAGGGTGGTGCGATTATGGCGCTCATGGCAAAGGAACATTACGCTGAAGCTATCCGTTTTATTGTTGCCTATCAAACCATAAGCGATTATTTAGATAATCTTTGTGATCGAAGTACTTCAATGGACCCAGCTGATTTTCGAGCACTGCATGAAGCGATGAGAGATGCGCTGTTATTAGAAAAGACTGAAGCAGACTATTATCGTTTTCGTTCGGAACAGAATGATGGAAACTACCTTTCCGACCTTGTTGCCACATGCAGGCAGGTTCTATTAAAATGTGTTCATTATGAAAAAATAAAAGATTATTTACTTGAACTTTGCGGATATTATTGTGATTTACAAGTACATAAACATGTAATCCCAGATGAGCGGGTGCCTCGATTAAAAAGATGGTTTCATGAAAATAAAGAGTCCATACCTAAAATGGAATGGTACGAGTTCTCTGCTTGTTCCGGGTCAACATTAGGCGTGTTTTGTCTTATAGCTTATGCTTTTAATACGGACTTTCAGGATCATTATGCTAATGATATTCGCAAAGGATATTTTCCTTATATTCAAGGTTTACATATTTTGTTGGATTATTTAATTGATCAGGAAGAGGATAAAGTGGAAGGGGATTTAAATTTTTGCTTTTATTATGAAAACGAAGAGCAACTATTTACTCGCTTAAAACATTTTATCAAGGAAGCAGACCGCCATACAACAAATCTCCCGCATAGAAGATTTCACCGCTTAATCAATCGGGGGCTCTTAGGCCTTTATTTATCAGACGAAAAGGTTAGAAAACAGCGTGAAGTCAGAAAATTGGCAAAGGGGATTATGAAAACAGGCGGTGCAGTAAGTTTTTTCTTTTTTTTCAATGCGGTGATTTATCGGACTCTGCAAAAACTCAGCAGGGGAATAAAACAAGAAAAGCGGAGATATGAACGCTATGTATAGGGAAATAAAATTATGCGCCTCCTCATAGAATCTAGAGAAGGCGCTTCTATTATCGTTTTTCAATGGCGATAATAAATGGCGGATTGTTAGCCTGATTAATATAACCATATTGCAATACATGTGCTTTTTTTTGATCAATTGACCTGACAAATTCTAGGAGCTTGTCACGTTCAACAGCTCCCTCCGGGTGGCCATGATAGATCACTAAAACGATGATGGCTTCAGGTTTCATAATAGTAAGCAGTTGTTCAATCGCTGAGATTGTTGTGTTTGGTTTTGTCACGATTGACTTATCTCCTCCTGGTAAATAACCAAGATTAAAGATAGCAGCTGAAACCTTTCCATGGTGCCCATTTGGTATACATTCACTAATATGCTCGTGCCCTTTTGTAAATAGAGTTGTCCTGTTCAGCAAATCTTGTTCCACTAACCGCTTTCTGCTGTTAAGGACTGCTTCTTCTTGAATATCAAAGCCGTAGACATGGCCGCCTTCCCCAACTAATTTGGCGAGATAGAGGGTATCATGACCGTTTCCAAGTGTGGCATCGACGGCAATATCTCCGGGGGTTATAGCTGTTTCAAGCAATGTTCTTGCAAAGGGTAAAATTTGTATTAACTTCATGCTTTTACTACACTCCATTTCTTCCCCTGCCAGCTGTTTCGACGGACGAGTTCTTCATCAATGCTGTTTAGCACTTCCCACTTATTAACACTCCACATTGGTCCAATCATTAAATCAATGGGTCCGTCTCCTGTGATGCGGTGAATAATCATTTCTGGTGGTAATATTTCTAATTGATCACATACTAAGTTTACATAGTCATCCAATGATAGAAACTCCAGCATCCCTTTTTCGTATTGCTTGACCATAGGTGTACCTTTTAATAAATGAAGAAGATGGATTTTAATCCCCTGCACATCAAGCTTTGCCACTTCATGTGCTGTTTCCATCATCATGTCTGTTGTTTCCATTGGCAAACCGTTAATAATATGAGAACAAACACGAATCCCATGTTTACGGAGTTTTTCAACACCTTTAACATATGTGGAAAAATCATGCGCTCTGTTAATGAGATTGGCAGTTCGTTCATGTACGGTCTGCAGTCCAAGCTCTACCCATAAATAGGTTCGTTCATGAAGCTCTGCTAAATATTCGACAACATCATCTGGAAGACAATCCGGTCTTGTTGCAATGGACAGACCGACAACGCCATCTAGACTTAATACCGTTTCATATTTTTCTTTTAATTCGGGAAGGGGAGCATGTGTATTAGTGAATGCTTGAAAATAGGCCATATACTTGCCGTCTTTCCACTTTGTATGCATTTTTTCTTTAATTTCATTAAATTGTTTAATCAAATCATCGCTGCGGTTCCCGGCGTAATCCCCAGAACCTGAGGCACTGCAAAACGTACAGCCTCCGTGTGCGACGGTTCCGTCACGATTTGGACAGTCGAAACCGCCGTCTAATGCTACTTTAAACACTTTATGGCCAAATGTATGTCGTAAATGGTAATTCCATGTATGATAACGCTTATAATCGCTTGCATATGGAAAAGGATTATTTGATTGCATAGCGAAAAACCTCCCTAAAACTCGAATATCATTTCATTCTACGAATGGAGTCAACCTCCGGCGAACCTTGTGTTTTTTTAAAAGAAATTCGTCGGGGCGAATTTGTTTATTTTACCACGAAGAATGCACCTTTCCAATTGGTTGTCCGTTTCTGTCTAGAAATGGCAGCTTGAGGGTGTGTAGAAAAAAGAGATTTGAGCAAGATAAGTACGTAAAGCTCTAGAAATCATTCATGTATGCATAAACGGATTTGAGCTTTGCGGTGATTTAAAAGGAGGGGTTTTATGGCGACTCGAGCATCGATTGAAACACTGATAGCAAATTGTGAAGACGCACTGAGGTTTGCCTCAGATCAATATCAGGAAAGCAGCCTCCAGGAACATTACAATGGTGAAAATTATACACAGGCATTACAGCAATTAGAGAGTGCCTATAATGAACTAGCAAAAATGGCTCAAAGTGCAAATGGGCAGCAGCGTGAGCAGCTTCACCGTATGCGGCTGCAGCTGCAGCAGGCACAAAATCAAATGATGTTACATGATCACTAGGGGGAACTGAAGTGAAAAAACGTTCAAAACAACAAAATCCAGAGCAAAAAACCCGCAATGGTGCAAATAATAATGACCTTGAGCTTGGCCAAGATTACGATTTAGTCAAGCAAGCTAAGAAAAAATATGAACAAAGCGGCGGACAGCCTGTAAAATCAAAATTTCATCCTGAATAGTATAAAGTGTGCAAAAAGAGCTGATTTACAGAAATCAGCTCTTTTTGTCGAATTATTTTTTGGTAGGGTTTACCTATTTTTACAAAAAATGATTGCTATTTCAGTCATAAATTTTTAGAATATACATATATTTCTGAATATTTGAAAAAGGGGGAATTACGATGGATAATTTAGCGAAAGAAGGCGCATCACAGCAAAATAAGTATGATTTTGAAAAAATTGCAAGCACTCCAGAGTTTAAACAGTTAATGAAAGCCAAGAAAAAGTTCCTTGTTCCTGTTTCTGCTGTCTTTTTATTTTTGTACTTTTTATTACCTATTCTTACCTCTTATTCAACAATCTTAAATACCCCTGCGATTGGTGCAATCTCATGGACATGGGTCTATTCATTGAGTTTATTTATCATGACATGGGTTCTATGTATGGTATACGTAAAAAGAGCAGCACGGTATGACAAAATGGCTGAAGCACTCATTGAAAAATATAATCAAGGAGATAAAAGCTTATGAGTGGAGTAGGATTACTATTATTTGTTCTAATTGTTGGATTAACGCTTGTAATTACGTATTGGGCGGCAAAGCGGACAAAAACAGCAAGTGAATTTTACACAGCCGGAGGAGGTTTAACTGGCTGGCAAAATGGACTGGCTATCGCTGGAGATTATTTATCTGCCGCATCCTTTTTAGGAATAGCCGGAGCCATTGCTCTCAATGGTTTTGATGGTTTTTTCTATTCAATAGGCTATCTGGTTGCTTATCTTGTTGTTTTGTATATTGTGGCTGAACCGTTAAGAAATCTTGGTAAATATACGATTGCAGATATGATTACAGCGCGTTTTGATCAAAAGAAAGTACGAGCTGTTGCAGCGCTAAGTACGATTACCATTGTTATCTTTTATATGATTGCCCAATTAGTTGGTGCAGGCGCTCTTATTCAGCTTTTATTAGGTATTGATTATTGGGTGGCAGTTCTTCTTGTAGGTGTGATGATGACTACCTATGTACTATTCGGCGGTATGACGGCGACAAGCTGGGTTCAAATTACAAAGGCAGTATTATTAATGATTGGGACTGTTGTTATCTCATTTTTAGTATTAGCGAAATTTAATTTCAGCATTTTTACTATGTTTAGTGAGATGAAAACATTAACACCGCTTGGTGAAGATTATTTAAACCCTGGTGTGAAGTATAAAGTTCCGCTTGATACAATTTCCATGATGGCAGCCCTTGTCCTTGGTACCGCTGGTCTGCCGCATATTTTAATGCGTTTCTTTACGGTTAAAGATGCGAAAACAGCACGCAGTTCGGTTGTTACGGCTACATGGGTTGTTGGTATCTTCTATATTTTAACGATTTTCCTTGGCTTTGGAGCAGCAGCGTTTGTAGGGTCTGAAGATATTATTGCTGCTAATGCGGCAGGAAATATGGCAGCACCGTTGTTGGCAAAAGCACTCGGCGGAGACTTTCTCATGTCTTTTGTATCTGCGGTAGCATTTGCAACCATCCTCGCCGTAGTAGCGGGACTCGTATTATCAGGTGCTTCTGCATTTGCACATGATATTTATGGGCAAATTATTAAAAAAGGTCAAATTACAGAAAAACAGCAGATGCTTGCTGCAAGATATGCTTCTATCAGCGTTTCAATCCTTTCTATTATTCTTGCACTTTTTGCACAAAAAATGAATGTTGCGTTCCTTGTATCACTAGCATTCTGTGTAGCAGCAAGTGCTAACTTACCTGTTATTCTTTATACAATCTACTGGAAAAAGTTTAATACTGCCGGTGCAGTTACAGGTATGTTGACCGGGTTATTTACAGCACTTGTATTAGTTGCGATTAGTCCAAATGTATTAAACCCTGTTGCAGGTGCAGCGATTCTTGTTGGAGACCCTATTTTCCCATTAACCAATCCGGCGATTGTATCTATACCAGCTGGTTTCATCGGTGCGTATATTGGTACAGTCGTTGCAAATAGACACAATGAAAAGAAATATGCTGAAGTGATGGTAAAAGCGAATACAGGCGTTAAATAAAGAAAAATAAGCCGTCACTTCTTCTAGTGGTGGCTTTCATCATTTTAAGAGATATTTTCGGAGGTTGATTAGGTATATTTCTTATTAAAGGTGTTAACAATTGATGGTATCTTGTAATATATTATTTAGTACCATTTTTGTTGACTTGCATCTTCAGGGAAAATTATATACAATATCACTATGAATTTTTCTATAATTAGAACAACATTGACAAGGAATAGTAATGATAGGATAACCCGTTATAGAGAGCTGGCGGTAGGTGGAAGTCAGTCGGGATCATCATGAACTCGCCTTGGAGTTGCAGATGTGAAAGGTATAGTAATATCTGTCGTTTTCCGCGTTAAGGATAAATGAAGCGAGTGACTTTTTCACTAATGTGGGTGGTACCGCGGGAGTTTTAATACATAATCCTCTCGTCCCAGTTTTGGGATGAGGGGTTTTTTATATTCTTTTCTAAGTTATAGAAAATGCTTAAGAACTATTTTGAATGCAAAGGCTGGAAAACCTGACTATTTATTAAAGGTAGGAGGAAAATAAGATGAGTTTCAATCATCATGAAATTGAGAAAAAGTGGCAAAAGTATTGGGAAGAAAATAAAACCTTTAAAACAAGCGAAGATAAAGGAAAACGTAAATTTTATGCACTTGATATGTTTCCTTATCCATCTGGTGCCGGTCTTCATGTAGGACATCCAGAAGGCTATACAGCGACTGATATTCTTTCAAGAATGAAAAGAATGCAGGGGTACAATGTCCTTCATCCAATGGGCTGGGATGCTTTCGGACTGCCAGCTGAGCAATACGCTTTAGATACAGGAAATGACCCTGCAGAATTTACAGAGCAGAATATCAATAATTTCCGCCGTCAAATTAAATCTTTAGGTTTCTCCTATGATTGGGACCGTGAAATTAATACAACAGATCCAAATTATTATAAATGGACACAATGGATCTTTTTAAAGCTTTATGAAAAGGGGCTTGCCTATATCAGCGAAGCACCTGTTAACTGGTGTCCTGCTTTAGGAACTGTACTTGCAAACGAAGAGGTTATTGATGGAAAGAGTGAGCGCGGTGGACATCCGGTAGAACGTCGGCCGATGAAGCAGTGGAATTTACGAATTACGGCCTATGCTGACCGTTTACTAGAGGACCTTGAAGAATTAGATTGGCCTGAAAGCATTAAGGATATGCAGAGAAATTGGATTGGCCGTTCAGAAGGAGCAGAGGTTAACTTCCAAATTGATGGACAGGAAGATAGCTTTACTGTTTTCACTACGCGCCCTGATACACTATTTGGAGCAACTTATGCGGTGCTTGCACCTGAACATGATTTAGTTGCGAAAATCACCACTGACCAGCAGCGTCAGGCAGTTGAAGATTATTTAGAGCAAATTAAAAGTAAAAGTGATTTAGAACGAACAGATTTGGCAAAGGAAAAGACAGGAGTTTTCACTGGGGCATATGCTATTAATCCAGTAAATGATGTAAAAATTCCGATTTGGATTGCTGATTATGTATTGGCAAGCTACGGTACCGGAGCCATTATGGCTGTACCAGCTCATGATGAGCGCGACTATGAATTTGCTAAGACGTTTCATTTAGAAATTAAAGAGGTTGTAGCCGGCGGAAACATTGAAAAAGAAGCATATACAGGCGATGGACCGCATGTGAACTCTGATTTTCTAAATGGATTAGACAAAGAAGAAGCGATTAGTAAAATGATTGCTTGGCTTGAAGAAAAGGAAATTGGGACGAAAAAAGTAACCTACCGCCTTCGTGATTGGCTGTTCAGTCGTCAGCGTTATTGGGGTGAGCCAATTCCAGTTATTCATTGGGAAGATGGTACGATGACAGCTGTACCGGAAGAGGAGCTGCCGCTTATTCTGCCGGTTACGACAGAAATTAAACCATCTGGTACAGGAGAATCTCCATTGGCAAATATCGAGGACTGGGTCAATGTAGTTGATCCTGTTACTGGTAAAAAGGGACGCCGTGAAACAAATACAATGCCGCAATGGGGTGGAAGCTGCTGGTATTTCCTTCGCTTCATCGATCCGCATAATGATAAAGTGTTAGCAGACCCGGAAAAATTAAAAGAGTGGCTTCCTGTTGACATCTATATCGGCGGAGCAGAGCATGCGGTATTACACTTATTATATGCTCGTTTCTGGCATAAGTTTTTATACGATATCGGTGTTGTACCAACTAAAGAACCGTTCCAAAAGCTATTTAACCAAGGGATGATCCTAGGGGAAAATAATGAAAAAATGAGTAAATCCAAAGGAAATGTAGTAAATCCTGACGAGATTGTAGATAGTCATGGTGCAGATACTTTGCGTTTATATGAAATGTTTATGGGACCGCTTGACGGATCTATTGCCTGGTCTGCAAATGGTGTGGATGGATCTAGACGTTTCTTAGACAGAATTTGGCGTTTATTCATTGAAGACAATGGCAGTTTGAATTCTAAGATTAAAGAGAATGAAAAAGAAAGCAATCTTGAGAAAATCTATCATCAAACGGTTAAAAAAGTCACAGAAGATTACGAAGGCTTACGTTTTAACACAGCTATTTCACAGTTAATGGTGTTTATTAATGAAGCTTATAAAGCAGAGGTTCTGCCGATTCATTATATGGAGGGCTTTGTGAAATTACTGTCCCCAATTGCGCCTCATATTTCTGAAGAGCTATGGGAAAAACTTGGTCATACAGATACCAGCATTGCTTATGAAGCATGGCCTGCATATGACGAAGCAAAGTTAAAGGATGATGAAATTGAAATCGTCATTCAAATCAATGGTAAAGTTAAAGCCAAATTAGTCGTTCCAGCAAATACAAACAAAGATGCATTAGAGCAAATTGCCATGGATGATGATAAAGTGAAGGCACAAATTGATGGTAAAACGGTTCGAAAAGTCATTGCCGTTCCTGGAAAACTCGTTAATATTGTCGCAAACTAAGAAGTAAAGTAGAATAAATAAATGAACGGCATTTCTTACTATAGAAAGGAATGCCGTTAGGTTAAAAAAGATAAACGAACATTAGGGGTGTAATACATGAGTCAAATGGCTGTCATTAACACATATGAATTAAATGAAAAGCTCGAAGCAGGGGAGAAGCTGGAGCTTGTAGATGTGAGAGAACACGATGAAGTGGCAATGGGCATGATTCCAGGTGCAAAGCATATCCCAATGGGAGAAATACCAGCCAATTTATCCCACTTTGATAAAGACAAAGAATATATTATGATTTGTCGTTCTGGTTCTAGAAGTGCATATGTTTGTGAGTTCTTACAAGCACAAGGCTATAAAGTCCGCAATATGACTGGCGGAATGCTAGAGTGGAGAGGTAAAACAGAGTAATGGAAAAAAGCATGGGACCCATCCCATGCTTTTTTTATTGCTAATGGCCGCCGAGATAAGCCATTTTAATTTGCTTGCTTGTCCGCAGCTCTTCAGCAGAACCTTGTAATACAACACGGCCGGTTTCAATCACATAAGCTCGATTAGCAATAGTAAGTGCCATATTGGCATTTTGTTCAACCAGCATAATAGTTGTACCTGAAGCATTGATTTCTGCAATCATTCGAAAGATGGTTTTGACTAATAATGGTGCAAGTCCCATTGAAGGTTCGTCTAATAAAAGCAGCCTCGGTCTGGCCATTAACGCTCTTCCCATTGCCAGCATTTGCTGTTCACCGCCGGAAAGAGTACCGGATTGCTGCTTGCGTCTTTCATAGAGGCGTGGAAATAAATCATATACTTTTTGGAAATCCTCTTTTATTCCTTTTTTATCACGACGAAGATAAGCACCCATTTCAAGATTTTCCTCAACACCCATATTGGCAAACACGCGGCGGCCTTCCGGAACATGGGAAATACCCTTTTTAACAATCAGTTGTGCCTGCTTACCTGTAATGGCTTCACCTTCAAATAGAATACTGCCTTGTTTTGGCTTTAATAAACCAGAAATGGTTTTGAGCAGTGTACTTTTTCCGGCTCCATTTGCTCCAATTAAGGTAACAATCTCTCCTTGATGCACTTCCACTGAAACATCTTTTAGAGCATGGATATGGCTGTAATAAACGTTTATTTCTTCAATTTTCAGCATATGATGACACCTCCTCGCCCAGATAGGCTTCAATTACCTTTGGATTATTTCTAATTTCCTCGGGAATTCCTTGTGCGATTAACCGTCCATGGTCAAGGACATAGATTCGTTCACAGACACCCATGACAAGCTGCATATCATGCTCAATCAGTATGATGGTTAAATGAAATTGCTCGCGAATAAATCTGATTAAATTCATGAGGTCATTTGTTTCCTGTGGATTCATTCCAGCTGCAGGTTCATCTAAGAGCAGCAGCTTTGGAGAAGCGGCAAGAGCCCTGGCAATTTCCAGTCGGCGCTGCTGACCGTAGGGAAGATTTTTTGCCTTTTCATTCCTATAAGTATCTAAATGAAAAACTTTTAAAAACTCAATTGCTTTTTCTTCCATTTCTTTTTCACCTGAAAAGTGAAAGGGAAGGCGGAGAATAGATGTCAAAATAGAATGCTTAGCTAAGGTATGATAGGCAATCATTACATTATCAAGAACAGATAAGTCATTAAATAAACGGATATTCTGAAAGGTTCGGCTAATACCCTTTTGCGTGATTTTATAGGGGGGAAGTCCATTAAGTTTTTTGTTATTTAGGAGAATGCTGCCTTCTGTCGGGACATAAACACCGGTAAGGAGGTTAAATAAGGTTGTTTTACCAGCCCCGTTTGGTCCAATTAATCCGACTAGCTCTCCTTTATGAATTTCCATCAGGATGTTAGAAACTGCCTTTAATCCTCCAAACTGGATGCCGGCATCATCTACTTTAAGCAATGGTGTGTTTGTTGCCATCCTGAGATTCCTCCTTAATTACTGGTTTCTTTTTGAAAAATGATGTCAGCTCTTTCGTCCCCATTAACCCTTGTGGACGATAAATCATCATGATAATTAAAACGAGACTATACAAGATCATCCTTGTTTCAGGATAATCTTGGAGAAAGGTAGAAACGATTGTAAGAAAAACAGCGGATAAGACGGAGCCTGACAAACTGCCAAGACCGCCAAGCACAACATAGATTAAAATATCAATAGACTTTAAGAAACCAAAGTTGGACGGCTGGATAATATAAAAATTATGAGCATATAAGGAGCCGGCAATACCTGCAAAAAAAGCACCGATAATAAAAGCAGCCACTTTATAATAGGTTGTGTTTATCCCCATAGCATCTGCAGCAATTTCATCTTCCCTGACTGATAAACAAGCCCGTCCGTGTCTTGAATAGGTGAAATTTCGGATGGCTAAAATCGTGAGCAGCATCGAAAAAAATACCCAAGGCCAGGTAGCCATATGAGAAACCTGCATACCGCTTGCCCCGCCGACATAGTCAACGTTTAATAGAATAATCCGGACTATCTCCCCAAAGCCCAAGGTGGCAATGGCCAAATAGTCCCCTCGGAGCCTCAGGGTCGGAATCCCGATTACTAGACCTGAAAGGGCGGCCGCTATCCCTCCAGTTAGGATGGCTAGCCAAAAGGGGAGCCCTAATTTCATCGTAATAATCGCGGATGCGTAGGCACCGACAGCAAGAAATCCAGCATGTCCAATCGAAAATTGTCCTGTTATGCCAATGATAAGATGTAAGCTGACAGCTAGAATGATATTGATTGAGATGAGGAGAATCATATTGACATAAAAAGGATTTAGCTGACCACCGACAATCAGGAATTGGATGATGAAAAATACGATGAAAGCCAATCCAATCGAAAGCCAAAATCCTTTTGATTGTTTTAGTATAGACATGGTGTCCAGCCTCCTTATACTTTTTCTTTGACATTTTTTCCGAATAAACCGGATGGACGAAAAATTAAAATAAGGATTAATACGATAAAAGCTACTCCATCACGCCACAGGGAAAATCCGGAGGCACTGACAAAGGATTCAATGACGCCTAAGAGCAGTCCTCCGACCATCGCTCCAGGTATAATTCCTATCCCCCCTAGTACTGCGGCAATAAAGGCCTTTAAACCAGGGATAATGCCCATCAGCGGTTCAATTTTTATATAATAGGTTCCAAAAATCACGCCTGCAGCTCCTGCCAATGCTGAACCGATAGCAAATGTGGCTGAGATGGTGTTATTTACATTGATTCCCATCAATTTGGCTGCATCAGCATCATAGGATACCGCCCGCATGGCTTTGCCTATTTTTGTTCTATGAACGATAAACTGGAGGATAATCATAAGAGCCACTGAAATGCCAAGGATGAATAGAGATTGACCGCTTATCGTAATGCCGAAGAAATCAATGTTTTTGGCAGGCAGGACATCACCGGGATAAGCTACTGGCTGCGCCCCGCGAAAATAAATGAAGCCATATTCGATTAAAAGAGATACACCAATTGCTGTGATTAGTGCGGCAATTCTTGTTGCGTTTCGAAGAGGTTTATAGGCAATTCTCTCAATCAGGACGCCAAATATCGCACAAGCAGTCATGGAGAGCAGTAAGGCAGGGAAAAAACCGAGGCCAAGAACAGTGATGGAATAGAAGCCTATAAAGGACCCAATCATAAACACATCTCCATGTGCAAAGTTGATTAACTTCACGATTCCATACACCATTGTATATCCGAGTGCAATGAGTGCATAGATACTGCCAAGCGATATTCCGTTAACGAATTGTTGGAGAAGCTCCATCTAAGCTCACACTCCTTGAAAAACAAATTTGGATTAAGAAATAGGGGGCATAGCCCCCCACTTCAGAATGGATTTAGTTGTTCATTAATGATAACGAAGGAGCTGCAAGATTAAGGATTCACCTTCGTTTCAAAAACCTGCTCTCCATTTTTAAAGGTGAGAATGGTTGCAGATTTTACAGGATTATGCTTTTCGTCATAAGTAAAGTTACCAGTAACAAGCAGTAAATTCTTTGTTTCCTCTAATGCTTCTTTGATTTTCACAGAATCTGCACTTCCGGCACGTTTGATTGCGTCGGCTAGTAAATAAGCAGTATCATAGCCAAGAGCATTAAAGGCGTCCGGTGTTTCTTTATATTTTGCTTCGTAAGCTTTTACGAAGTTTTGGATTTTTTCATCTGTGTCCCCTGATGAATAATGATTGGTAATATAAGTATTCGTTAAAGCTTCTGCACCGGCAATTTCAACAAGTGTCGGTGAATCCCAGCCATCACCGCCCATGAACGGTACGTCAAAGCCTAATTCCTTCGCTTGCTTTAGAATTAAACCAACTTCTTCGTAATAACCAGGAATATAGACAAATTCAGGATTTTTTGATTTCAACCTTGTTAATGTAGCACGGAAATCAGTATCCTTTGCCACATAGGCTTCTTCGCCAATGACTTTACCTCCGTTTTCTTCAAAGGCCTCTTTGAAAGCGCTTGCTAGTCCTTTTGCATAGTCATTAGAGCTATCAATTAGAATGGCTGCGCTATTAACACCTAAATCCTTTGCAGCAAAATTAGCTGCAATCTCACCTTGGAATGGATCGATGAAGCATGTCCTGAAAATAAAATCATTCAATTTATTATCTTTAAAGGTAATATCTGGGTTTGTGCCTGATGGTGTGATAATAGGGACTTGGTTGTCCTGGGCAATTTGTACCTGTGCAAGGGTATTGGTGCTAGTTGCAGCGCCGACAATCGCTGATACCTTATCCTGGTTAATCAGTTTGAGGGTGCCGCTTGTTGCTTCAGCCGCTTCAGATTTGTTATCAACTTTTACAAGTTCAATTTTCTTACCATCGATGCCGTCTTGATTAATTTCTTCGATTGCCAGCTCCAGCCCTTCAGCAATTCCCTGACCATAAGAAGCCACATTACCTGATAACTCTAGGTTGGCACCAATTCTAATCTTATCTCCGCTGCCATTTGATTCAGTACCAGAAGTTTGTTCATCATTTCCAGAGCAAGCTGCCAAAACTCCAGCCGAAAGCATAAGTGACATGAAAAGAGCATTTAACTTTCTTTTTCTCATACCTCTCCCCCTCATAAAAATGGTTTTGACTTTTGTACTGGCTTGTTCTTAGTCACAAGAAGATAAACATTAGGAAACATCTGTTGATTTGAAGATATTGTACAAGATATACTTTAATAAGTCTATTTAATTATCTGAACTTACTGAATATTTAGTTAATTAGTCTGAGTTGTTCTACAAAAAGTTACAATATTTTAAATAGTATAAAGGTTAAAAAATAAAAAAAGAGGAAAAAATAGTGAATAATAATTGAATGAAAGTGAGCGAGAGAGTTGATTCAGGTTAAATTATTTGATGAGGAGTACGAGAAGGATTTAGAGTCAGAGATGAATCGTTTTTTAAAAGACTTGGATGAAAGGAAATTAGTAGATATTAAATATAATATTGCCGCAATGCCCGATGACGAGGATGAGGAGCAAATCTATTGTTTTTCAGCCATGATTATTTATCGAGCCTGAAAAGAACAGGCTCGATTTGTTTTTTTAAGTATTGGTATTACTACTATACCGTGCAGCATTTTGACCTGCAAGTCTGCCTGTTACAAAAGCTGCGGTAATGTTAAAGCCTCCGGTGTAACCGTGAATATCCAGAATTTCCCCGCAAAAATATAAACCAGGCATTTTTTTTGAAGCCATTGTTTTGGGTTCAATTTCTTTTGTTGATACACCGCCGCCAGTAATAAATGCTTTTTCTAGTGAATGTGTACCATTAACTGTAAAGCGGAACCTTTTACAGCTTTCAGCGAAGCTTCGTATTTTTTCGTTCGAGAGAGTGGCAGCTTGTGCCATGGCATCAATTCCATTGTGTTCTAGCAAAAAAAGTAAATAGCGCTCTGGAAGTGTGTTCTTAAAAACGTTTTTTATGTTCTTTTTTGGTTCCGATTTGACCAGTTGCGAGAGTTCTTGGAAGAGAGCTTCTTCTTTTTTATCCGGAAAGACGTCCAGATTAACCATCACCTTTTGATCTGCCGACTTTTTCAACTCTTTAACAATAAATTGGCTGCATCGAAGGACAGCAGGACCGCTGATACCGAAATGAGTGAAGATCATATCCATTTTATGCGTAATCACCGTTTTGCCTTTTTGGTTCAGAACACTTAAGGCCACATCGCGAAGTGAGAGACCCTGTAATGTTTTTTTGCGGATAAAAGGCTCATTTGAGGTTACCGGCACTTCTGTAGGAAACAGCTCTGTGATTGTATGTCCTGCTTTTTCCGCCCATGCATAACCATCCCCGGTTGATCCTGTGTGAGGAACTGATTTACCGCCAACAGCAATAACCACAGCCTTTGTTTTATAGTTTTTACCGTTTTTTAATAGAACGGACTTTCCCTCGTTCTGCTCGTATTCCACTGTTTCTACTGGACTATTGGTTTTTATTTCCACTCGAAGTTCAGACAGTTTACGCAATAAGGCATCGACAACGGATTGTGCCTTGTCACTGACAGGAAACATTCGTCCATGATCTTCTTCCTTTAATTCAATCCCTAGTCCCTTGAAAAAAAGAATAATATCTTCATTATTAAAAATGGAAAATGCACTATGTAAAAATCGACCATTTCCAGGAATATGCTTAATTAATTCTTCAGTGGGAAGTCTGTTAGTCACATTACAGCGGCCGCCTCCCGAGATAGCCAGTTTCCTTCCAAGCTTTTCTCCTTTATCAAGGAGCAGCACTTTTGAGCCGGCTTCTCCTGCTGCAATAGCTGCCATTAAACCAGAAGGACCACCGCCAATTACAATTACATCATACATATAATAAGACCCTTTCTAATCAAATTTGCTCCGTCAAATTGGCGCCTGGATTTTTATTGAGATAGCTCGATAAATTACCATAAAAAATCGCAAGGCTCGTCGGAGGCTTAACTTCATTGGGCAGGAATTTGAATCCACACTTAGTTCGGGAAACTTTTTGTATTTATCCCTTCGTTTTAAGAAGTGGAGGACTTCTGCTGAATAAAGTTAATACTAGAATTCTTTATGAAAGAAGAGTAAACTACAAATAGTGTGTTTTCAAGTGTAATTGTTTATAAAAGTTCATTTTTAGCTGTAAATGGAAGCAAAATGGAGGTATAGGATAATAGATTGTTCGGCTTCTATACTAACTAAGAGGTAACATTTGCAAATTCCTACGTTGATAAGGAGAAGTACTGGATGTCGTCTAAGCTTTTAAGAGGTACGTTTATATTAACTCTCGGAACCATTATATCTAAAGTGCTAGGTTTATTTTATGTCATTCCCTTTGATGCCATTGTTGGAAAAGAAGGTACGACGCTCTATCAATATTCGTATGTACCTTATACCATATTTATTAGTATCGCAACTGCCGGCATCCCACTCGCTATTTCAAAGTTTATCTCAAAATATAATGCACTAGAAGAATATGCGGTTGGAAGAAGGCTTTTTAAATCAGGGTTAATCGTGATGCTCGTAACAGGGTTTGTTTCGTTTTTAATCCTATTTTTTTCTGCTCCTGTATTAGGAGAGATGGTTATACAAGATGATGATCAAGTGACAAAAGTAGAGGATGTTATTACTGTCATTCGTGCTGTCAGCTTCGCTCTCATCATTGTACCTTTTATGAGTTTAATCAGAGGATTTTTCCAAGGACATCAATCCATGGGGCCGTCAGCTGTATCACAGGTAGTAGAGCAAATTGTCCGCATCGTCTTTCTCTTAGCAGGCGCTTATATTGTTTTATTTGTCATGAATGGAAAAGTTGCTTCAGCTGTCAGTGTGGCAACCTTTGCAGCATTTGTCGGTGCTATTGGTTCTTTACTTGTTCTCTTTTGGTACTGGTATAAACGCAAACCGCACTTGGATGAGTTGCTTCTGCATGATAAAGGCACAGTTGAGATTTCATTAAAAGATATGTATAAAGAAATTCTTCTATATGCGGCACCTTTCGTATTTGTCGGCATTGCAAATCCGCTGTTTCAATTTATTGACCAAATAACGTTCAATAGGGCAATGGTTGAAATTGGTTTAGCGAAGGAATCGGATTTTGCTTTTAGTGCCTTAAACTTTTATTCACATAAGCTGGTGATTATCCCTGTTTCTTTGGCAACTGCTTTTTCATTAACCTTGGTTCCAAATATTACTAGGATGTTTATTGAAAATGATAAAAGGGGTTTACACGGTCAGCTGAACCAGACGTTTCAAGTATTATTGTTTCTTACATTACCTGCTGTTGTCGGTATGTCATTACTGGCAGAACCGATTTATACTGCATTTTATGGTCATGATTTATTGGGCACAGAGGTATTACGTGCTTATTCACCTGTAGCAATTCTTTTCGCTTTATACTCTGTTACAGCTGCCATTTTGCAGGGGATTGATGAGCAGCGTTTCACAATATTAAGTCTATTGGTTGGATTGCTTATAAAACTTAGCCTAAATATTCCGTTGATTAAATTAATGCAAACAGAAGGTGCAATAGTAGCAACAGCTCTTGGCTATGGAACCGCGATTATGATAAATCTTTTCGTAATCAAAACTTATGCAGGTTATTCGTTTAAATTTGTCTTTCGCAGGGTTCTTCTGATTATCATCTTTACCACGTTAATGTTTGCCGGTGCTGGCGGGATCTATATACTGTTGACTCAATTTTTATCTCCAGAGTCTGTCTGGCAGTCACTTATCATCATCATGGGCAGTGGGGTAATTGGGGTAGGTATTTACGGATTCCTAGGCATAAAATCAAAATTGGTGAATCGGCTGTTTGGTCAAAAAGTGGACCGTGTCATGCAAAAGCTGCATTTGAAAGGATAGAAATAAGGGCCTCTGTGAAGGAGACCCTTATTCTCATTTTAATAGTATTGTTCTTCTGGACGCATGCCAAGCCTTCTTTCAATTCTATCTAGCCGGCGGTCCACTTGATCCATACGACGATCCAATCTTTCTATTTGACGCTCAAGTCGTTCGATACGTTGATTGACGTTTCCTCCAGGCATTCCTGGGAAAAATTGAGCTCCTTGTTGACGATAATCAATAAGTGGATAAACCTGATCAAACGGATGATAATTCATCATCATTGACACATCTCCTCGCTTTGTATTTTTTATAAGTGCCAGACATACAAATATGCTGCACAATGATATACTATGGTGTTTTACTGATTTGGAAATGGATAATAGCCTATAATGGAAGAGAAGGAGTGATTTTGTGCGGATTGATAAAATGTTAGCGAATCTAGGGTATGGCAGTCGCAAAGAAGTAAAGGACTTGCTTAAAAGCGGAGGCGTGAAAGTGAATGATACTGTTGTTAAAAATGGAAAAGAACAAGTTAACCCTGATATAGACACAGTAACATTACACGGGGAAGTCATTGAGTATAAGGAATATATTTATTTAATGATGAATAAGCCACAGGGTGTGATTTCTGCAACTGAGGACCACTATGAGGAAACGGTTATTGATTTACTTGAACTGGAGGATGCTGTTTTTTCACCATTTCCAGTCGGCAGACTTGATAAGGATACAGAGGGTTTGTTGCTTTTAACAAATGATGGCCAGCTGGCACATCAGCTCTTGTCACCAAAAAAACATGTACCGAAAACCTATTTTGCCGTGATTGATAGGGAAGTTACAGAAGAAGATGTTCTAGCGTTTCAAGAAGGTGTGACATTAGATGATGGATATGTAACAAAGCCTGGTAAGCTGAAAATACTAAAATCAGGGATTCGTTCAGATATCGAGTTAACGATTACGGAAGGGAAATTCCATCAGGTAAAAAGAATGTTTGAAGCCGTTGGAAAAAAAGTAGTTTACTTACAAAGAATTTCGATGGGACCTCTTAAACTAGATGAAACTCTTGAGCTTGGCGAGTATCGTGAGTTAACGGAAGAAGAGATTACAATGCTGCGAGAAACAAAACCAAAATGAGCCTCCTTCCACTGAAGGCGGCTCATTTTGGTTTTATTTCCTACGATGTCAATTTTACTTTCTTTTTCGTTGTCGTCCATTTTCCTCGACTTGGGCTTCTGACTAAATCGTTGTACGCTAAGACATTTAAGTCTCTTTGTATCGTTCGAGGTGTGATTCCAAACTCATCCACAAGTTCCTGAGTCGTTACAGTTCCTCGATTATTAATAAACATATAGACGGATTTGATACGGTTTAACATCCGGTTAGTTGAAGGTTTCAATAAACCACTCCCTATCCTAATTTCAAACCTATGACAAATTCCAGCATCCAACACTTTAGTGAAGATCGAAATCTCCCGAGAATATTCGCTTCTTTTCCCCAGACAACCCCTTTTCACAACATTTTGTAAGTACTTTGTTGCTTGTTTCTACTTATATAATATCCATATTATCATAAGATTTCCACTATGAAGGACTGATTTTACAAAAGATTAACTTTATTTATTATAATTGCCAGCATTGAAAGCAGGATAATATGAATACCTAAACCTACACTATGCAGAATATTTAGATATTATTAAAGAAATCCAAATAAAATTGGGTACTTTTGCATAATCAATGGTGGTTTGGTAATGATTTAAGAGAAAAAGGGAAATACGAGTACATTTTTATAAATAGAGTTTATGTTATGATGGAATCATGGCTGAATAAGAGTTAAAGTGGCCGATTGTTTTGGTAACGGAGGGTTCATATGGTACATATAAATTGGTTTGAGGAAGTCATAAAAAGGAAGGATAATCTTATTCAAGATACTCAAGCAATCCTGCGAATCAAAAGTGTATTGGATGAGGACAATGCAACAAAAGATGCCCCGCTTGGCATCGGTGTAAAAGAAGCCCTACAGTTCATGCTTGAAATGGGTGAAAAGGATGGATTTAAGACAAAAAATGTTGGAAACTTGGCTGGATACATTGAATTTGGACAAGGTGAGGAAAGTGTAGGTATTCTTTGTCATGTAGATGTAGTCCCAGAGGGTGATGGATGGTCAAGTGATCCATACGGAGCAGAAATTCGTGATGGGAAAATTTTTGCCAGAGGTGCAATTGACGATAAGGGACCGACGATTGCTGCTTATTATGCAATGAAGATTGTTAAAGAATTGAAATTACCACTCAGTAAACGGGTTCGAATGATTATTGGAACGGATGAGGAAAGTGAATGGAGATGTGTGGACCATTACTTTGAGCACGAGGAAATGCCTACAATCGGTTTTGCACCTGATGCAGATTTTCCTATTATTCATGCGGAAAAAGGAATTTGTGATTTTGATTTTGTGCAAACGATGTCTGGAGAAAAGGAGCACAGTCAAGATGTGAAGTTTGAAGTAGTCAGCTTTGAATCTGGAAGAAGATATAACATGGTCCCGGATTTCGCGAAAGCGGTTCTGCATGTTCAAAAGGAAAAAACAGATGTCATTCAGAGATATAAGGACTTTTTACAGCTGCAAGGGCTAAAGGGAAATTGCTATGTCGAAAATGGCAGTCTGATTCTGGAGCTTGAAGGAGTTTCCGCACACGGTATGGAGCCGGAATTAGGGAAGAATGCTGGTCTTTTCTTAGCTCAATTTATTAAAGAAAATAAACCTGATCAACAGGCATCTTCCTATTTCGAATTTGCTTCACGGTACTTATTCAGAGATTCAAGAGGAAAACAATTGGGTGTATCTTATTCGGATGAGATATCTGGAGAACTTACCATAAATGTTGGGAAAATGTCTTACAATTGTTCCAAAGGCGGCATGTTTGGACTTAATCTGCGCTATCCGGTTACAACTGAAATAGAAAAAACAAAAGAGTTGCTTGAATTAATAGGCGGTCAAAAAGGCTTTAAGATTGAGAATCTTTCTGACTCAAAGCCGCATCATGTAGATGAAAATCATGAATTGATTCAAATCTTAAAGAAGGTATATGAAGAACAAACAGGTGAGGAAGCAGAGCTCTTGGCAATTGGCGGAGGCACATATGCACGGTCTTTATCTTCTGGTGTCGCTTTTGGCCCTCTTTTCCCTGGCAGAGATGACATTGCTCATCAAAAAGATGAGTATATGTATATTGATGATTTAGTAAAGGCAACCGCTATTTATGCACAGGCTATTTATGAACTGGCAAAGTAATGGTTCTCTTAAATGAAGTAGAAAGAAAAGCACCCGACATCATACCGGGTGCTTCTATCCGCTTTACCGCTTATTTATCCCACTCTTAACGGGCAGTAAGACTCCTCTCCCAAGATTCTGAGGATACAAAAGAAACTAGGTGGGGGATTCAACTGCCCGTAAAGGTCCGATAAGTGCGATAAGGTCTTTTCTAAGGGCTTTAAGCCCTTAGAAAAGCCAATCAGGCTCTGCGTGAATAACCATCAGTGGGGGAAGAGGGAGAACCCACACTGATGGAAGTTTTCTCTATATTTTGTGAAAGTGAGGCAGTTAAATAATGAGTACACATTACTTTTGGGCTCTGGCATTCCCAAAGGCAGTAAAACAAAGCATTCAAAGTCAGCTTAATGAGGAAATAGAACATTTCCCTTTTAAACGGTGGGTGCATCTTGATGATTACCATCTTACCTTTGCTTTCCTTGGCTCTGCCGAAGAACAGATGCTTCACCGGTCAATAGAATTAGTAGGTGAAGCAATTCAAAATGAAAAAGCATTTCCTTTACATATTCAAGGGTTGGGTGTATTCGGAAACAGAAAATCACCTCGAATTTTTTGGGCCTCCATTAAACAGGACGACAGGTTAATGTCACTGCAATCACGTGTATTTAAGGCCTGTTTGGAATCCGGATTTAAACTGGAAAAACGTCCGTTTGCACCGCATATTACATTAGCAAGAAATTGGAACGGCGCAGACTTTGATCATAAATGGCTTGAAACGAATAATCCCTATCAACAAAATCCAATTTCTTTTATAGCAAATGAGGTTGTGTTATACAAAACAAACTTAGGAAAAGTTCCGAAATATGAACCCATTGCAACCTTTTCATTGATACCTGAATAGACTATTAGAAGAAAAAGAGGAAGAAGACAATGGGACAGTTAATTAAATTACAAGATTATGCAACACGCTATGAGCAAAATATATTTCATTATCCTACACGTTTTGTCACATTAAAAAAACAGCAATGGGAGAAGCTGAGGTACAATTGGGAGAATCCTGGTGAGAGTGAAGTGCTTTCTTCAACCGAAACAGTTGAATGGAAAATAGAGGAGAAACCTCATTTCCTAAACAAAATAAAAACGTTGTTTTCTCGAAAAAATGATGAGGAACAAATGCAAAAGGAGAAAAGTATATTTCAGTCTGAAGAGGATGCAGAATTAGACCAGTTCTCTGCCTTGGTCCATTATGCAGCAACTGTTGATGATTTAAAACAGCAGTTTCTTAATCAACTTTATGATTTTCAATTGAAATGGGCCACTTCAACATTAACAGAAGAATCAACTATGAGTAAGAGGTTCTTTTTTGATGAGCATTTGCGCTATTTTTTACAGCGTTTTCCCGATACTTATCTCGTCTTATACCGGCCAATCTTTTTATTAAAGAGGGCATCCATTGAAGTGGAATCAATATTAATCAGTCCGACTGATGTCTGGTGTATTACCTTTCTTGAGGATCATGATTTATCCGTATTTGTTGGTTCCAATCAAAAGTTTTGGGAAGTAAGGAATAAACACACAAAGAAAAAAATGGTTAATCCGCTTATTGCTGCTAATCGAACAGAGAAAATAGTGAAAAATATATTTCAACTTTACGATATAGAGTTACCCGTTCACAAAGTGATATTGTCAAGGAATGGATTTATTGATTATCCGTTACCTCCATATGGTGTGACATTAATCGATAAAAGGAATTATGAAGAATGGTTTACTTCGTTACGGGGGCTGCGTTCTCCGCTGAAATCAATCCAATTAAAGGCAGCAAAGGCATTGTTGGATTATTGCCAAACCACTTCCGTCAGACGTCAGGAGTGGGAAGAGAGTGAGGAAAACGAAAGACACCTTTATTAAATTTAAGGCCTTGTTAAATAATGTTGTTGATTTTTGATTCATTTAAGCTGTATGGTCATGAAATAGTAGGAGAAAATGCATTTTCTCCTACTATTTCATGACCATACAGCAACCTTTCAGCATAGCTGAAAGGCGTGTGAAATGTTCATTTCACACGAGTGAGTTAAAAATCTGGCTTATCAACATAGTGCTTTAACACAGCCAAATTTAAAAAGCGTTATAAAAGGAAGTGAAGGGAATGAAGTTAAATGATTGTTATTGAACGGGAATATCAAGCCTATCTTGATGAAATGCAAGTAATTACAATCATCATCCCTCTTACCCATCATCGCGATGATGAAGGAACCTTTACATTAGTAAATGATGGGACAGAAATTCCGCTTACCATTGTTGACCAAATAAACCACCATGAATTTATTAAATACATCTGTCATTCACCAGAAGTAGTGAATATCGGCACCCAGTATTGGATTAAAGACAATTTACAACGAGAAACAGATTTGCAGATTGGGGCGGTGACAAGAACCAATACTTTCGATGATGCTTTTTATTATGAAGGTCAACTAGGTGTTTATTATCAACCTGATTATTCGGATTTTAAGCTATGGGCACCGACAGCAACCGGCGTAAAGTTAAAATTAATGACTCCCGACAGATCCAATCAAGAAATCATTGATCTAACGAGAGGGGACAAAGGTGTTTGGACGGTTTCTGTTCATCGTAATTTAGAGTACAGTCTTTATACGTATTTAGTTTGTGTGAACTTACAATGGAAAGAAGCCGTAGACCCCTATGCTACAGCAGTTACAGCGAATGGAGAAGAAGGAGTTATTATTGATTTAACGAAAACAAAACGATTGAAGCTAACGATGCCCCCGTTAGAAAATGCAGTTGACTGTATAATTTATGAAACTCATATCAGGGACTTAACCATACATCCAAACAGTGGAGTTTCTCATAAAGGAACTTATTTGGGTGCAGCAGAGATAGAAACAAAGAGCAGTAATCGCAGTTTAACAGCTCTTAGTTATATAAAAGAGCTGGGAGTGACTCATATAGAATTTCTTCCCTTGCATGATTTTGCAGGAGTGGATGAGCTTGGGCAGAAAAAGGAATATAACTGGGGTTACAATCCGCTTCATTACAATGTTCCTGACGGCAGCTACAGTACAGATCCTCATAACCCTTATTGCAGAATAAATGAATGTAAGTCACTCATTGATACTATCCATCAAAACGGTCTCCGAGTAATCTTAGATGTCGTGTACAATCATGTATATGAAAGAGAAAACTCGAGTTTTGAAAAAATAGTTCCAGGATACTACTTCCGTCACGATGAGCATGGAATGCCTTCAAATGGTACAGGTGTCGGAAATGATATCGCCTCAGAACGAAAAATGGTGAGAAAATTCATTGTGGATTCTGTTTTATTTTGGCTGTGCGAGTACCATGTTGATGGGTTTCGCTTTGACTTGATGGGCATTCTTGATATAGATACAATGAAGGAAATAAGGTCTGCAGTAGATCGGATTGACTCATCTGTACTTTTGATTGGTGAGGGGTGGGATTTAAATACGCCTCTTGCAATGGAGAAGAAAGCAAATATTCATAATCAAAGTTTCCTTGAGCGAATTGGTCAATTTAATGATTGGTTTCGAGATTGTATTAAAGGCAGTACATTTAACACCTATGATTTAGGTTATGCATTAGGTAATGAGCATTATTATCATATGGCGATGCAAGTTCTTGCGGGCAGTATTGGGTTTGGTAATAAAGAGGAAGGGTTATTTACTGAACCATACCAAAGTGTTAATTATGTTGAATCACATGATAACCATACATTATGGGATAAGCTGGTTGTTTGCTTACAAGGTGAGGAGCAGTCCACGATTGAAAAATATCATCGTCTGGCAACTGTGATGGTGCTGCTTGCGCAAGGAATTCCTTTTCTTCATAGTGGTCAGGAATTTTTTCGCACAAAAAAAGGCGAAGGAAACAGCTACAAATCAAGTGATGAAATCAATCAGCTAGACTGGAATCGTAAGGATGAGTTCTTTCATCATGTTAATTATATAAAAGGCATGATTGAAATTCGAAAATCTCATCGTGCCTTTCGATTGCCTTCTGCTGATCTTATTCGAAAACATATGTGTTTTTTATCTTTAAAAAAGCCACTCATTGGCTGGAATCTTCAAGATGTCGGGACTTACGGGCCAAGTCAGTCCATTATCGTTCTTCTTAATCCTACAAAGGCAGATGAAATGGTATCTTTACCAGAGGGAAACTGGAATATAATGGCCGATGGTGACAAAAGCGGTATCATTCCAATCCATTGTGTGAAAGAAAAGCTGCTGTTAAAACCAATTAGCTCTTATGTCTTATTTAAGGTTTAACATTCGGGCGCAAATTCGGTGGGACGAATTTGATATTTTAAATTGGCTGACGAAAACAAAAGGATAGTCTTGACGGCTTTTAGATGTGAGGATAAAATTTAAAAGATGGCTATTGTAAAATATTATCGTTCAATAGCTATCTTTTTTAACATAAAAATGTTGAAATTAAATATCGCGTAAGCTTGGCTTCTATTTTCTTTAATGGGGAAAGAAGACGCTTAAAGCTTTTTAAGCAGTGATTAGAAATTGCAGGTGAACAGCATTGGAACACTTTTTTGGACAAGATTGGGAGATTGTTCCCGCAGGCGGAGCGACAGGGGAAGCCTTTTATGCACAACATGAAGAAAATCAATATTTTCTAAAAAGAAATACTTCTCCATTTTTGGCTAGCCTTTCAGCGGAGGGCATTGTTCCTAAGCTTGTATGGACCAAAAGATTGGAAACCGGCGATGTTTTTACCGCGCAGCAATGGTTAAATGGAAGAGAATTGCAGCCCTCGGAAATGAATCGGGAGAATGTAGCGAAACTACTGCGGAAAATCCATTTGTCAAAGCCTCTGCTGAGCATGTTAAAGCGTCTCGGTAAGACTCCTGTGCAGCCTGTAAAGAACCTGCAAGCGATAAAACAGGGTTTAGATGAGGAAATTCTTAATCTTGACTCTGTCAAAGCTTCACTAAAATTTCTTGAGAACCATGTGGCTGGCATTCATTATGAGAATACGGTGGTATGTCATTGTGATGTGAATCATAACAACTGGCTGCTTGATGAAAACAACCAGTTGTATTTAATTGATTGGGATGGGGCTGTAGTAGGAGACCCAGCCATTGATATCGGGACATTGCTTTATTGGTACATACCGCGAAATGAATGGGAGAAATGGCTGAATCTGTATGGGTTGTCATTAGATGATCACTTACTGTTACGTATGAAATGGTATGTTATAGCTCAGACATTAACTTCAATTCAATGGCATAAAGATAAGGCACGCCTAGATGAAATGAATAAAGAGATTGACAGACTGCATCAATACCTGTCATTATGATAACTGGTCTATATTTCCAACCCATTCGGATAGCTGCTGCTGATGCGACTCGATATGGGCATCAAGATTTGAAGCGTTAATACCGCTTTGACTGTAGTCGTAAATTTGACCTAGAACCTGTTTGCTGTGTTGATTGATATTTGAATTAACCATTAAGGATTTAATTAGTCGTTCTAATTGTTCACATTCAGAAACAGATCCGCAGCAATCAGTTTGATGGTTGGATAAAATATCCTTTAGTAAATTCACTTGATCCTGATATTGAAGTGGCATGTTAAAACATCCTTTCTGTCAGTCTCCTGCGATATAATGTAAAGGAGAATTCACAATTTATTTTGTGAGTTCTTTTTTAATTTATTCGTTTGGGGTGGAATTATTTTAAGCTGTGGATATATGCTAACAAGTATAAGAAAAGGTACGAAAAATTAAATTTAGGGGTGTCACGATGCGTTTAAGAAACAAACCTTGGGCAAAGGAAAAAATAGAGCAGTACCCGCAATATGTTGTAACTGCTCCTGAGGAATTAAAAGGAAAATGGAATGCGGTATACGATGCAGATCAGCCTCTTCATATTGAGATTGGAACCGGCAAAGGTCGTTTTATTACGGAAATGGCCAAAGCTAACCCATCCATTAACTATTTGGGAGTTGAATTGCAAGAAAGTGTTATCGTGTCTGCACTTGACCGTTTAATTGAAGCAGAGGTACCGAATGTAAAGCTGCTCAATGCAAATGCGGTTCATTTACCACAATATTTTGCAAAAGGAGAAGTTTCAAGAGTTTATTTAAATTTTTCAGATCCTTGGCCGAAAACTCGCCATGAGAAACGTCGACTGACGTATAAAAGTTTTTTAAAGATTTACGAAGATATTCTGCCTGAACAAGGAGAAATTCACTTTAAAACAGATAATCAAGGCTTGTTTGAATATTCTCTTACAAGTTTTTCTGCTTATGGGATGCTGCTGAAGTACGTCAGTCTTGATTTGCATAACAGCCTTTTTGAAGGAAATATTATGACTGAGTACGAAGAGAAATTCTCTGAGAGAGGAAATAGAATCTATCGCTGTGAGGCACAATTTCAAAAAAAAGGTTGAACATTGTTCAGCCTTTTCTTGCTTTATCAGAAGGAAGAAACATTATTAAAGCTAAATATTTGTAATTTTCCGTTAATAATAATATATTTCTACTGTAAACATTTGTATGGACTGAAATAGCAGGAATGTAATGGAGGGCTATAATGGAAACATTACAATTAATGAATAGTAAGTTGACATGGTTAAATGGCGGGGTCAATAATCTTGATGGCGGAGCTATGTTTGGTGTGGTTCCAAAGCCTCTTTGGATGAAAAAATATCCTTGTAATGAAAAAAATCAGATTGAGTTACGGACAGATCCTATTCTTATTCAAATGAATGGAATCAATTTATTAGTAGACTCAGGTATAGGGAACGGAAAGTTAACGGAAAAACAAAAGCGGAATTACGGTGCTGAAGAGGAATCAAAGCTGGAAGAGTCGCTTGAAAAGCTGGAATTAACACTGAACGACATTGACTATGTTTTAATGACTCACTTGCATTTTGATCATGCTTGCGGGTTAACAAGACCGAATGGCAGTGAATATGCTCCGGTTTTCCCTAATGCAAAAATTATTGTCAATCAGATTGAATGGGATGAAATGAGGCAGCCTAATATCCGCTCGAAAAGTACCTATTGGAAAGAAAATTGGGAAGCGATTGATGAGCAGGTTGAAGTGTTTGAAAAAGAATGGTCGATTGGTAATGTAAAGCTGATTCATACCGGCGGACACAGTGATGGGCATTCAATCGTCCTTATTGAAGATGGAGAGGACACAGTCATTCACATGGCAGATATTATGCCTACACATGCTCATCAAAATGTTTTATGGGTCATGGCATATGATGATTATCCGATGAATTCAATTGCGGCAAAACAGAAGTGGCTGCAATATGGACTAAATCGAAATGCTTGGTTTACATTTTATCATGATACATATTATCGAGCTGTCAAATGGAATCAGGAAGGAAAGCTGACAGAAACGGTTCCTAGAGGAAAAATAATCGGATAAAAAGAATCCCCTGTTATGGGGATTTTTTTAACTTAGGAGGTATGCATCAAGGATAGCACCTGTTACGGTATCAACAATAAATTCATATTGTTCCGTTTGACCGTTAATCATTCTTGAAATACCGCCGATATAAACCTCATAATCCAGGAGAGATTTTGAATAGGGCTGTTTTTCCATTTGAATCCATGATCCTGAAATAGGGCCATGCTTTTTGAAGGCAGATTTTGCGATGGCTAAGGCTTTTTCCGCTGATATGGTGCTATTTTGATCGATTGCTTTAGTTAGTACCATTCCAACAGCAATACCGGAGCCTACACCTGTGAGAAAGGTTTTCCAATTCACGATTGAGAACCTCCTTAACGTTAATAACTTCAATGACTCTATTACTTATCTTATCAAAAATGAGGACAATAGATAACTGTTTTCAAGTATTTAATCCTTTGTAATGAAAAATAGTTGAATGATTCATAGGGCATGCTATGTCATGAAAATGGAGGAATAGCAGAAATTTAGGTAAAATAAATGGAGATAGTTAAATACATATTAGGAAAACGATGAAAGAGGAGTGTGAGCTATTTTGAACGAAAAAACGTTACAATTATTTAAACGCTTAACAGAGCTGCCTGGTATAGCAGGTAATGAACATGCTGTTCGGAGCTTTTTAAGAGAACAATTAAGTAAATATACAGACGAAATAGTCCAGGATAAGCTAGGAGGAATTTTCGGCGTTAAAAGAGGGGATGAGAACGGTCCAACCGTAATGGTTGCAGGACATATGGATGAAGTCGGATTCATGGTAACCTCAATTACAGATAACGGCATGATACGCTTTCAGACAATTGGTGGCTGGTGGAATCAGGTTATGCTGGCCATGACGGTTGAAATCATCACAAAAAACGGTCCGGTTCCTGGTGTAATCGGCTCTATTCCGCCGCATCTTCTAAGTGAGGAGCAGCGGAAAAAGCCTATGGAACTGACGAATATGCTGATTGATATTGGTGCAGATGATAAAGAGGATGCAATCAGGATTGGAATTAAGCCAGGGCAGATGATTGTCCCTGTTTGCCCTTTTACACCCATGGCAAATGGTAAAAAAATAATGGCGAAGGCTTGGGATAATCGTTATGGCTGTGGTTTAGCGATTGAGCTTCTCGAAGAATTGCAGAATGAAACGCTGCCAAATATTCTTTATTCAGGTGCAACCGTACAGGAGGAAGTGGGACTGCGAGGGGCTCAAACAGCTGCAAATATGATAAAGCCTGATCTTTTCTATGCTCTTGATGCCAGTCCGGCTAATGATATGTCGGGTAAAAAGGATGAATTTGGCCAGCTCGGAAAGGGAGCCCTATTGCGCATTTTAGACCGGACGATGGTGACTCATAAAGGGATGCGAGAATTTGTTCTTGATACAGCCGAATCAAACAAAATTCCTTACCAATACTTTGTTTCTCAAGGCGGAACCGATGCCGGTCGCGTTCACGTTTCAAATGAAGGAGTACCAAGTGCCGTTATTGGAATCTGTTCACGTTATATTCACACACCGGCAAGTATCATCCATGTCGATGATTATGCAGCTGCAAAAGAATTGGTGACGAAATTAGTCAAGGCATCTGATCGAACAACCTTAAACAGCATTTTACAAAACGGTTAATGTAATCAATTTCTAATAGCAGATGAATGGTCATGTTTATATGAGTTTGTTATGATTAATATTAATAGGAAAAAGGATTAATCATATGGGAAAATGGAGGAAATAACATTGAAACACCTTGAATCAGTTGAACAATATACAGAACTTCGTAATAGTGGTAAGCATATTTTTTTATTCTCTGCAGACTGGTGTAAGGATTGCCGTTTTATCGAACCTTTTATGCCTGAAGTAGAGGAAAAATATAGTGAATATATATTTGTTCATGTTGATCGTGATCAATTTATTGATTTATGTATTGAACAGGATGTATTTGGAATTCCAAGTTTTATTGCCTATGAAGATGGACGTGAACTAGGCCGATTTGTTAGCAAAGATCAAAAAACTCAAGAAGAAATTGAACAATTTATTGGAAATCTGAAATAAAAATAATGTATTTAGACCATCCCCTTATCTTTGAGATAAGGGGATAAATTCTGTAGAATAAAAAAGAATGTCTTATAAGGAGATTGCATAATGAAAATGGATAGTAATAAAATGAAAAATGAACTTCAAAAACGGCTTACCCGTCCTGAGTGGAAATTTGAATATGATCGTAAGAAAGATCAATTGCGGATTGAACATAGAGAAACAGCAAAAGGGATTACCATTTCTTTGCCGGGAATCATAGCCAAATGGCAGGAACAAAAGGAAAAGGCCATTGATGAAATTGTCTATTATGTAGAAGAAGGTCTACGGGCAATGGAAACAGATGCTGAAATTTCTGGGAAAGAAAAAAATATTTTTCCTGTCATAAGGTCCACTTCTTTTCCCATAAAGTCAAATGAGGGGCAGTCCTTTATTTATGACGACCATACAGCAGAAACAAGAGTTTATTATGCGCTTGATTTGGGGAATACATATAGGCTGATTGATCAGGCTCTTATTGAAAAAGAAAAATGGGATGAAAAACACATAAAGGAAACGGCCTTATTTAATGTGCGGTCATTATCAACGGAATTAAAGACAGATGTTGTGGCAGGAAACACCTTTTTCTTTTTAAATAAGAATGATGGATATGATGCAAGCAGGATTTTAAATGACTCGTTTTTAAAAGAAATGCAAAAGAAAATAAAAGGAACAATGGCAGTTGCGGTACCGCATCAGGATGTGTTGATTATCGCCGATATTGAAAACGATACAGGCTTTGATATTCTTGCACAGATGACCATGAGCTTTTTTGCAGCTGGCAGAGTTCCAATTACAGCCTTATCTTTTTTATATGAGGATGGAGAGCTTGAACCAATTTTTATTTTAGGGAAAAATAAACCAAAAGATAGGAATAAATGAAAAGGACCTTAAGGTTCTTTTTTTTGTCATGTATAATACATAGGTAATGTTAGATTTACAGGCTTTGATAAAAAATGGTTCTGCTTTTCATAATTTACCATTTCGTCTGACCATAGTAGCATTCTTTTATTTTATCTCGTATTTTTAAGAATTACTGATAAAATAAGAATGGTAGTCTAAGAGAATAAGAAAGAGTGATTTAGTTTGAATTGGATGAAAAGGTTATTACGCCTATTTAGAGAAGACGTGGAACATAAACATATAGATGAAGACAGTGGTCATATCCGCGGCAGTACAAAAAAGACTCATGAATTGAAACAAAACCGAGAAATAGGAAAAGAAGTAGACGCTAAAATTGTTTATCAATATCCAAAGGGAGAATTTAGATTTCCATTATTGCCGGACGATGACAAAGAAGTAAGAAAGCAATCAGTCCGTCCTGCTGAGAAAAAGGAACAGGAACAAAGTCACGAACGGATTCCAAAAAGGAAACGACGGCAAAGTACACCAGATATACAAGAGCCTATTGTAAGAAATAGAATGACTGAACAGGAAAGTAGAAATACAAGACCTTTTAAGCCAACAGATATACCTTCACCCATCTTTGGTTATAAGAAGCGGCCGGAGATACGACAAGGTCAGCTGACCCATGAGGTTGAGATAAAAGATATCGAGAAAAAAGATCCCATCAACCGAGAGTTGTATCATCGTTATTCGCAGACATGGGGTGGTGCTCCTGTAATTGTGAAACCTAGTGAGAACAGGTTTAATCCATTAGAATTAAATCAGTCAAAAGCCCAAGTGAATAACGTGAAGTCGCACGTTCAAACAGTGAATCTTGAAAATCGAGATGTGGAAAATCCTGTTGAAGAAAAAATTCGAAGGGTACAGAAAGTAGAAGCGCCAAAAAAGGAAACATATGTGGAGGAACAGATTGACCAGGAAGAAATAAAAGGAGATAACATTGAACAAGCAGATTCTATTATGGAGGAACTTGTAGAAGCTGTAGAAGAAAATGTTGCCGTTTCTCACATGGGTGCAAAAGAAGTTTTTGAAAATCGAGAGGCAGAGAATGATAAGAAACCTGTTCTGGAAGTGATGGAGTCAGAGGTAGAGTCGGCAGTGCTAGAAATAGTGGCAACTGTTGAAACGGCTCCTGCATCACCAGCTCTTAAAGATGAAATGGTGATTGACGAACCTGCTTTATTAGATGAAATCATTAAAGGGGATAAGGTTGAACAAGAAGAAATGGTTCAACCTAAACCGGATGAAACGATTGAAAATCAAGAATTTCCGGTCCGTTCAACGATTCCTTTCAATGTTATTATGCTTAATCAAGATAAACTAAGATTGATGGAACAGGAGCTAAGAAAATCGGTTAGTAAGATTGATAGCGACATGCCACTGCAATCAGAGGAAACAAAGAATCAGATGGAAAAAGCTAATCAAGTTCATCCATCTGTGGTGCCTGCAGAAAATGATAATGATAAAACAGTCATCATAGCAGATCAATCCTTTCAAGTGATTGCAAATAATAGTGATAAACTAGCCGAACAAAAGACTACAACCGTTGAAGAATCAGTTCAAAGTCATCGAATTCATGAGGGCAATGAACAGGAACCGGGAAAGGAACAACCTGATTATGGTTATGATTATTCATTCCCATCGATTGACCTCTTAACGCCTCCTGTTGTAGTCGAAGAAAACAATCAATGGATTGATGATCAAAAAGAACTGTTGAATACAACCTTAAGGGATTTTAATGTTGGAGCATCTGTTGTTAATGTTACACAAGGACCGTCCGTTACACGCTTTGAAGTACAGCCTGAGCCGGGTGTGAAAGTAAATAAGATTACCAATTTAGCAGATGATATCAAGCTCAGTCTTGCAGCAAGGGATATTCGAATAGAAGCCCCAATCCCGGGTAAACATACAATCGGCATTGAAGTGCCAAATATGGAAAGCCGTCCGGTATATTTAAGTGAAATTGTTAGCAATCCTGAATTTACTCGTCAGGAATCACCGCTTGCAGCAGCATTGGGCTTAGATATCTCGGGGAAACCAATTGTGTCAGACTTAAGAAAAATGCCGCATGGTTTAATTGCCGGTGCAACAGGGTCAGGAAAAAGTGTTTGTATTAATACGATTCTTATAAGTTTCCTTTATAAAGCGAAGCCAGAAGATTTAAAGCTGTTACTAATTGACCCGAAGATGGTTGAATTGGCACCATACAATCATATTCCTCATCTTGTCAGCCCGGTGATTACCGATGTTAAGGCTGCAACAGCAGCATTAAAATGGGCTGTTGAGGAAATGGAAAGACGTTATGAATTATTTGCCCACTCTGGTGTGAGGGATATCGGACGCTTTAATGAACTGGCTGAGAAGCATAAGCAATATGCCGATAAATTACCATACATCGTCATAATAATAGATGAATTAGCTGATTTAATGATGATGTCGCCTGCAGATGTCGAGGAAGCAATTTGTCGAATTGCCCAAAAGGCTCGTGCCTGTGGCATTCATCTTATCATTGCAACCCAAAGACCATCTGTTGACGTAATTACGGGATTAATTAAGGCGAATATTCCAACTAGAATTGCTTTTTCAGTATCCTCACAGGTGGATTCGCGGACGATTATCGACGTAAGCGGTGCGGAAAAGCTGCTTGGCAGAGGGGATATGCTATTTTTGGAAAATGGTTCATCAAAGCCGATTCGCTTGCAGGGAACGTTTGTTTCAGACGAAGAAATTGATGATGTTGTTGCACATGCTAGAGAACAAGGTGTACCAAACTATTTATTCCAACAAGAGGAATTATTAAAGAAGGCTGAAATTAATGAAGCAGAAGATGAACTTTTTTATGAAGCGTGTGAGTTTGTCATTGAAAACGGCGGGGCTTCCTCTTCCATGCTGCAAAGAAGATTCAAAATAGGCTATAATCGTGCTGCTAGATTAATTGATATGATGGAGAGCCACGGATATATTTCTGAATCTCGCGGAAGCAAACCTAGAGATGTATTTATAACAGACGAGGAATTAGAATCATTACAGATGGCAAACAAAGGTATATAAGTCTACGGATAGATAATTGAGAGGGAATTATACTTAAACATCCATTTTCCTTCTCTCTTACATAGACAATATAACTATTAATACGTTTCACTATAATAAATAATGAAGTTTTCTTTAGAAGTTTATGGTGTTATAATGTTTGAATATGATTAGACAAAGTACAAGGATATCTGTTTTTTGAAAATATCCTCATAATCAAGCAGAATGAGCAAAAATAAATAAATAATCATATACTGTTTTTACAGTTAGACGATGGTTGGAGGTTCTTTATATGACTAATTACCATTTCGTAGGTATTAAGGGGTCTGGAATGAGTGCATTAGCACAAATTCTTCATGATATGAACGTTCAGGTTCAAGGCTCCGATGTAGATAAACGTTTTTTTACTCAAGTTGCTCTTGAGCAAGCAGGAATAAAGATCCTTCCTTTTCGAAAAGAAAATATACAGCCTGGGATGACGATTGTTGCCGGAAATGCATTTCCTGATACACATGAAGAAATTCAAGAAGCAATGAAACTTGGACTTCCGGTTATACGTTATCATCGATTTTTAGGTGATTTTATGAAACGGTTCTCAAGTGTTGCAGTGACAGGAGCCCACGGTAAAACATCTACAACAGGTTTGCTTGCTCATGTCATTTCGGGAGAGAAACCGACTTCATATCTAATCGGTGACGGTACAGGTAAAGGGGAAGAGAATGCGGAATACTTCGTTTTTGAAGCATGTGAATATCGCAGACACTTTTTGTCCTACTTTCCTGATTATGCCATTATGACGAATATTGATTTTGACCACCCTGATTATTTTGCGAATATAGATGATGTCTGTGCTGCTTTTCAGGAAATGGCCCTGCAGGTGAATAAAGGGATTATTGCTTGTGGTGATGATGAACATTTACAAAAAATACAGGCAAAGGTTCCTGTTTTGTTTTATGGTTTTGGGGAGGAGAATGATTTCCAAGCACGTAATGTTGTAAAAACGACTGAAGGAACAACCTTTGATGTTTTTATTCGCAATACGTTTTTTGATACATTCACCATTCGAAGTTTCGGTGATCATAATATTTTAAATTCATTAGCCGTTATTGCCCTTTGTCATTATGAAGGAATTGATACAGAAGTTGTCCGAAAACAATTCTTGAGTTTTGAAGGGGTTAAAAGACGCTTTTCAGAGAAAAGAGCTGGATTGCAAATTTTAATTGATGATTATGCACACCATCCAACAGAAATAAAAGCAACGATTGATGCAGCGAGACAGAAATACCCGGCAAAAGAGATTGTTGCCGTTTTCCAGCCTCACACATTCTCAAGAACGCATGCTTTTCTTGATGAATTTGCTGAAAGCCTGAATCTGGCGGATAAGACGTATTTGTGTGAGATATTTGGTTCAGCTCGTGAGAATCATGGGAAATTATCTATTGAGGATTTGCAGGCAAAAATACCTGAATCAGAAATTATTACTGAAGAAGATATGTCTTCTTTGAAGAGTCACGATAACAGCGTGATTATTTTTATGGGAGCCGGAGATATTCAGAAGTTTCAGGCTGCCTATGAAAAAATCTTGTAGAAGTCTTAATGGAAAAACGGAAGTATTTAATAGACAACATGTCTAGAGTACTTTCGTTTTTTTGTTTGAAAAGGACTTGGAAAAATCCACTCTCCAATTAGTAGTTAGGAATTGAAAGTATTTGGCAGTATGGTAAGATTTTATATAAGGAGTTCTAGGAAAGTATAGGGAGCTTTGTTCCATGTTTATATCCTGTGATTACAGGATATAGTTTAAATAAGACAGGGAGGTGTCAGCTGTTTTGATTATTATTTTATATATAAGTACAGCAGTAATTGCAATTGCCTTTTTTATTTTAGTCATTTATCTTTCGAAGACATTAAAGTCGTTACAGGGAACCCTCGACAATGTTTCAAAAACATTATCTGGATTGGAGCAGCAGTTAGAAGGGGTAACAAAGGAAACGACAATCCTATTACATAAAACAAATGAACTTGCGAGCGATGTGCAGAAGAAAGCAGAGGATTTGAACAGTGTTGTACATGCAGTGAAGGATGTTGGAGAATCAGTAAGGAAGTTTAGCGGCTCTATTCAGTCCATTACAAATTCGATGAACAAACAGCTTGAAGATAATAAGGATAAGATGGCACAGGTGATTCAGTGGAGTAATATTATTTTTGAACTAAAGGATAAATGGCAGGGAAGAAAGCAAAAGAAAAACAATGAACGCCCGCTTGAAGAAGGATATGATTTTAAAAAGGAAAGGGCAAGGTACTAATATATAGGATTTGTTGATTAACATTGTTGATTTTTGACTCATCTAAAGCTGTATGGTTATGAAGTGACAGAAGAAAATTCATTTTCTCCTGTCACTTCATAACTATACAGCTACCTTTCAGCATAGCTGAAAGGCGTGAGAAATGTCTGTTTTTCACGGATGAGTCAAAAATTTAGCTTATCAAAATTGTTTGCTAACAAACCTTATATATATAAAGGAGACATGCTAATGGCTGGAAATGAAAGAATGAATTACGAAATAAAAAAGGACAAAGCAGAATCCGGTATGAGTACAAAGGATTTTCTTATCGGTACATTGATTGGTGCGGCTGTCGGCTCGCTAACAGCGTTATTGCTAGCTCCAAAATCAGGCAAAGAACTACGGGTTGATTTGAACAATCAAGCCTGTCAGTTAAGAGAAAAAACGGATCATATCCGTGAATCCGTATCACTTAAAGGAAATGGATTCACCTCAACAGTTAAGGATAAAACAACTTCCATTTCAAAAAAAGTTTCAGAGCAATCAGTCGACCTTGTAAAAAAAGTAAAGGGATTAACATCTGAAATCGAAAGGGATTCTACAGTAAATCCAGTTGATGAACTATTTGAGCGGAATCAACATACTACTTCGGATATTCAAAAGAAACTAGAAGAAACTAAAAGAGCATTTGACGAAACTGAAAGTAAATTTAATACTAAATAATATAACGCTTATATACATGTCCTTTTTAATATTTCGACAGATACTAGTGGATATTTGACCATATCGCAACCTTTCAGCGGAGCTGAAAGACGTGTGAAAAGGACTTTTCACACGGATGAGTCAAATATCTGGCAGAAGAATCATTTACTACCCGTACATGATGGAAAAGAATTCCCATGTCGATTTAATAAGTTGGACTTATATAGTGTAGAAAAAAAGTGAGGGGAAGTAATGATTAAACTTAATTCGATTGAAGAGTTCAATCAGGTATTAGAAAAAGAACATGCACTTTTTATTTTAAAGCATAGTACGACTTGTCCAATCAGTCTGGCTGCATTTGATGAGTATGAAAGTTTTTCAAAAGAACGACAGGAATTCCCTTCATACTTTTTAACTGTACAAGAGTCACGCTCATTATCCAATTATATTGCTGAAAAGTTTGGCATTAAGCATGAATCCCCGCAAGCCATTCTATTTGCTAATAATCAAGCAGTATGGGACGCTTCGCATTGGAAAATTAATGCAAAGTCATTAAATGATTCATTAGAACAAGTGAATTAAAAAAGGGTGTCCTTAGGACGCCCTTTTTTGATAGTTAGGTTTTTGTAACAGGCCACACAATTTTTAAATCATCTCCAGGTTCAACTTTTCCATTAAAAGTTGTTTGTTGATTATTTCTTAGTAATGTAAACTTGCCTGTTGCTTTTTGCGGCATATGAATTTGAACATGATTAAATAAATCTTGAAAGATAAACGGTTCCATTTTTCGTTGTTCATATACAATATGGTCACCATCTAAAATGAAATCTTCCTCTGAAAGTATTTCTTGGTTTCTTTTAAACTCGGTTAAACGTTTCGTCATAGTTAGAGGTTTTCCATTATAAGATATTGGAATGCTTTGCGTAAGTAGGATTTGTTTTACCTCTGCAAGCTCTTTTACGGTAGGATGTTTTCTGTTTTCAATGGTAATGACATCTAAATGTTCATAGTTGCTTCCCAATTTAACCTCAAATCCGTTACGGTATAATTTCCCAGAGAAAGGTGGTATAAAAGTTTCTTTGCCATTTAGATTAATATGAAAGGGTCGCAGCTTATCCAGTTCTTTCTGCAAATGTAAACTAGTAAGTAATTGTTCTATTGTGTCCGGGAATCTGCATTCAATCTGATCCCGATCAGAGACCAATTTTTCCGAATCAGCTGGGAGTCCATTGCAGGAAATTTGCGCACTTACACTATAAGATTTTCCATTAATCGTAACGGTTTTTTGAGGTAAGCCATCCAGTAAGTCTTTAATATATACAACAGGTTTTTTTCCGTCATTACCTGGAATGATTTTGAGCTGGTCTCCATCTTCAATTGGATCATCAAGACTGCAGGGAACCCCATTTTTATATAATAATGGTGCTTCTCCGTGTCCACCTGGAATGGTAATGCTGTGTCCGTTAAGAGAAATAATAATGGCCATCCCAGGCTTGCCGTATAGTTTATTCATTTTAATGCCGCTCGCAAGCAGGCAATCGCCGATTGTTAATTTCTTAACTTCAAAAAGACGGACAGGCTGTTCATTAATATAGACGGTTCGATAGTGAACAGGTGATTTTTGTGCTGTTATCGCAATTCCAATCGGAGTAACTAATTCCGGCCCTTTGTCAAGATGGTCTGCAAAAGAGACAGACGGAATGGCATTTACATCTCTAATCGCCACTCGATTTTCAGGGAGCTTCATGTATTGAGCAAGTATTTTCGTTATATTTGGGGTTAAACTTCCGCCGCCAATAAGCATGATGGCCTTTGGAGGCTTTTGGTTATTTAAGCTTAAAATTTCATCGCTAATTGATTTAGCAAGGTATTCAATAGCAGGTGTAATGTTTGTAATCATTTCATCTCTAGATACCTCGATATCAAACCCTAAAATATCCGTAATGGTAACAGAAGGCTGGGTCAGCAGTGCTCTTTTTGCTTGTTCCGCTAAAGGGAAATCAAGCAAGTATTGATCACTGATGGTTTCAGTGACTTCATCACCGGCAACCGGCACCATCCCATAAGCAATAATTGTCCCCAAATCTGTAATAGCAATATCGGATGTACCGGCCCCAATATCCACAAGGGCAACGTTTAATCTTCTCATGGACGGAGGAATCAGCACATTAATAGCAGCAATCGGCTCAAGAGTCAGTGCTTCCATTTCTAAACCAGCTCTATGAAGAGCAGCAATCAGCGATTCAACAACTACTCTTGGTAAAAAAGTAGCAATAATTTCTACAGCAGCCTCATTTCCTTGCTGGTCAATTAAATTACCAATCTCTTCACTATCAAGTTTATAATTTAGAACAGAATAACCGACACAATAATAATTTTGACGATTTTCACCATGTTGCCCTTTTTCTGCGACAATAGATTGTGCTTGTTGAACGGCGCTTAATTCAAAATGGAGGATATCTTCCTTCTTAATCATCGGTTTTCCAGCGATATTTACCGTTACAGCTGCCTTTTCTGTTTTTAATGCTCTCCCGGCAGCAGCCACATTTACCTTTTTCAGAGGTCCATGTGTTTTTTCAAGTTCTGCTTTTATATCAGAAATAATTTGTGCAACAGCCACTACATCATGGATTTGTCCATCCAACATAGCACGCTTAGAATGCTCCTTTGATAGAATATCAATGACATGAAAGTTCTCAGGATTTCTTTCTTCTAATATGATGCCGACAACAGAGCGTGTACCAATATCTAAAGCAAAAAGTTTTCTTTGTTTTTCCAAGAGGATGCACCTTCTTTAGTGATTAATGCAAAATACTTTAATGCTTAAAAGCGTTTAAGCGAAAAAGAAAAAATGCGTGACATTGACTGATAATTCATATATAATAACCGTAATCATAAAAAATGTATCACATTTTAATGGGTCGATAAAGAAGAAGTGGCAGTGTTATTTGTTATCGGCTATAAAGGGGCGGATATATATGAGTAATAATCAATTAGAACAATTGAGAAAAAAGGTGGAAGAACAAAACCTGCAAATATTACAATTAATAAATGAGCGGGCAAAAACAGTGCAGGAAATTGGACGTGTGAAAGAAACGCAAGGGGTTAACCGATATGATCCTGTACGTGAACGCCATATGCTTAATCAAATCATTGAAAATAATAATGGTCCTTTCGAGGATTCAACCATTTTACATTTGTTCAAACAAATCTTTAAAGCTGGACTTGAGTTGCAGCAGGATGATCACCGTAAAGCACTACTTGTGTCGCGCAAGAAAAAATCAGAAGATACTGTTATTGATTTAAGAGGTGAATTGGTTGGTGCCGGAAATCCTTCCTTCGTATTTGGTCCATGTTCAGTTGAGTCGTACGAACAAGTTGCAGCTGTTGCTGCTTCCGTGAAGGCAAAAGGGCTAAAACTTCTACGCGGAGGAGCTTATAAACCTCGAACATCTCCTTATGATTTCCAGGGTCTTGGGGTAGAAGGATTAAAAATATTAAAGCAAGTGGCAGATGAATACGATTTAGCGGTAATCAGTGAGATTGTTACACCAGCTGACATCGAAACAGCTCTAGATTATATTGATGTGATTCAGATTGGTGCCCGTAATATGCAGAATTTTGAATTACTGAAAGCGGCTGGGGCAGTAAATAAACCAGTTTTGTTAAAACGAGGCCTTTCTGCTACTATTGAGGAATTTATCAATGCAGCTGAATATATTATGTCACAAGGAAACGGTCAAATTATGCTTTGTGAGCGCGGTATACGGACATATGAAAAGGCAACAAGAAATACGCTAGACATTTCTGCTGTACCAATTCTTAAGCAGGAAACACATTTACCAGTATTTGTTGATGTAACGCACTCAACAGGTAGAAGAGATTTATTACTGCCATGTGCAAAAGCAGCTCTTGCTATTGGAGCAGACGGGGTAATGGCTGAAGTACATCCGGACCCTGCTGTTGCATTATCTGATTCAGCGCAGCAAATGGATTTGAAACAATTTGATGAATTTTACAATGAAATTCAAAAATCTGTTTTTATAAAAGCATAAGTGAAGAACTGAGAAGGCTTTCCACATTTAAAGTGGGAAGTTTTTTCTTTGTAAATTTCGAGCAAAAAAAGTCAAAAATCGACAAATATATGTTAAAATAGCCTTTAATTATGAAAAATACCTTAAACAAATCAGTTAACATTGCGACTTGTTATCGTCTATCGTATGATTAAGAACATAAATATATAGATATTAATGGATAATGCATGATTGAATGAATAAAATATCCTGCTATTCATTCGCTCGTGAAAATTAGAACAAAGTAAATTATTAGCATAAACAGATATATAATGATAATTATAAAAATATAAAGGAGTGTAATACATGAATATTACAATATATGATGTTGCTAGAGAAGCCAATGTTTCCATGGCAACGGTTTCGCGTGTAGTAAATGGAAATCCGAATGTAAAACCTACGACAAGGAAAAAAGTAATGGAGGTCATTGACCGATTAGGGTATCGTCCGAATGCGGTGGCAAGAGGGCTGGCTAGTAAGAAAACAACAACTGTTGGGGTTATTATTCCTGATATTTCGAATGTCTTCTTTGCTGAGCTGGCAAGAGGAATTGAAGATATTGCGACAATGTATAAATATAATATTATTTTAAGTAACTCTGACCAAAATAAAGACAAGGAATTACATTTGTTAAATACAATGCTTGGCAAGCAGGTTGACGGACTTGTGTTTATGAGTGGGAACATTACGAAAGAGCATGTTGATGAATTTGAAAAATCTCCAGTTCCGATTGTTCTTGCTGGATCTATAGAAGAGACAGAAAAGATTCCTTCAGTTAATATTGATCATGAACAGGCCGTCTTTGACGCTGTATCTACTTTTATTGAAAAAGGCCATAAGCATATTGGGATTGTCGTTGGTCCGTTTCATGACCCGATTAATAGTAATAAAAAGCTTGCTGGATATAAAAGAGCTTTAAGTGAAGCGGGAATTGAATATAGTGAGGACCTGATAGCTGAAGGTGATTATACATATGATTCAGGGATAGAAGCGTTTGAAAAACTTCTTGAAGCTAAGAATCGCCCTACAGCTATTATGGTGGGTTCAGATGAAATGGCGCTTGGCGTTGTACATGGTGCAGAGGATAAAGGTTTTGTCATTCCAGAGGACTTTGAAGTAATCACTTCTGATAACACAAGATTATCACTGATGGTACGTCCGCAGTTAACTACGATTGTACAGCCTTTATATGATATTGGAGCTGTTGCCATGCGTTTATTGACGAAATTGATGAATAAAGAGGAAGTTGATGATTTAATTGTCGTTCTTCCACACCGAATTGAAATACGAAATTCAACAAAATAGACCAGCCTTTTCATAAAAACGGGGAACCCAGTTAATGGGATCCCCGTTTTTTGTTATCTTTCGGCTTTCTTTTCTTTCCGTATTGAATATAAAGCCTTTTCAAGTGTTTGCCTATTTTTTTCAGTGATTTCTTCTTTTCTTGGAATAGGTTCATAGATTTGCTCGTCATCTTCCCAGTTTAATGGGAGGGTACAATCAGCTTTTCTTTGCCATTTTTCAATCCAGTTCTCTGGAAGAATCCCTGTATTTGTCGGGTTTTTAGTCATTTCAAACCAGATGGATGCCCAGGCTCTCGGAACGACTCTCCATATATCGTAGCCTCCGCCTCCTACCGCAATCCATCTTCCATCACAATATTGATGGGCGAGCTTGTGGGCGAGTTTGGGAATTTCTTTAAACGTTTTCATCGTCGAATATAGATGGGTTAAAGGATCCCAATAGTGGGCATCAACACCGTTTTGGGTAATAATCACATCTGGTTTGAAGAATTCTGTTACCTCTGAAAACGCAGCCTGGTAACAATCTAGAAATGACTCATCTTCAGTGAAGGCATCGACTGGAATATTAAATGAATATCCATATCCTTCCCCTTGACCTCTTTCACTGATATTCCCTGTTCCAGGAAATAAATAACGTCCTGTTTCATGGATGGATAGAGTGCATACATTAGGGTCATCATAAAAGGCCCATTGAACACCGTCACCATGGTGAGCATCTGTATCAATATAAAGAATACGGGCTTGATATTTTTCCTGTATATATTTAATTGCTACGGAAATATCATTATATACACAAAATCCAGAAGCCTTTCCTCTAAAGCCATGATGAAGTCCGCCGCCTAGATGTAACGCATGCTTTACTTTTCCACTCATAACATAATCCGCTGCTGTTAAGGCACCACCGACAATTAAAGAGGTGACCTCATGCATATTAGGAAACATAGGTGTATCCTCAGTGCCGAAGCCATAGCTTTCAGCAAGCTCTGCAGAAAGTTTTCCCTCACCGGCTAATTGTACGGCATCCACAAATTGTGGATCATGGATAAGGGTTAATTCTTCTCTTGATGCAGGTCGTGGAGGAATGATATTTTTCTTGTTGATGGCATTGCTCTTTTCTAATAAATCAAGTGTCAATTGTAAACGAAGCGGACTAAAAGGATGGTGTGCATTAAATCGATAGTTTAATAGAGCTGGTGAATAAATAAAGATTGAATCATCCTTCATTTTTCAATACCTGGTAAATTCGGCCAAAGAACCTGATATCCAGCCTTTTTGATTTCTTCTATTAAATAAATAGGGTTAATTGTCTGTGCTCTAATCACAATGATTTTAAAGCTATCATCCTTTTTATCTGGGTAAATGAGTACACTTAATATATTAACCTTATAATTACGAAAAACGGTTGTAATGTCATTTAGAACACCGGCACGGTTAGGAGCTTTTACTTCGATTTGCGATGCTGGCTGATGGGCTCCGGTAAGTTCGATTAATGTATGTAATAAATCTGTTTCCGTAATGATTCCAACAAGCTTCTTATCCTTTACAATAGGCAGGCAGCTAATATGATGTTCATAAAAAATAGCGCCAACTTCTTCAACAAAATCGAGAGGGTGGCCTGTAATCAGTTTGGTTGTCATAATAGATTTAATCGGTTTTTTTAGGATATCCTTTTGTTCTTCCCGATCTGTTAATATGGATGGTGTAGCATCGCGTATATCTCGGTCAGATACAATCCCTATCAACTGATTGTCTTCTGTAATAATTGGAAGATGCCTGACTTTATGTTGAAGCATGAGATTCGCAGCCTCTAGGATAGGTTGGTCTTGGGTAAGCGTAATAATTTTCGTTTTCATAATTTCCTCAACAATCATCTCTTTTTCCTCCTTTTCTACCTAATATTTTAATACATAAATCGATTCATAAATCGTAATTCGTCAAATTTTTGTATAGATTCTGAATTTATCCTTTTTCCAAAACGAACGAGAAGACAGTTTGCTGGATGTGCGCAAATTTCCGGATCATCTGTTGCGTACCATTCTAGATTTCCACTGCTCATCATTTTTCCCAAAATATTTCGGTATCCCCAAACATCTAGGCCTGTCCCTTTTAAATCCCAATGCCAATAATATTCAGTTGTAAAAATGATATAGTCTTCCATTGCATCATCCATCATGGAAACCGTCAAAAGCGCTTTACCGGCACCAAGTCCGCGATATGGTGAACTGACTTCTATTGCACCCAGTTCAATTAAATTTTCCATCTTTCCTTTTGACCAGCGTTCAAGTGGATCAGGATAAAGGAAGGTCACGTATCCTATAATTTTATCTTCTAATCTAGCAATGATAATTCTGCCTTCTGGTAAACCAGCAATTTCGATCACTGCCTGATGCTGTTTTTTTGCCGGTCGAAACGCAACTAAACCGTCATCAAATTTGTATTGTGCCAATTGTTCAGATGACAGAGGTCCTTCCACGACTAAAGTGCCAACAGGGGTTGTAAATTCTTTTGAATAATAGGTTTTCTTGTGCTCCATAAATTTTTATTCACCGCCATATATATTCTCTACCCCTTAATACGCTTAAAAAAATTGCTGGATAAACCTTTATTATTTGGGATTAAAAGGAATTAAGGATGTAATAACACCATTATACACAATTTTTATTTGATAAATGATACTATAGCCTGTTTACATGATTAATAATTTTTGGACATAATTGATTGATATGTTGAAAAATTTTTTTAATAAGTAATATTTTAAAAATTGAGAAAACTTAAATCTTGTTATATAATAGATTTGAAATTACATAAAGGAGGAATAAATAGATGAAATTGGAAGCTCTGCCATCTTTCAAAGGTGAATATAATTTAACTAGTTATGAAGAAATGTATAATAGTTTTGATTGGAAAGAAACAGAGAAAATGTTTTCCTGGTATGAAACTGGAAAAGTAAATATAGCCTATGAAGCAATTGACAGACATGCGGAAAGTGTCAGAAAAAATAAGATTGCGTTGTATTATCATGAAGGACTAAGAAAAGAAAAATATACATTTAAAGAAATGAAAGAGCTTTCTAATAAAGCTGGAAATGTGTTTAAAAACTATGCACAAGTTGAAAAAGGGGACCGTGTTTTTATTTTTATGCCTAGATCACCGGAATTGTATTTCGCTGTACTAGGAGCTATTAAACTTGGTGCAATTGTTGGTCCATTATTCGAAGCGTTCATGGAAGGAGCTGTACGTGACCGCTTAGAGGATAGTGAAGCGACAGTCATTGTTACAACAAAAGAACTTTTACATCGTGTCCCTGTTGAGGCACTTCCATCATTAAAACATATTTTTGTAGTAGGCGATGATGTAGAAGAAAACGGGCAAGTAATTGATTTTAAGAAAAAACTGGATGAAGCAAGCTCAAAGCTTGATATTCAGTGGGTTGAGCGTACAGATGGTATGCTGCTCCATTATACTTCTGGTTCAACAGGTAAACCAAAAGGTGTTTTACATATTCATAATGCAATGATTCAGCAATATCAAACAGCTCAGTGGGTTCTTGACTTAAAAGAGGATGATGTATATTGGTGCACAGCCGATCCTGGCTGGGTAACGGGTACAGCCTATGGAATATTTGGACCTTGGCTGACAGGTACTTCCAATTTAATTGTTGGCGGCCGATTTAATCCTGAAACTTGGTATAAAATGCTTGAGGATTACGGCGTAACAGTATGGTACAGTGCTCCAACAGCTTTCCGTATGCTGATGGGTGCTGGTGATGAAGTGGTAAAGAAATTTGATTTATCACATTTACGTCATATTTTAAGTGTTGGTGAGCCATTAAATCCAGAGGTTGTCCGCTGGGGAATGAAGGTATTTGGGTTACGAATTCATGATACGTGGTGGATGACTGAGACCGGTGCACAAGTGATTTGTAATTATCCTTGCATGGAAGTGAAGCCTGGTTCAATGGGGAAACCAATTCCTGGTGTAGAAGCTGCTATTGTTGATGATCAAGGAAATGTATTGCCTCCTAATCGCATGGGTAACCTTGCTATTAAAAAGGGATGGCCGTCCATGATGCATACAATATGGAACAACCAAGAAAAATATGATTCCTATTTTATGCCGGGAGATTGGTACGTATCCGGAGATTCTGCTTATATGGATGAAGATGGATATTTTTGGTTCCAAGGCCGTGTCGATGATGTAATCATGACAGCAGGAGAGCGTGTTGGTCCATTTGAGGTTGAAAGTAAGCTTCTTGAGCATCCGGCCATTGCAGAGGCTGGCGTAATAGGGAAGCCAGATCCTGTCCGTGGGGAAATTATTAAGGCATTTGTTGCTCTAATGGATGGTTATGAACCATCAGAAGAGTTAATTGAAGATATTCGTCAATTTGTCAAAACAGGACTTGCTGCGCATGCTGCGCCAAGAGAAATCGAGTTCCGTGATAAATTGCCGAAGACAAGAAGCGGTAAGATTATGCGCCGAGTGTTGAAAGCTTGGGAACTTAATTTACCAACAGGTGATCTTTCTACAATGGAAGATTAATAAGCTAAAAAAGCGGGTGTCTCATTACAATAATGAGATACCCGCTTTTTTAGCTTATTTTATGGATCTGGCTGTGTTGCAGAATTTTGTGTGTTTTGACTTTGTTCCCCGGTTTCAGTGTTAGGCGGGGGTGATGCATTAGGCTGCGTCACTGGATCTGTTTCTTCTGTTGTTGTTCCAGAATCAACCGGTGTAGTAGGTGGTTGACCAACTGTAACGTAATTAGATGGTGCTGATTCATTTCCGGCAATATCAACTGAGGTGACATAATATGTGCCTGCTCCTGCCTGGAATGAATGAGAACCGTCTACATGAATAGTTCCGACCCTTTGACCGCCGCTATAGACTCTGTAGCCGACGATATCATATTCTGTGCTCCTTCCCCATGTGATGGTATTGCCTGATAGAGAAATACCTGGGGCGGAAGGGGTGCTTCCGTTGTCCTGCAGACTAGCGTTTGGTACAATGGCATTCGCTAAACCGCTGCTATAGGAGGCCAATTGGTTAGCAGATATCCCAAGCATTTTTTGAATCGCGCTAGAGTCTAAGACTATTCCTGACTTCACAAATTCACTCGGTGTTGAATTCAGTGCTAAATATTTTTTACCACCAATTGTGACAAAACGTCCGCTTGCAAAACCATTATCTGATTTTGTTGGTACGAACTTAGCATTAAAAAGGTCGGTACGGACTAACCCGGCATTTGCACAGGCTTCTGTTGCCAAGCCTCCGGAAACAGCACAGAAGGTACGGGTAACAATTCCCTCCGGCATTGGCAGTGTTTCACTTGGATCTACCAGTTCAGGTGCAATATCATAGGCAGCATTCATTAAATCTGCCCACAGATAGATATTTCTTACACCATAGGATAATCCTTTATAGCTAAGTTCCAATGGTTTAGGTTCATCGTAGCCGTTCCAAACACCAAAAGACACATTTGGATTTGTCGCTACAAACCATGAATCTTTATAATCTTGGCCAGTACCTGTTTTCCCAGCCCAATCAGAGCTGAATTTTAAGCGTCCATTTAATGAAGTGGCTGTACCGCCGCTTATAACATCTCTTAACATATCAAAGGTTAAATAGGCTGTTTGAGGGCTGAATACTGGTACGGGTGTTACTTCATGCTGATAAATAATATTTCCTTCTTTGTCAGTAATTTTCTCAATCATATAGGCATCGATAAATTGACCACCATTTGCAAAAGTACCGAAAGCATTCGTATTTTCTTCGACAGTAACCCCATTTGTCAAACCGCCTAGTGCAGCAGATCGGTTTACATAGTCACCTTCACTTAAGGAGGTAAAGCCCATTTTTTCAAGGTATTGTGCCGGATTTGTGTCAAGAATATCAACGTATGCCTTCACAGCAGGAATATTATAGGATTTAGCCAGTGCTTCTCTGGCTGTCACTAGCCCATGCGTACTGCCGCCATAGTTGGATGGCCAAGGTTTGCTTGATCCTGGATTTAATCTTAATGGAACATCAGGAAGGATGCTTCCTGGAGAAATCGAACCCACTTCAAAAGCAGGAGCATAAACAAGCAATGGCTTCATCGTTGATCCATTTGAACGTTTGGCACTTGTTGCATGGTTAAGTTGTTCACGATGATAATCACGGCCGCCTACAAAACTAATAATTTTTCCCGTTTTGTTTTCTATTAAAATAGCGCCTGCTTCAACCGGATCACTAACTGTTTTTACTTCACCGGTTTCAGGATCCGTGTACGTTTTTGTCTTATCGCTTCCGTAATAGTTGAAGTTTTGAACAACCTCAGTGAAACGATCATAAAGGTCTTTATTAATTGTACTGTGAATTCTATACCCGTTTTGACGAATGTCCCGGTCAGAAAGAGCCATGTATTTTTCTCTTAATACATCGTCTTGGTCCAGTTTTTCTTTCGAAATACCGTCTTTTTCTGCCAACATATAGGCCATTACTTCAGCAGCGCGTTTTTCAATCTCAAATGTAACCCAAGGATATTGTTCAACCGGATTTTCATGGACGGTGATAAAATCCTTTGTAATGTCATAGGCCAGTGCTTCTTCATATTGCTGCTTCGTAATTTTCTCATCCGTATACATTCTATTAAGAACGGTTTTCATTCTTGTCAAACCTGGTTCAAGATTTTGTTTAATCTCGCCCCCGTTTGTATATGGTGTATATCCGAATGGACTTTGCGGAAGTCCTGCTATAAAGGCTGCCTGTGGTAAATTTAAATCTCTTGCATTTTTGCCGAAAATTCCTTTTGCTGCTGACTGTACGCCAGCAATGTTTCTCCCTGAAGAATTACGTCCAAAAGTTGAAACATTTAAATAGGCTTCAAGGATTTCCTCTTTTGAAAAGAACTTTTCAAGTCGGAGGGCGAGTAATATCTCTTTTGCTTTTCGCTCAAATGAAACTTCATTTGTTAAGATTTGATTTTTTATTAACTGTTGTGTGAGTGTACTTCCTCCAGATTGGACGGAGGCGTTTGTAACCTCTTGAAAGATAGCGCGTAAGATGGCTTTTGGCACCACTCCGCCATGTTCGTAAAAATATTCATCTTCTGTGGCGACAATAGCATTAATTAAATCCTGTGATACATCTTCAAGCTTTACTTCCTCCCGTTCTAAATCTGTGTAAAGCTTACCGAGATAGACGTTATTAGCGAAATATAATTCGGAGGTTTCTTCATAATTGTAAATATTTTTTTTCATGCTGTTATAGGAGCGTATGGGTTCGTTTTTTACCAATGATGCAAAATATCCAGCACCAAGACCGCCGGCAAAAGATACTCCAAGTACGGTAATGATTATAAAGATAAGAGCAAGATTCCAAAGTACCTGGTAGGTTATGCGGGCTTTCTTGGCGGTTTGTTTATCTTTCAACAGTAGGATAAACGATTTTAGTTTACCGCTATATTTTGATTTTTCACTATTCATTCATTAATCCCCTCCAAAATCACCCTTCATTATAGCATAAACAAGCGATTGATACCGAAAAGAATGTTGTTATTTGGAGAACTTTCATGTTAACATTTGACATTATTTGCAGTCTGTGTTAAAAATGCAATATTACTAATAACTTCATTCAGTAGAGTTTTCCCCTTCTATAAGTAGGTATGGATGCGAAAAAAGTACTCTAATTTGGTGGATTTAAATCTCAGCTGAATGAAGTTAAGCCTCTGGGCGCAAATCCGGTGAGCGAATTTGATTATATTAAAAGCTGAGACGGGAACCAAGTAGTGCTTCTATCCCTGCCAAAGAGAGCCAGCGGCTGCTGTAAGCTGGTGCAAATAGAAGTGATGAATTACCTCCCTGAGCTTTCACTGAGAACAAATAGCTTAAAATGCACCTGCGGTTTTATTTTTCGGCGGGACTGCCTTTGCTTTTTTTAGTAACAGTGACCGGTTAATCCGTTATCTTATTGAGTGGGAGAATGAATTCTCCAATTTGGGTGGTACCGCGCATATTTTCTGCGTCCCTGCATATTTGCAGGGACGTTTTTATTTTTATTTTGAGGAGGACATTAAATCCATGACATTACTAGAAGATTTACAGTGGAGAGGTATAATCTACCAACAAACTGATGAAGAAGGTATCAAAGAAACATTGGAAAAGGAGAAAATTTCCTTATATTGCGGTGTGGATCCGACTGCAGACAGCATGCACATCGGCCATTTATTACCTTTTCTAACATTAAGACGTTTTCAGCAGCATGGACATCGTCCCATCGTGCTTGTTGGCGGGGCAACAGGGATGATTGGAGATCCGAGTGGAAAAAGTGAGGAACGTAAACTTCAAACAACTGAGACTATTCAGCATAATGTTGAGTGTATTCAAAAACAATTAAGTCATATTTTTGATTTTGAAGGCGAACAAGGAGCTATTATGGTGAATAACTATGATTGGGCTGGCTCCATGGATATTGTGACATTCCTGCGCGATTATGGAAAACATGTCGGTGTGAACTATATGCTGGCAAAAGATACGATTGCAAATCGGCTTGAAACAGGAATTTCATTCACTGAATTTACATATACGATTTTACAGGCAATGGATTTCTTACACCTTTATGAGAAACATGATTGTAAAATGCAGGTTGGCGGAAGTGACCAATGGGGAAATATTACAACAGGTCTTGAGCTAATCCGAAAAATGTCACCAGAAGGCTCAAAAGCATTTGGACTGACCATTCCGCTTGTTACAAAGGCAGATGGAACTAAATTCGGCAAAACGGAAAGCGGCGCAGTGTGGCTGGATCCTGAAAAAACGTCTCCATATGAGTTCTATCAATTCTGGATTAATACAGCTGATGCAGATGTTATCAAATATTTGAAGTTTTTTACTTTCTTATCAAAAGAAGAAATTGAAGCATTAGATGCTTCTGTTCAAACAGAGCCACATCTGCGTAAAGCACAAAAAGCATTAGCAGAAGCTATGACAAGGTTAATCCATGGCCAGGAATCCCTTGATCAAGCAATAAAAATTACAGAAGCATTGTTTAAAGGAGAAATACAAAACCTAACAGCAACGGAAATCAAACAAGGGTTTAAAGATGTTCCATCCTATGAACATACATCTGGAGAAGATATTAACATTGTTGATTTATTAATCGCTGCAAAAATTGCTCCTTCTAAAAGACAGGCTCGTGAAGATGTAACAAATGGGGCTGTGTCTATTAATGGAGAACGCGTAACAGAAACGGATTATCTTGTTACAGCAAAAGACCGGATTGAAGGCCAGTTCACCGTTGTTCGCCGCGGTAAAAAGAAATATTACTTGATTAAATATTAATCATCCATATCATTCATGGTGTCAGGTACAGCAAAAGGCAAACTAGTGAATAATGTCTTCATAAGCGGTGCCTGACACTATATCCAAAATAAAAAAACTTGCCAAGTGATAGACTAACCTAAATAAATGAAACATTATAAAACACCTTTGAAATGGTACACGTAAGTAAAGTACTAAATCGAAGGTGTTTTTGCGTGGGCAAAAATGTATATTCAAGTGAAACGAAATGGGCAGTAGTAAAAGATAAAATGAACGGAGGAGGTTAGTGTAATAGGAAAATAAAAAGAGTTCATATTGGAACTCTTTTCCTACGTTAAAATTTCCCAATATTAATTAACAGCCATTTTATTAAATTATTCTTTCCCTAGCGTTAACAATAGAACGTTGGAAACAAGTATTTGAAATGCAAATAGACAAAATTGAGGAAGAGAAAAGAAAGTTAGTTCATTTGGAACAAAGTCAAAAAGTTCCTTGCGTATGGTTTGCATTTTCGGAATGATAGTAACCATTATTGGGTTAAGATTAGTTGAATAGATTACTAACTTGAATTGACGAGTTTTTTGTTTTAAATTGATAATTCATGATTAGATAGTTGAATTTGTGATTATTTACACTTAAACAAACGGGGGCGTTTCTTTAAAAAGGAATGCTCTTTTCATATCCAATTAAAAGGAAGTAAATGTAATTATTATGTTAAAGATGATTGCTCTTCTATTATAGGTAGAGAAAGCTTTAATACGATATATGTTACAATATTAAAAAAAGGTAAACCTTGGAGGCACACCACTGCAATAAGATTTATAACGAAATTAAGTTCTTGATATATCCCATCAAGGACATATGATGAAACAGTGCTTTAATAAAGGAGTTGTATAAAATGGATGAAAATAAAGATACAGAAATAAAACGCTCTTCAAAAGCAGAAAACATTCTACCTCAAATCAATAGTAAAACGAAGCTAGGCGACTTACGAAAAATCGCAAAGGACATTAAAAAAGACCACGAACTAGCTATGGAACTTTGGTCAACCGAAGAGTTTTTGCCCAGACTATTGGCAATCTTAATTATGGATAAAAAACTTCTTTCACAAGATGTGCTAAATAAGCTTGATAAGGATATGCGGACTCATATTTTTGATGAGCGAAATAACTTAATGGATTGGTTAATGGCTAATCAGCTCACCAAAGACAAGAAGACAATTGCATTGATGGAGTCATGGGAAAATAGCCCTTCTGCTCTTCAAAGGCGAGCTTTCTGGTATTATCAAGCGCGATTGAGATGGACTGGACAAACACCGCCTGATAACACCGAAGAGTTACTATCGGCATTAGAAGCTAATATTACGCAGGAAGAACCGGAAGTTCAATGGGCTATGAATTTCACCGCAGGCTGGATAGGCGTATATGATGAAAAGAATCGTGCACGTTGTATGAAACTTGGTGAGAAGACAGGGCTTTACAAAGATGAAAGAGTAGCAAAAGGATGTACTCCCAGCTATTTACCGGAGTTTATTACGATCGAAGTTAACAAACGACATAATAATTAGTTACCTTTGAAAAGTTTTACTTGTTCAAAAAACGTCCTCCAAAACTTTCCCTAAATCGTTGGGGGAGAATACATTATTCTACGAAGCAGAGTACAAACAAAAAACCCTAGAACCATTGAAAAATCAAGGTTTCTAGGGTTTCCCAATATGCTATTTACAAAGCATATTAATTAACGAGAGTAGAACTCAACGATGAATGCTTCGTTAATTTCAGCTGGTAATTCAGAACGTTCTGGTAAACGAGTGAAAGTACCTTCTAATTTGTCAGCATCAAAAGTTAAGAAATCAGGAACAAAGTTGTTCACTTCGATTGCTTCTTTAATGATGTCAAGGTTACGTGATTTTTCACGTACGCCGATTGTTTGACCTGGGTTTACACGGTATGAAGGAATATCAACGCGCTTTCCATCAACTAGAATATGACCGTGGTTAACAAGCTGACGAGCTTGGCGGCGAGTACGCGCTAAACCTAAACGGTAAACAACGTTATCTAAGCGAGATTCTAAAAGAATCATAAAGTTTTCACCATGGATACCAGCAAGCTTTCCAGCCTTATCAAAAAGGTTACGGAATTGACGCTCATTTACACCATACATATGGCGAAGCTTTTGCTTTTCTTGTAATTGTAAACCATATTCAGAAAGTTTTTTACGTTGGTTTGGACCATGTTGTCCAGGAGCGTAAGGACGCTTTTCTAATTCTTTACCAGTGCCGCTTAAAGAGATACCTAAACGACGAGACAGTTTCCAACTTGGACCTGTATAACGAGCCATGAATGACTCCTCCTCTATGTTTTTATTTTTGGTAAAATAAAAACAGATGTGAGACCTTTCTCAGACATTTTGTTTTTATGTACCTTCGCCCTGCAGCAAGGGTTACTCAATACACCGTCTTAGTGCAACCTGAGGAACAAAATGATGCTAAAAAAGTATTCACATAAGCTGCATATTTTACACAAAGGCTATTATATAATGGAGCTCAAGCAAATGTCAAGGTTGTTTTCTCATAGAAAGCTACAGAATTCACAGAATATCCAAAGACATTCTTTCTATCGTTTGGTATATACAGTTAAATACATGTATAATAAATACAAGAAATACGTGCGGAATGAAAATATTTTCAGCATTAAAAACTAGGTGAGAGGTTTAACATGGAATTACTGGAGGAACGTATTATTCTGGATTTAAAAAGTCGTTTTTTCGACTTAATCTCTACAGATGATCATCAATTGAAATATGAATCTATACTAGAAGAAATGCTCATGACGATTAAACAGCTGATGCAAGCTGAAAAAGTAACACTCTATCATTTTGATGAAAGAATTCAGCAGCTAGTTGTAGAGGCTTCTACGAATTTAGAAGTGAAACAAAGCCTAGTTGCGGTAAACTTTTCTAATCAAGATCACCGAGAATTAGGAACATGTCAAAAGGTTTACCGAAAGCCCTTCTATTGTCAAGCGTTTGAACAATATGATTTATTAATCCCTGTGAGAAATAATGGCAGTATTCAAAGCTATCTTGCATTAAAAGAGGAAGGTCAATTTTTCTCGAAATTAACGGAGAAGGTTCTTGAAAAATTAAGTGCTGAATGTGGACTTTTCCTGCAAAAGGCTCAAAAGTTAGCTAAACTGCTAGTGGAAGAAAAACGGTATAAACAGCTTTTTCGTGTGACTGAAAAGGTTCATTCGACTATGAACATGAAATCAGTACTGGGAGAAATAATTGATACACTGCAGGAAGTCTATCCAACATTTACATATCTTCTGTTTCTTTCACAGGATTATAATGACTATGAAGGTTTACCAATAAAGGAATTCAATTATACTAGTGAAAATCAGATAATTATGCAATCATATGTGACCGGTACCATTGAAGTGGAAGTGTCTGTTACTGAGTGTAAAGCAAATTTGTATGCCCCGTTGAAAGGAAAACAAGGTGTCTATGGCGTATTGCAAGTTACTTCGCCTAATGCTCTTGTCTTTCCAAAAAATGAAGTTGAATTTATTACTGTTCTTGCAAATATAGCCGGCGGTGCTATTGAAAATGCCCAGTTGTATGAACAGTCTAAACGGTTGATAGCGGATTTACAGCTTATCAATGAAACGAGCCATCATTTAAATTCTAATCTTAGGCTTAGTGAAACGATGGTATATATGTCAGAGCAAATTGTAAAATCACTCTCTGCCGAAGAGGTAGGTTTTATCCAGTGTGCTCCAGATACACCACAAAATTATGTTCAACAGGGAAGTACGGATTTCTTTTTTACCGATGAGGCTAAGACATATATAGATTTTTTCAAAGAGAAAATATTTAAAGAGAATGATTCATTATTTATCGGTGATTTAAAATTGCCTGGAGATACGAATGCAGATTCCTCTTTCAAATCTGCGATGGCAGTACCTATGAGTCAGTCAAATGGACTAAATGGATTTGTTCTTGTTTTGCATCACGAACCATATGCCTTTTCATTTGATACGTTTAAACTGTTTCTTTCTTTAATCCATCATTCTACGTTAGCCTTTACCAATACACTTTTAAGAGAAAAACTTGAAAAGTTAGTGGTAACAGATCATTTAACAAAGCTGTACTCTAGAAAGTATCTCGATGAACAAATTCAGCAGTCTATGCAGTTTGATGAAGGAGCAACCTTCATTTTAATGGATATAGATAATTTTAAACTTGTGAACGACACGTATGGACATCAAATAGGTGATCAAGTAATTATTCAAGTTTCTAATGTTATTAAGGAAAATATTCGCGGAACGGATATTGGTGCCCGATGGGGAGGAGAAGAGCTCGCGGTTTACTTGCCGAGAGTATCAATTGATACAGGTGTGATGATTGCGGAAAGATTAGTCCAAAAGGTAAGAGAAACAACGGATCCTGCTGTCACCATCTCCTGTGGCGTTACTTGCTGGAAAACAGAAGATAACGATACTTATCAAAATCTGTTTAAACGGGCAGATAATGCGCTGTATCAGGCGAAGAAAACCGGTAAAAACAAAGTTGTTACTCAACTTTGTTAATTAAGATGAGAGGAAACAATTCCTAGGAATTTTAGGAGTTGTTTTTTATTTAGCTTTATTAACGAACGATGTTATTAAGTCTAATTTTTGACTCTATCGTGAGAAGTGCCCATTTCTCACGCCTTTTAGCTTTAGCTTTAGATGAATCAAAAATTAACAATATTAATAAACAAAGCCTTTTATTTATATCTATTTGGAACATGCTGATGTAGTAAAGGAAAAATAGAACTCATAACAATAGCGAAATCACGAGAATGGAAATGGTTTTTGTCGAGATTTTTTTAGAGGATTGCAGAGTTGTACAGCGAAATTTGTATAGGATAGAATACTTTCGCTTTTTCTTAGGGCTTTAGCCCTTAGAAAAGCCAATCAAGCTCTGTGTGACTAACCATCAGTGGGAAAATACCACTAATGGAAGTTTTCTTTATTTTGATAAAATCACTAATAGTGAGGGATTAATGATGAAAAAAAACTCGAAAGAGGAAATAATCCAAGCTGCTATTTTCTTGTTTAATACGAAAGGGTTTCAAGGTACAACGGTGAGAGATATTGCCAGTAAAGCAAATGTAAATGTCGCAAATATATCTTATTATTTTCAAAATAAAAATGGTCTTTTAGAATATTGTTTTATGCATTACTACGAAAACTATATAAATGAGGTTGAAAAAGGAATGGCCGTACTTGAAGCGGATGCCTACGAATGCATGCAAAACGTTGTGAAGAGTATTGTCCTTTTTCAAAGCGAGAATTTTCATTTAACAAGATTTATTCTGCGGGAGTTGTCGCTGGATACACAAGTGGTTCGTGAGATGATGTCTACCTATCTGACAAAAGAACGCTATCTGATTACGAAAATTTTGGAAAAAGGAATGTCATGCCAAGAATTCAAGAAGGTCAATATTAATTTCTTCATCATACAGTTAAAAGGATTATTGTCAATGCCTTTTTTAAATAGCCAATATATATCAGAAGTGCTTCATATTTTCCCGCATGAAAAGTATTTTATTGAAAAGTATTATGTTGAAATTACAAATTGGCTTGAGAATATATTAATGCCTCCTGCACAGATAAAGAATCAGTACAACGTCGCAGCGCCGCCTTTTGCTATGAATAGTGTTCCGGTTAGAAGAGCGAAACAAATACCAGTAGGCGGAGCGAGCGGCGTCAGTCTTCGTTACGCGGTAGACTAATTCAGAAGCAGTCGGTCATAACCTTGCCCTAGTTCTTTTGCTTGGTGAGCATCAGATCCATAAACAAGCGGTATTTGCAGCTTTCTTGCTTCCTGTATAACCCAGTCAGGGGGGTATGGTTCACGACATAATGGCTTGGCTGTTCCAGCACCATTATAATCGAGTTCATAGTCCTCTTTTTTTATCGTCTTAAGCAAATGCTCAAGGGCTGTTTTCTCATCGCCATGAAAAGGAAAGCGGTTTTGGAATTTATGAACCAGTGTAATATGACCCATTCGTTTTGGTTTAAAGGCGCCTAAATCAGCTTCGACAGACATCTGTACGGTCTTATAGTACTTTTTGTAAATTTCCTCGACAGAGCCATAGACTTTAATCATTTCCTCGAACCCTTGCGGACTATAATCGACACAATCGTATCTTTCTCCGAGTTTTAAAAAATGAACCGATAAAATGGCATCATCAAGTTTTGTTCCAACTTTATTAAGCGTTTGTGTTGTTTCTTTTTCAAAGCCTTCGATAAAATCAATCTCTAAACCACAATTAATTTGTATTTTATCTTTATACAACTTTTTTACACGGTCAATCTCTTCGACATAATGATCCCATTCAGACCAAGACATGGCACTGTCTTTTGTGGGAGTCGTATCGGTAAACCCATCTGGAAGCGGTGCGTGTTCGGTAAAAGTTATTTCTGTAAATCCTAATGAAAGTGCCTTTTCAATATACTTTTCAAAGCTGTCATTTGATCCATGCGGGCAAAATAAAGTGTGTACATGTCCGTCTTTTTTTACCACGTGAAACCCCTCCTGAAATATTGTTTATTTAAAAGTCTAATTATTTAAAAAAATCCCACTTTTGTGCTAATATAATGTTTTGAAAAATAAATAAAAAAATTTTTTATATTTGGATGAAAATACCATGTAAATAATTCTACAAAAAATTAAATTTTAATAGTCAAAAATCGTCGTTTACATGGTATCATAAAAACATTGAAAAGAACATGCAATAGAGCCTCGCATAGAATGCATAATACCTCGGCTCTTTATACTTCAACCAAAATCCACTTCAATGTTAGTTTTCATATAAGTGTAATTAATGCTAAAGTAGAATCTTATAAATTGCACAATAAATATAAAATAGAATCATTGCTCGTTATAGAACAGGGGGCTTACAATGGAATACTTGATCGGAGGAATTGCAATATTGATTTGTATATTCCTGGCGGGATTTTTTATGAAGAAAAAATATTATAAGGAAACAGACCGGCTCGAAGCGTGGAAAATAGATATTACCACCCGCCCTGTACTAGATGAGTTGCAAAAGGTTAAACAATTAAATATGAACGGTGAAACGGAAGAGCGTTTTGAACGCTGGCGCAGTATTTGGGATGAAATTATTACGGTTCAGCTTCCAGACCTTGAAGAACTGCTATTTGATGCGGAAGAGAATATTGATAAATATCGTTTTAAAAAGGCAAAAGCAGTTCAAACGGAAATCAGTATCGTATTAGCAAATGTTGAAGAAAAAATGAAAAAATTGTTAGAAGAATTACAAGAGCTAATCGGCAGTGAGGAAAAGAATCGCACTGAAATAGAAGATTTAAAGGAAATTTATCGAGAAAGTAAAAAAACGCTGCTGGCTCATCGTTATTCCTTCGGTCAGATGGAAAAAAGTCTTGAAACGAGGCTGGAGGAAGTATCAAAAAAGTTTGCAGAGTTTGATGAAGAAACAATTAATGGAAATTATTTACAGGCACGGGATATTGTACTTTCAATTCATGAAACCCTAGAAAAAGCAAAAAGGGATATGCAAATTATTCCGAATATTTTAATGGAATTTCAATCAAGTCTTCCTTCCCAATTGAATGAACTCCGTGATGGATTTAAAGGAATGCTTGAAGAAGGATATGTACTTGACCATATCCCAGTTGAAGAAGAAGTTGTAAGGATTGCGCAGGAACTAACAGAAACGATTGATAGGATAGAAGAATCGGATATGGAAGAAGTTCAGGCAAAAGTAATGGAATGGAAAGAAAGTATCGATAATGTCTATGATTTGCTTGAAAAAGAAGTATTGGCGAAGCATGAAATTAATCAGCGAGATCGTGAAATATTACAAATGCTTCAGTCGGCTAAAAAGGTAAATAGTGAATTAAATCACGAAATTGCACATATTCAAACAAGCTATCATCTTAAAGATACTGATTTGGGGGTTGTGAAAACTTTATCAAAGCAGCTTGATCAGTTATTTAAACGCTATGAACTGCTAGAATACAAGATGGAAGAGAATCATACTGCATTTTCACATCTAAGTAAGGAAATGACCGCGGTTAAAGAAGTATTGGATATACTAGTTGCAGAACAAGCAGCTTTTAGCCAAAAGCTACAGGCATTACGTAAAGATGAATTAGCTGCTAGGGATAAAGTAAACGAGCTCAAGAAAAAGGTAGCTGAAACTATTCGCTTAATATCAAACAGTAATATTCCGGGTGTTTCTGAGGAATATAAATATTTACTGGAAGATGCGCATGACAGTATTAAAGATGTTATGAAAAAATTGGAAGAAAAGCCGCTTGATATTCCAGTTGTTCAGGAATTCTTGGAGCTGGCTGTGCTAACTGTTGATAAAGTAACGAAAAAAACAGAAGAGCTTTTCGAAATGGTTAAGCTTGCTGAATATGCAATACAATACGGAAATCGTTATAGAAGTAGATATGCTTCCGTAGATAAAGGGTTAAAAGAAGCAGAGGATTTGTTCAGATCCTTTGAGTATAAGGAAGCTTTTGAAATGGCTTCTGCCACAATTGAAAAAGTAGATCCTGGTGCATTAAAGAGATTGGAAGATCTTTTAGAAGTATAATTAACGAAAAGGACTTGCTGAACAAGCAGTCCTTTTTTGTTATGTGAGCTATGTATGTATTGGATTTTTGACGCATCCATGTGAAATGCACATTTCACATGCCTTTCAGCCCAGCTGAAAGGGTGCTAGATATTCATGAAACTACAGGAGAAACTTCATTTTCTCCTGTCGTTTCATGAATATCTAGCTAAGATGCGTCAAAAATCAACCTGTTGATATCTTTATTTATTTTTCAAAATTCTATGATTGTGATAACATTTCTAGTTAGGTGATTTGCAACGAAAGGAAGAAAGAAAATAATGATTTATTTTGATAATAGTGCTACGACAAAGCCGTTTCCAGAGGTGATTGATTCCTTCATAAAAGTTTCTGCTGAGTATTTTGGCAATCCCTCTTCACTGCATAATTTTGGGGGACTGGCTGAAAAACTGCTTAGTCAGGCAAGATCACAGGCTGCAAAGCTTCTGTCAGTGCAACCAAACGAGATTTATTTCACTTCGGGTGGTACGGAAGGAAATAACTTAGCTATCAAAGGGGCCGCATTTGCCAATAATAAATGGGGCCGTCATCTTATCACAACAACGATTGAGCATCCATCTGTTCGAGAAGCTCTAAAACAGCTAGAGAGCTTTGGTTTTGATGTGACAGAAATTCCTGTTGATATAAATGGAAGGGTCAATGTAAAAACAATTGAGAATGCGATTCGGGAAGATACTATACTTGTGTCAGTTATGCATGTGAATAATGAAGTTGGAACCGTTCAGCCAATAAGAGAGATTGGGCAATTGCTAAAGTCGTATCCAAAAATAAAGTTTCATGTTGATCATGTCCAAGGAGTCGGAAAAGTTCTGCTTAACATAAATGATTGCCATATCGATTTCTGCACTATATCTGCTCATAAGTTTCATGGAATGAAAGGAACAGGTTTGCTGTTTGTTCGAGATGGGGTTAAAATAAATCCGTTATTGAACGGAGGCGGTCAGGAAAAAAATATCAGAAGCGGCACTGAAAATGTTGCGGGGGCTGTTAGTTTAGCAAAGGCATTACGTTTAATCATGGAAAAACAACAAAAGGAATTTACTCATTTAAGTTTACTTTCGAAACAATTACGAGAAGGCCTATCTAAAATAGAAGGTGTTGCAATCAATACACCGGAAACACATGCAGCTCCGCATATTATTAATTTTTCTATACCTCATTTGAAATCAGAAGTATTTGTTCATGCTCTTGAGGAAAAAGATATTTATGTTTCAACGACATCCGCGTGTTCTTCTAAACAGAAAACAATCAGCGGTACGCTCTCTGCCATGGGGGTGCCGGAAGAAAGAGCGGGCAGTGCAATTCGGTTAAGTTTGTCCTATACTAATACAGTGGATGAAGTAAATAGAGCACTAACTGCAATAAAGGAAACGATTGAAGAGTTAAGAAAGGTAATGAAATAATATGAACTATGATCGTATTTTAATTCGCTATGGAGAGCTTTCAACAAAAGGAAGAAACCGCAGTAAATTTATTGAGAAATTAGCAAATAGTATAAGAGGAACTTTACATGAATTTCCTAAGGTAGCTATTAAAAGTACAAGGGACCGTACCTACGTCATATTAAATGGTGAGGATGGACGGCAAATCGTTGAACGATTGAAGGATGTATTTGGCATTCAATCGTTTAGCCCTGTTATTAAAACAAGCAAAGAAATGGAAGAAATGAAAGCTGCTGTACTTCAGCTTTTTACAAAGGTGTATACAGAAGGAAAAACCTTTAAAATTACGACAAAACGTGCCGACAAAACGTATTTTTTGGAGACGAACGAATTAAATCATGTCTTCGGTTCTCATATCCTGCAAAATGTCCCGAATTTAACCGTTAACGTGAAAAAACCAGATATTAATATGCAAATTGAAATTAGACCTGAGGCTGCCTATATCTCCTGTGAAACGATACAAGGAGCAGGTGGACTCCCGGCGGGGTCAAGTGGCAAAGCCATGCTTATGCTTTCGGGAGGGATTGATAGCCCTGTTGCAGGGTATGAATCATTGAAAAGAGGATTAGAAATAGAAGGGGTTCATTTTTTTAGTCCTCCTTTTACAAGTGAGCGTGCCAAACAAAAAGTCATTGATTTAGCAGAGAAATTAGCCTCTTTTAGTGGACATTTTCGATTGCATATTGTCCCATTTACAGAAATTCAACAATTAATTCATAAGCAGGTCCCTGAAAATTATACGATGACAACAACACGAAGATTAATGCTGCGGATTACGGATAGGATTCGTGAGCGACAAGAAGGGCTTGCTATAGTCACAGGAGAAAGTCTTGGTCAGGTGGCTAGCCAAACACTCGAAAGCATGTTTGCGATTAATGAAGTGACCAATACGCCCATTCTGAGACCACTAATTATGATGGATAAGGCTGACATTGTCGATATCGCCCATTCTATCGATACACATGATATATCAATAAGACCTTTTGAGGATTGCTGTACAATATTTGTACCTGCCTCGCCGAAAACGAAGCCGAAACGGGATAAAGTTATTCATTATGAGAGCTATATTGACTTTGAGCCCTATATTCAAAAAGCGGTTGACAACATTGAAACGATTGATATAAGACCGCAGGAAAATAAGGTTGATGCATTCGATGAGCTTTTCTAATAAGAGGGTCTGTATTTTTTTTACAATTAGCGTATAAATTACCAATCAAAAAACTGAATGAAGCTTGTGTGTACTACACATTCTATTATCACAAGGAGGTGATATCACATGGCAAACAACAACAACTCAAATCAATTACTAGTTCCTGGTGTACAACAAGCTCTTGATCAAATGAAATATGAAATTGCATCTGAGTTTGGTGTTAACCTTGGTGCTGATACAACTTCTCGTGCTAACGGATCTGTTGGTGGAGAAATTACTAAGCGTCTAGTACAAACAGCTCAACAACAAATGGCTGGATTTTCTCAACAATAATAAAAAATAAATAGAAGATGGCTACAAGGAGTGGGAGTAATCCCGCTCCTTTTTTGATTGTCTTCACAACAATGAAATAGCAATTATAATTAGTACTTAGTCATAACAACTGGTGGAAAATTTTCTTAGAAAAATCATTAAAATATGGTATGATGAAAAGCAGATGATTTGGAGGCGAATAACATGAAACGTGAAGATTTGATTGCTCCTTTACAATACAATCTTGTATCCGAAATGGAACGTTTTGCAAAACAAAAAGGAAAAATTGCTGTTAAGTGGGAAAGTCATGATGGTGAAACGAAAGAAATAACCTATGAGGCATTAATGGCTGATGCTAATAAAATTGGAAATGTATTACTAGATAGCGGGCTAAAAAAAGGTGATGTTATTCTAATTATTATCCCTCGCTTACTTGAAGCATATGAAGTATATCTAGCAGCACTTAAATTGGGGCTGGTTGTTATTCCAAGTTCTGAAATGCTTCGAACGAAGGATCTGCAATATCGGATTTCGCACGGGGATGTAAAAGGGGTTATCAGTTATTATCCGTATACAGATGAATTTGAGCCAATTGCTGAAATGAACCAAGTGGTTAAATTTACAATTGGCGGTGATAAAGACGGCTGGGAACGATTAGAGGAGAAAATGAAGAAAGCTTCCGATGAGCTGGAAATGGCTGATACAAGCCGTGAGGATATGGCATTTTTATCTTATACATCTGGTACAACAGGCAATCCAAAGGCGGTTGTACATACACATGGCTGGGCGTATGCCCATCTAAGAACGGCTGCACCGCATTGGCTTTGTATCAATGAAGACGATATCGTTTGGGCTACTGCTGGACCTGGATGGATGAAATGGATTTGGAGTCCGTTCTTGGCTGTATTAGGTTCAGGTGCAACTGGAATAGCTTATCATGGAAAGTTTGAACCAGAGAAGTATCTACAACTTCTTGAGAAATATAATGTGAATGTGCTTTGCTGTACTCCTACAGAATACCGTTTAATGGCAAAGGTTGATCATCTCAGTGATTATAATCTGTCAAAAATACACAGTGCCGTTTCAGCTGGTGAACCGTTGAACCGAGAAGTGATTGAAACCTTCCAAAGACATTTTGATCTTAAAGTTCGAGATGGATATGGTCAAACAGAAAATACGCTTTTGGTTGGAATTATGAAAGATATGGAGTTAAAGCCAGGTTCGATGGGGAAACCAACACCTGGTAACACGGTTGAAATTATTAATGATAGTGGTGAGATTTGTCCTGTCGGGGAAGTAGGAGATATCGCTGTTCATAAGGATACACCAGCTTTGTTCAAAGAATACTATAAAGAACCTGAAAGAACAAAGGCGCAATATCGTGGGGATTATTATGTAACGGGTGATCGGGCCAAGAAGGACGAGGAAGGGTATTTTTGGTTTGAAGGCAGAAGCGATGACATCATAATCAGCTCAGGATACACCATTGGACCTTTTGAAGTGGAAGATGCACTTGTCAAACATCCATATGTAAAAGAATGCGCAGTAGTTGCTAGTCCTGATAAAGACCGCGGGAATGTGGTGAAAGCTTTCATCATCTTAAACGAAGGAATTAAGGAAGATGAGGCTGGACTCATAAAGTCTCTTCAGGATCATGTGAAAGCAATGACGGCACCTTATAAATATCCGCGGAGAATTGAATTTGTTAAGGATTTACCGAAAACATCTTCAGGAAAAATCCGTCGAGTGGAACTGAGAAATAATGAATTGACAAAGTATATGTAACTTGTTGATAAGGCTTTGTTAAATAATATTGTTGATTTTTGACTCATTTAAGCTGCATTGTCATGAAATAGTAGGGGAAAATGCATTTTCTCCTACTATTTCATGACAATGCAGCAACCTTTCAGCATAGCTGAAAGGCGTGTGAAATGTTCATTTCACACGAATGAGTCAAAAATCTGGCTTATCAACACAGTACTTTAACAAAGTCATTGATAAAGAAGCAGGCGCAGGGGCGTCTGCTTTTCTAGTTGTTGTCATTCCAGTTTGTCTGTTCGTATACTGCTTGTCACAATGTATCCGCTCCTTTATAATGAATATTATTTTAAAATAGAAAAAGAATAGAGGGAATAAGAATGGAACATAAGGGAGAGAGAAGAGGGGTATTATATGCCGCTTTTTCTTATTTATTATGGGGATTGCTTCCGATATACTGGAAGTTGTTAGAAGGTATTGGGGCAGACGAAATATTAGCAAGCCGAATCGTCTGGTCCTTTTTATTTATGCTTGCTATCTTGCTTTTAACAAAAAAGTGGCAAAGCTTTCTTGATACATTAAATAGTTTGTTAAAAAATAAAAAGCAAATGCTGTTTCTAACTACAGCGTCTTTACTTGTCAGTTGTAACTGGTTTATCTATATTTGGGCTGTTAATCATAACCGGATAATTGAAGCGAGTATGGGATATTATATTAATCCCTTGGTAAGTGTAATTCTTGGCATGGTTGTTTTAAAAGAAAAACTATCAATAGCACAATATGTATCATTCTCTTTTGCTTTTATTGGAGTCGTTATTTTAACGGTTTCGTATGGAATGCTCCCATGGATTTCTTTATCACTGGCTATTACTTTTGGTTTCTACGGTTTAGCTAAGAAAATGATAAAGGTAGATTCATCAATTGGTTTAACGTTAGAAACAATGGCGGTTACACCTATTGCACTGATTTATATCCTGTATTTATTCTCGCAGGGCACGAACACATTTATGACGGTTTCACTAAAAACAGATGTATTACTTATCCTTTCGGGTGCTGCAACAGCAGTACCGCTCCTTTACTTTGCTAAAGGAGCTCAGAGAATTCCGCTGTCAATGCTCGGCTATATTCAATACCTTGCTCCTACAATAAGTTTGTTATTGGGTATTTTTGTGTATGGCGAGCATTTTTCAAAAGCACATTTTGCAGCATTCTTATTTATTTGGTTCGCTCTTGTTATTTACTCCCTATCAAATGCCAAATTTATGAAGTGGGACAATCGGAAAAAGGAAAGAATGGGTGCCTAACTATATATGTCCTTTTTAATATTTCGACATATACTAGTAGATATTTGACTCATCTAAACGATATGGTCATGAAACGGGAGGAGAAAACTTGTTTTCTCCTCCCGTTTCATGACCATATCGCAACCTTTGAGCGGAGCTGAAAGGCGTGTGAAAAGGACTTTTCACACGGATGAGTCAAATATCTGGCGTAAGAACCGTGTTTACTACCCTCACATGATAGAAAAAGAATTCCTATGTCGATGTAATAAGTTGGAAATATATATTTGTAAAAAAAACGAAGACTGTTATTGATAGTCTTCGTTATAGAAAGTTCTTTTTTACCTTTTCCCAAAATGAATTATTTTTAAGCTTGATTGTTTTTATTTTTTTATCCGTTTGTTTAACTTGAATTTTTTCAACATGTTGGATACCGAGTGCTTCATTATCCACAGCCATCGTTGGATGTTCATTTCCTTCTTTAGCTATTTTTAAGGTTAAAGTCTTGTCATTGCTTAAAATAAATGGAGAACCTAGTGTCCGGAATTGATTGTTATTCAATGAGCCTAGTTCGGTTATCTGCATACAAGAAAGCAGCGGATCAACAACTGCGCCATTAACTGATTTATTATAAGCTGTACTGCCAGTTGGAGTAGAAACAATGATACCGTCTCCTCTAAATGTTTCAAAATGAATGTCATTTATGTAAACGTCCATGATAAAGGTTTTGACAATATTAGATTGAATACTAAACTCATTTAAGCAATAAAAAGATGCTTGGTTATCTATGGTTACTTCAATCGTTGGATAGCGACGGACTTCAAGTACCTGAGATTTCATCGCTTCAATCAATTCTTGTGCTTTATCTATATGAAAATCACAATAAAGACTTAATTGATCGGATGTTGAAATCCCTAAATATAAACAATCATCCCGAAAACCGGTTCTGCGCACTCCTTGTAAAAACGCTCCATCTCCACCGAAGCAGGCAATGATATTGGCTTGCTTATAATCATTTACCATCGTGTATCCCATTCGTATAGCATCTTTTCTTATATCTTCTATTTTTTCTCGTATCATTGGTTCTTCTTTGTGGAAAAAATAAAGATTACGGCGTTCTGTCATGGCAAAACCCTCCTTTTTTCTAATCGTACTAAAATTTAAAAAAATTTGCTATGTATATCAATCTTCGTTATTATTTTTGAAACATTTTGTCGTATTATTCGTATTACAAATAAATGAAATTTAAAGGAGGACGAGTTAGTGAATGGAAAACGTTGGGCAGCTTTAGGGATTGCAGCTGCACTATTTATTTTCTCAATTGTCATTAATACGTTTACAACGATTTTTAGCAAGGATTTTCAAACCACAATGGATGAATTTATGAATCCGACAGCTGGGCTGATGTCGGAAGAAGTGATTGAAGAAGGAAATATGATGAAAAAAATTGCCGTGCTTGATGTGAATGGAACCATTCAGGATACAGGGGATACGGCGTCCATTTTTGCCGCTGTCGGTTATAATCACCAGACTTTCCTAAAAAATCTCGACTATGCTAAGGAAGATGATACGGTTAAGGGAATTATTATACGTGTAAACACTCCAGGCGGCGGTGTTGTAGAGAGCGCGCAAATTCATGATAAAATAGTTGAAATTCAAAAGGAAGCAAAAAAACCAGTTTATATTTCTATGGGATCAATGGCTGCTTCTGGAGGTTATTACATATCTGCTCCTGCTAATAAAATATTTGCTAGTCCAGAAACATTAACAGGTTCACTTGGGGTTATTATGCAGGGAATTAATTATGCGGGACTCGCGGAGAAATATGGTGTTAAGTTTGAAACAATTAAGAGCGGTGAATTTAAAGATATTATGAGTCCTTCTAGGGAAATGACAGAGGAAGAGAGAGTCATTTTACAGGAAATGATTAATAGCTCCTACAATGGTTTTGTCAAAGTCATATCAGAAGGCCGAGATATTCCTGAAGATGAAGTAAGAAGAATTGCTGATGGCAGAATTTATGATGGGCGTCAAGCAAAGGAATTAAATTTGATTGATGGCTTTGGTTATTTTGAAGATGTCGTTGATGTAATGAAAAAGGATTATAAATTAAAGGATGCACAAGTGATTCAATATACGGAAGACCTGGGCTTTGCATCGCTATTTTCTATGGGAGCCCGTCAGCTAATGGGACAAGAGGATGTTGAACTTGCCGGGTTAATGAATGTATTATCACAACGAAATTCACCACGATTAATGTATTTGTATGCTGAATAGGAGGTGTAGAATTGGATTCAAATCATCAGGATTTTGAAAAAAAGATGAATGGTACTGAAAATGATACAAAGTTCAGGGAAGATGGAGCAGAGTTAGAGGCCGAGCATAGCCAGTTAGAACTTGCAAATCAAGGAGAAGTCCTAAATCACCATGATTCAAAAGATGTAAAAGTAGAATATAGATATGCAGGATTTTGGATGAGATTTTGGGCTTATTTGTTGGATTTACTGATTATAGCAAGTTTGAATGGGATTCTTGTATATCCTATTTTAAGAGTTCTAGACATAAAAACCTCTGATCCTAGTATGTTTGCTCCTGTTTCCATATTAACAGCTGTCGTTTTTTACGGTTATTTTGTTTTTATGACAAAATTCTTTGGACAGACATTAGGTAAGATGATATTTGGATTAAAAGTCATTTCACTGGGGGATCAAAAATTAAGCTGGTCTACGATTATGTTTCGTGAATGGATTGGCCGCTTTATATCAGGAAGTATTCTTATTTTATATATCGTTGTAGCTTTTCTGCCTAGAAGGCAAGGAATCCATGATATATTTGCAGATACAACCGTTGTTCATGAACGTTCATAAGAAAATGAAGCCTGTCATCATAGGATGACAGGTTTATTTATGCCTTTTATTGCCAATAATAAGAGGCTGAAAGGTTGTGAACAATATTGAAATGGATCTTGGTCGTTTTATTAGTTATCCTGCTTCTGCTCATGTTCATTATTGTGACAAAGATAAAGGTGATGATTAACTATTTTCATGCCAAAGATAATGATTCATTAAAAATAGAATTCAAGGCTTTATTCGGACTAATTAAATATAAAATAGATGTTCCAGTTATTAAAATTGACGATGACTCAGCCGCAATTGTGGCGAAAGGAAAATTGAAGTCAGGAGAAGAAGAGAAAACAAAGAAACAGGGTGAAAGAAAGTTTACACCGGATGACTTAATAAAAAGCTTTAAGGACTTCAAGATGCTGTTAGAACATGTGATCTCTTTACATAAAATTATCCGCCGTTTTTTAAAGAAAGTAAGAATTACTGAACTTGAATGGAATACGCTTCTTGGGGCAGGTGATGCTGCATTGACAGGAATGCTGACTGGTGCAGCATGGACTGTAAAAGGTAGCATAATTGGACTGATTAGTAGTTATTTTAAGCTTCAAGTAATGCCCCAAATGATGGTTCAGCCTCATTTTCAAGTGGCTGTTGCACAAACATCTTTTAAATGTATGCTTCAATTTAGAATCGGGCATGCTATGGTAGCAGGAATCAAATTGCTTAAATTTTGGAAAGGCGGACGACCTAAGTTTAAGACAAAACCTTTATCTGCCTTATCAAATGATAAAACAAAACCAGTCTAGAAGAGGAGGAAGTAAACAATGTCCGATCATCCAATTCAAGGATTAATGACGACCGCAATGGAGAATTTAAAAGAAATGATTGATGTTAACACGATTATTGGGGATCCGGTTGAAACCCCTGATGGCAGTGTAATATTAACAGTATCAAAGGTTGGTTTCGGTTTTGCAGCCGGAGGAAGCGAGTTTACCGTGGACAGCGGTGGCGGCCAAGGCGGGGACAAACAAAAGATGCCGTTTGGCGGCGGTAGCGGGGGCGGTGTTTCGATTACTCCGATTGCCTTTTTAATTGTGAATTCTCATGGTGTAAAAATGGTTCATCTTGATGAAAGCACTCATCTATATGAACGAATTCTAGACTTAGCACCACAGGCTGTAGATAAAATCCAGCAAATGATGTCTAATAAAGATAATAACAATCAATCAGATAATCAAAAACAATCTAGTCATCAGCAACAATCAGGCAACGGGCAGTCAAATGAGTATAATGGTCAGAAACAAGAATTGGAATTCTAAAAGAAAATAAGGTTAATTCTCACATTTGAGAGTTAACCTTTTATCTTGAAGAAGACCATTATCAGAATTTTAATTTGTTTTTGAATTTCGATACTAAATTGTTGCAAAAGTTGTTTTGGCAAGCTATAGTTTACAATGTACATATAATGTTATAGGAGGAAATAATTATGGCATCTGTTACATTCGCAGGAAACCCAGTTACTTTAATTGGAAATGAGGTAAAGGTTGGAGAAAAAGCTCCTAACTTTACAGTATTAGCAAATGACTTATCAGCAGTAACTCTAGACGATTCAAAGGGAAGCGTACGTTTAATCAGTGTGGTTCCATCACTTGATACTGGTGTATGTGATGCACAAACACGCCGTTTTAATGAAGAAGCTTCTAAATTAGACAATGTGAAAATTCTTACTGTAAGTGTTGATCTTCCTTTTGCACAAAAACGCTGGTGCGGTGCTGCAGGTATTGAAAATGTTCAAACACTATCTGATCATCGTGACCTTTCTTTCGGGGAAGCATTCGGTGTAGCGATTCAAGAACTACGCTTATTAGCTCGTTCTGTATTCGTTGTGGATTCAAACGATACAGTAGTTTACGCTGAATATGTAAGCGAAGTTACAAATCACCCTAACTATGAAGCAGCTTTAGAAGCGGCTAAACAAGCGAAATAATCTCATACAAGATTAATTGAAAGCCAGCCTTTATAAGCTGGCTTTCTCGATTGTGATAATGAGATAGAAACATTGTTATGTGTATTGATTTTTGACTCATGCGTTTGAAATGTCCCATTTCAAACGCCTTTCAGCTTGCTGAAAGGTAGCCATAAGAGAGAAACAGAGCGGGAGAAAGCGAGCTTTCTCCCGCTCTGTTTCTCTCTTATGGCTAAAAGGAGTCAAAAACCAATCGATGTTTAATTACAAACTTAATCCTGTTAAAATAGGAAAAGAGATTAAAAACAGGAGGAAAATATTGTGAAAATCGCTCCAGTTGAGGAATTATTTACAACCATTAATGATACAGCCATTCTTTTACAAGAAGAATTAAACGTAAGTTACTTAGAAGCATTAGCGGAAACAGGAGAAAATTTGTTTCATCAATCCGTATTACAGGATGAGTTAAGTGAATTAACGCTAAAAAGACTGAAGAAAATCTATGAAGGCAGCCAAATAACGAAATTTACAAAAGAAGAAATCCGTAAATCGTTCCAATTAGCGATTTTAAAGGGAATGAAAGAAAGTGCGCAGCCAAATCACCAAATGACCCCTGATTCGGTAGGAATATTCGTTGGTTACTTACTACATAAGTTTGTCAAAAAGGAAGCTTATCGGTTAATGGATCCAGCCGTTGGTACGGGGAATTTATTAACTGCGGCCATGAATCAGGAAATGAATAAGACCATACAAGGGATTGGAATCGAAATAGACGATTTACTCATTAAACTAGCTTATATAAACGCTAACCTTCAAGAACATCCAATTGAATTCTTTAATCAGGACAGCTTGGAGCCGCTTTTCGTTGAGCCGGTTGATGCAGTGATAAGTGATTTGCCTATCGGCTACTACCCAAATGATATTAGAGCAGCAGATTATGAATTGAAAGCAGATGAAGGGCATTCATATGCTCATCATTTATTTATGGAGCAAAGCATTCGTCATGTAAAACCTGGAGGCTATTTATTTTTTATTATACCAAATGGTCTTTTTGAATCAGAACAGGCTAAAAAGCTGCATGAGTATTTACAGAAGTCTGTCTTTATTCAAGGGATTATTCAACTGCCTGAAACGATGTTTAAAAATAAACAATCCGCAAAAAGCATTTTAATCCTACAGAAAAAAGAAGACTCACTGAAGCAGCCAAAGCAAGTATTATTAGTTAATATGCCTTCGTTTTCAAACGGAAGTGAGGTAGAAAAAATTCTTACAAAAATTGATCGATGGATAGCTGAAAATAAAAAGTAATTTATCTATAGAAAAAAACAAAAATCGATTTTTGTTGAAGTTTGTCGAAATATCAGAAAATAATTACTTTTAGCTTTAAGCCATTTTTGTAAAAGTATTCCTTGAATTACTTGTCATACAGTGATTAAATGGGAAATTGGAGATATTAATTTTTTTAATTGGATAAACTATCGTTGTATGCTAAATAACAATTAATTTTTTCAATTGATTATCCAATTGACATAGTACTAATGACTTGTTTTATAAAGGAGCGTTTATAAATATGGCTAAAATTATTGCAATTAACGCCGGCAGCTCATCCTTGAAATTTCAACTATTTGAAATGCCGAGTGAAGAAGTAATTACAAAAGGATTAATTGAACGTATAGGCTTAGATGATGCTGTGTTCAATATCACTGTTAATGGCGAAAAAATCAAAGAAACAACTGATATTCCTGATCATAACGTTGCTGTTGAACTTCTATTGAATAAGTTAACAGAATTAGGAATCATTCAATCATTGAACGAGATTGAAGGAGTAGGACATCGTGTCGTTCATGGTGGAGAAGCGTTCTCTGATTCTGTCTTAATTACGCCTGAAGCGCTGCAAAAGATTGAAGAGTTATCTGAACTTGCACCGCTGCATAATCCGGCAAACGCGACAGGAATTAAGGCATTCCAAAAGGTTCTGCCAAATATTCCTGCTATTGCTGTATTTGATACTGCTTTCCATCAAACAATGCCTGAGGATTCTTTCCTATACAGTGTTCCTTATGAATACTATAAAAACTTTGGCATTCGTAAATATGGATTCCATGGAACATCTCATAAATATGTATCAGAGCGCGCAGCAGAAATGCTTGGAAGACCGCTTGATCAGCTTCGTTTAATTTCCTGTCATTTAGGAAACGGAGCAAGTATTACAGCAATTCAAGGCGGACACTCTATTGATACTTCAATGGGATTCACTCCGCTTGCTGGTGTAACAATGGGAACTCGTTCCGGTGATATTGACCCGGCTCTTATTCCATATATTATGGAAAAAACAAATCAATCTGCAGATGAAGTATTAGATGTTTTAAATAAGAAGAGTGGTATGCTGGCGCTTTCTGGATTCTCAAGCGACCTTCGCGATATTGAATTACAGGCTTCTGAAGGAAATGAGAGAGCAGAGCTTGCCCTAAATGTATTCGCTTCTCGTATTCATGCTTTTGTCGGTGCGTATGCTGCGCGTATGTCTGGTGTAGATGCCATCATCTTTACAGCCGGAATCGGTGAAAACAGTGATACTATTCGTGCTCGCGTGCTAAACGGCCTTGAATTTATGGGCGTATATTGGGATCCTGCATTGAATAATTTACGTGGAGATGAACGCTTTATTAACTATCCTCATTCACCAGTTAAGGTAATGGTTATCCCTACGGATGAAGAAGTAATGATTGCAAGAGACGTTGTACGTTTAAGTAAATAATATAAATAGGAAGCAATCTATTTTTTGCGGTTTATCTGCAGAAAATAGATTGCTTTTTTTTTCTAAATTTCCGAATGGTACTGCTTGCTCATGAATATCAGTCCTAAGATTTTCCTTATTAGTTATGGTATACTGATACAAAATAAACGGTTCTTTTGTTTTTTGAAATAGAGCATCTTATATTTACTCAAAAATGACCGGCGTCCTGCGCTTGTTCAATCAAAAGCTCCATGTACATTGAATTATAAGGAGGTCTTTGCGTGGCACTTACAGATCGGGAAAAACAAGTATACCAAGAAATCCGTGAATGGGAAAATCGGATGTACAGTTATGAACCGAATGATTTTCAATTGGTGTATGATAAGTATATTGAACAGTCATTTCAGCTTTTACCGGAAAAAACGAGAGAACAGTTTTCCTCATCTCTTGATAATTGGTTATTTCATTTGCATGCCTTTATTCAAGGGTCTGAACTGCAACTAGATGCTAAAAGAAGAATTATTGAGAGCGGAAGGATTTTTAATGAGGACATTCAGACGATTGAGGACTTGAATAAACTGACAATTAATCAACTGCAATACATAGCTAGTCAGCATATTGCCCGACATCGCTTATATTCGTTTGCACAGGGGGGCTTGTCCGGAACTGGAGGCGCCATTCTGCTCGGGGCGGATATTCCTGGAATGGCTGTGATTAATTTGAGAATTATTCAATTAATTGCAATGACGTATGGAATTGAAGTAAATACACCTTATGAAATGATGACTGCGTTAAAGGTCTTTAATGTTTCCATTCTTCCAATCAGAATGCAAAGTCAGGGCTGGGAAGAGTTAATGAATGATATGAAGCATGATAGTTATTTTTATGAAGGGTCAGAAGAAATCTCTAATATTGCTTGGGTTGAGCAACTATTAAAGCAGGGTTTAAAGGGAATTGCGATTATGATTTTTAGAAAAAAATTAATTCAAGGAATTCCTTTTGTCAGCATGGCTATCGGTGCGAGTATTAATTATCAGCTAACAAGAAAAGTCACTGACTTTGCTCATAAATATTATCAAATGAGGTATCTGTTAAAGAAAAAGGAGAATATCGATGAGTATTGAAGAACATAAAAAACAAGCACAGAAGAGCGTCATTTGTAAAGTAATAACGGTTAGCGATACAAGAGATAAAGAAACAGATAAAAGTGGAAAATTAATGATTGATTTACTTGAGAGTGCCGGGCACCAGGTAGGTGATTATGTTATTGTTAAGGATGAAAAATCCCCGATTAGAGAAGAAGTTCTAAAGGGCTGTCTCAATCCCGAAATAGATGTAATATTAACAAATGGGGGAACAGGAATTGCTTTAAGAGATGTTACAATTGAAACCGTTCAATCCTTATTTGATAAAGAAATAAGCGGATTTGGAGAATTATTCAGGATGCTCAGTTATCAAGAGGACATTGGCTCAGCAGCGATTCTTTCCCGTGCTGCAGCCGGAATAATAGGAAATAAAGCGGTATTTTCAACGCCTGGTTCATCAGGCGCAGTTAAATTAGCAATGAATAAATTAATATTGCCCGAGCTTGGTCATGTGGTTCGTGAATTAAAGAAAGATTTATAAAAGCTAAGATGTCAGGCACAGCAAAAGGACCAAAGTAAGTCATTTATTTGTCTTTTTACGGTGCCTGACATTGGTTAATTAGTGGTGCATTTTTTCGGAGATGTTTTGATTAAGTCTAAACCAAAGCCATAAATCATTGATTACAGAAGCAAGTTCAGCAATTTCACTGTTCAGTTGGCAGGATAGCTGGAAGTCACCTTCATCATTCAACTGTGCCTGCTTTTTATTGATTAATTTTTCAAGATGAATAATCTGGTCAGGTATTGCACCTCGTATATTCTCCCAGTATAGCAATATAGACTCCTGCATTTCGTCTGATAAATGATCCCATTCAACATCAATGGAAGGCAGTTTAATCCCCAATCTTTCATTATAACTAAAAAATTCTTCCATTCATTCAATCCTCCTATATAAAGTCAATAGACTAGTAAACTTTCCAACTTATTGAAAGATTCATATAAATTTTATCATAATTTTGGTGCTCTCTATCATTATTCTATAACTATTGTGAAAATAATTATTTTTATACAATTTGCTAAATAACTATTGAATTTTTCAAGAAAAGTTGTTAAAGTGTTATTCATAAAGATTGAATAAAAATATATATAAATGAATATTTATTCGTGATACATCGAGGAGGAATTTTTTTCATGGCAAATCCAAAATTAGTACTAGCTTATTCTGGCGGTTTAGATACATCTGTTGCAATTACATGGTTAAAAGATCAAGGTTATGATGTGGTTGCATGCTGTTTAGATGTTGGTGAAGGAAAGGATTTAGAGTTTATTAAAGAGAAAGCACTAACAGTTGGAGCAGTAGAGTCCTATGTAATTGATGCAAAAGAAGAGTTTGCAAAGGATTATGCGTTGTTATCCCTGCAGGCACATACATTATATGAAGGGAAATATCCACTTGTATCTGCACTTTCAAGACCGCTTATTTCTAAAAAGCTAGTAGAGGTAGCTGAAGAAGTAGGTGCTGTTGCGATTGCACATGGTTGTACAGGTAAAGGGAATGACCAAGTACGTTTTGAGGTTTCCATCCAGGCATTAAACCCAGAATTACAAGTAGTAGCACCAGTTCGTGAGTGGGCTTGGTCAAGGGAAGAAGAAATTGAATATGCAAAACAAAAGAATATTCCAATTCCAATTAATTTAGACAGCCCGTTCTCAATTGACCAAAACCTATGGGGAAGAGCGAATGAATGTGGAATTTTAGAAGATCCTTGGGCAACTCCTCCGAAAGATGCGTATGAACTTACAGCAGAAATTGAGGATACACCTGATACTCCGGATATCATTGAAATCGGCTTTGAACAAGGCGTTCCGGTAAGTTTAGACGGCAAAGAATATGATTCTTTAGCACAGCTTATTTTAGACTTAAATACTCTTGCTGGTAAGCATGGGGTTGGAAGAATTGACCACGTAGAAAACCGCCTTGTTGGTATTAAATCTCGTGAGGTTTATGAGTGCCCGGCTGCAATGACACTAATTAAAGCACATAAAGAATTAGAGGATTTAACATTGGTGAAGGAAGTTGCACACTTTAAACCAATTGTAGAATTGAAATTAACGGAAATTATTTATGAAGGCCTATGGTTCTCACCATTAAAAGATGCTTTAGCAGCATTTATTGCAGAAACACAAAAATTTGTAACAGGTACTGTAAGAGTTAAGCTGTTTAAAGGGCATGCTATTGTTGAAGGAAGAAAATCAGAGTACTCATTATATGATGAAAAATTAGCGACATACACTGCTGATGATGCATTTGATCATTCAGCTGCTGTAGGATTTATCCAATTATGGGGACTTCCTACAAAAGTTCAAAGTATCGTGCAAAAAAACAAGAAGGTGGAAGCGTGAAAAAACTTTGGGGCGGCAGATTTACAAAAACAGCTGAAGAATGGGTCGACGAATTTGGTGCCTCCATTCCTTTCGACCAAGAATTAGTAATGGAAGATATTACTGGAAGCATCGCCCATGTGACGATGCTTGCCAAAACAGGTATCTTAACTGATGACGAAGCGCAGCAGATTAAAAACGGTCTTGAAGCTCTTAAAGAAAAAGCGGCAAATGATGAATTGGAATTCTCAGTAGCATTGGAGGATATCCATTTGAATTTAGAAAGTAAGCTGACTGATTTAGTTGGTCCTGTTGGAGGAAAGCTTCATACAGGTCGCAGCCGTAATGACCAAGTAGCTACGGATATGCATTTGTATTTGAGCAAGCAGGTATCTGACATTATTGAATTAACAGCCGAACTGCAGCAGGCCTTGCTTGAACAGGCAGAAAAGCATGTTGAAACAATTATGCCAGGATATACTCATTTGCAAAGAGCACAGCCTATTTCCTTTGCTCATCATTTAATGGCTTATTTCTGGATGTTTGAAAGGGATAAGCAGCGTTTAACAGAAAGTTTAAAGAGAATCAATATTTCTCCGCTTGGTGCAGGTGCATTGGCTGGAACAACCTTTCCAATCGACCGTTATTATAGTGCTGAACTTCTAGGTTTTGATGGAATCTATGAAAACAGTATGGATGCTGTAAGTGATCGTGATTTTATCCTTGAGTTTCTTTCAAACAGCTCTATTTTAATGATGCATCTTTCTCGTTTCAGCGAAGAAATTATTCTTTGGTCTAGCCAGGAGTTTCGATTTATTGACCTTGATGACAGTTTCTCAACAGGAAGCAGTATCATGCCACAGAAGAAAAATCCAGATATGGCGGAATTAATTCGTGGAAAAACAGGTCGAGTATATGGGAATTTATTTGGACTCCTAACGGTATTAAAAGGATTGCCGCTTGCTTATAACAAGGATATGCAAGAGGATAAGGAAGGTATGTTTGACACGGTTAAAACCGTTACAGGGTCGCTAAAGATTTTCGCAGGAATGATTCGTACCATGAAGGTCAATACAGACAATATGGTTCAAGCAACTAAACAGGACTTTTCCAATGCAACAGAGCTTGCTGATTATTTGTCAAGTAAAGGAATGCCGTTTAGAGAAGCCCATGAAGTAGTAGGAAAGCTTGTCCTTCATTGTGTTGAAAAAGGCTGCTATTTAAGTGATCTTTCAATGGAAGAGTTTAAAAACTCTAGTCCGCTTTTTGAAAATGATATTTATGAAGTACTAGCACCTGAAACGGCTGTTGCTCGGAGAAACAGTGCTGGTGGTACTGGATTCGAGCAAATTAAGATTGCTTTAGAAAAAGCTAAGCAATGCTTAGCAGATAAGTAAAAGTAAAAAACCACGGTGTTCATCGAACAACGTGGTTTTTTACTTTTAGGCTTCACTGCTTTCACTGCGAACAACTAATACGTCACAGCGGGCATTGCGTGTAATATGTTCGGAAACGCTTCCAATTAAGAAACGCTCAACAGCATTTAAACCTGTAGCTCCGCACATAATTAAATCAATTTCATGCTTTGTCGCAATATCTTTAGGTATTTTTACTTTTGGAGAGCCGTAATCTATTACATACTCTACTTCTTTTACACCTGCTTCAATTGCTTCTTTCTTATAGTTTTCCATAAGTTCTTTTGCAAATAGCTCTGCTCTTTCTGCAATGGTGCGGTCGTATGCTTCAACCGTTGCAAATGTACGTGTGTCAATAATGTGGGCGATGACAATTTTTGAATCGTTTCTTTTTGCTACGGCAACCGCCTTTTTAAATGCCCATTCTGCTTCCTTTGATCCGTCTACTGCTACAAGAATTTTTTTATAAACTAGTGTCATGATTTATCCCTCCTATACATTAATTATACACTATAAATAATGTATAATTGTGAAAAATTTAGAAAAATATGTGAATAAATACATTCTTAATAAATGGAGAGAGTAAGATGATAGAAGTAGAGAAATTAGATAAAGTGGGACAAAAGAAGGATAATTTATATTTTCGATTGAATGGGAGGTCCAATGGATATGCGTATCGGTATTCCAAAAGAAATAAAAAACAATGAAAATCGGGTTGCGATGACACCAGCTGGGGTTGTCAATTTAATTAAAGAAGGTCATGAGGTTTATATTGAAAAAGATGCAGGACTTGGTTCGGCCTTCAGTGATGAAGAATACGTAAGTGCCGGGGCAAAAATAGTTTCCTCTGCAGAAGAAGCCTGGTCTATGGAGATGGTGATGAAGGTGAAGGAACCGCTGCCAAGTGAATATGAGTATTTTAGAGAAGGCTTAATACTATTTACATATTTACATCTTGCTCCAGAACTAGAGCTGACAAGAGCTTTGCTAGATAAAAAGGTTGTGGGAATCGCTTATGAAACCGTTCAGTTACCAAATAGGAGCCTTCCTTTGTTAACACCGATGAGTGAGGTGGCAGGGAGAATGGCATCACAGATTGGTGCTCAGTTCTTAGAAAAGGTAAATGGCGGAAAAGGGATTTTGCTATCTAGTGTTCCTGGTGTAAAAAGAGGCAAGGTGACGATAATTGGGGGAGGTGTGGCTGGAACAAATGCAGCAAAAATAGCTGTTGGGCTTGGAGCCGAGGTAACCATTATTGATGTGAATCCGGATCGCTTACGGCAGCTAGATGATATCTTTGGTGCTCAAATTTCTACTCTCATTTCTAATCCATTCAATATAGCTGAAGCTGTGAGTGAATCAGATCTTGTAATTGGTGCAGTTCTAATTCCAGGAGCAAAAGCACCTATTCTAGTATCGGAGGAAATGATTAAATCCATGAGTCCCGGGTCTGTTGTGGTTGATATCGCGATTGATCAAGGCGGTATTTTTGAAACAACCGACCGTATCACAACACATGATCATCCAACTTATATGAAACATGGAGTTGTGCATTACGCCGTTGCCAATATGCCAGGAGCTGTCCCGCGAACTTCAACGATTGCATTAACCAATGTGACGGTACCTTATGCTGTTCAAATAGCAAACAAAGGTTATAAACAAGCTTGCCTTGAGAATGAAGCACTATTAAAGGGAATCAATACGCTGAATGGGTTTGTTACCTATGAAGAAGTAGCGAAAAGCTTAAAGCTCGATTATCACGATGTAAAAGGAGTTCTTCGCGCTATCTAATCTAATAAGGTGTCAGGCACCATAGATGGACAAAAACAAACACAAACACTTTGTCTTTTTATGGTATCTGACACCTTTAATCATTTTATTTAATCATTTGAAGTTCTTTTGGGAATTTTGTCAGTACTTCTACTCCGTCTGCTGTGACAAGTACATCATCTTCAATACGGACACCTGCTATGTTTGGTACATAAATTCCAGGTTCAATCGTATATACCATTCCCCTTTCCAGCAATAAAGGATTCGTTTCAGTCAATGAAGGATATTCATGTACACCAATGCCTAATCCATGCCCAAGGCGATGCGGAAAATAGTCTCCATATCCGGCATCATGAATAATATTTCTTGCTGTAAGATCGACATTCGAACAGGCTGCTCCTGGTTTGCTCGCGTCAATCGCTGCGAGCTGAGCCTTTAAGACCGTATCATAAATCTTTTGTTGTTGTTCAGAAATATCACCATAAGCAACTGTGCGTGTTATATCAGAGCAATAGCCGTCAACAATAACTCCTAAATCAAACAGAACAAAATCGCCTTTTTTTATTTTTGTTAATCCTGGAGTACCGTGTGGAGAGGCTCCGTTTGTCCCTGTCAACACCATTGTGGCAAAGGACATTTGTGTGATACCTTTTTTCTTTAACTCATATTCTATAACTGCCAGTATATCTAATTCTGTTTTTCCCTCTTGTATTTCTGAACAGCCTACTTCAACAGCATAGTCTGCTAATGCACAGGCTTCACGTATTTTGGAGATTTCTTTTTCATCTTTAATCATCCGAAGTTTACGAAGTCTTTCTTCGGCCGGAACAAAAGCTGCTTCTGGGAAAAGTGAGGTGAGAGCCTCATAACGCTCTACATTCATATGCTCTTTTTCAACAGCAAGCTTAGTGACCTTATTTATTCGCTTATCAATTGCTTTACGAATCATTTCCCAAGGGTTTTCAACATCGCTGTAACCAATAATCTCATACGTCCATCCTGAAGCTTTTGCATCTTCTTTTTCCATGGCAGGGCAAATAAGAATGGGCTCTTCCTGCTGAAATAGAGCTAAAGCAAGTAATCTTTCATGCGGGTCGCTGTAAAAACCACTTAAATAAAAGACATTTTCTGTAGACGTAATTATTGACATGTCAATTTGATTCTCATTCATCCATTCCGACATGTTTATTAATCTTTGATTCATAAGGATGCCTCCAATACTATGTACTTTCTGTTTAATTCTGAATAAACTTGAATTTTTATTCTAATTTTTCTTATGTTACGATTATTATTGTATCCCTTTCTGTCTGACAAGAAAAGGGACGGTAAGGGTAATGATATTGTCTATTTTATTCAGGGAGTGTTAAAAATGTTGTTTATCGATAATAAAGGGATTACGGATCCAAGAATTAATCTGGCTATTGAGGAATATGCCTTAAAAAATCTTGATATTAATGAAACTTATCTATTATTTTACATAAATAAACCTTCCATTATTATAGGGAAAAATCAAAATACGATTGAAGAAATCAATACCGATTTCGTTGAAAAAAATGGAATTACTGTTGTAAGAAGGCTTTCTGGCGGGGGGGCAGTGTATCATGATTTAGGAAACTTGAATTTCAGCTTTATTACGAAGGATGACGGTGAAAGCTTTCATAACTTCAGGAAGTTTACCGAACCTGTTGTCCATGCTTTGAAAAAACTTGGTGTGAATGCTGAACTTAGCGGGCGGAACGATCTGGTAGTCGATGGACGCAAAATCTCAGGTAATGCTCAGTTTTCTACAAGAGGAAGAATGTTTAGTCATGGTACATTAATGCTTGATTCTGAAATTGATCATGTTGTTTCAGCGTTGAAGGTCAAGAAGGATAAAATTGAATCAAAGGGAATTAAATCAATTCGCAGCCGTGTTGCCAATATTTCTGAGTTTTTATCAGAAAAAATCACGATGGAGGAATTTCGCGAGTTATTGTTATCTAATATTTTTAACAGCGGAGCAGAGATTCCACAATATATACTGACGGAAGAGGACTGGGAAAAGATTCATCAGTTGTCAAAGGAACGATATCAAACATGGGAATGGAACTATGGGAAATCTCCTAAATTTAATCTCCAGCATTCACATCGATTTCCTGTTGGCAGTATTGATGTAAGGTTAGATGTGAACAAAGGGGTTATCGAAAATTGCAAAATCTACGGTGACTTCTTTGGTGTCGGAGACGTTCATGATATTGAAGCCCTATTAAACAATGTTAAATATGAAAGAGCAGCATTGGAAGAGGCTTTAGCAGAAATTGATATGAAACATTATTTTGGCAATATCACGAAGGAAGAGTTTTTACAATTGATGTACTAGAAGGTGTAAAGAAGCAGATAAAGTGTCTGCTTCTTTTTTCTTACTTTTTTAAATAGAAAGAATAATGCAATATATTGGATTTGCGTGTAATATAGTACTAGATAGCTATGAAATAAACTTAGGAGGAGGTTATGCGGTGGGGAATGTGAGCTTTGCTCAAAAGGGTCACATTGCAGTATTGACATTAAACCGGCCGGAAGTATTTAATGCATTTAATTATACTTTATTAAATGAACTTCATGGGTATGTAGAGAAAATCCGAACCAGCTCTGACATCCGGGTTGTGATTATTACTGGAGCAGGTGAAAAGGCCTTTAGTGCTGGTGCCGATTTGAAAGAAAGAAAAACATTAACGGAAGAAGAAGTGAGAAGAAATATTTTTAAAATTGGCGAGGTATTTCATGCGATTGACTCTCTTCCGCAGCCAACAATCGCTGCTATCAACGGCGTTGCCTTTGGGGGCGGGCTGGAGCTTGCATTGGCATGTGATTTTCGTATCGCTCAAACAGAATCCATCATGGGTTTAACAGAGACAAGCCTGGCTATTATCCCGGGTGCAGGAGGTACGCAGCGTCTTCCAAGGTTGATTGGAGAAGCAAAGGCCTTGGAGCTTATACTAATGGCAAGGCGGGTAACAGCAGAAGAAGCGTTAACTATTGGTCTGGTAAATGATGTATCTAGAAAGGAGGACTTAATAGAAACAAGCATGAATTGGGCAGAAAGAATGCTTGTAAATGGACCGCTTGCCCTTAAACAGGCAAAGTTTGCCATTAAGCAAGGGATGAATACAGATCTTGTAACAGGGCTGCGGATAGAACAAAAAGCCTATGAAGTGCTTATTCCAACAGAAGATCGGATAGAAGCGCTGGCTGCATTTGCAGAGAAAAGGAAGCCTAAATTTAAAGGGAAATAACATATGTATTTTTAGATGAAATTGACAGAATCCATTGTATTTTTAAAAAAAGAATGACAAATAGATTGAAATATTACTATTTTAATATTATAATTTACTACATAAAAGCACGAAAGCATAAAAGCGTTTAGGTAGTAAAGCTGCTATTTTTGAGGGGGATAAAAATGTTAAGAAAAAAGAAAACGTCAATGAGTTTGGCTGCACTTGGATTAATGGGCGCTTTATTTTTAAGCGGCTGCGGTGCTAGTGAAAGTAACGATGGAAATGAAGCAAGTGACAATAAAGACACATTTAAGGTCGGAATCACTCAGTATGTTACACATCCATCATTAGATGCGGCAACAGAAGGATTTAAAAAAGCATTGAAGGATGAAGGCTTAACCGTTGAATATGATGAGCAAAATGCCAATGCTGATCAGAGTAATGTTCAAAATATTGCAACTAACCTTGCAGGAGATGGTGTTGATTTAATATTTGCAAATGCGACACCAAGTGCTCAAGCAGCTTTAAATGCTACAAAGGATATTCCAATCGTGTTCACATCTGTGACGGATGCAGTTGGTGCACAACTTGTTAAGTCGATGGAAGAACCAGGCGGGAACGTAACTGGAACCATTGATAACCATCCAGATGCAATTCCAAATACGGTGAAATTTATTAGCGAAAACTTTCCTGATAAAACAATTGGAACGGTTTATAATGCCGGTGAGCAAAACTCTGTTGCACAAGTAGATACGATTAAAGAATCAATAAAAGAATTAGGTTTAAATGAGCTTGAAACGGCGACTGTTTCCACATCAGCTGAGGTAAAGCAGGCAGCTGAATCATTAATTGGAAAAGCAGACGTTATCTACATTATTACGGATAATACGGTTGTTTCAGCATTAGAATCAGTTATTCAGGTTGCACAAGACAATGAATTACCTTTATTTGTAGGTGAATTGGATTCAGTAGAACGCGGCGGCTTTGCTGCATATGGCTTTAACTATGAAGATATCGGTTACGAAGCTGGCTTATTAGCAGCACAGATTTTAAAGGGAGAAAAGAAACCGTCCGAGTTGCCTGTTCAATATCCACAAAATTTAAAACTAGTTATCAATAAAAAAGCTGCAAAAGAAATGAATATTGAGTTGAAGGATGAATGGAACGAGCAAGCGGAATTTATTGAGTAGTTATTGGAATAGGGGGGCTTCTTTAGGGCCCTCCTCTTTTAATCATTTAGAATAGCATCTGTATTTGAGGTTTTTGCAGAAAGGAGAAATATTATGTTTAACGCCGTTTTTGGATCCTTTGAGGCGGGTGCCATTTATGCGTTGATGGCTTTAGGAGTTTACTTATCTTTTAGAATATTAGACTTCCCCGATATGACTGTTGATGGGTCATTTGTAACGGGAGCATCTGTTGCTGCTGTTTTGATTGTTGGCGGAATGAATCCGTTTTTAGCTACTGCCGCAGCGATTATTGTTGGTTTTATTGCAGGATGTATGACAGGTCTTCTTCATACAAAAGGAAAAATTAACCCTTTATTATCAGGAATCTTAATGATGATTGCACTTTATTCAATTAATTTACGTATCATGGGAAAGTCCAACGTGCCGCTCCTGCAAGAGGAAACCATTTTTACAAATCTTATTAGTTTTTGGCAAGGCTTAAGAATTGACGATAGTATTAATGGACTGTTTGGAGTGCTTGGCCTTGGAGATGTAGTGCCAAAGACTTGGGGAATTCTCATTGTGATGCTGTTAGTAGCTTATATTGTGAAAAAGGGACTGGATTTCTTTCTTAAAACGGATATTGGCTTGGCAATAAGAGCCACTGGTGATAATGAAACGATGATTCGAAGCTTTTCTGCAGATACTGACATGCTGAAAATATTGGGTCTTGGTCTTTCGAATGCAATGGTTGCTTTTTCTGGTGCGTTAGTTGCTCAATATAGTGGCTTTAGTGATGTTGGAATGGGTATAGGTATGATTGTTATTGGTCTGGCATCTGTTATTATTGGCGAGGCAGTGTTTGGTGCAAAGAAAATTGTCAGGGCAACGTTAGCAGTTATCGGGGGATCCATTTTATACCGATTGATTGTGACAATGGCGCTTCGTGTTGATTTCTTAGAAACGGGTGATATGAAATTAATTACCGCTATTATTGTTATTTTTGCTCTCATACTACCCAAAATTAATAGTGGCCGAAAAGAAAAACAGCGGAAAAAGAAGCGAATGATGCAGTCGTTAGAACAAAATCAGGCCTTTAAAGCTTAATTTAATTTCATTCTGAAGTTAAGCCTCAGGCGAGCCTTGCGATTTTTTTAGGTATTTTATTGAGCAAGCTCAATAAAAATCCGGGCGCAAATTCGGCGGGCAAATTTGATAAATCGAGGTGAATGATTTGCTGCACTTAAATCAAATCTTTAAAGTATTCAATGAAGGAACTCCTGATGAGAAAATTGCCCTTCATGAATTAACGCTCCAGTTAAATCCAGGTGATTTCGTAACCGTTATTGGAAGTAATGGAGCAGGTAAATCAACGCTAATGAATATTATTTCTGGAAAAATGATTACAGATCTCGGAACTGTTTATATCGATGGAAAAAATGTAACAAATATACAGGAACATAATCGAGCAAGACTAGTAGGAAGAGTCTTTCAGGATCCAATGGCAGGGACGGCTCCGACCATGACAATTGAGGAAAACTTAGCGATTGCTTATTCACGGACCAAAACACGAGGACTTCGAATCGGTGTGACAAAAAAACGACGAGACTTTTTCAAAGAGAAGTTGGAAACACTTCATTTAGGGCTGGAAAATCGTTTAGGGGCAAAGGTTGGTCTGCTTTCTGGAGGGGAAAGACAGGCGCTTTCGCTGCTGATGGCTACTTTTACAGATCCGAAAATACTCTTGCTTGATGAACACACAGCAGCACTAGATCCTTCACGAGCAGAATTGATTACAAACCTCACAAGGGAAATTGTTCAAAAGAATAATTTGACTACTTTAATGGTGACACATAATATGCAGCAGGCCCTAGATTTAGGGAATAAGCTGATTATGATGGATAAAGGTCAAGTAATATTTAAAGCGAATGAAATAGAGAAGAAACAACTAACCGTTGAGAAATTGTTAGAAGAGTTTCAGCGTATTCGCGGTGAAAAAATGAATAGTGATAGAGCGGTATTAATTTAGGGGACTGACCATTAGAGTCAGTCTCTTTTATTTATCCCACTCTTAAAGGGCAGTAAAAATCCCGCCTCAAGATTCTGAGTATACAAAAGAAGCTAGGTGGGGAATCAACTGCCCGTAAAGGTCCATTCGCGGAATCACAGACTGTGGGCCTTAACTAACCATCAGTGGGGATGGGAAAAACCCCCACTGATGGAAGTTTCACTTTATATCAATAAACTTGTTCTAAATTACAGTCTTTTTACTACACTAATACTAAGGGGTTTGTACATAATTTTGCAGAAAGGGGGAAGGGAATGGCAAGAAAAATTGGTCTATATGGAGTATTAGCCTACCTTTTGTTTGGGCTGTTTTTTTATTGGTACTTGTTTTATTTTGCCGACTCGACTTTACCGTTTGAATATCAAGGCTCTCAAGCGGATCCTGCCGTGTTTTTAAATGAACGGGAGCTTTTTTTAAGTGAAGAATACTCACGGATTCGCTATTTATTGTATTTTTTATCCACACCATTTGAATGGATCTTTTATTTGTTTATATTATTGTTTGGCTTATCAAAAGCATTTAAAGAATGGTCTGAAGTGACAGCTAAAAAGAAATGGCTGCAAACGGCTATTTATTTAATATGGCTGTCATTCTTCTCATTTGCTGCCATGCTTCCTTTTAGTTATATCAGTTATTATTTATCAAAAAGTTATCATATCTCTACTCAGACTTTTGCATCTTGGCTAAAAGAAGAGCTCATTGACTTTTGGCTGAATTATGGAATGACATTCATCCTTGTTTTAGTACTGTACTGGTTAATGAAGAAAAGTACAAAACGGTGGTGGCTGTATGCATGGTTGCTTTCGGTTCCATTTACCTTGTTTTTAACATTTTTGCAGCCAGTTGTTATTGACCCGCTATATAATGATTTTTATCCCTTAAAGAATAAAGAGTTAGAAGCAGAGATACTAGAAATAGCACAGAAAGCAGATATTCCTGCTAATCATGTGTTTGAAGTGAATATGTCAGAGAAAACCAATGCTTTAAATGCCTATGTGACAGGAATTGGTTCAAATGCCCGGATTGTGCTCTGGGACACGACGTTGAATAAATTGTCTAATGAGCAAATTTTGTTTATAATGGCACATGAAATGGCCCATTATGTAGAAAAACATATTTATGTCAATATCGTAACGAGTCTATTTTTCTCGTTAGTGGGCATGTATTTGACATATAAATTAATGAACTGGGTGGTGAATCGCTATGGAAAGGCATTTAATATTTCAGCCGTTTCTGATTTGCAATCACTGCCGCTTTTCTTGATGATTATTTCCATGTTGTTGTTTATGTCAAGTCCGCTGTCAAATATGATTTCCAGGTATCAGGAAACGAGGGCCGATCGGTATGCGATTGAAATGACGCAGAATACTGAAGCGGGAATAACTACTTTTCAAGAATTATCACGTGCTGGATTAAGTCAGGTTAATCCCCCATTCCTAGTGAAATTTTTCATCTACGGACATCCGACCATGCTTGAGCGAATATCAACACTTGAAGAGTATAAGCTTAAGGTGGAAGAAAGAGAAAAGGAAGGAGATTGAACAATTTACTGATAATGAAAAACATCCTCCTAAGGGATAAAGGAGGATGTTTTTGCTGGAAAAGGGAACTGTTAATTTAGTTGTTTACTTGGACAGGCAATAGGAGAGTTTTGAAGGGGTGATTAATTAAGATTGACTCCAATTAATCCTACGTACCAAAGCGTTTGCTAAGTTCTCTAAATTGTTCAGACAGCAGATCAAAGTTCTCTTTATTTCGCTCATCAATTGCTTTGTCAATGCGCGCCAATAAACTTTCTTTTTCTGCCTTTAATAGGATTTCAGTTAGGAACATTTCAATGTACAAGTCTAGAATGTAGTTTTCTTTTAATTTCTTTTTGTTCATGGCACTGGATTTCATCAATTCTGTGTAAGAATTCTCTTTCATGGAAATCACCTCGGGTGCTTTTTTATATTATATGGAATAATGGTTCATTAATCAACTGAATTTTGAAAATTTTTAGAAAATATTTTTATATAAAGTGAAATGTGTATAAAATAAGAAAAAAGTATTATTTTATAGAAAAAAATGGAATATATATGATAATATAGTAATTGTATTTATGTAAAAGAGGAGATGAAAATTTACATGGTAAAAACTGAAATTATCGAAGAATATCAGATTAGTCGTTCAACACTTGCCATTCTTCCAATGGAATATGGAAGTAAGTTGTATTCACAGATTTATGATCTTGATAACGATCAATTCTCTCCATCAAAGCCGCTTGAACTGATTAAAAAGGGATGCCGAGCTTTTTGTTCTAGCTACGAAGGCCGCAGGGATGGGAGTAGGCAATTACTTGGTTTCACACATAAAATCCCCATCACCATTGATTCCACCAATATGATGTATTTTTTTCCGACTGCTTCTCCTTTGAGTAAGCGTTGTGCCTGGATTTCACATGCGCATGTGTTACATTATGAAAAAGTTGATTCAGCAAATACACTTGTCTATTTTAGAAATAAAAAAACAGTCATTATACCAGTTTCCACCTATACATTTGAGAACCAGATGCTAAGAACGGCATTATTACGTACAAATTTGATGCAAAGGAAAATCGCCGGTAACAATCGAAACTCTATTACAAGATATCGCCACTTTTCTAGGGCTTCTGAGAATAGTCCTGAATATGGAATAAATAATGAAGAATAATATAGAATAAATAATAAATGATTTGGTATAAAGAAGTATGTGAAAATAGTCACATACTTCTGTTTTTTCTTATTGAAACTTTATTTGATTGTTTTGGAATGGTCTTTTATTTTTGCTATGTTAAAGTACTATGTTGATAAACCAGATTTTTGACTCATTTGTGTGAAATGAACATTTCACACGCCTTTCAGCTATGCTGAAAGGTTGCTGTATGGTCATGAAGTGGCGGGAGAAAATGCATTTTCTCCCGCCACTTCATGACCATACAGCTTAAATGAGTCCAAAATCAACAATATGATTTAACAGAGCCTTTATTTTAATAACCAATCAAATAAATCGAGTAAAGTATAGGTCATAAAGATTATTTAAGGTAAAATAAAAGTAGTAGATTATTAACCTGTATAAAGCATAAAATGGATAATGATTACAATAATTGGTTGTTACTATTATTTAGGAAGGGTTAATTTTTTTATGAGATATGAGAAAAAACGACAGGAAAAAAAAGTAAAGAGGAAGCGAAGAAAAAGTTTGCTGAAAACGACTGTCTTATTGTTAGTATTACTAATGGCAGTTACGTTTGGGTATGCATACTTTCAATATAAACAGGGTATGAACCATGCAAAAGAGAAAACAACGATTGAACAAGAAGTCTTTACATTTAATGGTGAAAAGGACAAGTATGGCGGTACGAATATTTTATTAATTGGAAGTGATTCCAGGGGTGAGGAAAGTGCCAGGTCAGATACCATCATGATTGCTCAATATCATCCGAAAAAGCATTCTTATAAATTAATTTCAATTATGCGGGATTCCTATGTTGAAATTCCGAATTATGGTAAAAATAAAATTAATGCTGCTTTTGCACTTGGAGGACCGGAATTATTGAGGCAGACCATTAAGAAAAATTTTAATGTCGACGTGAAGTATTATGCAATTGTAGATTTTGATGGATTTATTCATTTAATTGACGAAGCTTTTCCAAATGGAGTTGAAATTGAAGTGGAAAAAGAAATGTCTGCTTTTCTAGACATCCCGCTTAAACCAGGATTGCAGCGGCTAGACGGCGCGCATCTTCTCTCATACGTACGCTTCCGTTATGATGCAATGGGAGACTTCGATCGTGTGAAGCGCCAGCAGAAGGCTATGAAGGAAGTAGCTAATCAATTTGCATCTTTCCAAACTCTATCAAAGCTTCCTAAATTAGTTGGTGTAATGAAACCATATGTGAATACAAACATGGATACATCAGATATTATATATATCGGTAAGGATTATTTATCAAAGGATAATCGTAATATTAATACGTTTCGTATTCCTGTTGACGGCATGTTTGAAACGGATAGAATCAGCGGTATAGGAGAAGTCCTGATACTCGATAGTGAAGCTAACGCAGACGCACTAGGAGAATTTTTAGCAAAATGAGTGTTATTCTTTTTCATTTATATCGTTCGGGTGTAAAATGAGGTATAGATTATTTTTGTAGAAATTCAATAAAAATAGGTGGGAACGTCAAATTGAAGATTCTGTTTTGTTTTGATCCAGGAGTAATTATTAATGGATTTTGATGTGTTAAAAGAATGGTTCACATTTGAAAATATTATGGAATTAATTCATGAATATCGCTCTTTTGGCCCGCTTCCAGGTATCTTGCTTCCCATGCTTGAAGCATTTCTCCCTTTTTTACCGCTGTTTCTGTTTGTCATGGCAAATGCGAATGCGTTTGGTCTTTGGTTTGGATTTTTATTTTCATGGATTGGAGCTTGTATAGGAGCGCTACTTGTTTTTTTGTTGATTAGAAAGTTTGGTCAAAAAAGAATACTCCAATTTCTAAAGAAGCATTCTCAGGTTCAAAAGCTGATGCTTTGGGTGGAACGGCATGGCTTTGGTCCACTATTTATCTTATTATGTTTTCCATTTACTCCTTCGGCAATTGTTAATATTGTAGCAGGGCTTTCTAAGATTAGTACATATCAGTACATGTTAGCTGTTATGACGGGGAAATTGGTAATGATTTTTACCATCAGTTTTGTTGGGTATGATATTAAATCGCTGATGACACAGCCAGTAAGGACGGCTGTCGTGGGGCTTGTGATTTTTATTCTTTGGTATGTCGGAAAAATAATAGAAGTAAAAATAAATAAAAGTACGGAGAAAGAAAATCGAAGACAAGAAGGATAATTACCTAAATGTACTATAAGAAATTGGAGGAATCGGTGCGTATGAGGGAGGAAATCAAAAAGGAAGGCGTTGAATGGCTTAAAGCATTTGCTATTGGAATTGTCATTTTTGTTTTTATCCGCATGTTTTTTTTCTCGAATTATGTAGTAGAAGGCGAGTCGATGATGCCGACTCTCCAGGATGGGAATAAACTTGTAGTCAATAAAATTGGTTATCAGATAGGTGAACTGCATCGGTTTGATGTCATTGTTTTTCACGCAAATGAACAGGAAGACTATGTAAAACGCTTGATTGGATTACCGGGAGACGAAATAGAGTATCGTGACGATCAGCTGTTCATTAATGGAAAAAAGTATGAAGAACCCTATCTGGAAAAGTATCGTAAACAGACATTTGGAGGGCGTTTAACCGGTAATTTTACTCTTTATGAACTGACTGGAAAAAAAACAGTCCCTGAGAATATGATTTTTGTATTAGGAGATAATCGTCTTGGCAGCAGAGACAGTCGGGAATTTGGATTTGTTTCCGTTGATCAGGTAGTTGGGAAGGTAAATTTGAGATATTGGCCAATGGATGAAGTAGCTGTATCTTTTTAAGTAATACCTGCTATCTGCTTAGCTATTCAAAAAGTGGTAAAAGGATTCGTGAACATTTAGCGAATCTTTTTTTATTGAATTAGTGTGATATGATGTTTAATAGAAAAAATCTTGAGAGGGTGAGAAAAGGATGTCAGTACGTTTATTAATTGGACGGTCGGGCAGCGGGAAAACCGTAGCGTGTCTCGATGAAATTCGAGCAAAATTAGCAGAAAATCCAGAGGGTAATCCGCTTATCTATTTAGTACCCGAACAAATGACTTTTTTATCTGAATATCAATTAATTAGTACACCTGGCTTAGGCGGTATGATACGCGCACAGGTTTTTTCTTTTACAAGGCTTGCCTGGAGGATTCTGCAGGAAACCCGCGGAATTAGCCGTTATCATTTGAACAATACAGGAATTAATATGCTGATTCAAAAAATCATTGAAGATAAAAAAGAAGAACTGTATTTATTTGGACGGGCAGCAGATAAGACAGGTTTTATCAGTCAAATGGAGCAAATGTTAGTGGAATTTAAGCGTTACTGTGTGCAGCCTGCTGAATTGGCAGAGAAAAAGAATGAGCTGTCAGAGCATACATTAAAGGATAAGCTTCATGATCTGCAACTTATTTATGAAGGCTTTGAAGCAGGATTATCGAATAAGTATATTGATTCGGAAGATTACTTTCGGCTGCTGTCTGAAAATATTGCGCAGTCGACATATTTGCAAAAGGCCGAAATCTATATAGATGGTTTTTATGGTTTTACACCTCAGGAATATATGATAATTGAGCAATTAATGAAGCATTGTAAGCAGGTTACGATTACTTTAACACTTGACCGTTCTTTCAAAGGTCAAGCACCAGATGAATTACATTTATTCCGTCTTTCAGCGGAGAATTGCCGGACATTGTATGAGATGGCTTCTGTAAACGGAGTATCTGTTGAAGAAGTGATACTAGACGAGCCGAAAAGATGGAAGGATAAAGCCTTACAGCATCTTGAAGCCCATTTTGATTCTCGTCCGGCTCTCCCTTTTAATAAGTCAAATTCGATTTATATTGCACAGGCGGTTAATCGAAGATCGGAGATTGAAGGAATTGCTAGAAATATAAAGCGTCTCGTTTCGGAAAAGAATTACCGTTATCGGGATATAGCCCTTCTCATGCGAAATGGACAAGATTATCATGAAATGATTGAAACCATATTCCGTGATTATGAGATTCCTTATTTTATCGATCAAAAAAGGACGATGCTGCATCACCCATTAGTTGAGCTAATTCGATCGGTTCTCGAGATTATCAATGGAAATTGGCGGTATGAACCGGTATTTCGGGCTATTAAAACGGAACTGTTATTTCCACTCGGACAGAATAGCGATAAACTTCGAGAACAAATGGATAACCTTGAAAATTATGTGCTGGCATATGGAATTAAAGGCGATAAATGGACAAAGCGGGAGCGCTGGATTTACCGCCGCATTCTAGGATTAGAAAATGAAAAGGTCACCCAAACGGATAAGGAAAAGAAAAAAGAGCAGGAATTGAATGAGCTCAAACTTATGGTAACGGCACCGGTTCTAAGATTGTCAAGACGGTTGAAAAGAGCTGGGACAGGTAGGAATCTTGGTGAAGCCCTATATTTATTCCTTGAAGAATTAGATATACCGGCAAAACTGGAGAAATGGAAGTTTTCTGAAGAGGAAAAAGGAAATCTTGTAAAGGCTCGTGAACATGATCAAGCCTGGAATGCGATTATCGATATACTTGATCAATTTGTAGAAATCCTTGGGGATGACGAGATATCTCTTCAGTCTTTTTCAAAAATACTTGACGCTGGTTTGGAAGCCCTTCGTTTCTCTCTTGTTCCACCAGCTATTGATCAAGTGCTGGCAGGAGATTTAGAAAAATCACGTATTTCTGATGTTAAGGTTGCATTTATTATCGGATTAAATGAGGGTGTTTTGCCTGCGAAATTTACAGAGGATGGGATACTTGCTGACGAAGACCGCGAGCAATTACTTACAAATGGTTTGAAAATAGCTCCGTCCAGCAAAACAAGGTTATTAGATGAAGAATTTCTTGCTTACAAAGCATTTGTGACGCCAGCTGAAAGTTTATATATCAGTTATCCGTTAGCAAATGAAGAGGGAAAAGCATTAATACCCTCTCTTTATATAAAAAGAATGCAGGATTTATTCCCAGAATATACGGAATTGCTTTATATGGCGGACCCGTCTGAGCTTGCTGATGAAGAACAGCTTGAATATATTTCACACAGAAATAGAAGCTTGTCCTATTTAACCGCACAGCTTCAGTTGAAAAAACGAAACTATCCTTTAGCCGATTTCTGGTGGGATGTTTATAACTGGTATGTGACAGGCAGGGATAAAGAAAGTGCTGTTCTTGTTCTTTCCAGCTTGGATTATAAAAATCCTGTCAAACCACTTTCTGAGCAGGTCACACAAGAGTTGTACGGTGATGTGATTCAGGCAAGTGTATCAAGGATGGAGCTGTTTCAGAGCTGTCCATTTTCGCATTTCATTCAACATGGCTTGCGCCTAAGAGACAGGCAAATTTTTCGACTGGAAGCACCTGATATTGGAGACCTTTTCCATTCAGCGTTAAAATATATTGCTGAAATGGTGATGACAAATCAGTTAACTTGGGCAGACCTTACGAAGCAACAATCAGAAAAATTAGCTAAAGCGGCGGTTGAAGCACTAGCTCCAAGACTGCAAAATGAAATTCTCTTAAGTTCTAACCGACATGCTTATATTAAAAGGAAGCTAGAGCAAATTATTACCCGTGCTTCGGTTATCTTAAGCGAACATGCTAAAGTAAGCGGCTTTGCACCGATAGGATTAGAACTTGGTTTTGGCCCAAAGAGTGAACTGCCGCCTCTTTCCTTTCAGCTTCGCAATGGTACGAAGATGCAGCTGGTGGGCAGGATTGACCGTGTGGATAAAGCAGTGGACGAGAATGGTGTGTATTTACGGGTTCTCGATTATAAATCCAGTTCAAAGGAATTAAATTTAGGTGAAGTATACTACGGCATGGCACTGCAGATGCTGACATATTTAGATATTATTCTGAGTCATGCCAAGTCATTGGTCGGGTCCGAAGCGACTCCAGCAGGTGTTCTCTATTTTCATGTGCATAATCCAATGATTAATGCTAAACAAATCTTAACGCTTGAAGATATTGAAGAACAAATCTTCAAAAAGTTTAAAATGAATGGACTTGTACTCGGTGATGAAAGTGCAGTCAGGTTAATGGATTTAAGTCTGGATTCAGGTGCGTCAGACATAGTACCAGCTGAAATTAAAAAGGATGGGACGTTATCTAAGCGTTCCAAAACAGCAAGCAAGCAGGAATTCGAGGATATGCGCGCTTATGTCCGTAACATGTATGTGAAAACGGGAAATAGCATTACGGAAGGGAACGTTCAAATTTCCCCTTTTAAAATGAAAGATAAAACGCCGTGCACGTTTTGTTCGTATAAATCAGTTTGTCAATTTGATGAATCAATGGAAGAAAATAAGTATCGCTTGCTTGTTCCTCGTTCAAAAGAAGAGGCACTTGAGCTGATGCGAAAGGAGGTAGCTAAACATGGGGATAAACAAGATACCGCCGAAGCCTGAAAGTGCGACATGGACGGATGATCAATGGAAGGCGATTATGGCAAGTGGACAGGATATCTTGGTTGCAGCTGCTGCAGGCTCTGGGAAAACGGCTGTCCTAGTTGAAAGAATGATTAAGAAAGTACTCTCAAAAGATACTCCTATTAATGTGGATGAGCTTCTTGTCGTTACTTTTACCAATGCTTCTGCAGCTGAAATGCGTCACCGGATTAGTGAGGCGTTGGAAAAAGCAATCAATGAAGATCCAACATCCAATCATTTACGAAAACAGCTAAGTTTGTTAAACAGAGCATCCATTTCAACGATTCATTCCTTTTGTCTTGAAGTCATTCGCAAATATTATTATCTGATTGACATCGATCCCGGGTTTAGGATTGCCGATGAAACAGAAGGACAGTTATTACGTGATGAAGTGCTTGATGAGTTATTTGAAGAAGAATACGGTAAAGAGGGTAATGAGGATTTCTTCCGGCTTGTTGACAGTTTTACAAATGACCGCAGTGATACGGCACTGATGGATATCATACGGGACCTTTATGATTTTGCCCGTGCGAACCCAGATCCTGACAGATATTTGCAAAAAATTGTTCAAATGTATGATGTTGACACGAATCTATCCATAGATGAACTTCCTTTTATGAAAACCTGTGTATTTGATGTGGAGCTTCAGCTTGAAGGGGTAAAAGGGATGCTTGAAAAAGGGCTTGCTTTAACGAAAGAGCCCGGTGGTCCTGCTCCAAGGGAAGAGAACTTTTTAGATGATTTGAAAATTGTGGAGGCCATGCAGGCTGCCTGTAAGGATTCCTGGAGCACATTGTATCAGGCCATGCAAAACTGGTCATTCTCACGTGCAAAAACCTGCCGCGGAGATGATTTTAATAAAGAACTGATTGATCGTGCGCAAAAATTACGTGAAAATGCTAAGAAAAAGCTTCAAGATTTGCAGAAGGAATTCTTTTCCCGAAAACCAGAAAGCTTTCTGCAGGATATGAAAGAAATGAAACCGATTATTCATACATTAACGCAGCTTGTACAAGGCTTCTCTGAACGTTTCAGTGCTGTAAAACGGGAGAAGGGGCTTGTGGATTTTGCTGACTTAGAGCATTACTGCCTTGAGATTTTGCTAGACCCTTCTGCGAAAAGTGATGGTGTCCTCATTCCATCTGCGGCAGCACTTCATTATCGTCATACCTTCAAAGAAGTACTTGTGGATGAATATCAGGATGTCAATTTAGTTCAGGAATCCATTATCCAGCTTGTAACGAAGGAAGAAGAGAATACAGGAAATCTCTTTATGGTGGGTGATGTCAAACAATCGATTTATCGTTTCCGGCTTGCAGAGCCGAATCTCTTTCTCGGGAAATATAATCGTTTCACAGATGATGGAAATAACAGCGGATTAAAAATTGATTTAGCAAAGAACTTTCGCAGTCGTCATGAAGTTCTGGCCGGAACCAATTATTTATTCAAGCAAATCATGGGGGTCAACGTTGGTGAAATTGATTATAACGAAGCGGCAGAGCTTGTAAAGGGTGCTTCGTATCCTGAAGACGTTTCTTATCCTGTCGAATTAATGCTTATTGATCTTGAGAAAGAGGAAAGTGATTCCCAAGAGGATAGCAGTGAAGAAACGGAGGCGATTCTTGACGAGGCAGAACTTGCACAATCACAGCTTGAAGCAAGAGCCATGGCAAAGAAAATTAAAGAGATGATAGCGGAAAAAGCCTCTGTTTATAACCCGAAAACAAACTTGAGCCGTCCTGTCATGTATAAGGATATCGTCATTTTGCTTCGCTCCATGACCTGGGCTCCGCAGATTATCGAAGAGTGTAAACAGCAGGGGATTCCAATCTATGCCAATTTATCGACTGGCTATTTTCAGGCTGTGGAAGTTACGGTTATGATGTCTTTATTAAAGGTTATCGATAATCCGTTTCAAGATATCCCATTGGCTGCTGTGCTTCGTTCACCGGTTGTCGGTCTGCATGAGGAGGAATTAGCTAAAATCCGCATCCATGAAAAAAATGGAACCTTTTATGATGCGTTATCATCCTTTTGCCGGCATAAACCATCAGGTGACAATGAAAGGATATATGATAAAGTAAAGCCATTTCTGTTGATGTTAGATAGCTGGAGGTCAATGGCTAGACAGGGTTCCTTGTCTTCGTTAATATGGCAGCTATATCGGGATACTCATTTTTATGATTTTTCCGGAGGGTTGCCAGGCGGTAAGCAAAGACAAGCAAACTTACGGGCATTATATGATCGTGCTCGTCAATATGAAGCTACTTCCTTTAGAGGTTTGTTTCGCTTCCTTCGTTTTATTGAAAGAATGCAAGAACGAGGAGACGATCTTGGTGCAGCACGTGCTCTTGGTGAACAGGAGGATGTTGTACGCATCATGACGATTCATAGCAGTAAAGGTCTTGAATTTCCGATTGTATTTGTTGCCGGCTTAGGGCGGCAATTCAACATGATGGATCTAAAAAAACCTTATTTACTGGATAAAGAATTTGGATTTGCTTCTAAATATGTGAATGTGGATAAACGAATTACTTACCCATCCCTGCCGCAGTTGGCCTTCAAACGTAAGAAAAGACTGGAAACATTGGCTGAAGAAATGCGTGTTCTTTATGTAGCATTAACCAGGGCAAAAGAACGACTCTTTTTAATATCATCAGTCAAAAGCTTACAAAAGAAGCTTTCAAAATGGGAGCAGATACTTAATCACTCTGACTGGCTTTTAGAGGATTATGATCGTGCTTCGGCTGACAGCTACCTTGATTGGATTGGTCCATCACTTATTAGACATCGTGACTGCCATCTGCCGTTGGAAGAAGAATCTAAAGCATCCGAGCTAATTCCACAGGAGTTAATGGAACATTCGTCTCGCTGGAGGATTTCAGTGATAAAAGCAGAAGATGTTCAAGTAATAGATGAGGAAGAACAATCTGAAAGTGATGCTTGGCTTAAGACAATCCTGCAGGGTGAAACCATTCAGGTTGAATCTCCATATAAAAATGAGATTGAAGCAAGACTGTCATGGCAATATCTATATAGAAGCGCGTCATCTCATCGTTCAAAGCAATCGGTTTCAGAGATAAAACGACAGAAGGATTCATCTGATGAAACAAGCAGTACGGAGTTGCTGCGCAGATTTAAAAAGCCATTAATGAATAGGCCGCGATTTATGCAGGAAAAAGCCTTATCACCTGCTGAAATAGGGACAGCCATGCATATGGTGATGCAGCATATTGACTTTTCTAAGCCTGTAAACTCTGAAGCGATTATGACACTTGTCGATGATATGGTCAGAAAAGAGCTTTTAACAGAAGAACAAAAGTCCGTCATTAATCCAGATTTAATCAGCACGTTTTTTGAATCTTCATTAGGAAAACGGATGACTTCAGCCTCAATCTTAAAGCGTGAGGTACCATTCAGTTTGGCTCTTCCGGCTGTGGAAGCATATGAGGACTGGAATGGAGAGGATGAACCAGTGCTTGTACAAGGAATCATTGACTGTTTGTTTGAGGATCAGGATGGATTGGTACTTGTTGATTATAAAACAGATGGAATAACAGACAGATATAAGGGCGGTTTTGAAGAGGCAAGACCGCTTCTTGAGAAACGCTATCGTATACAAATAGACTTATATACTAAAGCTGTGGAGCAAATTTATAAGCGTCCGATTAAGGAAAGGTATTTATTTTTCTTTGACGGCGCACACATTCTAAAATTAGAATAGTAAAAAGCCGGCAGTAATTCCTGCCGGTTTTCTTTTTGATATCCAATGTTTCTTTCTAATTGTTGCCTACATTTGGCTGATCAATTAGGTTCGCGTCAAAATGGTTTGTCGAACTGATGCCATTATTGGCAACTATCAAACCTCCTGTATTTCCTCCGCCTGAACCAGTAGTTGATTTAGAGTTGCTTTTCGGTGCAATATTTAATGCATCACCGAATTGTACATTTCCTCCGCCTATGTTAATGATTTGTACAGGTCCTACTATGGCAGGCATTCTTTTATTCCACCTCCGCTGTTTGATCAATCTCAGTTTCCTCATTTTTTTCTGCTGTTTCTAATTGTCTGATATGCAGGGTCCTAGCTTCTCCTTGAATATACTTTGAGTTTCCGATATGCAGAATAGCTGTGGAAGAAATCCCAATAACATCAATCGAACCTACTTTAATCATCGGCTGTAATGCGGTTGATTGAATGGTAATAGGCTCATCGATGGAAGGTATAGGGAGAGCATAGGAAAAAATTCCAAAACGATTGAAGTTTCCTTCATGTGAATAAAATAATTCATGCTGCCGCTGCACTGCGATGGCACGATTAAGGGCATAAATATGAGTTGAATCTCCAATTTGAATAACGGAGGAAAGGCCGGCAGAGTCCACCTTCAAGAAATCAACCTTTGCGGTCCGATTCATGTCTTTATCCTCCAGGGGTTAATGGTACAAATGGACCAATAATCAGTGATTCAGGCGGTGTATCAAATAAGGAAGTAAGCTGTATGGAGTTTGTATCTCCTACCATTAATAATGAAGAACTGGATATTCCCGTTACTCGAATCGCACCAACACAAAGTTCGCGATTTACAACTTCAAAAATCATTCTTTATTCGTTCCTTTCATGTTTTCTGGTAAATGTTGGAGAAAAGTAAGCACACCATTATGAATTTCTTTTTTCATTTGTTCAAGAATCCACTCTTTATGTTGTTCGGGAGTGTTTCCATTTCGAATCGGCTGATTTAAATAATACTCGATTCGATTTGGAAGCTGTTTTTTTATATCCTGGAGAATAAATTCACGGTAAGTATCATCTACATGAATTTGTAATTGTTGCCCCGTAGTGGCCATGATTGTCTGCAGGTTTTCATCAAGATATTCATTGATTGAGCTTTCAAGTTCGGTAAACAAAGACATTCTTTCCTTGGGATTTGCCTGACCTTTTTGATTTGGAATAGATAGATCGTCAATAGCTTGCAAGTCTGATGGATTTAACCCAATATTTAATGTTCCTTCTAAAGTTTCCACTTTTAGTTGGTCAAACTTATATTCCATTTTCTCGACATGAACAGGAGGACGGGCTTGTAATTCTGAAATGTTTTTCTCCAATATGTCTATTCTTTTTTGTAATTTTCGTATTGTTTTATCCTGTTCAATTATATATACCTGCATGGATTTAATCATTTGATAGATATTTTGATTCAAATTTATACACCTCACAATACTACTAAACAGCAAATTAGAGATACATGGAGAATACATAGGAGCATATAAGTAATATTAAGGGGTTGGCGAGGTCAGAGGCACAGCAGGTGCTTCCGAACTTGTCGTCCCCGGCTTTGCTGCCACCGGAGCAGGTTCAGTAAACCCGCCGGTATTATAAAGATTTGAGACAGGTTTAATAACACCAGCACTTCCGATTTGGAGGACTGATGAGTTTGTAATACCTTCAATTTTCATAAACTGAATTGAAATGGACTGTTGAATATAGAAATTCATGAATTTCACCACTTTTTATTGAAATTAATCTAATGCAGATAAACTAATTTCAATCTGTATTCTAAACATTAAAGAAATTTCCTTGATCGATTCCATCTTGATCAATGGTATTTGTTGAGCTTTGATGGTTCTGAATATAAAGACCATCTCCGGTATTAAATGAACCAGCTCCAGCGAAAGTTTTAGCATTGGAGAATGTAGAGATTTTATAGACATCCCCAATATGAAAAACGGCAGCTGATCCAATAGAAATCACTTGAACAACGCCTACGATAGCCGGCATATGGCTAACTCCTTTATTGATAATTATTTTGGACAAAACACATATATCTTTCTTGCCCATTTTTTATTATTGTATGTGATAAATAGAGGAAGGTGCGTTCATTGCCCATGTTTTTTTGGATGGTAGGAGGTAAATAAAATACTTGTATATCAATAGCCATATTAATAGGTTTTTCCTTTTCTGTATGATATGATAGGGTCGAGTTTTGATAGAGGAGGATTGTTAGTATGACACATGCACATATTACAACATGGTTACTAGCATTGATTTTATTTTTCATAGCGATTGGACTGCAAAAAGCAGGAAAACAGCGTGGTCTAAAGATCGTTCAAATGATTTTACGTTTGTTCTACTTATTGATTATTGCCACAGGTGTTATGATGCTCTTAGGTATGACAGCGATTAGTACAATGCACTGGATTAAGGCGATTCTTGGAATTGTTGTGATTGCATTCTTTGAAATGGTTCTTGTTTCTACGGTGAAAGGAAAATCAACTGGAGTAGCCTGGATATTATTTGTCATTGCATTTGTAGTTGTTGTTTACTTAGGATTAACCTTACCTTTAGGATTTGATATCTAAACAAAAAAACTGCCGAGAGAGGCAGTTTTTTTGTTTAATAGACAGGTTTTGTTTATTAATAAGGTTGATTTTTCACTTCATAGCCATACAGCAATCTTTCAGCATAGCTGAAAGGCGTGAGAAATGGACATTTCTCACGGATGAGTCAAAAATTAGGCTTAACAACATTGTTCGCTAACAAAGCTTACAGATAATAGGTGTTGTTTTAACCTATTTTTTCAATGACCATCCTTTTGCCGGTGCTTAGGGTAAATTCAAAACGATCACTTGTTGATTCAAAATAAGTAAAATGATGATGAACACTGCAGATAGAATCGCCATTATCAAAAACGATAAAATTTACGCCGCTTTTTTGTTTACTTTCATTAAGAAACGTTAATTGATTGTAGCAATAAATACAATCATAAATAGAAAAATCCATCGTATTTAAGCTAGTAATAAATTGATAAAAAGCATCATCATTAATCTCTTCTAACAGCCGTTCTAATGAAAATACTAAATTTTTTCTTATTCTAACGGTATCCTGGTCTTTTAAATGAATGGTTTCTTTGCTTTTTTGAACTTTTCCATCCTTGCATAAAATTCCTTTACGCCATCTATTTAAACGGAATACTTCAATTTCTTCGTGAAGCCAGACATCCAATAGTGTTGCTTCCTCCGTTTCTTCATCGAAAAAGACCCACTGATTGTTTATACATTCAATTGTTCCTTCAGTGAAGGCTCGTTGTTGGTACTCGATAAGTTTTGTACGTTGTTGCTTATTCATGATTTATAGACCTCCGTATAAAAACCTCCGTATATATACATCCCCCGTGATGAAGGGATAAATTCATTTTCTTTCTCTATTAGTAGACATATTCTCCTTGTTTTAAACCCCAATTTTGTTTATTGGGACAAATAACCAAATTTATACTTTTACATAAAGTAGATAAAGAGAACAAAGCTTTAACTTTATGAATGAAGTGAAGCCTCCGGTGAGTCTTGAGATTTTTTAAGGGTAATTTATCGAGCCAGCTTAACGACGGACAGGACGTCCTAGTGGGGCTAGATATGCGTAGCGTTTTGAAGCGTGATAGAAATCCGGACGCAAATTCAACGAGCGAATTTGATGGTTTCCGTAAAGAAAGGGTGAGCATGATGTGTGGAATAACAGGATGGGTGGATTATGGGAAAAATTTACAAAACAATGGTGCAGCCATTAGTAAGATGACGGAAACTTTAGCGAAGAGAGGACCGGATGATACAAATATATGGACTCTTCTACATGTTGGATTTGGACATAAACGGTTAGTCGTTGTAGATCCTGAGCGCGGTAAGCAGCCGATGATGAAAACAAAACATGGTCATTCATACACCATTTGTTATAACGGTGAGCTTTACAACACAGAGGATATCCGAAAAGAACTGCTACTAAAAGGATATTCTTTCAACGGTCATTCTGATACAGAAGTTCTGTTAACTGCCTATATGGAATGGAAAGAAAAATGTGTAGATTATTTAAATGGGATATTTGCCTTTGCTGTTTGGGATGAAGAGCGGGACTTATTATTTATTGGTCGGGATCGGTTAGGTGTAAAACCGTTGTTTTATTATGAAACAGCAACAGGGATTATTTTTGGTTCAGAATTAAAAGCGGTATTGGCACATCCTGATGTACAGCCGGTACTCGACCGAGAAGGATTGTCGGAAGTGTTTGGACTTGGCCCTTCTCGTTCACCTGGATCTGGTGTTTTTAAAGACGTGAAGGAGTTAAGACCGGCCCATGCATTAACATTTTCGCGAAATGGGCTGAAAATTTGGAGATATTGGAATGTGAAAAGCGAAGAGCATAAGGATTCCTTTGCTGATACAATTGAAAAAATTCGCTTTTTATTTACAGATGCTGTCACGAGACAATTAGTTTCAGATGTACCTCTTTGTACGTTCCTCTCTGGCGGACTTGATTCAAGTGCCATTACAGCCATAGCAGCAAATGCATTTCAAAAAGAAGGCAAAGGACCGCTCCATACGTATTCTATTGACTATGAGGGCAACGATCAGTTTTTCAAAGCAAATGAGTTCCAGCCTAATTCAGATGGAGCATTTATTAAGAAAATAACAGATACCTTTAACACTGTACATCATCACTGTGTGATTTCACAAAAGGAACTTGCCGAATACCTGCATGAAGCTGTACATGTACGTGATTTACCAGGGATGGCAGATATTGATTCCTCATTGCTATGGTTCTGTCGCGAGATTAAAAAGGATTTTGTCGTTAGTCTTTCTGGGGAATGTGCGGATGAGATTTTTGGCGGATATCCGTGGTTTCATCGATTAGATGACTTGAGTCGAACAGGGTTTCCGTGGATGCGGTCAATTGATGAAAGACAGGGCTTGCTAAAGAATGAATGGCAAAAGAAGTTAAAGCTTCAGGAATATTCAATTGAAAAGTATAAGGAAATGGTTGCTGAAACACCGCTGCTTGAAGGGGAAAGTAAGGAAGAAGCTAGAAGAAGAGAATTGTTTTATATCAATATGCTCTCTTTTATGACTACTTTACTTGATCGCAAAGACAGAATGAGTATGGGAGCAAGTCTAGAAGTCCGAGTTCCATTTGCTGATCACCGGTTAGTGGAATATATGTGGAATGTACCTTGGGATATGAAAATGACGGGAAACCGTGAGAAGGGAATACTACGTAAAGCATTGGAAGGTCTGCTTCCTGATGAAGTATTGTACCGGAAGAAAAGCCCTTATCCAAAAACACATCATCCTCTTTACCGAAAAATAGTAAAAGGAATGCTGGAAGATATTTTACAAAATAGGAGTACAGTTTTATATGAGTTTTTTGATGAAACAAAGCTTAAGGAAATTGTTGAGTCAGAAGGAGCTTCCTTTAAGGAACCATGGTTTGGCCAATTGATGACAGGGCCGCAGTTGCTAGCACATCTTGTTCAAATTCACCATTGGTTTAATGATTACAAGATTAAGATTATGGACTAAGTAGTAAAAAATTTTTTTACGCGGTGTCTGGTATACAAAATACAAATATAGCCAGACACCAATGATTTCTTTTATAATGAATAATCTTAGAATTGTAAAATGGATGCATCATACGGTTTTATTACCGCAATTAATTCCTCAGACTCCATCATATATTCTTGATTTTGTAACATTTCTACTATTTTTCTCCCTTTTAATGAAAAAGGCAGTGTGAATTTTAATTCCTCTGATGTAGGATTTAGAATAACTAAGCACTTGCGGTTTTTCTCCTCTTTTACATAAACAATTCCGTCGTCAGCAGGAAGAAAGAAGAAATGACCGTTATTTGCTAATAGGGGCTCTGCTTTTCTAAGCTCGATTAGCCTTTTAATATGAGCATAGATTTCAAGGTTTTGCTGTTTTTCATCCCAAATCATACAGCTTCTGCAGCCTGGATCCATTCCTCCTGATAAGCCAATTTCGTCTCCGTAGTAAATACATGGTGTACCAATAAAGGTAAGTAAAAAAGTATATATCAGCTTTACTTTTTCTACATTCCCATCACATTCAGTTAATATTCTTGGTGTATCATGGCTGCCGACAAGATTGAATAATGATTCGTTAACTGTGCCGGGATATTGCATCATAACTGTTGTCATTTGCTCTCTAAATTCACTTGCAGAAAGCATTCTCTTAGCAAAAAAGTGAACGGTCTTTGTTAAAAACGGATAATTCATAACCGAATCAAATTGATCGCCTCTAAGCCATGGCATACTGTCATGCCAAATTTCACCGAGAATAAAGAGTTCCGGTTTAATGGATTTAACAGTTTGACGAAATTCCCGCCAAAACGCATGGTCAATTTCGTTTGCAACGTCAAGTCTCCAGCCGTCAATATCAAATTCCTTCACCCAGTAGCGTCCTGCATCAAGCAAATAGTTTTTTACTTCTTCATTTTGGGTATTTAGCTTCGGCATTGTTTCTACAAAGGAAAAAGTAGCATAGTTTGGCCTCTCACCGCCATTTAATGGGAACTGATTGGTATAAAACCAATTTTTATAACGAGACTTTTCTCCGTTTTCCCACACATCTTGAAAAGGAGGGAAATAAAAACCGCTATGATTGAACACAGCATCAAGCATGACACGAATTCCTTTTGCATGGCATGTATCTACAAGCTGTTTAAAGCTTTGTTTATCACCAAATTGCGGGTCAATTTCAAAATAATCAATTGTATCATACTTATGATTGGAGCAGGCTTTAAAAATAGGTGTCAAATAGATTCCGTTTATCCCCAATGCCTTTAAATAATCAAGCTTTTGAATAATCCCTAAAAAGTCACCGCCAAAAAAGTTTGTTGCTGTTGGTTCCTCGCTCCCCCAAGGTTTTGTTTCGGCTGGGTTCAGGCTAGAATCTCCATTTGCAAAGCGTTCAGGGAATATTTGATACCAAACCGTATTACGAACCCAATCTGGTGCACGGAATATTTCATTCGTATGTAAATAGGGAAAGCAAAAATATTGGTTGGGATCCTCGGGCGGTTCCTTGAAATAACCTTTTTCAGTAAAAATAATCCTTTCGTTGTCTCCCTGTATATGGAATCCGTAGCGTAACCGTCGATAGGAAGGAGTAACCTCTGCCTGCCAGTAATCAAATAAAGCATCTGTCCCCATACGGGTTAGAGGGGCAGTTCTTGTTATCCATCTATTTTCGTTCCATTCATACTGATCGCCATAAATTAGTTCAATGGATGATACATTATCCTTTTTTGTTTGAATTCTTATATGCAGCGTATCTCTTTGAAAAGGATAGGCATATTGATCGGTTGGACGGTGAAAAATGGAAGCTCGTTCAATCATCGAAATACCTTCCCTTCTTTACGGTATTGTTTATAGGTTAACCTCATATGAAGAAAATTTACGCTTCTACGGTTTTAATTATGATTAGAATACGATACATCCTAATAGGATGAATATTTGAAATTTTTTAATATAATAATGTTTTTCGTTGACGTTCATACAGCCTAAAGGGATAATCTTAATAGAGTAATGAAAAAGTTTTTTTATGATAGTTAAGGGGGGAGAATGGAAGATGAAGAAATGGGTATTCATGCTCATGATTATCCCGTTATTTTTATTAAATGTCCTGCCGGTAGCGGCCGCTCCAAAAGAAAATCGTCAATGGCAGGATGAAAGCGTTTATTTAATCATGATTGACCGCTTTAATAATGGGGATTCGAGCAATGATGAAAATGTGGAAATCAACAATTCAATAGGCTACCATGGCGGTGATTTTCAAGGGGTAATTGATAAATTAGATTACATAAAGGAAATGGGATTTACCGCTTTAATGCTTACACCTATATTTGATAATACAGATGGTGGATATCATGGATACTGGGTGAATGACTTCTACAAAACAGACGAGCATTTTGGCTCAATAGCATTATTCAAGAAGCTTGTAAATGAAGCACATAAGCGGAATATGAAAGTAATTCTTGAATTTGAAATAAACCATGTGGGACCGGACCATGCTTGGTTAAGAGATGAGGCAAAAAAGGATTGGTTCCGAGCAGAACTTCAAGAAAAAGAACTGCCAATGTTCAATCAGGATAATGAAGAGGTAAAAAGCTATCTCATTGATGCAGCTAAATGGTGGATAAAAGAGACAAATATTGATGGGTATCAGCTGAGCTTACATAAGGGTATATCAACTTCGTTTTTGAACGAGTTTTTAAATGAAGTGATATCTGTAAAAGACGACTTCTATCTCCTTGGAGAGGCGAAACATGCTAATGAAGAGTTAATGGTTTCTTTTATGGAGAATGGAGGCGATGGAATCACTGACTACTCATTAGCTGATGAATTAAGAGAGGTATTTTCTGAGTCAAATCAGTCGTTCTCACCCCTGCTTGCGAAACAGGTACAAAATGAAAAAGTATATCAAGATACAGATTTGATAGCGACTTTTATGGATAATCAATATACGGAACGCTTTACAAGTAAAATGGTGGAGAAAAATGAGCATCCAGGACCACGCTGGAAGCAGGCTTTAACGTTTCTTTATACAACACCGGGTATTCCATTTGTGTATTATGGAAGTGAGATTGCGTTGAATGGAGGGGAAGAACCTGATAACCGTAAGCAAATGAACTTCCGGACAGACCAAGAAATCGTCGATTATATAAAAAAAATAGGAAGTTTGCGACAGGAATTGCCTTCATTAACCCGAGGTACGATGGATGTATTATACGAGAAGGATGGAATGGCCCTTTACAAGCGGGAGTATAATGAAGAAACAACTATCGTCGCTATCAATAATACAACAGAAACACAAACCGTTACTCTTTCCAATGAAGAACTGCCCATAGATATGGAATTAAGGGGAATGCTAAACAATGATTTAGTCCGGAGTGACGAAAATCAGTATCATATCACGATTGACCGTGACGAATCAGAAATATATGTGTTAAGCAATAAATCTAGTATTAACTATTCCTATTTTATCGCTTTAGCAGCTGTTTTGATTTCCTTTATGATATTTATTCTGTTAATTTTAAAAAGATCGCGCAGACAGCAGCAATAAAAACAGGCGAAGTCCTCGACTTCGCCTATTTTTATTAACGATAGTTAACAAATTGAACATCAATAGTTAAATCAGCTTCTTTAACAGCCTGAATAATCTTTTGCAAATCATCACGGCTTTTTGCTGTCACACGAATTTGGTCATCTTGAATCTGGCTTTTCACCTTAAGACCACTGTTTTTAATGATGGTATTAATCTTCTTGGCATTCTCTTTATCAATACCTTGAATTAGCTTCGCCCTCTGTCTGACGGTGCCGCCGCTTGCTTTCTCGATTTTTCCGTAATCAAGATTTTTGACAGGTACACCTCGTTTAAATAATTTGCTAAATAGGACATCCTTGACTTGATCTAATTTGTATTCATCATCTGAAATAAGTACCAGTTCTTCTTTATCGAGTGAAATATCACTTTTGCTTCCTTTAAAATCGTAGCGGGTTTGGATTTCTTTCAAAGCGATTTGAATAGCATTCTGCACTTCTGCAAAATCAACGTCCGATACGATATCAAATGAACTATCTTTAGCCATACAATACCTCCATTAAAACAGTTTTCGTTCACATCTATTATGGGAAGAAGTTTCCCTTTACAGTTCAATTATAGTAAAATATAGCAGTTGATACAACTATAGGTAGACGGACATATTTTTTATCCCACTCTTAACGGGCAGTAAGACTCCCACCTCAAGATTCTGAGGATACAAAGAAGATAGGTGGGAAATCCAACTGCCCGTAAAAGTCCCATTCGAGGAATCATAGACTAAGAACGCCGCATTTGTGGCAACGTCTGTGTGACCCACATCCTGTGGGTTTCAACTAACCATCAGTGGGGGATGAAGAAAACCCCCGCTGATGGAAGTTTCACTTTATGTCATTGAGTTTTTATAAAGGAGGAAATATCTCTTGTCAATATATGGTAGCATTGGTCATGTTGTACAATTAGAGGTAGCTAGAAAGGCGGAATTTGGTTACTTTTTAACAGATGGAACAGAGGATGTTCTTTTGCATCGAAATGAAGCACAGCAAAATTTGGAACTGGATGATAAAGTAGAAGTCTTTTTATATACAGATTCTCAAGGAAGGATAGCGGCCACTACATCCATTCCAGCGATTACGGTTGGTGAATATGACTGGGCGGAAGTGAGTGATGTAAAAACCGGTCTTGGCGTTTTCTTAGATATCGGGATACAGAAGGATATGCTGCTTGGAGAAGAGGATTTGCCAGTTCATAGAAGTGTCTGGCCAAAGACGGGTGACTTACTGTACATCACCTTAAGAGTAAATCGAAACAATCGTATTTATGTAAAACTGGCAACCGATCCAATCATTGAAGAAAAGGCAGTAAAAGCAACAAGAGCGGATTTTAATAAAAGTATTCATGGTTATATATATAGAACAGCTAAAGTAGGGAGCTGGATTTTTACAGCAGAAGGCTACAAAGGTTTTATTCATGAATCACAGCGTAAAGTAGAGCCGCGTCTTGGCGAAAAAGTGGAAGGACGAATCATTGATGTAAAGGAAGACGGCACCATTAATGTATCGCTGCTGCCAAGAAAGGAAGAAGCTCTTGATGTCGATGCTGAAAAAATCCTTTCGGTACTGGCTGAACGAAATGGTGCAATGCCTTATTGGGATAAAAGTATGCCGGAAGAGATTCAAAACAAATTCCAATTAAGCAAAGCAGCATTTAAGCGGGCATTGGGACGATTAATGAAGGAAGGAAAAGTTTATCAAGAGGAAGGCTGGACATATACAAAGAGAAATGAATAGGGCGGAGTATAGCCGCCCTTTATTTAATTTTGTCTAGCTCCAGGCGCCATTGGCTCGAGGTCATAAGCCAAGCTGTCAAAAAGGTAAAAAAACAACCTTCTTGATGGCTCGTCTTATGCTTGCGGCCCGCAGGATGCGGGTCATGCAGACGTTGCCACAGGGACGTGGCGCTTTTAGTCTGCGTTCCTCTTGAACGGGCGCCTTCCGCTTTTCTAAAGATGATCTGTTTTCTTTGAGTATTGATTTTTACCAGCTTTACGGTTTTTCTCACGCATCATATTTTTTTCATGGCGAAGGGCATTATTGTCCTTTGCTTTTTTGTCATTATCTGAAGTATGCGGCATCAAAAAAAACTCCTTTCCATTAGTAGCTTCAAACTTAGTTTTGGCTAGGATGAAAAGGAGTATGAAAGAGAGTTTTTTCCAAACTCCCTGTTAAGCTGGCAATTCGTTTAAGAAAAAGATGGCGATTGTTCCAAAACCAGTATGTGAACCAATAACAGCACCGATATCTGTGATGATGACTTCTTTTGCCAGTAATTCATCCTCAATTAATCTTTTCATTTCCTGTGCTGTATCCATTGCATCAGCCTGGCTGATTCCGATGGTTTGGTGTTCAAAATTAACTCCGCGCTCTCTCATCACTTCAATAATTCGGCGCAGCAGTTTCTTTTGCCCGCGGATTTTCTCTAACGGAACAAGCTTGCCGTCTTCAACATTTAATAATGGTTTAATATTTAGCAGTCCGCCTAAAAAGGCTGATGCCTTTGAAACTCGGCCGCCCTTTGCCAAATAATCTAAATCATCCACCGTAAATAAATGCTCCATATGTGCGGCGAGGAACTCTGCTCTTTCAACGATTTCGTCAAAAGAAGCGTTAGTGTTTGCAAGTCTTGCAGCCTCCATCACAACTAATCCTTGTCCGAGAGAAGCACATTTAGTATCAATAATTGTTAAGTTAAAATCAGGATATGTTTCTTTTACTTGATCACGAATCATGACAGCTGTTTGATATGTACCAGATAACTGTGAAGAAAAGGCAATATAAATCCCTTCCTCTTTATTTTGGGCCATCTTCGTAAAGGTTTGTTCAAATAGAAGTGGTGAAACCTGGGATGTTTTCGGAACTTGACCATTCCGGATGGCATTGTAAATTGTTTTCGGTTCAATTGTCAGTAAGTCTTCATACTCTTGATCATTTAAATGAACTTTTAACGGAAATAATGTAACCTGATTATCTTTATAAAAATGTAAGGGTAAGTCACTCCCGCTGTCAGTTAGAATTTTTACCGGCATTGGAATCACCTGCTTTCCATTAAATTGCTGATATGTTTTCTTGTAATATCCATTTAACCAGTATTTCGTTAATTAGTGTACCATTTAATGAATTTCTATAAAAGTTATTAGAGAGGGGAAAGTAAACATTAGCTGTATAAATAGATTCATTGGGGCAGAATAGTTAATAATATTGTTTTTTCATGGTAATAAAAAAGTAGGCTTTGTTAAAGTACTGTGTTGATAAGCCAGATTTTTGACTCATTCGTGTGAAATGAACATTTTACACGCCTTTCAGCTATGCTGAAAGGTTGCTGTATTTCATGACAATACAGCTTAAATGAGTCAAAAATCAACAATATTATTTAACAAAGCCAAAAAGTAATAACTACTATTGGAGGGTAAAAATGATTAAAGTTATCCTTTTTCTTGCATTTATATTGATTTTTCCAACAGGAATTACAGCTGAAGGAATAGGGGAGCTGTCACTTCATTCTGCTGCTGAGGAGAGAGGAGAAAAACAGAATTTTAAGGATATTAATGTAATAAAGAAAAATGGACAATATGTAATAACAGGAAATTCTAAGGTAAGGAAAGGTGTCTTTTATTATAGTGTAGAAGATGGACATCGAGTATGGATACCAGAAACAAAGGTAAGGGTAAATAACTTGTATTGGACATCATTTAAACTGTCTATTACCATTCCAACTAATTTTGTACCGGATAAAGGAGTCTTAATCTTGAATTTATATGAAAAAGACAAATCTAAAGAAATCATTGATTCTTTCCCAATTGTTCTCGAAAGTTTTAAAGAATAAACAAAGCTGACACATTTGTCAGCTTTGTTTATTCGAAGCGTACATTATTCTTAATGCAACGCATCTAACTCTTTTTGTAATTCTTGGAGCTGCTCTTTTTCAGCCATGTTTGTATTGGCATAAGCAGATGAAAGGGCATTCTTTGCTTTTTCAATAGCCTCAGGCTGTTCTGCTTGACTTGAATTTTTCGCTAAATCAACAAATTTACGCGCATCTTGGAACAGTCTGTTAGCCATCTTTTAAAGTCCTCCTCCAAGTGAAGATTCTTTCACATTAGCCATTTTGTATGCTTCTGCCTCAGCATATGTCATGTGATACGGGATACGTTCAGCATGTTTAGATACAGAGTCTACACCTTGCTGTACAAAACGTTTTGATTTGTTACGTTTACCCATGCGAATCCCCTCCAAAAAAGAGTGTTGAAGCTCATAAAAGCTTCATTTATAGTATGCTCATTACCTGAGAGGATTATAAGGAAAACCTCCGGAAGTTATTTTCTTCTTCGTCTATATTGCTTTTAAATTCAATAAATCATTTAAATAATAACCAACCCCGTCTTCTTCGTTTGTTAGTGTGACTTCATTTGCGGCTGTTTTCAGTTCAGCAATAGCATTACCCATTGCCACACCATACCCTGCATAATCAATCATTTCTAAATCATTATCCTCATCACCAAAAGCAATGATTCTTTCTGGTGGGATGTTATAATATTCAGACACTCGTTTTAGACCAACGGCTTTATTCAGCCCATTTTTAATAATTTCAACGACCGGAAACGGTGCTCCCCAGCTGCGGTGCTCAATGACCTCAGCGTGGACTTCATTTAACTGCTGGCGTATCAATTTAACTTGTTCCTCTGTTGAATGAATTAACATACTAGTCGGTGATTTTGTTAAAAAAGTGCGTAAATCACCAGTAGTTATATTGGGATTGCCAAAGCTGAATAATTCAAAAAGCTTCTCATCATGATAATGAAAATAGACATCATCAATGACTTCAGCAATAATATTGTAAAAATCATAGGAAATGCAAGTTTCTACAATATCCTTTGCAACAGACATATCTAGTGGGGAATGGTAAATACCCCAATGATGATCTTTCGGGTGGTGAATAAAAGCTCCATTAAAATTGACAATCGGAGAATCTAATTCAAGTTCTTTATAGTACATTTCGGAAGAACGGAAGGGTCTACCCGTTGCAATCATAACAATATGTCCCGCTTCACGTGCTTTCTTTATTACTTGTTTTGTTTTATAGGATATCGTTTTATCATCTTTTAATAATGTACCGTCTAAATCTAGAGCTATTAAATGTTTGTCCGCCATCTTATTTCTCCTTCCAAATGTTCGATTAAAGTTTTATGTAGTTATCCTTTTAGATAGTGTAATCCTTTTGGAAAAAAAAAGTCCACATGTTACACTTGATTCGTAATAAGCTTTTTGTCCTTATTTCCTTTTGATTACTCCTTTGCTAACAAACAAACTTTTGATTGTTAGTTAATTATTTCTCTTTATGATTATGTTTTCTTGATTGGAGCGTGTTGTTGTGATTTTAATTGAAAATAAGGTTGTTCATGGTATTCCTGTATTGCATTTGGCAAAGAAGGCCCTTTTTGATACTAAGCTGCCATTTGTGATATTTATGCATGGATTTACGAGTGCAAAAGAGAACAATCTGCATTACGCTTATTTATTAGCGGAAAAAGGGTTTCGTGTTGTTATGCCGGAAGCCATGTATCATGGAGATCGTCAAGGAAATATGAGTAAAGAAAAGCTTGCTCTTCATTTTTGGGATATTGTTCTTCAGTCAATTGATGAAATAGACCTTGTGCGTCAGTCATTTTTGAAAAAAGAATTGATTGATCCTAATCGAATTGGACTCGTAGGTACTTCAATGGGAGGAATTGTGACACTTGGGTCGTTAACTCGTTACAAGTGGATTAAAGCTGCGGTAAGCTTAATGGGCATGCCATACTATGAAAAATATGCCCTCTTACAAATAAATGAAATAAAAAAAAGCGGCATGAAGCTTCCGTTGAAGGAGGAAGAAATAACAGAGCTGTTAAATAAATTGAAGCAACTCGACTTAAGCAGGCAGCCGGAAAAGCTTGATAGGCGGCCGCTTCTATTCTGGCATGGGAAACAAGATCCAATTGTTCCGTTTTCTTATACTTATGACTTTTACGAAAGAATTAAACCTCTTTATGAAGAAAAACCTGAAAAATTACATTTTATCATTGATGAAAAGTCGGGTCATAAAGTAAGCAGAGAAGGGGTTCTGAAAACGGTGGAATGGTTTAGTACATATCTTGCCTGATGTACGTGGATGAATATAAGCGGGAAGTTTAAGCTTTTTCTTCTTTTCTGTTACGATAAGGTAGATAGTAAATACAAACGAGGAGTGAACAGATATGGATCAGGATTTAAGAGATAGTATAATGGGTGCTTTAGAGCTGGTAGAAGACCCTGAACTTGGCATGGACATTGTTAACTTAGGATTGGTATATGATTTAAAAATGGATAAAGACGGTATTGTTACTGTTGATATGACTTTAACATCAATGGGATGTCCGCTTGCCGGTGTCATTGTTGACCAAGTACAAGCGGCCCTTAAAGATATTCCTGAAGTAAATGCTACAAATGTTAATATTGTCTGGAATCCGCCATGGACTAAAGATAAGATGTCCAGATATGCTAAGATTGCACTGGGTATTAGATAAGAATTTTACAGCCGGCAGAAATTGCCGGTTATTTTTTACATCTAGGCTTTGTTAAAGTACTGTGTTGATAAGCCAGATTTTTGACTCATTCGTGTGAAATGAATATTTCACACGCCTTTTAGCTACGCTGAAAGGTTGCTGTATGGTCATGAAATAGTAGGAGAAAATACATTTTCTCCTACTATTTCATGACCATACAGCTTAAATGAGTCAAAAATCAACAATATTATTTAACAAATCCTACATATAAAAGGAGAAAGCCTCATTTATATGTGAGTAACCTCACTATCATAAACCCCGAATTGCTTTATAATTTTTTCTATTACATGACTGTATAAATGTACTAGATATTATGTGAGGGGTTTTCTTATGTTTAATAGAGATTTTAATAAAGATCCGTTTATTGTTATATGGGAACTAACAAGAGCCTGCCAGCTCCATTGTTTACATTGCCGTGCAGAAGCACAGTTAAAAAGGGATCCGCGTGAATTGACCTTTGAGGAAGGTAAGAACCTTATTGATCAAATTTACGAAATGAATAATCCAATGCTCGTATTTACAGGAGGAGATCCGTTGATGAGAGCGGACGTTTTTGAGATAGCTTCCTATGCGGTCCAAAAAGGCGTACGGGTTTCTATGACACCAAGTGCCACTCCAAATGTAACGAAAGAGGCTATTCAAAAGGCAAAGGAAGTAGGTTTATCTAGGTGGGCGTTCAGTTTGGATGGTCATAATGCAGAAACACATGATCATTTCCGCGGGACAGCTGGTTCATTTGATTTAACTATGGAAAGAATAAAATATTTGCATGAGCTGGAAATTCCAATTCAAATTAATACAACGATTTCCCGTTATAACTTGGATTACTTGGAAGAAATGGCTGAACTAGTTGATAGGTTAGGGTGCGTCCTTTGGAGTGTATTTTTCCTTGTCCCGACAGGAAGAGGCTTAGAAAAGGATATGATTTCACCTGTGGAGCATGAAAAGGTATTCACTTGGCTTTACCAATTAAGTAAAAGGGTGTCATTTGATATTAAAACAACAGCGGGACAACATTATCGCAGGGTTGTTATTCAACAAAAAAGAAAAGAAATGAAAGAGAAGAAGGATCAAATTCAATATTTGGATGCATTGACAGAGAAAGGGTTGACAGGCTCTATCGACGGTTTAGGAAGAGCTCCAAAAGGAGTAAATGACGGCAATGGATTTATCTTTATTTCCCATCTAGGTGATGTATATCCAAGCGGATTACTGCCAATTAAAGTAGGAAATGTACGTGAGCAGTCACTTAGTGATATTTACCGTCACTCACCTATTTTGCAGGATTTGCGCAATCCGGATAAATATAAAGGAAAATGCGGTGAATGTGAATTTAGAAATGTTTGCGGCGGATCTAGATCACGTGCTTATGCCATGACGGGCGATTATTTAGAAAGTGAACCATACTGTGTATATATTCCTGAGAAGTTAAGAAAGAAAAAGTTACAATAACTTTTTCCGCTAATGATGACAAGATTAGATGCTGATTGAATATATCTTAACAATAATGTAATTTTATGTTTAAATAAGAAGCGCATGTTCGGAATACTTAATTAATAACAAAGTTGGTCAAAGTATGAGATAATAAATCTATTCTTTGGTTGTGCTATTATTAATGGTTGAGGACTCTTAAAAGGAGTTGATTATCAATGACAAAACAAATGGTTAAGGATGCATTGCATCGGCCATTAAGAGATCTTCGTATATCTGTTATTGACCGATGTAATTTCCGTTGTCAATACTGTATGCCCGCTGAACTTTTTGGCCCTGACTTCGCCTTTTTACCTAAAAGCGAGTTACTCACATACGAAGAGATTGAACGGCTTGCACGCATTTTTGTTAATCTTGGCGTCGAAAAAATACGGTTAACAGGTGGAGAGCCTTTATTACGAAAAGAACTTCCTCTTCTGGTAAAGAAATTATCTTCTATAGAAGAATTAAAAGATATAGCTTTAACAACGAATGGAGTATTATTGCCAAAATATGCTCAGGAATTAAAGGATGCGGGCCTGAAACGAGTAAATATTAGTTTAGACTCGCTAAATGATGAGTTATTCGGACAAATTAATGGACGTAAAGTAGGAACTCAGCCTGTTCTTGATGGCATCAAGGCTGCAAAAAAAGCAGGTCTTGGAATAAAAATAAATATGGTTGTCAAAAAAGGACTAAACGATACGGAAATTATTCCAATGGCAGAGTTTTGTAAGGATAATGGATACCAGTTACGTTATATTGAATATATGGATGTAGGCAGTACAAATGGCTGGAAAATGGATGAAGTCGTTACAAAGAAAGAGATTTTTCAGCTTTTAAATGAACATTTTTCATTAGAACCCATCGACCCTGATTATTTTGGCGAAGTAGCGAAGCGTTACAGATACGTGGACAATGGAGTGGAAGTAGGTTTTATTACCTCTGTGTCAGAATCGTTTTGCTCTAGCTGTACTCGATCAAGGCTATCGGCCAATGGTCAGATTTTTACTTGTCTGTTTAATGGGAATGGTCATGATATCCGTGACTTCATGCGTGCTGGTGTAAGTGATGAAGAGATTTCAAATAGAATTATCAACATTTGGCAGGGACGAACAGATCGATACTCTGATGAAAGAACGGCTGAAACGGCTGCTAACCGTAAAAAAATTGAAATGTCATATATCGGTGGATAAAAAACTCCTAAATGAAGGGAGTTTTTTATTTTCTTCGCTTTATTTATGAACAGTGTTGATTTTTGACTCATTTAAGCTGTATGGTCATTTCACACGAATGAGTCAAAAATCTGGCTTATCAACACAGTACTTTAACAAAGCCATTAAATAAACAGAGCGATTTCTCAGGCAAATGTAAAAAACCAGCAGTTTGCTGGTCTTTTACTTATTATTTTTAGATTATTAAATATAACGAGGGAATAAAATATTATTTTCTAAATGAACATGCATGAACGTGTGACTTTCTAGCATTTCTAGACGATTATATACTAAACGGTATGTTCCACAGGCATCTAAAGGCAGTGTAAAGTCATTTGTCACCTCGCGAATCTCTCTTAAAAGATTACCAGCATGATCATGTTCGCTTTCAAGCTTGCGGATTGCTTCAATCGCTTCTTCTCTGTTTTCCACTTCATTCTTTTCTAATGATAATAGAAGCGGGAAGCTTGTTGCTTCTTCCTCAAGAGTATGCTCAATCAGTTCCTTTTTTAACTCATAAAATAGTTCGTACACTTTCAATAGCTCTGGATGGTTGTCACCGTGAACCTTTGCTACTTTCGTAACATAAGGGCTTAGTGCTGCAAGTTCTTCACGAAGTGGATTGTGATAGTGATCAATGATATGCTGAATGATTTCTTCAGAAGAGCTGTTAGTCCAGACCTCCATGTTGTCACTTTGATCTGACTTAGCATAAACATTCGCAAGTTCTTCCATTAATTCATCAAGATTAACATTTAGTTCAGCGGCGGCTGTGCTGATGGGTGTATTACCTCCGCAGCAAAAATCAATTCGATATTTTTTAAAAACATCACTTGTTTTTGGAACCTCATTTACGATATCTCTTACTAAGCTTGTATTTGAAAATGGAATAGTTGTCATTTTGTTATTCCTCCTTAGATTTCATGTAGATAACTAACTTAACCTAAGCATATATGAATTTTTCATGTAATAAGGTGACCTGAATCACAATAGAGAAATTTTTTTATTCATACCAGTTTTTTGCTAAAAAAGTGACGATGTTCATGACAGAAATGAATGGATTAAGCTATATTTAATAAGATAGAATGATTTAGTGTTCTAATATGTTGGAATACTTGTTAATAAAACAGGAGATGGTAAAATGCTGGAAAAAAGAACACCCATTGGGATTGGTGAAGCCGTAAGTAAAGTGATGAAATATAAACAGACTGGTATTGTTGAGCATGTATCGATAAATGAAAGTTATGGACGTTATCTCGCTGAGGAACTAGTGGCTACAAATCATGTGCCCCCTTTTGATAAAGCACCGTATGACGGGTTTGCTATTCGATCCATTGATACGAAGGAAGCTTCCTTGTCTAATCCAGTTGAATTTGAAGTTATTGACCATATCGGGGCAGGAGTAGTCAGCAGTAAAAAACTTGGACCGTTTCAGGTGATAAGAATTATGACCGGTGCACAAATGCCTGAGGGCAGTGATGCGGTGGTCATGTTGGAATTAGCGCAAACAAGTGAACGGGATGGAAAGCAATATATGTCAATTAAACGTTCCTATAATAGCGGGGATAATGTATCTTTTTGCGGAGAAGATGCGAGGGAAGGGGACATGCTTGTTCCCAAAGGTACGTTTATTAATCCAGGTATACAGGCAATGCTGGCAACGTTTGGTTATGCGCAGGTACCTGTAGCGAGAAAACCGGTTGTCGGACTTTTCGCGACAGGCACGGAGCTCTTAGAAGTAGGAGACCCGCTTGAGCCAGGGAAAATCCGTAACAGTAATTCGCATATGATTATGGCACAAATTGAGCGGGCAGGCGCTGAAGTTCAATTTTTAGGCAATCTGCCTGATGAATTAGAAACTTGCTATGAAGCGATAACGCAATGTATTCCTCGTGTCGACATGCTCATTACAACAGGTGGTGTATCTGTTGGGGATTTTGATTTATTGCCGGACATCTACAAAAAGCTAGGTGCTGAAGTTTTATTTAATAAAGTGGCTATGCGTCCAGGAAGTGTCACAACGGTAGCTCAAGTAAACGGCAAGCTCTTATTTGGTCTTTCAGGAAACCCATCTGCTTGTTATGTTGGCTTCGAGTTATTCACAAGGCCCATTATAAGAACCATGCTTTTTTCAGATAAACCTCATCTGCGAAAAGAAAAGGCCATTTTGCAGACGGACTTCCCGAAAGCAAATCCTTTTACCCGATTTGTCAGAAGTGCCCTGTCAGTTGAAAATGGCCGACTCGTAGTGGAACCAAGCGGGATGGATAAATCAAATATTGTCATGAGCTTGGCGGGTGCTAATTCGTTTATTATTTTACCTGGTGGAACGAGAGGATTCCAATTAGGGGAAGAGGTAGATGTATTATTGCTAGAAGATACAATTGGGAGCGTGTGGCCTTGGTAAAACCTTTTGTACTGCAAATAGCAGGATTTCACAACAGCGGAAAAACAACTTTTTTGCAGAAACTCCTGTCAGAGTTAAAGGGAAAAGGCTTTCATACTGTTACGATTAAGCATCATGGGCATGGAGGGAAACCGGATATTGTGCAGAATACAGATTCAGCCCGACATGTTTCTTCAGGTGCTATGGCTTCTCTTGTAGAGGGTGGAGGCAGAATGATTCTGCAGGCAGAATCTCTTGAATGGTCTTTGCGAGAAAAGATTGAATTGATGTCATGGTTTCATCCTGATTTTATTATTATTGAGGGGCATAAACATGAAGATTATCCAAAGGTTGTATTTATTCGTAATAAGGAGGATATGTCATTACTTCGGCAGTTAACGAATATTCAACTAGTCTTGTATAAGGACCAGCCGCTAGAAGACTGTCAGCATCAGTCATTCCATCGAAATGAACGTAAGGCAATTGAGTGGCTGGTTGAATACTTAACAGCACAGCAGAATACATAAGAATTATTTTCTAAGAAAAATTGTGTCCAAAAAAGTAAAGTTAGCGACTTTTGTCACAGCACTAGTCATCCGTTTACCTTATCATGATAGTAAGGGATTGTTTTCGTGATTGAGGGGACAGGGGTGTTAAAGATGGAAATATTTAATATGATTTTATGGGTTATTTATCCGTATACAGTATTAATTATTGTCATGATGGGGCGTTTGTGGAAATGTGATTTCTCGCAACTATATAAAGGAAACAAGATATTTGAAAGTATCAGCACGATATTGTTCATAGTTGTTAAGGCGTTATTGTGGTTAAGTTTATTATCCGGCGCTGCTTCTCTGTTTGTAAGCGGAGTGGGGAATGATTTACTTGATATGCTTTATTGGGGAATCAGTTTTATATCGTTTCGGCCAAATACTGATTTGATTGAGAAGATGTCATTACTAACACAGCTGCATATGATGGTTTTATTCACTTTCTTTTTGGTATTGTCCTTTACGATGTTTTTTAGCAAATCAGATAAGAATAAAAAGACCTTAAAAATGGTCTTTAAAGAAAATGAAAGCCAAAAACTGATTTGAGTTACTCCAAGCAGTTTTTGGCTTTTTTATAAGGATTTGTTTAGTAACAGTGTTGATTTCTCACAGATGAGTCAAAGCCTGGCTTGTCAACATTGTTCGCTAACAAAGCTTTTTATAAAAGTACATCATTCCTAATGAATATTACATATATCGACTGGACAATTTTCACAATTAATTTCTGTTTTTAAATAATTAAGATCATGGATTGTAATGATTCCTTTATCAACGGAAATCACTTGATTTTTTCTTAATTCACTTAACATGCGGTTCACAACCTCGCGGGAAGTACCGCAAAAATTAGCAAGCTCTTGATTGGTGATAGATAAATCAATCACAATTCCAGAGTTTATTATTTTACCATAGCTATTCGTTAGGCGTATGAGTGTAGAATACAAGGCGCCTTTCTTGCCATTTAAGATTAAATCACGAAACTTTGTAATGGTTTTTCGGTTTTGATGACTCAGCCATTTCATAAATTCAATGGCCAGCCTGTTATCCAACTCGAGCCGTTTTTCCAGTTCATTTATATAGATAACAGCTACTTCACCACTTTCAACCACTTTTGCATTGAGCATATATTTCGATGAAGAATAAAACATGGTTAATTCACCAATCATTTCACCGGCAGAACACATACGTAATGTAAGTTCCTGGCCTTCGGAAGTCATTTTACTTATTTGAACTTTACCGCTTTGAATAATGTAAAGCTCTTCTGCATTTTGTCCCTCCTGATATAAAAAGGTTCCCTTGCTGATTTTGCGAATATGATGAACAGATTGTAGTAGTTGTGTAAGTTCTTCTGATAAATGTAATTGTGCTAATGATTGCATAGTTGTACCACCTTTGTTCGTATAATCAATAGATTGCGTAAAAAAGTTATTCTTTATTAGTAATCAATTGAGAACGGTTTTCAATAGGGGAAATGAAATAAAAATCTATTCTTCATTTATAATTTGGCTTTGTTAAATAATATTGTTGATTTTTGACTCATTTAAGCTGTATTGTCATGAAATAGTAGGAGAAAATGCATTTTCTCCTACTATTTCATGACAATACAGCAACCTTTCAGCTATGCTGAAAGGCGTGTGAAATGTTCATTTCACAAGAATGAGTCAAAAATCTGGCTTATCAACACAGTACTTTAACAAAGCCTATAATTTAAAGACGAATAAATAGATTATTAATAAATTATACTATTAACATAGTAGAAAGTCATGGGAAATAGTATTTTAGAAAAAAATGTTTGCAATTTTTAGAGTATGTTTTTATAATGATAGAAACATATGTTATAAATATTAAATAAAATGATTAAATATTCATTGTTAATATATCCGGAGGTGGAAGGAAATGAAGGTTGCGGTTATTGGAACAACAGGATATGGAGGCATTGAGCTGCTGCGAATTTTGCATTCACATCCAGTTTTTCAGATACAATCCATCCACTCGACAAAAGGCGAAGTACCAATTTGGAAGGAATATCCTCATCTTTTCAACATTAACAATCAAGTTCTTGAAGTAATAAATCCGGAAGAAATAGCTGAGAAATCAGATTTAGTTTTTTTAGCTACGCCATCTGGTGTGTCAGGACAGCTTGCCGCTCAATTTGCCGAGTTTAATATCAAATTAGTCGATTTATCTGGGGATTTACGATTAAAGAATACGGATGAATACACTCAGTGGTATAAACATGAAGCAGCACCAAAAGAAATAATCGATAAGGCTGTTTATGGTTTAACAGAATGGAGCCGTGAACAGGTGGCAGGAGCTCAATGGATTTCAAACCCTGGCTGTTATTCTACAGCTTCATTGCTTGGTTTGGGACCAATTGTGAAAGAGAAGCTTATCGACCCGTCATCGATTATTATTGATGCTAAATCCGGCACGTCAGGTGCGGGAAGAAAACCGACGAGAACCACTATGCATGCTGAGATGAGTGAAAACTTTAAAATTTATAAAGTAAATGAACATCAGCATATTCCAGAAATTGAGCAGCAACTTTTAGAGTGGAATGAAGAAATAAAACCGATTACTTTTTCAACACATTTACTGCCAATTTCACGCGGAATCATGGCAACTATTTATGTACAGGTACAAAAAGGCATAACATTGTCTGACATATATAAAATTTATGAAGAACATTATCAGAATGATTCTTTTGTTCGTGTTCGACCTGAAGGACATTATCCGGCTGTTAAAGAGGTTTGCGGCTCTAATTTCTGTGATATTGGCTTGCATCTGGATGAAAGAACAGGCAGGTTAACGATTGTATCTGTTATTGATAATTTAATGAAGGGAGCTGCCGGTCAGGCGGTTCAAAATGCCAATATTATGACAGGCCTTGATGAAACAACAGGTCTTACATTTATCCCGATGTATCCATAAAGGAGGAGTCACTTGTGCAGGCTGTATCAAATATTCATGTTAAGGAAGTTAAAGACGGCAACTTTTTAACGCCAAAAGGTTTTTTAGCAGCTGGTGTTGAAGCAGGTGTGAAAAATGATAAAAAAGATGTTGGAATCATAATAAGTGAGGTTCCTGCCAACTGTGCAGCGGTATACACAACCAATCAGTTTCAAGCTGCGCCGATTAAAGTAAGTAAAGAGAGCATTGCAAAAGAAGGTCTTATTCAAGCGGTCATCGTGAACAGCGGCTGTGCCAATGCATGTACAGGAGAGCAAGGTCTTCAGGATGCATACGAAACGAGAAGCCTGGTTGCCGAAAAGTTTAATATAAAAGAACACCTCATTGCTGTAGCTTCTACAGGTGTTATTGGTGTGAATTTGCCAATGGAAAAGATTGCAGATGGAATTAAGCAATTAAAGCCTGGAAACGAGCAGGAAAATGCAGTCGCTTTCCAAACGGCGATTTTAACGACAGATACAATGATGAAAACATCATGTTTTACTGCAGAAATCAACGGTCACACTGTTACAATGGGCGGAACAGCAAAGGGGTCTGGAATGATTCATCCAAATATGGCCACGATGCTTGCATTCATTACAACTGATGCCAATGTGAATCAAGATTATCTTCAAACGGCATTAAGAGAAATAACCGAAACATCATTCAATCAGATTACAGTTGATGGAGATACTTCAACAAATGATACAGTTTTTGTATTAGCGAATGGGAAAGCTGACCATGAACCTTTAACACCTGAGCATGATGATTGGCCTGTGTTCGTAGAGTTGTTAGCGATGACATGTGAAAGTCTTGCCAAACAAATTGCAAGAGATGGAGAAGGTGCTACTAAACTAATTGAAGTGGAAGTAAAAGGGGCTGTAAACGATTTAGATGCGAGAATGATTGCCAAGCAAATTGTCGGATCAAACCTTGTTAAAACAGCTGTTTACGGTGCAGATGCCAATTGGGGCAGAATTATTAGTGCTATCGGTCAGACACAAACTGCGGTGAACACGGAAAATGTTGATATTTCCATTGGACCAATTGAGATGCTAAAAGGCAGTGTACCATTAACGTTCTCAGAAGAGAAAGCATTAGACTATTTACAAAAAGATTTTATTCAAATAAATGTAAATTTGCATAATGGAGATTCAACCGGAAAAGCATGGGGTTGCGATTTATCCTATGACTATATCAAAATTAATGCCAGTTATCGATCATAGGAGAGATGGAAATGAAGAAGATAGTCATAAAATGCGGCGGAAGTATTCTTGATGAATTGACTCCATCGTTTTTTGCATCGTTAAAGGAGCTCCAAAACGATGGATATCAATTAGTTTTTGTCCATGGCGGAGGACCGGATATTAATAAAATGCTCTCCATGTACCAGGTAGAGCCGGAGTTTCATAATGGTTTAAGAAAAACTACCGAAGAAACGCTTGAAGTTGTAGAATTAGTCCTTTCAGGTCAAACGAATCGAAAGCTTGTGCAAAAGCTAACCGAAAATGGTTTTCAGGCAATAGGGTTAAATGGCAGTGATGGCGGCCTGCTTCAAGCTGATTTCATTGATAAAGACTCTTTAGGATTTGTAGGGGAAATTACAAAGGTGAATGATCAGCTGATTTCCATTTTGACACAAGAGTCAATGATTCCAGTTGTTACACCAATCGCTGTTCATACAGTGACAGGACAAAAATTAAATATTAATGCGGATTATGCTGCTGCTGCTGTAGCTGGTGCTATCGGAGCAGAGCAATGTATATTTGTTACAGATGTTGCAGGAATCTTGGTAGAAGAGAGGCTCGTCCATTCTGTAGAAAAAGAACAGGTTGAAAAATATATTGAAGATGGAACCATTTATGGTGGAATGATTCCTAAAGTAACTTCAGCCATGTCTGCTCTTGATAAAGGACTTTCAAGTGTTATGATTGTGTCAGGAAAAGCAGCCTTTTTTAACGGAAAGGAATGGAAGGGTACAAAAATTATCGGAAAAGAGTGGAGTTACAATGAGTAATCTGTTTCCAACATACAGCAGATGGGAAATTGAGCCTGATTGGGCAGAAGGCAGTATCATGTATGGTAAAGACGGAAAAAGGTATTTGGATTATACATCTGGTATTGGTGTATGTAATCTCGGTCACCGCCCAAAAGTGGTAGAGGAAGCTATCCAGGAGCAGATTAAAAAGTTTTGGCATGTTTCCAATCTATTCCCTGTTGAAATACAGGAAACTGCGGCAGCAAAGTTAGCTCAAGCAGCAGAAATGGACTTAGTCTTTTTTTCAAACAGCGGTGCTGAAGCAAATGAAGCAGCCATTAAGCTGTCTAGAAAAGCTACAGGACGTTCAAAAATAATTACATTTAATCAATCTTTTCATGGTCGGACCTATGCAACGATGTCTGCTACAGGACAGGATAAGATAAAGCACGGTTTTGGTCCAATGCTTGAAACCTTTATATACGTACCATTTAATGATCTGGCAGCGCTGAAAGAAGTAATGAGTGATGAAGTGGCAGCAGTCATGCTCGAGGTTATTCAAGGAGAAGGAGGTATTTATCCTGCATCCGAGGAATTTCTAAAGGGTGTTGAAGACCTTTGCAGGGAGTATGGATCTCTTTTCGTTATTGATGAAATTCAAACAGGTATAGGCCGAACCGGAAAACCTTTTGCTTTCCAACACTATGGTTTAAAGCCTGATATCGTTTCAGTTGCAAAAGGACTTGGCAGCGGTTTACCAATTGGAGGTATTATTGCGAAGGGCATATTCAAGGATGTGTTTGGACCTGGAAGTCATGGAACAACGTTTGGAGGCAATCCACTTTCCGTTTCATCAGCAGTTGCAACAATGGATACAATCTTCGAAGACAGTTTCCTTGCTGAAGTGAAAGAAAAAGCAGCCTTTTTAAGAGCCGGACTTGAAGAAAAGCTGTTACCTTTACCGAATGTAAAAGAAATAAGAGGTATCGGTATGATGCTTGGAATTGAAGTGAAGCAAAATGTTCCGGAATTATTAAAGAGCCTGCGCTCAAATGGTTTTATTGCCTTACCTGCAGGGGAAAACGTTATAAGATTATTACCGCCATTAACAACAACAAAATCAGAATTAGAAGAGGCAATTGATATTCTAACAAAGGTTCTAACGCAAAATCTAGGTGCAGCCGTCTAGGCTGTATAATTTTTCAGTTGACTGTATAATTATTAGTGCGTTACAATAAATATACAAAATATCATGGGGTGTGCGAGATGAAAGGATATTTACAGTTAAACAGCGGGGAATGCTTTCAGGGACAGTGGTTAACAAGTGCACCCGCTGATGGGATAAAAGGGGAAATTGTATTCTTTACCGGAATGACAGGATATCAGGAAGTATTGACTGATCCATCTTATAAAGATCAAATTATTGTTTTTACTTATCCGCTAATTGGCAACTATGGAATTAATGAAGCAAATTTCGAAAGTAAAAAGCCTCATGTAGCAGGTGTAATCGTATATGAGGCAAAGCAGACAGCCTTTCATTACGAAGCACAATATTCACTAATTGAGTATTTAGAAAAATGGGGAATCCCAATGCTCGGATCCATTGATACGAGAGCAGTAGTTAAAAAGATTCGCAGCAAAGGAACAATGCCGGCAGTACTGACATGTTCAGAAAGCACGGATGAACAGAGCTTTACATTATTAGAAGATCAAAAGGTTAGTAAAGTAACAGTCTTTAAACCTGAAAGTTATGGTAACGGAGACCAGCATATTGTTTTAATGGATTTCGGTACAAAAAAATCAATCGTGAAGTCATTAGTTAAGCGCGGATGTATGGTGACGGTCGTTCCTTATAATACATCGTTTGAGGAAGTTAAACAGATTAAACCAGACGGAATCCTGCTTTCAAATGGACCTGGAGATCCCAAGGACCTGCAGACTATTTTACCAACAGTGAAGAAACTGATTACTCATTATCCAACATTAGGAATTTGCTTAGGGCATCAGTTAGCAGCTTTAGCCCTTGGTGCAAATACAGAAAAATTGGCCTTTGGTCATCGTGGAGCTAACCATCCTGTTGTAGATTCGGTAACAGGAAAAGTATTTATGTCATCGCAAAATCATAGTTACGTCGTTGATAAACATTCAATCAAAGCTACGGGACTTACATTAAGGTTTACAAACCTGCACGATCAGTCGGTTGAGGGCTTGCAACATGAAAAGTACCCTTTACAAACCGTTCAATTCCATCCGGAAGCGAATCCTGGTCCTGCAGAAAGTGAATATATTTTCGATGAATTTATTGAAACAGTAAAAGCGAACAATGGGAGAGTATTTGCATATGCCTAAAGACACAACGATCCATTCCATACTTGTAATAGGCTCAGGACCAATTGTTATTGGTCAGGCAGCCGAGTTTGACTATGCTGGAACGCAAGCCTGTATGGCGTTAAAGGAAGACGGCTATGAAGTTATTTTAGTAAATGATAATCCAGCTACTATCATGACTGACCATAGTTTTGCTGATCGAATTTATTTTGAACCCTTGTCAGTTGATGTCGTAGAGAAAATTATTGCTAAAGAGAAGCCGGATGGACTCCTTGCTACACTTGGCGGTCAAACAGGCTTAAATTTGGCTTTTCAGCTGCACGAAAAGGGAGTATTAGAAAAATACGGAGTGAAGCTGCTTGGCAGTTCAATTGAATCCATTAAAAAAGGAGAAGACCGTGAAGCATTTAGAAAGCTGATGCATGAATTAAATGAACCTGTACCAGAAAGTACAATTGTGCATGAGTTACAGGAAGCTGTTGCTTTTGCGGAACAAATTGGATTTCCAATCATCGTTCGCCCTGCCTATACTTTGGGTGGAACTGGCGGTGGAATAGCTGACTCAATGGATGAACTGACCAAATTGGTGTCAGGCGGATTGAAGGAAAGTGCTATTCATCAATGTTTAATTGAAAAGAGTATTGCCGGCTTCAAAGAAGTTGAATATGAGGTTATGAGAGATGCCAACAATACCTGTATTACGATTTGTAATATGGAAAATATTGACCCTGTTGGGATTCATACGGGTGATTCTATTGTCGTGGCTCCGTCACAAACCCTTACTGATGAAGAATATCAAATGCTGCGTGCAGCATCGATTAAAATTATTTCTGCATTAGAAATCATTGGTGGCTGTAATATTCAATTTGCCCTTGATCCAAAAAGTAAGAACTATTATTTAATTGAAGTAAATCCGCGGGTAAGCCGCTCTTCAGCATTGGCATCTAAAGCAACAGGTTATCCAATTGCCCGTATGGCGGCCAAATTATCAACCGGATATTTACTAAATGAAATTATAAACCCTGTAACAGGAGATACATTTGCCAGCTTTGAACCAGCATTAGATTACGTAGTAGCTAAAATCCCAAAATGGCCTTTTGATAAGTTTCCTTCATTAGAAAGAAAATTAGGCACGCAGATGAAAGCAACTGGAGAAGTGATGGGGATTGATCGTAACTTAGAAAGAGCTTTATTAAAAGCGATTCATTCATTGGAAATCAATGTAAACGACCTAAAGCTTTCTTCATTAGAGCAATTGGAATTAGCTAAACTGCAAAGTGCTCTGCTTGAGCAAAATGATCAACGCTTTTTCATTTTATTGGAGCTATTAAGAAGAGGGATTTCAATTGCTGAACTGCATGAAAAGACGGGAATTGACTTATTCTTCCTTAAGGGCTTTGAAAAGATGATTGAGATGGAGAAAGAAATTGCTGGTTCATCACTTCAAACGGTAACAAGAGAAGCCCTTCAAGTGTGGAAGGAAAGAGGTTTCAGTGATTATTATATCGCTAGTGTTTGGGGCGCAGCGGAAAAAGAAGTTCGCGAAAAGAGAAAGCAGTTAGGCATTCTTCCGGTTTATAAAATGGTTGATACTTGTGCTGCTGAGTTTGAAGCAAAGTCAAACTATTTTTATTCTAGTTATTTTGGTGAAAATGAGCAGGTTCCAAGCAGCAAGAGAAAGGTAGCTATTATCGGAAGCGGTCCAATTAGAATTGGGCAGGGAATTGAATTTGATTATTGCTCTGTCCATGGTGTACTAGCTTTAAAGCAGGAAAATGTTGAAACGATATTAATTAACAACAATCCAGAAACAGTAAGTACAGATTTTGCGACAGCTGACCGTCTGTATTTTGAACCATTAATTTTAGAAACCGTATTAAATGTCCTTGAAAGTGAAGGAATCTCTGAAGTCATTGTTCAGTTAGGAGGCCAAACAGCCTTAAACCTAGCCAAACAATTAGAGGACAATGGTGTGACCATCCTTGGTACTAATTCAAATACAATTGATGTTCTTGAGGACCGTGATTTATTCTATAAGTTATTGGATGAGTTGGACATTCCTCATATCCAAGGTGATATCGCCTATAATTCTGAACAGATTACAAGCCTTGTAGAAAAAATTGGTTATCCTGTTTTGATTAGACCATCATATGTTATTGGCGGAAAAGGGATGGAGCGTATCAATAACGGGCAGGACCTTGCTTCCTATCTTGAAAATGGAGATATTCCATATCCGGTTCTTGTTGATCAATTTATGCAGGCATATGAAGCAGAGCTTGATCTTGTAGCAGACGGAAAAAATATTTGCGTTCCAGCGATGATGGAGCATATTGAAAAAACGGGTGTTCATTCTGGAGATAGTCTTTCTATTTTACCGGCTCAAACATTAACCAAAACGGCCAAAACAAAAATGAGAAACTATGCTGAAAAAATTGTACAAAAGCTCGGCTATAAGGGTTTAATGAATATTCAATATATCGTTGATGGAGATCAAGTGTATCTTCTTGAAGTAAATCCGCGCGCAAGCCGTACCGTTCCAATTGTAAGTAAAGTCACAGGCGTACCACTCGTGCAATTGGCAACAAAAGTATTGCTTGGGACATATACACTATCTCTAGAGGATACAAAAGAATTTGCAGATGTTCCGTATGTTTGCGTAAAGTACCCCGTATACTCTTTTTATGCATTAAATGGGCTTGATTCAAAAGTAAGTCCTGAAATGCGCTCAACAGGTGAAGGGATTTCAATTGGTTCAAGTCTTTCAGAAGCATTGCGTAAGGCCTTTCATGTGTCACTGCAGAAAAAGTCTGGAAATGTGATTGTTGTAAGTACCCTGTCGGAATTAGATAATGTAACTAATCTTGCAGAGCAATCGGATGTTACCATTGTCTTAGAAAAAGAGGCTGAAACAGTGTTAAAGGATGCAAACACAATTGCGTACTATAACCCAAGCGGTCTTGATGAAGACAAACTGCTCCGTTCCATTGCAACAAGAAACCGTGTGATTACGTTTACGGAAAAAGAAAGTCTCGAGGCTTTCTTGTTAGGCTTAACCATCAAAGATTTTACGGTTCATTCAATTGAGGAATGGCACAATATGACTAAAGAGGACGTGAGTGCAGTATGAAATCAGATCTATCAGTTTTAGAACAAGACTTAAATTTAAAAGGAAAAGACTTCTTAGCATTAGCTGATTTTTCTCCTAGCGAAATCTTAGGTCTATTAAAAAAAGCCAAGAAAATAAAAGAGTTACACTTAGCGGGAGAAATCTATACTCCTTTAAAGGGAAAAACGTTAGGGATGATTTTTGAAAAATCATCAACAAGAACCCGTGTTTCTTTTGAAGCAGGAATGTACCAGTTAGGCGGAAATGCCTTATTTTTAAGCAGCAATGATTTGCAAATCGGAAGAGGAGAGCCTATTTCTGATACAGCCCAAGTATTATCACAATATTTAGATGGTATTATGATTCGTACGTTTGAGCATGAAAAAGTAGAAGAACTGGCTAAATATGCTTCTATTCCAGTCATTAATGGTTTAACGGATTTATTCCATCCATGCCAAGTACTAGCTGACTTATTGACGATTATGGAAATAAAAGGTGAGCTAAAAGGGTTGAAAATGGCTTATGTTGGCGACGGAAATAATATGGTTCACTCCTTAATGATTGGGGCTGCCAAAGTAGGTATGGACTTCTCAGTTGCTTGTCCTGATGGCTATAAACCACAAGAAAAAGTGGTTAACATGGCTCTTGAATTCGCTAAGGAATCAGGTGCAAAGATTGTTGTGACTGCAGATCCTATTGAAGCTGTTAAAGACGCTGATGTTGTTTATACAGATGTATGGACCAGTATGGGTCAAGAAGCTGAAAATGAAATACGCTTAAAAGCTTTTGCGCCAACGTACCAAGTAAATGAAGAGCTTGTTAAGCATGCGAAAAATGACTATGTTTTCCTTCATTGCTTACCTGCGCATCGTGGGGAAGAAGTAACGGCTGGTGTAATTGATGGCAGTCAATCTGCTGTTTTCCAAGAAGCGGGCAATAGACTGCATGCTCAAAAAGCATTGTTAGTTGAACTGCTTGCATAATAGTTAATAATGAATGTTTCTCTATTGTTAAGATGCCCTTTTCTTTCCATATATGATTCCTTTTTAAAACAGCCATAATAAGGAGGAGTCAAGGATAAGGAGGGATTGAAATGGGCCAAAATCGTCAGTTTCGTGCCGGACAAAAGGCACCGAACAACGGCATCTATATAGAAATTGGTGAAACAGGAAGCACGGTGGTTAATCCAAAGAGGCTGAAGCTAAAGGCTGGAGACGCTTTTCCGGAAAATTCAAACCATAACCGTGTTTGGACATATGCACGAAAACCATAACATAAAAGACCATCCAAAAAGGATGGTCTTTTCATGTGGTTAAGACTCGAGATAGACTTTTATTTTCAAAAAAAGAGGGGTATAATAAAATAAAGGTCAAAAAAGGTCAAATGGAGGCGAAGAAAAATGGACATGAATCAAATGACTGAAAAGTTACAAAAAGCAATGATGGGCGCCCAAACCATTGCTGTCAGAGAAGAGCATCAGGAAGTAGATGAAGTTCATTTATTCCTTGCATTGCTTGAAGATGATACGAATCTCATTTATTCAATATTTGAGAAAACAAATGTGAAGGCTGAGGCAGTAAAAAGAGATTTGCAGCAATTCCTATTAAAAAAGCCGCGGGTTTCCGGCAGTGGAGTAGAACAGGGCAAACTATATATTACAAATCAGCTACAGCGAGTACTTGCGGAAGCTGAAAAATATATGAAGCAATTTCATGATGAGTTTCTATCTGTTGAGCATATTATCGTTGCGGCTATTTCATTGCCGTCTGAAATCGGAAAATATTATAAAGATAAAGGAATCGATTTAAAATCTTTGTTACTTATCATTAAGGATATTAGGGGGAATCAAAGGGTGACATCGCAAAATCCAGAAGGAACATATGAAGCGTTGAAAAAATACGGACGAAATTTAGTGGAGGAAGTAAAAAAAGGCAAAGTTGACCCGGTTATTGGCAGGGACAGTGAAATCCGGCATGTGATTCGAATCCTATCTAGAAAAACAAAAAACAATCCTGTTTTAATCGGGGAACCAGGGGTTGGTAAAACGGCAATTGTTGAAGGGCTTGCCCAGCGAATTGTCCGTAAAGATGTACCGGAAGGGTTAAAGGATAAGACGATTTTTTCACTGGATATGAGCTCACTTATTGCAGGTGCTAAATTTCGCGGTGAATTTGAGGAACGGTTAAAAGCTGTATTAAATGAAGTGAAAAAAAGTGACGGCAGAATTCTCCTATTTATTGATGAAATTCACACGATTGTTGGTGCAGGGAAATCTGAGGGTGCAATGGATGCAGGTAATATGCTAAAGCCGATGTTAGCAAGAGGTGAACTGCATTGTATAGGTGCAACAACACTCGATGAATACCGAAAATACATTGAAAAAGATCCTGCTTTGGAGCGCAGGTTCCAACAGGTGCTTGTGGAAGAGCCGAATATTGAGGATACGATTTCCATATTACGGGGATTAAAAGAAAGATTTGAGGTTCATCATGGCGTTAATATCCATGACAGAGCCATCGTTGCAGCTGCTACCCTTTCAGACCGTTATATTTCCGATCGGTTTTTACCAGATAAAGCAATCGATTTAATTGATGAAGCTTGTGCCATGATACGGACTGAAATTGATTCAATGCCTTCTGAATTAGATGAAGTGACAAGAAGAGTTATGCAGCTCGAAATTGAAGAGGCAGCTCTAGCAAAGGAAAGTGATGAGGCAAGTAAGGAAAGATTATTTTCGTTACAAAAAGAATTGGCTGATTTTCGTGAGCAGGCTGATGCCATGAGAGCCAGATGGCAGCTTGAAAAGGAAGGCATTCAAAATGTGCAGGAGAAAAGGGAGTTATTGGAGAAATTAAGACGTGAACTAGAAAAAGCGGAAAACGAATACGATTTAAATAAGGCAGCTGAGCTTAGACATGGAAGAATTCCTGCACTGGAAAAAGAACTAAAGCAAATAGAAGCCGAAGTGAATAACAAGCAAGGAGAAAGGCTATTAAGAGAAGAAGTCACAGAAGATGAGATTGCTGGTATTGTCGCTCGATGGACAGGAATCCCAATTACTAAACTGGTAGAAGGTGAAAGGGAAAAACTTCTAAGACTGCAAAATATTCTTCATGAAAGGGTCATTGGCCAAAATGAGGCTGTTGAGCTTGTATCCGATGCTGTTTTAAGGGCAAGAGCTGGAATTAAGGATCCAAAGCGCCCAATTGGTTCGTTTATTTTCCTTGGACCAACAGGAGTAGGGAAAACAGAGCTTGCCAAGGCATTAGCCCAAAATCTATTTGACAGTGAAGAACAGATTATTCGTATTGATATGTCTGAGTACATGGAGAAGCATTCAGTTTCAAGACTTATTGGAGCACCGCCGGGATATGTAGGGTATGAGGAAGGCGGCCAACTGACTGAAGCAGTTAGAAGAAGACCTTATTCAGTTATCCTTTTAGATGAAATCGAAAAAGCTCACCCGGAAGTTTTCAATATATTGCTGCAAATGCTTGATGATGGCAGAATTACAGATTCACAAGGAAGGACAATTGATTGTAAGAATACAGTAATTATTATGACATCAAATATTGGTTCCCATTTTCTGCTTGATCAGTATAAAGGGGAGGAAGATATTGGAGAAGAAACACGCAATCTTGTGATGGGACAGCTTAGAAACCATTTCCGGCCTGAATTTTTAAATCGGGTGGATGAAATTATTCTATTTAAACCACTCACACTGCAAAATATTAAAGAAATTGTTGGTAAGCTTATTAAAGAACTGCAACTAAGACTATCTGAGCAGCAAATAAGATTACGTATAAACAATGATGCAAAAGAATATATTGCAGAAAACGGCTTTGATCCAGTATATGGAGCTCGGCCATTAAAACGATTTATTCAAAGAAATGTTGAAACAAAGCTAGCACGTGCTATAATAGCTGGCGAGATTCGAGAAAATAAAGAGGTCACAATCATTGTAGAAAATAATGATATCGGCTTTAACATTGAGTAAGAAGTAATCTAATTATTTGGCTTTGTTAAATAAGATTGTTGATTTTTTACTCATTTCACACGAATGAGTCAGAAATCTGGCTTATCAACACAGTACTTTAACAAAGCCAATTATTTAAAAACAACAAGAAAAAAGGCTGACCTAATTTGAGTCAGCCTCTATTTCCCTAAAATTCTCTTTATGAAAGTGATTAATGAGCTCCGTCATGTCCAGATGGTGTATCTGGAAGGATTGACGGAATAATGCATAGTAAAATAGTTGTAACAACTCCCAAAATAGCACCTGTTTCAACTTTAAACTCAAAGCCCAGCATAGAACTTGCTACGTATGTAACCATTTCCATAAGAAGAACAGTCCAGAATAATGTCCAAAAATAACGCACAGAATTCACCTCTAACCCTTTAATAATCTTTATTTATCTTAGCATATTGTTGTCAAATAATAAAGAATTCTTTATGACTGAAGTTACGGTTATAGTTTTCTCCAGATTAAAATCAAATAGTACAAACTAGGCGGATTCCCATTCATTTTTTGTTTATTTACATAAAATAATAACAAGAGCATAAAAAGGAAAAAAAGTTCTGGAAAAGTACGGTGGAAATATGTGTTCAGATATTTATCCCACTCTTAACGAGCAGTAAGACACTCACATCAAGATTCTGAGAATGTAAAGAAGAGCGGTGGGAGATTCAACTGCTCGTAAAGGTCCGATTGGTGAGATAAGGATTTTCTTTGGGCTTCAGCCCCTAGAAAATCCAATCAGGCTCTGCGTGACTAACCATCAGTGGGGATAAAGAAAAACCCCACCGATGGAAGTTTCATTTTATGTAAATTAACGTGAAGGAGAGAAATGAAATGGAGATCCGAAACTTTCAATTGGATACCGAATGGAATGTTATTCACTATCCTGAAAGACCACAAGGTTTCGGTATCCTTATCATAGGGGATGAAAGGCATTTTGTTGATGAACATACGAGTTATTGGTTACAAAATGAAGGAAAGTGCAATCTGTTAAAGTCCTTGCAGAATGCAGGATATACGTTATTCTATAGTAATTTATATGGACGGAATTGGGGTAGCGATAAAGCCGTAAAATTGGCAAAGCGGCTCTATGAACATATGATGCGTTCGGAAATATTAAATTCAAAAATCCATATTATTGCAGAAGGAATGGGGGCGCTCGTTGCTTTAAAATTACTAAATGAACTGGAGGAATCCATACGCTCCGTTGTTCTAATTAATCCAATTTTGTCTTTACAGCAGCACCTGGAATTAGAAAAGGACCGTAAGTTTTTTTATAAAAAGTTAGTACGTGAACTCTCCGTTTCCTACGAATATGATACTGAAAGAATTATTGAAGAGCTTGCGCAGGTTGACGCACCTTCACCATCTTCAAGTACTAAATCTCCAATGAAAATTATTCATATTTTAGCAGATAGCCGAGCATACAAACAATCCTATATCCTCAATCAATTATCGGTGAAATGGGAGGAAGAAAAAGTCCCTGTTTCCTTATGCTTTATGGTTCCGGAAAAAAGATTGCAAATGGATAACCAAATTATCCATTTCTTTAAAAGTCATGAAAAAATACTATAAACGGATTTAGCTTTTTCTTTGAATGATTTTATACAGAACACTATTACAGTTTCAATCTTTTTATTCTTTATTACGTTTAGATATTATTGGAACTCCCTGTGCATAAGATGAGGTAAGATTTAATGTTACAGGGAGGCAATTAATATGGACAGGGCTGTGATTTTAGGAACCTATGAGTTTATTGGGTTTCATTTATGTCTTTCGTTACTTGAAAAAGGGATTGAAGTAATAGGTATTCATTTGCCTTCATTAAGTAATGACGAATATTTGGAAGAAATGCGGTTATCTGTGGGAAGAAACAGTAACTTTACTGAAAAAGATGAAACCTTTTTTGAGCAGAAACAGACATTTTCAGATAACACTTTCTTTTTTATTGATTATTACAGTTATTACAAGAATTATAGAGAAAGCGAAATGAAAGCAATCTTAACACAATCACTCAATCATATAAACGTTCATTATATATTCATATGTCCCATTCAACTGTGTAATGAAAAATCCTCCCAGGAATTCCCTATACAGTTACTGAAATTCCAGAATCATTTACAGATTTATTATTTACCTACAATCTACGGACCGTGGCAGCCGCTTCATTTTACATTCCAGCAAGCGCTCCATAATCCTGATAAGTCTGTAACTATTGATGAACGCGAATGGACAAATGATGCCCTTTTCGTCAGCGATGCTATTGATTACATAATAGGACATTTAGAGGAAAAGAAGAAACAGCAAATCCTCTTGAAAAGCATGATAGATAATCATTGGCAAAAAGTGGCTTCCTTATTATTAAAAAATATAACTATTGAGATCACTAATAATGACGTAAAGAATTGTCAGGATGTGATGGTAGTGGATATTGACAGTACAAGTATTTCGGAAGGAATAGGCAGACAGAAGAAACATTTGGCCAGTTGGAAACAAATAAAAAAGGATAAGCAGTGAAATTTCCCAACGAGTAAAACAGATAGAAACAGGCTGATCCCGATAGATAAAGGTATCAGCCTATTACTCTTATTTATTTAATCCATTTATTAATTAAAGGACCTAGTTTATTCAGCAATGGTTTAAACTGAGAAGCACTACTCATGATTGTATCGATATTTTTCATTAAATCCTCTACATTTACATTTGATAATAACTCATTTAACTGATTTTCATCGTTAGAAGGGGATTGATTTCTATCCTTTACCCCATGTTGTTGGAAATGATTGTTTCTTCTTTCTCCAAACAAAAATCTTGTAAATGGATCCTGCTCCATATCGTGAGTTTCTTTTTGTTCTTCATGGTTCATTCCAAATCCTCCTTTTTCTATTTAGTAATAAAGCTATAGTATAAAATATGAAAAAAAAAGAAGAATGGAATGGACTTTTTGATATTCCATATATAGGAAGTATCAATTAAATATCACATATATTGTTGCGAAATATCCATATTATAGGTTAAAATTAGTACCAAGTCATAATATTTGATAATAATGATAGTATATTTATGTTTCATTTATACGATAGGCTTTGTTAAATAATATTGTTGATTTTTGACTCATTTAAGAAGTATTGTCATGAAATAGTAGAAGAAAATGCATTTTCTCCTACTATTTCATGACAATACTGCAACCTTTCAGCGTAGCTGAATGGCGTGTGAACTATTCATTTCACACGAATGAGTCAAAAATCTAGCTTATCAACATAGCACTTTAACAAAGCCATACGATAAAAGAACTCAGGAGTTTAAGGAGTGGACAAAATGAATGCAGGAATATTAGGTATAGGAAAAGCGCTGCCTGAAAAGGTATTAACAAATCATGATTTAGAAAAAATTGTAGATACAAATGATGAATGGATTAGAACTAGGACAGGTATAGAGGAGCGAAGAATTGCTGGTGATGATACAGATACTTCAGATTTAGCTTATGAAGCTGCTGTGGCAGCGTTGAAAAGTGCAAACATTTCCGCTGAGGAAATTGGATTAATATTAGTGGCAACCGTTACACCGGATCGCCCGTTTCCTACTGTATCATGTATGCTGCAAGAACGTCTTGGTGCGAAAAATGCTGCTGCAATGGACTTAAGTGCCGCATGTGCTGGGTTTATGTATGGAGTGATTACTGCGAAGCAATTTATTGAAAGTGATTCATATAAGTATGTACTAGTTGTAGGTGCAGAAAAGTTATCTAAAATCACAGACTGGAATGATCGTAATACTGCCGTGCTGTTCGGAGACGGTGCGGGAGCTGTGGTAATGGGGCGTGTTTCGGAAGGAAGAGGTATACTATCTTTTGAACTTGGTGCTGATGGAACGGGTGCAAAGCATTTGTACCAGGACGAGTTCATTATCATGAATGGCCGTGAAGTATTCAAGTTTGCTGTTCGTCAAATGGCAGACAGTTCTGTTAATGTGATTGAAAAAGCTGGCCTTAATAAAGAAGACGTTGATTTTCTCATTCCGCATCAAGCAAATATCCGCATCATGGAAGCATCTAGACAACGTTTAGGACTTCCTGATGAGAAAATGTCAAAAACAATTAAAAAATATGGTAATACATCTTCTGCGTCTATACCAATTGCTATGGCTGAAGAGTTTGAAGCAGGGAAAATTAAGGATGATGATATTGTTGTAATGGTTGGCTTTGGCGGAGGATTAACTTGGGGTGCTATTGCTTTACGCTGGGGCAAATAATCAATTCTTAGGAATAGATGAATGGAAATAAATAGTATAGCAGAGGAGTTGTGTTTATAATGGAAAAACGCAGAGTCGTTGTTACTGGAATTGGTGCTGTAACGCCACTTGGTAATGATGTAGAAACGACATGGAATAATTTAATTGCAGGGGTTTGTGGAATTGGTCCATTAACAAGAGTAAACGCCGATGATTTTCCGGCGAAAGTAGCGGCGGAGGTTAAGGATTTTGAACCTGGTGATTTCATTGATAAGAAAGACGCCCGCAAAATGGATCGGTTTACTCAATATGCTGTAGCTGCTTCACTTATGGCAGTTAAGGATGCAGGTCTTGATATTAATGAAGAAAATTCTGACAGAATTGGAGTTTGGATTGGGTCTGGAATTGGTGGAATGGAAACATTTGAGAATCAATACCAGAACTTTCTCAATAAAGGTTATCGAAGAGTCAGTCCTTTCTTTGTACCGATGTTAATTCCTGATATGGCTTCCGGGCAAGTTTCCATTACCCTTGGGGCAAGAGGGTTCAATTCTTGTACAGTAACAGCTTGTGCAACAGGAACAAATTCAATTGGTGATGCGTTTAAAGTTATTCAGCGCGGAGATGCGATTGCCATGGTTACAGGTGGTGCTGAAGCACCGATTACAAATATGTCAGTAGCAGGTTTTTGTGCCAATACAGCGCTTAGTACAAATCCGGATCCTAAGACAGCTTGCCGCCCATTTGATTTAAACAGAGATGGTTTTATTCTAGGTGAAGGCGCAGGTATTATAGTATTGGAAGAGTTAGAACATGCATTAGCACGAGGCGCCCATATTTATGCAGAAATTGTGGGTTATGGAGCTACTGCGGATGCTTATCATATTACAGCACCAGCACCTGCAGGAGAAGGCGGTGCTCGCGCAATGAAAATGGCCATCAATGATGCCGGCTTAAAGCCAGAGGATATTGATTATATTAATGCGCATGGAACAAGTACGGCCTACAATGATAAGTTTGAAACAGCAGCAATTAAAGAAGTCTTTAGTGACCATGCTAGAAAACTTGCGATAAGCTCTACTAAATCGATGACAGGTCATTTATTAGGAGCTGCAGGCGGAATAGAGGCGATTATTTCTGCGCTAACGATTAAAGAAGGGATTATTCCGCCTACTATTAATTATCAAACACCAGATCCGGAATGTGATTTGGATTATGTTCCAAATGAAGCAAGAAAGCAGGAAGTGAAAGCTGTATTAAGTAATTCACTAGGTTTTGGCGGACATAATGCTACGATTGTTTTCAAAAAATATGAATAATTAAAAGGGTCCATTTTACTGATAAAAGCCGCATCTACCTTAGAAGATGCGGCTTTTATCATACCAATTACTGCCCAGGCTAACCAAATAATCCTTCTTTCATATATTGAGGTAGGGAGGATGACTAGTATGGGAATTGAAAGAACAGAAGAGTGGCTAGGAAGTTATTTTTTTGATCCATTAAAAATTTGTAGTCAGCTGCGAACACCTTTTAAGGAAAAAAGTGAATCAGAAATTTATCAATATTTATTATCCTTTGGGATGTACCGACCTACTCGAATGACTGAAGAAATCTATCACGAATTAATAAAATTAGATATTTGGAAGAGAGCAGAAAAGATTTTAGCTCGCTATCAGAAGATGTGGATTGGACCTGATGTTCCTGTTTATATCTTTCCTTTTGGTCAAAAAAGATATCCCATAAGTAAAATGCAAGGCGGAGTATCCTTTAAAGATGGAATGTTTCTTTTTCTCTCTTCTTTTCATAAAGAAGAGAAAGCTCTTGAAGCATTGATAGTCCATGAATATCATCATGTCTGCCGGCTTAATAAATTAAGAAAACCCATTCAAGACTATACTCTGCTTGATTCTATTGTAATGGAGGGGTTTGCTGAATATGCGGTTACAAAGTATTGTGGCGAGGATTATCAATCAAATTGGGTTTCCTGTTATAACGATGAAGAACTTAACTATTATTGGGAAAAAGATGTAAAGAAACACCTGAAATCAACAAGAATAGACCCCATTCATGACGCCATTCTTTTTGGAAAGGGAAGATATCCACATTTACTTGGATATGCCTTAGGGTATTGGCTTATTGAAAATGCAGGTAAAAAGAGGTGTTATTCAATACATGATACCTTCTCAATAAAGTCAGAAGAATTATTGGGTTAACTTGATTCCAAAATGAACAAAAAATGGCTGTAATATGTAGTTTAAGGAATAATTTAACTTCTATCTGCCTATACTGAATGACAAACAGTTAGTTGAAGTGAGGGGTTAATAAATGATGTATCTTCATGATGTTTGGGTTAACTGGTTTGAAGGGGAAGAAAATGGCTATAATGTTTGTCATTTTCACGAGTGGCGCAAAGATGACAGCGTTGAATTACTCGATCAAGTCCCTTTATTAAAAATAGACCCTGTTCTTTATAACTACATTGAAAATGACATGGCAGAATTACCACAGAAATTATTGGATGAAGTTTATCAAAAAGCATTTTTACGAAAAAACCATGAGCGTTGTCAGCTTGATTATTGTTTTGTTGTTTCGGATGGAGTAGGTATTTTAGCTGTCGATACGATTGGTTACAGTATCCCCATTCGGAAAAGCAGGCTAATTCCAAGGCAGGAGCAATTGGCTTTTGAAATGTTGGAAACGAGTGAAGTCATGCATTTTGATTTTACGCCAACTCCAACGCAAATGAAAGAATTTCATATCCTTTCACCACAGCCAGAACTTATGAAAGGGCTTACTAGAAAGGAAAGACAGCTGAAGCAGCTATTATTTATGGCGTTGGACCAGCTGTATACTTCAAAAAATGTAGCTGAAGTCCGTTATTGGTATACAGAGTGGAGACCTGATTTGTATCAAGCCATTCAAGATCTTGAGTTCGATGAAGCATGGGAACAATTGTATGAACAATCTAAATTTGGCTGGACAGCGAAACATGAACACTTTTGTGAGAATATCATAAAGGGACAACCATTTTTTGAGAAATTATGGGATATGGAACAAGGCCATAAAGTGAATTAAAAGGAGCTGACTCATTTCAGCTCCTTTTTCCTTTTTCATATCTTCAGATAAATTATCTTCTGCGTTTTCTTCCAAGGCCCATTGCATTTTCCATCTTTTTCAACATTTTACTTGCTGTTTGATTGGCTTTTTCAGCACCTTTATCAAGGATATCGTCTAACTCTGATGATTCCATTAAATCATGATATTTTTGTTGAATGGGACTGAGTGCCTCAATAACGACTTTTGCCAAATCTCCTTTGAAATCTCCATACCCTTTACCTTCATAAGTTGCCTCAATCTCAACAATGGTTTTTCCAGAAAAAATGGAATAGATTGAGAGTAGATTGGATACGCCTGGTTTATTTTCGACATCATAACGAACAATACCATCCGAATCAGTAACAGCACTTTTGATTTTCTTTTCAATTTGTTTTGCGTCATCTAGTAAAGAAATGAATGCTTTTTGATTAGGATCTGATTTGCTCATTTTTTTGGTTGGGTCCTGTAGGGACATAATACGAGCTCCAACCTTTGGAATTCGGACTTCAGGTATAGTGAAAATATCATTGTATTTTTTATTAAATCGCTCAGCTAAATCACGTGTCAGCTCTAGATGCTGTTTTTGATCTTCGCCAACAGGAACTAAATCAGCACTATATAATAAAATATCTGCCACCATAAGCGGCGGATACGTTAGCAATGCAGCAGAAACAGCTTCTTTTCCAGCTGACTTATCTTTAAATTGTGTCATACGTTCAAGTTCGCCAATATAAGAAATACACTGCATCATCCAAGCTGCCTGTGCATGTGCAGGAACTTCAGATTGGATAAATAATGTTGCCTTCTCAGGATTAAGACCGACAGCTAGATATAGTGCAGCCAGTGAACGTATATTTTTACGTAATACGAGCGGATCCTGCGGTACCGTGATGGCATGTTGATCAACAATACAAAAATAACAGTTATACTCTTCTTGAAGTTCTACAAATTGTTTTAAAGCCCCGATATAATTTCCAAGTGTAATTGTACCGCTTGGCTGAATACCGGAAAAAATGGTTTTCATGACTGTATCCTCCTCTAATAATGAATGGCTAATAAGTTTTATCCAGCTGATATAATGGCGATTTCTTCTACTTTAAGTATCGTGCTATGATTCTCCTTACAATGATTGCTTAAAAAAGACCATTCATCCCTATTATCAATAGGGACGAATGGTCCGCGCTGCCACCCTAATTACTCAAGTTTTGAGTCACTTTGTTTCTCCTTTATAACGGAGAAGTCCCGATAACGTGAGATGAACGTCGAAGTGCAATCCGAACATTGTAAAGCGTTTCCACACGAAAGCTCAAAAATTAATCCACTACTATGGTTGATTGTTTATGCCATCCGTAAATATAAACTGATAAATATGTATACTCACTTAATAAAATAGCGTAATTAGAGGAAAAAATCAAGTTTGGACAAAAGATAAATAAGAGACTAGCAGTAAGCATTTATTCTATAAGCGTATGATATAAAACGAAAATAAAAGTATAAAATTATTTCAGATAAATTGTTTTGAATTATACCTTGTATGACAGTTGTTTTTAGTAGGGTAATCAATGTAGTTGTGAATTATTTAGGAGGGAACGACATTGAAGAAAAGAAGACTGCTTTTTTAAAATTCCAGCGCTGGATATATCCATTCAGGCTCAAGTTGTAAATGTATTGAAAAAGTTGCCGCGTGAAAATGGATTAACTTATCTTTTCATCGCTCATGATTTATCAATGGTAAAGTATATTAGTGACTGTATGGGTGTCGTGTAGTTTGGTAAGCTGGTTGAGCTTGCAACTGCAGAAGATTTATATAACAACCCCATGCACCCGTGTACAAAATCTTTATTGTCTGCCATCCCTATTCCTAATCCTAATACGGAAAGAACACGGAAGCGGGCAGCCTATGATTCGGCTGTTCATTAGTACTCAGCAGATGAGAAACTAGAAATGCGAGAAGTTAGACCAAAGCATTATGTCTATTGTTCACAGAAAGAATATGATGAATTGAAAAAAATAGCTAAGAAAAACGATCTCATAGCGAGATCGTTTTTCTTAGTTATTTCTTCCGCCTACATTTTTCCATCCCTTTTGGATAAGGGTTGATTGATTGACGAATTGAGATTTTTTATTTCTTCCAAAAAGTTTATTTCCAATACCATCTGTGATAATGCCGTTAGTAGCAGTTATTCCGATAACTAATAAGGCAACTAATAGAAAATCTACGAAATATGCAATCATAATAAACCTCCAATGAATGGATTTTGAAATATAAAAAAGAATATTTAGGGACTGTCCTTTTCTAATATTGTATTATAAAACCTTGTGTTTTTGAATTGAAATCTTTTTAAATAGTTAAAAAAATAAGCTTTGTTTATTAACATTGTTAATTTTTGACTCATCCGTCTTGTTCGTTAACATGCTCAAAAATAAAGTCATATGCGAAGGATTGTTTTTTTGTAAAATTATATTATTATAATCTTAATCCATTTTTTTGAATCAATATCAACATGTTTTCAGTATTAAGACTATAATTGAGAAAATAACGAATGTTTTTTAGTTGAATGAAAAGTACTGTATGAATAATGGATAGTTAGTGATTTAAGCTGATTTTAGTTAAAATAAACAAAAAATTTTTGAAAAAAATGAAACCTTTTCCTTTCTGAATCGTTAAATATAGTAAGCTTGCGACATTAAAGTGAAATATTAAATAATTCAATTAATTTAAATTCTTTTTTCAAAAAAAGGATACCAAAACACTCTGTAATAGTGTATAATAAATGATATAAATTACTTATTTAAACTAATTTTAATTTAAGAATTTAAAAATAACGACAAAATATTTATACGATATATAGAGTATGTCTAATGATAAGGGAGTGGATTGAAAATGGTTACGTTATATACTTCACCAAGTTGTACTTCATGCAGAAAAGCCAAGGCATGGTTAGAAGAACACGAAATTCCTTATAAAGAAAGAAATATTTTTTCAGAGCCACTAACTATCAATGAGATTAAAGAAATTCTTCGAATGACGGAAGATGGGACTGATGAAATTATTTCAACTCGTTCGAAGTCATTTCAAAAGTTAGATGTGAATCTTGAAACAATGCCGCTGCATGAGTTATTTCAATTGATAAAAGATAATCCTGGTTTATTACGAAGACCAATTATTATTGATGAAAAAAGGCTGCAGGTTGGATATAATGAAGATGAAATTAGAAGATTTCTACCGCGTAAAGTCCGTACTTTCCAGCTCCTTGAAGCGCAACGACTAGTTAATTAAAAAAGCTGGCTCTCATTTTGTGAGCCAGTTTTTTTAATCTCTAGATGTAATTTAGTCATCCATATTCTACTCTAGAATACAGAGTATAATTGAAAAAGGAGTCGAATCAACATGCAGGTTAAAGTGTTTGCAAACCTTCGTCAGATATGCGGTGGTGTAACAGTAGAAGTGTATCCTGATGGTGACAGAGTAATTGATGTATTAGAGAAAATGATTTTAATGTTTCCTCCATTAGAAGAAGAGATTTTTACAGAAGAGAGAAAGTTAAAGCCATTTGTACATGTATATATAAATGGCAGAAATATTATTCATGAGGATGATTTACAAACGAAGGTAACCGAAGCTGATCAGTTTGCGCTTTTTCCACCAGTGGCAGGTGGCTAAGATGCATATAAAAGAGTTGGAATTTCGTGGAATTCCTTTGCGGCATCTCAGTATGTATTTGGAAGAATTAGGCGGAGAAACGAGCAGTCATTCTTTTCCGTTTTGTTATAGAGGAGAAAAGTGGATTGCTGAAATATTAAGTGAGGAAGAAATTGCCTTTACAGCTGCCTTTAAGGTAAATGCGGTGCATATCCGTTTTCAGGCTGACAATAATGAGATCCTCGAGGAACTCATCATTAAGTTTCGAAAAAAGACATTTAGAGCTGGCGGTTAGGAATTATAGATTCAAATAAAGAAAAAAAGGCTTCTGCTGATTAGCAGAAGCCTTTTCTATTATACCGATTGAATGGGGTCAATCCCTAATTCACGCAGTTTTTCCACTGTTACGACACCGTCTTTCCAACCGCGTGCCTCATAGTATTCTTTCAGCATGATATCCATACGGCTGATAAGACCGGCACTGTTCCCTGTTGCAGGTTCTTCGGTAAAACGCTTAGGAAGGAAATCATCCTCCGGTTTGTCAAAGCCGGCTAGGTTATTATAATAACGCTCTAAATTGTAAATGCGTTCTCCAGCCTTCATGACATCATCCGCAGTCATAGGGATGCCTGTCATGCCACTGTACTGTTCAGCATAATGCTCGGCATTTTCAGAGAAAGAAGAGAATTTACAAATATCCATTGAGTCACCAAATGCATGTAAATCTTGGAATGCTTTTAATAATTCACCCTTTCCTTCTGGTATTAGACGGTCTGTAGGTTCTGGAATACCGGCAATTTCACTAGCAATGGTATAACCCCGTAAGTGGCATGCGCCACGGTTACTTGTTGCATAACCAAGACCAATCCCTTGAATACCGCGCGGGTCATAAGCAGGAATAGATTGTCCTTTAACAGACATCGAAATTTCAGGAGCATTCCACTGGGCAGCTGCACGTGCAGGTCCTTCTGCAAGAACATTTCCAATTCCTTTACGGAAGACAATATCATTTGTTAGACGAATCATGCCGTCTGCATCTCCCCATTCAAGCTTCTCGTCAATAAGCCCTTTTTCAGAAGCTTCCATGGTAACAGAGAAGGCGTGTCCGAGTTCAATTGTATCTAAACCATATTCATTACATAGATCAATCATGTAAGAAATAGCTTTCGCATCGCTTACTAAACAGTTTGAACCAAGGGCAAACGCAGATTCAAATTCAACGCTTTCCACTCTTGTTTTATAAGGCCCTTCTTTCACCTCTACTTCAATTTTACAGGCAACTGGGCAAGCATGGCAGGCATTGTTCGCTACAAGAAGATGCTCATTTACATACTCTCCGCTAATCTTTTCAGCATGCTCCCATTGTGTAATTTGAGAGTTTTTTGTAGGAAGGGCACCTACTTCATTAATTAGGTTCATTAATACGTTTGTTCCATAAACAGATAAACCGCCCTTATTGGGAGCTGTTAAACCGCCATCAAGGATAGCTTTAACTGCTTTTTTATTTGCGTTTTTATATTCATCAGCATTCTTAGGCTGAGGCATATTTCCTTTTTGTTCTGCTTTAATGACAATTGCTTTTAAGTTCTTGTATCCGGCAACAGCTCCTGTACCGCCGCGTCCCGCAGACCGGTCATGTTCATTCATAAATCCGGCATAACGTACAAGATTTTCTCCCGCCTGGCCAATTGTCATAACAGATAAGTCTTTTTCTCCATACTTTTCTTTCATCGCATGAATAGTTGCTCTTGTACTTAAGCCCCAAACATGTGAAGCATCACGAAGCTCAGCTTCACCATTTTCAATATAAAGATAAACAGGACGATCACTTTTGCCTTTGAAAATAATATTATCTACGCCAGCCCATTTCAGACGTGCTGCAGTCCAGCCACCCATATGTGAATCTGTTACAGTTCCAGTTAAAGGTGATTTAGTTACAACACAAAGGCGTCCACTCATTGATGAACGTGAACCTGTAACGGGACCTGTCATAATACATAAAATATTATCTTCAGATAATGGTTCGACTTGCGGTCCGTTATCAAGTACATATTTTACACCAAGCCCGCGTCCACCGATGTATTTTTTTGCATCCACTTCATTGATAGGTCTATATTCCACTGAACCTGCTGATAAATCTACTAACACTTCTTTATTTGTAAAACCGCCAAGATTCATTGTTCTGTCACCTCTCCTATTATTGTTTAAAATTACTAAATTACTTGTTAATTTATCTATTATTATATAAAAATTATTATAACCATACTACTGTTTTTATTTTTTTGCTCAAATTTTTATCTATAACTTTAACGATATAAGCTAAAATATATTAAAGAAAGAAGGGGATCATGATGGATGATAATTGGCAGCGTTATTCTCGGCAAATTCTTTTTCAGCCAATTGGATTAGAAGGACAAAAGAAACTATCAAATAGTAAAGCTGTAATAGTGGGGATGGGTGCATTAGGTACGGTAATTGCGAGTCATCTAGTTCGTTCCGGTGTTGGGTTTGTAAGAATAATTGATCGTGACCTTGTAGAATTATCGAATTTACAACGACAGACTCTTTATGATGAAGAGGATGCGGCAAATAGCCTACCTAAAGTGGTAGCAGCTGAAAGAAAACTAAATGACATTAACTCCTCTGTGGTGGTTGAAGCAGTAATATCTGATGTAAATCTTGATAACGCTGAAGATTTATTAACAGGCTTTAATGTCATTCTCGATGGTACCGATAATTTTCAAACTCGATATTTAATAAATGATGTAGCTGTTAAGCATAATATTCCATGGGTTCACGGTGCTGCAGTTAGTTCAAGAGGGATGTTTTCCGTCATTATTCCTAGGAAGACACCATGCTACCGCTGTCTATTTCCAAACGTACCGACAGGCTTAGGTGAAACATGCGATACAGTCGGGGTTCTATCGCCATTAACTGATATAATTGGCTCATTTCAAGCGATGGAGGCTATTAAACTGTTAGTGGGCAGTAATCCTACCTCCAATCTAGAACAAATAGATATTTGGTATAATTCAAGCCTTCAGATGGATTTAACAAAAGGAAGGAGTCCCGAATGTCCGACGTGTGGTAATGGTCAGTATGATTTCTTGGATCGCTCTTCCCATCAGCAGATTAGTTATGCAACACTATGCGGTCGAGATACAGTTCAAATCAATCCAAAAAATAGACAGGGAATAAATATGAAGGAGCAGGCTGAACGATTAAAGAAAAGTGGTAAAGTGAATGGAAATCCTTATTTGCTTCGATTTTCGCCTGATAATGAAATCACGCTAATCGTTTTTAAAGATGGAAGAGTCTTGGTGCACGGAACAGATAATGTAGTGAAAGCTAAGTCCTATTATGCAAAGTATATAGGTTCATAAATACAAGGGGGTGGATGTGTTGTTAGGGGTGATAACACTTTTCAAAACCTGTTAAATTTGATACAATGATGGGTAAGATATGTAGGCGCATATTGGTTTTATAAAACTTGTTGCATTTTAATTCCCTTTATTGATTTTTTATCATAAAATAGGAGTACAAGGTATAGAATAACCTTCATTATGAAGTTATTCGTATATTACAAAGGGAATGATTGTTTTTCTATCTGTATGGGGGTATTTTGTCCCTTCAACCAATGCAGGAAGGGAGAGTTGCTATATGGACATTGAGCGTATTAATGATCACACCGTGAAGTTCTACATCTCTTATATTGACATTGAGGAAAGAGGGTTCGATCGTGAAGAAATTTGGTATAATCGCGATCGAAGTGAAGAACTTTTCTGGGAAATGATGGATGAAGTCCACCATGAAGAAGAATTTGTGGTTGAAGGGCCACTTTGGATTCAGGTTCAAGCGCTTGATAAGGGGTTAGAAATTTTAGTGACAAAAGCTCAGATTTCTAAAGATGGTAATAAATTTGAGCTCCCAATATCTGATGAAAAGTTCAAGGATTTACCAATTGATGCAAGGATTGAAGATTTGCTTGATAATCACTTTAATCCTGTTCAGGATGAAAGTCAGAGTGAGTTTGATGACCGTATGGATTTTCTTATTAGGTTTCAGGACTTTGAAGATCTCATTGCCCTTTCTAAACGAACTGATTTAGATGAATTAACAACAACACTTTTCTTCTATGAAGGAAGTTATTATCTATATACTGAATTCCACGAGGATCAATTTGAAGAGGACCAAATTGATGATATATTAAGTATTCTTCTGGAGTATGGGCTTGAATCCAGTTTGACTATTCATCGGATTGAAGAATACGGAAAAGTTATCATGGAATCTAATGTGTTTTTTCAAATCAGAAAGTATTTTGTGTAATATACCGATTTCCTTTACGGAATCGGTTTTTTTTAGTAAGAGAAAAATTTTTTCAACTTAGGTTGTTTTTCGGCGGAGGTTGGAATGAAAAATACAGTAAAAATCCTTCTTTTCTTCATTATAATAGCTACTGTACTCTATTTTTTAAATCCATACGTAGATATTATAAGCGGCTTATTTGGTTATGTGAGTATTCTGATAACGATATTGGGTACAGTGATTGGTTTTGTTATTTTTCTTGAAAATCGCCATCCGGCACAAACGTTAACCTGGCTCGTTGTTCTAGGAGGTTTCCCGCTTCTTGGCTTTATCTTTTATTTGTTTTTTGGCCGCAACTATCGTAAGGAAAAAATGTTTCGAGAGAAATATTTCCTTGATCGACAAGCCTTTTTACAACACGAAGGGCAGGATCCAGTCAGTGAAGGAAAAATACAACAAGCTGGGGAGCACCAAAAGAAACTTTTTTATTTGGCACAAAGATTGGGAAACAGTCCTATCTCATTTGGAACTGATACAAAGATATTAACAAATGGTGATGAAACCTTCAGCCATATAATAGAAGAACTGTCAAAAGCTGTACACCATATTCATTTGGAATACTATATTGTCAGAGATGATGAAATAGGGGAAAAGATTAAATCTATTTTGATTCAAAAAGTCCGTGAAGGGGTTAAGGTGCGTTTTTTGTATGATGCAGTAGGATCATGGAAGCTTTCTAAAAGCTATATTCAACATTTAATAAGTGAAGGGGTTGAGATGGTTCCGTTTGGCCCAGTTAGACTGCCGTTTTTAAATAGTAAATTTAATTTCCGCAATCATAGAAAAATCATTGTTATTGATGGCAGCATTGGTTTTGTCGGGGGTTTGAATATCGGAGATGAATATTTGGGCCGGAATGAACATTTTGGTTTCTGGCGTGATACCCATCTAATGTTAAAAGGAGAGGGAGTAAGATCTCTTCAGCTCATTTTTCTTCAAGATTGGTATTATATGACAAACAGAAGTTTTTTAACTTCAGAATATTTATCACCTATTCTTGAAGAAAATAAACACGGCGGAGTTCAATTGATTGCTGGAGGACCAGATAATGAATGGAGTGCAATAAAAAATATCTTTTTTTCCATGATTACATCGGCTAAGGAATCTGTTTGGATAGCATCGCCTTACTTTATTCCCGATGAGGATATTTTTTCTGCCATTAAAATTGCTGCGTTAAGCGGGATTGATGTCCGGATTTTAGTACCAAATAAACCGGATAAAAGAATTGTTTTTCATGCATCACGATCTTATTTTCCGGATTTGCTTGATGCAGGTGTGAAAATATACGAATACGAGAAAGGGTTTATGCATAGTAAGTTTCTCATTGTGGATTATGAACTTGCTTCCATAGGAACATCAAATATGGATATGAGAAGCTTTCATCTGAATTTTGAAGTAAATGCCTTTTTATATCGAACAAAAAGTACGGAAAAGCTGGTTAGGGAATATCTGAATGATCTTCAGAACGCTAGGGAAATCCATGCTGAAACGTTTAGGAAAAGACATCTTGGTTATCGCTTGCTTGAATCCACCTCTCGATTATTATCACCGCTATTATAGCGGTTCAAAAATCCATTCTAATGAGGATGGATTTTTCTTTTTTAAAGGCTTTGTTAAAAAATAAACAATATTATTTAACAAAGCCTTTCTAAAAAGAAGGAATATGATTAGCTTTAGCGAAATCTTTTACAGAAGGAAAGGAGGAATGGTTTTGTTAACTGCCATTCGTAAAGACGGAACACTTGTTCAATTGCTTCCAAGGCGTCCAAAAGAACTGCTGAAAAGAGAGAAAGGAAAGGGAGAATTTTTTTGTCCAGAATGTAAAGAAAAAGTCATCATGAAAATTGGAACAAAAAAAATGGAACATTTCGCCCATGAAAAAGGTTCCGTTTGTGCTGAAAGCTATGAAAGAGAGACAGATTATCATATAAATGGAAAACTTCAATTATATCAATGGCTTGAAAAGCAGCAGTTTGCTCCGCAATTGGAACCTTATTATTCATCCATCCGGCAAAGACCTGATATTGGAGTTTCTTGTTTTGATAGGAATTTCGCTATTGAATTCCAATGCGCAGTGATTCCTTCAGAACTTATGGAGAAAAGAACCAATCAGTATCGCTCCAAAGAAATTGTCCCCATTTGGATATTAGGAGGTAAAAATATTAAACGAAAAGGAAAAGGCAAGGTTTCTCTTTCAAGCTTTGATTATTTATTCCTCACAAAAAGTTCCTCAGGACTATGGTATCTTCCTGCGTACTGTCCTTCATCAAACATCTTTATCCTCTTATCCAATATTTCACCTGTTACGACCAAAAATGCTCTATGCGAAATATCCATCTTTTCACATCAATGTTTTCTGTTTCAACATCTGATTGCGCCTGTCAAAAAGAATATCATATATAACAGCAGTGCTTGGAGGCGTGAAATAGGAGTGCAAAAGTCAAACTTGCTTGTGCAAGGGTACTATTCCAGTCATTTTATAAAAGAGCTGTACCTTCGAGGACTGAATATTTCTCTTCTGCCCCCTATAATCGGTCTGCCTGTACCAAATGCTCCCCTCATTGAAACGCCACCGCTAATCTGGCAGGCATACCTGTTTATGGATCATATATATAAGAAAAAAGAGGGAATCATAACATTGGGAGAAGTATATCGTAGTTTTGTGCAACGTATCAATAAAGGGCAGATCAAATTACGTTCACTCCCTTTAGTTCCTGAGTGTACTCCTGCGAGACCGTTATCAGAATATCTTCACTTATTAGTTAGACTGAAAGTGTTAGAAGGGGTGAACTTTAATACATTTAAAATTATAAAAGAAGTACAGATTCCTGAACATTATATAAAACAGCAGGAGCAAGAGGATTACTTTTATCATCAATTTGAACATGAACTTTTTAAATAGAACATATAGGTGGAAACTTTTTTAATTGGGAGGAAATTGCGGTAAACTAATAGAAGTTAGTAGTAATCTTTTTTATAAAGTTTTGCTAGTATGTCTTTAAATAACAAGTGAATGGAGGAGTACGATGGCGAATGAAGCAGCAGTAAATAAACTTCCTTCAAGAAGTGACATTGCCGTTGAAGATACGTGGAGACTGGAAGATATTTTTGCAAGTGATGAAGTATGGGAACAGGAATTTCAAGAAGTAAAGTCACTTATTCCTGATGCGAAAGAATTTCAAGGTAAACTTGGCGAAAGTGCAGATACACTTTATCGCGCCTTACAATATCAGGATCAATTGTTAGAGCGTCTTGGCAAGCTTTACACTTATTCTCATATGCGATTTGATCAGGATACGACAAACTCTTTTTATCAAGGTCTCGATGATCGGATGAAAAATCTATATGCACAGGCTGCCAGCAGTCTTGCGTTTATTGTTCCTGAGTTACTGTCAATAGAGGAAGATAGGCTGAACGGCTTTTTGGCTGAAAAAGAAGAATTGAAGCTTTACGAACACTCACTAGAGGAGATTAATAGGCAGAGACCGCATGTGCTGACAGCTGAGCAGGAGGCCTTACTTGCGGAAGCCTCTGAAGTGCTGGGTGCTTCAGGAAATACATTCAGTACATTAAATAATGCAGATCTTGAGTTTCCGTGTATTAAGGATGAAAAAGGAGAGGAAATCGAGGTAACACACGGCAGATTCAGCCGCTTTTTAGAGAGTGCAGATCAAAGAGTGCGACATGATGCCTTTAAGGCGGTATATGATACGTATGGAAAATTCCGCAATACATTTGCGAGTACATTAAGCGGGAATGTAAAAAAGGATAATTTCTATGCCAGAGTGAGAAATTATTCATCCGCACGTCATGCTGCGCTTTCGGAAAATAATATTCCTGAAAGTGTGTATGATAATCTGGTCAGTACGATTAATGAAAACCTGCCTTTATTACATCGCTATGTCAAGCTTCGTAAGAAAGTGCTTGGTTTAAAAGAGTTACATATGTATGATTTATATACTCCACTTGTGAAAGATGTAAAAATGGAGATTAGCTACGAGGAAGCAAAGGACCTTATTTTGAAGGGATTAGCACCACTTGGTGAAGAGTATATTGGGGTCTTAAAAGAAGGCTTTGAGAATCGCTGGGTTGATGTTCATGAGAATAAAGGAAAACGAAGCGGAGCCTATTCTTCAGGAGCTTATGGTACAAATCCATATATTTTAATGAACTGGCAGAATAATGTTAATAACCTTTTTACTCTTGCGCATGAATTTGGCCACTCAGTACACAGCTATTATACGAGAAAAACTCAGGCCTATCCTTATGGTAATTATTCAATCTTCGTTGCAGAGGTTGCTTCAACCTGTAATGAAGCCTTATTAAATGATTATCTATTAAAAACAATAGATGATGAACAAAAACGAATCTATTTATTAAATCATTATTTGGAGGGCTTTAGAGGAACGGTGTTCAGACAAACGATGTTTGCGGAGTTTGAGCATTTAATTCATCAAAAAGCGCAAAATAATGAAGCATTAACAGCAGAAAGCTTAACGAAGGATTATTATGAATTAAATAAAAAGTATTATGGTGTTGAGGGCATGGTGATCGATGAAGAAATCGGTTTAGAGTGGTCCCGGATTCCACACTTTTACTATAATTATTATGTCTATCAATATTCAACCGGTTTTAGTGCAGCAACCGCTTTGAGCAAAGGAATTCTTACAGAAGGGGAACCAGCTGTAAAACGTTATATTGATTTCTTAAAAGCTGGAAGTTCTGATTATCCAATTGAAGTGTTGAAAAAAGCAGGTGTGGATATGACAAGTAAACAACCAGTTGAAGATGCATGTAAAGTTTTTGATGAAAAACTGTCAGAGTTGGAGCAGCTACTTTAATAAAAGGCTTTGTTAAATAATTATTGTTGATTTTTGACTCATTTAAGCTGTATGGTCATTTCACACGAATGAGTCAAAAATCTGGCTTATCAACAACAGTACTTTAACAAAGCCTAATAAAAAAGGGTTGGCCTATAGCAGGCCAGCTCTTTTTAGCATTCCATTTCTGTTTTAAAATCCTTTAAATCGCTTTCTGTTATTAAAGTAGTGCAGTAGTAAGAAGAGAGAAAGAAACAATAGCGGAGAAGTAAGATAAATAGGCAGTAGCTCCATTAAACCTAGAACCTGCAAGAAGAAGGAAAAGATAATAAACAAGATAAGGAAGATGCAATAAATTTTCTTCAAAACTCTATCCCCCTATAAAATATGAATAGATGTAATAGATGCTACAGTAATATTTATTTGTATGCTCGGAGGAGCTTAAATAGGCTTTGTTTTTTGACAATTATGTGAAAATTAACACAAAGTCCTTGTCAACTATTTGAGCAAATGATATATTACTAGTGTGAAGTTGATCACAAGCAAACATATACCCCTTTGTTTGACCGTGAAAAATTTCTCCCATCCCCTTTGTTCGTATTTAATTGAAAAAGACCTTGCGAGAGCAAGGTCTTTTTCGTTCTATTGTATATTAAAATTCCATTATGATTCTGGCAGATACCTCCAAAATGTTCCATGTTTTGCAGGTACCTTTTCAACAAGCTGTTTTAATTGCAGTTTCTTAAGTTCCCGTTCAACTTCCTGTACCGTCTTATTATAAACCACTGAAATTTCCTTTGAAGCAACTAAATGAAAATGCTTGAGAAACACTTCTAACGGTGGCGGATTGGATTTGATTGGCTGTTCCTGTAACATTTCCTCAATGATTTGCACATAAACCTCATAAGGGTAATTTCCTGTAATCTTAATTCCTTCTTCTTCAATATTTTCATTAAAAAATACAAGCGTTGGAATTTCTGAAACATCCATTTCAGACGTGATTTTTAAATCACATTGAAATGCTTTCGCGGCACTGTTCGAATGAATATCTGAAATAAACTCAGGTACATCTAATCCCGCGCTTTCTGCGCAAGATTGTAACACTTCAAGAGTGGAGATATTTTGCTTCTCAAGAAATAAAGTTTCCTGCAGCTTTCTCAGAAAACGAATTCCCGCTTTTCTGCCCTGAAGTTCAGCGGCTTTGATAGCAATCGATGCAAGATATGGAGCTGAGATAGGGTTCTCCAACCATAGACTTCCGTCACAGGACATTCCAAATCTGCTTCCTGTTTTATCCCATAGTTCTGCAATATTTTCATACTTTTGTTTCCTGCCTAGATTAAGCATGGCCAACCGTCCACTAACAACGTGTTTTATTTTAAAATATTGTCCATATTCAATTTGCAGTTTTTTCATAATTGGTTCAAGAGCCCAGCATTCCGGACAAATTGGGTCGATGAACATATAGATTTCAATCGGTTTTTTCTCATTGCAGTGAAAGGGATGGGAAGCAGTCTTAAATTCAAATGCTTCTTCGTTTGTCACGTTCTCTCACCTTTCATATCTTGTTTTTCATCAGTGTTTATCATATGTTGAGCAGTTTGAACTAGTCTCGCAAAGAAGAATTCACGAAAAGAACCTGTCAGATTAATCTCATCCATTGCTTTATCCATACAGGAAAGCCAAGCCTTGGCTCTTGTTTCTGTTATTTCAAATGGCATATGCCGTGCTCGAAGCATTGGATGCCCATGCTCCGAAGTATATAAAGGAGGCCCGCCCAAAAATTGTGTCATAAATTGCTTTTGTTTTCGGACAGTCTCTGTTAAATCGTCTGGAAAAATGGGTGCGAGATCAGGATGGTTTGCAACACGACGATAAAAAGCATCAATTAACCGGTACAGATTTTCTTCTCCAATCATGTCGAATGGTGTAGGTGCATTTTCGACCATATATAAATCCCCTTTGCCATGTAGTTTAAGCATCCTTGATAATAAAAGATATATTGGGCTGATATATAACAATAAATAAATACACTTCTATTTTAACAAGCTAACTTTTATATCTCAATTAAATAGCCTTAATCTAGATAAATTATAAGGATATATGGGAATAAAATAAAAAACGTTTATTTTAGTGAAATCTCAGATAACTTAGTGGAATTTGTCGGTTTAGTTAATAAAAAAACCCGTTATTAAACGGGTTCGTTTGGTAGGCGGCTAAGCAAAATAATGACTTTTTACTTTTTGAACGTAATTTTGAGTTTCTTTAAAAGGCGGGATTCCTTGATATTTGTCTACATTACCTGGACCGGCATTATAGGCTGCAAGTGCAAGCTCTGTATTCCCATTATATTTTTTTAACAGTTGGCTTAGGTATTTACTGCCGCCCATGATATTTTGATAAGGGTCAAAAACATTTTCAACTCCAAGCGACTTTGCTGTTTTCGGCATTAATTGCATAAGTCCGCCTGCTCCGGCAGAGCTGACAGCATTCGGGTTGAAATTGGATTCTTGCTGAATCACGGCTTTAATGAGTTTGGCTGGAATTTGATAAGTTTCAGCAGCATCATTTATAATATTTTCAAAATTATCATTTGAGATTGACAACTTTGTCAACTGTTTTGGAAGAATGGCTAAAGTATTTACTCCGGTTGCCGAAGTGTTGCCTGTCTCTGGTGCCGTGAGGGTCTCTTCTGCTGGTGTAAGGCTGCTTAGCATATTATAAAATAAGCTTGTTTGATCAGAATTCGTTTTACTCTTGAAATTTAGATTTTGCAATGCCTGTAATTCGAGCATTACTTTTATTTGATTCACATTCATCGTTTTATCACCCCATAATCTAAACAACTGTTAATCTATCTTACTCTATGGGCGGTTCCTTTTTAATACTTCGTAAAAACGCTTCACTTTGTTCTCTGTTTTACGAATTGGAATATGATTATCACTTAATAACTGTAAAAAGATGGATTTTCCAGTTTCCCGATTACTCACTTCATATTCTACCTCATAATCTTTTACATTTAAATAGGAACTAGAATCCAACACAAGCAGTCCGCCTTGATAAGTAGTTTCTGCTCTTTCAGTCACAAGAGTTCCAAAATAGTGCAGACTATTTATGTTGATTCCTAGCTTGGTAATCTGTTGATGAATAATTCCATCATGTAGTTGTCCACCGTTAAGCAGCATTTGGGCCTGTTTCGGGGTAAGCATCTCATTTGTTTCAAGAAGTCCTTCAGGATGTGGTTCTTTCAATGTCATTTCATATTGACCTTGTTTTTCTCTAATTCTAAGAGCGCAGCGCTCTTGCTTTAGGGAAAAGTCTTTTGTATCGAAATAATGATTTTCTTGCCTGAAAAAGTCTGAAGGTGTTAATTGAAATGCAGTAAGCAATCGTTCAAATTCTTCTTTTTCTAACATATTTTTAAATTCAATTTCTATATTTTGAGACATTCCTTTTTTCTTCTCCAATCTTTGCTCGTGTTATATAACAATTAATGTCGGGTGTGCTGACGTCTACGTTTGCCACAGGACGTGGCGGTTTTTTAGCAGACGTTCCGCTTTCAAATGTTTCCGCTTTATCTATTATCTCTCTTTCCATTAATGAAGGCAATTTTTAGGGTATAATAGATGTTCATATGATAAAATAAGTATATTACAGGAAGGAAATATTATCATGACGAAACGACTAACAGTAACAGATGTAATTATCATTCCTAATACAGAAGTACAGTTTAAATTAGGCAGCAAGGATAATCTAAATGATTTGAAGCCAAGTGGACAAATGCTTGTTGATTCAGAGGATTTGTCGTTCATTTACTTGTTGGAAAATGAAGAGGCGTATACATATATTTCAGTGCCTGACACTGTATGGAGCAGTTTAAAGGAAGTTATCTCTGAGTCTCTTCCAGTCGTCGTTACAAATGGAAGAGAGCGGCTGCTGCTCCAGCAGTTTCAAGAAGAACTGGAATATTTGATAGATAATATTAAAGGAAACAGTAATTATGGTGAAAGAATGATGAACAAGGTTGAGGCTGTTTTTGGATAGGGTGGTGTTTTTTTGGAAGATTGGCAAAGCTTTTTATCTCCATATAAACAGGCTGTAGAGGAGCTAAAAGTTAAGTTAAAGGGAATGCGCGGTCAGTTTGAACTGCAATCCAGCCATTCACCGATTGAATTTGTAACTGGCAGAGTAAAACCAATTGCCAGCATTTTAGATAAAGCTCAAAACAAGGGGATTCCGCTCGATAAGCTTGAGTTAGAAATGCAGGATATTGCCGGATTAAGAATGATGTGTCAATTTGTTGATGATATTAATAGAGTAGTTGAGCTGCTTCGCAAACGGAATGACTTTGAAATTGTTGAGGAAAGAAACTATATTTCAAATAAAAAGAAGAGTGGTTATCGCTCGTATCATGTAGTAATCCGTTATCCGGTACAAACCATTAATGGAGAAAAAAAGATATTAGTTGAAATTCAAATACGTACATTAGCTATGAATTTTTGGGCAACGATTGAACATTCACTGAATTATAAGTATAAAGGACAATTTCCAAAAGATATTCAAATGAGACTGCAGAGGGCAGCAGAAGCCGCTTTTCGATTGGATGAAGAAATGTCTTTAATAAGAGGTGAGATTCAAGAAGCACAGGCATTCTTTAGCAGTAAAAAGGAATCCTAGCAAGAAGGAGGAAGTAAATACAAGTTGATGAAAAGGGAGCTTAAACCGATGAAATTCGCAATTACTTCAAAAGGCGATTCAAACTCCAATACGCTTATGCATAAAATTAAAATGTATTTGCTTGATTTTAATTTGCAGTATGATGAGGATCAGCCCGATATTGTTATATCTGTTGGCGGAGATGGTACACTTCTCTATGCTTTTCACCGTTATTGCAGCCGCTTAGACAAAACGGCATTTGTGGGAGTTCATACTGGACATTTAGGTTTTTATGCTGACTGGGTCCCGGAGGAAATTGAAAAGCTTGTTATTGCGATAGCAAAAACACCGTTTCAGGTAGTGGAATACCCATTGTTGGAAATCATTATCAGGTATCAAAATGGAGAAAGGGAATCAAGTTATTTGGCACTGAATGAATCAACTGTCAAATCGGTTGAAGGAACGCTTGTCATGGATGTGGATATTCGCGGGCAGCATTTTGAACGATTTCGAGGTGATGGATTATGTATGTCCACACCATCTGGAAGTACGGCTTATAATAAAGCTTTAGGCGGGGCAATCATTCATCCAGCTATTCCTGCGATTCAGTTAACGGAAATTGCATCAATTAATAATCGTGTGTTTCGCACAGTCGGTTCTCCGTTGATTCTGCCAGGGCATCATACCTGTACGCTAAAGCCGGTTAATCAAACCGATTTCCATGTTACCATTGATCATCTCACCCTCTTGCATAAAAATGTGAAATCGCTTCAGTTTAGAGTAGCAGACAAAATGATTCGATTTGCACGTTTTCGCCCGTTTCCGTTTTGGAAAAGAGTACATGATTCATTTATCTCTAACAGCTAACGGATGAAAAATTTGAATAGGGCGGTATGTTTATGTCACATTTTGTACTGCAATGGGAAATTAGCCCCCAGGATGCAGGAAAAATGATTAGAGAATTTTTAAAAGAAAAGAGCATTTCTAAAGCGGCCTTAACGGATATTAAGTTTAAAGGCGGCAGGATAGTTGTTAATGGCCAGGATGTTACGGTCCGCTATTATCTGAAAGATGCAGATCAGCTTACTGTTCATTTTCCAATGGAGGAATCTAGTGAAGGTTTAGCAGGAGAAGATATTCCATTAGACATTCGGTATGAAGATGATTATATTTTGATTGTCAACAAACCCTCTGAAATGAATACCATTCCTTCTAGAGAACATCCAACAGGAAGTTTGGCAAATGCATTGATTGGTTATTTCAATAAAATCGGATTACAAGCAACGACGCACATTGTAACGAGGTTGGACCGAAATACAACTGGACTCGTCTTGATTGCCAAGCATCGTCATATCCATCATTTACTGAGTCATGAGCAAAAGGCAGGAAGAATCAAGAGAACATACGAGGCATTTGCAGAGGAAGTATTCAAAGAGAAGTTAGGCAAGATTGAGGAGCCGATTGGTCGAAAAGAAGATAGCATCATTGAACGTGAAGTTAGGCCTGATGGACAGTATGCATTGACCTATTACGAGGTTATTCAATCATTCCCTCGATTTACATGGCTCAAGCTGCAGTTGGAAACGGGAAGAACACATCAAATTCGGGTTCATCTCTCTTATATCGGACATCCATTAGCAGGAGACACTCTATATGGGGGGCATATTGATTTAATCAAACGGCAAGCCCTTCATTGCCGAAAGATTATGTTTACTCATCCTATTCTTGGAAGCACGTTTGAATTTACTGCCGAACTGCCGTCAGATATGCAAAGTCTGTTGGAAATGGAATAGATATATAGAATAAAAGCCGGCATAGTGCCGGCTTTTATTTGTTAGGTGGCTGCATACACCTGACTCGTTTCTTACTTTAATTCACGGAATTTTTCTGGAACAAACGGCATGGATGATGGTACCGAATAAATCTCAAACTCTGGGTACCTCAATGAAGAGAGTTTGCCGCCAAAGACTGCACCGGTATCGATATTATATGTATTGCCTACTTTTCGAACGTCACTTACAGGAGTGTGACCATATACAATATAGGCCTGACCTTTGTATTCTAGTGCCCAGTCTTTTCTAACAGGTGAACCGTCAGCATGTTTTTCACCAGTAATATCACCGTAGAGGACAAATGTTTTTACTCTTGAATTTTGCTTGCCAATTAATTCTTCACTTATTCCCGCATGGGCGATGATAAGTTTTCCGTTATCAAGGATACGATATAAAGGAGCGTTTTCATATAATTGCATAAAAGCACGGCGAATCTTTTGCTGTTCTTTTCTTTCTAGGGCTTCGTACTCTGCTACAGTTGTTTCTAATCCGTGCGTAACTTGCACTTTATTACCCAGAAAATAACGATACAGCTTGTTACAATGATTTCCTGGTACGTAATAAGCTAAGTCCTTTTGGATAAGACAGAAAATCGTGTTAATAACACGGATGGACTCTGGTCCACGATCTGTTAAGTCGCCTACAAAAGCAAGCTTTCGGTTATTTGGATGGATTGGAATCCCAGTACTCCAATCATATCCAAGCTTTATAGTTAAATGATGGAGTTCCTGGAAACAGCCATGAATGTCTCCGATAATGTCTACTTTCATACTTAATCCCTCCTTTTCGTTATACTGATAATATTCAATAGTAGATGCCGTAATAGAACAAATGGATGATGAATGGTATCATACAGTTTTATTTTTCTTTCTTAATATGTTCAATTCCTTGTTAAATAGTATCGAAATTGTCAATTACTTGATATAGAGTATTCCTTATTTCTAGCAATATTAACTCTTTTATGATAAAAATTTAAAATAGAGATTGACTGACCGAATAAATTGTCATTTTCTTTACCATTTTTAATATTGCTAAGAACAATGCAAGGGGGTTTTGTATGGAACATGGACTATCTGTTACATCTTTATTAATTGTGATTTTAGTTGCCTTTTTAACACCTTTACTATTACACCGATTAAAGCTGACCATTATTCCTGTTGTAGTTGCGGAGATTTTGGTTGGATTAATCATTGGGAAAAGCGGATTTGACCTTGTGGAAACAGATATGTGGATTGAAACATTGTCAACGCTAGGTTTTATTTTCCTCATGTTTTTAAGTGGACTGGAGATTGATTTTAAAGCTTTTACAGGAGGAAGTAAGCGAGTAAAACTTCCAAATGGCAAGCTAGAACCGAATACATTCCTAGCTGCATCGATTATTTTCAGCGGCATTTTTCTCATCTCTTTGATTTTATCCTATTTGTTTGTTTTGACAGGTTTTACTGATAATGCCTTTCTTATGACATTAATTATCTCTACTATTTCACTCGGTGTAGTCGTTCCTACTTTAAAAGAAGCACATCTTATGAAAACAGCAATAGGCCAAATTATTTTACTAGTCGCTGTTATTGCTGACTTAGTTACGATGATTCTGTTGGCTGTATTTGTTTCTTTAAACGAGGGTGGAGGGAATACTTGGCTTCTCCTTGTTTTATTTGGGGCAGGAGTTCTGCTATATTTTGTCTTAAAGTTATTCAAAAATCGCACCTTTTTGGAAACAATGGCAACAGGTACAGTTCAAATAGGGACGAGAGGCGTTTTTACCTTAATTATTATGCTTGTTGCTATTTCTGAAACTGTCGGCGCTGAAAATATTTTAGGAGCTTTTCTGGCAGGTGTCTTAGTGTCACTCATGTCACCAAACGCTGAATTAGTTCATAAACTTGACTCATTCGGCTATGGATTTTTAATTCCAATCTTCTTTGTTATGGTTGGAGTTGATTTGGATTTATGGACATTGTTTGGAAATCAAAAGATATTGCTGCTCATTCCATTATTGTTGATTGGATTATTCATTTCAAAAATTATACCGGTTTATTTATTGAAAATTTGGTATGATCATAAAACGGTTGTTGCTTCAGGATTTTTATTAACATCCACTTTATCGCTTGTTATTGCTGCGGCAACAATTGGTGAGAGAATTGGTGTTATCTCAAAGGAAATGGGAGGTATGTTTATATTAGTCGCCATTATTACGTCGATATTTACTCCCATTGCTTTTAAGAAACTGTTTCCATTTGAAGCGGAGCATATTAAAAAAACAAAGGTTGCCATTATCGGTGCCAACCAATTCACACTGCCTGTTTATTCAGAGCTAAAAGCTGGAGCATATGAACCAACTATTTACCATAAAGAACAGGGTAAAACGGATAATCCAAACAATTCATCTTTGTTTGATATTACTGAAATTCAAGATTTTACAATAGAAGCATTAAACAAAACGGATGTTTTTGAAGCTGAAATTGCTGTTATTACAACCGGTGATGAAAGGATAAATGCAGAGCTTGGGTCAGAGTTAAAGGAAAAAGGTATTGAAAGGGTTATATGCCGGATTGAAAGCCAGCAGCTTGAGGCCAGCTTGAAAGAAAAGGAAATAGAAGTTTTTTCGGTGCTGCTTTCAACAAAAACCTTATTACGTGCTTTAATTGAATCACCGCATGTGATGAATATTTTAACGAATCAAGAATCGGCGTTATACGAAATTAAGTTAACAAATCATAGATTTGAAGGAATGACACTACGTGAATTTCCTTTTACGGGCGATGTTATATTTGTTCGTATCTTCCGTGGAAAAGACTCCATCGTTCCGCATGGAGAAACAGAACTGCATGTTGGTGATCGTTTAATTGTAACGGGTACGAAAGAATATGTAGAGGAATTAAAACAAGAGCTTCAATTTGGACTTTACTATTAGGCCCTACCCTGAAATAACTGTGGATAACTTTTATTTCAGTCATTTATGTGCCAAACAATTTTGCATGGGTGTCCGTTAAATCATATTGTTGATTTTTGACTCATTTAAGCTGTATGGTCATGAAGTGGTGGGAGAAAATGCATTTTCTCCCACCACTTCATGACCATACAGCAACCTTTCAGCATAGCCGAAAGGCGTGTGAAATGTTCATTTCACACGAATGAGTCAAAAATATGGTTTATCAACATAGTACTTTAACATAGCCTACTATTGAGGATAACCAATAAGAAAGAAGATCACTGTTTATATTATGAACTTCTTTCTTTTCTTTTCAAATAAACTGTAGTAAAGTTAGTACTAGGTACTAATAACTTGTTATAATAATGGAGGTATAAGAGATGACGATAAGTTTAGCTGGTAAAACATTTGTTGTCATGGGTGTTGCAAATAAACGCAGCATTGCTTGGGGGATTGCTCGTTCATTGAACAATGCAGGTGCTCGGTTAATTTTTACATATGCAGGTGAACGTCTTGAGAAAAGTGTGAGGGAGTTAGCTGAGTCTTTAGAAAAGCCTGATACACTTGTACTTCCTTGTGATGTGACAAGGGATGAGGATATTGCTCAATGTTTCCGAAACATTAAAGAACAAGTTGGCACCATTCATGGTTTGGCACATTGTATTGCTTTTGCCAACAAGGAAGAGCTTGATGGAGAGTATATGAGTACAACACGTGACGGTTTTCTTTTAGCACATAATATCAGTTCGTACTCTTTAACAGCTGTTGCGAAAGAAGCACGTTCTTTAATGACAGAGGGCGGCAGTATTGTTACGCTTACTTATCTTGGCGGTGAACGAGTTGTACAAAATTATAATGTCATGGGTGTTGCGAAAGCTTCCCTTGATGCAAGTGTTAAATATTTGGCAGCAGATCTTGGAAAAGATAACATCCGTGTCAATTCTATTTCAGCTGGCCCAATCCGGACGTTATCAGCAAAAGGAATCAGCGATTTTAATTCAATTTTGAATGTCATCGAAGAGCGTTCTCCACTGCGTAAAACAACAACTCCTGAAGAAGTTGGCGACACAGCAGTCTTCTTATTTAGTGATATGGCAAGAGGAATTACAGGGGAAAATATCCATGTTGATTCAGGATATCATATTTTAGGATAAAATAGAGTTTTAATTATAGGCTTTGTTAAATCATATTGTTGATTTTTGACCCCTACAGCAACCTTTCAGCATAGCTGAAAGGCGTGTGAAATGTTCATTTCACACGAATGAGTCAAAAATTTGACTTATCAACACAGTACTTTAACAAAGTCTAATTATAAGAAAAGACCTGCTTTCTTTTGAAAAAGGAAGGCAGGTCTTTTTTTGCTTCAGGGTTGATATCTTTAAATATTTATGGCAATTAAGAAACCAAATTTTAATTATTGCATAAATATACTCATAGATTCCTTAGAGGAGGAGAGAAGTATGCCTGAAAATCAATCGCGTGATCCGCTCCTTTATATTCAACAGCCTGATTTTGCTTTTCCAAAGGTTGATATGCAGCAAACATATATTGTGAAGACGCCAAAGCCAAAAAGAGAAAAATCCACAATAGCTCCGCTTCCCGAATTAGATAGCGGGGAATCAATGTCAAATCAAACGGCTGAGCTGGTTGAGAATGCAACTGAAAAAGCGGTTGAAGAAAAGCAACAAGCAATAACAGATGAACAGCCATCCAAAAAGGCCATTGATGCTGATAAAAAACAACAAAAGCGAGAGCTTGATCGAAAAGCAGTTCAGGAAGTAATCAATCAGTATCATCAGCAAAGACAGGAAAAAGAAGAATCTAGCCAGTCAAAAGCAAGACAACATTCTTATTCATTTAAAAGAGTGAAAAGTTTTAAAGAGATGAATACATTAGAAAAGCTCAATTATCTAGATCATTTTCCGAAGATGCTGCCTCCGGTACCTTGTATTTTTGCGACTGAAAGCAGTTCTGTGAGAGGTTATCTATTGAATAAAACAGAGGATTCTATAGAAATTAAACTGTTTAATGATAAAACTCTGGAAATTCCAATTGAACAGGTTATAGAGATAAAAATGCTTGGTTTACAATAATCATAACTGGCAGGAGTATGTAGAGAAGCCAGCTGGAATTGCTGGCCTCTTTTATTTTGCGGGAATTGATTATTCACAAATGCCGAGATCTACGTCAGCGATACATTGAACTGCACAGAAGCAATTTAAGTCGACAGTAATACAGTCATTCGTGCTTTCGAAACCGCATAATTCACAGAATGAGGCTAAATCGATGCAGCAGTTTTTCACCATATTTAGAGGTGCCATTTGACCATTCTCTTTTGTGATTGGTTTAATCACACGTAATGTTGCACAGCAGTTGTCAAAGACTTCCTCTACTCTAAAGAAGATGGATACACATGCACAATCTTTGCCTTTAAAGAAAGCATGGAATGGAGACCCGTCAGCCGTTTTTAAAACAAATACTCTCGTGTCAGCGTTAGCTCTTCTTGCTGGCGACACAAGTGAGCCAAGCGGTTCTTGAAAACAATTTTTCGGACATTCACAGACATCTTCCGCATTATCTTGGATATCTTTAATCGCACGGACTACATCACATACACAGCCTCTGGTATCAGTTGTGCCTAATACATCATCGTTTCTTCCGCAACCCATAATGTTTTCCTCCTTATTTATTTCTTTCTTATGTGTTTCTACACTAATAACATATTGTCGGATGGTAATTTGGGATACGGACAAACGCCTTGTTTTCTGAAATTGGGCTTATCAAGCAGCAGATGATAGCTGTTAATTCGTATTATTTAGACCACTTAAGATTGGTTTGGAGGGTAATGAAACATGGAGATTACTTTTCTTGAGTTGATGATTTTAGGGTTATCTTCTTTTCGACTTACTAGATTATTTGTATTTGATAAAATAACTGCTTTTATTCGAGATATCTTTATTGATGAAGTAGAAGAGGTAGATGAAAAAGGGAAAACGGAAATTTATTTAGTTCCAAAACCCGGCTTAATAAAAGGGTTTATTGGGGAATTATTGAGCTGCTATTGGTGTACCGGTGTTTGGGCTTCTATCTTTTTATGTAGTTTATATCTATTATTTCCTTCTGTCGCTATACCAGTCTTATTAGTACTTTCTGTCAGCGGGCTCGCAGCCATCATTGAAACAATTATCCAATTATGGCTTTAACTTCATTCAGCAGGAGTCCTCTACTCCAATAAATGGAGGATGAATGTACAAAGGCTCTCTAATTTTATAGGGGTTCAGACGCTAGCTGAATGAAGTTAAGTCTCCGGAAGATGCCATGGATTTTTTAGGAGAATTTCTCGAGCGAGCTCGAGAAAAATCCGAGCGCAAATTCGACGAGTGAATTTGATGTGTAACAATCGGAACAGTAGGCACCTGATTTACACAAGCTATTCTTTCCTGCATAAACTGCTATATGGAGTGGAAGTTATGTGAAGGGAGGATAGCATCATGAGTCAACCGTGGAAGAAAAACGCGTCGTCCCAAAGTGTAAAAAGTAGCAGTACCAAATCAGCTGCAAAAAAGAAAGGCTGCGGGTGCGGTAAAAAATCATCTCGTTAAAAACATAAATATACATGAAACGGTAAAGGGTTCTTAAGTAAGAAGAAAAAATAGTATCTGAGTTCAGATGCTATTTTTTTGGAGAAAATATTTTATCTAAATATGATTGGTAATTATTTTTGCAAAGCAAATCATCATAAATTTGTTTATTAGGAAGAAAATATAATCAACGGTAAGTAATATTACATAGGAAGGGTCGAAAATGAAAAATATACAGAAGATACTTTACGTTTTCATTATTCTATGCTTAGTAGTTATGGCGGTAGGTTGTACCCCGCGAAATCAGACGAATCAGGATTATTTAGTATTAATGAAAACGACTAATCCTGCTCCAAAAGCTATTGCTTCAGACTCAAAAGAAGCAAATATTATTAAAGATATTGAAAAAGATATTGAATCTCATAATGATCTTTATGATGTTGCTGTGATTAAAGGAAAAGAGCATATTCTTGTAGTGTACAAAGTAAAGCATATGAAGCGATTTCATATGAAAAAGATTGAAAAGGAAGTGAATGAAAAGCTAGAGAAAAAGTATCCAGATGAGAACTTTATTGTTTCAAGTGATTATAAAATTTTCTTGGAAACAGTCCGGTTGGAAGAAAAAATGAAGGATCCGAACTACTCTGAGAAAGAAGCAGATAAGGAGCTTGAAAGAATTATTAAGCTTAAAAAGGAATTAACCTAAGAAAGGAGATGCTGGGAATGGGGAAGCAGAAAAAGACACCGGAGCAGCAGCAGTATGAGCAGCTGCAGCAAAAACACGAGACAAAACGGCCCATTTTCAAAAATTGTTTAAAAGCATTCTTTGTTGGAGGGGTTATTTGTACTATAGGACAAGCAATCAGTTACTTCTATATCTATTTCTTTAATTTCACGGAACAAACAGCGGGAAATCCCACTGTTGCAACGATGATTTTTATTGCGATGCTGCTGACAGGCTTTGGGGTATACGACCGTATCGGCCAATTTGCCGGGGCAGGCAGCGCCGTTCCGATAACCGGTTTTGGAAATGCTGTTATCTCTGCTGCAATTGAACATCGAACAGAAGGATTTGTTCTAGGTGTTGGCGGAAATATGTTCAAGCTCGCAGGTTCCGTTATTTTATTTGGTGTTTTTGCGGCATTTGTAGTCGCATTAATTAAAACATTATTAATAATGTGGGGTGTAATCTAATGCTCGTTGGAAAACAATCTTGGATTTTTCAGCAGCATCCGGTAATTGCTGCAACCGGAGTGTCAGGCGGCCCGTTTGAGGCTAATGGGTACTTAGCTGAAGATTTTGATATCCTGCATGATGATTTATGGATGGGACAGGACTCTTATGAAAAGGCACAGCGAGTATTAATTGAGGAGGCCATCCAAACCGTATTGCAGAAAGGTAATATTCAAAAAGAGGATGTTCAATTTTTGATTGCTGGGGATTTAATCAATCAAATTACACCGACAAGTTTTGCAGCGAGAACGGCTCAAATTCCATACTTTGGTCTTTTTGGTGCATGTTCGACATCAATGGAAGGGCTGGCATTAGCTTCATTTATGGTTAATTACCAAGGTGCGAAGAATGTACTAACTGGTGCATCTAGTCATAATGCGGCAACTGAGAAGCAATTCCGTTATCCAACTGAATATGGTGGTCAAAAACCGCCGACAGCACAGTGGACAGCAACGGGTGCAGGTGTTGCTCTTGTAACGGAAAATAAGAATCAAAAGAATCTCCCTTACACAACATCGGCAACAATCGGTAAGGTCATTGATATGGGACTGACAGACCCGTTTAATATGGGAGGAGCCATGGCACCGGCGGCGGCTGATACGATTATAGCCCATTTGGAAGACTTGCAGCTTGATCCCTCTTATTATGATTTAATCGTAACGGGTGATTTAGCAAAAGTTGGCCGGGAAACAGTTCTAGATCTATTGCAAAACAAAGGTCTAAAAATGAATCCTGACCGTTTTTTGGACTGCGGCCTTATGCTTTATAAAGAGGATCAGCCGGTTCAAGCGGGAGGAAGCGGGGCTGGCTGCTCGGCCATTGTTTTATATGGTCATATACTGAACCAAATGAAGAAAGGGGTATATAAACGAATTCTCCTCGTAGCTACAGGTGCATTGTTATCTCCACTTAGCTTTCAGCAGGGTGAGTCCATTCCTTGTATAGCCCATGCAGTTTCTATTGAAATATAACTTATATCGTGAATGATTAGGAGGGGAAAATAAAATGCTGCCAATGTTTTTTTGGGCTTTTGTGGTAGGTGGAGCCATTTGTGTAGTCGGACAATTATTATTTGATGTAGCTAAATTAACACCGGGCCATACTCTTAGTCTATTGGTTGTTTTCGGGGCGATATTAGATGGGCTAGGTTTGTATGAACCGCTTGTCGATTTTGCTGGTGCTGGGGCAACCGTACCGATATTAAGCTTTGGTAATTCCCTTGTCCATGGTGCATTGCAGGAGGCAGAGCAGCATGGATTAGTAGGAGTTTTGACTGGAATGTTTGAAGTGACTAGCGCAGGTATATCTGCTGCCATCGTTTTCGGTTTTTTAGGGGCACTAATGTTTAAACCAAAAGGCTAAAAAGGAATTGGCTTTATACTTTTTATTTTTTAGCTTGCCCTCACATTTTTTGTTCCCGTACATATTTTATATTGACTCCACTTTTAAGTGAGGTGAATGGATATGTACGGATGCGGTGGATTTGGCTATGGCGGCGGCTACGGAGGTGGCTACGGCGGCAACACATTTGTTTTAATTGTTGTGTTGTTTATTCTATTAATTATTGTAGGTGCAAGCTTCTACAACTAATCAATCCAATGTAGAGGGAAGAGGCCGCTCAATTATTTGAGCGGCTTTTTTTAGGCAGTTTGTGTAAAGGTGACACGATTTTTTCTGCTTCTCATAGAATATAAAAGGCTTGAAAGGGAGGCATCATTTAAAATGGATAATCAGTTCTTTAAAAATATTGAGAAAAAAACCGGCGTTAACATGAAGGATATTTTAGATTTAGCTAACTCATTGCAAAATGCAAATTTCAAAGATGAAAATACAGTTCGTCATGTCGTTAGACGTGTTTCACAAATTGCTAATAAACCAGTTTCAAAAGAAACAGAGGATAAAATTGTTGAATCAATTGTGAAGGATGGCAAACAGCTTGATCTTAACACCATCTCTAAAATGATTAATAGAAAATAGGCAATGAAAAAGCTGTCCCAAATGGGGCAGCTTTTAATATCGAATGGATGTCAAGAAACGAGACGGATTTGCCTTTTTTCCGCGCCTGTTTTGCGGAACGGATAGAAATAATTCCTCTTGTGCTCGTGTAACTGCTACATATAGCAAGCGTCTCTCTTCTTCAAGCGGTTCACTGTCACCGGCACGGAGAGAATCCAGCGCGTAATCATGAGGAATGCTGCCATCAACCGTTCCAATGACGTAAACAATCTTATATTCAAGACCCTTTGCACGATGGATTGTACTTAATGTAATAGCATTTTTTCGTTGTTTACTTTGCTGTTTCATTTCTTTATTCATAGCGGCCATATGGTTTGCATGTTCAAGAAATTCACGAATCGAAGTAAAGTTTTTCGCAGCTACTTTAAGGTCGCGTATGTCGTCAGATCCTTTATCCCATTGATTTCCTTCATTTCCCCGTTTTTTCAGAAATTCTTGAAAGCCCAGTTCTTTCTCAATTTTTTCAATTGCAGCAAGCGGTGTCTTTTCTATAAGTGAGCGAATAACGGGCACTGCTTTTTTTAGTTTCTTTTCTTGAAAAGGGAAGTTTGTCTTAATATGGCCAATGCATTCAAGCAGAGTAGAGTCATTCAAAATACTTTCTGCTTTTAAATCGGTAAGCACAGTTTGTTTAAGAAAAAGGGTTGGCAGAATGTTAGTCATTGCCTGCTGATCATCTTCATTCAACGATAATTTTAAAAAGGAAAGCATGCTTTTAATAATAAAGCGCTCATAAAAGGAGTCGATGTCCTGATCAATTTTAAATGGCAGGCTTGAAGTAGAAAGTCGTTCAAATATAGCTCTGCTTGCCGTATTAGTGCGAAAGAGAATGGCAAAATCACTAGGATCCGCACCGGAAGCAATTTTCTCTCTTATATCCGTTATAATCATAGTGGCTTCCTCTTCCTCATCCTCAGGGAAGAATAATACAGGTGCATGATTATTGATAAATTGGGCGTGCATTTGTTTTGGGCGTCGATGCTTATTTTGGGCAATGATTTTATTTGCAGCTTCAACAATTGAATGAGAGGAACGGTAATTTTCACTTAATAGGACCACATCTGCCTTCGGGAAATCTCTCTCGAAATAGCGGATATACTGTGGATCGCTGCCGCGAAAAGCATAGATGGATTGATCATCATCTCCAACCACACAAACATTTTTCTTTTTATGGGACAGCAGTTTAATCAACTCATATTGAACCTTATTAACGTCCTGAAACTCATCAATTAAAAAATAATCAAAGCGGTTTTGATAGCGTTCAAGCAAAAGTGGTTCTTGGCGAAATAGTTGATAACAGCCTATCAGCATATCATCAAAATCAAATAGTGCCTTTTCTTCTTTGAAATTTTCATACCGTTCATATAAAAATAAGACTTTTTCATCCCAGCTTGTTTCCGCCTTAACCTGATTGGGAGTCACAAGTGAATTCTTCCAATAACTAATTTGCCCAAGGGCTGCATCATAGGCAAATTCTTTCTCTTCGAGGTCTAGTTCTCTGCCCGCATCTTTTAAAATTTGCCGGCGTTGCCATTCAATATTTAAGAGCCTTTTACTGTTCCATTTTTCCGGATAATGATAGGCAAGTATTCGATAGAAAATACTATGGAATGTTCCTGTAACAAGACCGTTTATTTGGCTTTTTAAAACATTGGGATAGTTTAATAGTCTTGTTTTCATTTCAGCAGCAGCTTTTGCTGTAAATGTAACGAGCATAATTCGATTTGCCTCCACCTTTTGTTCTGTTAGCAAATAAGCTGTCCTAGCAGTAAGCACTCTTGTTTTACCGCTGCCTGCGCCGGCTAGTACAAGGAGAGCCCCATTTGGATGGATAACTGCTTCCGCTTGATTGTCATCTAAATAAATATTTGCTTCCAAAAGAGCCTTTATATAAGGAGAATGTATCGAAGACATTGGTTTATCTTTTGTAATAAATGGGGGAAGATGTGTTATAGCCTTTGCTGATTTAAAAAGAGTCCCGCTGTTTTTTGTCATGGTAACTACACGAGAAGTGGGAATGCGGAAGCCATTTATTTCTTTTTCTATATCGGTGGCAGACTGTACTTCAGTTTCTTGATCCTTACAATTTGGATTTTTTGTATGAAGGTGTTGAAAATAGGGATCCTTATCGATTCCTAGAAATAGTCCGACTTTTTCAGAGCATACGGGGCATTCTAAGTGCCCTTTCTTTCCTTCTTCATATATACGTTGATAGGATGATCGATTCGTGTTGTCAAGATCGATTAATTGATTTCCTTGTTTGGCAGTTCTCATATATATTTCTCATCCTTTTTACATCAATAAATAAGACAAATTTAATCATATCAAAAATTAACCTCTGACAAAAGGATGATTTCAAAAAAGGATTTGTTTGGCAGGGGGAATCCTATAGAAAAAACCCTGCTATCTGCAGGGTTTATATTTCTTTTATCATGGTTTTATGTGGAATTCCGGCATCGAGAAATTCCTCTGAGACAACTTCATAACCTAATTTACTATAAAAAGGAATGGCTTGTATTTGCGCATTAAGCTTTAAACGCTTGAGGCCTTCTTTTCTTGCAAAGGATTCTATTTTGTTCATAATGGCATTACCGGCACCAGTGCCACGGAAGTTTTTTAACACACATATCCGTTCAACCTTTCCATATCCATCGACAGTTCTGAATCGGCCGGCACCTGCTGGCTCTTCGTTAATATATAGAACAAAATGGGTGGCTTCTGATTCAAGATTATCAATCTCTTCTTCCGGAGGTACCTGTTGTTCTTCGACAAAAACCTTTTTACGAATAGTGAAAGCGTCATTTAGCTGCTGTTCATTGTTGATAATCTGTACATCCATTGATTTTACATTCATTGTTGTTATTCCTTTCCGAGACGAAATGTTTCATATACGGTCCAAGATCCATTTTCAAGTTGATATAAAAGATGAAAACGATCCACTTTATCCTGTATATTTACTTTTAGCATTTGTAATGAACCAAATACATCAGAATGTTCATCATTTGTCAGCTGTTGACCAACTGTAATATGGGGCACGTAAACATATTCCGATACATGATCTGGAATTTTTGTATCAATTTCATTGTGCAGGTATTCTAAGTTGTCCTTTGGGTCAATTTTTAGATAAATGACATTATTAACGGGTTTGAACGAACTGAATTTTGTGATTGTAATGTCAAAGGGTTCAGTTTTTTGAGCAACCTCATGAAGCTTTTGCACGATGTCATTGATTTGATGGTTTTCAGCATCAAAGCCTGATTTTAATGTGATGTGTGGAGGTATATGTGTATAATGTGGGTCGTATCGTTTTCGATAAGAATTAACAAAATCTTGTAAAGGTTTTGTAGGGAAAATCACAATACCATATTTCATCTATTTACCTCCGTTCAGGAAATTTGTTTTAAATTTAAGCTCTGTTTATTAACATTGTTTATTTTTGACTCATCTAAAGCTGTATGGTTATGAAGTGACAGGAGAAAATTTATTTTCTCCTGTCACTTCATAACCATACAGCAACCTTTCAGCACAGCTGAAAGGCGTGAGAAATGGACATTTCTCACGGATGAGTCAAAAACCTGAATTATCAACATTATTCGTTAACATAGCCTAAATTTATGATAAGTAATGCGAGATTATTGGTTTTCATTATATCAAAATTTGTCTTAATGCTGAACTAATCAAGCTTAGAATATATATTTTAGAGCTCGCTTTAAATCTGGCTGCCAATATTTCCAAGTGTGATCTCCATTATATTCCTCATAAAAATAAGAGAAATTTCTTTCCTTTAGCAATACCGATAACTTGCGGTTAGGTGTTAAGAAATCTTTTATAAATCCATCCGTTGTTTTTACTTTTGTTTCTTCTGTGCCTATCACATGATAAATGGTTAATCCGGCTGCATCTGCCTGTTTAGCAGCATTGATAACATCTTCGTTTACAAACGGTGATTGCATCAGCACGTTTCCAAATGTATTCGGATATTCAAGTGCAGTCATGAAGGATACAGTAGCACCTAGTGAATCTCCAATCAAGGCTCTTGTGGAACCAACTTGTAATGTTGGATACTCTCGATCTAAAAAGGGAATTAGTTCATGAGCTAGAAACCGTATATAAGCCTTTTGCTGGGCTCCGTTAGGATGGTATTTGTTCCTGCGATCCGTTATATTTTGATACGGTATACCTATAATAATGACATTGTCAATCTCCCCATTCCATAATAATTCATCTGTTATTTTTCCAATTCGGCCAAGCTGAAAGTAATCACGGCCATCCTGAGCAATAACTAAATAATATTTTTTTAGCGGAGTATAGGAAGCCGGCAAATAAACAAGAAGCCCGATTTCTTCATCAAGTTCTTTGCTGTACAACGTCACGTCCTGAATGGATCCTCTAGGAACATTCATGAAAAAAACCCCCCATTAATAAAATCACCAATGATTTTAACACAATGAAGCAGAAAAGGGTGGCGAAGGAGCCTAAAAGCGAAAGAAATTTTATTGGTTCTGGGAAATATTTATATGAATGAACAAAGTTAGTAAAAAATATGATAAGATTATAATTGGAAAATTAAGATTATATTAATTTTTCAAAAAATAAAAGGGGGGAATCTTTTGAAGAAAAAAACCTCATATTTTATGACGGTACTAGTTGTAACTTTTTCGTTGATTTTGGCAGCCTGCAGCGGTTCAAGTGAAGAAACAAATGGGAGTTCTGATAAAGATGGTGCTGACTCTGAAAAGCCGAAATTTATCAGTATTCTGACAGGTGGAACAGGCGGTACATATTATCCACTTGGCGGAGCTTTTGCAAATATTATTTCTGAAGAAACAGGAATTGAAACAAATGCGGAAACGTCAGGTGCATCAGCTGAAAATATGACTACATTAAAAGATGGGAATGCAGAGCTTGCTTTTTCACAAACCGACATTGCTGCCTATGCTGTGGAAGGAAAGTTAATGTTTGACGGGGCAAAAATTGAAAATGTACAAGCCATTGGAACTCTTTACCCTGAAACCATTCAAATAGTTACAACTGAAAAATCAGGAATTAAATCAGTTGAAGATTTAAAAGGGAAAAAGGTGTCTGTTGGTGCACCAGGATCCGGTACAAATCCAAATGCTGAGCAAATTCTTGAAATGTACGGCATGACTTTTGAGGATATTGAAAAGAAAGATCTTTCATTTGATGAATCCACTGCTGGAATTCAAGACGGTACAATTGATGCTGCCTTTGTTACAGCTGGTACCCCTACAGGAGCCGTTGAAGGTTTGTCGGCTACAGAAGATATTGTCATTGTGCCAATTGAGCAGGATAAAATCGATGCGCTTATTAAAAAATATCCATATTACATTCAAGACGAAGTAGCAAAGGGAACATATGGCCTTGAAGAAACCGTTCCGACTGTTGCTGTACAAGCAATGCTTGTTGTAAGAGATGATCTTGCAGAAGATGTTGTCTATGATATTACCAAAGCAATTTTTGAAAACCTTGATCAGGTTACCCATGCGAAAGCAAAATTAATTAAAGCTGAAAATGCCCTAAATGGAGTTGGAATTGATGTACACCCTGGAGCGAAGAAATATTTTGATGAAAAAGGCATCAAAGCAGCTCAATAACAATCTGCTTTATCGTATTATTACCCTTTAATAATGGGAAAATTTCTTCTTGGAACAATAATAATAAATGGCCGGCTTGCAATCATTTGGTTATAGGCTGGCCATTTGTCTTTTACTTGGGGAGAGGAGAAAACATGATGAAGAGTAAATCTGCTCATGTGCTCTTTTTATTACCTTTATTTTTGTTCATTATCCTCCTTCTTTTACTCACCCCTGTAACGGAAGCGCTTGTTTTTCAATATCAAAATAGCGGGAAAACACTTGCTTATATCCCCATTTCGAAAGGACAAACCTTTCAGATGAAATACACACATTCGATTCATTTATCAGATGTTGTGGAAAGTTATGAAGTGATGCGTGATGGACAAATCAAACAATATGAATTAATGTACGAAGATTTTGCCATTGGCATGCCCGAAAATGCATCAGAAGGAGAGAGCTTTGAGCAGAAAAATGGAAAATACTATTTGAAGAATATGGATAGAAGGTTTTCGTCCTTTGATTTGCGGGTTGGGAAGGTGCGGGCCAATCATACATTAATTTTTGCAGAACAGGAATATCCACTTTCACATTTTATCGAGCCCGGAACTTGGGTGCGACTTAAGATTGACCGAATGAATCTGTGGGAAAGATGGAAAGGAGTGAACATGCTTGAGTAAACAATATGAGGCACTTTCAGAGGAACAGCAGCAGAAGCTATTGGAAAAATATGATCCTGAGGCAGGGACAAGGAAATTAAAGGGAATTATGGGATGGATTGTCTTCTTTGGTCTACTAGCATTTTCTCTTTTTCAAGTGTATACATCGGTGTTTGGTGTTTTAACGGCGCAGCTTCAGAGAACTATCCATCTGGGGTTTGCGTTAGCATTAATTTTTTTGCTTTTTCCTGCAAGAAAAAGGGATGCAGGAAGACGGAATAAGGTTGCCTGGTACGATATTATTCTTGCCCTTCTTTCTGTTGTGGTTGGTGCTTACTGGCCGTTAATGATTGATGAGTTGGTGAATCGTGTGGGGCGCTTGACGCAGCTTGATTTTATTGTCGGTTTGCTTGCCATTCTATTGGTTTTGGAAGCAACAAGACGGACAGTTGGATTGCCGATAACGATTATTGCCACTTTATTTCTTGGTTATGCGATATATGGTCCTTATATGCCTGGTCCTTTGGCACATCGCGGCTTAGAGCTTGACCGGCTTGTTCAGACGATGTTTTATACAACAGAAGGGATTTTAGGAACACCATTAGCGGTTTCGTCCACGTTCATTTTCTTATTTTTACTGTTTGGTTCATTCTTAATTAAAACAGGTGTTGGGGAGTATTTTAATGATTTATCGATAGCTATTGCGGGACGCAGTATCGGAGGTCCAGCAAAGGTGGCTGTATTTTCAAGTGCCTTACAAGGAACAATTAGCGGAAGCTCTGTGGCAAATGTTGTGACGAGCGGGGCATTTACTATACCAATGATGAAGAATCTCGGCTATCGCAAAGAGTTTGCCGGTGCAGTAGAAGCGGCCTCTTCAACCGGCGGTCAGTTAATGCCTCCCGTGATGGGAGCGGCTGCTTTTCTAATGGCCGAATTTATTGGCATTCCTTATGCAGAAATTGCGCTGGCAGCTGCTATTCCTGCCGTTCTGTATTTTACCGGCGTCTGGATTGTTACTCATTTTGAAGCAAAACGGACAGGACTGCGCGGTTTAACAAAGGAAGAGATGCCTAAGAGAAAAGAGGTATTAAAGAAATCTTATTTACTTATTCCCATTATTGCGATTATTATTCTCCTTATGACGGGTATGTCTGTTATGCTAGCTGCACTTTATTCCATTGTCATTTCTGTTGCCGTAAGTGCTATTAATAAAGAAACGAGAATTGGCATTCGAGGAATTATTGATGCATTAGTAGATGGAGCTAGGTCGGCGTTGGGTGTTGCAGCGGCAACAGCAGCAGCCGGAATTATTGTTGGGGTAGTTACGAAGACAGGACTCGGCCTGAAACTGGCAAATGGACTGCTTGATATTGCAGGCGGTGCTTTGCTGCCTACGTTGATTTTGACGATGATTGCTTCTCTCATTTTGGGAATGGGTGCACCGACAACAGCTAATTATGTTATTACTTCAACCATTGCTGCTCCTGCCATTATCATGCTTGGTGTTCCTGATTTATCGGCCCATCTCTTTGTATTTTATTTTGGAATCATCGCTGATATCACACCGCCGGTTGCATTAGCTGCCTTTGCAGCCGCAGCGATTTCCGGGGGAGAACCGATTAAGACAGGATTTGAGTCGTCAAAGCTCGCAATTGCGGCTTTTATTATCCCTTATATGTTTGTCTTTTCGCCAGAACTTCTCATGATTGATACAACCTGGTACGAGGTTCTATGGATTATTGTTTCAGCTTTTACCGGTATGGTTGCTATTGGAGCAGGTGTTGTAGGGCATTGGTATAGAAAAATTTTCTGGTATGAGCGTATCCCTGCAATAACTGCCGGTTTGCTGCTTATTCATCCGGGAGGATTGACAGACTTTATTGGTTTTGCTATCTTTGCCGCATTAATAGTAGTACAGTTTATTTTTAAAGGTCATGATACGCCTAAGGCTCAAATTTCAGGATAGAAATGTAAAAGGCACCAGAGTGAATTCTCTGGTGCTATTTTTGAAAAGACTTTAACTGCTCCGCTGAATTTCTGGTCTAACTGGCATGATTGATAGGATATTGTTACGTTTAAAAACTCGTGTTTGTCCTCGAAGGAAGCAATACGCCCTTATATATTCTCCATTTAGTTGTTTAACAACAATTCTTCTCTGTGTAAATTGTTGTTTTTCGGATAAGTAAATCATCTCTAGTGGAATTTGCTCAGTTAATGATTTGTTAATTAGCAGCTGCATGGTTGAACACACACCTTGATGTTTTTAATTATTATACGCAAACGTACGTTCTTTTATTCAGGGAAGGGACCGTTAATCACATAAATATTCCTCCATCATAAAATAATAATAGCCATTTGTGATAAGTTGCTTGCATCGTTCCTTGGATTATGACTATACCTTTATTGGTGGTGAGATTATTGTCAATTTTTATTATAAAAGCAAAGAAAATCATTACTGTCTCAAAAAAAGGAACAATCGACCATGGAGCAATGGTTGTTCAAAATGGAAAAATTATTAACATCGCGACTTGGGAAAAAATTACTCAGAAATATCATCAAGTACCGGTGATAGATTGCGGTGAGAATATCATTTGTCCTTCCCTTGTTGATTGTCATACACATCTACTTGAATTTGCCCCTCCATCACAATTTCCAATTACGAAAGAAACCCATTTGCTTGCAGGTAAAGCAATATTACTAGATGCTCTATACGCAGGAATTACTGCTTTGGGCGAGCAAGTATGCGGCAATCCAATCTGTAATTTACGTGTATCAGACCTTAAGCAGGCTGTTCAGGACGTACCAATGGATATAAGCTTTGCAGCGGACTGTTTATCTATAGGATTTCAGAGAATTATTCATTTTTCAGCCGTAACTGGTTCTACTCCTATTCCTCGTGAGAATCTTGTCAATAAAGAAGTTATTGAAGCTTTGGCAGTTGAAAACGAATATGCTGGTGAGAATATATTTATTAATGCTACTCCGGCCAATTTTCAAAAAAGTGAAGTACCAAATGCCGGAAAACTTATTTACTCTAAGCAGGAGTTAACAACTATCGTTTCAATATTTCATGCTTATGGAAAACAAATTGGTGCACATGCAGCGGGAGAGCAGGGAATACAATTAGCTCTTGAATCTGGTTTTGATGTGCTTCATCATGCTCACGGGATAACAGACAGTCAAATAGAGAGAGCGGCTAGACAAAATATGAAGGTGGTAGTTACCCCTTTAGGAGGAACTTATCTTGAGCCTAATTCACTTGAGGAAATTTTAAAGTTGGTGAATGCTCATATTACGGTGTCTATATCTACAGATGCATTTCTACCACCATATGAAAAAAATGCTGTCGCATTGTCAAATGATAGGAAAACCGTGATGGGTCCTGAAGCGTTGATGGCTATTGCCCATCCTTATATGAAAGGTATGCTGGCAAACGGATATAATGAAAATGATGCATTGGCTTTGATTACAAGGAATCCGGCAAAGGTTTTGGGAAAGGAAAAACAGTTCGGCAGTTTAGAAGCAGGAAAGGATGCAAATTTTCTTGTAGCTGAAGGGATTCCTGGAATCGACATTATTAATCCTAGTAAAATTAAGGCTGTATACTTTCAGGGAGGAAAGGTAGTTTCTCGACTTTAAGTTTTATATTTTGGCTGTAGCAATTTTGACATCCGTGATTGGATGTTTTTTTTAATGAGCTGCAGGTAAGCGAAATGAATGTAAAAAACCGGTCAGCAAGACCGGTTTTTTATTTAGACAATCCCATCGGTTTTGTCACTTTTATCTTTATTACGTTTATTGCCTTTGCTGTTATCACCGCTAAAAGGTACTTCGCCATGAAGTTGAGGTGAATTTTGATTCTTGCTGCCTTTATTATATTTTTTAGTCAAAGTAGTACCTCCATTCATATTAAAGTAAGCACTGTTTCTTTTACTGGCCGTCTGCACCATTAGATGTTACTCTGCGGGTATGGTCGTCTTCAAAGTTATTTTTCCTTAGTTCATTTACTTTGTCATTTAATAATTTTTTCTGATCCACTTCAGGAGATGGAGTTAGTTTTTTCTTTGTCATACGAAACCCTCCTTAAAATTGCTGTTAAGCCCCATTAGTATGCTTCATTTTTCACTTTTTATAAGGATGCGTTAAATCTGAATTAAAAAATTTTATTTTTGAAAGCGATGTTTTTCAATGATTTCTAATTGAGTAATTTTCCCTTCATGAATGACAATATTCAGTGAACCAAACTTTATTTTCTCCAATATATCTATTATATTTTTAATTTTTTCTTGATCAACCACTGCCATTTTTCATCCTCCCTTTTTTCGTTTACTAAAAAAAAGACACCTATCCCATAGTTATATGGTTAGGTGCCTTTGGTGGTCCAATCGGCGAATATTCATGTAAGACTATCATAAATCATATAATTCCAATGAGTCAAGTTAGATTTAGAAAATAATTTCAGAAAATTTTAAAATGATTATTTGGTTGTGTTTATTGCGTACTAGTTTAGTCTGATTTATCGAAAAAGTTAATCATAAATTTAAGGTTTTGTTAAATAATATTGTTGATTTTTGACTCATTCGTGTGAAATGTTCATTTCACACGAATGAGTCAAAAATCTGGCTTATCAACACAGTACTTTAACAAAGCCAAATTTAAAAAAATTAAATTAATTTAAAAACATAGTTGACATATAGGATTAATGAAATTAATATAGGTTTTAAATATTCGAAATAAATACAAATTGGCCGATCAGGCAAACTGAAGGCACACAACATTCTCAAAGTGATTATTGTATTCACTTTGCTAAAGCGTTGTGTGTCTTTTTGTATTTATTAAATTTATTAATGGGAGGAAATATGTATGTATCATGTGAAGAAAAAAGGGATTTTGAAGGTGGCAACAGCATTAATGGCTTCATTTGTATTACTTGCAGGATGCTCTTCAGACACATCAAGCAGTGAGGAAAATAAAGGGAAGGGAGAGGGAAAGCAGAAAGCAGTTGAACTATTGAATGTATCGTACGATCCAACACGTGAACTTTACGAAGCATTTAACAAAGAGTTTGCGTCCTACTGGAAAGAAGAAACAGGTCAGGAAGTTACAATTAATCAATCACATGGCGGGTCTGGAAGTCAAGCACGTGCAGTTATTGATGGATTAGAAGCAGATGTTGTTACTTTAGCGCTTGCTTATGATATTGATGCGATAGCTGAACAAAAACTAATTTCAGAAGATTGGATACAGGACTTTGAAAGCAATTCATCACCGTATACATCGACAATGGTATTTCTCGTTCGTAAAGGAAATCCAAAAGGAATTAAAGACTGGGATGATTTAGTGAAAGATGATGTATCCGTTATTACACCTAATCCAAAAACATCTGGCGGAGCACGTTGGAATTACTTGGCAGCTTATGGATATGCGTTAAAACAACACAACAATGATGAAGAAAAAGCAAAAGCATTTGTCAAAAAATTATATCAAAATGTTGAGGTATTAGATTCTGGCGCACGTGGATCTACAACAACATTTGTTGAAAAAGGGATTGGTGATGTACTGATTGCATGGGAAAATGAAGCATTACTTTCTTTGAAAGAATTAGGCGAAGGTGAATTTGAAATTGTTGCACCATCTGTAAGTATTCTTGCTGAACCACCAGTAGCTATTGTTGATGAAGTGGTAGACAAAAAAGGAACGAGAGAAGTTGCAGAAGGTTATTTAGAATTCTTGTATTCGGAAAAAGGTCAAGAAATTGCAGCACAAAATTATTACCGTCCACGTGATGAAAAAGTAGCTGAAAAATATGCAAATCAATTTCCTGATGTAGAGTTATTTACCATTGATGAAGTATTTGGAGGTTGGACTAAAGCACAGGAAATTCATTTTACTGACGGTGGAGTTTTTGACTCCATTTATGCTCAATAAATTTATGTTTTATATAACAACATAAATAAATAGAATGAAAAAGTTTATAAGAAGTGAATGAGGCACCCGGTGTCCTAGAATTAGCTGATTCTATCATGAAACTATGGGTGCCTATAGCTTTTCTTTAAGGAGAAGGATTGAAATGAAAAGCAAAAAAAAGAGAGTATTACCGGGCTTTGGTCTATCACTAGGGTTTACGACTCTGTATCTCAGTTTATTGGTACTTATTCCGTTATCAATGGTATTTATTCAAACTTCTCAGCTTGGATGGGAAGAATTTATAGATGTTGTTACAAGTGAACGCGTTGTCCATTCCTACAAAATTAGTTTTGGTACGGCATTTGCTGCAGCTGCAATCAATGCCGTTTTCGGTTTGTTAGTTGCATGGGTATTCGTTCGTTATTCGTTCCCAGGAAAACGAATATTAGATGCCTTAATTGACTTACCATTTGCACTCCCAACCGCTGTAGCTGGTATTACACTTACCACCTTATATTCGACAAATGGTTGGATTGGTCAGTTTTTAGAACCGTTCAATATAAAAGTAGCTTTTACTCCACTTGGTATTACTCTTGCCCTGACCTTTATTGGTCTTCCTTTTATTGTTCGAATGGTACAGCCTGTTCTTCAGGATATTGAAAAAGAAGTGGAGGAAGCTGCCGAAAGTTTAGGGGCATCACGCTTTCAAACCTTTCGAAAAGTGATTTTTCCTGAAATATTACCAGCGCTATTATCAGGATTTTCATTGGCCTTTGCGAGAGGACTTGGAGAATATGGATCGGTCGTATTTATTGCTGGGAATATGCCAATGAAAACAGAGATTGCACCGCTTATGATTATGACAAAGCTGGAGCAGTTTGATTATGCAGGTGCTACAGCTATAGCTGTTGTCATGCTTATTATTTCATTTCTCTGTTTAATTATCATTAACATCATCCAATTGTGGAGCCGAAAGTCTGAGCTCAAAGTGAGTAGGTGAATAAAAAATGGAACCCCATTTGTCAAAATCAATAGAACAAATGTCGATTCGAAAACGAAAGGATTCAAAAGAATCTAAATTGGTAAAAGTCGTCCTTATTTCTATTGCAATCCTGTATTTATCCTTATTATTGTTCGTTCCACTTACTGCCATTTTTGTTAAAGCATTCGAGCAAGGTGTGGAAGTTTATTTAGCGGCCATAACGGAAAGTGATGCATTATCTGCTATACGTCTAACACTGCTTGTGGCAATCATTGTTGTCCCTTTAAATACAATTTTTGGCGTTGCAGCAGCATGGGCTGTAACAAAATTCCATTTTAAAGGAAAACAAATTCTACTATCTTTACTTGAACTGCCATTTGCCGTTTCACCTGTTATTGCTGGTTTAGTGTTCGTCTTGCTATTCAGTCCCCGCGGTGTATTAGGACCATGGCTAGTTGATTCTGGAATGAAAATCATTTTTTCAGTACCAGGTATTATCATTGCAACTATCTTTGTGACAGTTCCTTTTGTTGCGCGTGAATTGATTCCGGTAATGCAGGCGCAGGGAACATCCGAGGAAGAAGCAGCTGTTTCACTCGGAGCAAACGGGTGGCAAATGTTTTGGCGGGTGACTCTTCCAAATATTAAATGGGGATTATTGTATGGCATGATTCTATGTAATGCGAGAGCTATTGGAGAGTTTGGAGCTGTTTCTGTTGTGTCAGGAAGAATTCGAGGAATGACGAATACGATGCCGCTTCATGTAGAAATTTTATACAATGAATATCAATTTGCTGCTTCTTTTGCCGTTGCATCATTAATGTCAATCATGGCCATTATTACGTTGATTATTAAAAGCATGATTGAATGGAAAACAAATAAACAAGAGGGAAAAGGGGTGTAGCTTTTCATGTCTATTCAAATTCAAAAGGTATCAAAGGCATTTGGAACGTTTCAAGCCTTAAAAAATATTAATCTAGACATTCCTGATGGTAAACTTGTTGCCCTTTTAGGTCCCTCAGGCTCAGGAAAAACAACACTGCTTCGGGTCATTGCCGGCTTAGAAACAGCCGATGAAGGGGCGATTTTATTTGATGGGGTTGATTTAACGAATGCTCATGTAAGCAATAGAGAAGTAGGCTTTGTATTCCAGCATTATGCATTGTTTAAGCATATGACTGTATTTGAAAATATTGCATTTGGTTTGAAGGTAAGAAAAAAAAGAGATCGGCCTTCTGCTTCCGCTATCAAGGAAAAGGTGAATGAACTATTACAGTTAGTTAAATTAGAAGGATTTGCCGAGAGGTATCCTTCACAATTATCAGGCGGTCAGCGGCAAAGGGTCGCGCTTGCTCGGGCATTGGCTGTTGAACCAAGAATATTGCTTTTAGATGAGCCTTTTGGAGCATTAGATGCAAAAGTAAGAAAGGAACTGCGCCGCTGGCTTCGTAAATTACATGATGAGGTTCATATGACAAGTGTGTTTGTAACCCATGATCAAGAAGAGGCTCTGGATGTTGCTGATCAGATTGTTGTAATGAATGAAGGGAAAATAGAGCAATTGGGAACGCCAGATGAGGTCTATGATCACCCGGCAAGTCCGTTTGTTTATGATTTTCTAGGGAATGTTAATTTATTTCGAGGCAGACTGAATCAAGGTAAGTTGAATGTTGGCAGCGCTCAGATAGAAGCACCCGAGCATTTGGATGCAACGAATTTAGAAGCGGTGGGATATGTTCGCCCGCATCATCTATCCATTGAAAAGGTGCAGAAAAGTAAGGATTCCATTCCAGCAATCGTTATTTTCTCTCATTCTGTAGGTCCTGTTGTCTATATTGAGATGAAGCTACAGGATTCAGAAGAATATGTAGAAGCAGAAATAAGTAAGGAAGAGTTTAGCGGATTGGACTTAAAAAAAGGTGATGTAGTTTATGTGTATCCGAAAAAAGTGAAGGTTTTTATACCAGAGGATTTTGTGATTTAAGTGAGTGATTGTAAAAGCGAATCAAAATCTTTAGAAAAGAAGACAAGTGATTTAGATGAAAAAGGATGGCTTTCAATAGACGAAAGTCATCCTTTTTCATTACGCTTTAAAACTATCCTGCCATTTAAGCAATCGATTTTCCAAAAAGCGGACAATGGAGTCAGAGATTTTACCAGCAAGTGCAAAGATGATAATACCTACAAAGACAATGTCCGTTTGCATAAATGAACGGGCATCTTGAATCATAAATCCGACACCTTGATCTGCTCCTAATAATTCAGCGACGACTAAGCACATCCAAGCAGCACTTAAACCAAGTCGTATACCAAGCAAAATGTTCGGTAAAGCAGCGGGAATCATAAGTTTTGTTACTTTTTCCAGACGGTTGTATTCTAAAATCTGGGCCACATCATATAGTTTTTGATCCACATTTCGAATCCCTAAAAAGGTTTGTAAATATAAAGGAAAAAAGGTGCCTAATGCAATCAGTAATACTTTTGATAATTCTCCAAAACCAAACCACATGATGAATAGCGGTGTTATGACTAGTAAAGGGATGGTACGGAGCATTTGGATGGTAGGGTTTAAATATTGTTCTGATTTTTTATTCATTCCAACAATGATTCCAATTAAAAGGCCGAAGAAACCACCAAGAGAAAAGCCAAGAAGCGCACGGGTTAAACTGATTTGTAAATGTGCTCCTAGTTCTCCTGATTGTACAAGTTCAAGAAAGCTAGTAAGAATTAATAATGGTGATGAAAATAATTGAGCTGGGAGGATACCAGCAGAGCCTAGTATTTGCCATAATAGTATAATCGCAATAGGCAGGAATAATCCTCGAAAAATTATTTTCCCTTTTTTTGAGTTTGTGTTCCGTTTCTTAATAGAGATAGATTTGTTTTGAACAATTGTTTGTGTAGACATGATTGTCATCCTTTCATTAATAAATTAAATACTCCAGTCTTCTACATCCTCGACCTTATGATCAAGATGATTTAAAATAGCTGTTCTAAATTCCTGAAACGATTTACTTGTTCTTCTTCTTGGATAAGGTAAATCAATGACAACATTTGCTTTAATACGCCCTGGTTTTGAATCCATCACGACAACTCTAGAAGATAAAAAGATGGCTTCATCAATATCATGAGTGACTAGAACCATAGTTGTTTGATTTTTCTTCCAAATTTCGAGCAGTGCTTCCTGCAAATGGCTGCGGGTAAATGCGTCTAAAGCACCGAAAGGCTCATCTAGTAGCAAGACTTCAGGATTACGAAGCAATGCTCTTGCTATTGCGACACGCTGTGACATACCACCTGATAATTGCCGTGGATAAGCTTTCTCAAATCCTTTCAAATTCACCAGTGTGATTAAATTATCAACTCTTTTTCGTGTGTCTGGGTCTTTTAAAGAGAGATTGCCAGCGATATTCTTTTCTACTGTCAGCCAGGGGAATAAGCGGTGCTCTTGAAAAATAAAGCCGCGGTCTTTTGAAGGACCAATCACTTCCTTGGTGCCCAAGACAATGTTTCCTTCATAATTCAAATCTAGTCCGGCAATTAGCTTTAATAAAGTACTTTTTCCGCATCCGCTTGGTCCAATAACAGATAAAAATTCATCCTGTTGTACCGAAAGATTAATGTTGTCTAAAACATGGACTTTCTCACTTTCATTGTTAAAGGTTTTGCTTACTTTATTGATTTGCAATGTAGCAACCATCATTTGATCATCCTTTCTGAAATAAAAAAGAGATTTAGCTCAAAAGACATAAATGGTCTTTTTGCTAAATCTCTAGTCGACTAGTCGATTCTTTTTAAGGTTTTAATTTGAATTATGAAAATATTTAATTAGTAATTTATCACTTTTCTGTTTCATAATCAATACTTAATTCCAATTAATTTTATAGGATTAATTTAAAAAGTTATTGACAGAATATTTCTGCTTCTGTTAAGATTCATTCATACAACAAACCAATTACCATTATTATCAAGTTAATATCATTGAAAAGAATCAACTGGTCGACCGGAGATTCAATGAAGAGGTGAGCCCCACATCCTCTTTGTTGGATCTCTTTTCTTTTTAATTATTAATCTGATTATATTGGTAGGTGAAGTTGGGATTAGAAATATAAAAAATTATTTAGGAGGAAATAAACAATGACAACAACACAAACAAATCAAATAAAAGTGGTACCTGTAGCAGGAAGAATTGGAGCAGAGATTCAAGGAGTTCAATTAAGTAAGGACTTAGATACCAACGTATTAAACGAAATAAAGCAAGCACTTGATGAGTACAAAGTTGTATTCTTCAGAGGGCAACATCATTTAGATGATGCAAGTCAGGAGGCATTTGCTAAATTATTTGGAGAGCCATACGCACATCCAACCGTACCAGTAAAAGAAAACTCTAATTATATTTTTGAATTAGATTCAGAACAAGGGGCAAAAGCAAACCATTGGCACACAGATGTTACCTTTGTTCCGGAAGTTCCGAAATACTCCATTCTAAGAGGTGTTACGATTCCAAGTGTGGGTGGTGATACGGTTTGGGCAAATACAAATACAGCCTATGAAGGATTGCCAGAAGGATTGAAGAAATTAGCAGATGAATTATGGGCTATTCATACTAACGAGTTCGATTATGCCCAATTGGTTGCAAAGGCAATAGATGAAAAGGATGAAGTTAGACAAAAATATCGCGCTGTATTTGAATCAACTGTTTATAAAACAAAACATCCAGTTGTTCATGTGCATGCTGAAACGGGCAAAAAGCATTTATTACTTGGAGGATTTGTTGGAAAATTAGAGGGTTATAGTACTAGTGAATCTGAAAAATTATTTAGCATCCTTCAATCATACGTTACTCGTCTTGAAAATACAGTCCGTTGGAAATGGACTGAAGGAGATGTAGCTATTTGGGATAACTTAGCTACACAACATTATGCTGTTGCAGATTACGATGAGCACCGTATTGTACGCAGAGTGACGGTTGGAAAAGACATTCCTGTTAACAAAGATAATCAGCAAAGTACATTAATAACTAAGCAATAAATAATCATATAGCCTGAGATTCAATGAAGAGTAGCATTTCCCTTTATTGAATCTCTACTTTTTATTAAACGTAAACCACTTATTCAATTAATAAATAGGATTTGTAATCTAGGAGGAAACTATGATGAAACATCGAAAAAGTCTAATAGGATCAGTTTTTATATTCTTACTAGCGATTATTCTAGCGGGGTGCAGTACAGGAGCAAATTCATCAATTCAAAAAAGTAAAAAAGATGACCCAATCGTCGTCAAGATTGCTCTAAATGGCAAAATGAATCCATTAACAATTGGAAGAGAACAAGGTTGGTTTGAAGAAGAACTCGCTTCTTTAAATGCTGAAATTGAGTGGAGTGAATTTACTAGCGGGCCACCGCTTCTTGAATCTCTTGCAGCTAATCATGTTGACTTATCTTTTCTTGGTGATGGGGCACTTATTGCTGGTTTAGATAAAAATCTGCCTTTCGAAGTAATTGCTCAAACTAGTGACGGAAAATCTAACGTTCGAATTCTTACTCATAATGATAGTCAAATAAATAGTATTGAAGATTTAAAAGGAAAAAAAGTTGGGGTAGCATCAGGAACAACAGGTCAAGTGTATTTAGCTAAGGCATTGAAATTTCATGATTTAACTTTAGATGATGTAAAAATAATCAATTTACAGCCTGATGATGCTCAATCGGCTTTTGAAACCAAACAATTGGATGCATGGGCCGTTTGGGAACCTTATAAAACAAATAATGTCGACAAAGGCATTGCAAAAGAACTTAAAGTAGATGGAGAGATACTAGCACCTGGAGCTATTATTGCTCGTACAGGTTTTGCTGAGGAACATCCTGAAATTGTTGAAGCCTATTTAAGAGCATATAAAAAAGCTGCTGATTGGAGAGTTGAACATCCTGATGAAGCGGCAGAAATTTATTCACAAGTAACCAAAATACCAGTAGAAACAATCAAAAAAATCATTGTAGCTGATGAACCGAATATTTTCTTTAGCAAAGAATCGATAAAAGCACAGCAAGAATCAATTGAGACCTTGGTTCAAGTTGGTTATATCAAAAATGAATTTAACTTTGAGGAACGAATTAACAATAAATATATTGATGAAGCTTTTGCTAAAAAATGAGCAGGTTATCCTGCTCATTTTTATCAGGGAATTATTTCTAACGGTCTGAGCAATGCTAATCACATGAGGAATTTTATCCCATTGATGTTCTCCAGTTAACTTGTTTCCTTCCTCAGTTAAGACAAACTTTATCATACCTCATGATAAAGGTAATGTAGACGTAATATATAGAAATCTTAAAAGTTGAAGAGCTATCGAAAAGCTCGATGCAGACGGTTGAAAAATTGAAGAAACATGATTTAATACAGAACGGATGAATGAGAATCCTACATAGAAAACATTTTGAATGACTAAGCTGTCCTAGTATAATAAACTTTCTCAAAAATAGTTCTTAAGCACCTTAAAAAGTATAAAAACACATGTTATCGAAAACAGTAAAAGTATCGATATCATGTGTTTTTTTATTGATTTAAGCCTTTTAAAGTTTTGGCACAAGGGTGTACGACAAAGTTACGTCTACTATTCATTGTTTGAAAACGCTTTATAATTTAACATCATAATTGTAAGGCAATGTTAGAAGGGAGTGGATAATATGTCCCAAGATAATAAAGGAATTAAAGTTCGCGTTCAGAAGTTTGGAAATTTTTTAAGTTCAATGGTTATGCCGAATATTGGTGCTTTCATTGCATGGGGGCTAATCACAGCATTATTTATTCCAACGGGATGGATACCCAATGAAAATTTAGCAACTTTAGTTGATCCAATGGTTAAATATTTACTTCCATTATTAATTGGTTTTACAGGAGGTAAATTAGTTTATGATATCCGTGGTGGTGTAGTCGGTGCGATTGCCACAATGGGGGTAATTGTCGGTGCAGGTATGCCGATGTTCTTAGGTGCTATGCTCATGGGCCCAATCGGCGGTTGGGTAATTAAAAAGTTTGATTCATTAATTGAAGGTAAAGTAAAAACCGGTTTTGAGATGCTGATTAACAATTTCTCTTCTGGTATTCTCGGCGGTATTCTTGCTATAATTTCTTATTTGGCTATCGGTCCAGGTGTTACTGCATTAACAACGGCATTAGTAGCAGGCGTAGAATGGATGTTAGATGTTGGCGTGCTTCCATTAACAAGTATCCTGATTGAACCGGCAAAAGTACTATTTTTAAATAATGCAATTAACCATGGTGTATTATCACCAATTGGAATCGAACAGGTAAAACAAACAGGACAATCGATTCTTTTCTTATTAGAAGCAAACCCAGGACCAGGAATTGGGATTTTGTTAGCCTATTGTTTCTTTGGAAAAGGTACAGCAAAGCAAACGGCACCAGGTGCTGCTATTATTCACTTTTTTGGTGGGATACATGAAATTTATTTCCCATATGTATTAATGCATCCAATGTTATTCTTTGCAGCTATTCTAGGTGGAGTAAGCGGCGTTTTCACATTATCAATGCTTGGCGGAGGATTATTGGCTCCTGCTTCTCCGGGAAGTTTCCTTGCTATCCTGGCAGTAACACCGCAGGGTGCAGGTTCTTATCTTGCTAATATTGCAGGTGTACTAGTTGCAGCAGTTGTATCATTCCTTGTATCCGTTTTGGTATTAAAGACAAGTAAGTCTAAAGAAGGCAATCTAGAAGAAGCAGCTGAAAAAATGCAAGCAATGAAAGGAAAGAAAAGCAGTGTAGCTAGTGCATTTACAGCAAATGAAGCAACAGAAGGTACAGAACTAAATCCCAAAAATGTGAAGCATGTCATTTTTGCCTGTGATGCTGGCATGGGATCAAGTGCAATGGGTGCCTCGCTTTTACGAAAAAAGGTCAAAGAGGCTGGGTTGGACATTAAAGTAACGAATACAGCGATAAGCAATCTTCCAAATGATGCACAGGTTGTTATTACGCAAGAAGAATTGACACCGCGTGCCAAACAAAAAGTACCAAATGCTTATCACATTTCAGTTGATAACTTTTTATCAAGTCCAAAATATGATCAATTAGTAAGTCAATTAAAGGATGGAAACAACAGTAAGGCTGGACAGCGCTCTGAAGAGCCAATTGAAAAGCCTTCAACTGAGAGCAGCGATGTATTACTAAAGGAAAATATCTTTTTAAATAAGCAATTTTCTTCAAAAGAAGAAGCGATTCGTTTCGCAGGACAAGTGCTAGTTGACGGCGGCTATGTTCATTCTTCTTATATTGATGCAATGATTGCAAGGGATCAACTAACTTCAACTTTTATGGGAAATGATGTTGCCATTCCTCATGGTACAGAAGAAGCGAAAGCTGATGTCATTAAATCAGGTGTCACAATTATTCAAGTACCGGATGGTGTGGACTTTGATGGAAACAAGGTTCGCTTGATTTTCGGAATTGCAGGCAAAGCGGGAGGTCATTTAGAAATCCTTTCAGCGATTGCTGTTACTTGCTCTGAAATGGAAAATGTAGAAAAAATGGCAACAGCTAAAACTGTGGATGAAATATTAGCAATAATAGGGACATCCTTTGAAAAATAAATAATAGGGATAGAAAGATGTATAAAAGCATCTTTCTATCCCTATTTATAGATATTTTTTACATACGACCGAAAAGAGCTGATGTCTATGCTGATAACTGCAAGAGAAAAAGCTATTTTAGAATTATTAATCAAAAAAAGCGGGAAGCATACGGCTTTATCCTTTGCGGATTTTCTTCATGTAAGTGTGAGAACGATTCATCGTGACTTGAAGAACATAGAGGCTATTCTAGAATCATTCGAGTTAAAGCTTGAGAAATCAAATGATAATGGATTATCAATTGAAGGGTCCAATCAGAATATTTACCGCCTGATTCAGGAACTTACAAAAGTTAAGGCTCAAGATCTTTCATTAGAGGAGAGAAGACTCTTGTCCTTTATCCAAATAGTAGAGTCAAATGATCCTGTGAAATTAGCTCCATTAGCAAAAGATCTTTCCATTTCAATTACTACATTGGGAACAGACTTAGATGAATTAGCTCAGTGGCTTCAGGACTTTGGAATAGAACTTGATCGAAAGAGAGGAGTTGGAGTTGAATTAAAGGGAGCAGAAGGGAAAATTCGAAAGGCTTTAGTCAATTTTTACCTCATTTATTTCAATAATGAACTAATAGAAAGCTTGATACTCCTTGCCAATAATCAAATAGAAAAGGAGCGAATTCTTTATTATTTTAAAACCTCCTATTTAAAAATAATTGATGAGGTAGTGTACGAAAAAATAAAAAATCTTCAAACGAAGCTGGCTGACAGCGATTATATTACATTTTTAATTCATATCTGTATTTCTTTACAAAGGATTGAAAAGGGTTTTTCTCTTTCGGAGACTGAAATCGATTTAGAGTATTTGAGACCCTCTGAAGAGTTTCAATTAATTAAAGAGATCAGCTTGGATATCTATCAAAACTTTTCTATTCGGCTGAGCGATATTGAAATTGCTTTTCTTGTCATGATTTTAAAAGGTTCCAAAGTACATGAAGCGGACTATACCAATTATGATAGTGTCCTAATTGGCAGGTCCCTTAAGAAAGTTATTCAGCAGGTATCTGAACAAATGAATAGTGATTTAACATCAGACTTTTCTTTATTCCAAGGCTTAATGGCTCACATGGAGCCTTCCATTTTTCGGCTCAGAAAAGGGTTAAGCTCATTTAATCCACTGACTGAAGAAATTAAAAAGAATTATCCTTTGTTGTTTTTGGCTGTTAGTAAAAGTGTAGCAAAGGAATTCAATAATATTGAATTTACTGATGATGAGATGGCTTACATTGTTTTACATTTCGGATCTGCTTTAGAGTTACGAAAAGAAGAAATTCGGGTCCGTGCCTTAATTGTTTGTCCGACTGGTATTGGTACTTCAAAAATGCTTGCAAGCCGGATTAAGAAAGAAGTTCCGGAGATAACAGAAACAGAAATTGCTTCAATAAAAGACATTAAGATGAAAGATTTAGATCAATATGGGGTGATTATTTCAACTGTTATATTACCCATGCAGGAGAATCTGGAATATGTCTTTGTCAATCCTTTATTGTATGAAAGAGATATAGAAGCCATCTATGATTATTTTAGTAATCATCTTCAAAAGTTCACAAAGCAAACAAGTAACCCTCACCAGGACACAACAAATAAATCTAATAAGAAGAGAGAAAAGCCATTAGCCCAATTCATGCAGGAAGTGGATGAGGTTCAAAGTAGCATTCGAACTCTATTACGGAATTTATCTGTTTATCGATCGAATAATAATCATAACTATAAAGTTTTTATCAAGGAAATGGTTGAGCGATGTTCGGAGCAAGAGTTAATTTCAAACACTGATGGTGTGTTTGAACAGCTGATGGCAAGAGAAACAAAAGGGGGGTTGGGTATTCCTGATACGAATTTGGCGCTTTTTCACTGCCGCCATGAAGGAGTGCTGGAAACAACCTTCCATATTGCTCATTTAGAAACTCCCTATCGTTTGATGGGTATGGATGGTCATCAGATGGATGTCCATAATATCCTTCTTTTGCTTGCACCTGAAAAGTTAACACAGATCCAATTGGAAATAATAAGCATGGTTAGTTCTATAATTGTCGAAGATAAAAAGGCAATCTTGATTTTTTCATCAGCTAATGAAAAAATCATTCGGTCGAAGCTAGAAGATACATTTTATAAATTTTTGCAAAATAAATTTGTAAAGGAATGACTTTATTTATGAAAAAGGTTGTACATTTCGGTGCTGGGAATATTGGTAGAGGTTTTATTGGTGCATTATTTTCACAATCAGGATACCATGTTACATTCGTAGATATCGCAGATGAAATTATTTCTAGACTGAACGAAGAAAAAGCATATAAAGTAAAAACGGCAGAGGATCAGCAAAAGGTTACAGAAGTTCAAAATGTTTCAGGGCTAAATAATATGAAGCAGGAAGAAGCGGTCATTAAAGCGATTGAAGAGGCAACATATATTACTACTGCCATTGGTCCAAATATTCTCCCGCATATTGCTCCTTTAATTGCTAAAGGTTTACAGGCAAGACTTGATTCTTCAAATGAAAAAGTCTATGTCATTGCCTGCGAAAATCAAATTTCAGCTACAGATATATTAAAGGGTCATATTTTAAAAGCAATGGACGACAATGCATTTAATAAAATAGAAGGCACTGTCTACTTCTTTAATTCAGCAGTTGATCGAATCGTACCGATTCAGGACAATAAAAATTCCTTAGATGTCTTAGTTGAGCCTTATTTTGAATGGGTTGTAGAAACAGTAGAGGATATTCCAACTGTAGAAGGAATGACGAAGGTAGCTGATTTGGCACCGTTTATCGAACGTAAGCTTTTTACAGTGAATACGGGTCATGCAGTAACCGCCTATTTTGGTTATTTAGATGGTAAAGAAACAATCGACCAAACATTAAATGATCCATCCATTTATGAGAAAGTAAAAGCTACAATTGAAGAAACTGGCGCCTATTTAATCAAACGCTACGAATTGGATGAAGCAGAGCACCAAAAATATATTAAAAAGATTTTAGGTCGTTTTCAAAATCAACACCTTCATGATGATGTAACTCGTGTTGGACGCTCTCCTATTCGTAAGCTCGGAGCTGAAGATCGGTTAGTTAAACCTTTAGTGGAGGCTAAAACATTAGGATTGTCTTATCAAAATCTAGCCAGTGCAATCGCTGCCTGCTTATTGTTTGATGTCACGGAAGATCCTGAAGCAGTAGAGTTGCAAAAAATGATTCAAGAACATGGTATCGCATATGTATTAAATGAAGTCAGTCATTTGAATGAAACAGACGAAGCTGTTAAGACCATTATAGAAAAATATGAAAGATTAAAAGCTGAATATCAGAAATAACAGAACAGAATGGTTTAAAAGAGGGATGAAAACATAAGTTTCAATGGTGAAAGTGTAAAGTTCCTTTATAAAAAAATAAGAAAAGTCCTTCATTCATTGATGAAGGACTTTTCCTTATGCATCAAACGATTGGGAATTTACCTGTGCCACGCTGGTCTTTTTCCCGGTAGAAAAAATTGCGATGGCAATGAATAATCCTATTGCCAACATGCACCCAAATACAATGAATGGCAGTGTGAGCATTCCTGTTTTTAATATCCAAGTCGCTAATAGCGGGCCAATACTCGCGCCAATAAATAAGATGAAGGTATAGATAGAAATGGCGATTCCTTTTTCATTTCCTCCCAACTGTCCCACTAAAGAAAGCATAGAAGGAACAACAACGGCAATGCCGCAGACAAAGAGAATACTCATTATGATCATCAGCCATAAGTGTTGGATAAGCCCTATTACTAATAATCCTATAATGGAAGAAATCAGTCCGCTGACCAGTACTTTTTTCATCCCAAACCTTTGTACGAATTTTCCAGTAAAAGGGGATAGAATCATGCCGGCAATCCCTGCCGCGCGAACGTAGAAAATTTCTTGGTCATTAAAGCCATAACTAGTGTTTAAGTAATTCCCTAATGCAGTATACATACCCACAAATGAAAGTAAAATCATTAGCGCAATCATGTTACATAAAATAAGCTTCTTTTGTGTGAAGGATATTTTGAATTTTTTCATGACAGCTAAAAGGGTATTATTGCCGTCAGTGATTTCATCATTCGGCAAAATAATAGTCAATAGAATGGTTGTAATGAAATAGATGATGCTTAAAATGAGAAATACAGCATTCCAATTAAAGGCCGACTCAAGAAATGAGCTAATTAGCTGCCCGACAATTCCTGCAATTAAAAAGCCGGAGCTGATGATACCAATGGTGGTAACTCGTTTTTCCTTAGGATACATCATTCCTACGTAGGTAAGGGCAACGGGTGAAAAAGTTGCGGCTGTGGCTCCTTGGATGGCTCTTAAAACAAGCAGATTGCTGTAGTGACTTGATAACCCGATTAGAAACGTTACCAACGAAAAACAAACTAACCCAACGATCATAACATTTTTACGACCATATCGATCTGAGAGGACTCCAACAAATAAGCAGCCTGCAGCAAAAAAAATCGAAAATATACTTCCTGCCCAAGCAGCTTGACTAGCAGTTAGGTTAAAGGTTGAAGCGAAAACAGGCAGTAAAGGGATTGTTACATATAAAGAACATAAAACAACTAAGCCAGTCCAAAAGAGGATAAAAGTGATTCGATTCACATTTTGTAATTCAAGACTCTTTGTTTGTTCCATCACTATATTCCTTTCATCACATTGTCATATTATCATTATGAATCAATTCATATTATTTGTAAAATTCAAACTTATATAGTGTATGTTGATTAGAAGCTTTTTACATCTTCGCAGAAAATGTTTCATATCATGTTAGTTATACTATATTAAAAGAATTATTTTTCTATTACCCTCAAAAAACACCTCAATATTTTCGAATGTTTTAGAGAAAGACAAAAATAATTTTTGAGGTGGATATAGTGAAGAAATCAACGAAGAAAATGACTAAAAGCGGAATGGCCGCGATGTTGGCTGGAACATTTTTATTATCAACACCTGCTGTATTTGCAGAAGAAACAGATAGTCAACCTATTGATCTTCAAGTGGTCATGGAAGAGAACGAAGACCATATACCTTCAGGTGAATTGAATGCTAGCGAACCAATTGTCAATTCAGAGGAAGAGCAGGGAAATAATTTTGGGCAAGCTCCGGCACTTGTACCGGGTGATTTCTTTTATTTTGCCAAAATTGTTTTAGAGAAGATTCAGCTTGCTTTTACTTTTGATGATACAGAGGAGGCAAAATTATTAGCTGAATTTGCTTCAGAGCGTTTGGCTGAGGCAGAAACACTTTTTACACATGGTGATGAAGAAAAAGCAATTGAAACCATTGAACAAGCACTAGAAACTATTCAAGGCACAGAGGAAATGATAGAGGAAAAAGCACTTGAAGAAGAAGCAAACGAGGAAGAAACTAAAAATCAAATCGTAGCAGAGGGCGAAGAAGCTGTCATTGATGATGAAAATGTTTTAGATGAAACGATTGAATACGATGAAACAGTGGCAGAAACAGAGAAAATAATGGCACAAAATATTGTTGCCTTAACAGCAGCCATGGAAAAGGTGAAAAATCCTGTTGCAAAAGCATCTTTACAAAAAAATATTGATAAAAGCTATGCTAAGTTAGCCAGGAAGCTTGAGAAGATGGAAGATAAAAAGAGTGAAAAGAAAAAAACTAGTGAAGTGGTTGTAACGACGAATCAAGAAATATCAACTGCAGACGAGGTAACAACCGTTGAACATAGCCAAACAGCAAATACCGATACATCATTAGAGATAACTACAGAGCCTGAAGCAGTAACACCTGTTGTGAAAGAAAAAATAACAAGCACGGTGGCAGTTCCTACTAATAGTGCAGAAAATAACCAAACTGCTCCTGTTCCTGCTCCTCAACCTCCTGTTCAGCCAGCAGCAGAGGTTAAAGCGGAAATAAAAGAGCAAAGGAAAATAGAAAAAGCAGAAATAAAACAAGAAAAGCAAGCGGCCAAGTCAGAAGCTAAAGCGGAAAAACAAGCTATTAAAGAAGAAAAGAAGGCTGCAAAAGAAAATGGTAAGGAAAACGGACAAAAAAGCGCCAACCAGCAATAAAAAAACTCACTGATGTAAGTCTATGTTATATGCTATAATGGTTTTCTGATTTGAGGTGAGGCTATGCTAGGTTTATTGTTGGTGTCTAGAAAACGGAAAAAAAACCTGGAAGAAAAAATAAAACGAATTCAACAGGGTGATTTGACATTACAGAATGAACTGATTGACACTTATAAACCATTTATTGCAAAAACAGTTTCTTCTGTTTGTAAAAGATATATTTCTGAATCTGACGATGAATTTAGTATTGGTCTTATTGCATTTCATGAAGCGATTGAAAAGTATTCATCTGATAAAGGCAGTTCATTAATCAGCTTTGCAGAGGTCATTATTAAACGAAGAGTCATTGATTATATCCGATCTCAAGCCAAATACAATGTGCTTAGTTTGGATAAAGGCATTCAACATGAAGAAGATTCCGAAAGTTCTTCTATTGATGTCGAGCTGTCCATCAAAGAATATAACATCCAAATAGACGAGCAATTAAGGAAAGAAGAAATTCTCCTCTTTACGCGGATGTTGCAGCAATTTGATCTGACATTTCAAGATTTGCTCGAGCAGTCTCCTAAACATGCTGATGCAAGGAAAAGTGCAATTCTAGTAGCAAAGGCAGTTGCTGATAATGAAATGTTTTCTAATAGTTTACTAAAGAAAAAGCAGCTTCCAATCAAGCAGCTAGAAAGTGTTGTATCCGTGAGCAGAAAAACAATCGAGCGAAACCGTAAATATATTATTGCTATCTCACTTATTTTGATTGGTGATTTTGTTTATTTAAAGGATTATATTAAAGGGGTTGTGGAAACGTGAAAAAAGGAATTGTCATGGAAATAAATGAACGTTTTGTCACTGTTCTAACCCCGGAAGGTGAATTTATACGTACCAGTAAGCTTAGTAGAAACTATCAAATTGGTCAGGAAATTGACTTTTTTCCGGCTGGACAAGAAGTACGGAAAAAACGTCTTTCTATTTTTCGCAGTTTTAAAGGAAAAGCTTTGGCTGCTTCGATAGCATGCCTTTTTTTACTAGTTTCACTTATTCCTTTTTATCAAAATAATCAAGTGTATGCCTATGTATCTATTGATATAAACCCAAGTGTTGAATTGGTGATAAATAAGGATTATGAGGTAATTGAATTGATTCCATATAATAAAGATGGAGAAAAGATTGTGAATCAGCTTCGCGGGTGGAAAAGGAAGGCGATTGATGAGGTAACAAAGATTATTATTGCAGAAATAGAACGTCAGGGGTATTTAAAAAATCAACATGAGATTGTTGTTGGAATGGTTTATAAAGCAGAATCCATGCCTTTCGATGACCCACAATGGAAGGGGAAATGGGCAGATGTGCAAGAGGTGATTCAAGAGGAACATCTTGATCTTATGGTTGTTGAAGGAACGACAACAGATAGAGAAAAAGCACAAGATAAGGGTGTAACTATTGGGGAATATAAAGAAGCGTTAGTAAAAGGAAATAAGAAACAATCAGTAAATAAGCAAAACCAAAGTGAGAAGCAGGTAGAGGAAAGCCAACCGAAAGAAGAACTGCCAGCGGTTGAACCTCACTTAGTGGAAGATGTGCAAGAAGAAGCGGAGGAGTCACAGCACATTCATCCATCTGTTGTGTCACCGAAGAGTGGAATAGTTGAACCTGCAATAGAAAGCAAGCCTTTGTCACCTCCAGGACAAGTAAAGAAGGATAGCAGTCTAGACGTGCCTGCTTGGGATGACAAAGAAAAAGGACCGGATAGTGCTCATTCCTCCGAGAAAGAAAAGAAACCAGAACATACAGAAACAAATGCTGGAAAAATGAAACAACAGAATAACGGCAATAATAACAACAATAATAATGGTAATAATAAACACAATAATAATAACGGCAATAACGGCAATAATGGGAAGAACAACAATCAAGGTAAACAAAAGGAAATCCAGCATAACGAAAAAAATTAATAATTATTAAATAAAGAGCCGCTAATTCAAAACTAGAATTAGCGGTTTTTTGTAAAAGTAAATACTAAAGAATTTTTCCAATTCACATTAGTATTTATTTGACTCTTATTCATAATATGATATATTAATATAGTGATATACTTTAATACACAAAAGCTAGAAAGCTAAAAAGCGTTTAATTAAAAAAGAATTATAGTATTCTGATAAAATTAAAGGATTAGCATATAAAAAGTAAGGTGTGAACAGCATGAGTAAAAATCAGCAACATTTGCAAAGAGGCTTGCTGCCAAGGCATGTTCAATTTATTGCTTTAGCAGGTATGATTGGTACAGGAATTTTTATGGGAAGTTCCAATACATTGAATATGGCTGGACCAAGTGTTGTCGTTGCTTATTTAATCGGAGGATTGTTACTGTTTAGTGTGATGGCAGCTTTAGGAGAAATGGCAACAGTTTACCCCAATTCTAATGTTCAAAATCTCATCCATAAGGCTTTTGGATTTCAATCCTCCTTTATTGTTGGGTGGCTGTACTGGATTAATTGGGTTATCGTAACGATTGTAGAATTAATAGCCGCAGGCAGCTTTTTACAGTACTGGTTTCCATCTATTCCATTATGGCTATTAAGTGTACTTTGCGCCGCAGTAATTATTGGAATTAATTTATTTCAGGTAAAACATTATGGAGAAATGGAGTTTTGGTTTGCAAGTATTAAAATCATTACATTAACTGCTTTTATTATTTTGGGCTCATTAATTTTATTCAACATTTTACCAAATACGACTGACGCTTCATTTTCAAATTACACAGCACATGGCGGATTCTTTCCAAATGGAATGGGAGGAATGCTGAGTGCATTTTTAGTCGTTATGTTTTCATATGGCGGTGCTGAATTGATTGGTATTGCTGTTACAGAAACAAAGGATAGTGAAAAGGTCATTCCGAAGATTATTAAAGGAACAGTGGCAAGAGTTATTCTATTCTATATTTTACCTATTCTAATTATCTGTGGAATTATCCCTTGGAATGAAGTAAGCTCAGCTGACAGTCCATTTGTTCAAGTATTTACCCTATCAGGAATTCCCGGTGCAGCTCATGTCATGAATTTTGTTCTATTAACAGCCGTTTTATCAGCTGCCAACTCCGGAATCTATGCAACATCGAGAACGTTATATACAATGGCGCAAAATGGTGAAGCACCGAAGATTTTTTCCTTTATTTCAAAAAAGGGAATTCCGTTAAATGGAATTATTTTAACGACTTCATTTATCTTAGCGGGTGTATTTCTAGCTTATCTAACCCCAGACCAAGTTCTAGGATACCTTATGTCAATACCGGGATTTACCGTTTTATTACTCTGGATTAGCATTTGTTTAGCTCAATTGAAGCTGCGTAAGCAATATGCACAGCTTCCAGCTTTCCATGTAAAATGGTTCCCTTACACAACCATATTTGCAACCATAGCTTTAACGGGTATATTTATCGCCTTTATTTTTAATGCGCAAAATATCATTGGTACAGCAGTATGCCTTTCGGTTTTAACCATATTAATCATTGTGTCTTTTATTGTTAAAAAGGAAAAGAAAGATAAACGTGTTACTTCTGTAGCATAACGAATTGGTGTCAGGCACCATGAAAAGACAAAATTCAGTTTTTGTCTTTTTGTGGTGCCTGACACTCTTTCAATTATATATAAGTAACGTTTTTGGTAAGGATTTGGTATGCTTTCTCGACTTCTTCATCACTGGGTGGCTGTATATCCTTGAGAGGATAGTCTAAACCAAGTGCTTCCCATTTATAAACGCCTAGTTTATGATAAGGTAGAATTTCTACTTTTTTAACATTTTTTAATGAACCAATAAATTCCCCAAGCTCATGTAAATCCTTTTCGTCATTTGTAACAGTTGGAACCAAGACGTGGCGAATCCAAACGGGAACTTGATGGTGGGATAAAAACCGGGCAAATTGAATAATATGATCATTTGCCATACCCGTTAACTTAATATGCTTTTGACGATTGATATGCTTTAAATCTAATAATATTAAGTCAGTATACTTAATCACTTCTTGTAATTGTTCCTGAAAAGTCTGCGATGAAGAGTAGCAGCCGCCGGACGAATCAATGGCTGTATGCACTCCTATCTTTTTACACTCTTTAAATAATTCAATCAGGAAGGGCAGTTGCAATAATGGTTCACCGCCGCTGACAGTGATTCCCCCACCAGATGCTTCAATAAATGGAAGATAAGAGTCTAAATCCTGCATAATTTCTTCTACAGTTATTTCTTTTCCTGTTCCTATTTCCCACGTATCTGCATTATGGCAAAATTGACAGCGAAGAAGGCAGCCTTGTGTAAAAATAACATACCTAATTCCAGGGCCGTCAACGGTACCAAATGTTTCAATAGAGTGAATATTACCTTTCATATTCTTTGCGTACCTCCCTTCCGCTTCGAAATTTTAGAAACAATTGTCCATATCATCTGCTCCCAGTGGAATTTTTTCTTTTCTGTCAAATTATTGAACGGTAGAAACCTCGTAATTTCCTGTCGGTTGTGCACCAATATCTGACAGACTTTCATGGAATGTTCGATTAATGACATCTAATTGCTGCTCTCTTGTTAATTTAATAAAGTTTACTGCATATCCTGAAACACGGATGGTTAATTGAGGATAATTTTCAGGATGTTCCATGGCATCTAATAGTGTTTCACGGTTAAATACATTAATGTTTAAGTGATGTCCTTTTTTCATCACATAACCGTCAAGAATAGAAACAAGGTTACGATTACGTGATTCCTCATCTTTTCCTAATGCTTTTGGAACAATTGAGAAGGTATTGGAAATTCCATCCAGTGAATCTTCATATGATATTTTTGCTACGGAGGATAAGGATGCAAGGGCTCCTTTTGTATCGCGTCCATGCATTGGATTGGCACCAGGAGCAAAAGGTTCACCGGCACGACGACCATCTGGTGTATTTCCTGTTTTCTTGCCATAAACAACATTTGAAGTGATTGTTAGAATTGATTGTGTATGTATCGAGTTTCGGTAGGTTGGATGTTTGCGCAACATGTTCATAAATTTTTGAACTAGCAAAACAGCAATGCTATCCACTCGATCATCGTTATTACCGTATTTAGGAAAGTCACCTTCTGTTTCAAAATCAACAGCTACACCGTTTTCATCACGAATCACTTTTACCTTTGCATACTTTATAGCGCTCAGTGAATCAACAGCCACACTTAATCCGGCAATTCCCGCTGCCATTGTCCGAATAATTTCGGTATCATGCAGGGCCATTTCGCTGCGTTCATAGCTATATTTGTCATGCATATAGTGAATTACGTTTAGAGTATTAATATATAAACCTGCCAGCCATTCCATCATTTGCTCCAATCTTTCAATAACCACATCATACTTTAAATATTCATCTGTAATGGGTGCAAATTTAGGGGCGGCCTGAATTTTTAATTTTTCATCAATCCCTCCGTTGATTGCATATAACAAGGTTTTAGCAAGATTTGCCCGGGCCCCGAAGAATTGCATTTGTTTACCTATTCTCATGGCGGAAACACAGCAGGCAATTCCATAATCATCACCATAATGTGGCAGCATAATATCATCATTTTCGTATTGAATGGCACTTGATTGAATCGACATTTTAGCACAGAATAGTTTGAAATTTTCAGGAAGTTTTTTGGACCAAAGAACGGTCAAGTTCGGCTCTGGTGCAGGACCAAGGTTTTCTAATGTGTGTAGGAAGCGAAAGGAGTTTTTTGTAACTAGTGAACGCCCTTCTAATGCCATTCCGCCAATTGATTCTGTAACCCATGTAGGGTCTCCGCTGAAAAGATCATTATAATCAGGTGTACGGGCAAATTTAACTAGCCGCAGCTTCATAACAAAATGGTCGACTAGTTCCTGTGCCTCTTTTTCAGTTAAAGTACCGATTTGTAAATCTCTTTCGATGTAAATGTCAAGGAATGTAGATGTCCGACCTAGGCTCATGGCAGCACCATTTTGTTCTTTAATAGCAGCCAGATAACCAAGATATAACCATTGGAACGCCTCATGTGCATTTGAAGCAGGTTTAGATATATCAAAGCCGTATAGTTCACCAAGCTGTTTAATTTCAAGCAAGGCCCGAATTTGCTCTGACAATTCTTCACGAAGCCGAATAGTGTGCTCGCTCATAACGTTGCTTGTATTGGCAAGATCCTTTTTCTTATCAGCAATTAGGAAGTCAACTCCATAAAGGGCAACTCTCCGATAATCGCCGATGATACGTCCGCGTCCATATGCATCAGGCAAACCTGTGATAATTCCCGTTTTACGGGCAAGCCTCATTTCATCTGTGTATGCATCAAACACACCTTGATTATGGGTTTTTCGATATTCTGTAAAGATTTTGTCCAGTTCTTTGCTTGGTGTATAGCCATATGTTTCACATGCCTGCATGGCCATCCGAATACCGCCATAAGGCTGGAATGAACGCTTGAAGGGCTTATCTGTTTGGAATCCAACAACTTTCTCTAACTCTTTATTTAAATAACTCGGACCATGAGAGGTAATAGAGGAAACGACATCTGTATCCATATCAAGAACGCCGCCTTTATCACGTTCTTGTTTAGACAATTCCATTACTTGATTCCAAAGTGTTGTTGTTGCATCTGTTGGCCCCTCCAAGAAGGAATCATCGCCAAGATATTCTGTATAATTATTGATTATAAAGTCACGAACGTTAATTTCTCTTTGCCAAACACCATTTTTAAACCCTTTCCATTGATTCATTTATTAGTCACCCCGTGTATTTATTCTCGCACTAAAATCGTTTTGTTAATTAAAAGGTGTGAATCATATAGTTGGTATTGTTACCCCTCTTGCCGATTCTAAAAAGGTAATTATTATTAGTTAAGGCATTGTCTTCCGAACAAAAAATGCCGCAAACTCTCTAATGAAAGAGCTGCGGCATTTGTATTTGAAAGTAGAATGTATGAATTTAATTCTCGTTTAATTAAAACTCAAGAATCCGCCGTACAGTTTGCACATACGTCTGACTGACGGTCAGTTCAGGGCTGTGAGGGGTTTTTAGTTTTATTAATAAATTAGAAGATACGTCTCGATACAATTGTTGTATAAATGAAATATTTACGATATAGGATCGATGTATACGAAGAAAAGAGTTTGGCAATCGTTGTTCGAGAACTCTCAAGGTCTGAATGGTACTATACTGGCCGTTCTCTGTATAAAGCCAGGTTTTCTTTTGATTGCTTTCAATATAAGCAATTTGGTCAATAGGAATAGGATTCCAACTTTCGCCCTGTTTACCGGTAATAAAAGAATATGATGGCTGCTTATGATTTAATGCATACAAGGGAGGTAGAATGACTGTTAATGCACCAATAAAACCATTATTATCTTCAATAGGATAGCCAATTCCGTAATAGGGAATACCGAAAACGGATTCATTTACCAATGATTCAATTCGGCTTCTTTGTTGAAAAACACGTTCAGAAATACTGCCTGAAGGAATAGGTTGTCCAGGGCGGATTCTGATATCATGTATACCTGATTGATAATCTAAATATTGATTCTTATCTGCAAAGGCAATAGAGGCTTCTGGAGGAACCCAATCTTTTATGAATTTATAAATGTTTATATTATTCATTTTGCAGAATTTTCTCCCTTTTTGTAATATTAAATCAATTATAACTTATTTCCAATTTCATATCTATATAATTCCTTTTATCATTAAATAAAGTGTTCTATCTAAATTTTCAGACAAATGGAAGTCCCTGTTATATAATCAAAATCAAGTAAAACATTTATCGTATATTAATGTTTTTCCTAAACAAATGTGTGACAGTCTATAAAGGAAAATAAATATGGAAGGGGGATATATGGTAAAAGGAAAGAGGTTAGAGGTTAGAGGGAGTCATTGCCACTACATCTTCTGTAAGTTATATCATTGACGATGTATGAACCTGTCGAGGATACAATTTAGGTAATCTTATAAACTACAATCAATTTGAACTGGGTGAATTTACAAGTGAATTAATTGAAAACGCTTACTTTTTCGACATCGTTGTTTACGCCTATTTTTGCCATCAGCCGTGTATCAGGTTGGATTGCCCACATTCTTAAACAATACGAGAACAACCAATTAATTCGTCCGAGGGCAGAATAGGTTGGTCTTAAAAATCAAACGTATATACCTATTCAAGAACGTGATGAAACGGTGCATGTCATCGCGTAATAAAAAAGCAGGAAATTTATTGTGGGGAGTAGAAGAGAATGAGTGAGAAAAAGATTTCGATTGCAGATCCGGGTCCATTAGGATTAGCAGCATTTGCATTAACAACCTTTGTATTAAGTTGTAAAAATGCGGGTCTTCTTCCAGACTCTGTTGGTGATGTTTTTTTAACATTAGGCTTATTCTACGGAGGTTTGGCACAGTTGTTGGCAGGCATGTGGGAATTTAAGAAGGACAATACGTTTGGTGCTACTGCGTTCACATCCTACGGTGCTTTCTGGATTTCCTTGTCTTCCATGATTTATTTGGAATTAACAGGTGTTTTACACTTTGGTGAAGACATGAATATTGCTCTGGGTATATTTTTGGTTGCTTGGACAATTTTCACATTCTATATGTGGATTGGAACTTTCCGAATCAGTCCAGCATTAAATCTTGTTTTTACATTGTTATTGATTACTTTTATCTTGTTAGATTTAACTGAATTTGGAGTTATTTCCGGCCCAATAGCAGGGTACCTTGGATTAGCAACTGCTTTTGCAGCATGGTATGCATCCGCTGCAGGTATCTTAAATCCATTATTCGAAAAAGACATTCTTCCTACTGGAACATATAAAAAGAAGCAAGTAGACCGTTTTGGTAAAAGTGCTTAATCTTAAAAATTAAAATATTAGGGGAGGTACTTTCATGTTTTATGTTCTGTATTGTCAAGAAGAGGAAATTATTTGTGAGAATTTCAATCAAGTCATGGACCAAATAGTCACTGGATGGAAATTATATGGATACTCAGATAATAAACGCTTGGCAGAATCGTTACTGCATGAATGTACCCATCACTGAAACAGGAGGGCTTGCTTTTTAGAAGCAAGATTAAAATGAATGAATTTAAATTGATATTGCCACATTCACTCTGCGGAAATGATAATGGCTCTATCATGTTAAATAAATGGCCTTTGCTATATATGGACAAAAGTGGTTCATTTTGAATCATTATGTCTGTATATACCAAAGGCCATTTAACCACCAACCAATATATACAAGGAGTGAGAACTAATGAATCTAATATTGATGGGACTTCCTGGGGCAGGTAAAGGAACACAAGCAGAGCAAATAATTAAAAAGTATGATATTCCACATATATCTACTGGAGATATGTTTCGTGGAGCTATAAAGGAAGGTACACCGCTAGGCATAAAAGCCAAAGAATTTATGGACGCTGGGGAGCTTGTGCCGGATGAGGTAACCATCGGAATCGTTCGCGAACGCCTAAATAAAGAGGACTGCTTGAAAGGTTTTCTATTAGATGGTTTCCCGAGAACAATTTCTCAAGCGGAAGCTCTTGAACAAATCCTTGCAGAACTGGGAAGAAGCATTGACCATGTATTACATATTCTTGTTGACCCAGCAGAGTTGCTGGCGAGACTAACGGGTCGCCGGATTTGCCGTAATTGCGGTGCTACCTATCATTTAATTTTTAATCCAACGAAGGTTGAAGGGGAATGCGATAAGTGCAGCGGGGAACTATATCAGCGTGATGATGACAATGAAAAAACGGTCGGAACACGTCTGAAAGTCAATATTGACCAGCAGCAGCCTCTTCTCGAGTTTTACCAGAGAAAAGGATATCTGCGAAACATTGAGGGTTCAAAGCCAATTGATATGGTATTTAAGGATATTGAAGCTGTCCTTAGTCATACTTCTTAATCTATATAAGTCCGACTTAATTTTTTAACATTTACGAGGCCCCGACTCTTCGAAGCACTTCGTTCGGTTTTTTCGAAATTTCTTGCAAAAAAAGCTCAATTTGTTGAAAAAGTTCATAAGGAGTT